>OCAE01000002.1_pt1 | contig 428563 bp, 415 predicted proteins | sample 1495581 | NCBI WGS metagenome assembly OCAE01 (sample SAMEA2580278, study PRJEB22360) | human gut metagenome | biome: human gut; feature: human-associated habitat; material: faeces | place: Denmark | collected 2008/2010 | reverse complement strand
GCTGACCCTCTGCTTGTAAGGCAGATGCTCTCCCAACTGAGCTAAACCTCCAGTGCCTTGGTGCCTAAATATATTATCATTTACTTTTCAATTAGTCAATAAAAAAAATTATAATAAATTAATTTTTTTATAATTAGTTTAATATAATAAGCACTTCTTTTACATTTTGGCCATATTTTAAATATTTATGCAAATGAAAAGACGATCAAAGATCGTCATAATAATTAATAGCCTGGTTTACCAAGTAATTTAAACATGTTTGCTTTGTACACTTCAACACCTGGTTGATTAAATGGGTTAACACCAAGTAAATATACAGACATAGCACATGACATTTCAAAGAAATATACCATGTAACCAAAACCATAAGCATCCATTTTATCTAAAGTAATCAAAATGTTAGGTACATTACCAGTATTAACATGAGCATCAACAGTTCCTTCACAAGCTTTTTTATTTACATAGTCTACAGATTTACCTGCTAAATAATTAAGACCATCTAAATCATCTTTATCACTAGGAATAGTGATATCTCCAGCTGGTTCTTTAATTTGCATGATTGTTTCATAAAGAACTTTTGTACCTTCTTGGATAAATTGTCCTAAAGAATGTAAATCAGTTGAGAAAGTAGCACTAGTAGGTAAGATACCTTTACCTTCTTTACCTTCTGATTCACCGTAAAGTTGTTTCCACCATTCAGCTACCATAGCTAGTTGTAATTCGTAAGTTACAAACATTTCAGCAGGGTATCCGGCTTTGTGTAAAATCTGGCGAGCAACACCATATTTATAAGCATCATTTTGATCAAGATCAGCATTACCGTATTTTTCCATCGCATCTTTAGCACCTTTTAACATTGCATCTACATCAATTCCAGCCATTGCGATTGGGAATAATCCTACTGGTGTTAAAACTGAATAACGGCCACCAACATCATCAGGAATTACAAATGTCGTATATCCCTCTTCAGTAGCCAAAGTTTTTAATGCACCTTTAGCCTTATCTGTTGTAGCAACGATTCTTTCTTTAGCTCCAACTTTACCGTATTTAGTTTCGCACATTTCTTTGAAAATTCTAAATGCGATAGAAGTTTCTGTAGTTGTACCTGATTTAGAAATTACATTGATAGCAAAATCCTTATCTTTAATATAATCAGCTACTTGTTTAATATAATTTGATGAAAAAGTATTTCCTACATAAATGATTTCAACATCATTAGTTGGATATAATCCGTTGATTGCTTCAATTGCTGCACGTGCACCTAAGTAAGATCCCCCAATACCACAAACTAGTAACACTTCTGTTTTTTCTCTTAGACTAGCAGCTGTTTCTTTAATTAATTCAACTTCAGCTTTATCATAATTTTCAGGTAATTCAACCCACCCAAGAAAATCATTACCAGCTCCAGTTTTGTTGTGAATCATATCATGGATTTCTTTTACTTTGTCCTTGTATGATTCTAAATCCTCGCTTAATTTAGCTTTAGATAAATCTAATGTAATCATTTTAACTTTCCTCCGTGATTCCTTGTTTAAGCCATTTTTCCATGGCAAGAGCTAATGGTTTGAAACCATTAGGCGTTTCAACGATTAATCGTCTAGGATTCTTATAGTAAACACGTTTATTGCGTCTACGATAACGATTATCAATGGCTTTCAAGCTAAGTTTAGCATGGTTAGTTTCCTGATCAAAATCAATAACTTTTACTTTGATTGATTCACCCACCTTAACAAAACTATCGATGCTTTTAACGAATTTATCAGATATTTCGGAAATATGTATTAATCCTGTTGAATTATCTGGTAAACTGGCAAAAGCTCCATATGGCTGGATACCAGTAATTTTGACATCAATGATATCACCGCGTTTAATCTTTTGGCTCATTTAATAATCACTCCCTGCGTGGATATTATAGCACAAAATAAATAAAATTATTTCATTTTTTATAAATAATACAAAAATCATTGATAAGGCAATAGATTCAATAAATTTAGTATATTTTTTTATTAAGTAAAAGAATACATTTTTAAGGTTGTTAAAATTAAATTTAAGCTAAGAATAAAGTATTACGCCATCTAGAACCAGGAATAACAATTTAAAGAATGTAGTAGAAGAATAGTTATTCTAAAATTATGTGAAAAGGAAATGAATGATTTGCTGGTAGAAGTAAGATGGCTTTACTAGTTTTAAAAGACGATTAGAGAATTAATGAATATAAATAGGCTGGAATTATTGTCCAGCCTATTTGTGTATATAAGATTATTTTCTAAATATCTTTAAATTACTGATATATTTTATTTATTAGTAGTCTAAAACAATAACTAGATTACAATTTTGATACTTGGTCACTTAATCCTTTATGCTTTAGAAAGATTGATATAATTTGCGATATGAGAGTAAGCATTCTAAGCTCTTCTTTTGTCCATATTCGTTTTCCTGTACATTCATCAAAGCCAACGAAACCGGCAATCATTTCCTGCTCATAATACGCACACTGTAGTGTAGAATGAATTCCTTGGGCTTCAAACAGTTGTCTTTGTTTTTTGCTTAATGACGTGACATCATGACAGTAGAAGATAGAATTTTCATCGAATACTCTTTCATATTCATCCATATCATGATAAGAAATATTTTGTAGTTGTTCTTTTACAGCGGTGATCCCTTCATTACACCATTCATATGTATTGGAGCAATGTTCTTTGTCTGTCATGGTTTCGAAAATATAAGCACGGCTTACGTCATAGCGTTTTCCAGTAATTTCAAGAATCAGATTAATAGCTGTTTTTAAATCTTTGTTTTGAAATAGAATACGAAAGGCGTAATCTGCTAATGAAACAGATGTTTCACTATAAGATTGTTGTGAATCGATAGTTGCACCTAGTGAAGAATATGCGGTAATACTTTGCTGATTACAAGATTTTTCATTATATACGATATATGTATTCTTGCCTTGGATTTTGGCTTGGTAAAGGGCTTTATCAGCATTTGCATACAATTCCAAAAAATTATGTCCATCTTTTGGATATAAAGCGATACCAATACTGCTTGTTACCTGAATCTTACTTTTCTCTTTGTCAAATAGATGGGCAAATGTTTTTTGTAGTTCTTCAGCTTTCTTTTCTGCATCTAAGTGGCTAGTAATATTTTTCATGAAAATAATAAACTCGTCACCACCAATTCTACCAACGACATCACTATCACGTACTTTCTTTTTCATAGCCGTTGCCATTTCACCTAATACCATATCTCCAGCAATATGTCCCAATGTATCATTGATTTGTTTAAAATTATCTGTGTCAATCATGAAGAGTGCTCCCTTAGAGTCATGATGTTCAATAATAAAGTTTTTTATTTGATTTTCGGTTTCAGAGCGGTTGTATATCCCAGTTAATGCATCTTTTTCTGCTTTATGCTGTAATGTCTTTATTTTTTGTCTTTCATCTGTAATATCTAGACCCATACTATAAAAACAAGGGATACCATCCCAGCTGTCCCTTTCATCTACGTAGCATAATGTCAGTGTCCAGATACGTTCTTCTTTATTACGGGTATAGACTCGTCCCTCGAATACAACGCTCTCTTTTGAATTTCTTAATTTATGAACAATCTGCTTGGCTCTTTTTAAGTCCTCAGGATGCATATAGCTTTTTAACTCATAACGTTCACTTTTAAATTGTTCTTTTGTATAACCAATCATTTTAAGAAAAATATCATTGCACCAGAGAATTGAAGAATAATCCCTTGCATCAACACGTACCATCGCGGCAGAAATGGTTTTTAAAATTGCTTCTCGTTCTTGATCTTTCTTTGCTAGCTTATATTCAGTACTATAAGTGTCATGGGAAAGCTCAATACGAGCAGAGTGGCCATGCCAATTCAACATACGATCCTTGATAATAAAATTTCTTTTTAATAAAGGGTTATAAAACTCCCATTCATAAGTTTGATCTTTTTTTAAATATTTATTTGTACAGAAAGGACAGGGGGAACTTCTACCTTGTATGATTTCATAACACTTTTTCCCTATTGCTTGTTCAGCTCTAGTACCAAGCGTTTCACATGCAACTTTATTTAAATATAGAAGTTCATATGTGTCAATATCACTGATATAAACATTTCCGGCATTTTCTGCCATCATCCATTGAAAGTTATCTATATATACATTTTTAGTTGAAATGAGTGTATTCTGTGTATTGATTAAATTACTAATATCGTTATATGCAATTGTTATTACTTCGAAAGAAAGTGAAATAGATAATTTAATCCATTTTATTTCATCATGTCTAAAAGGAATTCGGATTATACATTCTTGATGTAAATCACGATGCTCTTGCAACTTTGCTAATTGATTTTCAAGAATAATAAAATCATCTGTATAAGGTTTGTAGTATGTTTTTAAATCCTGCCAAATCATTTTAAAATCTTTTTTTTCATGCCCGGTCATTTTATAAAAAGCATCATTTGCCCATATAAATGAGAGTTTTTTATCAGGTTTGTGTTTACTAATTGGAGTTGCCAGAGTATTTAAATATTTTTCTAAAATAGCATTTTCATTAATCGACATTTTCTTTGCAGTATTTTTATTGTTCATCATAACCACCCCTCCTGATATATCACATTTATATCACACATATCATTCTTTTATTATAACATAGTAATTTGAAAACGCTATCTTTTCGTTCTGCTGAATAGTTAATGAAGTTAAAATGTAATATTGAAATATCTAATAAAAAATATTTTACAATAAATTTTTGTTAATTTTGGTAGTGGTCAGATAGTATAATGATTTAATAGAGAGACTAAAATTTGATAGAAGCGAAGGTATTATAGTAAAGTTTTGTTTTGGTAATTAAGTCATAGAGGATTTTTTATGAAGAATGAAATATTTTATGAATATGAATCATTAGAACAGAGTAGGAAATAGAGGGATATTTTTGTTATTAAAAACAAAAAATCAAAACATAATTAAAAAGATTGACTTCATTATGAGTGAGAAATCAATCCTTATATTTAAATTAAAATATTGTGTCTAGCTTTGTAATTTTAGCATATATGTACGTAGTTAGAACATTTGTCAGACAGATAAAGAACCTCAGTTTAGTGGGGCTCTTTATCTGTGTTACATGTCCTTTTGCATGTTTGAGAAATGAGAGTTTTGGGACTTATACTCATTTCCCGGATATATTATATCAAAATAAAAAGAAGAATGAAAAAATAATGCACTATTTTTTATCCCGTAATAGCTGATATATTCTTGCAAAAGAAAAACAGTCATTTTTTTATATAAAAAAAATAAAAAAGTTAAACAATTAATAGTGATGAAGAATTAATAGTGATGAAGATAGGATATTTAGTAGTAATGGTCTTTATTAAGTATCTTGTTTTACAACACCGTCATTACAGTGTTTTTCATCCGACAGTTAGTCGATTATAATATAGATCATCTAAGTGATTTTTATGGTTTTTAGTTAAAATCATATTATCCTAGTAATTTTCTTAATTAAAGTGTATATTTATTTAAAAATAATTTTTTTGTGGTAAAATAGATAAGTGCTAAAGGAGTGAAGGACAATGGAAAATACAAGTACAATTGAAGAAGTAGAAAAAGTAATTAACAAATTAAGACCGTACTTAAATCGTGATGGTGGTGACATCGAATTAATAGATTTTAAAGATGGCATTGTTTATGTGAAGATGTTAGGTGCCTGTGCGGGTTGTTCAATGTTAGATGAAACTTTAAAGGATGGTGTTGAGCAAATCTTAATGGAAGAAGTACCAGGAGTTTTAGGAGTGCAAAATATTTTAGAAGGAACTGAGTATTAATTTAAAACAAAGTTGAGACAAAAAAAGATTCATTCCATGCTAAAATATTAGTATCTAATAAATTGCTTGCAATAATGTCTTAGATATATTATTATGTATTTGTTGTTTTAAGGAATATTATTTTTTAATTTATGCAAACTAAGTTAAGGTGATAATATGAAGAATGTAAGGCAACAAAAAATGATTGCCAGTATCTTATTAGATATTGGACTCGATGACGATATTATTGAGGTAATAACGTCACTAACTAAAGAAGAAATAGAACAAATAAATAAAAAAGACTCTTATTAAGAACTACTAGATGAAGATCGATGATGTAGTGGCAACCCTATATTAAATTAGAAGGTGCCTAACTGAGCAAGTTTATACTTGAACAATGAGAGAAGGCTTCCTAACTATGTATGCTTTCTCTTTAGGAAGCTTTTTTATTTGTAGAAGGAGAAAGAAAAATGAAAGAAAAAGTATTATTTACCTCTGAATCAGTTTCAAAAGGGCATCCTGATAAAGTTTGTGATCAAATTAGTGATGCTATCCTTGATGCGTGCTTAAAAGAAGATCCTAATTCACGTGTGGCCTGTGAAGTTTTTGCTACTACTGATCTGGTAGTTATTGGTGGAGAAATCACAACTACTGCAGAAGTTAACTATGAGCAGGTAGCTCGAGATGTTTTAAAGGACATTGGATATGATGATAGCGATAAAGGAATCGATTATCGGACTTGCAAGGTTCAGGTAGTAATGGATTTACAGTCTCCTGATATTGCTTTAGGAACAAATGATGAAGTTGGAGGAGCGGGGGATCAAGGAATCATGTTTGGTTACGCCTGTAAAGAAACAAAAGGGTATATGCCTTTGCCGATTTCAATTGCTCATCATTTGGTTCGTTATGCAACTGAAAAAAAGGATACTGGAGAATTTAAGTCAGCCCGTCCTGATATGAAAGCTCAAGTAACGATTGATTATACCGAAAGTACTCCTAAAATTGATACTATTTTAATGTCGATTCAGCACGATCCTGATTTTGATGAAACTGAATTCAAACGTTATATTAAAGAAGAAATAATGGATGCAGTTGTAAGAAAATATAATTTAAACACTGATTATAAAGTGCTGATCAATCCAACTGGTCGCTTTGTTATTGGAGGACCGCATGGTGATACTGGCTTAACTGGGCGAAAGATTATTGTTGATACATATGGTGGGGCTGCTCGCCATGGTGGTGGGGCTTTTAGTGGAAAGGATCCATCCAAAGTTGACCGTTCAGCTGCCTATATGTTGCGTTATATTGCTAAAAATATTGTTGCGGCAAATCTTTGTGATAAATTAGAAATTCAGGTTTCTTATGCTATTGGAGTTAAAGAACCTACTTCAATTTTTATTGAGACGTATGGAACTGAACATGTTGACCATGATATAATCCTAAAAGCAATCAGAGATAACTTTGATTTAACTCCAGGAGGAATCATTAAAACGTTAGATTTACGTCAACCATTGTATCTAAAAACAGCTGCTTATGGACACTTTGGTCGTGGGGATAACAATCTTCCATGGGAAGAGTTAGATAAAGTAGAAATTCTAAAAAAATATTTATAGATAAAAATGCTCGATTTATTCGAGTGTTTTTTGTTTATGTTAAATTTAGGGAAATTTTATCAATAATTTGAGTGTTATTTTACAAATATATATTGTATAATATGTTTATACAAAGGAGGAATTCTTATGAAAATCTCAGTAAGAGGAAAAAACATTGAAATCACAGAGGCTATCGAAGCAAAGATTTCAGAAAAACTATCTAAATTAGATAAGTATTTCATCGTAAGTGACAATGTTGAAGCAAAAGTTTTATGTCGAGTTTATCCTTATGGACAAAAACTTGAAGTTACGATTCCTACTGAATATGTACTTTTAAGAGCAGAGGTCGTAGATGATGATCTATATAATGCTATGGATCTAGTTGTTGACAAATTAGAAGGACAAATCAGAAAGTACAAAACTAGACTAAGTCGTAAATCAAAAGATAATAAACTTGCGTTCAACCTATCTTCAATTGAAGATGTTGAATCTGAAGAAGATGTCTTGGTAAAGGTTAAGTCAATTACCCCTAAACCAATGGATATGGAAGAAGCAATCATGCAAATGGAATTGATTGGTCATTCATTCTTCGTTTATCGTGATGTTGAAAGTGATTCAATTAGTATCGTATATCGTCGTAATGATGGTGATTATGGTTTAATTGAAACTAGTAATTAATAATTGAATAATAGAAAAAGCCCTAAATGGGCTTTTTTATTTTACAACCTTGATAATAATCTTTAGCAACCATTAATTTATCAATATCATTTAAGATAGTTACTTTACGAATTGACCATAAGGGAGCGACTAAATCTGAAATATTTCCATCTCCGGTTAATCTTTCAATAACAATATTTTCTGGGATGTAACTTAATTGTTTGACAACTAAATCAATATATTCGTCACGACTCAGGATTTTAAAAGGCTGTTGTAAATATAACTGATGTAATTTTGTTTTTTCAATGACATAAAGCATATGGAGCTTTAAGGCTTGAATGTCCAACTGCCCAACCGCCTTTGCTGTTTCAAGCATCATTTCATATGTTTCACCAGGTAGACCATTGATAATATGTACACAGACATTAATTTTTAATTTTCGTAATTTATTCAAGCCGTCTAGGAAGTCTTGATAATTATGGCCACGATTGATTAGTTCACCTGTTTGATCGTGAATGGTCTGTAAACCTAATTCGACCCATAAATCGCAGCGATTATTAACTTCTGCTAAATAATTTAAAACATCGGTTTCCAAGCAGTCTGGCCGAGTTGCGATGCTGATTGCAACCACATTTTTTTTATTGATAAATGGTTCGATACAAGCTTTGATTTTTTTTAATGGGCCGTATGTATTAGTATTGGCTTGAAAATAAGCAATATATTTACAATTTGGCCATTTATTTTGAAGAAGCAAACTAACATTACTAAATTGTATTTCTAATGAATCCTGGATATTTCCGGCAAAATCACCTGAACCAGTGCTGCTACAAAAAATACAGCCGCCCGTGCCTTTAGTACCGTCGCGATTTGGACAAGTAAAGCCCGCATTCAAACTAACTTTGGCAACTTTACTTTGATATTTATTTTTCAGATAATAATTAAAAGTATGATAGCGTTTATTATCATCACTATATTTAAATAAGTTCATTTTATCACCATTGCTATTATAACATAAGGAGGACGTTATGGCATTACAACTTATTAATATTACTAAATTTTATAAGTATGGAAAAAAGAGACAACGCGTTATTGATGATCTAACAATTAAATTTCCAAGTAGAGGGATGATAGGAATCATTGGTCAAAGTGGTACAGGGAAATCAACTTTGTTAAACATTATTGCGGGAATTGAGCGTCCATGCAATGGTCAGGTATTAATTGATGGGCATAGGCTCAACTATCAACAAATTAGAATGTATCAACGTGATTATATTAGTTATGTTTACCAATTTTATAATTTAGTCAATGCTTTAACAATAAAAGAGAATTTAATCTTAATTACAAAAATAAAAGGTATTGATTTAAAGCAAGTGTCTGGTCAATTGGAGGAGTATTGTCGAACTTTAAAAGTAGTTGAATTGTTGGAAAGATATCCCGATGAACTATCGGGTGGTCAAAAGCAGCGAATTGGATTGGTTCGAGCTTTCTTGTGTAATACACCAATTCTTTTAGCAGATGAACCAACTGGAGCATTAAATGATAAATTAAGTATTGAAGTGATGAGACTTTTAAAAAGGTATGCCAAGGAGCATTTAGTGATTGTTATTTCGCATAATTCTCGATTAATTAAACAATATACAAAAATGATTGTAGATCTTGATAAAAAAAAGAATTATTATAATTTTAGTAATGAACGATATCATAAATATTCACCAATAATCATAAAAAAGCAGCCAGGTCGACTGCTTTTTTATTGTAAAAGGCAACTCAAATATCAATTTAAAAAGATAATAATGATGTTTGTATCACAAATATTTATTATTCTAGCTTTTGTTTTATTATTAAGTGCTTTTAATGGTGGATGGCAATATTTAGAAAAAAAATTTGAAGAAGACCCATTAAAAAGAGTTATTGAAGTTTCAAAAAATGATTATATTAATAATATCTTTGAACGCAAAGAAATTAAAAAATTTGAGAAGAATAATAAAATAGCAAATGTTGCTTACAAATTAGTATTTAGTAATGGAATTTTAAGCAGTTATGATGAAGAGTTAGACGTTGAGGTATATCAGATATTTAAAACTAAAAAGTTAGATTATATTTCTGGGAAATATCCTTCAAAAGAGAATCAAATATTAATTAATCAGACAACGGCAAAGAAGTATAAATTAAAAATAGGCGAGAGAATTAATTTTGAAATTAATGATGATGAATATGAATTCACTATTAGTGGAATCATTAATGATCATATTAATATAGGGGTTAATCTTTATTTAGAACAACAGTATTTAGAAGAAGAGTTAAGTGATGATTGCCTGGATAAAACAGTTTTAATATTTCATAGTGATCAAGTAGATGCTGTGATAAAAGAATATCAAAAAGATTATTTGCTGATTAATCTACACGGTGATTATATTGACAACTATCGATCAATTTTTGATATCACTAGATTTGTGATTTTCTTATTTATTGTAATTAGTTTTGCTATTTCATTAATTTTAATTTCAGTTATTCTTAAAACAATTTTTATTGAACGAAAAAGAGATACTAGTCTTTTATTGGCTAATGGTCTTGGTAAAGGTAAAGCAATTAATTTATTTTGTCGTGAAGCAATTTTGATAGGAGGGCTGATTGGAAGTGCGGGAGCAATCTTAGCAATGGGCGTATTAAGATTAATTGAGCTATTTGATTTAAGTGATTATTTATTTAACATTCCAAGGTTGTTTGTCTTACCGAAATATATTTTTACAAAATATGATTTATATGTAGTGTTGATTGTTATTTATATAATTGCATGTTATTTAGCAGGGTTACAAGCTAGTCTTAAAATAAACAGAATGGATATTAGCATATTGTTAAAGGAGAACTAAAATGCTGGAAATTAAAAATTTAACTAAAAGATATGATGAAACTATTATTAAAAATTTAAACATAATATTACCAAGTACGGGATTGATCATAATAGTAGGAAATTCTGGATGCGGAAAAACAACATTATTAAATCTAATTGGTGGAATAGATCAAGATTATGAAGGAGAAATATTATTTGATCATCAAGATATTCGAAAAATTAAAAAGTATTGTCGTAGGCATATTGGTTTTATTTTTCAGGATTTCAATTTAATTAATTGGCTAAATGTCAAAGAAAATTATTTGTTAGCAAAATTTTTTACTAAAATTTCATATAAAAGAGCAGTTGAAGATCAAGAAGAAAAATTAGAACTCCGAAAACTGAATAAAAAAAGGGTCAAAATCTTATCTGGTGGACAAAAACAACGGGTTGCATTACTTCGGGCGATGATTAAAAATGTTGATATTTTATTGTGTGATGAGCCAACAGGTTCTCTAGATGATAAAAATGCAAAGATGGTTTTTGAATTATTACATGCAGAAGCTAAGGAACGACTTGTCATTGTTATAACACACAATGAGCAATTAGCTTATCAATATGCTGATCAATGCTTTTCTATGCAAAATGGACAATTGATTGGGAAGTATCGCCGGGATAAAAATAATCATTTTTATTCGCGTTTAGTCAAACAGCATTCACCATTAAAATTATATCAACTGGCATTGTTACAATATCGTGCTAATTTGGGTAGAAATTTAAAAATATCATCTGGTATTACAGTAGCTTTGATTTGTATTATGATTACCTTTACACTGAGTGGATCATTACAAACCCAAATAAAAAGACAACTTGATTCTATATTTCCAAATCAACTAATTTCGATTCAGAATGTACATAAAAAATTACTTAGTTATCATGAGTTACTTTCATTATCAAATTTAGATATGAATGAATTTATCTATGGGGAACCAGCCGATTATGAATTTATGGGAGTATCACTGCAAAGTGATTATGAAGTTGAAAAAACAATCTATATCAGTGATATGACTAAACCAATAAAAAGTAGGAATTTGGAAATAGGACGTGAAACAAAAAATAGTAATGAAATAGTTTTATCAAAAACAACGGCAACACATCTTAATCCTGATTATCAAAAATTATTGAATCAACAATTATATGGATATTATTTAAAGGACGATCAAATTAAAGGAGTCTCACTCACTGTTGTTGGAATAGGGAAAGATGTAACTGCTTTTGACACAATCTATATTAATGAATTAGCTAATCTCGATCATATTAGCCAAGCTTTTGCGATTGATAAGAAACAATTATTGTTTCAATTAGCTATGATCAATTTAAATAGCAAAGCGGATCTTGATGATCTTTTAATGGATTTAGAAGATCAGTATAGTCAATTTGAATTTAAAGTTGCAGGAGAAAATATTAATGAAAGAATAGATACATTTATGTTACAAATTCAAAGAGTTCTTTTACTATTTTCTTTATTGGCTATAGTAGCAGCATGTTTCTTAATTGGGGAAGTGTTATATTTGTCTGTTATAGAAAAAACAAAAGATATCGGTATTTTTAAATGTATGGGTGCGAGTAAATTACAGATCATGAATTTAGTTTTATTAGAAAGTTTTACTTTAATTAGTGGAGCGTTTATCTGCTCTTATGTATTTTTTTATCAATTAGTTAATTTAATTAATCAGCTTGTTGAAAATGAGCTGCAGCTTGATTTATCAGGAGCGTTTATTCAAATTGATTATCAGTTAGTAATTGTTATCTATTTAGGAGCATTATGTTTTGGATTGTGCAGTAGCTATATTCCCGCCTTTTTGGCAGGCCGGTTAGATCCTATTAAAGCATTAAAACAACCAAATTATTAGTAATAAAATTTGTTGCATATCAGCCTTTTTATGTTATAATATTCTAGTATTTGAAAGTCGATGAATAGGACTAGTAGTAATTGACGTTTTTTATAGAGAATCAGTGGCTGGTGGAAACTGATAAAACGGGTTATGAACTCACCTAGGAGATGCAGCGGGGAATTAAGTAGTCGTTGTCGTTAACTGCGTTAAAGTTTTGAGGGCTAGGTCTTTTAGACTTGGAACTAAGGTGGTAACGCGATTAAAAGTCGTCCTTAGATAGGATGATTTTTTTATTTTAAGGAGGAATTATAAAATGCCGTTTGATCACAAACAAATCGAGCCGAAATGGCAAAAATATTGGGATGAGCATAAAACATTTAAAACAGACTGCTACGATGATAGTAAACCAAAATATTATTGTGTGGATATGTTTCCATATCCGTCAGGGAATGGTTTACATGTAGGGCATCCAGAAGGGTATACTGCAACAGATATTGTTTCAAGAATGAAAAGAATGCAAGGATACAATGTTTTACATCCAATGGGATTTGATTCATTTGGACTTCCTGCAGAGCAGTTTGCTATTCAAACAGGACATCATCCAGCTGAATTTACTAAAAAAAATATTGAGGTATTTAAGGGACAAATTAAATCTTTAGGTTTCTCATATGATTGGGATAGAGAAATCGCAACTAGTGATCCTGAATATTATAAATGGACACAATGGATTTTTACAAAACTTTATGATGCCGGTCTTGCTTATGTAGATGAAATTCCTGTAAACTGGTGTCCAGAACTTAAAGCTGTTTTAGCAAATGAAGAAGTTATTGATGGAAAAAGTGAACGTGGGGGATATCCGGTTATCCGTAAGCCGATGCGGCAATGGGTTTTAAAAATTACTGAATATGCTGAAAGATTGCTTGAAGATTTAGATGATCTTGATTGGCCTGAAGCAACAAAACAAATGCAGCGAAATTGGATTGGAAAATCAGTTGGAGCTAATGTTGATTTTAGGATTGATGGAACAGATAAAATATTTACAGTCTTTACAACTCGTTGCGACACTTTATTTGGTGCAACTTATTGTGTTATGGCACCTGAGCATCCATATGTAGCTGAAATTACTACATTGGAACAAAAAGAAGCTATTGAAGCTTATAAAGAAATTTGTGCAAGTAAATCAGATTTAGAAAGAACTGAACTAAACAAAGATAAAACAGGTGTTTTTACAGGAGCGTATGCAATTAATCCTGTTAATGGTAAGAAAATTCCTATCTGGATTTCTGATTATGTACTAGCAAGTTATGGAACTGGTGCAATTATGGCAGTACCAGCACATGATGATCGCGATTGGGAATTTGCTAAAAAGTTTGGAATTGAGATCATACCTGTTTTAGAAGGCGGAAATATTGAAGAAGCCGCTTATACTGAAGATGGATTACATATTAATTCTCAATGGTTAGATGGACTAGGAAAACAAGAAGCGATTGATAAGATGATTGCCTGGTTAGAAGAGCATAAGTGTGGAGAAAAGAAAATTTCTTATAAGTTAAGAGACTGGTTATTTTCTCGTCAACGTTATTGGGGTGAGCCAATTCCAATCGTACATATGGAAGATGGAACAATGAGAACCGTTCCGGTTGAAGAATTACCATTAGAATTGCCAGCTACTAAGAATTTTCAACCCCATGATAGTGGTGAATCACCATTAGCTAACTGTGAAGATTGGTTGGAAGTAGAGATTGATGGTCAAAAAGGTCGTCGTGAAACTAATACAATGCCTCAATGGGCAGGATCTTGCTGGTACTATATTCGCTATATTGATCCACATAATAGTGAAGTTATTTGTGATCCTAAATTGTTAGAAAAGTGGTTGCCTGTTGATTTGTATGTAGGTGGTGCTGAGCATGCTGTATTACACTTACTATATTCTCGTTTTTGGCATAAAGTATTGTATGATGCTGGAGTAGTGAAATGTAAAGAGCCATGGCAAAGATTATTCCATCAAGGAATGATTCTTGGAGATAATAATGAAAAAATGTCTAAATCACGTGGTAATGTTGTTAATCCTGATGATATTGTTGCTTCTCATGGTGCAGATTCATTAAGATTATATGAGATGTTTATGGGACCATTGGAAGCTGCTCTTCCTTGGTCAACAAATGGATTAGACGGTTCACGTAAATGGTTAGATCGGGTATATCGTTTATTTATCGAACAAGATAAATTAAGTGATGAAAATGATCATAGCCTTGACCGTGTATATCATCAAACAGTTAAAAAGGTTACAGATGATTTTGAAACATTAGGATTTAATACTGCTATTTCACAAATGATGATCTTCATTAATGAATGCTATAAAGCAGAGACAGTATATAAAGAGTATGCATTTAATTTTATCAAAATGCTTTCTTGCATTGCTCCTCATATTTGTGAAGAAATGTGGCAAATGTTGGGACATGATAGTTCGATTGCATATGAAACTTGGCCAACATATGATGAAAATATGTTAGTGAGCGAGACAGTTGAAATGGGTGTTCAAGTTAACGGGAAACTTAGAGCCAAGATTCAAGTGACTAAAGATACTGATGATGAAGCTGTGAAGGAAATTGCGTTTGAACAAGAAAATGTTAAAGCTCATACTGAGGGTAAAAATATTGTAAAAGTGATTGTTGTAAAAAATAAAATTGTCAATATTGTTGTTAAATAGTTATAAATAAAAGAGACTGTAACGCATTAAAATTGATATGCTTCTTTCTGGGGAGACAAGTGAAATAATAAAAACTTGTCACTTAGGAGGAAGCATATTTTATGTCTAAAAGAAAAATATCCATTGAGGATAAGGTATATGCTGTAAATTTGTATCTAGATGGAAAAGAAAGCCAAAATCGAATTGTATCTATGTTTGGTGTCAGCAAGCTGTTTTAGATTATTTAGATGGTCGTGGTTCCTTGGATGATATTTGTAAAAAATACGGAATTTGTCCAAGATTGAAGTTACAACTCTGGATAAAGAAGTATAATAATCATGAAGAGTTAAAATCATCTGAAATAGGAGAACACACTATTATGACAAAAGGAAGAAAAACTGCATTTGGAGATTGTACAGAGAAAGCTCTGAAAACGAACAAAAAAACAGACGGATTACTGATGAGATTGAAAAGCTCCATACAGAGTCACCAGATAGAGGATAATGAAGAATTAGAGATGATCTAGAATGTTATCATGACATTGATGTTAATGATAAACGAGTACTACGTACTACTTAATATCAAATCAACTATTAAATACTCTACTAATGGATGTACAGGACAGGCTGTAAATCCTCAATATATAGCTAAAAATTTACTTAATCGAGAGTTTACTACCGATGCACTAAATGAGAAACGGCTCACAGATGTAACAGAATTCCATTATTATATCAGAATCGAAAAACATAAAATTTATTTGCAAATCGCATAAAAACTGCCAGTAGATAATCTACCGGCAGGAAAAATTTTATATTTTTTCAATTGTCTACTTGACAGGTTGCAGTTCACTTTAGACGTTACAGCCTTTTTTAAATACATTATTAATTTTATTGTATACTAATGAGAATTATATATAAAACAATAATATATAGTTTTTAGCTATTTTTCATATAAGTCACTAATTGATCAACGGATATACCATGTTGAGCTAATAATTCATCAGCATTAAAATCAGTATGAAAGGCCTTGGAGATACCATAATTCTTGACTTTCATCTCTGTCATACCGTAGAAACTGCTTATTCTGTGCCCATATCCACCTTCTAATTCACCATCTTCTAAAGTAATAATAAGACGATGATTATTAGTCAAGTCATTTAGTAATTCTTCATCTAAACCTGTTAGAAATTTTGGATTTATTACAGTGATATTTTTACCGGTATCCTCTTTGTATTTTTGAGCTGTTTTTAAGGCTAATGGAAGCAGATTACTTACTCCGATAATAGCAATATCATTACCTTGTTGAACAATTTGAGATTTATTATGGATAGAGTAATCAGTTGTGTCTTCTTGACCACTTTCAATCATTTGTACTGGGACTCTGATTGCAATTGGATGATCTTTTTGGGTAGTTGCATATTTAAACATTTGTAAATACTCTTCTTTAGTTGTCGGCGCTAAATAGATTAAATTTGGAATATGTGCAAACATTGCAATATCACATAAAGCTATATGAGTATTTGAATTCATCCCATAGACTCCAGCGGATAGAACAAGAATTGTTGCTGGATTATTGTTCAGACATAAATCGTGAGATAGCTGATCATATGTACGTTGTAAAAAAGGAGCAAAAGTTCCAAAGACAGGTATTCCGCCATTTTTAGCAATCCCGCTAATCATTGCCATAGCATTTTCTTCAGCAATGCCAACATCAATAAATTGTCCACGTTCGACATATTCTTTTCTTACAGGTTCGATGAATCCTAGCCCCATCGGTGTACCGGCATTTACAACAATAGCCTTTTTATTTGCATTTAATAAGTTAGTCAAGCTATTGAATAGGGTTTGATCATCTTCATCAACAAATTTATATGTTCCATCAGCAACATTAAATGGACCACCAGCATGCCAAGCTTCCTTGTTTACCTCTGCATATGGTAATCCTTTTCCCTTGATTGTATGGATATGCAATACGATAGGGTGATCGATATTTTTAACACTTTCAAATAATTCAATTAATTTTTCGATATCATGCCCATCATCTAAGTATTTATAATCAAGAGCAAATGATGTAAATATATTGTTATTACTTGTTCCGTTAGTGTCTCGTAACTCTTTAAGCGTTTGATAAATACCGCCATGATTTTCGGCAATACTTTGATCATTGTCATTAACGATAATGATCAAGTTTTTATTATATTCGCCTGCATAATCGATAGCTTCTAGTGCTTCTCCACCTGATAAAGAACCATCGCCAATAATAGCGATAATATTTTCGGCTTTTTTATTCAAATCTCTTCCAATTGCTAACCCAAGAGCAAGTGATACAGATGTAGAAGTGTGACCAATTGTAAACATGTCATGTTCACTTTCAAGTGGGTTGGTATATCCTGTTACGTCATGGAAATGTTCTTCATCTAGAAATGCCTCTTTTCTGCCAGTCAATATTTTGTGTGGATAAGACTGATGGGAAACATCAAAAACGAATTTATCATTTGGTGAATCAAAAACATAATGTAAAGCTACTGTCATTTCTACCATCCCTAAATTGGGACCACTATGTCCGCCGGCTTTACTAATCTTATTAATCAATGCTGCTCTAACTTCGTTAGCAAGTTCTTTTAATTCTTTTCTATTCAATTTTTTAAGATCGTTTGTATCGTCTATTTTTTCTAAAAACATATTTACCTCCCATATAACTAGATACTATAAAAAATACTTTTTATAGGTGATAATATCATACATCTTGAAGTTTACTTCAAGTCAAGAGAAAAATTAAAGTAGTTTATGAGATGATAATTAGAATTACTGTACTGAACATATTTATTAATAGAGGAAAATAAGTATAATAAAAGAATGAAGTATAGAGTAGATTAATTAGTAATTTTATGATAAGTGAAAAGTGATAAGTAAAAAAGGTGATTTTTTGATACAATGAAGTTCACTACACAAAGTCACCTTTTTCATTTGATTAATATAATTTTAAGCAGTTATAATGCATTTTCGAGGACATTTTTCTTTGCAAAGTCCACAATTTGTACATTTAGTATAATCAATCCGTGCTAAAGAGTTTTCAATAATAATTGCATTATTAGGACAATTACGAGCACATATACCACAGCCAATACAACTAACAGCGCAATTTTTACGAGCTCGGAGAGCTGGTTCATTTGAATTACATTTTACTACTGCCTGTTTTTGATATGGAATCAAAGTAATTACATTATTTGGACAGACTCTAAGACATTTACCACATGCTTGGCACAAGTCTGGATTGATAACGGCAACCCCATCAATAATTGAAATGGCATTATATTCACATTCTCTGACACAACTGCCGTATCCCATGCAGCCGTGACTACATTGTTTATCTCCACCACCAGGGACGATGGCTGCGTTATTACAGTCTTTGATACCGTGATATAAGTACTGAATCGTTGCATTTTCGCAAGTACCACCGCAACGAACAAATGCTGTCATTCGCATTGTTCCTTCACTTTCTACTCCCATGATCATTGCAATGGCGTCAGCTACACTTTTTCCTCCAACAGGACATTGATTGATCTTTGCTTCACCAGCAACAATTGCTTTGGCTAGCCCGTCACATCCGGGATAGCCACACCCCCCACAATTATTTCCAGGAAGTTCTTCACGAATTTGAATTTCTTTTTCATTAACAGTAATGGCAAATTTTTCACTAGCAATTGTCAGAAGAATACCAATAAGTAAACCGATTGCACCTACAATAATGGCCGCAATTATAATTTCATTCATCTTATATTCTCCTCCTTATATTAGACCTGAAAAGCCAATGAATGCAATTGCCATCAGTCCTGCTGTGATTAGTACAATGGGGGAACCTTGGAATGAAACAGGAATATCATTATCAGCGATTTTTTCACGTATCCCAGCCATAATAACGATGGCAATCGTAAATCCAACAGCTGTTCCAAAACTACAAACAAGACTTGTCAAAATATCATAATTATTTTGAACATTTGTGATAGCAACTCCTAAAACGGCACAGTTAGTTGTGATAAGAGGAAGATATACTCCCAAAGAACTATATAAGCCAGAGCTATATTTTTTTAAGAACATTTCAACTAGCTGCACCAAAGCAGCAATAACTAAGATGAAGGTAACAGTGTTTAAATATTCTAAATGGAAGAGTACTAGTATTTTGTAAACTAAACTTGTTGCAATTGAAGCAATAGACATTACAAAGATGACAGCACCACCCATTCCTGCTGCTGTTTCAATTTTTTTTGATACTCCTAAAAAAGGACATAGACCTAAGAATTGACTTAAGACAACATTATTTACTAAAGCGACACTAATTAATAATAAAATCATTCCCGTCATTTATTTTTCCTCCTTTAAATCACAAAGTGCCTTTTCATCACTGCTACGACAATGAAGACAATCATGATTACAATTACCATCTTTGTTTTTATTAGTTGCACTTGGCAGTTTTAAACGGTTTTGAATAGCCGTTAGACCAGCTAAAACAAAGAAAGCGCCAGGTGCCATTACAAAGATAGTTACAGGTTCAAGATGAGCAAAAAAGCTATAAATATTAGTGCCAACTAAATCTTTAAAAAGTGGCGCAAACTCAATTCCAAAAAAAGTACCACTGCCCAACATTTCTCTAATTAAACCAATACAAGTCAGTGCAAGCGTAAAACCTAGCCCCATACCAACACCATCAAATAACGATAAAACGCAACTATGTTTTGAAGCGTAAGCTTCAGCTCGTCCTAAAATGATACAATTAACCACAATTAGAGGAATATAGATCCCTAATGTATCATATAATGAAGGCAAATATGCTTGTAATAGTAATTGGACAATTGTTACCATTGAAGCGACAATTACGATATAAGAAGGAATTCGCATTCTTTCAGGGATTATTTTTCGTAAGAACGAAATCATAAAATTTGATACGGCAAGGACAATCATCGTTGTTAAGCCCATTCCTAATCCATTGACAGAAGAAGTTGTTACTGCAAGAGTAGGACACATTCCTAACATTAAAATCAAAGTTGGATTTTCTTTTATGATTCCATTATAAAGACGTTCAACATATTTATTCATGATTAGCCTCCTTGATTTCCTGGTTGATTGCTAAGGCTCCGTTAATAGCATTGTTAAAAGCTGATGAAGTAATTGTAGCTCCGCTTAGAGCATCAATTTCATCTTCATTTTGCTTACCAGTTTTGGTGATTTTAAAATCAGTTACTGATTTATGATAATATTGATTTTTAAAATTATCATTTTTAGCATTCATTCCTAATCCAACCGTCTCATCAATTGAGAGGACTTCAATTCCCGTAATTTCATCATTAGTATCAATTCCAACAACTAATGTGATATCACCGCCATAACCATCTTCAGTAGTGACTTTGACAACATGTCCTATTAATTCTTTTTTATCATTTGTAACGACTAAAACGTCGTCTATCACAATGCCATTTTCACCAAAGTTATATTTTTTGTCTTTTATAACATTAGGAAAATTTTTAACAAGTTGATTTATTTGTTTATTATTATCAAAATTTTGACCTTCTTTAAAAACACTTCGATAAGAATCTTGTATGATTTTTTCATTTTGTCTAGCAATTGGGTCTTTGGTAATAGAATTAACCATAGCTAGAGATAAACTAGCAGCAACTGTAATTACAACAAAAACGAGAATATCTTTTAGAAGATTTTTTTTCATTATGCTTTACCTCCACTACCTTTTATTTTAGGCACTGTTACTTTTTCAATCAAAGGGACAAGTAAATTAGTAATGATAATAGCAAATGACATTCCCTCAGGAGTATTACCATAGAGCCTAAAAACAGCAGCTAATATTCCAATAACCAGTCCATAAATAATTTTACCGGTTGGAGTAATCGGACTTGTCACATAGTCAGTAGCCATGAAAAATGCCCCAATCATTAAACCGCCACCACAAATTTGTTGTAATAAAAATAGACTGTTAAAGTTATTATTGATCAAAATGATTAAAGAAAATGAAAATAGGATACACAACGGTATTTTAGGACTAATTACTTTTCGATAAATTAGGTAGATAGCGCCTAAAAGCAGAGCAATTACTGATGTTTCACCAATCGTACCACTAGTATTTCCTATAAACATTTTGAGAAGATTGACATTTTGTCCATTTTGTATCATTGCCAGCGGAGTAGCACTAGTACTTGCGTCGATGCTAACAAAGCTGTTCATTTTTCCGGCAAATGAAATTAATAAAAAACATCGAGCTGCTAAAGCAGGATTCATAAAGTTCTGACCAAGTCCACCAAAAAGTTGCTTAACAATTATAACTGCGAATATACTTCCCAAAGCAACCATCCACAATGGCAATGAGCTTGATAGGCATAACGCTAATAATAAGCCTGTGATGGCTGCGGAGCCGTCTTTAATCGTGATTGGCAGCTTCATCAATCGTTGATACAAATATTCACTTAGAACAGCTGTAATAATAGCAGTTGTAATAACAAGAAACGCATTAAATCCAAATTGATAAATTCCAAAAAAAGTTGCTGGTAATAAAGAAATGATTACGTCATACATAATATTTTTAGTTGTAATTGAACTACGAATATGGGGAGCAGTAGACACATTAAATAAATTATCCATTATTTTGCTCCTTTCTTGCGATCGTCATTAATTGCTTTTTTTATTTTTTTAAATGATTGTGTCATGTTTCGCTTTGCAGGACATGTGAAGGTACAGCAGCCGCACTCCATACAATCGTTGCCGTGAACCTTTAAAAAGTTTTCTTTATCGCCTGTTCTGGCATAACGGTATAGTAATTGTGGAATAAGACCGATAGGGCAAACATCGACGCATCGGCCGCAGTGAATGCACGCAGTTGGAGCGGTTTTAGATACTTCATCTTCACTTAGGCAAACTAAAGCAGAAGAAGTTTTAGAAACTGGTACATCTAAATTAAATAAAGCAGTACCCATCATGGGACCACCAGAAATGATTTTTTGAGGATGTACTTTAAAACCTCCACAAGCGTCAACAAGGGTCTGATATTTAGTTCCTAGGCGAACCTTAAAATTTTGTGGTTGAAAGATTGCATCACCAGTTACCGTTACAATCTTTTCAATTAGTGGAATATTTAAGGCAACGGCCTCATAGATAGCAATAATAGATGCAACATTGCTGACAATACAGCCAACATCAGCTGGCAACATCCCATCTACAATTGTTTGATTAGTTAATACTTTAATCAATACGCGTTCACTTCCTTGAGGGTATTTTGTTGGTAAGGCTGCTGTTTCAATTTTATCTTCATCTACAACGACTTTTTTTAAATGAGCTAATGCTTCTGGCTTATTATCTTCAATAGCAATAATTGCTTTGGCATTTTTAAATAACTGTAATTGAATTTTGATGCCAGCGATTAATTTATCTGTTTCTTCTAGCATTAAACGATAGTCAGAAGTTAAATAGGGCTCACATTCTGCACCGTTGATAATTACATATTTAATTGAGTCATCATCTTTAGGGGTATTTTTTATTGCGCTGGGGAAGCCGGCGCCACCTAAACCAACAATTCCTGCGTGAGCGATAAGTTCACGAATTTGCATACTGCTATAATTATGATAATCATTTGTTGTGTTGTATTCTGGAATACTTTGATATTGGTGATCGTTAGTAATAACGATACAATCAACAAAAAAACCAGTAGGGGCAAGTCGTAAATCAATTGTTTTAACGGTTCCAGAGACAGAACTAGCAACATTGGCAGAAATCATACCGTTTCCATTAGCAATAATTTGGCCAACTAAAACATGATCACCTTTAGCAACGATAGCTTTAGCTGGAGCACCAATATGCTGTGATAATGGATAAATCAGTTCATCTCCAGGATTTAATAGTTTGATTGGATGATTGGCGGAAAGACTTTTATTATCATGGGGATGGATTCCGCCTTTAAAACTTAGTATTCTCATTTGAATTAAACTCCTTTTTTGGACTATATTTTAATTATAGACTTTTTATAATTAATATTAAATAGTTTAGACAAGTTAAAAAATTAACTTAAAAAGCAATCCTTTCAAGAGGATTGCTTTTACTAGTTTATAAATGAAATTGAGATTCATCAAGACGTAGACTATAACCTTGTGGGTGTTTACAAACTGGGCAGATCGTTAGTGCATCAGTACCTTCATAAATAAAACCACAGTTCATACACATCCATTTTACAGTAGACTGGTCATTAAATAATTTACCACTGGTTAATAAATTATGATATTTTTTAAAACGTTCATGGTGATAGTGTTCAATCTCACAAATCATGTAAAAAGTTGTTGCAATTTCAACATAACCTTCTTCTTTAGCTTCATCACCAAATTGCTTGTAGATAGATGTTGCTTCATCGTATTCGTGTTGTGCTGCTTGTTCTAATAACGAACTTAAATCCTGATCTAGATCAACAGGATAATTAGCCTCCATTGAAACATTAGCATCTTTAAAAACATCTTTAAGATAATTGTAAAAAACTATCGCATGCTCTTTCTCTTGATTTGCAGTAAAATAAAGCATATCTTGTAAAATAGCCATTCCATTCTTACCTGCGACTTTAGCAGCCATTTCATAACGCATTCGAGCTTGACATTCACCAGCAAAAGCTCTTAATAAATTTGTTTTGGTTTTTGTTTCCATATATAAGTTACCTCCACTTTTATTTTTAACAAAATAAAAGAAGATTAAACTTAATCTTCTAAGAATCAAATAATCTCTTTAATAATAATTAAAATATTATAACGCTGATATAGATACTGCTAACAAGACAAATAATCTAGTTGATCATATCTTTATTCATTCCAGTTAATTCCATATATTCAGTTTTAACATTTTTCAATAATTGCATAAATGTCCAATTTACATTTGTTTGAGTTACAATTGCCTTTAACGGAATGAAAGGAATGTTTGCTTCTTTAAAAATTTGTAATAGCAAATCAACTTGTTTATCTTCAAAACCAGCCATAACCATCATGTCATCTTGTGGAATCTCTGTTAATGCTTCAGTTCCACGTTCAAAATTATCAGCACCTAAAATATACCCAATCGGGCTCATTAAATCACTTGATTTAACAATGATTACTTCAACATTCAGTTTTTCAAGAATTGAAATAATTGCTTTACCAGCATCAGTTTTATCAATATTGTATAATAATACAGTTTCTTGCATATGTATTGCCTCGCTTTCGTTTAATAGGTTATCATATTTATGGTTAACGTTCAACTAAGTTGACTTAATGTGCTATAATTTATCCGGGTAGGTGAGATAATGCGGTATTATTTAGAAAAAGAAATTACAAATAGTTATAAAGAAGGAAGCTTAGTTATTGATATTCTTAGTAAAGAAGATTTCATAAACCAGTATCAAAAGGAAAATCATGCAAACCATGTGATTAGGCATATTGGGGATATTATGTACTGTAAAGTAGAATTATTTTACGATGTGATTTGCGGAGCGTTTGTTATACCTGACAAAAAGGATTTAAAAATAAAACATTGTTTTAGTTTTTATTTAACAGAACAAAAAATGATTTTTATTGATGATAACGATTATGTGATGAAACTTATTGAAAAAATGAAAGATACATATACTAATAATCGTCTAAGTTTGAACAAATTTTTTCATGATTTGATTTTCTTAATAACTGTTGATGATGGAATGTATTTACAAGAATATGCTGATCGTTTACAGGTCATCGAAGACAAAATAGCTTTTAATTTCAATAGTCAAATAAATAATGAGATAATCTTGCTGCGTAAAGAACTATTAATTTTAAATTCCTATTATAATCAGTTGGGGGATATGATCGATATTTTAAGTGATAATGAATCAGATTTCTTAAATGATTATGAATGTCATTTATTCAGCATGCAGGCACGTAGGATTGATCGTTTGGATAACCAGTTAAATGCTTTAAAAGATTATTCTTTGCAAATAAAGGAAATGTATCAAAATAAAATTGATACCCACCAAAATAAAATTATGACTGTTTTAACAGTTGCAACAACTATTTTCTTCCCGTTATCGATTATCACAGGATGGTATGGAATGAATTTTAAAAATATGCCAGAGTTAAATAATCCTTATGGTTATATTATTGTTATTGGAGCAAGTATTTTAGTTGTAATTATTGAAATGTTAATTTTGAAAAAGAAAAAATTCTTTTAGAAAAAAATGTTGACGTAGTCAATAAAAAAAGGTATAGTAAATAAGCAACAAATGATAGCAGCACATAGAGTTTTGAAAAGAGCGTTTATAACTTAAGTTTGTAGAGTAGCTAGCTGCAAAGTGAAATACTTAATATAAACACAATTCAAATAATCTATGCAATGTTATTGTTTTATGCAAATAAAACAATAAATGGAGGAAGACAAATGTCACGTTACACAGGACCTCAATGGAAATTATCTCGTCGTTTAGGATTCTCTACTTTAGAAAATGGTAAAGAATTAAATAAGAGAGCTTATGCTCCAGGTCAACATGGTCAAAAAAGAAAAAAACAAACAGAATATGGTTTACAATTAGCTGAAAAGCAAAAAGTAAGACATATGTATGGAGTAAATGAAAAACAATTCCATAACACATTCAAACAAGCAGGTAAAATGGAAGGTATCCATGGTTATAATTTCTTCTGCTTATTAGAAAGAAGATTAGATAATGTTGTTTACAGATTAGGATTTGCACCTACAAGAAGAGCTGCAAGACAATTAGTAAACCACGGTCATTTCTTAGTAAATGGAATTAAGACTGATATTCCATCATTCCGCGTTAAAGTTGGAGATGTTATTGAAGTTAAAGAAAAATCTAAAAATTTAGCAATCATTAAAGCTAGCTTAGAAGCTAGAGTACATACTCCTGCTTTTGTAGAAGTTGATGATACTAAATTAACTGGAAAACTTGCTCGTTTACCAGAAAGATCTGAATTAAATCAAGAAATCAATGAGTCATTAATCGTTGAATACTATAACCGTATGGGATAATCCCTACGGGATTAAACTGGTATATCTTAACTATGCAGAAGTTAGGATATACTTTTTTTTGAATTTGATTCTTCGTTAGATTATTAATTGCTGGTTTAAAACGACAGTTTTGCCATCCTGTTTAAAGAACGAGCGCACAGGTTGATAGCAATTATAATTATTTATAAAATGGTAAGAAAATTATTTTTTATTGGTTTAAATTAAAATAATTAAAATGATATTCCGGATAACCCTAAGAAAAAATCATATAAAATTGAAAAAAGTATTTGCATAAAAAATTAATTTAATAATGTATTAATTTTGATAATTTGATATAATCAAATTAATGTGGAGGTATGTATGACAGATAGTAGAATTTGTATTGCCTTGGATTTTCAAAATAAGGCAGAAGTAAAAGAATTTTTGGAAAAATTCAATGATGAAAAACTATATGTAAAAGTTGGAATGGAACTATTTTATGGTGAAGGTATTGAAATCATCAAAATGATTAAAGAAATGGGACATAACATTTTTTTAGATTTAAAATTACATGATATTCCTAATACTGTAAAAAGTGCAATGAAGCAACTAGCAAAATTAGAAGTAGATATGGTCAATGTTCATGCTTCAGGAAGTATCGCAATGATGAAAGCTGCAATTGAAGGATTAGAAGCAGGCAAGACAGGTGATAAACGACCTTTATGTATCGCCGTTACATGTTTAACGTCACTTGATCAAGAAGTGCTAGATAACGAGCTTTTAATCAACGATACATTAGAAAATGTCGTTTTAAAGTGGGCTACTAATGCTAAAGAAGCAGGACTTGATGGTGTTGTTTGTTCACCATTAGAATCTAAAGTGATTCATGATAATTTAGGAATGGAATTCATAACAGTAACGCCAGGAATTCGTTTAGCTGATGATAGCGTAAATGATCAAAAACGGGTTACTACTCCAGCGATGGCACGCGAATTAACATCTAGTTATATCGTAGTAGGTAGAACGATTACTGGATCTGCTGATCCATACGCAACATATAAAAAAGTATATCAAGATTTTCAAGGGTAGAGGAGAAGAATAATGAAAGAATTAATTGCTAAAGATTTATTAGATATTCAAGCGGTTTTTTTAAGACCAAATGAACCATTTACATGGGCTAGTGGAATTAAATCACCGATTTATTGTGATAATCGTTTAACATTATCATATCCAAAAGTTCGTAAAGATGTAGAAACTGGACTAGCTAAATTAGTTCAAGAAAATTTTCCAGAAGCAGAATGCTTAATGGGAACAGCTACTGCGGGAATTGCTCATGCTGCATTAGTGGCAGATATTTTGGAATTACCAATGGGATATGTCCGTGGTGGGGCAAAAAGCCATGGTCGTAACAATCGGATCGAAGGAAAAGTAGAACCCGGCATGAAAGTTGTTGTGGTAGAAGACCTGATTTCAACGGGGGGGAGTTCATTAGAATGCGTTGAAGCGCTAAAAGAAGCCGGTTGCGAAGTAATTGGAATGATTGCTATTTTCACATATGGATTACCAAAAGCAACAATTAATTTTGAAGCGGCTGAATGTAAATATGTAACATTGACTGATTATGATACATTGATCGGTGTAGCAAAAGAAAATGACTATATTAAAGAAGCTGATATGGAAAAATTAAAGGCTTGGAAAAAAGATCCAAGTGACGAAAGCTGGATGAGTAAATAGAAGGTAAAAACACCTTCTTTTTTTATATTTTCCCCCTAAAATAAAGATATTTTAATTGCATTATCATTGTGCTATAATTATAATGCTATTGTTGTAAATAAAAGTAGCTTTGGAGGTAGAAAATGCTAAAAAGTATTAAATATGTTCTAAAAGAGAATTTCACAAATTTATTTAGAATATATTCAATTTCGAAATATGAATTATTATCTGATATTCGTGATTCCCGTTTGGGGATTTTTTGGAATTTTGCTAATCCATTGATTCAAATTTTAACATATTATTTTGTTTTTGGTTTAGTAATGAATCGTAAAGATGTAGATGGAATTCCTTTTATTCAATGGATGTTGGCGGGAATGGTTGTTTGGTTTTTTATTAATCCTTGTATTACTCAAGGGGCTAATGCCATTTTTTCAAAGACGGGTGTAATTACTAAAATGAAATTTCCAGTTAGTGTTTTACCGGCTACGGTAGTTTTAAAGGAATTATTTAATCATGCCTGTATATTGCTTTTAATGATTATTTTTTATTGTACTCAAGGTGTCTATCCATCAATCGAGTGGTTGGGAATTATATATTATTGCTTTGCGGCCTGCTGTTTTGCTGTGAGTTTAGCGATGATTACATCTGTGCTTAATATGATTGCTCGAGATACTCGTAAGTTGATTTTAGCGTGTATGCGTTTGATTTTATATTTAACACCTATTTTATGGCCGATTTCTCGTTTTAGTGAACAGACGTTATTGTTTGATATTATTCGTTTTGTCATGAAAATCAATCCAATCTATTATATTGTATGTGGGTATCGAGATTGTTTTTTATATCACCTTGGATTTATGCATTATTGGAAACAAATGCTGGCTTTCTGGGGGATTACTGGAATACTGTTTGTTGTTGGCTGTTATATGATGTATAAATTCAAACATAAATTTATTGATATGATCTAGGTGGTAGAAATGGAAAATTACGCAATTAAATTTGAAAATGTTTCAAAAATATATAAATTGAAAAAGAAAAATGATGGTAATACTAAAAGTAGTGAAACAAAAAGATTTTATGCTTTAAAAAATATTAGTTTTGAAATCCCACAAGGGGAAGTAGTAGGGATTTTAGGAACTAATGGCTCAGGAAAATCAACTCTGTCACTTATCTTGGCGGGAATTAGCGAAATCGATGAGGGTGTCATGCATATTAATGGTGAACAATCATTGGTTGCTATTAATACCGGTTTAAATAAACAGCTAACAGGTTTAGAAAACATTAATGTTAAAGGTGCTTTATTAGGACTATCAAAAAAGCAGATTCAGGAGATTATTGATGGTGTTATTGAATTTGCGGAGCTAGGAGACTTTTTATATCAACCTGTAAAAAAATATTCTAGCGGGATGAAATCACGACTTGGTTTTTCAATCTCTTTATATTTAAATCCAGATATTATTATCGTTGATGAAGCTTTATCGGTAGGTGATAAAGGTTTTGCACAAAAGTGCATAAATAAAATGAATGAATTAAAAGATGAAGGTAAAACGATTATATTTATTTCACATTCATTGCCTCAAGTTCGAAATTTTTGTCAAACAGCAATGTGGATTGAGGGAGGAATGTTAAAAGAATATGGTGAAGTCGGGGAAGTATGTGATCATTATGGTGAATATGTTGATTACTATAACAGTTTAACGAACAAAGAAAAGGCTAAAATAAGAGATAATAAATTTAAAAAACGAATTGTTCAAAATCCTCAAATTGGATTTTGGGAAAAAGTTTTAGATCGGATAAAAGGATAGGTGAAAATAATGAAGAAGGTTATTACATACGGAACATTTGATTTATTTCATGTAGGTCATTTGAATATTATTAAAAGAGCAAAAGCGCTGGGTGATTACTTGATTGTTGCGGTAAGTAGTGATGCATTTAATGCGCAGAAGGGGAAAAAGGCATATCATAGTGATCATGATCGAAAATTGATTTTAGAGGCGATTAGATACGTTGATGAAGTTATTTTTGAGGAATCTTGGGATCAAAAAATTAAAGATGTTCAAGAACATGATGTAGATGTATTTGTAATGGGTGATGATTGGGAAGGTAAATTTGATTTTTTAAAGGATTACTGTGAAGTTGTCTATTTACCAAGAACTGATGGTATTTCAACAACAAAAATTAAGGACGATCTACATAAATAGGTGTAAAGATGAAACTTAGTATAATTATCCCTTACGATCGTTACAAACAGTATTTACATGATTGTCTAGAAAGTGTTTATGAACAGCGGTTAAATGATTATGAAACTTTACTTGTTGTAAATAATAAAAAAGAGATTGATCAAGATATCAAAGCGTATGATATTAATTTAAAAATCCTTGAAGCTGGAGAAAATTCTAGTGTTGCTAAAAAAAGAAATATTGGCTTAGAACAGGCAAGTGGTGAATATATCTATTTTATTGATTGTGATGATTATTTGATGCCAAATACTTTAAAATTATTAATTACTTGTGCTAATCAAAATGATTTAGATTTAGTTGCAGGAATTAGACGCTTTACATGGTTTAAAAAGAAAGTTTTTGAGACCATGGGTGATGAAAAAAATAATGAATTAAACTTAAAAGATAAAGATCATGATTATGATGATAAATTTATTGAAAAAGTATATGACCAAAATAATGTTGATGAATATATGGTAGATGTTTTAATTCGGAGCCGACATGCTATTCGTAATATTTCTGTCTTAAATGTTTTAATAAAAAAGAAACTGATTGATGAGCATCAAATTCGTTTTAACGAAGATTTTTTCTATTACACTGATGTTCCTTTTGTAATCCAATTAGTTAATTACGCAAAGAGTTTTGATCGTGTTGAACAAGCAATTTTTGTTAAAAGAAAACATAATGATCCAATCAATACACCTGCTTTATCACAAATAAAAGATTCTGAAAATAAATTTGATGAATTTTTGATGGCTTATCGCTATAGTGCTTCTTTAGTAGCTCCAGATAGTTATATTCGTTATTATTTAGATTCGAAAATGCTTAGATATTACACAAAGTTTTTTGCACGAAAGATTCGTCGCAGTAAAGATGATATTTGGCGTAACGAACGATTTAAAGCAATGGGAGAAATATTAAAAAATATTCATCCTCGTTTATTGAATAAAAGTTCTCGTTATAGTAAAAAAATGATCAAAGCTGGTCTAAATGGTGATCTTGAGTTAGCAAAGAAGACTGTAAGCCGGCATTTAGCAAAAATAAAGTTTAAAAAGATCTTAAAAAATAAAAACGAGATGAATAAATATTTATATCGTCATAAATATATTAATAAACCGCTTGAAGAAAATACGGTTATGTTTGAAACTTTTATGGGAAAAAGTTATGCAGATTCACCTAAATATATTTATGAATATTTGGCGAAGAATTATCCAGGTAAATATAAGTTTATTTGGGTATTAAATGATCCTAAAGAAAAATTGCCTTACGAAGGTAAGATTGTCAAAAGATTCACAAGGGAATATGCTTATTATTTAGGCGTTTCTAAATATTTTGTTTTTAATATTCGTCAGCCATTATGGTTTAGAAAGCGGGAGGAACAAGTTTTTTTAGAAACGTGGCACGGAACGCCACTGAAACGTTTAGCGTTTGATCAAGAAGAGGTTACTGCTGCTTCGCCGACCTATAAAGCTCAATTTTATCGTCAAAAACAAGAATGGGATTATTTGATTGCACCGAATAAATTCTCTAGTGATATTTTCAAAAGTTGTTTTATGTACGATGGTAACATGCTGGAAACAGGATATCCAAGAAATGATTTATTATCGTTACCAAACCGTGATGCAATAGCTTTAGAATTGAAGAAAAAATTAGGGATTCCTCTAGATAAAAAGACTATTTTGTATGCTCCGACATGGCGTGATGATGAGTATTATGGAAATGGTAAATATAAGTTTAAATTGAAATTAGATTTAGATTTATTAAAGCAGCAGCTTGGTGATGAATATGTTGTATTGTTAAGAACACATCATTATATTGCTGATGCATTAGATGTTACGGGACTAGAAGAGTTTGCGTATAATTTGAGTAAGTATGATGATATTACAGAAATTTATTTAATTAGTGATATTTGTATTACGGATTATTCTAGTGTGTTTTTTGACTATGCTAATTTAAAAAGACCGATGTTATTCTATACGTATGATTTAGATAAATATCGTGATGTATTAAGAGGTTTTTATATTGATATGGAAACAGAATTACCAGGACCATTGGTTTATACTACTGAAGAAGTTATTGATAAAATCAAGAATTTGAATAGTTTGAATCAAGAATATCAACAACGTTATGAACAATTTTATGAACGTTTTTGTTCATGGGAAGATGGGAATGCTGCTATGCGAGTTGTTGAAGCAGTTTTTAAATAAGGGGTTTACCCCTTATTTTTATGGGAGGAAAGTAAATGAAAATATTAAAGAAACTACTCGGTAAGTTAATCAGAATTTTATATCGATTCGTATATCGATTTATTCCTTGTCAGGAAAAAACAATTCTTTTTATTTCTTTTCATGGTCGCGGTTATTCTGATAATCCAATGGCAATTCACCAATATCTTTCAAAACATTCACAATATGCTGATTATCGTTGCATTTATGCAATAAAAAATCATAAACAAAAAAAATTAAAAATTGAAAATGCTAGAATTATTGAGTATTTTAGTATTGCTTATTTTTTCTATCTAGCGCGTAGTAAATATTGGATTGCTAATTGCAAGCTCCCAAAATATGTTTTGAAAAAAGATAGCCAAGTTTATTTACAAACATGGCATGGGACACCATTAAAAAAATTAGCACATGATATTGAAGTTCCAGAAGGAACAACCTTTTATCGTAGTGAAATGAGCGTTGAAGAAATGCGTTCAACCTACGATAATGATGTAAGTAAGTATAATTATATGATTAGTCCTAGTGCTTTTACAACTGAAGTCTTTCAAAGTGCTTTTGCGATTGAGAGAGAGCGCTTGATTGAAACGGGATATCCACGAAATGATATTTTATCAAATTATAATTCTGATGATATAAAAAAAATAAAAGATAAATTAAATTTACCTGAGGGTAAGAAGATAATTTTATATGCGCCAACTTGGCGTGACAATTCATATAATTTAAAAGGGTATACATTTAAATTAGAAGTTGACTTTAAAAAGTGGCAAAAAATTCTAGGTACAGATTATATTGTTATTTTTAAACCCCATTATTTAATTGTAAATGATTTTGATTTAGAGGCAGTTAAAGAATTTGTCTACTACATTGATCCTAAAGAAGATATTAGCAGCTTGTATTTAATTGCCGATGTCTTAGTTACAGATTATTCAAGTGTATTTTTTGATTATGCAATATTAAAACGACCAATTTATTTTTTTATGTATGATTTAGACACTTATCGTGATGAGTTAAGAGGCTTTTATTTAGATATTTATCATGATTTACCAGGCGATGTTATTGAAAGTGAGGATGAATTGATCCAAAAAATTTTCTCTGAAAAATTTGACTATAATCGATTGCAAATATTTAATGAACAGTTTAATAATCATGAAGATGGCAATGCGAGTAAACGGGTTATTGAAATTTTATTAAAGTAGGTGATGAGATGGGAATAAAGAAAATTATTATTAATATTATCTTAAAAATAGCCAATATATTTGTTTTAAGATGTTCAATCAAGCAAGGACAAATAGCCTTTATTTCATTAGAGTCGAATCAACTTGAAAGTGATCTTGAACTTATTTATCAGGAGTTAAAAAAAGAAAACAAATATAGTTTAAAAATGGTATTAATAAATTATAATAAAAAAAGTTTAATTAACAATTTTTTGTATATGTTAAACTGTATTAAGCAAATTTATGTAATTAATACTTCTAAAGTTGTTTTGATTACAGACAATAACTATGTAATTAGTAATTTTAAACGACCTGGCGTTAAAGTTATTCAGGTATGGCATGCGACTGGAGCAATCAAAAAGTTTGGAAATGCTATCAAACGTGAATATCCTATTAAAAATTATGACTATGTGATTGCAAATAGTGATTATTGGAAGCAGCCTTATCAAGAAGCTTTCAACGTTTCCGAGCAGGGCGTTATTATTACAGGAATGCCACGTGTGGATCATCTTGTTGATCCATATTATTTAACACAAGCGAAAGCACGTATGTATAGTAGATATCCGATTCTAAAAGGAAAAAAGGTTATTTTATATGCACCGACTTTTAGAGGAAATATTTATCAGGGTTTTAAAACAGTTGACTTTGATGCTCAAGCAGTTTTAAATGCACTGGGAGAAGAATACGTAATAATCTTTAAATTTCACCCATTGTTATTGAAAACTACGCTATCAGACGATTCTAGAGTGATTAATATGAATCATGAAAATACTCATGATTTATTCGCAGTTTGTGATGTCTTGATTTCTGATTTCTCATCAATTATCTTTGATTATTCCTTATTAAATAAACCAATGTGTTTTTTTGTTCCGGATTTAGATGAATATATTGAAACATTAGGATGTTTTGTGGATTATCGAAGGGTCATGCCCGGAGCAATCTGTTATAATGAAACGCAAGTTATTGCAGCCTTGCAAGGTAATAAAAAATATGATATTAAGGCATTTAGAGATATGTTTTTTAAATATCAAGATGGTCATAATACACAAAGAATTGTTATGTTTATCGATAAATTAATAAACACCAAGAATTAATTCTTGGTGTTTATTTAATGATTTTCATTCGCCAAATAATCACGGACATTTGATAAATTGTCCATGATCTTATTAGTCATTATCGCAAACTTATGATCAGGGTATTTTAAATCAGGAATACAAATTACTTTAATGCCTGCACTATAGGCAGCGTTAATTCCGGATTCAGAATCTTCGAGAACCAGAGCTTCATCGGGCGTAATTCCTAATTTTTGGCATGATTTTAAAAATACTTCAGGATCAGGTTTTCCTTTTGTTACTTCGTCACCACAAATGGAATCATCAAAATATTTTTGTAAACCAGATAATTCTAAAATATGATCAACACGATGACGCTGTGAACTGGTTGCAACAATTGTTTTATAGTCGTTTTCTTTTAAATACTTTAGTAACTCAATTAATCCTTCTTTTAAAGGAACCCCTTCATTTTCAAATAAGTCAGCCATATATTGATGAACTGCTTTAATTGTTTCCTCAACATCAAAATCGTCGCCATAATCTTTATGGAAAAGCTCATAGACTGCTTTAACAGGCTTTCCTAAAAGAGTTTTATAGGCTTCTAATGATAATGTTAAATTATGTTTAGCTAATACATGCTTATATCCCTCGAATGTAACTCTCTCACTATCAATCATTAAACCATCCATATCAAAAATTACTGCTGTTATCATCTTTTTACCTCCACGCAAATATCATATCATAATTATCCGATTAGTAAAAAGATTTTCATAGAATAAAAAAAGTTCTAATTCATATACTGCACTAAAGGAGTTGTAGATATGATACATAGAGGGGAAATTTATTATGCTGATTTATCTCCGGTAGTGGGGAGTGAACAAGGAGGATATCGACCTGTGATTGTTTTACAAAATAATAAGGGCAATCGATATTCGACAACAGTGATTATTGCGCCAATTTCTTCACGATTAACAAAAAATCCGTTACCAACCCATGTGATGGTTGATTGCAGTTCATTGGAAAAAAAGAGTGTAGTTTTACTAGAACAAATTAGAACGATTGATAAACAGCGAATTAAAGAAAAAGTTGGAATGATTGATAGCCAAGTAATGAATCTGATCAATCAAGCAATTAAGACAAGCTTGGATATTAAATAGTTTCCTTTTGAGTCAGATATTTGCTATAATAGCCCCATGGAGGTAGAGGAAAGATGAATGTTCGTGATATTAAATTAAAGGCTAAAAGTGTTTTAGTTAATCGTAATAATATAGTTACAGTATTTGTGTTTATTAGTGTAATAACAACTTTGGCTAATTATATTGGTTCAGAAATTGGCGGGGTGATACCATTTCTTTCATTGATTGTAACTATTATAATGTTGCCCTTTGGTCATGGGAATGTGGTAACTGCATTAAAAACAGTCAATGAACAAGGTGATGAGGTCACTATTGAACAAGATGGGGTAGTCGGATTAAGACGTTTTAAAGATTTATTTGGCACATATTTTATTAGAGAAATATTATTATTGGTGATTATGATGCTGCTTGGATTAATCATATTCGTAATTGCTAGATTTACAGTAGACAGTAATGTTTTTTCTCAATTAGGAGCAATTATTGAGCAAGCTGCTGTATACTCTACTAATGTAAGTGCATATTTAAATGATCCAACTGTAATTGAAGCATTAGGAACACTAGGAGTAATCTTTTTTATTGGTATCATCATTATTGCAATTGTAGCGTTTATTTATAGTTTGGTATTTGCTTTAACACCTTTTGTATTAGAAAAATATAATATACGCGGTGCCAAGGCAATGAGTGAATCAGCTCGTTTAATGAAAGGACATAAACGAACTTTATTTATGCTGTATTTGTCATATTTAGGATGGGCTATCTTAGTATTAGTACTTTCTGCTGTTGTTGAGATGATTTTACCGATTCCATTAATTTTGAATATTATCGTGGCGGCTTTGACTACTTATTTGTTTGGTGCTGAACTAAATACTAGTTTAGCGGTATTTTTTGAAGAAATTGATTTAGAAGATAAAAATAATATTTAACGAGGTGTTAATTTGAATTTGATAAAAAAAATTAAATTAAATAGTAGGCAAAAGGCGATAGGGGTCATATTGATTTTTCCCTGGTATCTTTATTTTGCACCAATTGTAATTAATTATTTTTTGAAGCTATATACAGTATATATAGCTAATGATTTTTCAACTAATAGTTTAAATGCATTTTTTAATTTATTCATCGGAATTGCAACTGCTATTCCTTTGATTATTGTGTTTAAGGGTTTTATTAAAGAAAACTGGCTTGTTTTTAAAAAAGACTTTTTGGAAAATATAATATGGGTGCTTACGATCGGGATTGGTTTAGCATATTTATTTTCAATTGCAGGGGAACTGATTGTCAATCTTGTAGCCCCTCAATCAGGCGAAGCAGCTAACCAGACATTAGTGGAAACTCTTGTGCAATCTAATTTTCTATTAATGTTTTTTCAATCAGTAATTATTGCACCATTTATTGAAGAGTTGTTATTTAGAGGTCTGATTTTCAACAGTTTACGACAAAAAAATATGGTTTGGGCTCATTTGATTTCAGCATTCCTATTTGGCTTGTTACATGTTTACAGCTATATTTTAGCTGGTGATATGAGTGAATGGATTAAATTGATTCCATATATGATGGCAGGTTTATCTTTTTCAATCGTATATGAAAAACGTCAAACAATTATAGCTCCGATCATTTTACATGCTGCAAAAAATCTAATCGCAGTATTGTTAATGGCGACGATGTTTTAAACACTATGCATGACATAGTGTTTTTTATTTTATAATAAAAAAACCGTAAAACTTATATAAATAAGAATTACGGAAATTTATTAATGGTCTCCCCTCACGGTCTCGAACCGTGGACCCACAGATTAAGAGTCTGTTGCTCTACCAACTGAGCTAAGGAGAGAGGACAGATATTATAATACACCTATTTAAACATAAAAGCAAGTTAAATTTAATGAAAAATGACATTAGCTATGCTATAATTACTAGGTGAATGGAGTGATCTGGCAATGTTCTACAAACAAACTATTAACAATATAAAAGTAGTTATTTTATCATTGGATGGAGGATTATTAGATCTAAATCGGCTTAGATTTAATTATTTTAAAAGGATTTGTAAAACTCACAATTTTGAATTAACTAAAGATATTTTCGAGGAAGCCCTTGGAAATATGAAAACAATGTATAATGATTTTCCAATTTCTAAAGATATTAATCCCGATGATATTAATAAGTTGATTGAACGTGATTTATACGAGTATGCAAAGTTAAAGCCTGAGACAATAAAAAAAGAGGGAACGGATGAACTGTTACAATTTTTTAAACAAAAAGAGATTAAAATTGCTGTGGTTTCAACTCATAAAACAAAACGTGCAATTCAATATTTACAATTAACAAGATTGTATGACAAAGTTGATTTTGTTATTGGCGGCGATAGCGATAATCTACCATTACCAGATACTGCTGTTTTAAAAACAACTCTTGAACAAATGAACTGCAAACCAAGTGAGGCAATTGTAATTGCAAACTATCCAAATCTTCTTTATGCAGCTAATCAATGTTTAATCAATGTAATTTATCTAAGTGATTTATGCTTGGCACAAGAATCGATTGGTCCAAGGGTATTTAAAATTGCAAGAAATAATTTAGAAATTATTAATATTTTTCTTTTTGCACGTTACGATACAATGGAAATATTTTCGCCGTTATTAGGGATGTCTAGTGATATGGATATTGAAACCCTAGATAAAACATACGCTAAGCTGCTTGAAGAGTATCAAAATGATCAGCAGTTGATTGAACTAGTTCGCAATACATATCATTATTTTTTGGGAGAAATTGCAAATCGTGAAGCTGATACCGTCAATACATCGTTATTTGAAGATGAAGATGTTATTGTAGCGCCAGTGGATGATGAACATTTTTCTAATCCCCAAAGTATTGCAACTTTGGAAAAGTCAATTGAAGAGGTTTTAGAGTCAGAAGAAGTTTCAGAAACTGACAACGAAATTGCCGATACTGTTTTTAAAAGAGAGAATTTATATCAGGATGATGAATTTTCAAAAACAAGAACAGCGATAGGATGTGATCCTGAACGCGTTAATGAATTGATGGATATTATTAATGGTAATTCTGGAACTAAGTTGGAAGAGGGAGAATTATTTGAAAAGTCAAATGATGAAATATTATTAGAAAAACGGGGACTATTGTCTTATTTTATTAATTTTGTCTATACTGTTATCGTGGTGGGACTGATATCATTTTTAGGATTAATAATTTTTATCGGTTTTGAAGATTTTATTCAGGGACCAGGTATTGTTGCTGGAATAATTAAAAGCATTATTGATTTTTATGTTAATCTAGTTTTATCCATATATGCGGTTATTTTTAACAGCTTAAATGCTCTACTAAGTTTTATTCCTGATTATTCTAGTTTAATTGCGGGTAATGGTTTATTATCGACAATGGCAGTAAAATTAGTATTGTTCATTATTTTTAATGTAATAATAGTCTATATAGTTAAAATGATTTATTTATTAATTACAGAAGCGGAGGAAGATGATGCGAATTTTGCAGAAGATTAAAGAAATAGATGTTAAAACATCGCACTTTTTTCCGCAGTTTTATCATCATCGTTTTTTTAGTGGTGCGATGAAGTTTATTGCTGGAATTGGTGATTTTGGAATGATTTGGCTTGTTTTAATTTTACTTTTAAGTCTTAATGATAAAACACAGCTGCTTTCTCAAAAAATGCTGGCAGCGCTAATATTAGCAACAGTCATCGGTCAAGTGACAATTAAGTCGATTGTAAGGCGTAAGCGACCATGTCATACATATCATGATGTTGAAATGTTGATTCCAGTTCCGAGTGATTATTCATTTCCTTCAGGACATACTACTTCAAGCTTTGCATGCGCAACGACTGTATGTTTCTTTTTTCCTAGAGTCGGCTTTATTTGCATGCTTTTTGCTGCATTAATGGCTTTTTCAAGATTGTATTTGTTTGTCCATTATTTGAGCGATGTTACTTTTGCAATTGTTTTGGGAATTAGTGTTGGAATAATTGTTATGTTATTTTAGTGTGATAAAAGGAGCAAGGGTCTGCTCCTTTAAAAAAAATAAAAAAATTATTTTTTAAATAAGACTGATTTAAACGAAATAATTTGCTTTTTTATCAGGTGGAGTAAGTTTTTATAGAAAAAAAGTTGGCTAAAATTATTGCAAAAACTTTTTACATATGATATTATGTTTAAGCAATAGACGGAGACATACTCAAGAGGCTGAAGAGGCGCCCCTGCTAAGGGTGTAGGTCGGGAAACTGGCGCGAGGGTTCAAATCCCTCTGTCTCCGCCATTATATTGGTCTGGTAGTTCAGTTGGTTAGAATGCCGCCCTGTCACGGCGGAGGTCGCGGGTTCGAGTCCCGTCCAGACCGCCAATTAGATTGTTTAGTTTCACTTTGGTGAAACTTTTTTTATAAAAACAAATCATTATGATTTGTTTTTATTAATATAAGCATGCAAAATTGCAATCATTGTTTTAGAATCAAAGATTTCGCCATTAACTACTTTGTGATAAGCGGTATCAATATCCATTTTAATTAATTCAATTACTTCATCTTCATCACACTCTAAAGGATTTTCGACTTTGTAAACATCATGAGCTTCGTATACATAAAGCCATTCATCACTATAACCAGGAGTTGGTAAAAACTTAGAAATTAAACTTATCTTTTTAGCACTATAGCCAGTTTCTTCTTCTAATTCTCGTAAAGCGCATATAGCAGTATCTTCATTTAATTCTAATTTACCCGCAGGAATTTCTAAAGTATCTACAGCATTAGGATACCGATATTGCTTTACTAATAAAATTTTGTCATCAACAATAGCAAGAACGCCAACTCCGCCGTGGTGTCGAACTACTTCTCGAGTTGCGAGATTCCCATTTTCACATTCTACTTTGTCTTTATAAACAGTGATAATTTTTCCATCATAGATTATTTCTGATGATATTTTCTTTTCCATTAGTTTCACCTCATTAAAAGTATAACAAAAAAAGTATGCGGGGGTGCATACTTTTTTCTATTATTTCACGTAAGGGTGATAATAGGGGGTATGTAAAGCGAAATACTTCACTTAACAAAGTCAATTATAGCATCAGTTTCATAAAATGTAAAGGGTTACAATAAAAGTATTAGGCGTTTTTAGCAAATTTTGTTATAATGTTTCAAGGTGATATAATGAAAAAATTAAAAATAACAGAAAATGATGCTAATCAAAGAATTGATAAATATTTAAAAAAGTTACTAGTTAATGCTCCAAATAATTTTATATATAAAATGTTTCGAAAAAAAGATATCAAAGTAAATGGGAAAAAAGTGGATGAAAAATATATTTTATCATTAGATGATGAGGTCGAAATGTTTTTATATGATGATAAATTCAAAGAATTTACAGAAACCAAAAGTATCTATGAGGTTAATAAAACGTTTAGTGTTCTTTATGAAGATAAACATGTATTGATTGTTTTTAAACCAGCAGGGCTTTTAGTTCATGAGGATGCAAATGAAAGCATTAATACTTTAACAAATCAGGTTTTAAGTTATCTTGCTTCAAAAAATGAACTAGATCTAAGTCGAGAAAATACTTTTATGCCAGGACCAGTTCATCGTTTAGACAGGAATACTAGTGGAATTGTAATTTTTGGTAAAACTTTGGCAGCTTTGCAAAATCTCAATGAAATGATAAAGCAACGTCATTGCATTGAAAAAAAATATTTAACGATCTGTCGCGGACAATTGAATCATCAGCGAAATTTACACGGATATATGATCAAGTTAGAGAATCAGGCTCAAGTTAAATTAGTAAAGAAAGACTATCCTGGGGCTTTAACGATGGAAACGATTGTTAGGCCGTTAAAATATAATTGTGATTATAGTCTTGTTGAGGTTACATTAATAACTGGACGGATGCACCAGATCAGAGTACATTTATCAAGTATTGAACACCCAATTATTGGTGATCGTAAATATGGAGATTTTGAACTGAATAAATATATTAAGAAGACTTTTGGTTTAAATAATCAATTGCTGCATGCTTATAAAATAAAATTTGTAAAAACCTTTGGTGTACTAAATTATCTTCAAGATAAAGAGATAATTTGCCCTGTGCCGGCTTTGTTTGAAAAAATAGAGAAAAGTTTGTTATAGACACCTTTAAATAAAGAGTTGTTTATTGTATAATTATTTACATAGATTATAGGAGGAAAGATATGAAATACTATATTGGAATTGATTTAGGTGGGACTAATGTTCGTACTTTGCTGGTGGATGAAAATGGTAAAACTTATAGTGAAGTAAAAGATAATACTGAAAGAGAAAATGGTCCTGACTATGTATGTGCTAAAATCATTCGTCAAATTGAAAGTTTAGATACATCAATTTGTGGTGGTTTACAAGGTGTAAGTGGAATTGGTATTGGGGTACCTGGACCTGTTGACACAGTAAAAGGTACAATGATCATGGCAACAAATTTACCTGGATTCGAAAATTATCCAATTTGTGATAAATTAGCAGATCGTTTTAATTTACCAACTTTTATTGATAACGATGCAAATGTTGCTGGATTAGCAGAAGCTTTATTAGGTGCTGGAAAAGATTATCCGACATGTTATTATGTGACTATTTCAACAGGAATTGGGGGAGCCTTTATTGTTGATGGTAAATTAGTTTCTGGTGGTCGAGGACATGCTGGAGAAATTGGGAATATTATTGTTAAAAACAATGGTTATAAATTCGGAGGTTTAAATCCAGGGGCTGCTGAGGGAGAAACTAGTGGTACTGCAATTACTCGTAAAGGTAAAGAACTTTTAGGAGAAGATAGAGTAAATCATGCTGGAGATGTTTTTAGATTGGCTAGCGAAGGTGATTTAAAAGCACAAAGTATAGTTGATGAATGTATTTCAGAATTAGCAACAATGTTTGCTAATATTGCTCACACTGTTGATCCGCACTGTTTTGTAATTGGTGGTGGTGTAATGAAATCTCGTGAATATTTCTATGATCGCTTAGTAGAACAATTTAACTCAAAAATTCATGTAGGAATGCGCGGATATATTCCGTTATTAGGAACAAAATTAGAAGATTGTGGAGCAATCGGAGCAGCAATGTTACCAATGTCAAGATTAGGTTAAGAAAGGATATTTCATCCTTTTTTTTTGATTTAAAGTAGTAGTTTTTTAAATCGAATAATGGTATTATAGTACGGTGAGGTGACGAGAATGTCAAAAAGAGTAGTATTAGGATTAAGTGGTGGTGTCGATTCAGCAGTTGCTGCTTATTTGTTAAAAGAACAAGGATATGATGTTATTGGTGTGTTTATGCGTAATTGGGATAGCCAGTTAAATAATGATATTTTAGGTAATCCTACTAATGATAATGATATCTGTCCACAAGAAGAAGATTATAATGATGCCAAGGCTGTAGCTGAATGTCTTGGGATTCCTATTAAAAGGGTGGATTTTATCAAAGAGTATTGGGATCATGTATTTACATACTTTTTAGATGAATATCGAAAAGGTAGAACACCTAACCCCGATATATTATGTAATAAGCATATTAAATTTAAAGCTTTTTTAGATTTTGCTAAAACTTTAAATGCAGATTATATTGCTACAGGTCACTATGCCCAAGTTAAACATTATCAAGGAGCAGATTCGGTGATGTTAAAAGGCCTTGATAATAATAAGGATCAAACATACTTTCTATGTCAATTAAATCAACAACAGCTACAAAACTCATTATTTCCTTTAGGTGAAATAGATAAAACAGAAGTTCGTCGAATCGCTAGAGAATTGAACTTACCAGTAGCAGATAAAAAAGACAGTACCGGAATTTGTTTTATCGGAGAACGTGATTTTAAAGAGTTTTTACAAAATTATATTCCAGCTCAAGCTGGAAAAATGGTTGATATAGAAACTGGGAACGTGATTGGTGATCATTCAGGAATCATGTACTATACTATTGGTCAGCGTAAAGGATTAGGGATTGGTGGTCCAGGTGATGCATGGTTTGTCGTTGGGAAAGACTATGATAAAAATGTGTTATATATTTGTCAAGGAGATCAAAAAGATTGGTTATATTCAACCGGGGCTCTGATTACTGATGTGAACTGGATTGCTTCAACTAAACCAATAGATAAAATTGCATGTAACGCTAAGTTTAGATATCGTCAGCCAGATAATCCAATTCAACTTGAATTTATTGATGAAGATACTGTTTACTTAACTTTTGATAAACCAATAAAAGCGGTGACTCCAGGCCAAGCTGCAGTCTTTTACGATGGTGATATTTGTCTTGGTGGTGGAACGATTGAAACTGTCTATAAAGATGGGCAGCCAATCAAGTATTTATAATGATTGAATATACAGGTTATATTAAGAAGATTCGTTTTTATAGCGAATCTTCTAATTATATCGTTGCTTTAATTGAAGTTGAGCAGGAAGATAAGTTGATCACAATGAATGGTTATATGAATAATTTTAATGATTATGAAAAATATGCTTTTATTGGTGATTACGAAATTCATCCTAAATATGGTAAACAGTTTAAATTATCAGAATATCGTATCATTTATGCAAAAGAAAGTGAAGAAATTATTAAATATTTATCTAGTCCGCTATTTAAGGGGATTGGTAAAGCTTTGGCAACACAAATAGTAAATACACTTGGTGAAGAGTGTCTTGAAAAGATTAAAGAAGATAAACATAATTTAGATTTGGTTAGAGGAATGACTGAAAAACGGCGGGAAATAATTTATGAAGCATTGACTAATGGTGATTATGATCAAGAAGTAATGCAGTTTTTTATGGGACATGGTATCAGTCTGAAAAACTTGGGCTTGATTCAAGCATATTATCAAGAAAAAACATTAGAAATACTTCAAAACAATCCGTACCAACTAGTAGAGGATATTGATGGGATTGGATTTAAAACAGCTGATGAGTTAGCTTTAAAAACAGGTGGGACACTTGATAATCCTAATCGAATTAAAGCTGGGATTATTTACAGTATTAAGCAATATGGGTTTAATACTGGGAGTACATACTGTTACCTTGATGAAATCAAAATAATGTTTTCTAAAATAATATATAATATTGAAGAAGTATCGTTTAATGAATATCTTGATGAATTGATTGATGAAGGATTGATTATTCAACGTGGTGATAAGTATTATTATTTTGAAATGGATGAGGCTGAAAAAAATATAGCTGAATATTTAAAAATACGGATAAATAAACCCGATGAACTTTTTGATGAAAAAGAAGTAGAACGATTGTTGACAAATTATGAAAAGACTCAAGGTATATGTTATGCTGCCAAGCAGAAAGAAGCCCTAAATTATTTTTTAAAGTCTTCTTGCATGATTTTGACAGGCGGACCTGGAACTGGGAAAACGACAATTGTTCAAGCACTTTTAAAAGTGTATTCGGTATTGTACCCAGATGATCGAATTGGTTTAGTTGCGCCAACTGGTCGGGCTGCAAAACGATTGACAGAATTAACTGGAATTTATGCTTGTACGATTCATCGCCTATTAAAATGGGATCTTCATAGTAACACATTTGCTATGAATAAAAGCAATCCATTAGATTTAGATGTTTTGATCATTGATGAGTTTTCAATGGTCGATTGTTTATTGTTGAGTAAACTTTTTGAGGCGGGTCGAGGAATCAATAAAGTATTATTTATCGGTGATTACCATCAATTGCCTTCGGTTGCACCTGGAAATATATTACAGGATTTGATGGAAGCTGGAGTGAAAACGATTGAGCTAGATGAAATCTTCAGACAAGCTAAGGATTCAGGAATTATTCAATTGGCTCATCATATTATTCATAATGAAATTGAAAATATGGATCTTTTTGAGCAATATCGGGATATAAACTTTTTTCCTTGCATAAACTATGATGTCGTAAAAAATGTTAAGATAATAGTAAAAAAAGCAATTGACGAAGGTTATGACACAAATGATATTCAAGTACTAGTACCAATGTATCAGGGAGTGGCTGGAATCGATGCTTTGAATGATGCTTTACAAGATGTTTTTAATCCGATTGATGAATTTAATGATTCATATCAAATTGGCCGCAAGGAATATCGTGTAGGTGACAAAATTTTGCAGTTAAAAAATCGACCTGATGATGATGTTTTTAATGGTGATATTGGAACGCTTGTTGAAATATGTCGAAAAGATAATTTTGAATATTTGCAAGATACACTGATTGTTGATTTTGATGGTAATTTTGTTGAATATACAAGTAATACTTTTAACACAATTACTCATGCTTATTGTATGTCGATTCATAAATCGCAGGGAAATGAATTTAAAATCGTTATTATGGCGGTCTTGTCTGATTATTATATTATGCTACGGCGTAATCTATTATATACAGCGATTACAAGAGCAAAGCAGTCTCTCTTTATTTTAGGAAGCTCTAAAGCTTTTATGCATGGTTTAGCAAATTATCAAGACAGTCGTCGAAAAACAAGCTTAAAAAGTCGTTTTAAAACAATTGAAACCTTAAATGTGTATGATTTTCTTGAATAAAGGTAAACTATACTGAGGTGAGATATATGATGACAAGAAGCAAAATACTAATTGGATTAACAGTTGCATCACTAATGATTTTGTTGAGTGAATGTGAGTGTGTTGAAGATATGATGTATGAACTCAAAGCAAAGATGTAAAGATATAAATTAATAGTCTTGAAAAATATAATTGGATAGTTTATAATTTGGTAAATCGTTGAAAAAGAAAAGTACTATAAAATAGATCTTTCAGAGAAAGTATGGCTGGTGAAAATACTTATCATTTTATAGGAAAGCTACTTTGGAGAGTAATTAAAGATTACCGTGTAGGCTACGTTACCAGTCAAGTAAGGGCATGAGTTTTCATGAACTAGGATGGTACCGCGATTAAAGTCGTTCCTAGCAATAGGGCGACTTTTTATATTGTAAAGGAGAACAAGATGAAACAATTAACAGGAAATCAAGTTAGAAAAATGTTTTTGGATTTTTTTGAAAGCAAAGGTCATAAAGTTGAACCTAGCCACTCATTAATTCCTAATGACGATCCAACTTTACTATGGATCAATGCTGGAGTAGCAGCAATTAAAAAATATTTTGATGGAACAATAACTCCAGATAATCCACGAATTACAAATGCTCAAAAGTCAATTCGTACTAATGATATTGAAAACGTTGGAAAAACAGCTCGTCATCATACATTTTTTGAAATGTTAGGGAACTTCTCAATTGGTGATTATTTTAAAAAAGATGCAATTGATTTTGCGTGGGAATTATTAACTGATGAAAAATGGTTTGCTTTTGAAAAAGATAAATTATATATTACAGTTCATGATCATGATGAGGAAGCTTATGACTATTGGGTTAATGTCAAAGGTGTTGCTGTTGATCATATGTTAAAAACACCAGGTAACTTTTGGGAAATTGGCGAGGGACCATGTGGACCCGATTCAGAGATTTTTTATGATCGTGGGGAAAAATATGATCCTGATGGTTTAGGAACAAAGTTGTTTTATGAAGAATTAGAAAATGATCGATATATTGAAATTTGGAATTTAGTATTTTCACAATATAACTCACAAGAAGGAGTAGCTCGTGAAGATTATAAAGAGTTGCCACAAAAAAATATCGATACTGGGATGGGATTAGAAAGAATTACTAGTATTATCCAAGGCGGAGAAACAAATTTTGATACTGATTTTTTCTTACCAATTATCCATGAAGTAGAAAAATTAGCCAATGTTTCATATCAAGAAAATAAGATGGCTTATCGAGTTATTGCTGATCATATCCGGACTGTAACATTTGCACTTGCTGATGGAGCATTATTTGATAATGCAGGTCGTGGATATGTTTTGAGGAGAATTTTAAGAAGAGCTGTTCGTTATGGTAAGCAAATTGGAATCGAAAAAGCGTTTATGTATGATTTAGTTGATGTTGTAAGCGAAATTATGAAAGAATTCTATGATTATCTACCAGAAAAAGTAAGTTATATTAGTGACTTAGTAAAAAAAGAGGAAGAAGCTTTTCATAAGACGTTAACAAATGGTGAAAAATTATTAAGTAGTATTATTGCAAAAAATACTGATGGTGTGATTAGTGGAAAGGATGCCTTTAAATTATACGATACTTATGGTTTTCCTTTTGAATTGACTTTGGAAATTGCTGAAGAATCAGATTTAAAAGTTGATGAAGAGGCTTTTAGAGCAGAGCTTAAAGTACAACAAGAAAGATCGCGTGGAGCACGTACTGATAGTGAAAGTATGGCAAGTCAGAAACCTGATTTAATGGCCTTTGATTTACCATCGAATTTTGAATATGATCCAACAAATATCAATAGTGTAGTTATTGGATTATTTAAAGATGGTGTTAAAACAGATCGAATTGATGATTATGGAGAAGTCATTTTTGATACGACAACTTTTTATGCTGAGATGGGTGGTCAATGTGCAGATACTGGGTATGTTTATAATGAAAATTGTCAGGGTGAAGTAATTAATGTGCTAAAAGCACCAAATCAACAGCATTTACATTTCGTTAAATTGAAGACAGGAACGATTCGAGTTGGTGATATTTTAACTTTAGATGTTGATAAAGCTAAGCGAAATAAGATTATTGCTAACCATAGTGCTACTCATATTCTTCAAGCAGCTTTAAAAGAAATTATTGGAAAACATATTAATCAAGCTGGTTCTTATGTTGATGATCATCGTTTAAGATTTGATTTTACTCATTTTGAAAAAATAACAAATGAACAACTTAAATTAATTGAGAATCAGGTTAATAATGTCATTTTTGATGGAGTTACTGTGGATATTGCACACATGACTAAAGATGAAGCCATTAATAGTGGTGCTATGGCGTTGTTTGATGAGAAGTATGGCGATAAGGTTCGGGTTGTTTCAATCGGTGATTATTCAATGGAATTATGTGGTGGATGTCATGTTTCAAACAGTGCAAATATTGGATTATTTAAAATTGAGGCTGAAGAGAGTGTTGGTAGTGGAGTGCGTCGAATTGAGGCGGTTACTGGAAAGACTGCTTATCAAGCGTTAGTTCAAGAAAAAGAAACGGTTGATATTATTAGTAATATTTTAAAACTTAAAAATCGTAAAGAAGTAGTTGCAAAAGTTACTGCATTAACTGAAGAACTTTCCAACACTAAAAAAGAGATTGAAATATTAAGCGGACAATTAAATGCGCTAAATGCAGCAAGTAAAGCCAATGATATTCAAGAAATCAATGGAGTTAAAGTGTTGTTTGTAGAAGAAATGATTGATGCTGCTAAAGCGAAACAACTTGCCTTTGATTTTAGAGATAAAATTGAAGAAGGAATTGTAATTTTAGTAACACAATTTGAGGACAAATGTTCATACTTTGTCGGGGTGACTAAAAATTATGTTGCAACTGGATATAAAGCTGGTGATATTATTAAAAAAATCAATGCAGTTGTTGATGGTCGCGGTGGTGGAAAGCCGGATTTTGCTCAAGGTGGCTGCCCAATTAATGATAAGATTTCCAACATCAAGGGAGAACTTAAAAATTTCTTTTAATTTCTAAGTAATTGGTGTAAAATAATTTTATAGGCAAAGCCTTAAAGGAGGTCGAATAATATGCAAGACTTAACAAAGACAAAAGTATTCAGTTCTGAAGATATGCGTCGTGAGATGATTCGTCAAAATCTTAAAACAGTAATTGATGCATTAAATGAAAGAGGCTATAATGCAGTACATCAAATTGCAGGTTATTTAATCTCTAATGATCCTGCTTATATTTCAAGTCATAAAAATGCTCGAAATATAATCCAGCAAATTGAACGTGATGAAATTATTGAAGAATTAGTCAAATCATATTTGGAGAAGTAGGATGGAACGGATATTAGGGTTGGACTTAGGTTCAAGAACCTGTGGTATTGCAATCAGTGATACTTTAGGCATGTTAGCTCATGGAATTGAGACTTACCGTTTTCGAGATGATGATTATGATAGAGCCGCAAAGCACGTTGTTGCTTTAATTAATGAACATCAGATCAAAACGGTTGTACTTGGGCTACCTAAACATATGAATGGTGATTTGGGTGAGCGTGCACAAATATCAATCATGTTTAAAGAAATGTTAGAAAAAGAAGTACCGGGTCTCAATGTTGTTTTAATTGATGAGCGACTTACAACTAAAGTAGCTCAAGATCAACTTATCTTTGCTGATGTTTCTCGAAAGAAACGGAAGCAGGTAATTGACAAAATGGCTGCAGTAGCGATTTTACAAGGCTACTTAGATGCCCAATAGAAAGGAATTTAAATGGAAGCAAATAAAATCCAAGTGATCGATGATCAAGGTAATGAAAAAGAATTTGAAGTATTATTTACTTTTAATAATGAGGAATTAGGAAAACAATATGTGTTGTATTATGATACAACAGTTGAAGAACCTAGTGTATTTGCATCAATCTATGATGATGCTGGACAATTATTCCCTATAGAAACACCGGAAGAATGGGAAATGGTTGAAGAAGTTTTCCAAAGTTTTATGGCTGAAAGTGAAGAAGGTCATGAATGTTGTGGAAACCATGGAAATGGATGCTGTCATGATAATGATGAAGAACATGAATGTTGCGGTAATCATGGAGACTGTAACTGCGATAACTAATAAAAGCTAAATTATTTAGCTTTTTTCTCTTAAACTAGAAAAGGTGGTATAGAAATGGCTTTAATGGGATTATTTGGAAAAAAAAGAGTTACTGAATCATTTTTTGTCAATTCATATGGAAATGATCAGACACGTGGTATTTATACATTTCAAGTAGATATTGAAAATGGAGAAATACTTTATAAAAAGCATTTTAAAACACCCTCAGACCCTGTCTATAGCTTTAATTATGGGCGCTTTGTGTGTGTTACATATAAAAATAGAACAGGTACAAGTGGTGATGGTGGAATTTGTTCATATGCAGCAACTGCTGATATTTTAGCATTAGTATCGCGAATTAGTGATAAAGGTAAAACATATATGCATGCTTGTGCTAATGGTGATCATGAAACAGCAGATAAATTATATGCTGTTGATTATTATAACGGTGAGATCATGGTGGCAAAAATTGATAAGAAAAAACTAGTTGCACCTATTTTTAATTATAAATTGGAAGGACATAGTATCGATCCAAAACGTCAAAATCAACCACACCCTCATTTTGTCGATTTTACTCCGGATGGAAAACGTTTAATTGTTGTTGACTTAGGATTAGATAAAGTACTGCTCTTTAAAATGGAAGCAAAGGAGATTATTTTGGATGAAGAACATTCATTTGATTTAGAACCAGGATCTGGACCTAAAAAGATTATGTTCAACCAGGCTGGAACAATAGCGTATGTTTTAAATGAATTATCTAATACAATTTGTGTTTACAAATATAATGATTTGAAATTTGAATTAATTCAAACCATCGATACATATCCAAAAGATGAATATGATGAGCCTAGCTTAGCTGGACAAATGCTTTTTAGCGAAAAAGAGGAGCGTATTTTTGTTACTAATCGTGGTCATGATAGTTTAGCATTATTTTTAGTAGATCAAGAAACAGGTTTATTGACTTATAAAGATTTTGTTGATACTTCACCAAATGCTCGTGATATTGCAATCTTTAAAGATCGTTGGATTGTTGCAGTTTGCCAAAAGGGTGGAGTAGTTGAAAGTTATGAATACCGCGATGAAAGAGGCGGAATGCTTTTTGAAACCAAATACTCATATCTAGTCAGTGAGCCGGTTTGCATTACAAAATTTGAGACTATTTATTAGAGATGATTATTCATCTCTTTTTTTGGCATAATATACTGACGAAGCATGTTTTATTATCGGTAGATAAGTTGAATAAGCGCTAAAAATATCATATAATGGTTAAGACGGAGGAGAATATGAAAAAAACTCAGAAAATTATTATTGGAGCAATTGCTGGAATAACGATTGTTGTACTAGCTTTAGTGTTTTTTTATTTCAATGGCCAAGGTGCTGTTTCTTCTAAAAGTGAAGAGGTAGTAGTTGAAATATCTGGATCAACATCTTCGGTCTTAAATCAGCTTGATAAGGCAGGTCTATTAAAAAGCAAAACAGTTGCTAGTATCTATACAAAGTTTAATAGTTATAGTTTTAAAGCGAATGTTTATGTTTTAAATAAAAATATGGATTTAAAGAAGATTCTTACAATTTTGGAAGGAGATAAGGATTATATATCTGCTGCTAAAATTACGATATTAGATGGATACCGTATACCTGAATGTGCTCAACAAGTAGCAAAGGGATTAGAAATCGATAGTACCGAGGTATTAGAGAAATGGACAAATAAAGAATATTTGCAAACTTTAGTGGAAAAATACTGGTTTTTGGATGAAAGTATTTTGGGTGCTGATATTATGTTCCCGTTAGAAGGGTATTTTGGTCCAGAAACATATGTAATTACTTCAAAGAAGACATCGATTGAAGATGTTACAAAGATGATGCTGGATCAAATGGATCGTAATTTAAGTACTTATAAAGACAAAATCAGTAATTTTATGATTAGTGGTAATAAAGTATCGATGCATCAATTTTTATCATTAGCATCAGTTGTACAATGTGAGTCATCTGGCCAAAAAGAAGATCAGGCTAAGATAGCCGGTGTCTTTATGAATCGTTTGGAAAAACCAATGCGTCTGCAAAGTGATGTAACTGTAAATTATGCAAATCAAATTAAAACGGTAGCAGTAACGTATAATCACTTATCAGTCGATTCTAAATATAATACATATAAGTATGAAGGGTTACCAGTCGGTCCAATCAGTACAGTTTCAACAAACATTATTGAAGCATGTCTGAATTATCAAAAGACTGATAATTTGTTCTTCTTTGCTTTGAAAGACGGGTCAGTCATCTATTCAAAAACATATGAAGAACATCAACAAGTAGTAAAGGAAAATAAATGGTATTAAAATGAGATATTATGAAAAAATAGAAGCTGATGCTTTAGCCCGAAATATACCTGTAATGCAGCGTGAAGGGCTTGAATTTATGATTGAAATTTTTAAACATCATAATTGTCATTGTTGTTTAGAGATTGGTAGTGCGATTGGATATTCAGCAATGATGTTGGTAAGTAATATTAATAATTTTAAGGTTGAAACAATTGAATTAAATGAGGAACGATATTTAGAAGCTGTAAAAAATATTGAAGAAAATAATTTAAAAAGTCAAATCATTATTCATCATGGTGATGCTTTATCATTTGATTTAGAGCATTTGAAAATTAAAAAATATGATTGTTTGTTTATTGATGCAGCTAAAGCACAATATCAAAAGTTTTTTGAAAAATATATGCCTTTAGTGGCAGACGAAGGTATTTGTATTGTTGATAATTTAGATTTTCATGGTATGATTTTTGATATTGATAATATAAAGAATCGAAATACAAAACAACTGGTAAAAAAAATAAAGCGTTTTAAAGATTGGATCTTTGATAACGAACTTTATGATGTTGAATATCATCATGTTGGTGATGGTATTTGTGTGATAAGAAAAAGGGTGGCACAATGAAGTTAGTATTATCTTTAAATAGCAAAAAATTTATTTATGATTATGTGGATATTGGTGTTGAATATTTTGTCGTTGGGGCAAAGTATTTTTCATGTCGTCAAGCATTATCGCTTGAGTATGATGAAATCGCCAATTTAAAAAAGGTCCTAGGTAATAAAAAAGTATGGGTTTTAGTAAATGCACTAGTTGAAGAAAAATATATCGATTTCTTAGAAAAGCATTTAATTAGATTGAGTCACATTGGAGTTGATGGAATTTTATTTCAAGATTTTGGTGTTTTACAGATTTGTAATGAGCATAATTTTGATTTTGAGATGATTTATCATCCAGATACATTAAATACTAATCAAGCAACTTTAAATTACTTGGGAACTCAAGGTATTAATGGTGCTTTTTTGGCACGGGAGATACCGCTTGAAGAAAAAAAAATAATTGCTAAAAATGTTAATGTTAAAACAATGATTCAAGTTCATGGTGTTGAATATATGGCATATTCAAAAAGAAAGCTATTGACTAATTATTTTAAGGAAATCAATCAGGATATTCCAATTGGAATATCAGATGATCTGACGATTCAGGCAAATGGTGTAAATTATAGTTGTCATATTTATGAGGATCAATATGGATGTCATATTTTGAGTAAACAGCAAATGTGTGGCTTAGACATAATGAGTAGTTTTCAAGATTTTGATTACCTCTACATAGAATCTTTATACGTCGATGAATTAAAGTTAGTAGAAATCGTTAATTTATATCAAGATGCTTTAATCAGCGTTGGAAATAGAACTTACGGAAAAGTCGCTAAGGAATTAATATCGCAACTTTATCAACTGGATCCAAATATCGAATATCATCATAGCTTTATGTTTGATGCAACTGTTTATAAGATTGATGATGTAAGAAAGCGGGAAGAAAATGAGAAATGTAAGTAAAGTAATTAACGGAAAAAGGGTAATAATAAAAAAACCTGAGTTATTGGCACCGGCTGGTAACTTAGAAAAGCTAAAGGTTGCCATTCAATATGGTGCTGATGCAGTTTTTGTGGGTGGAAAAGAATTTTCATTACGTTCTGGAGCCTCAAATTTTACACTTGATGATATTAAAGAGGCAGTAACCTTTGCTGATCAGTATGGCGCTGCGGTTCATGTGACATGCAATATTATTCTACATCAAGATAATCTTGATGGGATTGAAGAATATCTGCGGGCTCTTGATCAAGCAGGTGTTAGAGCGATTATTGTGGCTGATCCATATATTATGTCAATTGCTAAAAAGTTGAATTTAAAATTAGAAGTTCATGTTTCAACACAATTATCAACTTTAAATACAAAAGCAATTAAATTTTATCGAAATTTAAAAATGGATCGAGTAGTGCTTGGTCGGGAAGTTTGTTACGATGATTTGAAAACTATTTTAGATAAAACTGATGTAGATATTGAATATTTTATTCATGGTGCCATGTGTATTCATTATTCAGGTCGTTGCATGTTGTCTAATTATTTTTCACGTCGTGATGCTAATCGGGGTGGATGTTCACAATCATGTCGCTGGTACTATGATCTATATCAAGGTAATCAAAAAATTAATCAAGATGGTGTAATTCCTTTTAGCATGTCAAGTAAGGATATGGCATTAATTAATCATATTCCTGAATTGATTGAACTAGGAGTCGATTCTTTTAAAATTGAGGGTCGAATGAAGTCATTGCATTATATTGCAACAATTGTTTCGACCTATCGAAAATTAATTGATGATTATTGTAATGATCCTGATAATTTTGAATTGACTGAGAAATATTATCGTGAAATACAAAAAGCGGCTAATCGTTCCTTATGCACTGGTTTCTTTGATGATCAGGCGGATAACGATAAGCAGTTATATAATCAACGTGATGAACATCCTACACAAGAATTTTGTGCCCGAGTAATCAGCTATGATCAAGTTAATCAAATAGCTACAATAGAACAACGTAACTATTTTAAAATTGGTGATCAAATTGAGTTTTTTAGCCCATATCACGAAAATGTTGTTGTGCCAGTAACAAAAATTATAAATGCTGATAATGAAGAAGTTGAAGTAGCTAATCATCCAATGGAGATTCTACAAATACCGGTCAGTGTTGAATTACAAAAGGATGATATGGGAAGGAAAGTGATTTGATGAAAAAGCCAGTTATTATTGGTATTGCGGGAGGTAGTGCTTCGGGAAAAACCTCTATTGCACAAGAGCTTTATGACTGTTTTAAAGGACGCCATACAATTAGAATTATTAAATTAGATGACTATTATAAAGATCAAACACATTTATCAATGGATAAAAGAGTCTTAACTAACTATGATCACCCCTTAGCTTTTGATATGGATTTATTGATTGAACATCTTGATTTATTAAAAGAAGGGAAAAGTATTCAAAAACCGACTTATGATTTTGAACAGCATAATCGTAGCAAAATAGTAGAAATAGTTGATTGTCGTGATGTTTTTATTCTTGAAGGGTTATTTGTGTTAAATGAAGTACGAATTAGAGAACGCTGTGATATTCTAGTATATGTTGATACAGATGCAGATATTCGCTTTATTCGTCGGTTGAGACGCGATCTTGAAGAACGAGGGCGGAGTCTAGATTCGGTATGTACACAATATTTAACAACAGTAAGACCAATGCACGAACAATTTGTTGAACCATCGAAAAAATATGCTCATATTATAATTCCCGAAGGAAGCAGCAACACTGTAGCAATTGATTTATTGTTAACAAAAATATCTTCAATAGTTGATTAGTGAAGATATTAGGACTAGATATTTATATAGAATTATGCTATATTAGAGACTACGAGGTGATATTATGGAACACGAAAAAGTATTGTTAACCCAAAGTGGGGTAGAAAAATTAGAACAAGAAAGAGATAACTTGATTAATGTCGAAAGACCTAAAGTTATTGAAGAATTACAATTAGCACGTTCTCAAGGTGACTTATCTGAAAATGCTGACTACGATGCTGCTAGAGAAAAACAAGCACATTTAGAATCAAGAATTAAAGAAATTGACTATATGCTTCAAAATGCTGAAGTTATTTCTGAAGAACAAATGGATCTAAAAGTAGTAAAACCCGGTACTACTGTAACAATCTTAGATTTATCAGAAAAAGATGCTGAACCTGAAAGTTACCAAATCGTTGGATATACTGAAACAGACCCTTTAAATGGAAAGATTTCAAATGAATCTCCATTAGCAAAAGCTGTTTTAGGTCATGGAGTAAATGAAATTGTAACAGTTGGGGTTGCAGATCCTTATGATGTAAAAATTGTTAACATTGAGTTTAAAAACTAGAACTTATAAAATGAACCTACTATTTAGACTGCAAAATAAGTAAGGTTCTTTTTTATAGACAATTTTAATAAGTAGAAATAGAAAAAAATGATTTAATCAGTATTTTGTAAGAACTGTTTAAATCATTCTTTAAGGGAAATTATCTTTGGAAAGATGAAATATTCTATGGATTTGTATATAAAGTTGATTAACTAGATGATTGGTGTATGAGGTAATTAAAGAGATTGCCACCTGTATAATAACATTATCATTACGGATTGATTATGCCAAGATATTAAGCGTCTAATTTTTTTGTATATAATTGTAAAATTAAGGTAGTGATAATTAAAATGATTGGTCTTGAAAGGATATTAATTAGATTAATGTCTTCAATATTTACCATTAATGCGATAATTCCAAAGATCAATCCACATAGTAAAGCGTGAATAATTGCTTTATTTTGAAATATTTTGATTAGCCAAAATGCCCATACAATCATAATGATTCCAGCAATTATATTAATAATACTATGGTAGATAAAATTTGATAAATGAATAAAACTTATAATTCCGGCCATGATAAGACTAGTAATAGTAAAGGTGATAAGGATAAATAAAGCGAATTTTAGGTATATTTTTAAATATGATTTCATATTTCCTCCTTGTTATCTTACTAATATTATATTTAAGGATTGGTGAAATATGAATATCTTCGATGTATTTTTAATTAGTGTTTGCATTTATATTTATTTAAGTATCTTGTTAAGAATTTTTGGTAAAAAAGAATTTAGTCAATTAAATGTATTTGATTTTGTAGTATTTTTAATTATTGCCGAGATCATGACAGATACGATAGGAAACAGCGATTTTACTTTTTATCATGGTGTGGTTGCAACTGTTACATTGATTGTTGTAGATCGACTTGTTTCAATGATAACAATGAAATCAAAAAAACTTCGCGATATTTTTGAAGGACGACCTACATACATTATTTTTAAAGGAAAATTGGATCAAGAAATAATGAAAAAGCAACGATATACTGTTGATGATTTATCACATCATTTACGAGTTAATGATATTGATAGTATTTCTAAAGTTGAATTTGCTTTATTAGAAACAAATGGTTCACTTTCAATTATTCCTAAAGATCAGTGTGTAGTAGAATTACCGGATGCTTTAATCTGTGATGGGATAATTGATGAAGATAATTTAAAATTGCTCAACCGGGATATAAATTGGTTAAAAAAAGAGTTGAAAAAACAAGGTGTAGATAAAATAGAAGATGTTTTTTATTGTGTGCCAGAAAAGGGCCACTTATTAGTAATAAAAAAATAGAGCTGGAATCAGCTCTATCCTAATAGCATGCGATCGTTGTCAAATTCACTACCGCTTGCTTCTTCGAATTTTTTAAGTAAATCATCAACTGTTAATTTGGCTTTTTCTTCACCGTTGACATCATAAATAATACGGCCCTTGTCCATCATAATTAAGCGATTACCGATATTAATAGCATCTTTCATATTATGTGTTACCATTAAAGCAGTTAGCTTTTGTTCAGTGACGATTTCCTCTGTTAAATCAAGAACTTTTTTAGCGGTTCGAGGATCTAATGCTGCAGTATGCTCATCAAGTAAAAGAATTTTAGGTTTTTGAAGTGTTGCCATCAGTAATGTTAAAGCTTGACGTTGTCCTCCTGATAACAAACCAACTTTACTTGACATCCTTGTTTCTAAACCTAAGTCTAAACGTTTTAGTGCTTCATGATATTGTTTTTTTTCTTCTTTGCTGATTCCCCAGCTTAAACCACGACGTTTACCACGACGAAAAGCCATAGCCAGATTTTCTTGAATTTCCATATTAGCTGCTGTTCCCATCATAGGATCTTGGAAAACACGTCCAATAAATTTGGCACGTTTATATTCATCGGCGAGCGAGATGTCTTGATTGTCAATAGTAATATATCCACAGTCAATTGGATAAACCCCAGCAATCATATTTAAAGTCGTACTTTTACCAGCCCCGTTTCCACCGATGATTGTAATAAAATCTCCATCATTAATAGTAAGGTTCAAATCTTGAAGAGCCTTTTTTTCATTAACAGTACCAAGGTTAAAAGTTTTACTTACATGTTCTAATTTAAGCATTCTCTTTCTCCTTTGTTAATTTTTTGTATGTAGCAATTTGTTTTCTTTTACTTACCATAACAGGTACAGTTAATGCTATACCTACTAATAAAGCTGTCAACAGTTTTAAATCATCAGTACTTAGACCCAATTGTAAAACAACTGCAACAATAATACGATACAAAATTGAACCAACAATAATAGCAGTTAAAGTAAACATGAAACCAGGCTTTCTTCCTAGGATTACTTCTCCAATAACGATTGAAGCTAAACCAATAACAATTGCTCCAATTCCCATCTTAATGTCGGCATAACCTTGAGATTGGGTTACTAATGCACCAGACATTGCTATTAAACCATTAGAAATCATTAAACCTAATAATTTAGTTGTATTTGTATTAGCACCAAGTGCTCGAACCATATGTTCATTATTTCCTGTAGCACGGATAGCACTACCAATTTCGGTTCCAAAGAACCAGTAACATATTAAAATAACGATTATAGCACAAATTATTCCGATGATTAAAGTAATCCATGCTTGTGATAGATTGAAAGTATTTGATAAACCTTTGAAGATAGTATCACTTTGAAGTAAAGGTGTATTACTTTTTCCCATGATTCGTAAATTAATTGAATAAAGGCCGATTTGGGTCAAGATACCTGCTAAAATCGCAGGTATTTGACATTTAGTGTGTAATAGACCAGTAATAGCTCCGGCAACAAATCCAGCAATTATAGCTAATAAAACAGCAAGAATAGGATTTATTCCATTGACAATAGCAACAGCACAAACAGCACCGCCAGTGGCAAAACTACCATCAACTGTTAAATCGGCAAAATCTAATAATCTAAAAGTGATGTAGACCCCTAAAGCCATAATTCCCCAAAGGATTCCTTGTGATGCTGCACCTTGAATAGCTAAGATAAAACTCATTACTTATTCACCATCTTTGCTTTAGATTTAAGATCATCAGGAATTGTAATGTTTAATTTTTTAGCAACTTTCTCATTTATTGTTAATTCACATTCTTCAGCAGGTAAATATTCAATTGCCATATCAGCAGGTTTAGCTTCGCCCTTTAAAATTTTTACAGCCTGAAGACCAGCACGATATCCTAGATTATAATAATCGATACCATAAGTGGCTAATCCCCCATTTTCAACCATCCCACTTTCACCAACAATACATGGTAAATTGTTTTCATTAGCAACTTGAGCAACGGTTGCCATACCTTCGGCTAAGAGATTGTCAGTTGGAATGTAAATAGCATCTACTTTTCCAATTAATGACTCAGTAACTTGTTGTATTTGATTAGAATCAGTAACAGATTTATCAACTACAGTTAAATTACGTTTAGCACATTCTTCTTTAGCAATGTCAGCTTGGAAAATTGAGTTATCTTCGGCATTACAATACATGATCCCGATTGTTTTGGCATCAGGAAGTAATTGTTGTAACAAATCAAATTGATCAGCAACCGGTGTTAAATCACTTGTACCAGTTACATTTCCGCCAGGTTTTTCATTGGTTTTTACTAATTTAGCACTAGCAGGATCTGTTACAGCTGATAAAACAATTGGAATTTCTGTTGTTTTGTTTGCTGCTGCTTGAGCAGTTGGTGTAGCAATTGCGAAAATCAAGTCAACGTTATCGTTAACAAATTTATCAGCAATGGTTGTACAATTTGATCCATCACCTTGAGCATTTTGGTCATCAAATGCAACATTGTCCTCACCATAGCCATTGTCTTCTAATGCTTTCAAAAATCCTTTTTTAGCATTATCTAATGCGGGATGTTCTGCGTATTGAACAATGCCAATATTAACATCCTTACTTCCCCCACAGGCACTTAGAGTTAGTGCCATCATTACAGTTAAAGATGCCTTTAATAATTTTTTCATATTTATTCCCTCCATATTTTCAATTATTAAACAAAAAGTCGCCCTCGATAGAGGACGACAAAGTCGCGGTACCACCCCAAGTTTATTATTAACTCACATTAATAATCTTCATAAGTGTAAAACTTTACTACGATAACGGCTAGCCACCGATGATTACCTACTTATCAGTATCCGACTCCATGATGAATTCAATATTTCTTAACGTATTGTTCGCACCAACCACAATATCTCTGATATCTAAGTCATATTTACTACTTCACTTCACTGTCTTTGTTTAATAGATTGTTACCTAAAATAATACGTTATGAAGTTCTATTTGTCAATATAATAAAACTTGTAAAATTAGGATAAATAGCTTTATTTCTAAAAAAGTATTTTTTGTTTAGGATTTAAACAAATTTAATTACTTTAAATAGTATTTATGATAAAAGAATGTCTAAAGACATCATAATGACAAAACCAATCATGAAACTTATTGTTCCCAAATCAATTCCTTCAGTTGCATTAGCTTCAGGAATTAATTCTTCAATACAGACAAAAAACATGGCACCGGCTGCGAAACAAAGAGCGAATGGTAAAACTCCATTGACTAGAGTGGCAAAAATAAAGCCTAATAATGCTGCTGGGATTTCAACAATAGCAGAAAATTGTCCATACATCATGGCAATAAAACGGCTTTTTCCGCATTGATGCATAGGTAAAGAAATAGCAGTACCTTCAGGAAAATTTTGGATACCAATTCCTAGAGCTAAGATTAAAGCTGGTAAGTAATTTCCATCGTGACATCCTGCAAATGCCACACCAACTGCTAAACCTTCAGGAATATTGTGTAAGGTCATAGCTAACATTAATAGCTTGTTTTTTGAAAAGCGACCTGGATTGATTCCTTCTTGTTCATGTGACATCATGTGTTCATGGGGGAGCAGTTTATCAATCAACATCAATAATGCTACACCACAAATAAAACCAAATGGAATGATTAGTAAATCAAGTTTACCTCCAGCTTCAAGCTGGTCTTTTGCTGGAAGTAATAATGAAAAAAATGAAGCAGCAACCATAATTCCAGCAGAACTGCCAAGAGCAATACAAATGAGTTTTTGACTGGCTTTGCGAACAAATAGAACTAATGATGCTCCAAAGAAGGTCATTAACCAGTTAAATGTTGCTACAATTAATACAATTATAAATGGATTTAACGATAATAAATATTCCATTTTTTCACCTCAATTATTACTATGCATAAAAGCCTATTGCATATGGGCATATAAGTTGCTGATGAAGTAATATTATGATATGATTATTCTTAATGAGGTGGAACAAATGGAAGAAATGTCAATTGCGATGCAAAACTATTTAGAATTAATTTATGAACTTTCATTAGATGGAAAAAAAGCTAGAGTCAGTGATATCGCTAAGCATTTAGGTGTATCTAAACCAAGTGTCAATAATGCAGTTGTGGTTTTGGCTAAAGATGGCTATGTTATATATGAAAAGTATGCGGATGTAAAACTAACGCCTAAAGGGAAAGAAACGGCTGAGTTTATCTGTGGTAAACATCAAACAATTAAACAATTATTTGTTGAAGTTTTGAACATAGACGAAGGAGTTGCTGATAAAGACGCTTGTTTAATTGAACATGTGATTTCAAATGAGAGTATTAAAGCAATGCAAGAATTTTTAGATAGACAAAAATAATGGTTATTAGGAAGTTTCCTAATAACCATTATTTAATATCCAAAATCCAGATATTCTTCAGTAGTAATAATTAAAATAGCTTTATTTGTAATTTCGTTTTTCTTGTTGTCAAATGTTTCAATTGGGGTATATTCAACTTTATCACGACGTTGAACATCTTCATCGTAAACATAATCGGCTTGTCTAAAGAAAATACCATCTTCATCATAACGCGAGATAGTCCCAAGACCACGCTGATTATTATAATGAACAACTGTTCCTTCAACACGTTCTACATATTTACCTAAATTATTCATTACTTTTTCATATAATTCATCATATAATTCTTCTGATGTTTGATCGTTATATTTTTCACCATAATCAGCAACTGGAGTATATTCACGATTATTTTCAGCAGTTAATTTTGTTAAGAAAGCATCTACAATTTCAATTAACATCGGGTCTTCAGTACGTTGTGTAGCCTCCATCAAGCGTGTATAAATTCCTAAATGATTAATTGAATATCCATTTTCAAAAAATTCATATAGTAAATAAGCATTTGCTTCTTTAATGTTGCCTGTTTGAGCATTAGTTTTATAAAGAACTTCGTAGAAATTAACATTACGGATTCGGTTATGTAAAGATAAGAATACTTTTTTAGCTTCATCGTATTGTTCTAGTTCGACTAATGAACACGCTCTTTGATAATTAATCCATTGCAATGTATTAAAATGCCATTTTAAAGATAGAGATAGTGCATTGTTAGCAGTATCAACACATTCTTTTGAACGTTTGGCCTCGTATAGAGCTTTTACTTTTAATCGATAGTAGCGTTCTTTTTTAGATTCAAATTCTTTTCCTTCATCATTAGTAAATGGTTTATCATCTAATAGATTAGGATCAAGTAAATCAAGCATTTCAACTAATTTGTTAGGATCTTCAGGTTTTTCACGTTGTAAATATTTAATAGCACGATTTACTGAAGGTTCCATTGGAGAATAACGTTCCTGTTTGCATACAGCTAAAATATCTTTTAAGACACTAAAGAAAAGATCTTCATTATCTCTAATTTTTTCATCATCAATATTGATGAACTTATTATAAAGTGCATACCCATATTGATTCAGATATCCGCGAAGATTTGGACATAATGACATAAATGTCTTTCCAACCTCAATTGCCTCTTCATTGTTGTCGCTTTTCTTCAATAGTTTAATGTAATCATTGGCCTGAAAATCATTGAAGGAAGTTGGGTCTTCTTTAAACTTTTCATTGTATACTTCTAAACTTTTTAATTCATTTTCATTCATAAAATCACCTCTAATCAATATTATAGCATCTTTTTAATCTCTTTTGCAGTAGTTAAGTAATAAATTGTTTTGAAATGCAAATTTATATGTTATAATGGCTAGGATAATAGATGAGGTGAAAGAATGAATAAACAAGTGTTTAGTATGGATTTTTATGGTAAAAATCTAAGTGTGGAAGTAGGAGAATTAGCTAAGCAGGCTAATGGAGCTGTATTGGTAAGATATAATGATACAGTTATTTTATCAACTGTTGTGGCAGGGAAAGAACCAAAAAATGTTGACTTTTTTCCATTGACAGTAACTTATGAAGAAAAATTATATTCAGTTGGAAAGATTCCAGGTGGATTTTTAAAAAGAGAAGGGCGACCTAGTGAACATGGGACATTAACAGCTCGAATGATTGACCGTCCAATTAGACCATTATTTGCAGATGGGTTTAGAAATGAAGTGCAAAGTGTTAACACCGTTTTATCTGTAGATCAAGATGCAACTCCAGAAATGGCGGCTATGTTAGGTGCATCACTGGCTTTATGTGTTTCTGATATACCTTTTAATGGCCCTATTGCAGGGGTCAACGTTGGTTTGGTTGATGGTGAATTCATTGTTAACGGAACACCAGAACAGCTAGAGAATTCTTTAATAAATTTAGAGGTAGCTGGAACCAAAGATGCTATCAATATGGTTGAAGCTGATGCTAAAGAAGTTAGTGAAGAGGTAATGTTGGAAGCATTATTGTTTGGTCATGAAAAAATCAAAGAATTAATTGCTTTCCAAGAAAAAGTAGTTGAGGCTTGTGGAAAAGAAAAAATTGAAATTCCATTATTTGAATTAAATAATGATTTAGTTGAAGAAGTTGCAGTACGTGCTAAAGCCGAAATGGCTGCAGCAGTTTCAATTCCCGGTAAATTAGAGAGATATGGAGCAATTGATGATCTAATCGCTCAAGTGACAGAGGAATATGACAATAGAGAATATGAAAATGAAGAAATAAAAGCTGATGTGATGAAACAAGTTGGAATCATTTTACATGATCTAGAAAAAGATGAAGTACGTCGATTAATTACTGAAGATAAAATAAGACCAGATGGACGCAAAATCGATGAAATCAGGCCATTAGATTCGCAAATTGATTTGTTACCTCGAGTTCATGGGTCAGCGTTATTTACACGTGGTGAAACGCAAGTTTTATCGGTTGCAACATTAGGTGCAATTGGAGAACATCAAAAAATAGATGGATTAGGGTTAGAAGATCAAAAACGTTTTATGCATCATTATAATTTCCCGCCATATTCAGTTGGAGAAACAGGACGAATGGGTGCTCCAGGTCGTCGTGAAATTGGGCATGGCGCTTTAGGCGAAAGAGCTTTAGCACAAGTGATTCCTAGTGAAGAAGCTTTTCCTTATACAATTAGAGTGGTTTCTGAAGTATTGGAATCTAATGGTTCCTCTTCACAGGCTTCTATCTGTGCTTCGACAATGGCCTTAATGGCAGCCGGTGTTCCAATTAAGGCACCAGTAGCTGGAGTAGCTATGGGACTAGTAAAAAAAGGGGATGCATATACTATCTTGACAGATATCCAAGGAATGGAAGATCATTTAGGAGATATGGATTTTAAAGTTGCAGGAACTGATGCGGGTATTTGTGCATTACAAATGGATATTAAGATTGATGGTATTACGAAAGAAATTTTACAAGAGGCTTTAGCTCAAGCTAAAGTAGCTCGTAAACAAATTATGGCAAATATGATGGATGCGATTGCAGCACCACGTGATGAATTATCACCATATGCACCAAAAGTACAAATGATGAAGATTGAACCGGATCAAATCAAAGCGGTTATTGGTCAGGGGGGTAAAACAATCAATGAAATCATTGAACAATCTGATGGTGTTAAGATCGACATTGAACAAGATGGTACAGTTGTTATTTATCATTATGATCAAGCTGCAATCAATAAAGCAGTTGAGCTAATTGAAAAAATTGTTAAAAAAGCGCAAGTTGGCGAAGTTTATGATGGTAAAGTAGTAAGAGTAGAAGATAATTATGCTTTTATTAATTTGTTTGACGGAACAGATGGTTTTTTGCATATCTCTGATTATGCATATGAAAGAACTAAAAAAATGGGTGAAGTGATAAAATTAGGTGATATCATTAAAGTTAAAGTCACTAAAGTTGATGATAAGGGAAAAGTAAATGTTTCACGCAAGGCTTTACTTCCTAAACCAATTAAAAAAGAAGAACCTAAAGAGGAACCAAAGGCAGAATAATGAAAAGGCTTGTTCTTGCTAGTAGTTCACCTAGAAGAAAAGAATTATTAGAATTACATAAGTTTGATTTTATAATCGACTTTCAAGAAATTGAGGAAGTGCTAGATGAAAGTTTGGCACTTCCTTTACGTTTAGAGAAGTTAGCTTATCAAAAAGCAGCACCCATTGCTTTAAAATACCCTAGTGATATTGTTATTGGAGCAGATACTATGGTATGTTTAGAAAATCAGATGCTGGGAAAAGCTGCTGATCGTCAGGCAGCTTATGAAATGTTAAAATTGTTATCTGATCAGACCCAAACTGTTTACTCAGCGGTAGCAATCATTGATAATGGAAAAGTTTCTACTTACCATGATGGAACTAAAGTCACTTTTAAAAAATTATCTGATGAAGAAATTAACGCTTATCTTGATTTAAACGAATGGCCAGGTAAAGCAGGAGCTTATGCAATTCAAGGTGAAGGTAAGGCATTAGTCGCTAAAGTAGAAGGAAACTTAGAGACTGTTATTGGAATGCCAGTTTGGATCATTGAAGAATATTTAAATAATCATAGATAAAAAATATTGAGTGACTAGAATAAAAAAGTATGATTTCTATTATCTGGAAATCATACTTTTTTGTGATGTCATGTAATCGGTTAGATTTATTTTATTTTGGTAAGCTGTTAGGATATTGTCGGGATCTACAATATTGGGAATTTTCTCTGTTAAAATATGTCCAATCAGCTGACTGTCATTATTAAATGTTTCAGGTCCCAATAAAAAATAAGTTTCACCATCACTAAAATAAAGTGTGATATCTACTTCATACATATCAGTGCTTGGGCCTCCAGTACCTAAACTATAAAGAGGGATAAAACGCTGTCTAGTTTGAACGACAAGTTTTTCAATATCTTGGTAGAAATAAAACTTTTGATATTTATAATGCTGATTAATCAAGGCAGAAAGTACATATTTAAAATGGTGAAAAGAATTTTTACGCTTGAAAATTCTTATTCCTTCTTCTAAAAATTCAATAGATTGGTTTCTTGATTTATCGTAAAGATGCATCATAAATTGAAAGTTAGCAAAAATAAAAATTAAAATATTTATTAAAAAGACGACTGCGACAAAATATAAATTTTCTAAATAATACCATTTTTCGCTCCAAATCCAAATATAAATACCGTAAGTAAAAATCGAAGCAATAATTCCTGCAGAAATGACCTGTCGTATTGCCATGGCTCTAGTTAGTGGGCGATTATAAGCTATTGTTTTACTTGTTTTTCGATATCCAAGCCCTTTTTTCTCTGGAACTAATTTAATATTTTCTAATGCAGGAATTAGCGGAATATGCATATCTTTGAATGTTGATATTGTATTTTGAAGATCTTCTAATTCAGAAATTGTTTGATCAATGTTGCGCTTATGAATCTTTAAACAGTCATCTAAACTGCATTTATTATTTAAGATTGCTTTGATATCATCAATTGAAATATCTAAATTACGTAAAAATTTCACAAGTTTTAACGTTTGTAAATCGTCATGGCTGTAGTTACGGTAACCATTATTTGTTCTTTTGGGTCGGATGATTCCCACTTTTTCATAATAAAGTATGGCATGTTTAGTTAAACCTGTGATTTTTTCAACTTCATTTGTTCTCATGGAGACCCCTCCTATAAAGATATTATAACGTAAAGTAGATATTTTTGTTTTTATAATAATAATTTAATTATTTATTGAATCTTTAAAAGTAATGTAGTCATCTTTATAATAAATAGATGTTGTTTATTTAAGGCAGAAGTTAATATTTTTTATAATATTTTGTTGAATTTTATAAATATTGCGTATTTTATGTAAACGGTAACATTTTTATTGAGTTTTATTATAAAAAATCATATAATAAAGTTTATGGAGGGATGTTTATGGCAGACGTAAAAAGAATCGCATTATTATCTGGAGGCGGAGATTGCCCCGGGTTAAATGCTGTTATTAGAGCAGTAACCAAAGCGGCTATTAATGAATACGGGTATGAAGTTATTGGCTATGTTTATGGTTATCGTGGTCTTTATAACAATGATTACATAGAATTGACAGTTGATAAGGTAGAGAATATTTATAAAGAAGGTGGAACTATTTTATATAGTTCTAATAAAGATAACTTATTCGACTATCTTGTTGATGATGGTCATGGCGGAAAGGTAAAAAAAGACGTTTCTGATGTTGGTGTCGAAAACTTAAAAAAAGCTGGTGTCGATGTGCTGGTTGTTTTAGGTGGTGATGGTACTTTAACAAGTGCTCGTGATTTTTCAAGAAAAGGCGTTAATGTAATTGGTATCCCTAAAACAATGGATAATGATTTGCCAGCGACTGATTTAACTTATGGATTTATCAGTGCTTCTTCAGTAGGAACTGAATTTATTGACCGGTTAAATACAACGGCAAAATCACATCATCGAGTTATCTGTTGTGAGCTGATGGGACGAGATGCTGGATGGATTGCGTTATATTCAGGAATGGCAGGAAATGCCTCATGTATCTTAATTCCTGAGATTCCATTTACAATTGATAACATTGTTAAGCACGTTGCAAAACGCGACGCTGAAGGTTATCCATACACTGTAATTGCAGTAGCAGAAGGTGCTAAATATGCTGATGGGACTAAGGTGATTGGAAAAATCGTTGAAGATAGTCCTGATCCAGTTCGTTATTCAGGATTAGCTGCAAAGGTAGCTGATGATCTTGAACAGGCAATTGCTAACCATGAAGTTCGTTCAGTTAATCCAGGACATATCATCCGTGGAGGAGATATCCAAGCATATGATCGTATTTTATCAATTCGTTTTGGTGTAAAAGCACTTGAGCTGATTAAAGAAGGTAAATTTGGTAATGTTGTTACTTTAAAAGGTGAAGAAATGTCTTATACATCTTTAGAGGAAGTAATCGGTGATGCTAAATTTGGAAAACAAAAACATGTAGATCCTAATGGTGAATTAGTAAAAGCTGCAAAAGCGATTGGAATTTGCTTTGGTGATGAATAAGACTGTAAAACAGTCTTATTTTTTATAAAAATGTAAATAATATTATATGAATAAAAACTATTAAGATTATTTTATTACATAAAAAGAATCAAAGATAGTCGAAATGAATAATTCTTATTGCGGTAGATATTAGTCTAGTATAAGAAGTATCATTTGATAATATTTTTTTAAAAATTTTGAATTAAATATTAAAAATAGTACATAATATTATTGAGGTGAATTTATGAAAAAACCAAAACATGGGCAACAGTCAAGTAATGACAATGCTAAAGATCAATTAGGTGATGATGAAATAGTTGTATCAGGAAATCAAGAAGATTCTACAATTAAATATAGATAAGGGAAACTAACTTTAGTTTCCTATTTTTTTACATAATTGAACGATTTTATCCTTAACTATAGTTTGCTATATTTTTTTCAGGAGGTTAAGATATGTTAAAAAATGCATTTCTAAGTATTAAAAAGAATATTGGCAAGACAGTTTTATTATTTGTAATAATGACAGTAATTGCGAACTTGATTATTGCAGGTTTGTCAATCCAGAGTGCTTCGAAAAAATCAATGGAGCAAATTAGAACATCACTTGGCAATGATGTAACATTGACAACAAATATGCAAAATATGATGGGTCAACGTGAAAAAGGGCAAGCAGTTAGTGAAGTAGCAGCAAGTGTTACAATTGCGATGGCTGACCAGTTAAAAGATTTAAAATATGTAAAAAATTATAATTATGCTATTTCAACCACAGCAAGTAGCGATGATATTACAGCTGTTGAATTGACCACAAGTCAAGATAATCAAACAATGGAACGTCCTGATGGACAAGAAAATTTCCAATCAGCAAATCAAGGAGATTTTTCAATCAGTGCAAATACGACGATGGAATATTTAGATAGTTTCACAGAAGAAAGTAGTACTCTAAAACAGGGACGATTATTATCAAGTGATGATGCCGGAACAAATAATTGTGTCATTGAAACAAATTTAGCTACTGATAATGATTTAAATGTAGGTGATACATTTACAGTTTATACTACTATAAATGAAGAAACAGTAACACAACAATTAACTATTGTCGGAATCTACGAGGTGACAGATGCTAAAACAATGGGTGGACCTGGGCAAAGTAATCCGTTTAATACAATTTATACAGATTTATCTATTGGTCAAACATTATCGGGGAGTGAAACAAATATTACATCGGCAACTTATTATTTAGATGACCCTGAGAATATTGAAGCTTTTCAAACCTTAGCACAAAAAAAGAGTGATATCGATTTTGAGACATATACGCTTGATGCAAATGATCGTTTATATCAGCAAAATGTAAGTAGTTTAGAAAATACTCAATCATTTGCAACAATGTTTTTAATCGTTGTAATTGGTGCCGGAAGTGCTATTCTATGCTTGATTTTAATTTTAACAATCAGAAGCAGATATTATGAAATTGGTGTATTTTTATCATTAGGACAAAGTAAAGTGAAAATTATTTTACAACAATTATTTGAGATGCTTTTGATTGCAGCTGTTGCCTTTGTTATTTCACTAGGTACCGGAAAGTTAGTATCAAATGTAGTTGGAAATATGCTAGAATCTGGAACGAACAATAATCAAGTTCAAATGCAGATGCCGGAAATCAGAGATCAAAATAACGATAGCAATAACACTAATTCGACATCCGGTAATGATAAAATGTTCGATCAAGCATTTAATGGACCGGAAAATACAGAATTAGATGTGTCTTTAACAACTACTACAGTAATGCAATTAGCGGGGATTACAATTGCAATTTGTCTTGTTTCAATCGCTATTCCATCTGCTTATGTATTACGATTATCACCACGTGAGATTCTTGTGAAGAGGGAGGGGTAGAGATGGAAACAATTTTGAATTTTGAAGATGTTTCATACCATTATTTAGATGGTTCTAGTAATGTAAGTATTTTGAATAAAGCTAATTATAGTTTTGAAAAAGGAAAAATCTATGCAATTGTTGGCGCTAGCGGTAGCGGGAAGACAACAACTATTGTATTGGCTGGTGGTTTAGATAAGCCAAAAGGTGGAAAAGTTATTTTTAAAGGCCAAGATACTGCAAGGATTGGATTAAATAAATATCGTCGGAATGACATTTCGATTGTGTTTCAATCATATAATTTGATTCATTATATGAATGCTTATGAAAATGTTGCTAATGCAATTGAAATAGCTGGACGGAAGGTCCAGAATAAAAAAGAATATTGCCTGGATATTTTAAAAAAATTAGGGCTTTCAAAAGAACAAAGTTTACGAGATATTCGCAAACTTTCTGGAGGACAGCAACAAAGAATTGCTATTGCTCGTGCAATTGCCAAAGATGTTGATTTAATTTTAGCTGATGAACCTACGGGTAATCTTGATGAAAAGAATTCTAAAGAAATTTTAAAAACATTTATCGATTTAGCTCATCAAGCTAATAAATGTATTATAATTGTTACTCATTCGCCATCATTGGCTCAAAAATGTGATGTTCAATTAAAAATAGAGGACGGACAAATTGTTGAAATTTAAAAGGCTGCTCAAACAGCCTTTTAATCATTGATGGGACTTTTATAAGGATGACGGTGATCAAATAATTTATCACGATTAATTTTTTCATTAATATAATGATCATAATTCAATCTAAAGATACATGAAAAAATCAAATCAAGCAAATAAGAAATCGATGTTTTGGATGAATAAGGAGCTATCTTAGAAAATATCTTTTCTCGTGATCCTGTATTCATAATATAAGTGCAATATTTTGATAATTGATTATCCCCGATAGAAGTAATACCCAAAAGGGGAACATGCATCTTTTTTAAAAATTTCGCAAGTTCTACCATTTCATTCGTTTCGCCGGAATATGATATAAGAATGGCTACATCATCAGGACTACAAGTATATGATAAGAAACCTTGCTCACCAGCATGAGCTCGCATTTCCACCATTTTACCAATTCGCATCATTTTGTGTTGAAAATCAAAACCAGCTAATAAAGAATTACCATTTCCAAAAAGATAGATGCGTCTTGCTTGATCGAGTAAATTAATAATTTTGTCAAGGTTCTTAAAATCAACTAAGTTTAAGGTGTCTTCAATAGCTTCTTGATGCAGATTGGCAATCCGATATGCAATTTGGCTATTTGAGTCGGTGTTTCCAAAAGGAAAGTTGACGTCAACACGTTTTTTGTTTTTTTTATCAAACTGTAATTCAGCTGAATATTTGATTTTAAAGTCACCATAGCCATTAAGTCCTAATTTACGGCAAAGACGAACAATTGTTGCTGGAGAAGTATAAGTTTGTTTAGCTAATTCTTTTACTGATAAATTAAGAATATCTTCACCATTATCTAATATGTATTTCGCAATTGTTTTTTCAGAACTGGAGAAATCTAATTCAAATTCTAATTGAGTCATAATACTCATAAAATCACCTCTATTTAGTATATCATGAAACATTGTTTCATAAAACTGGTATTTATTAAATAAAATATGAAACTTGATTATAAGGTCAGAAAAACTCATTTACTTATCTTTACAGATTAACTAAAATGGTATATGAAAGAGAGGTATTGTAATGGAAAAGAAATTACCAGATAATTTTTATTGGGGTGGCTCAGTATCAAGTTTTCAAACTGAAGGAGCTCGTAACGAAGGTGGAAAAGGCGTTTGTATTTATGACGTTAGACCAACTGATCCAGAATTTTCTGACTGGTCAGTAGGAATTGATGAATATCATCGTTATGATGAAGATATTGCTTTAATGAAAGATATGGGATTCAATTTTTACCGTTTTTCAATTTGCTGGTCAAGAATTATTCCTGATGGGACTTTAGATGAACCGGTAAATGAAGAAGGAATTAAATTTTACAGTGATCTAATTGATAAATTGATTGCTGCTGGTATAGAACCTATGATAACTTTAGTGCATTTTGATATGCCTTATAAATTAGTAAAAGAACATAATGGTTTTGCATCACGCTATGTTGTTGACTGTTTTGAAAGATATGCTCGTGTATGTATCGAACGATTTGGTAATCGAGTTAAACACTGGATGTCTTTTAATGAACAAAATTTACATGGGATGATGTTGCGTGTATCTAACGCTGAAGAAATTCCTGAAGGTGTGGACCCAGCTAAACATTTATATCAAGTCAATCACAATGTTTTTATTGCTCATTGTAAAGCTGTCAAAGCATTAAGAGAATTACAGCCAGATGCTCAATTCTGCGGTATGAATGCAGTTACTAATATTTATCCATATTCAAATACGCCAAAGAACAATTTATTTGCATGGAAAGCTTATCAATATATGAATGGTTTCCACTGTGATGTTTTTGCTAAAGGGAAATATCCAGATTATATGATAGCATATTTAGAAAACCGTGGATGGATGCCAACATTTGAAGAAGGCGATGATGAATTATTAAAGTATACTGTAGATTATATTGCTTTTAGTTATTATCGCTCTAATACTGTTACTGAAGGTGAATTTGATTATACAAGACCATATCATGAAGTAGTTGGAGAACATACAGTTAAAAATCCACATTGCGAAGCTAATGAATGGGGTTGGGAAATTGATCCTGTTGGTTTTAGATGGACTTTAAATGATTTAGCAACACGTTCTGATTTACCGGTTTTCGTTCTTGAAAACGGAATTGGATGGCGTGAAGATATGACGCAAGAAGAAGTTGATACAATGTTAGCAGCTAATAAAACAATCGAAGATGATTATCGTATTAATTATCATCGTGATCACATAAAAGAAATGAAAAATGCAATGTTTGAAGAAGGCGTTAAATGTCTAGGTTACATTACTTGGGGACCAATTGATATTCTAGCAAGTATGTGTAATATGGATAAACGATATGGTTTTGTTTATGTAAACCGTACTAATAAGGATATTCGTGATTTAAAACGTATTCCTAAAAAATCATATCATTGGGTTAAAAAAGCATTTGAATCAAATGGAGAAGATTTAGACTAAGAAGGAGAAATCCTTCTTTTTTTGCTGATAAAGTTAAAATATCCTAACTTTTTTCTTGGCAACTATTGACTTTTAAGTTAGGCAGGTATAACATAACAGTAGTTAGATAGGACTAACAAGAAAAAGCGAGGAAGTGATGATGATGCCTTTAACTATGGCGACAATTGGTGAAGTACAGACCATAAAAAAAGTCGGAGGAAAACAAGAAGTAAAATTATTTCTTGAATCGCTAGGCTTTACAACAGGAGCGACAGTTACTATTGTAAGTAAGAACCAAGGAAATCTAATTACTAAAATTAAAGAATCAAGAGTAGCGATTAGTCAAGAGATGGCTAATAAAATTATGATTTAACTATTAAAAGGGGGATAATTAATTGAAAACGCTAAGAGATGTAAAATGTGGAACTAGTGCGAGAGTCATGAAACTGCATGGAGATGGAGCTGTAAAAAGAAGAATCATGGATATGGGAATTACTAAGGGGACAGAAGTACTAGTTCGTAAAGTTGCACCATTAGGTGATCCAATTGAGGTTAAAGTACGAGGATATGAACTATCTTTGCGTAAAGCCGATGCAGCAATGATTGAAGTATTATAGTAGTAAAATATATAGGAGGGTGAAAAAATGTCAATTACAATTGCATTAGCGGGGAATCCTAATAGTGGGAAAACAACGCTATTTAATGCTTTGACTGGTTCCAATCAATTTGTTGGAAACTGGCCAGGGGTAACAGTAGAGAAAAAAGAGGGTAAATTAAAAGGTCATAAAGATGTTAAATTAATGGATCTACCTGGTATTTATTCTTTGTCGCCATATACTTTGGAAGAGGTAGTGGCACGTAACTATCTAATTCAAGAAAGACCAGATGCAATTATCAATATTGTTGATGGAACAAACTTAGAAAGAAATCTTTATTTAACTACACAAATTATGGAGTTGGGGATTCCTGTTATTATGGCAATCAATATGATGGATATCGTTGCTAAAAATAATGATAAGATTGATGTAAAAAAATTATCAAAAGAATTGGGGTGCCAAGTTGTTGAAATTTCTGCTCTTAAAGGAAAAGGAATAAAAGAAGCGGCTGATCGTGCTGTTACTTTAGCTAATTCTAAAAGAATAAATGCACCAATTCATAAATTTGATAGTGCTGTTGAAGAAAAATTAGACCAGATTGAAGCAATGTTGCCAAGTGATATTGCAGTGGAACAACGACGTTTTTATGCGATTAAATTATTTGAACGTGATGATAAAATTTCAGGATTAATGAGTAGTGTACCTAATGTTGAAACAATTATTGATCAAAGTGAAAAAGAATTAGATGACGATGCAGAAAGTATTATTACTAATGAACGTTATCAATTTATAACTTCTATTATAGATGATTGTTATAAAAAACATAGTCATGATCAATTATCAGTTTCTGATAAAATTGACCGCATTGTTACAAACCGCTGGTTAGCCTTACCAATCTTTGCAGTAGTAATGTTTGTGGTTTATTATATTTCAGTAACTACTGTTGGTACTTGGGCGACTGATTGGGCAAATGAAGGTGTGTTTGGTGATGGATGGAGTTTATTTGGACTAGCAGTTCCATCAATTCCAAGCTTAATTGAAGGATTATTAGAATCCTTAGGAACTGCGGCCTGGTTAAATGGCTTAATTTTAGATGGTATCGTAGCTGGGGTAGGTGCGGTATTAGGTTTCGTTCCACAAATGTTAGTGTTATTCTTTTTCTTAGCGGTGCTTGAATCATGTGGATACATGGCTCGGGTTGCATTTATTATGGATAGAATTTTTAGAAAATTTGGATTATCAGGTAAATCATTCATTCCAATGTTGATTGGAACTGGATGTGGGGTACCAGGAATTATGGCATCACGTACTATTGAAAATGATCGTGATCGAAAAATGACGATTATTACAACTACGTTTATTCCTTGTGGTGCTAAGTTACCAATTATTGCGTTAATTGCAGGTGCATTATTTGGTGGTGCATCTTGGGTAGCACCGAGTGCATATTTTATTGGAATAGCTGCAATTATTACTTCTGGAATTATTTTAAAGAAAACAAGACGTTTTGCTGGTGAACCAGCACCATTCGTAATGGAGTTACCAGCGTATCATATGCCGACGATTACTAACGTTTTAAGAAGTATGTGGGAAAGAGGATGGTCTTTCATTAAAAAAGCTGGAACGATTATCTTATTATCAAGTATTTTAGTTTGGTTTACTTCATACTTTGGATTTGTCGATGGACAATTTACAATGTTAGAAGATACTCAGTTAGATCATAGTATTTTAGCATCAATTGGTAATGCAATTGCATGGATATTTACACCACTTGGTTGGGGTGATTGGAAAGCTGCAGTAGCTGCGATTACAGGTTTAGTTGCTAAAGAAAACGTTGTTGGTACATTCGGTATTTTATATGGATTTGCAGAGGTTGCTGACGATGGAGCAGAAATCTGGGGAACCTTAGCAGCAAGCTATACACAAATTGCAGCATTTTCATTCTTAATCTTTAACTTATTATGTGCACCATGTTTTGCTGCTATGGGAGCAATTAAAAGAGAAATGAATAATGGTCGCTGGACAGCGTTTGCAATTGTGTATCAAACTGTATTTGCTTATTTAGTAGCATTTAGTGTTTATCAAATTGGAAATTTAGTTATTACTGGAACATTTACATTTGCTACAGTAATTGCTATATTAGTAGTGATTGGTTTTGTTTATCTATTAGTTCGACCATATAAAGAAGATAATCGTTTAAATATCGATTTAAATAAAACTGTAACTGAAAAATAGAAAGGGTGATAACAGTGAACTGGCTAATTGAAAATTTATCGACTATCATCGTTAGTGTCATTTTATTATTTGCAGTCCTATTAGCAATCAATTCAATCAGAAAAGATAAAGCTAATGGTAAATCTAGTTGTGGCGGAAATTGTGGTAGTTGTGGTACTAGTTGTCATAGCCGCACTAATAGTTTAGTAGATAGTTATCATCATGATCACGGGAAGTGTTAGTACTTCCCTTTTTCTTTTTTTGTAAAAAGAATACAAATATTCTTTAAAATAGGTATACTTATATAATAAATAATCTTAAGGAGGAATGTTATGGAGAAAAAAGCAATTTTTTTAGATGTTGATGGAACATTGGTTGCTAATCATGGCAAAATGACTGAGCAGGTAAAAAAAGCAATCACTCTAGCCCGTAATCAGGGACATAAAGTATTTATTTGTACAGGAAGAAATAAGATAGGAATTAGAAATGAGTTAGAGGAAGTAAATTTTGATGGTTTTATTGCTAGTGCTGGAAGCTATATCGAAGTTGCTGATGAAGTAGTCCATAGCCGTTATTATGATCGTAAATTAATTGAAAAAGCTTGCGATGTATTTAATCGTAATAATATCGTATATAATTATGAGTGTACCGATATTACATATATGTCACCCAAAATGATGGAATTTTTTGTAGGTGGAAATAATGAGGAAGCGACTAATTCGGAGATGGAACGCTTAAAAGCTGAACAAAGTGATAAATTTAATGTAAGAGATATGAATGAATACGATGGTCGTGGAATTCATAAAATATCCTTTATTGCAATGAGGCAGGAAGATTTCGATCATGCTTTTAAAGAATTGAAAGAGAACTTTAACTTTGTAGTACATGATATGTTTGGCAGTAAAAATATTAATGGTGAAATAATGTCAAAACTTGATAATAAAGGAACAGGAATCAAACGAATTGTTGATTATCTAAATATAGATATGGAAGACACAATTGGATTTGGTGATAGTATGAATGATTATGAAATGATCGATGCAGTCAAATGTGGAGTGGTCATGGACAATGGCAGTGCTCGGCTTAAGGAAATAGCTGATCGAATTTGTAAAAGTGTTGATGAAGACGGAGTCTATTATGAATTTATTGATTTAGGAATAATTTAAGTTAAAAAGATTATAAAATATAAATTGAAATATTATTCTGATATTGGTTGACTTCTTATTGTTGCTGTGATATTATATATGAGTAACGAGCAATGAATATTTAACTTACAGATGTGAAAGTTGTATTTATAAGCAACTTAGCATCTGCTTTTTTTATAGTAATGCTTTTTATAATAAAAATAGGAGGTACGTCTGATGAATACAGGTACAGTAAAATGGTTTAATAGTGAAAAAGGTTTTGGATTTATTACAAAAGATACAGGTGGAGATTTATTTGTTCACTTTTCTGCAATCCAAGGTAGTGGATTCAAATCTTTAGAAGAGGGTGCTAAAGTAAGCTTCGATATCGTTGAATCTGATCGTGGTGAACAAGCAGCAAACGTTGCAGCTTTATAATTAACCAAAAGTCTCAATAGAGACTTTTTATTTTTGACTAATTTAGCACTTTCCTATTGACACTGCTAAATAGTTGTATTAGAATATCTTTAGCACAAATGAATGAGGAGTGCTAATATTTAGAATGGAGATGTGAGTATGGCTGAGAAAAAACAATTTAAAGCAGAATCAAAAAGATTATTAGATTTAATGATTAATTCTATTTATACACATAAAGAAATTTTCTTACGTGAATTGATTTCTAATGCAAGTGATGCAAGTGATAAATTATATTATAAAGCACTTACAGAAAATATTTCTTCAATTAATCGCAATGATTTAAAAATTATGATTGAAATCGATAAAGAAAATCGTGTTTTAACTATTAAAGATAATGGAATTGGGATGGATAAAGATGAATTAGAAACACATCTTGGAACTATTGCTAATAGTGGTTCATTTGAGTTTAAAAATGAAAATGAACATGATGATATTGATATTATCGGACAATTTGGTGTTGGTTTCTATGCAGCTTTCATGGTGGCAAAAAAAGTAGAAGTGATTTCTAAAAAATATGGAACTGAGCAAGGATATACTTGGGTATCTGAAGTTAGTGATGGCTATGAGATTTTTGAAACTAATGTTGCTGATCATGGAACTACAATTAAATTATACTTAAAAGATAATACGGACGATGATAACTATGATGAATATTTAAATCAATATCATATTCGTGATTTAGTTAAAAAATATTCTGATTACGTGCATTATCCAATTAATATGGATATGACAGTTTCAAAGAAAAAAGATGATAGTGATGAATACGAAGATGTTATTGAAAATCAAACATTAAATTCAATGGTACCATTATGGAAACGTAATAAAAAAGATATTACTGATGAAGAATATAATGATTTCTACAAAGATAAATTTAATGATTTTAATGATCCGTTGAAAGTGATTCATAGCCGAGTAGAAGGTAACGTTTCATATGATTCATTATTATTTATTCCTTCAAAACCACCAATGAATTATTATTCAAATGAATATGAAAAAGGGTTACAATTATATTCACGTGGTGTCTTCATCATGGATAAAGCTAGTGAATTAGTTCCTGAACATTTCCGCTTTGTTAAAGGATTGGTTGATTCAGAAGACTTATCATTAAATATTTCAAGAGAAATGTTACAACACGACCGTCAATTAAAAGTAATTGCTGATAAAATTGAAAAGAAAATTCAATCAGAATTAGAAACAATGTTGAAAAAAGATCGTGTAAAATATGAAGAATTCTTTAATAGTTTTGGTTTACAATTAAAGTTTGGTATTTATAATAGCTATGGAATGTTAAAAGAAAAATTACAAGATCTGCTATTATATTATTCTAGTAAAGAAGAAAAACTTATTACCTTAGCGGAATATATTGAACATATGCCTGAAGGTCAAAAGGAAATTTATTTTGCAAGTGGTGAAACTCGTGAAAAGATTGCCACTTTACCACAAGTAGAAGTAGTCAAAGACAAAGGATATGATGTTCTATATTTAACAGATAATGTAGATGAATTCTGTTTCCAAATGATGCGTGATTATAAGGAAAAACCATTTAAGAGTGTAGCTCAAGGTGATTTAGATATCGATAGTGAAGAGGAAAAGAAAGAATTAGAAAAAACTAATGAAGAGAATAAAGACTTATTGACAGCAATCAAAGATTCTCTTGGTGATAAAGTCGTTGACGTAAAAGTATCTTCACGATTAAAATCACATCCTGTTTGTCTAGTTTCTAGTGATGGAGTATCATTTGAAATGGAAAAAGTCTTAAATCAGATGCCTGAAGGTCAAGAAGTAAAAGCAGGTAGAATTTTAGAAATTAATCCTAATCATGATATTTTCAATGCTATGAAAAAGGTTTATGAAAATAATCCTGATAAAGTAAATGATTATGCAAGTATCTTATATGATCAAGCTTTATTGATTGAAGGATTCTCAATCGACAATCCAGTTGATTTTTCAAATAAAATTTGTGATTTGATGATTGAATTGAATAAATAATTGAAGAATTTTAAAGGGTAGATGTTAAGTCTACCTTTTTTTGTACTATTTAGTAAAAAAATTACTAAATACATTAAAAAATTGAGCGATTATGTGTATAATAGACATATATGAAAATAGAGTGAGAGGGTATATATGTTAAATATTTGTGGGATTATTGCTTTTTTTATGATGTACATTTATGATTTGAATTTAATTTATTTAGGTAATAAAATTTTTAAAAAGTTTTTTGCGATTGGGTCAATAATATTAGTATTTGCTACTTTAGCGAATATTATTATTTATTTTCCTAAAAAAATAGATGCACACTTTATTATCTTTTTGGGACTTGCATTACTGGCAGCGATAGGGTTAATCTATACGTTATTTTTTGCGTTAAAATTTGATGATGCATATAAAAATACCGAGAATAAACAGCCGTGTGTAAAAACCGGTGTCTATGCCTTATGTCGTCATCCGGGGGTGCACATGATGATTTTAATGTATTTATGTTTATATCTAGCTTTTCAAAATGAAACTATGTTATTTATGTTGATTGGATTTAATCTATTAAATATTGGGTATGTGATTTTACAAGACATAATTATTTTCCCCAAGCAATTTGTTGATTACGATGAATATAAAAAAATAGTACCATTTCTTGTTCCAACAATTAAAAGTATTAGAAGCTGTATTAGAACATTTGGGGAGGTGTCAAAATGAAATTTGAGGATAAATTAAAAGCACGGAGTCGAGAAGATGTTTGGAATGAATACTGTGGCTTTTTAGATTTATCGATGGATGAATTTGTTCAGATTCAAAATCGTCTGATGGAAGAACAAATTGCCTTATGGTCACGAAGCCCATTAGGGAAAAAAATATTAAAAGGAAGTACACCAAAAAATATTAAGGAGTTTCGTGGACTAGTTCCATTAACTTCTTATGATGATTATGCTAGCGACTTATTACAAAAGAAAAGCGAACTTTTACCAGATGAACCGGTTTTATGGATCCAGACAACTTGGGAGGGTGGTAAACATCCCATCAAGGTGGCTCCTTATACTGAAAGTATGCTGGATACATTTAAACGAAATGTCTGTGCCTGTTTGTTATTGGGAACTTCAACAAAGCGAGGGGATTTTAAAGCCCGTTCGACAGATACGATTTTATATGGTCTAGCACCATTACCTTATGCAACAGGCTTGTTACCATTAGCATTTGAAGAGGAAATCGGTATTGAATTTTTACCGCCTGTTAAGGATGCTGTGAAAATGAGTTTTTCAACTCGAAATAAAGTAGGATTTAAATTAGGATTGTCAAAGGGAATTGACTATTTTTTTGGTTTAGGAAGTGTAACTTATTATGTTAGTTTAAGTTTAGGAAAAATGAGTTCTGGCGGTGGCGGTGCTATTTCTTTATTAAAAAAATCACCATTACGTTTTGCTAAGATTGTATTAGCAAAATGCAAATGCATAAAAGAAGGACGTGAGTTAAAACCTAAAGATATTTTTAAATTAAAGGGATTTATGGTAGCAGGAACAGATAATGCTTGTTATAAGGATGATTTAGAAGAATTGTGGGGTATTCGTCCAATGGAAATATTTGCTGGAACGGAACCAACTTGTATAGGCACTGAGACGTGGAGCCGAAATGGATTATACTTTTTCCCTGATGCTTGTTTTTATGAGTTTATCCCAAGTGACGAAATGGAGAAAAATCTAGCTGATTCTAGTTATCAGCCTCGAACAGTATTGATAAATGAGGTTGAAGAAGGAATGAGTTATGAATTAGTAATATCTGTTTTAAAAGGCGGAGCCTTTATGCGTTATCGAGTAGGTGATATGTATCAGTGTATTGATCTTAAAAATAAAGATGAGAATATTAAATTACCGCGATTTAAATATCTCGATCGGGTTCCAAATGTCATTGATATTGGCGGGTTTACAAGGATTACTGAAAATTCGATTGATCAAGTTGTCAAATTATCGGGACTTAAAATCACTAATTATATTGCTAAAAAAGAATTTAATCATAATAATCGTCCATATCTGCATCTATATGTTGAAATGGATCCACATGCTCAAATCACCCAAGCTATTTCAATTGAAATACTAAGGGAACAATTAAGCATTTATTTTAAATATGTAGATCAAGATTATCAGGATTTAAAGAAAATTCTAGGTATCGATCCGTTAAAAATAACAATTATAAAAGCTGGAACATTTGCCTATTATGAAAAAAATCATTCTCATAAAATTAAAAAAATTAATCCTCCAACTTTAGAAATTAATGAACTGTTAACGATTCAAGATCAGGATTATCGGGTTGAAATGGGAGGACGACTATATGAATAATTATACATATGTCTCGATTATTGCGCTGTACTGTTATATATTTTTATTTATTTCATTATCGGCTTCAAAGAAAACTAAGTTGATTAAAGCTTTTATGACATTGTTAATGGCGATGATGTTTTGGACTGGTGGTTCTTTCTTTATGCGTTCAATGTTTGGACCATCAGTCAAATTTTGGTATGATATTTCTTTATTGGGTTTATGTCTAGTACCATATGCGTTTATTAGTTTTGTCCATGAATTTTTATTTAATTCACCCCATAAAAAAGATACTATTTGGTTCTTTCTTTTTGTCGGACTTTTCATTATTAATGCTACAACAGAACTCTTGCTGCCAGCACCTGAATATACAATAAGGGCTAGCGGGATTCCAGCATTTTATTATACTTCTAATGTTTATACGTATATTTTTTATTGTTTCTTTCTAGCAAGTATTATTTATTGTGTTTCGTTGATCATAAAAGGCTTTAAAGAAAATCGTAATCAGGTGATCCGGCTAATGCCAATGTTTGCTGGGATTGCATGTTTAATATTTGGAAATACTTGTGTTATGTTGGGGTGGTTTGCTGGTTTTCCAATTGATATTGTTGCTGGGGTTATTAATGCAATATGTATGTTCTATACTTTGTATAAACGACGTTTATTTAGGCTTAATCTTTTAGTTTCACGACGTAGCAGTTATGTAATAGCTGGAATGTTGTCAATTATTTTATTTGCTAATTTAGTTGGTACATTTCAAAATATTTTATTTGAACATTTTGGTTTGATTACTAAAAATTATTATGTATTAGTAATTGCAGTAGCTTTTACGATTGTAACTGCGATAATTTATACAATGTTAAAAAAATTTATTGATGCAATTTTTATAAAAGAAGAAATTCAGCAATCAGATAGTTTAAAAGAGTTTTCTAACTATGTTTCAAAAACTTTGCAAGTAAATGAAATTGTCGGGGCAATGGGTGAAATAATTTTGAAATGTGTCGAAACCAAACAAGTGTATATTTGTCTTTTAGATGACAATGGTGATTATTCAATTGAGTACAGCAGTTCACCGTTAAGAAAAAATAACTATATTATTAATCATGAAAATCCTGTGGTGATTAAATTAATGAATAACGATGATATGATATTTTATAGTGAATTTAGACATTCAATAAATTATCGTTCAATGTGGGACAGTGAGAAACAATTATTTGAAAATCTAAATATTGAAGGAATTATCCCAGTTAAACAAGAGCAATTAATTGGGATGATCCTGCTGGCTCCCAAACCACGGCGCTCGGGGTATAGTTATGGAGAAATTAGTTTCTTGTCTTCAGTTGCTTCAATTAGTGCCATTGCTTTAATTAATTCAAAAATGTATGAGACAGTTTATAATGAAGCACGTAGTGATGAATTAACTGGACTGTTGAATCGTAAATATTTTTATGAGGCTTTGAATAATGAATATGAAAAATTGGGAGAACGCCAATTATCATTGATTTTAGTAAGTGTAGATGATGTTCGGCTTTATAATCAATTGTATGGTAATAAAGAAGGAGATATTGTCTTAATTAATGTAGCACGAATTATGGATGATTATGTAAATACACAAGGTTATACAGCACGTTTAGGGGGAAAGGAATTTGGGATTATTTTACCAAATTATGGACCTTTAGAAGCAAAAGATCTGGCCGAAAACATTCGCGAGCAAATAATGAATATGAATAAACGAGATAGTGACTATACTTTAAAAGTAGTTACTGCAAGCTTTGGTATTAGTTCTATTCCGGTATCTGCCAATACAATTAAGCAATTATTAGATTATGCAGATCAAGCGCTATATCAGTCAAAGCGACATGGTAAAAATCGTGTATCAGTTTATAATGCAGGAGTGGTTGAAAGTACAAGTGGTGTGACGATTGTTGATGCACATCGAGAAAAACAGAATATTTACTTAGAGTATGCGCCGACAATTTATGCATTGACAGCTGCAATTGATGCAAAAGACCATTATACTTTTACCCATTCTGAAAATGTTGCTTATTATGCTACAAAATTAGCAATCGGATGTGGATATGATAGTGAATTAGTCGAGATTATTAATGAAGCTGCACTTCTTCATGATATTGGTAAAATTGGGATTTCAGAAAATATTTTAAAGAAAACTTCTAAATTAAGTGATGAAGAATACCAAATTATGCAATCGCATGTGGAAGCTTCAGTTAATATTATTCGACATTTACCTTCATTGGACTACGTTATTCCAATTGTCTTAACACATCACGAACGTTATGATGGGCGTGGATATCCAAGAAGAATTTCTGGTGAAGATATCCCGGCCGGAGGAAGAATTATGGCAATAGCGGATTCTTTTGATGCAATGACTTCAAGAAGGAGTTATAAAGAACCATATTCATTAGAGTATGCTCTTAATGAATTAAAGCGTAATCGGGGATTGCAATTTGATCCCGATTTAGTTGATAAGTTTATTGAACTGATAAATTCTGGTATAATTGAAGTAAGAGGTAATCAAAATAATGAGTAAGGAGGAAAAATAATGTCATTAGACCAAATTATTAAGCAGCGCCGAAGTATTAGAAAATATAAAAAGAAGCCTGTTTCTAACGAGCAGATACAATTGCTTATTCAAGCAGCAGTCGAAGCACCATCTTGGAAAAATAGTCAAACAGCTCGATATCATGTTATTACATCACAACCTTTATTGAATGAGTTTAAAGAGAGATGTTTACCGGAGTTTAATCAAGAAAATTGTAAAGATGCACCGGTTTTAATAGTAACATCTTTCATTCCAAATCGCTCAGGATTTGAACGTGATGGAACGCCTAGTAACGAACTGGCAAATGGCTGGGGCTGTTATGATCTTGGACTTCACAATCAAAATATTCTTTTAAAAGCGACAGAATTAGGATTAGGATCATTGGTCATGGGGATTCGCGATATTGATAAAATCAAGGGATTGTTAGATATTTCTAAAGAAGAAATAATTGTTTCAGTTATTGCTATAGGTATTAGTGATATTGAGCCAGAACGGCCTAAACGTAAAACGGTTGAGGATATTACAAGATTTTATTAACTATTACTTTTGTAATAGTTTTTTTGTGCATTTCTTTTGCATAAAATTTTATTTTGGGCTATACTATATCCGTACCCCCTAGGAGGGGGAGGAGGTCTTATGAAACGTAAATATAGTGTAAAAGGGATGACTTGTTCAGCTTGTGAAAATCATGTTCATAATAGTGTTTGTAAATTACCGGGAGTTGAACATGTTGAGGTGAATTTATTAACAAATTCAATGAATGTTGAATTTGATGAAACAAAAGTTGATGATAGCATGATTATTAAAGCCGTAAAAGATGGTGGATATCAGGCGAGTAGTTATGATGATGCATTAGTTGATAATGACGACTTAAGTAATTTGAAAAGGAAATTAATTTATTGTTTCATCGCACTTGGATTACTGATGTATGTATCAATGTCATCAATGCTCAGTTATCCAATCCCTAATATTATTAGGGATAATGTTTATTTTAATATCATATTACAAATAATCTTTTTGATTCCAATTTTGATTTTGAAAAAAGATTACTTTGTTAATGGTTTTAAGAATTTGATCCATTTTGATCCAACTATGGATTCGTTGATTGCACTTGGTGCGGGAGCTGCTATTGTCTATAGTATTTATTCAGTTGTTTTAGCTTTAAGCGGATCTTTAATGGAGATGCATTTAGTCCATAATGTTTATTTTGAATCTGCTGGTATGATTGTTACATTGATTAGTTTTGGGAAATATCTTGAGGCTAAATCAAAGAAGAAAACAACTGATGCGATTGGGAAGTTATTAGAATTGGCTCCTGATGTCGCTTGTCGTTTTAATGATGGCAAAGAAGAAATTGTTAAAATTTCCGAATTAAAAATTGATGATCTGGTTCTAGTAAGGGCAAATGAAACAGTGCCAGTCGATGGTAAGATAGTACAAGGATTTAGTTCTATTGATGAATCAATGATTACTGGTGAAAGTCTTCCGATTGAAAAAGAAGTAAGTAGTTTAGTGATTGGGGGAACAAATAATCTCCAAGGTACTTTTATATATACTGTAACAAGAACGGTTGAGGATAGTACATTAGCCAAAATTATTGAATTGGTTGAAGAAGCATCTAGTTCCAAAGCACCAATGACTAGAACTATTGATAAGGTTGTTAAATATTTTGTTCCTACAGTAATCGTAATAGCCCTAATCACTTTTGTAGGATGGTTGATAATGGGAGAAGATTTGAATTTTGCTATTACTAGCGCAATTGCGGTATTAGTTATTTCTTGTCCATGTGCTCTTGGTTTGGCAACTCCAGTAGCAATCATGGTGTCAACAGGAGTTGGAGCAACTAATGGGATCCTAATCAAAAGTGCAGAAGTATTAGAAAATGAAAATAATATTGACGTAGTTGTTTTTGATAAAACAGGGACTCTAACTAAAGGAATGGCTCAAGTTAGTGATATTTATAGTCACAAATTAGAATTAGCACAAGTAATTGCGATCATTGCATCGCTAGAAAAGGGTTCTAGTCATGTTTTAGCGAATGCTTTTATTCAAAAAGCTGCTGAGATGAATTTAGAATTAAAAGAGATTACTGATTTTGAATCATTAAGTGGTTTGGGAATTAGAGGAACAATTGATAATGTTGAATATGCAGTTGGTAATTTAAGGATGATGAAAGAGAGTGGAATTGATTTAAGTCGATATCAAGAAAAAATTGATTTATATTTAATTCAAGGTAAAACATTAGTATTTTTAGCTCATGATCAAGAGCTGATAGGGTTGGTGAGTATTTTTGATGATATCAAAGATACAAGTCGTCAAGCAATTCAGCGTTTAAAAGAAATGAAAATTAAAACAGTTATGCTAACTGGTGATCTAAAAGGTACTGCAAATGCTATTAATAAACAATTAGGTTTAGATGAGGTAATTGCTGAAGTCTTGCCACAAGATAAAGAAAATGTAATCCAACAATTGCAAGCACAGGGCAATAGTGTTTTAATGGTCGGTGATGGAATCAATGATGCTCCTGCGCTAGTTCGTAGTGATGTGGGTGTTGCTATCGGTAAAGGAAATGATATTGCGATAGATGCAGCCGATGTTATCTTGATGAAAGATGATATTCGTGATATAGTGGCATCGATTGAATTATCAAAAAGAACAATTATTAATATTAAAGAAAATTTATTTTGGGCATTTATTTATAATGTGATAGGGATTCCAATTGCAGCCGGTATTTTCTATTATAGTTTTGGATTAAGATTAGATGCCATGGTTGGTTCTTTATGCATGTCATTATCATCAGTTTGTGTTGTTACTAATGCGTTACGATTAAAACGCTTTAAACCATACTATCAAAAGGAGAATAAGAATATGAAAAAGGAAATTGTAATTGAAGGAATGATGTGTCAACATTGTAAAAAACATGTTGAAGAAGCTTTAAATGGCTTAGCAGACACAACTGCTGCAGTTGATTTAGAAAATAATCTTGCTCGTGTTGAAACAGTTCAAGATGATAGTATTTTGAAAAATGCTATTGAAAAAGCTGGTTATAAAGCGGTAGGAATTAAAAATGTCTAATGAAAAAGTCTTATTACGTTTAAAGACAGCGCGAGGACAAATTGATGCAGTTATTAAGATGATTGAAGATGAGCGTTACTGTATTGATATTTCGAATCAGTTATTAGCTATTCAATCACTAATTAAAAATGCTAATAATGAGGTATTATCTAATCATCTCAACCATTGTGTTAAAAATGCGATTAATGAGCATGATGCAGATCAGAAAATAGACGAAGTAATCAAATTATTAACTAAATTATAAAAAATCAGTTATTGAACTGATTTAGTAGTTAAATGATGTAATTTTTTGATAAGTATTGTTTTCAAGAAGATCTACTGTTGTTTGAACGATGATTAAGCGCTTATTCTTAACAAAAGCAATGCAATTATAAATTGAATCATTTGAAAGCAGATAACCATTGGTTATTTGCTTTTTATTTTTAAAGTTAACACTGTTTAAATAATCGTTCAAAGCATTTTTAGCTTTTTTTTCTGAATTATAGTAATAATAATTAACAATCAAAGCATCATTATCATTTTCTTCATTATAACTTATTGCCTCTTTGATCATTAAACTGCTGCTTTTATTAAAAGTATTATATTCATCATTGTTACTAGATAGACCAAGTGCTGATAATGTAATGATCCTATCATTAAGCGGGAGTGTCTCAAGCCCGATAAAATCGATTGAAAATCCAGCAATAATTAAAACAATTGAAACAATTAGTAACCAATTTGACATAATAAATGGATATTTGCTAATTTTATTATTTGCTTTTTTATTACTTAAAGTTAGTTTGATCTTTTCAGTAGTGAGATGATGATTGAAGAAACGGATTAGTAATGCTGGGCAAAATAATAAGGGAATATAATGTAAAATTATTGACCCGTTCGTGATAAATTCCATTGGGTTTTGATTAGCAAAAACACTTGGAATCAGTAAAAAAGAAAGCAGCATAGCGACAAAAATAAAAATAATATTGGAGATGGTCTTATTGCGTTTAAAATAAGTTAGCAGCAGTGCTTGATCTGTACCCTTAATATTGGCTGCTTGAGCGGCTTTAAAAACATATATCTTTCGTGATTTACCAATAAATTCATAACCGTGGTTTACATAATTTAATAACCACTGATCACGCTGTTCACGATTGTTTTTAGAAGATTTTTTTTGAGGTACAAAAATATCTGCTTTATAATAGAAACGTTGCTCATCTTTTTTAAAAACTGTAAACATATCAACGCTTTTGCAATTATAGCCTGACTTTGATAAATTATTTAGCATATCTTCAAATTGTTTATACTCACTAGTATCATAATTAGTTAATCTTAATTTCATAATCGACTCCTTATAAATATATTATTAGATTATCATTTTTTATCCAAACAATAAAGAAAAACCGTGTAAAACACGGTTTACTTTGAAAATGCTGATTCTGGTTCTTCGTTAAGATAGGCTGATTCATCTAATAAATACGATTCAGAAATATTTTGACAATGATCGCCCATTCGTTCGAGATTAGCAAGAATATCGACGTAAGTTGAATTAACTAGTGCTGAATTTTCAATTTTACGACCAACTCGTTTGATATGACGCTGTTTAGCTTTTTTGTTGAAGTAATCTAAATCTGCTTCTTTGTCGTCAACATAAACAATATCATCCAAATCATGAGTATCAAAGGCTTTAACTGCGTGATTTAACATATCAATGACCATATCCATCATCGCTTCTAGATCTTCACGAGCTTCTGGTGAAAAATCTTCTTTTTCATCATAGATTGCTTCATAATATTTAACAATGTTAATACATAAATCACCAATTCTTTCAAAATCTTTAATAGTTTTCATATTTGCTAAATAGTCATTAGAATCATGGTCATTTAGAGTTTCATGCGAAATCAAAACTAAGTACTCAGTAATTTTACTGTCTAGTGTATTAATAGCATTTTCCATTTCATAAACACCATCTTTAGCTAATGGGTTTTTAGTTTCAAAATAAGCTCTAATTCCTTCAACTGCTTCAATTGTAATATGACCCATCTCGATTATCTTGTTTTTAGCAATAGCTAAAGCATGACTCGGGAATAACTGAACAACATTTTGATCTAATTCGCTTAAATCCATATTTATTTCTTTTTTACTGCTCGGTAAGATTTTTTTGATAAGTTTTACGATTGCTGGTATTAAAGGAAAAAAGAATGCCGTAGTTACAACGTTAAAGATTCCATGAGCTACTGATAATTGTAGCTCAGGTAAAATATTTAATGCTCCAGCAAGCCATTCTATCAAGAGCGTGAATGGCGATAAGACGATCATAAATAATAGTGATCCAACCACATTGAATAATACATGGAAGAAAGCAGCACGTTTAGCTGGTACTGTTCCACCAAATGAAGCTAATACGGCAGTAATCGTTGTACCGATGTTACTTCCAAAAAGGAATGGTAAAGCGATAGATAAACCGATTGCTCCAGCACCGTACATCTGTTGAGCAATTGCAATTACCGCTGCTGAAGATTGAACTGCTGTTGTTAATAATGTTCCACCCAATAATCCTAACCATGGATTTTGTGATAGATAATTCGCTACTTGTGTAAATTCTGGGACTTTTGAAATATTTGCTAAATTATCTCCCATTAACTCTAAACCATAGAATAAACATCCAAATCCAAAGATGATTTGTCCCATATATTTTGTTTTTTTGTTTTTTGAAAACATTAAAAAAGCTGCCCCAAGGATAATAAAGTATACTGCATATTGAGATACTTTTAACCCTACAAATACGGACGTAATAACTGTTCCGATGTTGGCACCCATAATTATTCCAATTGATTGTTCGAGGGTCATCAAACCAGAACGAATTAAACCAATTGCTAATGCTGTTGTTCCTGAACTTGACTGAATCAAACAAGTTACAAATGCACCTATTACTATACCTTTGAATGGACTAGAAGTATACTTATCGATGATATCTTTCATTTTATCACCTGAGTATCCTTTTAAACCATCGCCCATGTACTCAATTCCAAATAAAAACAATCCTAAACCTGCAAGTATCATCGGCCAATCAATGTCCGCTAACGTCATAAAATCACACTCCTATACACAAACATAATATAGAAATGTTAAGTAATTGTAAATTATTTGTAAAATAAATTAACACAATCTTAACATTTGGATAAAATACTTAAAATTATTGGATAAATATGTTATTATATGGTGAAATAAAGAGTATAGAAGGAGGTTGAATAATGAGTGAGAGATCTAAAAAATTTTTATCGTATTACCGTCCATATTTAAAATTATTTTTAGCAGATATGTTTTGTGCAATGATTGCTGCAGGAATTACATTGGTTTTTCCAATGATTATTCGCTACATTACAGGAACAGTTTTAATAGCTGATAATTTTGAAATGGGCATCATATATAAATTAGGGATTTTTATGGTAGTTTTAGTTATTGTTGAGTATTTATGTAACTATTTTGTGGCATATCAAGGTCATGTGATGGGGGTTTATATGGAGCGTGATCTGCGTAATGAATTATTTCAACATTATCAAAAATTATCATTTAGTTTTTATGATGAACAAAAAACGGGGCAATTAATGTCACGTTTAACAAACGATTTGTTTTCATTAACTGAACTTTATCATCATGGTCCTGAAGACATTGTTATTTCATTTATTAAATTTTTTGGTGCATTTATTATTTTAGCAACAATTAATCTTAAATTAACATTAATTGTTTTTGCTTTTATTCCAGTGATGGGTGCATTTATTTATTATTACAATCGTAAAATGAAAAGAGCATTTAAGCGAAATAAACAAAGAGTAGGGGATATTAATGCACGAATTGAAGATAATTTATCGGGAATTCGTGTGGTAAAAAGTTTTGGGAATGAAAGTCATGAAATTATTAAGTTTCATGATGAAAATAGTCGTTATGTAAGCAGTAAGAAAAATAGTTATTTTTATATGGGAAAATTTCATTCAGGATTAGGTGCTTTTACTAGTATGGTGACTGTAGCAGCGGTTTTCTTTGGGGCTATTTTTATTTCTAATGATGGATTAAATACAGCTGATTTAATTGCATTCTTGCTTTATATTAATAATCTTATTGATCCAGTTAAAAAGTTTATTAATTTTACTGAGCAATTTCAAGATGGGATTACTGGGTTTGAAAGATTCATGGAAATATTGGAAATTGAACCTGATATTAAGGATAAAAAAGATGCTCATAATTTATTAGATGTTAAAGGAGCCATTGAGTATCGGCATGTCGGGTTTAGATACAATCAAAAAAGTGATTATGTGTTAAAAGACATTGATTTAAAAGTTGCTCCTGGTGAGTATATTGCTTTAGTTGGTTCTTCAGGGGCAGGAAAAACAACCATTTGCTCATTACTGCCACGTTTTTATGAAGTTAGTGAGGGTGATATTTTTATTGACGGACAAAATATTAAAGATATTAAATTAAATTCATTACGTCAAAATATCGGGATTGTCCAACAGGATGTTTATTTATTCGCTGGAACAATTTTAGATAATATTCGTTATGGTCGCTTTGACGCAACAGATGAAGAAGTCATTGAGGCTGCTAAAAAAGCAAATGCTCATGATTTTATAATGGAATTACCAGATGGCTATGATACTGATTGTGGTCAGCGTGGAGTGAAACTATCTGGTGGGCAAAAACAGCGATTAAGTATAGCTCGGGTTTTTTTAAAGAATCCTCCAATTTTAATTTTTGATGAGGCGACAAGTGCATTGGATAATGAAAGTGAACATATTGTTCAGCAATCATTAGAATCACTGGCCAAAAATCGAACAACGTTAGTTATTGCCCATCGTTTATCAACGATAAAAAATGCTAAACGCATTTGTGTATTATCTACAAAAGGAATTGAAGAAGAAGGAACACATGATGAATTATTGGCAAAAAATGGCCAATATGCAACCTTTTATAAAATGCAGTTTAATAAATAGAAGTAGAAGAACTGAAATGAACTCAGTTATTTGGGTCTCCAAATGAAGAATGGTTTATTTCAGAACTTCTATTTTTTTATAACAATTTAAAGAACAGTATAAATAGTTAAAACAAGATTGTGATAATCTTTTTTATATCATTATTGTTGTGTTAAAAAGCTGAGAAGAGTAAACTGTATCTATACGATTAAAGGAGAAATAGGATGGAATTATATAAAATAATTGCCCTTAATAATTGGAAAAGATCAATGTATTGTCAGTTTTTTTTGAGATAGTAGTGAACAATGTTTTTGTCTGAACTTAGAAGTAGATACTGCGAATTTAAAAAAGAATTTGAGAGCAAAATTATTCATTCACAATGGTTTTGACCTATGCAGTAAGTAAATATGCAAGTGAGATAGAGGCATGCAGGTACTGATTTTTTGACGGTCAAATCGTTCTATATGATCAAATCGACACAGCCCTTACATATTTAGAGCTAGAGATTGGATTATTTGAAGTAGTCATAGTTGCAATACAGCCAAAGATAGACGACTATATCCAGTTGGCTACAAAAATGGCAAAAGAACAAACTGAATATTTACTGATTCACTAGGAAATAATGTATTTTAATTTTCATTACAGTCTAGGATACCATATTAACATATATTACACACTAACTTTGGTAAGAAGGATAATGAGACTCTCTTATTCGACTAGAGAAAATATTTCTAATATGATGGTGAAATACTTTTACCATTTTTAATTCAAACACATCATCTACTTGTTGATGATCTACATATGGGTAAATGATAAAATATAGTTATCACTTTTTTTAAACTAAATTAAGATGGGAAAATATGAGAGGAATAGTATGATACAGATATTAAAAGATAAACAGTCGATGTATACAATTAATACATCGTTGCATGAGCTGCCTGTAGTAATCAGCTTACCGCATAGTGGAACATATATAACTTCTGAAATGGCTGAAAATTTAATGGACGATGTTATTTTTCCTAATACTGATTGGTATTTACCAAAACTGTATGGCTTTTTAAAAGAATTAGGGTTCACAATTATTATTAATAATATGAACCGGCATTTGATTGATGTGAATCGTGATATTAACGATAAAAAAGGTAGTTCTTATAAGACAAATCTAATTTATACAAAAACCACTCAAGGAGCTTTAATGTATAATCACGAATTATCAGTACAAGAAATTGAAAGACGGATTGCTGATTATTATTTACCTTATCATGAGGCGATTAGACAAGCATTGCTAGAGAAGCAAAAATATTTTAAAAAAGTTTATTTAATTGATTTGCATAGCTTTGGATTGAATTATGGCGCGGATATTATTCTTGGTAATGATAATGGTCGTGCTTGTACTTCTAAAACTACAAATTTCTTTAAAAAAATGATGAAGAAGCAAAATTTTAAAGTGACTGAAAATAATCCTTTTGCAGGAGGCTATATTACTAAATATTATGGAGCCAGTGTTGAAAATTGTGAGGCAATTCAAATTGAATTGTGGTATCAAACATATATAGATAAACGTTCTTTTGGCAATGAGGAGCTGCCGGTAATCAATAACGAGTTATTTGGTGAGACAAGCCGGAGGATGGAAAACGTGTTTATTGAATTAAAAAAATGGCTAAAGGATGAATAATTTTAATGAAAGAACAAGCTATAGATAGTGCATTGATTTTAAGAAAAAGCTTTGAGCATGGTGAAGCTTTTTCTGAAATAGAAATATCTGAATTATTAAAAGAATCTAAATTAGTTGAAAAATTGACAAGAGATTATGAAGACAGTTCCTTCTTTAATATTTTTAGACTTATTTGTTTATCAGAAATACCATTTATTGAACAATTGCCATATACTCAAAAAATCATTGATTTTATATCTAATAATTTAGCTGCTGATGAAGGTTTTTCATATAATGGACAAGGTGATTGCATTGTTCCTTGTTACAATGCAATGCTTTTAGAAGCATATACTCGATTGCAAATGGCAAAGAGTAATGAAGCACAGAATGCTCTAGATTGGATAAAAAGATATCAAGTATTTGAGAGAAATCAAAGAACATCTTGGCGATATGGAAAAATTTGCAAACATGGCGGATGTATGAAAGCTACACCATGTTATATTGGGATTGGTAAAACTGTACGAGCATTGATTACTTATGCTAAATATATTAAAAATGCTGATTCTCATGTCGAACAACTGATTGAACAGGGAATTGTATATATGTTAAAGCACAATATGTATCAGAGCTTATCAAATCAGCAATGCATTAGTAAATATATTGATGAAATCATGTTTCCTCAAGCATATATGTTATCATTGACAGATTTAGTATATATTGTAAATGAACGAAATTTATGGTGGGATCAACGTACGATTCCGTTGAAGAACCTCCTTGAAGAGAAGCAAGTAGGTTCAGACCAATGGAAAATAGAATATATTTATAGTCATAAGGGATACAAAGCTTTTGAAACTAAAAGAAATTCCTCGAAATGGATAAATTATTTATATAACTTAAATAAGTAGGAAGAAAAATGTGTCAAGAATGTTATGTGGATGAAAGACGCTGTACGTCATTATTAAATTCGCTAGTTTGTTTAGAAAAACATACTCAGTATATTTGTGGAACGTGTGGAAGAAATATCTGTATAGAATGTGATTTAAACGAGGGTTATAAGGTGGACTTTTCCATTTAAAAGCCTTGAAATTGCTAAGATGTATTTATGTACAGCTGATTATAGTAAAAAAAACATGTGTGATATATCGAATTGAAAATAATAATGGAGAACTTCTTATAAGATTTTTAGTAGTACTGGTTATTTGAAAGAGTATCTAAAGAAAAATAGTGATAAAGTATGTAAAGAAATGGCACTAATATTTAAAATGGATAAATATATTAAGTATTCGGGAACTGAAGTGCGTAAATTAACTTTTGCGGAAATAGAAAAATATCATGATGAAAGGCAATAGAATGTTTTGAAAGTGTAAATTACAAACAGTTTATGTGAAGAGCATGCTTAAATGGAGAAATTAGTGAGAAAAATAATTTTATATGTTGCAATACGCCTTGATGGTTATATTGTTCGTGGAGATGTGGCGTTACATGGGCAAGGTGTTAATTCAGATAATCAAAATAGCAATCAAGAATTTTTAAAGATATAGATACAGTAATTATGGGATGGAATACTTATCATCAAATTGTAACAGAATTGTCACCTGAGATGTGGGTCTATGACAATTTGTTACTTATGTTTTTACACACAAATATTATGAAAATGGAGCTAAAATTAAATTTACTAATGATGATGCTTACGAATTTTTAAATCTTTTAAAATCATAAGTAGGAAAAAATATCTGGATTTATGGAGGCACAAATCTGATTTCACAATTAATTGAAAAAGATTTTATAAATCGTTATCATATGACGATTATTCCTACAATTTTAAGAAATGAAATTCGTCTTTTTGAAACTACTCATGATTATGAAATAAAACTAAAGTTGATTAAATCACTAAGTTATAATGGAATAAGTGATTGTTTTATGAACGAAGATAACATTTTATTATAAAAGAATTTATATTTTTGTTAAAAATGGTAGTGATGTTATTGATAATATCGCTACCATTTTTAAATTAAAACTAATTAAGTTATTTAATTGAATTATTTAAGAGATAAATTATTTATTATTGATCTTTCCTTGATAACATGAATTACCGACAAGATCATCTTCAATTTTTAATAGACGATTATATTTACAAATACGTTCACTACGAGACATCGAACCAGTCTTGATTTGTCCAATATTTAAACCGACTGCCAAATCACTAATAAAAGTGTCTTCACTTTCACCAGAACGGTGTGAAATAATTGGAGCAATCTGGTTTTTTACAGCCATTTCAATACAATCAATAGTCTCACTTAAAGTACCGATTTGATTTAATTTAATTAAGATACTATTGCTATAGTTTCCTGCGATTCCGGCTTTTAACCGATTGGTATTAGTAACAAATAAATCATCACCAACTAATTGAATTTTAGCTCCTAGTCTACTAGTAAGTTTTTTCCAACCAGTATAATCTTCTTGATCTAAACCGTCTTCAATAGAGATAATAGGGTATTTGCTTACAAGTTGTTCGTAATATTTAATTAATTCATCACTTGTATATTGTTTACCATTAATTGTGTAAATACCATTCTGGTATAGTTCACTGGCAGCTACATCGAGGGCAATTGAAATATCTTTGCCAGGTTCATAATTACATTCTTTAATAGCTTTAATGATTAATTCTAGGGCATCATCATTGGATTCGAGATTAGGCGCAAATCCACCTTCATCACCCACAGAAGTTGCTAGATTACTTCTTTTCAAAATATCTTTTAAAGTATGGAAAACATTTGTTGCCATTTCCATTGCTTGATAGAAAGAATTGGCACTGATTGGCATAATCATGAATTCTTGAAAATCTAGTGAGTTAGTAGCATGGCTTCCGCCATTTACAATATTGATCATCGGGGTTGGTAAGACATGAGCATTGCAACCGCCTAAATAACGGTATAATGGAATTTCAAGATAGTTTGCAGCACAATTTGCAACCGCCAAAGATACTGCCAGCATGGCATTAGCACCTAATTTTTCTTTATTTTCTGTATTGTCAAAGCGAATCATTGCTAAATCAATTTCTCGTTGTTCTAATACACTTTTTTCTTTAATTAGTTTGGCAATAGTCTCATTCACATTGTTTATTGCTTTAAATACACTTTTTCCACGATACCGTGCATCATCGTTATCGCGTAATTCTAAGGCTTCATATTTTCCTGTTGAGGCACCACTTGGAACAATCGCACTTCCAGAAAATCCACTTTCCGTAGTTACTTCAACTTGAATTGTTGGAAAACCTCTTGAATCTAATACTTGTCTTGCATATACATTTGAAATATATGGCATAATTTTATCACTCCTTCATTTTTTATTATGAACGGCTTTAATTTGCTTTAATCAAATATATTATCTTGTTTTTAATAATTATTATACGGTAATAAAGGAGCTTTTTATTAATGATTCATGTAATTGTTAATTCAAAGGTACTTTACAAGATTGGATACAAGTGCTAATATGCAATTAATTTTAGAGATGTTAATCAAGTGCTAGATAAAGGGGAGAACACGAATGAAAATAAATGAAGAAAGAAATTTACCAATTGGATTCATTGATTCTGGTTTAGGGGGATTAAGTGTTTTAAAAGAGGCAATAAAGATAATGCCTCATGAAGATTTTATATACTATGGTGATTCTTTAAATGCTCCTTATGGAACCAAATCAGTAGATGAGATTAGAGATTTAACCTTTGCTATCGTTGATAAATTATTAAAATTAGGGATCAAAGGATTAGCAGTAGCGTGTAATACTGCAACAAGTGCAGCTGTTCGACAGCTTAGAATAATGTATCCTGATTTAACAATAGTTGGAATTGAACCAGCAATTAAACCAGCAGTTGAATCAAACCATGGTGGTGAAATCTTAGTAATGGCAACACCTATGACAATAAAACAAGAAAAGTTTAACCGGCTGCTAGATATCTATAAAGACCGTGCCAAAATAATACCAGTATCATGTAAGGGGTTAATGGAATTTGTAGAACATGGAAATTTGAATGGGAGCTTTTTAGAAGCATATTTTAATGAAACACTTGTCCCTTATTTAAATGATACTACTGAAACAATTGTTTTAGGATGTACGCATTACCCCTTTTTAAGACCGTATTTAAAAGAATTTTTAGGAGAGCGAAGAATACAGATTATTGATGGCAGTCATGGAACTTCATGTGAATTAAAGCGGCAGTTAGCAGGAAAAAAATTATTGCAGAAAGAAAATCATGAAGGGAAAGTAGTAATAAAAAATTCGATGGATGAACCAGAGATGATTGATTTGAGCTGGAAATTATTGAATTTGCCAATCGATTAAGTTACATACAAATTTTAAAAATGGCCGAATTGGCCTTTTTTAGTGTGATAAAAAAATGTTAAATTATGGTTAAATTTTCGTATAAGAGTGCAATAGAGTATACTTATAAATAAAGGTTAGTTTTAAAATATTTAGCGAGTAAAAGAACATGATTAAATTTTGAATGTTCTTTTTATACTGTTGGAAAATATAATATAACTGCTTATAAAGTGTAAAAAGATAATTCTTTGGGAGGATTCCTTTATGCGTAGAAAATTATTTTTAATTGTTCTAACTACGTCACTATTGTTATCTAGTATTATTTCGATTTATGTAATTCATAATCTTCAAGGAAATGCCAGAGTTATCAATTATACTGGTGTTGTTCGTGGTGCAACGCAACGATTGATCAAACAAGAATTAAGTAATAAGCCAAATGACAAATTAGTGAAAAAAAATAGATGATATTATTGATGAACTACAAACTGGACATGGTGAACTTGGTTTGATTCGTTCAGCTTCTGATGATTTCCAAGAAAATATGACTCAAATGAAATTTGATTGGGAGGGGTTAAAAAAAGAAATTTATTTGGTTCGAGAAGGCAGAGATAATGGGAATTTATATTTTTATAGTGAAGCCTTTTTTGAGTTGGCAGATGATACGGTACATTCTGCGGAATTGTATTCTGAAAAGAGCGTGTATTCAGCAGAAGGAACATTAATAATTTTGAATCTAGCGTTAGCAATACTAGTGTTTTTTATTTATAAGTATAATACTAAACAAGAAAAAATACGAAAAAAATTAGAGAAAGAGGAAGAAAATAATAAACAACGTAAAGTACAACTTGCAAGACTGGCTGAAAACATGCGCGCTCCCTTAAATGATATTTCTGAACTTTTATATATTGTTGACTTAGAAACTTATGATTTATTATTTATTATTTATTAATGAAACCGGAATGAAAATATTTGAGGTTGATTCAATCTATGGAAAAAAATGTTATAAAGTCTTACAAGGAAGAGATGCGCCTTGTGATTTTGTACTAACTGTTATTTGAAAGAAGGGGAAAATTATACTTGAGAATTTACTAATCCGCTAACTAAACGGCATTACCTGTTAAAAGATCGTTTAATTGAGTGGGATGGTAAGGTTGCAAGAATGGAAATTGCTTTTGATACTACAGAATCTGAGATAGAAAAACAGCAGTTAAAATTTACACTTGAGGCTGAAAAAACGATTACAGAATGTATTGGTATATTATATCGTGAAAATGACGTTAGTACTGCAATTATTGAAGTGTTGAGAAAGCTTGGAAATTTTTTATCAGCAGAAAGAACATACATAATCTATATTAAAGATGAACTAATGTATAATGACTATGAATGGTGTGCGGAAAATATTATATCACAAAAAAACACCCTACAAGGAATTCCTCTTGCAATGATTGATCGGTGGATTCCTTATTTTAAAAATGATAAATGTGTAATCATTGAAAATTTAGAAGAAATAAAAGAAATTTCATTGGAAGAATATGAAATACTAGACAGTCAGTCAATAACTAGCTTAGTGTAGCTCCGTTGGAACAAAATGGCGAACTGGCAGGTTATTTAGGAGTTGATAATCCACCTCCAGATAAAATTATTAATATTGCTTCATTGCTTCAAACATTATGTTATTTCGTTTCATTAGCATTACAACATGCAGAGAGTCAAAAAAAATTATCATATTTGAGTTATCATGATAATTTAACGACCTTTTATAATCGTAATCGTTATATTAAAGATACTCAAAAACTTTTTAATATGGATACTTCATTGGGAATTATTTATTTAGATGTAAATGGTTTAAAAGATGTAAATGATCAATTTGGACACGAAGTTGGTGACGCATTATTGGTTGAATGTGCTAGACGTATGAAAATGGTATTTAAAAAAGCTGATTTTTATCGTATTGGTGGGGATGAATTTATTATTATTTGTCAAAGCATAAAAAAAGAGTCATTTGAAAAACGAGTTAAAGAATTAAGTGAAAGTTTTTCTAAAAAACCAGTTTGTCAAGTAGCGATAGGAACACAATGGACTAATGCAGTAGGTAATATTAATGAGATGATTGCTGAGGCAGATGCAAGGATGTATGAAAATAAAAAAGAATTTTATCATAAGCATATGATTTCCAGACGGTATCGTCACCATAGCGATGAGATGCTGCATCTCACTAATATTGATTATCTAGAATCTGAGATTGAAAACGGTCATTTTGTTGTCTATCTACAACCTAAAATTTTATGTGAAGATCGCTCAGTGTTGGAGCAGAAACATTGATACGTTACTGTGATAATGCTGGGACATTAATTCCGCCACTTTTCTTTTTACCATTATTAGAAGGGATAGAATTAGTTGATCTTATTGATTTTTTCGTTCTTGATACAGTTTGTCAAAAAATAAAATATTGGTTAGATAAAGAAATGAAGATAATTCCGCTTTCAATAAATTTTTCTATAGAATCACTTCGTGGTAAATCTTTTGTTGAACGTATTTTAGAAACTTGTAAAAAATATCAAATACCTACTAAATATATAGAAATAGAAATAACAGAACGAGTACATGACGAAAAGAATTTTGAAATTAAAACGGTAATATCAAAACTTCGTAGTGCTGGATTTATTGTAGCTATTGATGATTTTGGAACGGAGTATGCCAATTTAGCATTATTATCGGATGCTGAGTTTGATATTCTAAAATTGGATAAGAGCTTAATTAGTAATGTTGCATTAAATCCAAGAACTAAGATAATCATGGAATATATTTCAAAAATTTGTCATCGATTAGGGGTGGATATGATAGCGGAAGGAATTGAATCTGAAGAGCAGTTTTTTACGCTGTGATCATATGGGGTTGAAACAGTTCAAGGTTATTTATTCAGCAAGCCGTTGGCAATAAATGTTTTTGAAGAAAAGTATCTAAGTTAATTTTAAGAAGCTAATTAAAGTTTATTTAAGGTGTTGTATGTGAAGTGTATAAATAATAACATTTATTTGACTTTATTTTTTAGTTGTCATTGACATTGTCTATATAATTATCTAGAATATAAGTATATAGACGTGGTATTACCTTTAAATCAATTATAGCCTAAGTATTAGTATGAGCAATTTTTTTGCTTGCTTTACTTAGGTTTTATTCTTTTAAAAGTAATGAATGTTTACTGATTCAATCAAGTATGACAAAATAGATGGACAAGGAGTGTGAAAAATTAAGGGAAAACAAATATTGTTAGTACTTGGTAATAATCCGCAAGTATCAAATACTTGTTGCAATTTATTTAGGCCTTTGATTTATTTTAGACTAGAGAAGGGTAAAGGAGCAAAAAAATGAAAAGGTTAGGGAAAAGGAGAATCATTTCGCTAATTATGGCTTTATCAATGGCTGTTACAACTGTATTTAGTGCAAACATTTCTAATGTTAGAGCGCTAACCAATGCAGAAAAAGCAAGGGAACTTGTCAGTAAAATGACATTAGAAGAGAAAATCGGGCAAAAGTTAATGTTATCTTTCCGTAGTGGATGGACAATGAGAGATGGAACTAAAATTTCATCGGTTCAAACTATTAACGATGAAATTCATGAGATTATTGGTGAATATGATATAGGGAGTGTTATCTTATTTGCTGCTAACTTTAATTCCGATGCAAAAGTAAATGTAGAATTGACAGATGGTTTACAAAAAGCAGCAATGGACAAAGATTTAGGTAAAAACAGTATTCCTCTATTAATTGCTACTGATCAAGAGGGAGGAATCGTATATCGTTTAACTGGTGGGACGGCCTTACCAGGAAATATGGCTTTAGGTGCTAGCGGTAATACTGAAAATGCTGTTAAAGCAGGTAATATTATTGGTAGTGAATTAAATGCGGTTGGTGTAAATGTTAATTTTGCGCCAGATGCTGACGTAAATAATAACCCTAATAACCCCGTTATTGGATTACGTTCATTCAGTAGTAATCCGCAATTAGCAGCTAAATTTGTTTCTGCTTATATTGAAGGAGTTCAAAGCAATAATGTGGCAACTGCCGCTAAACATTTTCCAGGGCATGGAAATGTAGCTACAGATTCGCATACAGGTTTACCTTCGGTTCCTGCGACTAAAGAAGAATTATATAAAACAGAGTTAGTACCTTTTCAGGCGGCAATTGATGCTGGAACAGATATGGTTATGACTGCTCATATCCAATTTCCGAATATTGTAACAGAAGAAATTTACTCAGATAAAAAAGATGAGCTGATGAGTCCGCCAGCTACATTATCTAGGGAAATTTTAACTGATTTATTAAGAGATGAAATGAAGTTTGACGGTGTCATTGTAACTGATTCTATGACAATGCAAGGTGTGGCTAATTACTTTGATACAAACGAAAGAAACTTATTAGCTGTTAAAGCTGGAGTTGATATTCTAGATATTCCATTTACGGATATTTCTTCTATGAAAGATATGGAATCTAAATTAATTCCACTGATTAATGCATTTGTCGATGCTTATACTAAAGAAGATGGTTATAATGGAATTAAATTATCATTAGAAGAATTGGATAAATCTGTGGAAAGAATTTTAGTTTGTAAATACAACAGAGATGTCATGGATTTAGCAAATGATACAACTACATTAGATGATAAAAAAGCAATCGCTTCGAAAGTGGTTGGTTCTGTTGAAAATCGTGAAACAGAGAGATTAATTTCTGCAAATGCAGTTACTGTTGTTAAAAATGAAAATAATGTATTACCACTTAAATTGACTAAAGATTCAAAAGTAGTATTTGCATCAACTTATTCAAGGAATAATAATCGTTTTATTTTGGCTTGGCAAAGAGCTAAACAGGCGGGAATTATTCCAGAGGGGGCAGATTATAAGATTTTGCAGCACTATAATTGGACAGGATTAAACGATAAGGTAAACAGTGCTATAAATTCTGACGGAACTAATTTTGTTGGGACAAATAAAGATGTGCTAGATTGGGGTACTGTTCTTGTCCATGCCTCAGAAATCAGTAGTGCTAGTGGAATAGATGGATATTTGGTAGCTTGCCCACAATTATTTACTAAGTATTGTAAAGAAAATGGAAAGCAGACGGTTGTTATTTCATTAAATCATCCTTATGATGTTCAAGCCTTCCCAGATGCTGATGGTATTTTAGCAGTGTATGGAACTACTAGTCTTGGGCTGGATATTACGGAATCATTCGGTGGTGGTACAGTTGGAGCAACAGCAGCATTTAGTCCTAACTTGACAGCAGGTACTGAAGTAGCTTTAGGTACATTTGGAGCTTCTGGGAAACTACCGGTAGATATCCCAAAATATGTTCCAAAATCTGGAGTATATTCAACTGACGAAAATGTCTATGAATTAGGATATGGTATAGAATATGATGCAATTGCTAAAGATCCAGATAAAAAAGGACTAGTAGATGCGATTGCACAAGCTAAAGCTATAGATAAAAGTGTATATACTACTGAGTCTTGGGAGGCAGCTGCAGAAGCTTTAAATACTTTAAAAGTCGTATTGCAAACGGCTGAAAATGTTAATTTGACTCATAAATTGGCACAGTCTGTTGTTGATGAAAATGAAACAGATTTACGTGATAAATATAATACGGTTTTATCATTATTAGTATATAAATCTGACAAAAAAGCTTTATCAGATTTGATTGCCGAAGCGAAGAAATTAGATAAAGATCATTATACTATTGAAACTTGGCAAAATTTTGAAAAAGCATTAGAAAATGCTGAATCTATATATGATGGAAATGTACCACAAGATGAAGTTGATTTAGCTAAAGAAGCATTAGAAAAAGCAAAAAATGAGTTACTTGAGAAAAATAAAAAAGAATTATCAGCTGCTCTTGAAATGGCTAAACAAGTAACACCAGAACAGTTAGATAAGGTTGTACCAGCTGTGGTGACTGAATTTAAGGCTGCATTGGAAAATGCTCAAATAATTTTTGATAAAAAGGATGCAAATGAACTTGAAATAAATAAAGCTTTTGAACGCTTATCTAATGTAATGCAAATGTTGGAATTCTATAAGGGCGATAAAACACAATTAAGTGCATTAGTAGAAAAAATTGAAAAATTAAACAAAAATGATTATTTAAGCGCAACATGGAAAAATTTAGAATCCGTCTTAACAACGGCAAAAGATGTTTTGAACAATCCTGATGCTTTAGAAATAGAAGTAAGTGAAACGCATGATCAATTAGTAAGAACCTTTTTACAATTAAGATTAAAGCCAAATAAAGATTTGTTAAGTGAGTTGATCAATAAAGCTGAAAATACAGATCAAACAAAATATACAGCAGTATCATTATTATCGCTTAAGAGCGCATTAGTAGAAGCAAAAGCAGTTCTTGATAATAACGAAGCAACCCAAGATGAAGTAACTGCTGTAGAAATATTATTGAAAACAGCATTAGACAATTTGGTAGTGAAAGAAATTACTCTAGATGATCCAAATGCTCAAACACCACCAGATGCTAAACCAGGTAATGGTGCTATAACTGCGACAAAAACAGGTGATGATTCTATGATGTTAACATTTGCCTTAGCGGGATTATTGGCTTTAGCTGGTAGTGTGATTGTATTGAAGAAAAAAGAAGAATAATTTATACTTAAGCTAAAAAGTCACTGTATATAGTGGCTTTTTTGTTTTGGTTTGTTTTGAGAAACAGGATGATTTATTTAATAAGAAATATGTTATAATATTCCTAATATTATTTTATAGTACATTGGTTTAAACAATATTTATTTAAAATACTAAATAAACTTCACATTTATTAGTTAGAAAGGGGAATTTTTAATGAAGCAGCAAAAATGGAATATTCATACGCATACAACAAGATGTGGGCATGCAACTGGACTAGATATTCAATACATTCAAAGTGCAATTGAGGCTGGATTTACAATGTTAGGATTTAGCGAACATCTGCCTTATCCTGAAATACGGATTTCTGGGGCACGAATGTTTTATGAGCAAAAAGATGAATATATTGCAACGATAAGAAAATTAAAACAAGATTATCAAGATAAGATTGATATTAAAGTTGGCTATGAGGTTGAGTATTTAAAAGATCATTTTAATGATTTGATGAATTTGAAAAAAGAATGTGATTATATGATTTTGGGACAACATTTTAAATATTTAATTTATGACTATGACAGTTATTGTTCTGATGAGGATGTATATGTTTATGCACAGCAAATAGAGGAGGCATTATCTAAAAATTTTATTACATATGTAGCTCATCCTGACTATTTTATGATGGGGAGAAGGAGTTTTTCAAATGCTTGTGTTGATGCGGCGCATCGAATAGCAAAAGCTAGCATCCGTTATGATACACCGTTAGAAATTAATCTAAATGGTTTTGGATATGGAAAAAAACAATATTATATAAACAATGAATTAAAGGCATGTTATCCATATCCGTTTCGTGAATTTTGGGAGATAATTGCTATGTATGGTTGTAAAGTAACTTTTGGATATGATGCTCATTCACCACTTACGTTATTAGAACGTGAGCGGGAATGTTGGGCTCTAGATATTTTAAGTGATCTACCACTTAATTTTATTGACCATATCGAATTAAAATGAGCTTTATAGATAAAATATTATTGCTAAAAATTATTATTAACTATATTTTTTGATTCAAATAAGATTAGTAATTTAAGAAAAAGGAGATTAGAAATGTTGTACTCAAAGAAGATAAATATGGCAGATATTAGAGCAAGAATATGAGTATGTTTCTAATGTTCTAGAAGACAAAAATGATTTTGAAAATAAAATTTTGCCAGGTTATATTAATTCTTCCAACGGGATTGGACTTCTTGAGGGATGGGTTCCGGAAACAGAAGTGTTTTTATGGAAGAGGATCAAATTATTGACTGATTTAGGATTGGACATTACTTGACTGAAAAGTTGGCTCATGGTGCCGGACATATTGGATATGTAATAAAAAAGAATATAGAGGAAACGGGCATACTGTGAAGGATTAAAGGTAACTCTTCAAATAGCTAAAAATATTATTAAAGAGGATAAAATATATCTGTCAGTCCATAAAAATAATCTAGCTTCATTAAAAATCCAATAAAAAAATGGTGCATATATTCATCATGAAGACGATAAGAAATTTTATACACGAATAAAAAATCAGTTTAAAGCTACTCTATAATTAATTAAATACTAGTAAAGCCGGCTAAAAACAATGTACAATAAATAATGGGTTATTTTTAAATACTAATAAATAATTTGAATTAAAAAATAACTATATTTTAATTTGGAAAGGAAGGTATGCATGCCTGTTAATTGCTAGTTTAGCAAAGCTAGGCAATTGAGATTATTAGTTGCGTACTAAAGGGAGTGGAATTATATATGAGAAAATATTTCTTTTTTGACATTGACGGAACATTAACTAATAGTAATCCTGGGGGAATTATTTTACCCTCAACTTTTGAAACATTAGATAAGTTAAGAAAAAATGGTCATTTTGTTGCAATTGCGACAGGAAGAGCGCACTGGATGGCAATGGATTTTAGTCATGAATCAAAAATTGATAATCTAGTTTGTGATGGGGGAAATGGTTTAGTCATAAATGGAGAATTACTAGGAATTGAACCATTAGATAAAAATATTTGTTTAGAAATAATTGATGAGTGCATAGAAAAGAAATTTCCTTTCGGTGTATCTTTAGGGGATGTTCCTGAACTATATACATGTAATGAGTGGCTAAGTAATTTTAAAATGCATACAAAAATTATTGTAGACCCACAGATTGATTTTCATCGGGTTGATAATATTTATAAGATTTTTATTATGGCTACACACAAGCAGGAAGCTGAGTTGACTGCAATCCATAAACTTGGTTATATGCGATATCATGGTGATCAATTAATTGTTGAGCCGTTGGAAAAATATCGTGGAATTTTGAAAATGATTGAAATACAAGGAGGAAAACCTGAAGATATAGTTGTTTTTGGTGATGGACATAATGATATTTCAATGATGCGACAAGCACCTATTTCAATTGCAATGGGAAATGCAATTGATGAGGTAAAAGAAGTAGCTACATATATAACTAAATCTAATCAAGAAGATGGGATTGAATATGCTTGTAAACATTTTGGATGGATAGATTAGCTAAATGTGGTATACTACTAGTAGGTGATGAAAAATGGAACTAATAAAATGGATTTTAATGATAGCAGGTATTTTGGCTTTTTTAATTATTGGCTGTATGATATTGCTACGTAGTGATGAAAAAAAGCGGAGTCGAACTAAACAGTACCAAGAAAATATTGATATGCTCAACGAAACTAATGAAATGTTAGATACTACATTAATGGAATTAGAATCTTATAATGAACCGCTAAAGAAGATATGCGAACATATTGATAACTTTAATCATAAATTTCTTGGTCAAAAATAACCGAAAACAGTTGACATAAGATTATTTTTTCATATAATACAGGTATATATAAAAACTCGTTGATAAAGAGAGTAATTTAATTAAGTTTCTTAGCGAACTGGCGTTGGTGAAAGGTCAGTAAACAAGATTAAATGAACCGCACTTTGAAGAGGACTGTTTGAACTAATAGTAGGGCAGTCAGTATGTCTACTTTACAGACAAGAGGGGATATAAGACTTTTTATATCAACAAGAGTGGTACCGCGGAAATTTCGTCTCTTAGCTTTTAATTAGCTAAGAGACTTTTATTTTACGCAAGGATAGGAAAGGAAAGGTAAGAAAAATGAAGAAATTATTAAAAGTATTATTAGTATGTACGATGGCATTTACACTTGCTGCCTGCGGCGGAAACAGCGGTAGTGATGGTACGAAAGAAATTTTGATTGGGATTTCTCCAGATTATCCACCATATGAGTCTTTAGAGGGCAAAGATATGGTTGGATTTGATATTGATATGACTAAAGAGTTGTTTAAAATTATGAATGATAACGGTGGTAATTATGAATATAAATTTAAACAAATGTCATTTGATACAATTTCTACAAGTCTGATTTCTGATCAAATTGATTTAGGAATTTCTGGATTTACAATGCATAAAGACTGGGATGTATTATGGTCAGACAAATACAATGATTCTAGACAAGTTGCTTTAGTTGCTAATGATAGTACAATTACTACTAAAACTGATTTAGAGGGTAAAAATATTGGAGCTCAATTGGCTGCTACTGGTGAAAGTGTAGCTAATGATATTAAAGATGCTAAAGTTAAAGCAGTAAAAGATGTTAAAGTTTTAATTGAAACTTTAAATTCTGGTGGGATTGATGCAATCATCTTAGATGAAGCAGTTGCTAAAAACTATGTAGAACAAGGCGGATATAAGATGTTAGATGAAACTTTATTAGAAGAAGAAAATTTAATCATCGCTAATAAAGGAAGTGAAGATTTAATTAAAGACATCAACAAAGCACTTGCTGAATTCATTAAATCAGATAAATATCAAGAATTAAAAACTAAGTGGGGAGCATAAACGTGGATGCATTAGTTGCTTTTTGCACAGCAGACAATTTGATTTTTTTACTACAAGGGGCTGGTAAATCTTTATTACTAGCCGCTTGTGCTTTGTTTTTTGGCCTTATTCTTGGGGTTTTAGGTGCTGCTGCAAAAATTTCAAAACATAAAATACTAAGACTTATTGGAAATGTTTACGTTGAATTGATACGTGGAACGCCCATGTTGTTACAAATACTTTTTCTCTATATTGCTTTTCCGTTATTAATGCGTTCGATTACTGGGGAAAGATTTATTCCTGATCCATATGTTTGTGGTGCTATTGCGATGAGTATTAATAGTGGTGCATATTCGACAGAATTGATCCGTAGTGGAATTATGGGAGTTGATAAAGGTCAATGGGAAGCTTGTGAAGTATTAGGACTAAATTATACACAAACAATGAAATTAATCATTTTGCCTCAGGCGTTTAAAAGAATCATTCCTCCAATCGTCAGTGAGTTCATTACTTTAATTAAAGATTCATCACTAATTTCGGTTCTAGGAGCAACTGAATTATTATATTCAGCACAAATTTTGGGGGCGAATACATTTAATTTGATTCCGCCATTATTGGCCTCTGCTGTATTATATTTAATTATGACCTTAACAACATCTTATTTTGCGAGAAAGATAGAAAGGCGGTTATCTGTAAGTGATTAAAGTTGAGCATATTACTAAAAAATTTAACGATTTAAAAGCAGTGAATGATGTCTCTTTAGAAATAAGAAAAGGAGAAATCGTTTGTTTGATTGGACCTAGTGGAAGTGGGAAAAGTACAGTGTTACGTTGTATTAATGGATTAGAAATTCCTGAAGAAGGAACTGTTTTCATAAATGAGCAGCCATTGAATGCTAAAAACCCTCAAGCATTTAAAGAACTTCGTAGCAAAATGGGATTTGTTTTTCAGCATTTTAATCTTTTTCCACATAAAACAGTTTTAGAAAATCTAACATTAGCTCCAATTCAGGTTTTGGGAATGGAACAAGAGGCAGCGAATCAAAAAGCATTAGAGCTGTTAAAACGAGTTGGATTGAGTGATAAAAAAGATGTTTATCCAAATAAATTATCGGGTGGGCAAAAACAGCGTGTTGCTATTGCTAGAGCACTATGTTTAGGACCGGAAGTGATGTTGTTTGATGAGCCGACTAGTGCGTTAGATCCTGAAATGGTTATCGAAGTATTGGAAGTAATGCAGGAATTAGCAAAAGAAGGAATGACAATGGTGGTAGTAACTCATGAAATGGGGTTTGCAAGAACAGTTGGAGATCGTGTGATTTTCTTAGAAAATGGAAAAATTATTGAAGAAGCAAAGTCGGAGGATTTCTTTACACATCCAAAATCAGAGCGTGCAAAAGATTTCTTAAGTAAGGTGATGCATTAATGAAAATTGATTTATTTGATGTTGAAGCTTGGATGACTGAATATGAAACCAACTATCGATATAATTTGGCGGAAACTTGTGTAGCTTCAATGAGTATTAATGATTTATTAGAATTGGTTGAAAATAAAAAAGGAGTCATTGATAATTTATTAAATACTAAATTGGACTATGGACCTATTGTTGGTAGTCAAAGATTGCGGGAAGGGATTGCAAGATTATACCAAAATGGTGATGCCGATAACATTACGATTAGTCATGGCTGTATCAATGCTAATGAGATGGTTTTAATTTCTTTGCTCGAAGCTGGTGATCATTTAATTACGATTACACCGACATACCAACAATTTTATTCTTTTCCAGAATCATTAGGTGTTGAAACTACGCTTATTCCGTTGTTGGAGGAAAATGATTGGTTACCTCGGTTAAGTGATTTCGAAAATGCAATTAAGGATAATACAAAAATGATTTGTCTCGTTAATCCTAATAATCCAACAAGTACAAAATTTTCTAGAGAGTTTCTAGAAAATTTGACTGATTTAGCAAAAGAATACCACTTATATATTCTTTGTGATGAGGTGTATCAAGGATTAGGTGATGGTGAAGTCGCAATCAGTGATTTATATGATAAAGGGATATCTACAGCCTCTTTATCTAAAGTTACATCATTTGCTGGTTTACGGTTAGGCTGGGTAAAAGCTAATTATGAAGTAATTAAACTGATAAATGATCGTCGTGATTATCATATTATTTCAACAGGTTATCTTAACGATTATCTTGGAACTTTAGTTATTGAAAATTATCACAAGATACTTGAACGAAGTAGAAAAATTATTAATACTAATCGACAGATTCTCATTGATTGGTTAGCTCAAGAGCCATTGGTTGATTGCGTTGTTCCTGAAGCTGGAACAATAGCCTTTTTAAAATATCATCTTTCGATAAAGTCTAGGGAACTTTGTGCTAAATTACAACAGGATACAGGAGTATTTTTTGTTCCAGGGGCATGTTTTGATCAAGAATATCATTTACGTTTTGGCTTTGCTAATAACAGTGACGAAATAAAAACAGGATTACAATTATTTTCAAAATGGCTTAAAGAAAATGCTTAATTTTATTCTTTAAGCTTTTTTATTATCGATAAATAGATATTTATAACAAGCGACCATATTAATAAATAGTGCAACGACAATGCCGATTAACATACTGACAGCTATACTGAAAACCCCTAGTGACTGACTAAGAAAATATATTAAAACTATTTCTAAAGTACATTGAATGATGCTGATTGCAAACATTAAACGATTTTTATTCAAAGCTTGAAGCAGTGCACTAAGAGGGGTTTCTAAATAAAAGATAGTGAATGGAATGCACATATATTTTAAATAAGTAGCTCCGCTTGTTGTATCATAAAGGATTTTTAAACAAACTTCTGGATATAAATAAAAAATCAATGTAAACGGTAGACTAATTAAAAAACTACCAATCATAGCAATTAGAATATGATATCTAGCAGCGCTGATTTTATGATAAACTACATCATTAGTGATGATCGGGAGAATCAGGCGATAAATTACGCCATTAAAAAAAGTGGGTGTAACTAATAATGATATGACATAACCGCTTATAATTGCATATTGTTGATGGATCATACTTTCTTTTAAACCGAATTTGGTTAAAACATAGACGAGGATGATTGGCTCTAGAAAGCTAACTAAACATTGATATAAACGTGAACCGGTTAATGGCATAGCGATATTTAACATATCTTTAATTTGCAAATTATTGACAATACTCTGCTTATTAAAGGTTGTAATATGATGGTCCTTGAGACGGGTTGTCAAATAGAGGATGGATGCTAATTCACCAACAGACATTGCCAGTGTTGCAAAACTAACTAGATAGGTATCTGTTAAGAAAGAAAATTGTCTAATCATTAAATAACTAAAACTTAATCGAGCAACTTCTTCGACAAAGCCAGCTTTAGCAACTAAAAAGACATTTTGTTTCGCTAAAAAATAATTTTTAATTATTCCACTAATCCCTACGAGCGGAATAAACAATGCCAGTGACAACAAAGGATAGAAAGCACCCTCATTTTTTAAAAGGTTATGACTAATAAATTTCGATGAAAAAAGTAAGGCACTCATGACAATTATACAAGTAAAAAGACAAATCGTTAAACCGGAGATGACAATTTTTTTATTATTATATTTAGGGTTTGCTACAAGTCGAAAGACTGCTGAAGGAATTCCTAATTGACCTAAGGTAATGCATAATGAAACCGTTGGCATTACTAAGATATATAGTGCCATCGCTTCTTGTCCTAATTGTCGCGCTAAAATCATGCGATTAAGAATACTAAACAATTTTGTGATTGCTGAACTAGCGGAAAGAATGATAAAAGAATTTATTAGTTTTCTTTTCATAAAGCACTTCCTTTCTGGTGAAATTTGTCATATAATATGTAAGTGACTTTTGAATGGAGGGCTGAAAATGGAATCGATTAATGATTTTAAATTTAATAAACGTGACCTAAATTTTTTAATAAAACTAAAAGCCCGTGATTTTAAACAGCAGAATATTCATAATATTTCTGAACAACAAATTAAAGACTACTTATTTGAGCGCAAATGGAAACAAAGAGATGCCGTTCCCATGTGTGAAATAATTGATGATATCATGAATTTAGATTTTTCTGAAATTTTTGATTATCTGAGTTTACAAGTAGTTAAAGAAGCATCTCGTTTGAGTATAAATGATTTTTCGGACTTTATTTCAAAATAGTTGCTAAGGCAACTATTTTTCTTTGAAAGGAGATTATATGGATTGGCGGATTATTAATGATTTAGACTACAACCACTATATGCAAGAATACAAGATTAATGCACTTTTAGCTAAGGTTTTTGCGTATAAACAATATTCATCTCAAGAAATTGAAACAATGTTATCAAGTCGTTTAGTATATCATGATTTTTCTTTATTTTCTGAAGCAGAAATGACATTAGAAAGAATTCATGAGGCAATTGGTAATAAAGAAAAAATCTGTATTTACGGTGATTATGATTGTGATGGGATTTTAGCAACATCAATTTTAGTTGAAGCTTTTAGACAATTAGGAGTGGAAGTGGGATACCATATTCCGAGTCGTTTAGAAGATGGATATGGATTAAATGCAAATCGTGTTGAACAGATGGCAAATAAAGGGTATACATTAATTATTACGGTTGATAATGGAATTAAGGCATATGAGGCAATCGAAAAAGCTAATGAATTGGGAGTGGACGTTATTGTTACTGACCACCATAATTATGATGATGAATTACCAGATGCTTTTTCTATTATTCATACAAAAATCTCACCCGATTATCCTTATAAAGAAATCTCGGGTGGTTTTGTAGCTTATAAATTAGCAAGTGCATTATTAAAAAAGCATGATAAATACTTATTTTCATTGGCAGCTATTACTACAATTTCTGATATGATGCCATTACTTGATGAAAATCGAGCATTGGTAAAAAGAGCATTGGAATTTATGAAAGAAAATAAATATCCTCAATTAGAATTGTTATTGGGGAGTAATCAGACCTATAGTGTTACTAGTATTGGGTTTATCATCGCCCCGAAGATTAATTCATTTGGTCGCTTAAGTGAAATTATTAATCCTAATCATCTCGTTAAATATTTTAGAAGTGATGCTTCAATTGGAATATTAAAAGCAGTTAGTGAAAAAGCAATTGAAGTAAATGCTAAAAGACAAGAATTAACAAATAAACAATATCAAAGCGTTTTAACAATGATTGACCCGAATGAGCAATTTTTATATGCTTATCAAAATGAAATACACGAAGGAATCATTGGTTTAGTGGCAGGAAAATATACTCGACAATATAACCGACCTAGCTTTGTGATGACATTTGATAGTGAAAAAAATCTTTATAAAGGCAGTGCTCGTGGAATTGAAGGGATACCGTTGAATAAAATTTTTGAAAATGTTCAAGATTTGTTAGAAAGTTATGGTGGTCATGCTTTAGCAGGTGGATTTAGTGTAGGTAGTGATAAAGTTGAGGAGCTAAAAGAAAAATTAGAATTGTATTTAAATAAACAATTAAAAGATTATACTCCTCCTTTAGTGGATGTAATTGAAGTTACAGGAAATGAGATTAGTAAAGTTAGTGTAAAACAATTAGAGTTATTAGAGCCACTAGGCAATGGCAATGAAGAAATGCGTTTTTTCATAAAAGATTTACCAGTAAGTAAAGTTACGTCGTTATCGAATGGTAAACATATTCGTTTTGATTTGTCATTACCGCAAGTCAAAGCACAAGCGTTATTTTTTAATCATGGAGATCTTTTTGAACAATTAAAAGATACTAAAATGATCAATGCAGTTGGTAAGTTTAATATTAATGTTTTTAATAATATTGAATCTGTCAACTTAATTATTGAAGATATTAAATAGTTTAAATTAAAGTATAAAAATGTTATAATTAAATATCATAGGATATTATGTGGAGGAAATAGAATGGATTTAACTAAGTATGTTGCAAGTATTGAAAACTTTCCTGAAGATGGTATTATTTTCAGAGATGTAACACCGTTGATGGCTGATAAGGAAGCTTTTAAAGAAACGATTGACCGATTTGTTGAGTGGACTAAAAATCTGGATACTAATGTTGATATTGTTGCTGGACCAGAAGCTCGAGGTTTTTTATTTGGATGTCCCGTTGCATATAATTTAAATGCAGGGTTTGTTCCGGTTAGAAAACCGGGTAAATTACCTCGTGAAACAGTAAGTGAAACTTATGCTTTAGAATATGGAACTAATGAAGTGCACATGCATGCTGACAGTATTAAACCAGGGCAAAATGTTATTATTGTAGACGACTTATTAGCAACTGGTGGAACAGTTGAAGCAACTGTAAAATTAGTTGAAAAATTAGGTGGAAAGGTAGTAGGAATTGCTTTTCTAATCGAACTTGAAGGATTAAAAGGACGTGATAAACTTCAAGGGTATAATATCTATTCAATATTGAAATACTAAAAAGAGATTAAATCTCTTTTTTAATAATAAGAGGGGGTGACATTATGGCTGAATATAAAGGTGCTGGCGATACAGTTACAATTAATGATGTTCTTGAAGTGTGTGGTAAATATATTACAAATCAAGAAAGTATTGATTTAATTAATCAGGCATACGATTTTATTATGGAGAAGCATGAGGGGCAAAAACGCAAAAGCGGTGAACCGTATACGATTCACCTGATTTGGGTAGCATATATTTTGGCAACGTTACAAACGGGACCCGCTACTATTGCGGCAGGACTTTTGCATGATGTCATGGAAGATTGTGGAGTATCTCGGGAAGAAATGGTAGAACGTTTTGGTGAGGAAATCACTACGTTAGTTGAAGGGGTTACCAAGATTGGTAAAATGCCATTTAAAGATGAATCTGATGTTTATGCTGAAAATCATCGTAAAATTTATATTGCTATGGCAAAGGATATTCGCGTTATTTTGATTAAATTTGCAGATCGACTTCATAATATGCGAACATTACAATTTATGCCACCTCATAAACAAAAAAGAATTTCTCGAGAAACGTTAGAAGTTTATACACCAATTGCTCATCGTTTAGGAATCAATGATATCAAAACAGAGTTAGAGGATTTAAGCCTATCTTATCTTGATCCTGTTGCATATAGCGAGATATCAAAATTATTAGCGACTAAACAAGAAGAACGGAAAGAATCAGTTGCAAAAATGATGGCATCGGTTAAACAAATATTGGATGATAATAGCTATCAGTATCGTATCTTGGGACGGGCTAAATCAATCTATAGTATTTATAAAAAAATGTTTGTAAAAAAGAAACGTTTTGATGAACTTTATGATTTATATGCATTAAGGATCATCACTCAAGATAAGATGGATTGTTATGGAATTTTAGGCTTGATTCATGATCAATATCGCCCGATTCCAGGACGGTTTAAAGATTATATTGCTATGCCAAAACCAAATATGTATCAATCTTTGCATACTTCAGTAATTGGTGAGGATGGAAATACCTTTGAGATTCAGATTAGAACTGAAGAAATGGATGAGCTAGCTGAATTAGGAGTTGCAGCTCATTGGCGCTATAAGGAAAATAAAGGCTATTCATCGAAGAAAGAACAACAAGAAATTGGTGAAAAATTGCAGTGGCTTAGAGAATTTATTTCTCTAAGTGACGATATTAAAGACGGTGATGCTAAAGAGTATTATGATTCATTAAAGCGTGATATCTTTGAGGCCAATGTTTATGTTTTAACACCGCAAGGAAAGATTGTAGAGTTACCGAATGGTTCTACACCAATTGATTTTGCTTACCGAATTCATACGGAAGTTGGACATAAAGCAGTTGGAGCTATCGTTAATAATGTTATGGTGCCTATTGATACTAAATTAAATACTGGTGATGTAGTCGAAATTAAAACTAATAAGCAGTCATTAGGACCTAGTGAAGATTGGCTAAAATTTGTTCGAACTGCAGGTGCGCGTAATAAAATTAGACAGTTTATTGCTAATCGTGAGGCAGAAACTAAAAAAGAGACAATTGAAGATGGGCGTAAAATGCTTCGTGATGAATTGAAAAAACGCCAATTAGATGAAAAGAAATATATGGATCCAGATACGTATAAAACATACTTAGGTTCTTTTGGTGCCCGCTCATTTGATGATATCTTATATTTTATTGGTAAAAAAAGTTTACCGGCAATGAATCTGCTGGATCGAGTTGTACCTAAAAAGTCGGGGTTCTTTGACAGTATTTCGAAAATGCTTCAGCGAAATAATCAGGTAAATGAAAAACAGCAGTCTTCGCGTAATAATTCGGGTGTTGTTGTTAAGGGATTAGATGGACTAAGAATTCAACTTTCAAAGTGCTGTAATCCAATTCCTGGAGATGATATTATGGGCTTTGTCTCACAAGGTCAGGGAATTAAAGTACATCGTCGAGACTGCCCGAATATTCAACAGCCTGAAATCAAAGCAAGATTGATAGATGTTTATTGGGATTTTGCATCCATTTCAACGATGAAATTTCAAGCAGATTTAGAAATAGTTGGTTTGGATCGACCTAATTTATTGAATGATGTGGTAACATCATTAGGGCAGATGAAAATTAATATTTTGAATATCCATGCTGATGTTGTAGATATGAAAGCAATCATTAAATTAAAGATTTCAGTTGAAGATGCTAGTCGTTTACAACAAGCAATCGATAATATTGATCGGATTCAGGGAATCTATGAAATTAAACGGGTTATTCATTAGTTATTGCAATTTTATGAAATATTATATATAATCAATTTAATCCAATGAACAAGATTAAGTAGTTAAATCCTTTTATAGAGAGAATACGTCTGGTGAAAGTATTTAAAGGATCATTACGGGACACTTGGGAGGAGTTACTTTGAAATCTAGTAGGAGTAAACGTCTGTCGCGTTAAGACATAAGAGCGTGTTATTTAACACGAATTAAGGTGGTACCGCGTTAACTAACGTCCTTATTTTAAGGGCGTTTTTATATTATCAAGGAGGAAATGAAAGATGATGTATAAAGCACCACGAGGAACAGTGGATATTTTGCCAGAAAAGAGTGCTAAATGGCAAACATTAGAACAACTAATTAGAACAATATGTGCTAATTATAATGTTAAAGAAGTGAGAACTCCTATTTTTGAACACACCGAGTTATTCACTCGTGCAGTTGGCGATACAACTGATGTAGTAAGTAAAGAAATGTATACTTTCGCTGATAAAAAGGGGCGTTCAATTACATTACGACCTGAAGGAACAGCTGGAGTTGCGAGAGCTTATGTAGAAAATAAAATGTTTTCTAATCCTGATAAAATTAGTAAATTATATTATATTGGACCAATGTTTAGATATGAACGTCCTCAAAATGGGCGGCAACGTCAGTTTCACCAATTCGGGGTAGAAATGATTGGTTATGAATCACCATATTTAGATGTTGAATGTATGACAATGGCAGTAACATTAGTCGAGGCTTTAGGGTTACAAGGTGTCAAATTACATATAAATACTCTTGGTGATGGTGATAGTCGTGATGCTTATCGTGAAGCTTTGAAAGCACACTTTGCACCATATTTAGATGATTTATGTCAAGATTGTAAAAATCGTTATGAAGCAAATCCGTTAAGAATTTTAGATTGTAAAGTAGATCATAATCATCCAGCGATGGCAAATGTGCCAAAAACAGTTGATTATTTAAGTGAAGCGGCTAAGGCACATTTTACCAAAGTATGTGAGTTATTAGATGATCTAGAAATTGAATATGTTGTTGATACAAATTTAGTGCGTGGTTTAGATTATTACTGTCATACAGTTTTTGAAGTAATATCTGATGATCCACGCTTAGGTGCAGGAGCCACTGTTGGTGGCGGTGGCCGTTATAATGGCTTAGTACAGGAATTAGGGGGACCAGAAGCACCTGGAGTTGGATTTGCTTTTGGAATGGAACGATTATTGATTGCTATGGATGAAGAATTAGAAGAACCTGAGGGGTTGGATGTGTATGTTATGCCAATGGGAGATGAAGCAAGAGATTTAGCGGTACAGATCACGGCAATGCTACGAGCAAATGGCTTTAGTGTTGATATGGACTATCAAGGTCGTTCTTTAAAAGCACAGTTTAAAACGGTTGATCGTTTGAATAGTCATTTTGCAATGATCATTGGTGATCAAGAAATTGCTGACGAAGTAGTCAATATTAAATGTACACATTCAAAGACACAAGATATTGTACCAATTGAAAATATTGTTGCATATATTGAAAATCATATGGAGGGACATGTACATGAATAGAACTCATAACAATGGTGAATTAAGAATTAGTGATGTTAATAAAATTGTTGAATTAAAAGGCTGGGTTGCTAAAAAAAGAAATTTAGGTTCTTTGGTTTTCATTGATTTAAGAGACCGTTATGGAATCACGCAAATCGTATTAAATGAAGAAATGGAAGCTCTAGGTAAGGATATTAAAAATGAATATGTCCTGCATGTAGTTGGTAAAGTAATTGAAAGAAGTTCTAAAAATCCTAATATGCCAACTGGGGATATTGAAATTGAAGCTGCTCAAATTGATATTATCAATACGGCTAAAGTAACACCTATTTACACAACTGATGATACTGATGCAAGTGAGGATGCAAGAATGCAATATCGTTATCTTGATTTAAGAAGACCGGTAATGCAGAATAAAATAATTATGCGTCATAAAATTACTAGCAGTATTCGAAATTTCTTAGATAATCATGAATTTATTGATATTGAAACGCCCTATTTAAATCGTTCTACTCCTGAGGGAGCAAGAGATTTCTTAGTCCCTTCACGGGTTCATAATGGTTCATTTTATGCTTTACCACAGTCACCACAATTATTTAAGCAATTATTGATGGTTTCAGGATTTGAACGTTATTATCAAATCGCACGCTGTTTTAGAGATGAGGATTTACGATTAGATCGGCAACCGGAATTTACTCAAGTTGATGTTGAAATGAGTTTCATGACTACTGATGAAATTATTAGTATTGGTGAACAGCTGTTAGCACAAGTAATGAAAGATGTTAAAGGAATTGAACTGCAACTGCCATTGCCACGAATGACTTGGCATGAAGCTATGGAAAAATATGGAATTGATAAGCCAGATATTCGTTTTGGATTAGAATTAGTTAATTTAAATGAAGTGGTTAAAGATGTTGAGTTTATGGTTTTTAAGAGCGCGTTAGAAGCTGATGGGCATGTAAAAGGAATTAATGTCAAAGGTGAAGCTGACAATTTTTCTCGTAAAGCAATTGATAAATTGACGGATGTAGTTAAAACATATAAAGCAAAAGGATTAGCATGGTTAAAAGTTAAAGCTGGAAAGGCTGAGGGACCAATTGCTAAATTCTTTAACGAAGAACAAATGACAAAATTATTAAAAGCAATGGATGCAAGTGATAATGACTTATTATTATTTGTTAGCGATGCTAAATATAATGTTGTTTGTGATGCTTTGGCAGCTTTACGTAATCATTTAGGAAAAGAATTAAAATTATTTAACCCTGATGAATTTGCATTTTTATGGGTCGTAGATTTTCCAATGTTTGAATATGATGATGAAACTGAACGTTATTATGCGGTTCATCATCCATTTACTCGACCTAAAGATAGTGATATTGATAAAATTGAAAACGATCCTGCAAATTGTTTAGCTGATGCTTATGACATTGTATTAAACGGTTTTGAATTGGGTGGAGGTTCACAACGTATCTACGAACAAGAATTACAAGAAAGAGCCTTTAGAGCATTAGGTTTTACCCAAGAGAGAATTGATAGTCAATTTGGCTGGTTTGTTGAGGCCTTTCAATACGGTACTCCACCACATGGGGGATTTGCCTTAGGTCTGGATCGTCTAGCAATGTTACTTACTGGTAGTGAAAATATTCGTGAGGTTATTGCTTTTCCAAAAAATGCAAGTGCAGTATGTCCAATGTCAAAAGCACCAAGTGAGGTAGATAATGCTCAATTAGAAGAATTAGGAATCGCGGTGATTGAAGATGAACAAGAATAGAATTGATGCAGTTGTAAATAATATGAAGGAAGCTGGTCTTGATTATTTGTTGATCAGTGAACCTTCTTCAATTGATTATTTGATTGATTATGTAAATAACCCCGGTGAAAGAATGTATGTATTGATGCTTGCAGCAAATGGTGCCCATAAGTTGTTCTTCAATAAATTATTCTTTGTAGAAAATGATCTAGGGATTGAAATTGTTTGGCATAGCGATACTGATGATGCGACAAAAACAATTGCAGATTATGTTGAAAATTCTGGTACAATTGGAGTTGATAAACATTGGAGTGCAAACTTTTTATTAAGTTTAATGGAAAAACTACCAGATGTTAAATTTGTTAATGGCTCATTTTGTGTAGATTTTGTAAGAATGGTTAAAGATGAAAATGAACAGGTTTTAATGATTGAAGCAAGTCGGATCAATGATCAAGCAATTCATGAAGTGATTCATCAAGTATCTTTAGGATTATCAGAACTTGAAGTAGCCGGTAAATTGAGTGGTATTTATAGCAAATTTGGTGGTGATGGCAACAGTTTTGATGCTATCATCGCTTATGGAGCTAATGGTGCTAATCCTCATCATGAAAATGATGATAGCCATTTAAAACCAGGTGACAGTATCATTATTGATATGGGGTGTAAGTATAACGGATATTGCTCAGATATGACAAGAACTGTCTTCTATCAAGAAGTAAGTGAAGAAGCTAAAGAAGTCTATGGTTTGGTTCGTTTGGCTAACGAAACAGCTGAAGCAATGATTAAACCTGGGGTTAGACTTTGTGATATTGATAAGGCTGCTCGTGATATTATTACTGATGCTGGCTATGGCAAAGAATTTAATCATAGGTTGGGTCATTTCATTGGTAAAGATGTTCATGAATTTGGTGATGTTTCTGTTAACTTTGATTTGGAAGTTAAAGAAGGTATGATTTTTTCAATTGAACCGGGAATTTATTTGCCAGGTAAATTTGGGGTGCGGATTGAAGATTTAGTCATGGTTACAAAAGATGGCTGTAAAGTTTTAAATAGTTATCCAAAGGATTTATTTGTAATTTAATGATTAAGGGTTACAGCTCTTAATCATTTTCTTGTCGAATAAAAAAACATACTTTTTAGGGTTCGGTCAATACATTTATCTTAAATTGTGCTAAAATGGTGAAGTGAGGTGACATAAAGAATGTATTATTTTATTGGAATTAAAGGTTCAGGGATGGCGCCATTAGCAGAAATCCTTCATGAACTAGGAAATGAAGTGTGTGGAAGCGATATTGATAAATACATCTTCATTGAAGAGGAATTAAGAAAGAGAAATATCCCAATCTATTCATTTGATGCTAACAACATTAAAGATGGTTATACAGTTATTATTGGAAATGCTTTTGGTGATGATCACACAGAAGTTAAAGCTGCTTTAGCTAATCCGAATGTTAAATGTTATCGATATTTTGAATTTTTGGGAGAGTTTATGGAAAACTTCATCTCAATTAGTATAGCTGGAACTCATGGCAAAACAACGACAACAGGGATGGCTTATCATTTGTTTGAAGAATTTGATAAAACTACAGTTTTAATTGGTGATGGAACTGGTCATGCAGTAAAAGATAGTAAATATTTTATTGCAGAATCATGTGAGTTCCAAGATCATTTTTTACATTATTATCCTAAATATGCGATTATCAATAATATTGAATTAGATCATGTCGATTATTTTGGAAATTTAGAGCGTTATATTGAGTCTTTTGAAAAATTTGCTAATCAAGTAAAAGATACAGTAATTGTTTGGGGGGATGATCCAAACATTAAAAAAATAAATTTTAAAAAAAGAGTTATGAGATTTGGTTTAAATGACTATAATGACGTTAGGGCGGTAAATGTGCTTGAAAACAGTAATGGTTTATCGTTTGATGTATATATTCATAATGAATTATTTGGTCATTTTAATTTACCTTATTTTGGAATGCATATGTTGTATAATTCATTAGCGATCATTACGCTTGGTTATTTAGAAAATATGACTAATGATTATATTCAAAATAGAATGGCAACTTTCGAGGGAACAAAACGACGATACAGTGTAACTGAAGTAGGGAATAATGTTTACGTAGATGACTATGCCCATCATCCCACTGCAATTAAGTATGTAATTGAAGCAACCCGTGTTAGATACCCGAGTAAAAAAATTGTAGCAATTTTTAAACCTGATCGTTTTTCACGTGGCGCTCGTTTTGCCGTTGATTTTGCCAAATCTATGGATTTAGCTGATTATCCATATTTCTGTCCATTTCCCGAAAATGCAGTGAAAGAAGAAGGAATTGACATAGATATTTATGATATCGCTAATAATCTACCAAGAGCAAAAGTTATTGGTGAAGATGAAGAAGCTGCTAAAGAATTAGCTAAGTTCGATAATGTTGTGTTCTTGTTTATGTCTAGCAAAGATATTTATAAACTTGAAGAAAAAGTTATCGCGATAAAAAAATCTATATAAGTATCTAGAATTATGGTATAATTATTTGTAGAAAGTTGAGGTAATGCTATGACTGCAATTGATGTTTGTTACTGTGTTTTAATACTTTCTGGAGCATTTGCCTTAGTTAGCTTAGGAATTTTATTGCTTCGTAGTTCAACCACAGTTAAACAAGTGGGGAACACAGTCGAAATGGCTCAAAGCACAATTAATAAAGCGGATAAAATTATGGATGATATAACTTACAAGTTAGATCTTTTGAATGCGCCAGTAGAAACAATCGCGCGTTTCTTTGATCCAAATCGACCTAAGTTTAATCCTATAAGTGCTATTATTGGATTGTTCAAAAAGAAATTTTAGAAAGGTGAAATAATGATGAAATTAGGAAAATTTATTGCCGGTGTAGGTATCGGTGCAGTAATTGGAATGTTATGTGCTCCTAAAAAAGGTAGTGAGCTAAGAGGTGAATTAAAAGAAAAGTCTCAAGATCTATATGATAAAGCTCAAAACATGACTAAAGATGATGTTGAATCTTTGATCAACAATACTATCGAAGAAATCAAATTAGCAATTGATGAATTTGATGTTGATGAATTTAAAGATACAGCAGGAGAAAAATTAGGAGATATTAAAACTAAATTAGAACAACTAGCAACTTCGGTAAAATCTAGTGATGAATACGCAAGTTTTAAAGAATCGGTTGCTAAAGTTAGTGATGAGGTTACAACAAAATTTAAAGAAATCAAAACAAAAGTTCAAGACAAAGATTTTAATGTGTTACAAGAATTAGATGATGCAATGGATGATATTGAAGATGAATTAGATGTCATCATTGAGGATCTAAAAGATTAATGAAAAAAGTAACTATTTATGATGTCGCAAGAGAAGCTGGTGTTTCTCTTGCGACTGTTTCTCGAGTAATCAACGGTTCAAATGTTGTTCGAGAAAAAACAAAGCAAAAAGTCTTGGATGTTATTGATCGTTTAGATTTCAAACCAAATGATATTGCTAGAGGATTGGCTACTAGCAAAACAACAACAATTGCAATCGTTTTCCCACAATCACTATTTGCTCATGTCAAAGATATGATTGGTGGAATTGGCGATACTGGTAGACATTTAGATTATAATATCAATATGTATACGACTGATGATATTGGTGATGAAAATACAGTTGCTGATGTTACTGAAAGATTAGTAAAGTCACGTGTTGATGGAGTAATCTTATTTAATAATGATAATATTGACGAAACTGTTGAATCGATTGTGAAGTATAATTTACCTATCGTTGTTATCGGAACAAAAATGTCTGGTGAAAACATTGGTTCTATTTATATTGATGTTAAAAAAGCTGCTGAGGAGATTGTTGATAAATATCTAGCTAAAGGTAAAGATGACATAGTCTATATCTTACCAAAACAAAATTTAATTAAAAGTGATGAAATTATTGAAGGAATCAAGGATACATATAAAAAATATAACAAAGAGTTTACTACCGATCAAATTGTTACAAGCTCTAGCCATTATGAAAATACATATCCGAATTTTGTTGAATATTTTAAAAATCACAAACATGATTTAGTATTCTGTGGATATGATAAAGACGGTGTTGCGATTATTAATGCAGCTCAAGAAAATGGAATTAAAATTCCTGAAGAAATGGAAGTAGTAGGAATGCTGAATACAAGTTATTCAATTATGTGTAAACCGACCCTTTCATCAATGAATGTGCCTGTTTATGATATGGGTGCTTTAGCTGTTCGTTTATTAACTAAGTTCCTACAAGATGAAGAAATTACTTCAAAAGAAATTGCAGTACAACATATGTTTATTAAACGCAATTCGACAAATGACTAAGACTTTCATTATGAAGGTCTTTTTTTTTTGTCACGATTTATAATTTTCAATTGTTATTTAGATGAAGGGAGGAAATTTAATGGAGGAAGCAATGTTCGAACACCTATTCCAAAAGTATAAAGATATGATATATCGAGTCGCTTTTCTTTATCTAAAAAATGAGGCAGATGCTTTAGATATTGTTCAAAATACATTTATTAAGCTATTAAAGAAAAATGATTTTAACGATGAAGAGCATCTTAAAAGATGGTTATTAAGAGTTTGTATTAATCTTTGTAAAAATAATTTAAAAAGTTATTGGAAAAGAAATGTTAGTGTTTTTGAAGAAGAATTTTATCAATTAGAAAATAGTGATTTAAAATTGCAAGAACTAGTTTTTAAACTGGCTCCTAAATATAAGGGAGTGATTCATTTGTATTATTATGAGGGATATTCAGTGAAGGAAATTTCAGTCATTTTAAAAATTAGTGAAGCCGCTGTTAAGCAAAGGTTAAAGCGAGCTCGTACAAAATTGAAAATAGAACTGGAGGCAGAATCATGAAGAATAATGATTACAAAAAGATTGTCAATGGAATCAAGATACCAGAGCAAAAGCTTGATCTAGTAAAAAATAGTATTTTACAGAAAAAAAGCATCTGTAAATTTAAATATGCTACAGCTTTAATCGTGATAGCAGCTATGATCACGGGAACAATTTATTTTAGAACTTATCCAAGAGGAGATAATGAAACAAAAACATTAATAGATGTTGATTACTTCATTACAAATATTTATGCTAATGATGAAACCTATGAATTAACAGACGATAAAGTTAGTATTGACATGAGTAGTGATATGTTTGGAACAACCTGGAGATGTAATGCTAAACGCTCATGTTTACCATTTGATATTCGTATTGTTGGTGAAAACATTAAGAGTATCAGCTATTCTGTAATTAAGGGGACGAGCTTAGATTTTTATCGGGTTAAATCATTAGATTTATTTCATGATGATTTATCGGAGTTAAATAAAAAAAATGATTTTAGTATCCAATTTAAAATGTTTAACGAATTACGTGATCAAGATAAAGAACTTTTAAAAGAACGCTATCAGTTAACAGAAGAAAATTTAGAATCATACGTTAATGATCATATCATTGATATTATTAAAGATTACCGTGCAGCTTTAGAACAAGCAGGCTATAGTCAGGAAAGCTTAAATATGTATGGCGGACTTTTTTGGATAGAAATTAACCAAGGCGATAGGATGACTGTTCCTTATGATCAGCAAGATCCTCTAAACTATCGAAATATTCTTTATACTGAATTAAATTTAGAAAATAAAGATATTTCAGTAATAGATAACGAACAAATAATCTATCAAACAGTTAAACAGGAATTATTAAGCTATGAAATAAGCATGGTAATAGAGTATAATAATGGTGTTATCAAAGAAAAAATAATTACTTTTGAAGAAGGAACTTGTGAAGAAAGAAATAATGAATGTAGGGATACTATTTATATGAAAATAAAGTAAATCATTAAAATTAAATATGATTAAAATATTTAAATAGTATCAGGAACGATAAGTTTTGACAAAACTATTAGGGTATGTTGACTTATTTAAAAATATAGCATATAATTCTATTACGACGTTGAAGGAAAATAGTAATCAAAATAGGCATTTTAGAGACCTTGTGGCTGGTGTAAACAAGGATGTACTACTGATGAATACACTCTGGAGTTTCTAGGTGAAAAGTCTAGACGGGTAGTTCCGTTATGAATGATGAGTGCATGTATTTTATACGTGAATAAAGGTGGTACCGCGAGATTTCGTCCTTTTAGGAAGAAATCTCTTTTTATTTTATAAATGGAGGATAACGGATGAAGATTTATGATGAATTAGTATGGCGTGGATTAATCAAAGATGTTAGTTCACCAGATTTAGAAGAAAAATTAAATAATGGTGGGATGACTTTTTATATTGGGACTGATCCTACTGGTGATAGTCTCCATATTGGACATTTTTCATCATTTTTAATTTCAAAGCGATTAAAAGAAGCGGGACATAATCCAATTTTATTAGTTGGTGGAGCAACCGGATTGATTGGTGATCCTAAACCAGATACTGAAAGACCAATGATTACCAAAGAGACAGTTGAACATAATTTTGCTTGCTTAAAGAAACAAGCACAAGATTTGTTTGGTTTTGAAGTTGTTAATAATTATGATTGGTCAAAGGATCTTAATTTCATTGATTTTTTAAGAGATTATGGAAAATATTTTAATATTAACTATATGTTAAACAAAGATATTGTAAAACGTCGTTTAGATGCAGGGATTACATATACTGAATTTTCATATATGATCATGCAAGCAATGGACTTTGAATGGTTATACAATAACAAAAATTGTGTTATGCAAGTAGCTGGTCAAGATCAATGGGGAAATATTACTGCTGGAATTGAATTGATTCGCAAAAAAGATGGTAAAGAGGCATATGGTTTTACAATGCCATTATTGACTAAAAGTGATGGAACAAAATTTGGAAAAACTAATGGTAAGGCTATTTGGCTAGATAGAGAGAAAACATCACCATATGAAATGTATCAATTTTTTATTAACTCAGAAGATGATAAAGTAATTGATTATTTAAAATTTTTAACTTTCTTAACACCTGAAGAAATTATGGAATTAGAAGAAAAGAATAAAACACAACCACATTTAAGAGAAGCTCATCAAGCATTAGCGCGTGAAGTAATCACATTCTTGCATGGTGCTGAAGCTTATGAGGAAGCTGTAAATATTTCAAAAATGTTATTTTCGGGACAAATTCAATCACTAACATTAGCACAGGTCAAGGTTTGCTTTGAAGGTGTACCAAGTATTGAAGTTAATGAAGACTTGAATATTTTAGACGCACTAACTACTTGTGGGGCAGCAAAGAGTAAACGAGAAGCGCGCGAATTTGTTAATGGCGGATCCATTTTAATAAATGGTGAACGAATTAAAGATGTTGAGTTCATAGTTACAAAAGCTAATGCATTTGGAAATGAGGCGACTGTAGTTCGTCGCGGCAAGAAAAATTATTTTGTAATTAAGCATATTTAAAAAAAGTAAGTTTTATAACTTACTTTTTTCTTGGCGTTTTTTTCCATAACATTGTATTTTCTTCGTTTGTTAAACTGGTAAGGAGATTGCTTTTAGCTTGCGGATATTTTAAATATAGATCATTTAGTAAATGTTTAAATTCTTCTCGTTTAGTATGCTTATCAGCTGGACATGTTGAAGGGACAATAGGAACATGTGCTTCTTCAACAGCACTAACTATATCTGATTCGTAAGCATAAACTAATGGACGAATAAAGTTCATTTCAGTTCTTGTTAAATACATTTTGGGGGTAAAGGTTGCAATCTTACCACCGTAGATCATATTCATAAATAGTGTCTCAACAGCATCATCACCATGATGCGCAAAGGCAACTTTGTTGCATCTGTATTTCTTTGCACCATCGATTACAAGTGCTTTTTTAAATTTAGAACATAATGAACATTGTAGACGACCATCATCGGTCTTATTTAACTTTAAGATTTCATATACATCACTAGGTTCATGATAAAGTTCAATACCATTTTTTTTACAAAAAGCATCAGCTTCACTAAAATCCATATTTGGGAAGCCCATTTCAATATGTACTCCAATAACATCAAATTTTACAGTTGCGAATTTTTTATATAATGATAAGCAGTATAAAAGGAGCATAGAGTCTTTACCACCAGAAACGCCCACACATACTTTATCACCATCTTGAATTAAATTAAATTCTTCATCGGCTTTACGAATACAGCCAAGTACTTTTTTCATTGTCATTTTTATCACCTTGCTATATTCTAACAAAAATATCATTACTAAGCAAAGTTATTTGCAATTTAATGTAAAGATAGGTACAATGTAAAGCGGTGATGAAAATGGATGGAATTATTTTAGTAAACAAACCTAGTGGTATGACAAGCCATGACGTGGTTAATAAATTAAGACGAATATTAAAAACAAAAAAAGTGGGGCATTGCGGAACTTTAGATCCTGATGCAACTGGTGTTTTAGTTGTGTGTGTAAATAAGGCTACAAAAGTTTTGCAGTTTTTAACAAGCGAAAGCAAAGAATATGTTGCAACACTTAGTCTAGGAACAAGTACTGATACATATGATGCTAGTGGTAAAATTATTGAAACAAAAGAGTTCCATGCTCTTGATAATAATGAAATAGTTGCTTGTTTCAATAATTTTATTGGTTCTCAAGAACAAAAGCCCCCAATCTATTCAGCAATTAAAGTAAATGGTAAAAAATTATATGAGTATGCTCGTGCAGGAGAGCAGGTAGAAGTGCCAACACGATCAGTTACAGTTAATCATTTAGAAATATTACAAATCGAAAATAATTTAATTAAATTTAAAGTGGGATGTTCGAAAGGAACATATATTCGTTCTCTATGCTATGATCTTGCGAAGGCTTTAGGTTATCCGGGACATATGAAAGATTTAATTAGAACTAAATCAGGAAATTTTTCGTTAGAAAATTGTTTTACACTTGAACAGATTGAAAATGGTGAATACACAACAGTAAGTTTAGAAGAAGCTTTAAATTCATATCAACAATTAGTTGTAGATGATGAAAAAATAATTTTTCATGGAAAAAAAATCAAATCAGATTTAAATGAACAGGTTGTTATCTTAAATCGGCAGGGGAAAGTTCTTGCAATGTATGGCCCTGATGGAAATGGTTATTTAAAAAGTATTAGAGGTTTATGGTGATGAAAGTAATATATTTGAATGAAGAAAATATGATTGCTTTGGAACCAAGTTGTGTTGCTTTGGGTTTTTTTGATGGCATGCATCTAGGTCATCAAAAATTGATTGATGAAGTATTAAAAGTGTCAAAAATAAAGAATCTAAAAAAAGGACTATTAACATTTGACGTTCATCCTAAATCATATCTTTTAGATAGTTCTTTTAAATATTTGATGAGTCTCGAAGATAAAATAGAATTTCTAGAAAAATTAAATTTTGACTATTTATTTGTATTACGTTTCAATCATCAATTAGCTAGTAAGGAACCACGACAGTTTATTGACGAATTTATTATTAAACCAAAAATCAAGCATGTTGTTTGTGGTTTTGATTTTCATTTTGGAAATCATGGTAGTGGCGATAGTGTTTATCTAAAAAATAATAGAAATAATGATTATGAAATTTCAATTATTGATAAATTAGAATATGAACAGCATAAAATCTCATCTTCATATTTACGACAAGTTTTAAGTAATGGTCAAGTTGAATTGGCTAGTCAATTGTTAGGTCGGCAATATCAAGTGACTGGAAAAGTTGTTCATGGACGTGAAAACGGTCGTAAAATTGGTTTTCCGACAATTAATGTGGCAGCAATAGATTATGTACTTCCTAAAAATGGAGTGTATGGTGCTAAAGTAATCATCGATGGTAAAGAATATATAGGAATGGCAAATTTAGGCTATAATCCAACCTTTACTGCTTTGAAGCAAGCTTCATTAGAAGTTAATATTTTCGATTTTGATCAGAATGTATATGGAAAACAAGTAAATGTTATGTTTATTAAACATATTCGCAGTGAGAAAAAGTTCCCTTCAATAAACGATTTAATTGAACAGTTAAATAAGGATAAACAGCAGATAATTAATGAAATGATATGATTAGTACATATCATTTTTTTATGTTGCTTTCCTATATTTATTAGTTTTATTTATGAATATCTGGGGAATAATAAATTTGGTGATATGATGTTATATGGATGGTTAATCTTTTCTAGTTTTTTATGGGGTACCAACGTTCTTGTAATGAAATATATGTTAGAAAACACTACAACATATTTTTTAGCTGCTCTAAAAGTACTGTTGTCGGTTATTGCAATTTTTGTAATCATGAAATATAAAAAAATACCTTTTAAATGGTATAAAGGCAGTCTAGGAATAAAGGTATCATTACTTTCGATTACAATTAATTTTATACTTACCTTTGAGGGATTGAATTTAATTACCGGAAGTTCAAATGCAATTGTTAATTCCTTAGCACCGCTAGTGACAATCCTATTGACATGGCTTTTTTATCATACTAAGGTCAATCGTTACCAGTTGATTGCTATGATAATCGCATGCATTGGATTTCTTATTTCTCTAGATTTTAATATTAGTCAGATTTCTCTTGGTCATTTAATGATGATTGGTGGAATTGTGTTATATAGTTATGGTAATTTATTAATGCAGCACCAATGTAAAAAAGAAGACAGTTTGCCTTTTACATTTCAATATTTATGTTTGAGCTTCTTTCAATTAGCGTTAATTACTTTATTTATTCCTAGCAGTAATCATCTTGAAAATATTTCAATAACTTTATGGGTACTTTTCATAATTTTTTCTGGAATTGGATTTGCTATAATTCAATTAACGTATTTTCGAGCTGTTCACGAAATTGGAAGTGTTAAAACAAGTTTTTTATTAGGACTAAATCCAGTGTTTACATATATTGGTTCATTGTTACTACAAGAAAATTTTAATTTTAATAAATTTATGGCGATGATTTTAATGGTTGTAGCCATGGTTATTGCAAACAAAAAAAGATAGTTAGTTCATAACTATCTTTGATAATATTTAATAAGAGCTTGAGTGCCTAAGTTCTCAAATCCGTCGGTTTGTAATTGTTCAAACTGTTGTAAAACAGTATTTAAAACTTCTAAGTCAAGGTTGTTTGTATCATTAACAGCTTTGGCTATTTTCATATCTTTGATATAATGTTTTATGTAAAACCCCGGTGCAAAATCATCAGCAATAATTCGTGGGGCATTATTAGTCATTTGCCATGAACCAGCAGCTCCACTCGAAATACAGTCAAGCATTATTTGAGGGTCCAAATTGACTGCTTTAGCATATGTAAGAGCTTCACAAACTCCAGCCAAAGCTCCGGCTAAAGCAATTTGATTGGCCATTTTTGTATGTTGACCGTTTCCGGCTGAACCAACATAATTAATGTTGCTTCCTAAGACTTCTAACACTGGTTCAATTTGTTTAAAGACATTTTCATCACCGCCAACCATAATTGACAATGTCCCTTTTTTGGCACCAATATCACCGCCTGATACCGGAGCATCAAGACTGGCTAAACTATGTTTTGAAGATTCTTCAAAAATTTTTTTTGCTAACAATGGACTAGACGTAGTGAAATCAATGAGAATACAATCTTTTTTAGCATTAGCAATTATCCCTTTGGAACTAAAGTAGATTTCCTCAACATCTTGAGGAAATCCTACCATAGTCATGACAATGTCTTGATCTTTGACACACTCAGCAACTGAATCGTGCCATATAATTTTATCACTAATAAGATCTTCAACTTTATTTTTTGTTCGCGTATAAATAGATACAGGATATCCTGCTTGACTCAAATTTTGAACCATTGCTTTACCCATTACTCCGACCCCAATAAATGCAATTTTTTTCATTTTTCTTCCTCCAGTAACTCTTTATATAATTTAATTAAACCTGCTTGAATTTTATCATGATTTTTTTCCGGATGCCATTGTACAGCAATAATATTATCTTTTTCAATTCCTTCAATAATTCCATCAGCAGTAATTGCACTGACAACAAAGCCAGGGGCAATATCATCAATTGCCTGGTGATGAAATGAATTGGTCATAAACTCATTTCCTAAATATTTATTTAGTTTTGTATGAGGAATAGTTTTCACGAGATGATGATATCCTTCTAAATTTTCCTGGAGATGATTATCATATTTTTTTGTCTCAGGAATATCCTGAATCAAAGTACCGTTAAATGCAACATTGATAGTTTGAATTCCACGGCAAATCCCTAATATAGGTTTATGAGCTTTTGAAAACTTATGAATCAACTTAATTTCTAATTCTTCCAATTCTACTTCCTCTTTATTGGTTAGAGGATTTAATACTTGATGGTATAAAACGGGATCAATGTCAAATCCGCCGCTTAATAATAGACCATCACAGTGAGTGACTAAAAAATCTAGTGTATCATCACTGCTTGGTCCAATAATAATAGGATCTAGATTTGCAGTTTGAAGCATTCTAAAATATTCACGGTAAATATAATAAACTCTGCGTTGAGAATAGCTTCGCATTGGCGTTAAGATTTTTTTATTCATAAACTACCTCCTGTATTTATATATTACGCGAAACAAAAATAATGTAAAGAATTATAAAAATAATTTAAAACTGCACAGATATTACTTAGACATCATATGACACTTATGATATACTTTATTAGTAAGATTTATAAAAAAGAGGGATGTAATATAATGGACTTTTTAGATAATATATTAAAAAAATTTGGAACAAAAAATGTAATCATAGTAGGGGTAGTATTAATTGTAACTATTGTGATCTTAATAACATACTGGATGATTAAATTAAGAATATATCGTAAAGAAATTGTGATTTTAGAAAATGATATGAATGCAATTAAAACTTTGCCAATTCAATACCGCTTAGGGCGGATTAAAGCAATTGGAAAAAACATGCCAGATGTTTTAGAAAAATATGATGATTTTGAACTAGAATTTAATGATTTAGTAAATCTACAAAGTAATGAAATTGCGCCATTGATCAATGATATTGATGAGCGATTGTTTTATCGAAAATTAAAAGGGGTTCGCAGAGATCTAAATAAATTAAGACAAGATATTGATAATTATGAGAAACGTTCTAAGGCGTTGCTTAAAGAAATTGAGGTGATCACTGAAATAGAAAATGTGCAACGTGTAGAAATTATTAAAATTAAAGAGAAGTTCCGTTTAACAAATGATGAATTTGCTGCTGTACGTTTTAAAATAGAAGATTTTGTACCTGCTATTCCTCAAAAATTTGCAGATATTGAAGAACGCTTTGTTCAATTAGAAGCATTGATGAATAGTCAGCGTTTTGATGAAGCTAAAGTATCAGCAGATAAAATTGATAAAGACATTGATTTATTAAGTGCTTATCTTCGTGATTTACCAACTTATATTTCAATTGTTCGAAAATATATTCCTAAGCGATTAGATGAATTATACCGTGTTATTACTGAAATGAAAGAACGTGATTTTTCAATTGAACGTCTTAATACAACAGTTCGCTATAATAAGATCAATGCTGATCTAGAAAATACGATCCAAGCTATTAAAGAGTTAAATCTAGAAAATGTTGGTGCTTCCATTGAAGTAATGACAGAAGATCTAAATTCTTTAACGGCAGACTTTGAAAAAGAGGAAGCTGCATATAGTCGCTATGAGGAATCACGTAATGCTTGTTACAAACATATTGGGCATTTAGATGAAGGCCTTCGAAATACTATTAATTCTTTAGGTGAACTTCAAAGGAATTATTTATTATCTGATTATGAAATTACTGTTAAAGAAGATTATGAGGCTTTTAAAGGGATTTTAGATGAATTAGATCAATTAACAGTAATAATTGAAAGCAATGATTTTTCATATAGTGTCTTGATTGAGCGTTTTGAAGAATTGATTGATCGTTGTAAACCTTTTGATGAATCTTTGAATAAGTATATTGAATTAGAAAATTCTTTGAGATTACAAGAAAAACGTGCTTTAGATGAGTTAGATAATATTAATATTGTCTTACTAGAAATAAAATCGGAGATTAAAAATAAACATTTACCAATGATTAATGAATCTTATAAAGATTATATTGATGATTCTTATCAAAAAGCGGATGAAATTTTGAAATTTATCAGACGTCGACCAATTGATTTAGAGCGTCTCTCAGTTCAAGTTGATGCTGCACGAGATGTAATCTATAAATTATATGATAATGTTCATAATTTGATTGTTACTGCAGAAATGGTTGAAGATGCAATTATTTATGGTAATCGTTATCGTAGTTCTTTTTTAGAAGTTAACACAGAATTAACTAAAGCAGAGCTGTTATTTAGAAATGGTGAATATACTAAAGCTTTGACTACTGCAGTAGATATTATTGAAAAAATCAATCCTGGATCATATGAGATGTTGATTAATAAAAATAGTGCAAAATCATAAGATTTTGCCTTTTTTTATGGGTGAGAGTATAATTATGAAGAATGTACAAGGTATTATAGTTTAAAAGTAATATAATGGGGATATTAAAGCTTATTAATAAAAATAGGAGATAAAAATGAAAAAATTATTAATTTGGGGTGCAGGAGATCAAGGACTTGTGACTCTTGAGTGTGCTTTAGCCATGAATGCATATGAACAAATTGATTTTTTAGAAATCAAAGAAAAAGGAAGTAGAAAAATAATTAATCATACTGTATTTAAAGAAAGTGAATTCGATAAAGTAGTAAAATTATATGATGAGGTTATTGTTGCAACTGGTAGCAATGATTTACGAGAAGAAAAAATAAAAATGTTACTTGCTTTTGGTATTCCTTTAGCAACGATAGTCCATCCAACAGCTTTAATTAGTTCATCTGCAAAGATTGGTAGTGGTACAACGATATTGGCTAATGTAATAATTAATATTAATACAAAGGTCGGGATTGGCTGTATAGTCAATAATGGAGCAATTATTGAACACGATTGTATGGTAGGAAATTATGTTAATATTTGTCCTAAGTTTGCGATGGCAGGTCACAGTTCGATTGGATATAAATCTTATCTGGGAATAGGTAGTACTGTCATTGATGATATTAGAATTGGTAATCGGGTAACAGTTGGTGCTGGAGCGGTAGTTGTTTCAAACATTTCTGATAATATCGTTGCGATTGGTGTTCCAGCTAAGAAAATGCTGGTGGATAAGTAAAAAGTGTTGTGTTAAAATATTTAAGATAATTACAATTTGATGGTTTACGTTGGTTTTATAAAAGTAATTATATAGGAAAATTAAAGTACTTTGGAATTGCAAGTAAGAAAATGATTTTATTTCTTTACTTTCATAGTAAATATTGTAGAATTATTTAATGTTGTTTGAAAGATATTTTGGTGGAGTCATAAGACTTTGGATTTTTATTGCATATAATAATGTAGGGGGTTACGATGATATATTTAGATTATGTGGCAACAACGCCATTAAATTCAGAAGTATTAAATACTTATCATAATTTATTATCCAATTATTTTTATAATGCTGATTCAATGTATGATAAAGGTATTGAGGTAAATCGTTTGATGGAACATTCACGTAAATTAATTAGTGAGTCCTTCAAAGTTAAAGAAGATGAAATTATTTTTACTAGCTGTGGTAGTGAAGCTAATAATATGGCAATTAAAGGTACAGCCTTTCAATATCAAAATCGTGGTAAACATATTATTACTACAGCTATTGAACATTCATCTGTTTATGAAACTTGTAAAGAGTTAGAAAAGTTTTTTGGATTTGAGGTAACTTATTTAGGGGTTGATCATAAAGGGCGGATTTCTTTAGAAGAATTAGAAAAAAGTATTCGTGATGATACGATTTTAGTATCAATTATGTATGTAAATAATGAAATTGGGGTCATTAATCCTATTGATGAAATTAAAAAAATTGTTAAAAAATACGATAAGGTAAAACTGCATTTTGATATGGTACAGGCTTTAGGAAAATTACCAATCGATTTAAATGATGTGGATTTAGCTTCTTTTTCGGCACATAAAATTTATGGTTTAAAAGGTAGTGGCTTATTATTCAAACGACGTTCAACGACAATTGTTCCTTTAATTAGTGGCGGACAACAAGAATTTAGTTTACGAGGTGGAACTTCTAATGCCTGTACTAATATTGTTTTTGCGAAAACTTTAAGATTAGCATTAGATAATTTTGAACAAAAAAATCAACATATTAAAGATATAAATGATTATTGTCGAAAATGTTTACAGGAGATAGAAGGAATTGTTATTAATAGTGATAAAAATTGCTGTTTACCATCAATTTTGAATTTCTCATGCTTAGGTTATAAACCAGAAGTTATTTTACATGATTTGGAAACAAAAGAAATATATTTATCAACGCGTAGTGCTTGTTCATCAAAAACGAGCAATGTTTCACGAGTCATGGCGCAATTACATTTAGATGAAGCAATTAGTTCTAGTGCGCTTAGAATTAGTTTTGGAGAGCATACTACAAGAGAAGAAATCGATCGGTTTTGTTATTATTTACAAGAAAGTATGCGTAAATTAAAGAAGCAGAGGTAGAATATGGAAGCAAATTATATTTTAGTACGTTTTGGTGAATTAACAACAAAAGGTAAAAACCGTAAATTATTTACGAATCGTCTTTTAAAAAATACTAAGGAGATATTAGCAGAATTTAATCATTTAACATATGATTTACAACATGATCGTATGTATGTAGTTCTAAATGGTACTGATCATGAAGCTGTATGTACGAAATTGAAAACAGTATTTGGAATCTATTCTTTTTCAGTAGCATATAAAATGGAAAAAAATCTCGAATTAGCTAAACAAGCGGTTTTACAAATAATTGAAAACAATGATGGGAATACGTTTAAGATTAATACTAAACGTTCAGATAAGAATTTCCCTGGAAGTTCTCAAGAAATTAATCGTGAAATTGCAGGATATGTATTTCATCACACTACAAAAGAAATAAAAGTTGATGTCCATGCTCCAGCAATTTTAGTAACAGTTGAAATTCGTTATGACGCGATATATGTAATGGATAATATTATTAAAGGAGCAGGTGGGTATCCAGTTGGAGTTGGTGGAAAAGCATTATTGATGATGTCAGGAGGAATTGATTCACCAGTAGCTGGATATTTAACATTAAAACGTGGTGTAGATATTGAGTGCATCCATTTTGCTGCACCACCTTATACTAATGAATTGGCACGAGAAAAAGTTTTTGATTTAGTTGATAAATTACGTCATTATACTCACGGTTCAATTAGAGTTCATGTAATTAATTTTACAAAATTGCAATTAGCTGTTTATGATAATTGTGACGAAAGTTATGCAATGACAGTCATGAGAAGGATGATGTATCGTATTAGTGAAAAAATTGCTAATAAAAATAATTGTCTTGCATTAGTCAATGGTGAAAGCATTGGACAGGTTGCTTCACAAACTTTAAATAGTATGCAGGTAATCAATGAAGTTGTTAAGATTCCAGTACTAAGACCAGTATTATGTCTTGATAAATTAGAAATTATTGATATTGCTGATAGGATCGATACTTATGAAATTTCGATTCGCCCTCATGAAGATTGCTGTACTATTTTTACACCTAAAGCTCCGGCAACTAAGCCTAAGTTATATAAAGCGGAAATATTTGAGTCTGGGTTTGATTTTGAAACTTTGATTGATGAATGTGTAGAAACTGCTGAAATTATTACAGTCGATCACAATTATAAGAAAAACGACGATATTTTTTAAAAATAATTAAAAAAGCGTATATCTTTTTTTGTTTGACACAAGATATTAGTGTCAGGAGGTGAAGATATATGTCACAAAGTAACTCTAGTAGAAACAAATTAGTTGTTCCTGGAGCTAAAAATGCAATCGATCAAATGAAGTATGAGATTGCTAACGAATTTGGCGTTAATTTAGGTCCTGATACAACTGCTCGTGATAACGGTTCAGTAGGTGGCGAAATCACAAAACGATTAGTCGCTATGGGTCAAGCACAAATGAGCTCATCAAACAAATACAATCAATCTAAATAATTATTTTTAAAACCCTAGTTAGCTAGGGTTTTTATCTTTAAAAAATAAATTTAAATTTTTTTATTAAAAATGTATATTTTAAAACAAATGACACAAAATATTACTGTCAGGAGGTGAAAATATATGTCACAAAATAACTCTAGTAGAAACAAATTAGTTGTCCCTGGAGCTCAAAATGCAATCGATCAAATGAAGTATGAGATTGCTAACGAATTTGGCGTTAATTTAGGTCCTGATACAACTGCTCGTGCGAATGGTTCAGTAGGTGGCGAAATCACAAAAAGATTAGTCGAAATGGGTCAATCACAAATGAGTTCATCTAATAACTACAATCAATCTAAATAATTATTTTTAAGACCCTAGTTCAATCTAGGGTTTTAAAATATTCTTAAATATAAAACAAATTTATTCGATAATTCCAATAAATACTTTAATAAATGGTGAAAGTGCTTTCAAAATATATTGAGTTTAGTGTTGAATTTAGGTACAATTAATATATGACATGAAGAAATAGGAGGAATTATAATGGTTAAAGTAATGGCAATCAATGCTGGTAGTTCATCTTTAAAATTCCAGTTGATCAATATGCCTAGTGAAGAAGTAATTACATCAGGGTTAGTCGAAAGAATTGGACTAGACCAAGGTAACTTCGAAATGAAATATAATGGTGAAAAATTTATTAAAGAGTGTCCAATTAAAGACCATAGTGTTGCAGTACAATTATTATTAGATGCTTTAGTTGATCACCATGTTGTTGAAAGTTTAGGTGAAATCGAAGCTTGTGGACATCGAGTTGTCCACGGTGGCGAATATTATAACGACGCGGTTAAAGTCGACGAGGAAGTTGTTGCTCGCGTAGAAGAATTAGCTGAATTAGCGCCACTTCACAATCCAGCACATATTGTTGGATATAATGCATTTAAAGCAGCTTTACCAGAGGTTGAACATGTTTTTGTATTTGATACTGCATTTCATCAAACTCTTGATCGGGAAAGATATTTATATCCTTTACCATATGAATACTACACAGATTTAAAAGTTCGCAAATATGGTGCCCATGGAACAAGTCATAAATATGTATCTCAAGTTGCCATTGATATGTTAGGAAATCCCAAACATTCGCGAGTAATTGTTTGTCATTTAGGAAATGGTGCAAGCATTTCAGCAGTTCAGGATGGTATATGTATTGATACTTCAATGGGATTTACACCACTGGCAGGAGTAATGATGGGAACACGCTGTGGTGATGTTGATCCATCTATTATGCCGTATTTATGTAAAAAATTAAATAAAACACCTGATGAAATTTTAGATATCTATAATAAGAAATCAGGAATGTTAGGAATTTCTGGAATTTCTTCAGATTCCCGTGATATTGAAAATGCATTATTTAAGAACGGTGATGAACGTGCACTTCTTACAGGTTTGTTATATGCACGAATCGTTTCAAAATATATTGGAAGTTATTTTGTTGAAATGGGTGGTGTTGATGCTATTGCCTTTACTGCTGGAGTTGGAGAAAATGCTTCTTATCTTCGTCGTTTGATCATTGATAATGTTTCACGTGCGTTAGGCGTTTTCTTAAATGAAGAAGAAAATGAACGTCGTAGTAAAGAAAATCGTCTAATTTCCCATCAATATTCTAAAGTTGATGTTTATGTAATCCCTACTAACGAGGAAGTAATGATTGCTCGTGATACTGTAAGAATTTTAGGTTTATAAGCTCTGATCAATAATCAGAGCTTTTCTATTTATAAATTTGGGTAAATATGGTATAGTCATCTTATTAAATAGAGGAGTTTTATAATGGAAGAAAAAATAATTGCTAAAATTGAAGAATATGATTATATTGCTATTTACCGTCATGTAAATCCAGATTTTGATGCTTTTGGCAGCCAATTGGGAATGTACGATATGATTAAAGCTACTTATCCAGATAAAAAGGTTTTTTTATGTGGTGATTTCAGTTCGGAATTAGTGAAAAAATATACAGTAGTTTTTGAACATCAAGAAGTTGATTATACTAAAGATATTTTAGGAATTGTTCTTGATACTGCTAATATTGAAAGAATTGATGATCAAAGATATCAACTTTGTAAAGAAATTATTAAAATTGATCATCATTTGGTCGTAGATAGTTATGGCACTTTAAATTACGAAGATAGTAGTGCTAGTTCAGCTAGCCAATTAGTTGGAACAATTTTTAAAGATACGGCTATGAAAATTACTAAAAGTGGTGCAGAAGCTTTGTATTTGGGAATTGTTGGAGATACAGCGCGGTTTATGTATCGAAATACTGATGAACGGACTTTTGCAGTAGCTGAAGCTTTGGTTCAAGAAGGAATTGATATTGTTGAAATCTATAATCGAATTTATATGAAGAAGGCTAAGGATTTACAAATTAATAAATTTATTTTAAATAATCATCAGTTTGATGGTGGTGTTGCTTATTATGTTTTAAGTGATGCAGATTTAAAAATGTTAGAAATTAGTCGTGAAAGAGGTTCGGATTTTGTTAATTTATTATCTGGTGTAGAAGAATATAAAATTTGGATGGCTCTAACTGAAAATGTCGCTGATCATAATTGGCGTGTTAGTTTACGTTCACGTGATTACGCAGTCAATAAGGTGGCTGAAAAATATAATGGTGGTGGTCATATGCTGGCAAGTGGCGCAAAGTTAGCTTCATTAGAACAGCTTGGTCAACTGCTTCAAGATTTAAAGGAGATAATCAATGAATAAATTTACTGACATATTTGCAAATTTTATTGAGGGTTTTTCATTTAGACAAGGTTCTCAAGATGTAAAACAAGTAAAAAAAGGTGCTTTTTTAAAGGCGTTTACAATAACTTTAATAATTGGATTGATTGGTGAATATGCTTTTTTGATCCCATTGAATCTTCGTTCACCACAATTTATAATTTATTTTTGTATATTATTATTAATATTTAATGGACTATATTTTATGTTAAGTCAAAGATTTAGTAAGATCACCAAATATAGTCTCATTGTGATTGGAATATTAATTGCATATGTGGCCATTGGAACATTTGTTAGTTCGCCTATCTTTAATGCAGGAAGTTATCAAAAACAATTAAAGTTAGATAAGAAAGCAGACTTCTATGCTGACAATAAAACTATTTCCTATCAATCGATTCCAGTGGTGGATCGAGATAGTGCGATTAAATTAGGTGATCGTAAAATGGGACAGATGGTTGATTATGTATCCCAATTTGAGGTTGATGAGTCGTATGAACAAATAAATTATCAAGATACGCCATATCGTGTGACACCATTAGAATATAGTGACTTGATCAAATGGTTTACTAACCGTAGTGATGGACTGCCCGCATATATCCGAGTAAATATGGTGACGCAAGAATCTGAAGTAGTTAAATTAAAAGAAGGAATGAAATATTCTAAATCAGAACATTTTGGACGTAAAATTGAACGTCATTTGCGCGCTAATTATCCAACTTTAATGTTTGATACATTGGCTTTTGAAATTGATGAAAAGGGGAATCCTTATTGGATTGCACCAGTATATAATTATAAAATCGGTTTATTTGGTGGAAAAGATATAACTGGAGCTGTATTAGTTAATGCAATAAATGGTGATCATGAATATTATGATATTGATAAAGTACCAGAATGGGTTGACCGTGCTTATCCAGCAGAACTGGTTTTAAGTCAATTAGAAAATTATGGTAAATATACAAATGGGTATTTTAATACTTTATTTTCGCAAAAAGGAGTATTACAGCCAACCTCTGGTTACAATTATGTAGCAATCAATGATGATGTCTATTTATATACTGGTTTAACATCGGTATCTAATGATGCTTCTAACGTTGGGTTTGCTATGATTAATTTGCGGACTAAAGATGGAAAGTATTATAATATTTCTGGAGCTGAAGAATATTCTGCAATGTCTTCGGCGGAAGGTCAAGTTCAAAACTTGAAATATACGGCAACTTTTCCGATTTTGATCAATGCGGGAGGGCAGCCAACATATTTCTTATCTTTAAAAGATGATGCTAAACTTGTTAAAAAGTATGCTTTTGTTAGTGTTGAAAATTATCAAATCGTGGCTACCGGTGACAGTGTTGCTCAAGCTGAACAAGCATATTATGCTTTATTAGAAGCTAATGGTAAAAAAACTGACTCAAGTGAATATAAGACTAATGAGTTGACTGGAGCGATTACTGCAATTAATGAAGCTGTCGTTGATGGTAACAGTACTTATTATTTTAAACTTGAAGGTAGTGATACGATTTTCATCGGAGATATCAGTTTATCTAATCAATTCCCATTAGCAAAAGTTGGTGATGTTGTAACCATTGAATATGTTAATAGTAAAGACAATAGCGAGGTAATTACTTCAATTAAATTTGGTTAGTCTTTAATAGAACAAGAAGCTATAACTTATATATAGGTTATGGCTTTTTTATATTTATTATCATCTCTTTAAACTCAAGCTATTTTGCTTTTGTAACTATATATTTAGTTAATAAAATGTGTTATAATCTTACAGTGAATTGAGGTGTAAAGATGAAAGCAAAAGTACTAGTAGTTGATGATGAAAAAGATATTAGGGAATTAATTAATTTTTATTTGAATAAAGAAGGATTTGAAGTTCTGGAAGCTAGCAATGGTGAAGAGGCTTTAGAAATATTCGAAAATGAATATATTGATTTAGGAATTATTGATGTCATGATGCCAGTTATGGATGGTTTTGAACTAGTAGAAAATCTAAAGGAATTTAAAGATGTTCCAGTAATTATGTTAACAGCGAAAGGTGAAAGTAAAGATAAACTTCGCGGTTTTTCTGTTGGTGCTGATGACTATGTAGTTAAGCCATTTGATCCAACTGAATTAATGGCACGAGTGCGAGCAGTTTTAAAAAGATATAGTGTTAATACATCAAATATAATCAAATTAAATGAAGTTGAGTTTGATGGCGATAAATATGAGATACGTTATCAGAGCGAAATCATTCATTTACCGTTAAAACAATTTGAATTAGTTTTTGAGTTAGCAAAGCATCCAGATCAGATTTTTAGTCGTGAACAGTTGATTGAAAAAATTTGGGGAATGGACTATGATGGCTTTGATCGTACTGTAGATGTTCACATTAAGCGAATTAGAGAAAATCTAGGACACTTACCAGGATTTAAAGTTGTAACGGTGAGAGGACTTGGATACAAGGTTGAAGTCGAATGATGAAATCTATTTATGGCAAGCTGATTTGCGGTTTTTTAATAACTATCGCATTTAGTTTTTCGGTTGCTGGATATGTAGCTTTACGTAATAATTATGATCAAATTGAAGATATGGCTAAGAGTGAGTTGAGTGCAACAAGTGAATATGTTGTAGGTATTTTAAATAGCCTTGATGATGCTAATATTAACGATATTATGAATAAATACGCAATTAGCTCAGAGGTTTATATAACGTTGTATTCACCAGAATTGGACTATTATACATATGGTGAAAACAAAGGATATTTTCCTAGTCGCGAGACAATGATTCAATATTATCATGATGAAAACAAAAACGGGCGTTTCGATGAGCGCAAAAGTGTGCAAACCTATGGCAGCAAGGCAAAAATCAATGGTTCTGATGTATATATATTTATTCAAAAGGATACTAGTTATGAAAAAGGAATTTTTGCTAATTCTGCTGTTTTGATTTTGGGTTGTGTCTTTTTATCAGGAAATCTAGTTTTTTTAGCGATTGCTGATATTATTGTTAAACCAATAACGAGATTAACTAACGCCACTAAAGAATTATCAAAAGGAAATTATAGTGTTCGTGTTAATTATGTGGGTGATGATGAAATTTCTCGATTGAATCAGGGATTTAATCAAATGGCACAGCAGTTAGCGAAACAAGAAGAAACAAGACAAAAGTTCATTTCTGATATTTCGCACGAATTTCAAACTCCATTGACTGCAATTCAAGGCTTTGCCAATATTTTAAAAGAGGAAGATCTTCCTAAAGAGCAGCGTCAAAAGTATGCTGATATAATCTTATTTCATTCAAAAAGGTTATCGACTCTTTCTAAGAATATGCTGCAGCTGACGTTGTTGGAACGAGAAGAGGTTGAGTTAGAATTTACAACATATTCAATTGTTGAGCAATTATCTCGGGTTATTTCTACTCAAGAAAACCAAGCAATTTTAAAGGATATAGAAATTCAATTTGAAAAACCGCGCAAAGATATTATGGTTTATGGCGATGAACAACGATTGGAACAAGTTTGGATCAATCTTATTTCAAATGCAATCAAATATACTGGTGAAGGTGGTCTTATTACAGTAGCTGTTAAAAAGGCTTCTCGTGAAGTTGAAGTATCAATTGAAGATACTGGATACGGAATGTCTAAAGAAGTTGTTTCACATATATTTGAACGTTTTTATCGTGAAGAAAAAGCCCGTTCTGTAGAAGGAAATGGACTAGGGTTATCAATTGTAAAAACAATTGTAGATTTACATCATGGAAATATAGATGTTATTTCCCAGGTTGATGTTGGCTCTACTTTTGTAGTAAAATTACCAAGCGAACGAAAAGTTTTTGATATTAAAGAAAAACTATCGTTTAATAAATAATCGGAGGAATTTATGGAATTACTTAAAGAGAGAATATTAAAAGACGGGATTGTAATTATGCCGGATATATTAAAAGTGGATAGTTTTTTGAATCATCAAATTGATCCTACTTTGTATCGACAAATAGCTCAAGAATTCAAAGCTCGTTTTAAAGACACAAAAATTACTAAAATCTTAACAATTGAAGCTTCGGGAATTGGGATTGCTTTAGCAACAGCTTTTGAATTTGATGATGCACCTGTTGTCTTTGCAAAGAAAGGGACTGCAAAAACAACAAGTACACATTATTATAGTTCTAAAGTACATTCATTTACTAAAGGAATTGATTATGATGCGATTGTCAGTAAAAAATATTTAGATAAAGATGATAATATCTTAATTATCGACGATTTTTTAGCTAATGGTCAAGCTGTATTAGGTTTAGTTGATATTGTTAAACAAGCAGGTGCAAATATTGCTGGTGTTGGAATTGTTGTTGAAAAAGGTTTTCAAACAGGTCGCCAATTAATTGAAGAAAAAGGCTATCGTGTGGAATCGTTAGCAGTAGTAGAAGCATTTAGGGATGGTGCGGTGATCCTGAAATAATGAGAGGAAGAAAGTAATGTATTTAAAAAGAATTGAATTACATGGTTTTAAATCATTTGCTGATAAAGTCAATGTAGAATTTCAACCTGGAATCACAGGAATCGTAGGTCCAAATGGTTGCGGGAAATCAAATATCTCTGATGCTGTACGTTGGGTTTTAGGAGAACAGTCAGTTAAATCGTTGCGTGGTGCAAATATGTCAGATGTTATTTTTGCTGGAAGCGAAGATCGTCGGGCACAAAATTTAGCTGAAGTTACCTTAGTTTTCGATAACAGTGATCGTTTTATGAAATATGATTATAATGAAGTCGAGATTACACGGCGACTTTATCGTATGAATAATGAAGCGGAGTATTTAATCAATAAACAATCTTGTCGTTTAAAAGATATTATTGATTTGATTATGGATACAGGTCTAGGAAAGGATTCGTTATCAATTATTTCCCAAGGCAATATTTCTTCTTTTGCGGACAATAAACCAGAAGAACGTCGTGGTATTTTTGAAGATGCAGCAGGAGTTTCTAAATATAAAAAAAGAAAATTAGAATCGATTCGTAAATTAGAACGTACTAACGAAAATCTTGAACGAATTGGTGATATCGTAGTAGAACTAGAAAAACAGGTTGGTCCTCTTAAACGTCAAAAAGACAAAGCAGAGAAGTATTTAGCGTTGAAAGAAAAATTAACAGCTATAGAAGTTAATGTTTTAATAAATGAGATAACTGAAGCAAAAAAATCACTAGATGAATTGAGTAAGGTAATCAAGGACTTAAATGAGCGTCAAGCTTCTTTAGAGGCTGATATTTTGCTTAAAGAGAGCAGTAACGATGAAATAAAAAAGAAAATGTTTACTCTCGACCAAGAAATAAATGCTTTACAAAGTAAACTATTAGAGGCAGTATCAAATGTCTCGAAACTAGAGACTGCCAAAGTCGAAGTTGATCAAAAGCGAAAACATGCACTTGAGACCTTAAGTAAAGAAAATTTAAAAGAAAATATCGCTAATATGAAGGCGATTTTAAGTGATGTTGTTAATGAATATAATGATCGTGTGGAACGATTAGATAACACTCAAAAAGAGTTAACCACGATAATTGGACAACAAGAGGAGCGTAATAAAAAATTACTTTTATTAAAAAATGAAATTGATCAATTATCAAACAATATTAATAAAAATAAATCACGAAAAGAGATTTTAATAGATGCGATTGAAAATAAATCAAATTATCATCATGGCATTAAAACAGTTTTAAGTCTTGCTAAAAGTAATAAAAATATTATTGGTGTTTTAGGTGATTTAATTACAGCTGATGAAGGATATGAATTAGCGTTGTCTTCAGCTTTAGCAGGAGCAATAGAGTTTATTGTTACAACAGATGATTTAACTGCACGAGATGCAATTAAATTTTTACGTGATAATAAAGCGGGACGAGCTACTTTTTTACCAATCAGTGCTATGAAACCACGACATGTGCGTGAAGAACATTTAGTTGTTTGTCAAACCATGGAAGGATATTTAGGTTTGGCTAGTGATTTTGTAACATATGAAGATGAGATTGCTGCCGTTGTTTTAAATCAACTAGGGAATATTATTGTAGCTAAAGATATTGATAGTGCTAATGAAATCAGCAAAGCAACTTTTTCTCGGTACAAAGTCGTTTCTCTTGAAGGTGATGTTGTTAATGTTGGCGGTTCTTTGACGGGTGGAAGTTTTAATCGTCAAAAATCTTCAATAGTTCAAAAACGTGAACTTGAGCAGGTTGCTGTTACTCTTGAACAACAAGAAAAAGAACTTGGGCTTAAGCGTAATGAACATAATGGATTGGATAATGAAATCAAAGAAGTTTCACATGCTCTATTACAAAAGCAGATGGCATATGCTAAATTGGAAGTTGTTGTTCAAAGCAAGAAAGAAGAGTTGATCAAGGCAAAATCCGAGTATGAATCATTAGCTGATCAAAGTGTTGAATTAGAAGAATTTGCTAGTGGAAAAACAGAAAGTAAATTAGTTAATCAGTTAAATGAAGCGATTAAATATCGTGATAATTTAACTGAAGAAATTAAATCAAAACGTGAACTTAGAATGGCCTATGTTAATCAAAATGAAGCTTTAGATGTTGAATTGCGTGAATATCGTAATGATTTAAAAGAGGTTCAAAGTGAGGTTAATACTAGTGCTATTAATGCAACAAAATTAGAAGCAATGTTAAATAATCATTTAGCTAGATTAAATGATGAATATCGGATGACTTATGAGTATGCTGTCGAGCATTACCTTGATGAAATTGATGTTGAACAAGCTAAATTAGAAGTATACGAATTAAGAACAAATATTAATCGTTTAGGAAACGTTAATGTTGATGCAATTGAAGAATATCAAATAATCAGTGAGCGTTATGAGAACATGAATACTCAGCGTATAGATTTGATTCAAGCCCAAGATAGTATCCTTGAAGCGATTAAAGAGATGGATGAAATTATGGTTGAGCGTTTTTCAGAAACGTTTGAGAAAATCAACGAAGAGTTCAATCATGTCTTTAGGAGTTTATTTGGTGGAGGAAAGGCTAGAATAAAGTATACTGATCCTACAAATATTCTTGAAACTGGAATCGATATTGATGTTCAGCCCCCAGGTAAAGCAGTCCAGAATATTACATTATTTTCAGGTGGGGAAAAGGCCTTGATCGCTATTTCATGTTTATTTGCAATTTTACGGGTACGGCCAATTCCGATGTGTATCTTAGATGAGGTTGAAGCTGCATTAGATATTGCAAATGTTGAACGTTTTGCTAAATATTTAAGAGAATTTTCGGGAACGACGCAATTTATTGTGGTTACCCATCGTGAAGGAACAATGGAAGAATGTGACCTTCTTTATGGAGCAACAATGCAACAAAAGGGAGTTACAAAGTTAGTTAGTGTCAAATTAGAAGAAGCAATAGATTTAACAGATCAAAGTTAGGAGGAATCGTATGGGATTTTTTAGTCAAATAAAAGAAAAATTCGTTGGTAAATCTGCTAAACAAAACGAAAAATATGTAGCTGGATTAGATCGGTCTAATAGTACTTTTTCAGATCGAATCAATGAACTTGCAGCTCGCTTTAGAGAAATCAATGATGAGTATTTTGAAGAATTGGAAAATATTTTGATTATGTCCGATGTTGGAGTTTCGATGGTAATGAAGATAGTTGAAGAAATTAAAAACGAGGTACGTTTGCAAAATATTACTGACCCAAAAGAGATTAATGAGATCATCGTTGATAAAATGTTCGTTATTTATGCAAATGATAGTGTCATGACAACTAAGATTAACTATGCTGAGGAAGGATTAACAGTAATTTTAATGGTTGGAGTAAACGGGGCTGGTAAGACTACAACAATTGGGAAATTAGCTAATCGTATCGTTAATGATGAAGGTAAGAAAGTAATGGTTGCAGCTGGAGATACTTTTAGAGCCGGAGCGATTGATCAGTTAGCAGTTTGGGCACAGCGTGTTGGTGTCGATATTGTTAAAGGTAAAGAGGGCGGTGATCCTTCAGCAGTGGTATTTGATGCTTTAAAACAGGCAAAAGAAAAAAATGTTGATGTTTTAATTTGTGATACTGCTGGTCGTCTTCAAAATAAGGTCAACTTAATGAATGAATTAGAAAAAATGAATCGTATTATTAAACGCGAAGTACCTGATGCACCGCATGAAACACTGTTAGTTATTGATGCAACAACTGGTCAAAATGGTGTTTCACAAGCTGTGGAATTTTCTAAGATCACTGATGTCTCAGGGTTAGTTCTAACCAAAATGGATGGAACTGCTAAGGGGGGGATTGTTCTTTCTATCAAAGATCAATTGAATATACCTGTAAAATTCATTGGTCTAGGAGAAAGTGTCGATGATTTACAAGAATTTGATTTAGACCAGTATATATATGGGTTATGCAAAAACCTAGTTGAGGAATAGTATGGAATCAAGTTTAGAGAAAAAACAACGAGTTAATCTACTAATGGATTGTTATAGTGATTTGTTGACAGAAAAACAGCAAACATATTTAGAATATTACTATCAAGAAGATTACTCTTTATCGGAAATTGCACAAATTTTGGATGTTAGTCGTAATGCTGTATTTGATAATTTAAAAAAAGCAGTTCATAGTTTAGAAAATTATGAAGAAAAACTGCAGTTGTTAAAAAAACATCAAGAAAGGCTTGACTTGATCCAAAGAATTGAAGATGATATATCTAGTGATCATAAAAGTCTAGAAGAATATTTAGAATTATTAAGGAAGATTTAGAAAGGGGTATTTATGGCATTTGATTCATTATCAGAACGTCTGCAAGGGACTTTAAAGAAAGTTTCTGGACAAGGGCGTTTGACTGAAAAAAATATGGAAGAAATGCTTAGCGAAATTCGCTTAGCATTATTAGAGGCAGATGTAAACTTTCAAGTTGTAAAAGAGTTTATTGCTGCAACAAAAGAAAAAGCGTTGGGACAAGATGTTTTAGGTTCATTAAAACCGGGACAGGTTGTTGTAAAAATCGTCCATGACGAACTAGTTTCGTTACTGGGAACAAGTGTTGCGGAAGTTGATTTTGATAAGAAGCCAACTGTTATTATGATGGTTGGACTTCAGGGTTCTGGGAAAACTACAACTTCTGGAAAAATCGCAAAATTAATTACCAAGAAATATGGTAAAAAACCATTGTTGGTTGCTGCAGATATTTATCGCCCAGCTGCTGTGGATCAGTTAAAAACATTAGGTGAACAATTGAATGTTCCTGTCTACGAAAAAGGGACATCACAATCTGCTGAATCAATCGTAGAAGAAGCGATGACATTTGCTCGTGACCATAATAATGACGTAATTATTATCGATACTGCGGGGCGTTTACATATTGACGAACCATTAATGAACGAGCTGGCTAATATTAAAAAGATCGCTCATCCAAGTGAAATTTTACTAGTTGTTGATGCTTTAACTGGACAAGATATTGTTAATGTTGCCAGTTCATTTAATGAACAGTTGAGCATTACTGGGGCTGTTTTAACTAAATTAGATGGTGACTCTCGTGGTGGGGGAGCTCTATCAATTCGTCATATTACAAATGTACCAATTAAATTCATTGGTACTGGTGAAAAATTAGATGCTATCGATTTATTCTATCCTGATCGTATGGCTGATCGTATTTTGGGAATGGGCGATGTTGTATCTCTAGTTGAAAAAGTACAAGATGTATATGATGAAAAAGATACAATGAAAGCCTATAAAAAGATGCAATCGGGACAATTTGGTCTTGATGACATGCTTTCTCAAATGCAGCAGTTAAGGAAATTGGGGCCACTATCAGGAATTATGAAAATGATTCCAGGAATGCCTAAGTTACCAAAAATGAATGATGAGGACTCTGAAAAGAAATTAAAAATGACTGAATCAATTATTTTTTCAATGACCAAAGAGGAACGTCGAGATCCAAGTATTATTACTTTATCTAGAAAAGAGAGAATTGCTAAAGGTTGTGGTAAAGATGTTGCAGCAGTTAATCGCTTGCTAAAACAATTTGAAGAATCTAAAAAAATGATGAAGATGTTAGGTAATGTTGATCCTAATACAGGTATGCCAATGCCAGGGGGACGTGCAAAGAACCCTAATATCGGTAATCCTAATCGTAAAAAAATCCGTCATAAAAAGAAGAAAAAATAGCCTGATAAATTCAGGCTTTTTATTACTAAAGGAGAATATGAATGACTCAAAATAAATATGATGATCCAGCTTTTTTTGAAAAATATAGTCAGATGTCGCGGAGTAAAAATGGATTAGAGGGTGCAGGAGAATGGCATGTATTACAACGAGTTTTACCTGATTTTACAAATAAAACAGTATTGGATTTAGGTTGTGGATATGGCTGGCACTCTATTTATGCGATTGAACACGGTGCAAAAAAAGTTATCGCAAGCGATATTTCTAGCAAAATGATTGAAACAGCAAGAATCAAAAACAATGATCCGCGGATTAAATATGAATGCATTTCGTTTGAAGAAAGTAATTTTGGAGAAGCTGTATTTGATATTGTTATTTGCTCTTTAATGATTCACTATTTACCTTCCTACCAAGATTTTGTAAAAAAAGTAAATAAATGGTTAAAAACAGGTGGATATTTGGTGTTTAATGTTGAACATCCTGTATTTACTGCTAAAGGAGATCAAGACTGGTATTATAATGAAGCTGGTGAAATTGAGCATTTTCCTGTAGATAATTATTATCTTGAAGGAAAACGTGAGGCGGTGTTTTTAGGAGAAAAAGTAATTAAATATCATCGCACATTGACGACTTATTTAAATGAACTGTTAAATGGCGGATTTGAAATAATTCAAGTTAAAGAACCAACGGTAAGTTCAAATGCCCTTATTGCACATCCTGAGTTTAAGGATGAGTTACGCCGCCCGATGATGCTGATTGTTTCTGCTAGAAAAAAATAAACACTGTCAAGTAAAAAAGCTTGACACCTTATCTAGAGTATGATAAATTTAGTGAGTAAATTAATTAGGAGGATATGTATATGGCAGTAAAATTAAGATTATTAAGAATGGGTGCTAAGAAAGCTCCTTTCTATAGAATTGTAGCAGCAGATTCAAGAGCTCCAAGAGATGGACGTTTTATTGAACTATTAGGAACTTATGATCCACGCACTAACCCTGCAAAAGTTACAATTAAAGAAGAAGAAGTATTAAAATGGTTAAACAATGGAGCACAACCATCTGATACAGTTAAAAACTTACTATCTAAAGAAGGAATTATTAAAAAATTTGCTGATTCTAAATCAGGTAAATAATCATGGATTACGCAAAGATTCTTAAAGATATCGCGATTGAATTAGTTGAAGATAAAGACCATTTAGAAGTACGTGAAATGCCGTCGTTAGAAGAAGATGTAGTGGTACTACATGTTTATTCAGCTAAATCGGATATTGCGCGATTGATTGGTCGTAAAGGTATGATGGCTAATTCAATTAGACAGCTTATGTCTGTTGCTGGTCGCATGGCCAATAAAAAATTAGATATTAAGTTTGAATCGTATGAACAATAAAAGATGTGCTGAGCACATCTTTTATTATATGGAGGACTAATGGAAAAACTTAAAATTGGAAAAATAGTAGGAACACATGGCTTAAAGGGAGAACTAAAAATTAGATCAAATAGTGATTTTGCTGATAAAAGATTTAAAAAAGGAAACGAAATTATTATAAGTTATCAAAATCAAGATTTGGTCTATAAAATTATTACATCGCGGATACACAAAGGAAATTATTTAGTATCATTTAGGGATAATCAAGATATTAATTTGGTTGAAAAATATATTGGTTCTTTTGTTTATGGGTATAAAGATGATGAACTCTTAGATGCTGATGAATATTTTTATACAGACTTAATTGGAATGCAGGTTGTTTCTACAGAGGGAACAAAAATTGGTCCAGTTACTTCAATTTATGATAATACTCGTCATGATATTTTAAATATTGATCATAATGGTAAAAATGTTGCAATACCGTATGTTGATGCATTTATTAAAGATGTTGATGTAGAAAAGAAAATTATTGTAGTTATGCTAATAAAGGGGCTTATTGATGAAGATTGATATTTTAACATTGTTTCCAGAAATGTTTACAGGTTTTTTAAATACGTCGATCATCAAAAGAGCGATTGACAAAGGTTTAGTTACTATTGAATTACATGATTTTAGAGAGTTTTCTATTGATAAACATAAGCATGTCGATGATTATCCTTATGGCGGAGGACAAGGGATGGTTTTAATGTGTGCACCAATTGTTGAATGTCTCAAAACAATTGCAACTGATGATAGTTTTATTATCTTAATGTCACCTCAAGGCATTACTTTGAATCATGGTTGTGCTGTAGAATTGTCAGCTAAAAAACATTTAATTATCATTTGTGGTCATTATGAAGGTTTTGATGAACGAATCCGTGATTATGTTGATATGGAATTATCGATTGGTGATTATGTTTTAACTGGTGGTGAACTAGGAAGTATGGTTGTTAGTGATGCAGTGATACGCTTATTAGATGGAGCAATCAAAGAAGACAGTCATATGGATGATTCTTTTAGCCATGGACTGCTTGAGTATCCTCAGTATACTCGCCCACAATGCTATGATGGTAATGAAGTGCCTGAGGTACTAATGAGTGGGCATCATGAAAATATTCGCAAATGGCGCAAGTTCCAATCATTAAAAAAGACCTATTTGAAACGACCGGACTTATTGGAATCGTATCAATTTGATGCTGAAAGTATCGAAATGATGAAAAAAATAAAAGAAAATGATTGATTTTTATGATTGATTAGTCTATAATGTAACAGTCGCAAGACTGCAGATGTTCCGCTGGTTAATCGAATGAACGTTTAAGACAAAATTTTGATAAGGAGAAATAGTAATGAATTTACAATTAGTAGAACAAATCACTAAAAAACAAATGAGAAATGATATTCCTGAGTTCAAAGCAGGGGATACATTAAAAGTTTTCGTAAAAATTAAAGAAGGTGAAAAATTCCGTATTCAGTTATTTGAAGGAGTTTGTATCGCCAGAAAAGGTAGTGGAATTTCTGAATCTTTTACAGTAAGAAAAATCTCTTACCAAGTTGGAGTTGAAAGAACTTTCCCTGTCCACACTCCAATTATTGATCATATTGAAGTTGTTAAAGTTGGTAAAGTACGTCGTGCTAAACTTGGATACTTACGTGGATTATCTGGTAAAGCTGCTAGAATTAAAGAAATTAGAAAATAGAAATGGCTCGCCATTTCTTTTTTTTCTAATTTTTTGTATAATAGACATAATGTAGGAGGACTTTTTTATGTCAAAGAAAAAAGAAGTTATCAAGTTTTCACTACAACTATTGGCAATCGTTGCAGTTACAACTGTAACCTTTACTAAAATAATTATTCCGGTGAGGGTTGATGGTCAAAGTATGTATCCAACTCTTCATGATGAAGATATTGCAATAGTAAATGCGTTATCACTTGAGCGAAGTGATATAAAACGTTTTGATATAGTTGTATTGAAATGTGAAAAATTGGATAAGGATATTGTTAAACGGGTAATTGGGTTACCTGGTGATACTCTTGTTTATAGAGATGATAAACTATATATTAATGGAACATACTATGATGAAAAGTACTTGAATAAAGATTACATCGCAAAAGCTAAAATAAAATATCAAACGGAACTATTTACTAATGATTTTGAAATCACATTAAATGACGATGAGATCTTTGTATTAGGTGATAATCGGTTACAATCTGCTGATTCTAGAACTTTAGGTACATTTAAATATAGTGACATTATAGGCAAAAAAGGTTTAGTTATTTTCCCGTTAAAAAATATGAATTTAATTAAGTAGGAGGTTTAAAATGGTAAAACAGATTCAATGGTTTCCTGGACATATGGCTAAAGCTCGTCGGGAAATTAGTGAAAAAATGAAATTGATTGATATAGTGATAGAGCTTGTTGATGCTAGGGCTCCATTATCTTCAAAAAATCCAATGTTTAACGAAATTTGTAATAATAAGCCAAGGTTGATCGTAATGGCGAAAAAAGATTTAGCGGATTCTAAGGCAACAAGTAAGTGGATTGAGTATTTTAAGGGAAAAGGTATTTATGCAATTTGTGTGAATTTAAAGAATTTTAATGAATATCAGTTGGTCATTGATGTATGCAAAGAAATATTGAAAGAAAAAATGGAACGTGAAGCTAAGCGGGGATTAAAACCACGGGCAATGCGAGCAATGGTTTTAGGAATTCCTAATGTTGGGAAGTCAACTTTTATAAATCGTTTAGCAAAAAGAAAAGCGACAGTAACTGGGAATCGACCTGGGGTTACTAAAGCTCAACAGATTATAAGAGTAGACAAAGATTTTGAATTATTCGATACGCCGGGAGTGTTATGGCCGAAATTTGATGATTTGAATGTTGCTCGAAACATTGCTTTGATCGGGTCAATCAAGCAAGATATCTTACCACTTGATGAATTGTTTATTTATGCTGTTAATTATTTAGAAACCCATTATGCAAACATTGTTTGTAATCGCTACAATATTATAATCGACTTAAATACCGATTGGGTAGAAAAAGCATATGATGATATTGCAAAAAATCGTAAAATCAAACCAGTGCGTGGCTATACTGACTATGATCGGGTTATGGAAGTGTTTTTTAATGATATTTTTGATGGTAATATGGGGAAAATAACTTGGGAGTTGCCAAATGGAACGCTATGAGTATGAAGAAAAGTATTATCAAGCTGGATATGACTATATCATTGGTTTAGATGAAGCTGGTCGTGGTCCGATGGCTGGAGAATTGGTTGTTGCTGGAGTGGTTTTTCCTAAAGGGTTTTATGATGAAAGAATTAATGATTCAAAGCAGTTAAGTGCTAAAAAACGAGAAGTATTGTACGATTTGATTATTGAAAATGCATTATATTATGATATTGAAATTATTAGTGTTGCAGATGTCGATCGTTTGAATGTGTACCAAGCAAGTAAACAGGGGATGGAAAAATGTTTAGAACTACTAAAAAAAGAGAAGATGTTTGCATTAACAGATGCAATGCCGATTGATTATCCTGACCATCTTTCAATCATTAAAGGTGATGCTAAAAGTATCTCGATTGCTGGTGCCAGTATATTGGCTAAAGTGACGCGTGATCGTTTGATGGAAGCTTATGCTTTGGAGTATCCTGAATATGGTTTTGAAAAGCATAAAGGATATGTTACGAAAGCACATAAAGAAGCTCTGGGAAAATATGGAGTTTGTCCAATTCATCGTAAATCTTTTGGACCGGTCCAAAAGATATTATCAAAACAGATGTCATTTGATTTTTAATGACATTTTTTTGATTTTTAAAAGTAATTTTAAGTTTAATGAAGTATATAATAATGAGGTGATAAAAATATGGAAGAAATCTTATTATATTTTTCATTAAAATATGCAGGTGATTTTGATTCGATTTTAAAAGCTTTAGAGTGTAAAGAAAAGATAGATGAAAAATTGAAAAAAGAATTGTTTAAAGATATTACAGCCAATTACACTACTTTGATCTCGCCAGATTATCCAACTGCTTTGAAAGAGATTGCCTGTCCGCCATTCGTTTTATTTTATTATGGTAACTTAGCTTTGGTTAAAAATAAATGTATTAGTGTAATTGGGAAGCGACATCCTAGTACATATGGCGTAGAATGCACAGCAGCACTAGCAGCACAGTTGGTTGAAGCAGGTTACACAATTATAAGCGGTATGGCAATGGGAATCGATACGATTGCACATCAAAGTACAATTACAGCTAATGGTCAAACAATAGCTGTTTTAGGAAGTGGTATTGATTATTGTTATCCACACAGAAATCAACAGCTGTATCAGGTTTTAAAAGATCATCATTTAGTTATCAGTGAGTATCCGGGAAAATTTATACCACAAAAAATAAATTTTCCAAGAAGAAATCGCATAATTTCAGGATTGAGTGAATCTATATTAGTAACTGAAGCAAATCAGCAAAGTGGTACGATGATCACAGTCGGGCACGGTCTAGAACAGGGAAAAGATATATATTGTGTTCCTAGCCGTATCAACGATGCTTTGGGTTGCAATTATTTAATTCAACAGGGTGCTAAATTAGTTATAAATGTGAGCGACATTCTTAATGGATAAAAACAGTTTTAAAAAATTTAGTTGACAAAACTTTAAAAAACACTAATAATTGTGTTAATCGCGTGGAGGAAATGAAATGAGCAAAAAATTAGTTATTGTCGAGTCGCCATCAAAATCCAAAACAATTGAAAAATATTTAGGGAGTGATTATGTAGTCACTTCGTCAAAAGGACATGTTCGGGATTTGGCAACTTCAGGAAAAGAAGGGTTAGGTGTCGATATTGAAAATCAATTCGAACCTAAATATGTTATAAATAAAGACAAAAAAGATGTTGTTAAGGAATTAAAACAACTTGTAAAAGAATCAGATGATGTTTATCTAGCAACTGACCCTGACCGCGAAGGGGAAGCAATTTCATGGCATTTAGCTCAAGTATTAAATGTCGATATGGATAAAGAAAATCGTGTTGTTTTCAATGAGGTTACAAAGGATGCAGTAGTTGATGCACTAAGTCATCCTCGTAAAATTGACCAAAATTTAGTTAAGTCTCAAGAAACAAGAAGGGTTTTAGATCGGATTATTGGATTCAAACTTTCAAAACTGCTACAAAAAAAGATCAAATCTAAAAGTGCAGGTCGTGTTCAGTCTGTTGCGTTAAGATTGATTGTTGAAAGAGAACGTGAGATTGAAGCTTTTGTTCCCGAAGAATATTGGAAAATAAAAGCAGAATTTGAGAAAGACAAAATTGAATTTAGTGGTGAACTAGCTAAATATAATAATAAGAAGATTGAGATAAAAAATGGTGAAGAAGCTACTGCAATTTATGAAGCTTTAAATAAAGAATTTGAAATCGCTAGTGTCAAAAAAACGACTAAACGGCGTGAATCAAAACCACCTTTTATTACTTCGACTTTACAACAAGAAGCATCTTCTAAATTAGGTTTTAAAGCGAGAAGAACAATGTCAATTGCTCAAAAGCTTTATGAAGGGATTACTTTAGAAAATGAGACAGTCGGATTAATTACTTATATGCGTACTGACTCAACTCGTTTATCAGATACCTTTGTCAGTGCAGCTCAAGATTATATTGGTGAAAAATATGGTAAAGAGTATATTGGAAAAGTAAAAGTAGGAAAGAAAAAAGAAAATGTTCAAGACGCTCACGAAGGGATTCGTCCTACGAGTGCATTAAGAACGCCGGAAAGTGTAAAAGAATATTTAAAGCCAGAAGAGTTAAAATTGTATTCATTAATTTACGCTCGAGCAATGGCTTCATTGATGGCTCCAGCAAAATTTGATGCAACTTCAGTATCATTGATGAATAATGGTTATGAGTTTAAGACTAGTGGTTCAGTAATCAAATTTGATGGGTACCTAAGAGTTTACGGCGATTATGAAAAACAAAGTAATGAAATTTTGCCGGAGCTTAAAGAAAAAGAAATGTTATTAAGTAAAAACATTGAAAAAACTCAACATTTTACTAAACCACCAGCTCGTTATAGTGAAGCAAAATTAATTAAAGAGATGGAGGAACTGGGAATTGGTCGTCCTAGTACTTATGCAATGATTATTGATACAATTCAAACTCGTCAATATGTTGAATTGGTTGATAAAGCTTTCAAACCGACAGAATCTGGAATCTTGACAAGTGATCGATTAACAGAATATTTTAATGATATTATCAATGTTGAATATACAGCGAAAATGGAACATGAGCTTGATGATATTGCTGAAGGGCAAGATGAATATGCTCACGCTTTACAAAAGTTCTTAGATTTATTTCAACCGTTGCTTGATAATGCATATGATAAAATGGAAGTGATTGCACCGAAGAAAACTGGAGAAAAATGTCCTGAATGTGGACATGATCTAGTTGAACGTAAAGGACGTTATGGAACTTTTGTTGCCTGCGAAAATTATCCAGAATGCAAATATGTAAAAAAAGACCCTGTAGAGATTGAATATACGGGTGAAGAATGTCCTAAGTGTGGAAGTAAGATGATTTTTAAAAATGGTCGTTTTGGACGTTTTGAAGCATGTTCAAATTATCCTGAGTGTAAGTATATTAAAAACAGCAAGAAAAAAGAACCTGTTATGACGGATGAAGAGTGTCCAAACTGCGGTTCTCCGATTGTAATCAAACAAGGACGTTGGGGTGAGTTCAAAGCTTGTTCAAATTACCCGAAATGTAAGACAATCATAAAGTAGAACGAAAGTTCTACTTTTGTTTTCAAAATAGAAATGATAAAATTAGAAAAGGTGATAAAATGGAAAAAATTGTAAATGTAATTGGAGCAGGTCTGGCTGGTGTGGAAGCCTGTCATCAATTAGTAAAAAGAGGATATAAAGTTCGACTGTATGAAATGCGTCCTAAAAAGATGACCCCAGCTCATCATAGCGGTAATTTTGCAGAACTGGTTTGCTCTAATTCACTTCGTGCTGATGGGACTGGAAATGCGGTCGGTGTTTTAAAGGCAGAGATGGAAATGATGGATAGTCTCATTATTAAATATGCTAGAAAACATCAAGTCCCAGCGGGAGGAGCACTTGCAGTTGACCGTAATAATTTTTCTCAAGCGATAACGGAGTACATTCAGAGTCATCCCTTGATTGAAGTAATTCATGAAGAGGCAAAAGAATTTCCTGCAGGTTACACAATTATCGCATCTGGTCCTTTGACAAGTGATGCTCTTGCAACAGCAATTAAAGAAAAGTTAGGGGAAGATTATTTTTATTTTTTTGATGCAGCAGCACCAATCATTGCAAAAGAAAGCATTGATTTTGCAATTGCGTATTATAAATCTCGCTACGATAAAGGGGATAATGAATATATTAATTGTCCTATGAATGAAGCACAATTCAATGCTTTTTATGATGCCCTAGTCAATGCGGAAGTTGTTAAACCTAAAGATTTTGAAGAAAAATTTTTTGAAGGCTGTATGCCTTTTGAAGAAATGGCTCGCCGTGGAAAACAAACGTTGTTATTTGGACCGATGAAACCAGTTGGACTTACTGCGCCGGATGGGACGCGCCCTTATGCTGTTGTGCAGTTAAGACAAGACAATGTCCAAGCAAGTTTATATAACATTGTTGGTTTTCAAACACATCTAACTTGGCCTGAACAAAAAAGAATTATTCAAATGATTCCAGGACTTGAAAATGCAAGTTTTGTTCGATATGGAGTAATGCATCGAAATAGTTTTATTTGTTCACCAAAACATCTATTAAAGACATACCAGTTAAAAAATTATTCTAATATATTTATGGCAGGTCAAATTACTGGAGTAGAAGGATATGTAGAATCTGCTCAAAGTGGTATGGCTGCCGGAATAAACATGGTCCGGTTATTAGAAGATAAAGAGCCTTTGATTTTTCCGGAGAATACTGTTATGGGAGCGTTGGCTAATTATATAACTAATGCCTCGAAAGAAGATTTTCAACCAATGAAAGCTAATTTTGGAATTTTGCCAGATTTTCCAATACGAATCAAGAAAAAAGAACGTAAAGCTGCTTATGCATCAAGAGCGTTGGAAACAATGAAGGGATTTGTTGATGAAAACAACCTTGGATAACTATTTCCGACAATATCTTGATTATTTACAATATCAGCGTCACTATGCTGATAAAACAATAGAATCGTATAAGCGTCAGATCGATCATTTCAAACAATTTCTTATTGAAGAATCTATTGATGATTATAATGATGTGAGTTATGCAATGCTACGTGGATATCTTACTAAGCTATATGAAAAAAATCTTTCTAAAACAACAATTAATCATAAACTCAGTGCGTTAAGAAGTTTTTTTAACTATTTATTAAAAGAAGAGTTAATAAATGATAATCCTTTTTTGCTGATTGAATCCCAAAAAGTTGCAAAGCGTAATCCGGATTTTCTTTTTCCTGAAGAAATCCTAGGACTATTAGATAGTATTGAAACAAAAGATGATCTGGGAATTCGTAATAAAGCGATGATGGAATTAATGTATGCATCAGGCTTGCGGTGTTCAGAGGTTGTAAATTTACAACTTTCAAATATAGATTTTAATCAAATGGTATTATTTATTCATGGAAAAGGGAATAAAGATCGTTATGTTCCATTTCATGATTATGCTGGAGAATGGTTGATTAAATACATACAAGAAGCTCGTGAAAATTTAATGATAAAAAATGAGGGGCATAATTTCGTCTTTGTTAATAAATTCGGTAATCCTCTAACTAACCGAGGAGTAGAAAACATAGTAGATCGAATAATGCGACTTTATGATTCAACCAAAAAAATTCATCCTCATACAATTCGACATTCCTTTGCTACACATTTATTAAATGCAGGAGCAGATATTAGAACTGTTCAGGAGTTGTTAGGTCATGAAAACTTATCAACCACTCAAATTTATACACATATTTCAAGAGATCATTTAAAAGAGGTATATTTAAAAGCACATCCACGAAATATTGAATAATTCAAGTTAAAATGATGAAAAATATGCTTGTATGATTGAAAAATCTATGATAAAATGTTTCAGGTATGAAAAATACACACATTATGAATTCATTTATCTAGTGCCGTAAGGTGATAAATGTTCGAAATAATGGAGGAAAAAACAAAAGGAGGAAGTTACAATGTCAGTAATTTCAATGAAAAAATTATTAGAAGTAGGTGTTCATTTTGGACATCAAACAAAAAGATGGAATCCAAAAATGGCTCCATACATTTTCACATCAAGAAACGGGATTTATATTATTGATTTGCAAAAATCATCTAAAAAAATCGATGATGCTTATAAAGCAATGAATGAAATCGCTGCTAAAGGTGGAAAAGTATTATTTGTTGGTACTAAAAAACAAGCTCAAGAAGCTGTTAAAGAAGAAGCTATTCGTTCAGAAAGTTTCTATGTTAACTCTCGTTGGTTAGGAGGAACTTTAACAAACTTCAAAACAATTCAAAAAAGAATTAGAAGATTAATTGAATTAGAAAAAATGGAAGCTGATGGTACTTTTGATTTATTGCCTAAAAAAGAAGTAATCTTACTTAAAAAAGAAGCTGCTAAGTTAGAAAAGAACTTAGGTGGTATCAAAGAAATGAGAAGATTACCAAATGCTTTATTCGTAGTAGATCCTAAAGCTGAACATAATGCTGTAGCAGAAGCTAAAATCTTAGGTATCCCTGTATTCGGTATCGTTGATACTAACTGTGATCCTGATGAAGTTGATTATGTAATCCCAGCTAATGATGATGCAATTAGAGCAGTAAAATTAATTGTTGCTGCAATGGCTGATGCAATTTGTGAAGCTAAAAATGAACCATTAACTGTAGCATATGTTAAAGATGAAGATGATAAAGAAGTATCTATGAACGATGCAATCACTTCAGTTGAAAATAATCAAAGAAGAGCACCTAGAAATAAAGGTGGAAGACCTAATCCTAGAAGAAATAATGCTCCTAGACCAAATAAAGATAACACAGCTGGAACTGAAGGAAAATAATTCTGTAAAATAAGGGAAAGCAAAGCTTTTCCCTTTTTAATAAAAAAAACAAATAAAGGAGAAAATTAAAATGGCAATTACTGCAAGTTTAGTAAAAGAATTACGTGAAAAAACTGGTGCTGGAATGATGGATTGTAAAAAAGCTTTGGAAGCTTGTGATGGTGACATCGAAAAATCATTTGACTGGTTAAGAGAAAAAGGAATCGCAAAAGCTGCTAAAAAAGCTGATCGTATCGCTGCTGAAGGTTTAACTGCTTTCGTATTAGATGGGGATACTGCTGCAATTGTTGAAGTTAACTCAGAAACTGACTTCGTTGCTAAGAACGCTGAATTCCAAGGGTTAGTTAAAAATATCGCTGAAGTTGTTGCTGCTAATAAACCTGTTGATTTAGAAGCTGCATTAAACACTGAAGTAGATGGTAAAAAATTAGAAACTGTTATCGCTGAAGCTAGCGGTAAAATTGGAGAAAAATTAAGTTTCAGAAGATTCGAAGTTTTAACTAAAACTGCTGACGAAGTATTTGGTGCTTATTCTCATATGGGTGGAAAAATGACTGCAATTGTTAAAGTTGCTAATTCTACTGAAGATAAGGCTCGTGACGTGGCTATGCATGTTGCTGCTTCTGATCCTAAATATATTGATAGAACTGCAATTCCTGCTGAAGTTTTAGATCATGAATTATCTGTATTAAAAGCTCAAGCAATGGAAGAAAACGCAGCAGCTGCTAAACCTAAACCAGAAAATATTATTGAAAAAATGGTTGAAGGTAGATTAAATAAAAACTTAAAAGAAATGTGCTTAGTTGATCAAGAATTCATTAAAAATCCGGATGAAACTGTAGCTAAATTCTTAGGTGAAGGTAAAGTAATCAATATGGTTAGATTCCAAGTTGGTGAAGGTATCGAAAAGAAAGAAGAAAACTTTGCTGAAGAAGTTGCTGCTCAAATGAACGCAAAATAATAACTTTTAAAACACTATCATTAGATAGTGTTTTTTCTTTGGATAAGCGTCATTCGACTAGGAATGTACCTTGACTAAACGACGAAAATATGATAAATTTTTTAGAGGAAAAAGTAATCATTATTAGCTGATAATGATGTGCGAATTTAAGCATAAATCTTTTTTTATAAAATATAAATAAGGAGATTAATATGAAGTATAATCGGGTATTATTGAAATTAAGTGGTGAAGCATTGGCTGGAGATGATAAAACTGGTATCAACGCTCATACAGTAGCAGATATCGCTCGTCAAATTAAAGATGCCAAAGATTTAGGAGTTGAGATTGCAATTGTTTGTGGCGGCGGGAACCTATGGCGTGGTAAAACTGGTGCTGATATGGGAATGGATCGTTCAAGTGCTGACTATATGGGAATGCTGGCTACTGTAATGAATGGTTTAGCTGTTCAAAATGCATTGGAGGCCATTGGCGTTCCAACTCGTGTTCTTTCAGCGATTGAAATGCGTCAAGTTGCTGAACCATATATTAGAAGACGAGCAATTCGTCACTTAGAAAAGGGGCGAGTAGTAATATTTGGAGCTGGAACAGGAAGTCCTTTTTTTACAACAGATACAACAGCTGCTTTGAGAGCTGCAGAAATTAACGCAGATGTTATCCTAATGGCTAAAAACGGGGTAGACGGAGTTTATTCAGCTGATCCAAAAGTTGATCCTAATGCAATTCGCTTCGATACTATTTCGTATTTTGATGTATTACAAAAAGATTTAAAAATCATGGATCAAACAGCTATCACTTTATGTAAAGACAATAATATTGATTTATGTGTATTTAATATGTCTGTAGACGGAAACATTGCTAAAGCATGTAATGGCGATGATATCGGAACAACAATCTCAGGAGGAAAATAAAATGATAAATATGATTTTAGATGATACAAATGAAAGAATGACAAAGACGATTGAATCTTTCCAACGTGATTTATCATCTGTTAGAACTGGTCGTGCAAATCCTAATATGCTTGATCGAGTAATGGTTAACTATTATGGTTCACCAACTCCAGTGAATCAAATTGCTGGTATTTCGGTAGTAGAAGGCCGTCAATTAGTTATTAAACCTTATGACAAATCAAGTATTAAAGATATTGAACATGGCATTTATGAAGCGGATTTAGGTCTTACTCCACAAAACGATGGTGAGATTATTCGTATTATGGTTCCCGCTTTAACTGAAGAACGTCGTAAAGAGTTTGCTAAAAATGTTTGGAAATTTGCGGAGAATGCTAAGGTGTCAATTCGCAATATTCGCCGTGACAGTAATGATGAAATTAAGAAAACTGATGGTAGTGAAGACGAAATCAAAGCTGGTCAAGAAAGAGTTCAAAAATTAACAGATAAATTTGTTAAAGAAATTGATGAAATTGCAAAAGTAAAAGAAAAAGATATCATGACTGTATAATTAGATGGGCGTTTTAAACGCCCATTTTATCTAATTTATTTAGAAAGAAGAAAATATATGCATAAAAGACCATGTTCGGATTGAAATTTAGATAGCGAAATATTTCGTAGCTACTATTATTTGAAAGAAGAGCCTGTGGCATTTTGTCGAGTTAATGGATTACCTATGAGTGGTGGTAAAGTGGAAATTACAGAGAGAATTGATTATTTTTTAGATACTGGTAATATTTCGGATTTGATAAGTTCGAATAAAAGTAAATGTCAAATAGGAATTATAACAGAAGATAGTAAAATTGAAGAAAATTTTGTTTGTTCACAAAAACATCGTGTTTTCTTTAAAGAAAAAATAGACAAAACTTTTTCTTTTAACGTCCCATTTCAAAAATGGTTGAAGACGAACATTGGTAAAATATATCTGATGCAATTAAAGCATATTATGAGATTTTAGAAGCAAAAAAGTCAACAAAAACTGTAATTGATAAAAAATTTGAATATAATACATATATTCTGATTTCTTTAAAAATAACAAAGGAAAGACATTAGAACAGGCAATCAGGTGCTGGAATTATAAAAAGCTGTAAAGACCATAATCGTTATGAAGGTGTATATTTTCTTATTTTAATGTAGTAAATTAAATAAATAATTTATATGTACTAGGATGATTAAGTCTAGCAATGTTGCTTAGGCTTTTTTTTGTAATGAATTTATGGTATAATCTCGAATAGTTAAACAGGAGGACGACAAATGTTTTTTAAGAAAAAGAAGAATGAAGAATTTAATTATCATGTTCTTGATAAAGATAATATTCCTCAACATATAGCTTTTATTATGGATGGAAATGGTCGTTGGGCAAAAAAAAGGAAGATGCCACGCACTTATGGACATCATGAGGGGACTAAAACAATTCGAGATGTTGCTTTGCATTGTAATAAGTTAGGAGTCAAAGCTATGACTGTATATGCTTTTTCAACCGAAAATTTTGCACGACCAGAGCAAGAGGTACAGTATATTTTTAAATTACCAAAAGATTTCTTTGAATTGTATATGAAAGAACTGATAGAAAATAATGTAAAAATCTGTACAATCGGACATTTAGAAATGGCTCCTAAAGAAACTCAAGATATTATTAACTCTGCAATTGATAAGACTAAAAATAATACTGGTCTAAAATTATGTTTTGCTTTTATTTATGGTGGACGTGATGAAATTTTAGAAGCAACAAAAAAACTAGCAATGAAAGTAAAAGCTGGTGAATTAGGTGTAAATGAAATTAATGAAACTGTCTTTAACGATGAGTTGATGACTAAGGATCTACCGGAAGTTGATTTAATGATTAGAACTAGCGGGGAACAACGTTTGTCGAATTTCCTGTTATGGCAATTAGCATATGCAGAATTTATTTTTACAGATGTTTTATGGCCCGATTTTAATGAAAATGAACTTGATAAAGCGATTTGGATGTACCAAAATCGTGATCGTCGTTTTGGAGGATTAAAATAATGAAAGAAAGAATTATTACGGCAATCTGTTTGATGCTGGTTGCTGTTCCTTGTGTTATATTTGGGGGATATTATTTTAAAGGCTTGATTGGAGTGATTCTAGCATTGGCAGTGTATGAGATGTTACATATATGCACTCGTCCAAAAATAAAAATGTATTTATATCCAATCGTCTGTGGATTTTTTATCTATGGTTTTTTATTTGACCAGGATGATTTATTTTTAGCTTCTTATGGAATCTTAATCTATTTGATTGTCTTATTTGGAGCGACAATTTTTGATGATACCTTGACAATTGAACGCACTAGTTATATTTTTACGATGGGGGTACTAATATGTGCTGGTTTACACGCTTTAATGTCACTTCGTGATGTATATGGTTTTCAATATATTTTATTGCTTGCGTTAGCTACTTACGGTAGTGATACAGGCGCATATTTTGCAGGAGTTTTTTTTGGTAAACACAAGTTGATTCCTCGATTATCTCCAAAGAAAACAATAGAAGGATCAATCGGTGGGGTGCTGCTTGGGACTTTACTATCAGTTGGGTATGCTAGTTATTTAGGTTTGTTAGAAAATAATGTGATTTTAATTGCAGCATTTTTCGTTTTAACTTTCACTAGTCAAATTGGTGATCTAGTTTTTAGTGCTGTGAAACGTCATTTTGGAGTAAAAGATTACTCTAATTTATTACCTGGACATGGTGGCATATTAGATCGTATTGATAGTATTTTATTTAATGCAATAGTTTTTAGTTTCTTTTTAGTAATGGTGAGGTTATAAAATGAAAAAAATTACAGTATTAGGAGTTACTGGATCAATTGGAATGCAGACAGTTGATGTTGTAATGAATCATCCTGAACAGTTTAAGATTACAGCAATGGCAGCAGGGTATAATGTGGCTAAGGTTGAGGAAATTTTAGCAATGATTGATGTTGAGTATATCTGTATGGTAAAAAAAGAAGATGCTTTATATCTTCAAGAAAAATATCCTGATCTTAAAGTTGTTTATGGTGAAAGTGGATTGATAGAAATTGCAACTTTACCAGAGATTGAGATGGTATTAAATGCAATTGTCGGATTTGCTGGTTTAGTCCCAACAATTGAAGCAATTAAAGCAAAAAAAGATATAGCTTTGGCGAATAAGGAAACTTTAGTCGTAGCGGGGCATATAATTACTGAACTGGTAAAAGAATATGGCGTCAAACTTCTACCGGTTGATAGTGAACACTCTGCTATTTTTCAATCATTAAATGGCGAAGAACACAATAAAATTAAGAAGATTATTTTAACTGCTAGTGGTGGCAGCTTTCGTGATAAGCAACGTGATGAATTAGCAGGTGTAACTGTTAAAGAAGCATTAAATCACCCGAATTGGTCAATGGGAGCTAAAATTACAATTGATTCTGCAACTTTATTTAACAAAGGGTTGGAAGTAATGGAAGCAAAATGGTTATTTGACGTGGATTATGATCAAATTGAAGTTTTAATTCATCCTGAAAGCATCATTCATTCGATGGTTGAATTTGTGGATACTTCAATTATCGGACAATTAGGCAATCCAGATATGCGGTTACCAATTCAATATGCTTTAACTTATCCAGAACGTGATTATTTAATTGGTGGTGAAAGTCTTGATTTAGCAAAGATTGCATCATTAACATTTAAAAAGCCAGATTTTGAACGTTTTAGAGCATTAGCTTTAGCTTATCAAGCCGGCAAAAGTGGTGGAAGTATGCCGTGTGTGTTAAATGGTGCAAATGAACAAGCAAATGAGCTATTTAGAAATGGTAAAATTGAGTTTCTTGAAATTGAAAATTTAGTTGAGAAAGCATTGAATAAACATCAGTTAGTCAAAAATCCAACACTTGAACAGTTGATTGAAATCGATGCTTGGGCTCGAAACTTTGTTTTAAAAGAGATAGGAGAAGATTAATGCAGACATTAATTAATATTGTCGTTTTTATTTTTATTCTTGGAATCGTTGTGCTGATCCATGAGTTAGGACATTTTATTACGGCTAAATCGTTTGGGGTTTATTGTAGTGAATTTTCAATTGGGATGGGACCAAAGATATTTTCGCGCAAAAAAGGTGAGACAGAATATGAAATCAGAGCTTTACCAATTGGTGGTTTTGTATCAATGGCTGGAGAGGCTGATAATGATATTGAGGAATTTAAAGATGTTCCAATTGAGCGTACTTTAAAGGGCATTAGCTGCTGGAAAAAGTGTGTTGTTTTTTTAGCCGGAGTCTTTATGAATTTTGTTCTATCATTAGTAATTTTAATTGGTGTTTATTGTGTAATAGATGTTCAAACTAATACACCTGAAATCGGGAAAGTTACTTCGGACAGTCCCGCAATGATTGCAGGCCTTGAGGCGGGAGATACTATTTCTAAAATTACTTATGATGGTCATGAAAATATTATTGCATCTTTTGCAGACATTCGTGAAGTGTTGAATAATGATAATCTTAAATCAAAAAGTGCTACAATAATGTTACAAGTTGAATTGGTCCGTGATGGTAAAACAATTACTAAAGAAGTTAATGCAAAATATAATAGTGATTCTAATTCATACACAATGGGTTTGACTCCAGCAACAAGAAATTTAAGCTTTTTTGAAGCTATTAATTATGGAGTAACTAAATTTGTAGAGATGGCGCTGTTGATTTTTACAACATTAGGTAAGCTATTTACAGACTCCGCTAATACAATTGGACAATTGTCAGGACCAGCGGGAATTTACAACGTAACGGCTCAAATTACTGAAACAGGATCAATTAGTCAATTATTAACATTGCTAGCTTTATTATCGACTAATATTGGAATGTTCAATTTATTGCCTATTCCTGGTTTAGACGGTTGTCAAGTTATCTTTGCTGTGGTTGAAAGAGTAATCGGGCGTGAATTACCGTTAAAGGTTAAATATGGTTTACAAATTGCTGGATTAGCCCTTGTTTTTGGTCTAATGATCTTTGTAACCTTTAATGATATTTCTAGAATATTTGGATAAAGGGAATTAATTTTCCCTTTTTTTATGCTATAATGTTTGAGTGTTATATTGATAAGAATAATGAAGGATGATTTGATGGAAAATAAATTATTAATATTATTAAAAAATTTAAAGATTGAAAGCCAAGCTAATATTTTAAAAGAAGGAAAAATCAGTAAAGTTGTTGTAGCGAGAGATAATAGTTATACTTTTCACTTAGTGTTTAATCAGATTTTGCCATTTGAGGAGTATCAATTATTAATAAATAACCGCGATAATTTTCCTTATCCTACTAAATATAAAATTAGTTATGAAACTGAATTTTTTAATCAAAATGAATTATTATTATATACCGGATACCTTTTAGAAAAATTAAAAAAAGATTATCCTGTTTGTGCTACTTTAACAGTTGAAAGTTTTAAAATCGAAGATAAAGTTATTAGAGTAGAAACATGTAATGAAATTCAGTTAGAACAATTACGTCAGTTAAGAGCACAAATTGAAGATATGTTCAATGATGTAGGTATCGATAAAAATTTTGATTTTTATATTGATGAAGAAAACGATGTATTTAAAGATATTAAAGAAGAGATGGAAGCTTATGAACCAGTTGAAATTGACCTTTCTTTAATCCAAAAGCCAGATAAACCGGCGTCAGAACAAAATAATTATAAGAATAATTATCGTCAAAAAAATGCAGCAATCGATATGAAAATTGAAGAGATTACTAATCAGACAATGGATAATAATATTGTAATAAAAGGCTTTGTTTTTAAAACAGAAATGATTAAAACAAGAGCGGGAAAACATATTCAAAGTTTATGGGTTACAGATTATACTGATTCAATTATTGTTAAACGTTTTGAAAACAATTCTAATAACTCGTTAGAAGAATTAAAAGTTATCGGTAAAGGCGGAGTTTGGGTAAAAGTTCGAGGTGAAGCCCGTTTTGATAGCTTTGCACGCGAAACAGTTATGATGGCTCGCGAGGTTGAAGTGATTAAGAGCCCAGCACCACGTAAAGATACTAGTGAAGCAAAAAGAGTGGAATTACATACACATTCAAAAATGTCAGCGATGGATGGGGTTGGAACAATTACCCAATATATTAACGCTGTAGCAAGCTGGGGACATAAAGCAATTGCTGTAACTGATCATGGTAATGTCCAATCTTTTCCTGAAGCTCAAATGGCAGCTGGAAAAGCAGGAATTAAAATGATCTATGGTGTTGAATTCAATATGATCGAACCGATTTTGAATATTGTTTATAACGAAATAGATACCTCAATTGAACATGCAACCTATGTTTCTTTTGACTTGGAAACAACAGGTCTATCAGTTATTCACGATGGGATTACAGAATTTGGAGCTGTCAAAATTAAAAATGGAGAAGTAATTGATCGACTGCAAATGTTTGTGAATCCAGGGAAGAGCATTTCCTCAAGAATCACTAATTTAACTAGCATTACTAATGATATGGTACGTAATGAACCGACGATTGATGCATTATTGCCTAGAATTATAGAATTTTTTGATGATTGTATTTTAGTCGCTCATAATGCTAATTTTGATATTGGATTTTTAAATGAGAATTTACGGCGAAATAATATGCCTGAAATTACGAACCCAATTATCGATTCATTGGCTTTAGCACGAGCAATTTTGAAACCGATGAAATCGTATCGATTGGGGAATGTGTGCCGCAGTTATCGAGTAAATTATGATGATGAAGTGGCTCACCGTGCTGATTATGATGCTGAAGTATTAGGTGATGTTTTTAACATGATGTTACATCAAATTATGCAAAGCGGTAAATATAATCTTTTAGACTTGTGTGAATTAACAGGGGATGATGTTTATAAAATTGTTTATCCTTATCATATGACCGCATTGGCGTTAAATAAAGCTGGTTTAAAAAATATGTTTAAATTGGTTAGTGAAGCAAATACTAAATATTTTCATAATGGATCAAGAATTCCTAAAGAACGTTTAGAACATTATCGAGAAGGCTTATTATATGGCAGCAGTTGCTATAACGGTGATGTTTTTGAGGCGGCTCTGAACTTATCTGATGAAAAATTAGAACGGGCCATGGAATTTTATGACTATATTGAAATTCAACCACTTGAGGACTACTATCACTTAGTTGATCGTGGAAAATTGCAAGATACTGATGAGTTAATCAAATCTTTACATCGGATTATTGATTGTGCAAAAAAACTAGATAAATTAATTGTAGCAACTGGTGATGTTCACTTTTTAGAAGTTCGTGATAAAATTTTTAGAGATGTTTTTATCTCTAATCCGACGATTGGAATTGGTCACCGTGCTCATCCGCTGTGTGATCGACGTAATCCTAAGGCTAAAAATCCCTGCCAATATTTGAGAACAACTAATGAAATGTTAGAAGGTTATCCTTATTTACCACAAGACGAAGTATTTGAATATGTTGTTACAAATACAAATAAAATTGCTGATATGGTTGAGGAAATCAAACCAGTGCATGATAAATTGTTCACGCCTAAGATAGATGGTGCAGACGAAAATCTAAAGAAGATTTGTTACGATACTGCGCATAAGACATATGGTAATCCGTTACCGCAAATTGTTGAAAAGCGCCTTGAAAAAGAACTTAGTAATATCATCAAGCATGGCTTTGGGGTCATTTACTATATTTCTCATCTACTAGTAAAAAAATCAAATGATGATGGCTATCTAGTAGGTTCTCGGGGATCTGTTGGTTCTTCATTTGTTGCAACAATGTCAGGAATAACAGAGGTAAATCCGTTACCGCCCCACTATGTATGCCTCCATTGTTCGCATAGCGAATTTTTAGAAGAAGGAATTGTGGCTGATGGCTATGATTTGGAAGATAAAGTGTGCCCTAAATGCGGTAAAATAATGAAGGGTGAAGGACATAATATTCCATTTGAGACCTTCCTTGGATTTAACGCTGATAAAGTACCGGACATTGATTTAAATTTCTCAGGTGAATATCAAGCTAATGCACATGCTTTTACTAAAGAAATATTTGGTGAAGATCATGTTTTTAGAGCAGGAACGATTTCGACAGTAGCAGAAAAAACAGCTTATGGATATGCAAAAGGATATGCTGAATTAATGGGGACTGATCAAACAATTCGTTCTGCTGAATTAGAGCGAATCGCAGCCGGCTGTGGAGGTGTTAAAAGAACAACAGGACAGCATCCTGGTGGGATCATCGTTATTCCAGGGGATATGGATGTATTTGATTTTACACCGTATCAATTTCCGGCAGATGATCTAAATGCTGCGTGGAAAACAACTCACTTCGATTTCCATGCTATTCATGATAATGTTTTGAAATTTGATATTTTAGGCCATGTCGATCCGACTGTAACACGATTTTTGCAAGATCTGACAGGTGTTGATCCTAAGGATATTCCAACTAACGATAAAAAAGTTATGAGTTTGTTTACTAGCAGTGAGGCATTAGGATGTAATCTTGATTTTATTGGTTGCAAAAATGGAGCTTTAGGGCTTCCTGAATTTGGTACCTCATTTGTACGTGGAATGTTAGATCAAACCCAACCTAAAACATTTAATGATTTAGTTATTATCTCGGGGCTATCACATGGAACTGATGTATATTTAGGAAATGCTGAAACGTTAATTAAATCTGGGACTTGTACACTTTCTGAAGTAATTGGATGTCGTGATGATATTATGGTTTATTTGATTGAAAAAGGTTTGCCAAACAAGGATGCTTTCGATATCATGGAATGTGTCCGTAAAGGTAAGTCACCGGTAGTTTTCCCAGAAAAAAAATATGAAGAACTAATGAAAGAATACAATGTACCGCAGTGGTATATTGATTCTTGTAAAAAAATTAAATACATGTTCCCTAAGGCTCATGCTGCTGCCTATGTATTATCTGCAATTCGAGTAGCTTGGTGGAAATTATATTATCCACGAGAATATTATGCTGTTTATTTTACAACGAGATGTGATTTTTATGATATTGAAACACTTGTACAAGGTAAAGATGCTATCATGGCAAGACGAGCTGAAATAACGCAGTTAAGAGCTGAACGGAGTTCTTCAAACAAAGATGAAGGATTATGGGATATTTTTGAAATCGCACTAGAAATGATTGAGCGGGGATTCCATTTTAATCCAGTTAGTTTAGAGTATTCACAAGCTAGCAAGTTTATATTAGATCCAAACGATGAAAAAGGGTTGATTCCACCGTTTAGTGCAATTGATGCATTAGGTGAATCAGTAGCTAAAACAGTTGTAGATGCTCGAGCAGATGGTCCGTTTTTATCTAAAGAAGATGTTATTAAACGAACAAAGTTGAACAATTCACATATTAAAACACTATCTAAAATGGGGGTTTTTAATGGAATGCAGGAGCGTAATCAACTTTCACTTTTCTAAGTAGTTGCAATAATTAAAAAAATGTGGTATTATTTATTTAGTTTCATAGAGAAGCGAGTGGGGTGACCCACTCTTTATTATTGAATAGAGGTGAAAGAATGGAACTTTTAGATACGATTAAAACACTGATAAAACCAATTTTAGAAAATAATGATGTATATCTTGATGATATTGAATACCTTCAGGAAAATGGCGAATGGTATCTTCGCATTTTTGTTGAAAAAAATGAAGGTTCCCTAGACATGGACACATGTGTAGCAGTTAGTGAAGCAATTAGTTTAAAGATGGATGAAGAAGATCCGATCAAAGGAGAATATTATTTAGAAGTTTCTTCACCAGGTGTAGAAAAGCCCCTAAAGACTTTTGAGCAAGTTAAAGCTTCAGTAGGTAAGTATGTCTACGCTAAATTCATTAATCCAACTGCTGGAATGGATGAAGTGGAAGGATTTATTAAAACAATTGAAGATGAAACGATTGAATTTGAATATTTAGTTAAGAATATTAAGAAAAGAATTAAAATTGACTATAGCAATATTAAATTTATAAGACTAGCTGTGAAATTTTAGGAGGATAAAAAAGTGGCAAGTAAAAAATTCATGGATGCACTAAATTTATTAATTGAAGAAAAAGGGATTGAAAAAGATGTCTTTTTAGAAATGCTTAAAGAATCTATTGGTAAAGCATATAAGAAAAATTATTTAAACCCTGATGCTAATGTCCGTGTTGAAATTAATGAAAAAACTGGAAAGTTTAGATTATTTGAACTTCGAACAGTTGTTGATGATCTAGATGATGAAGATATTGAATTATCTCTAGAAGAAGCTCAAGCAATCAATCCTAATTATCAAATTGGAGATGTTGTTGAAACTGAAGCCGATATCGAACATATTGGACGTTTGGCAGCTATTCAAACAAAACAATTATTTAGACAAAAGATTCGCGAAACTGAAAAAGAAACACTTTATAACGAATTTGCAGATAAAAAAGATGATATCATCACAGGTATCGTTGATCGTGTTGAGGATAAATTTGCAATTGTAAATATTGGTAAAACAGGAGCTTTCTTAGCTTCTAATCAACAAATTCCTGGTGAAAAATTAAATGAGGGTCAACATTTAAAAGTGTATGTTAGCGATGTTGATCGTGGAACTAAAGGAACTCATATTGTTGTTAGCCGGACAGAGCCGAGTTTTGTTAAGAGATTATTTGAATTAGAAGTACCTGAAGTATACGATGGAACAGTTGAAATCAAAGCAGTTTCACGGGAACCAGGTGAAAGAAGTAAGGTTGCTGTTTATACTAGTAATGAAAATATTGATCCAATTGGCTCTTGTGTTGGACCAAAGGGAAGTCGAGTTAAAAATGTAGTTGATGAGTTAAATGGTGAGATGATTGATATTATTTTATGGAGTAGTGATCCGGTTGTCTTTATTTCTAATGCCTTGAGTCCATCTGATGTTAAGTGGGTATCTATTAATGAAGAAAATCACAGTGCTTTAGTAGTTGTACCAGATGATCAATTATCTTTAGCTATCGGTAAGCGTGGTCAAAACGCTCGTTTAGCAGTACGTTTAACAGGTTGGAAGATTGATATTAAATCTGTTAGTGAGGCTGTTGAACTTGGTTTAATTGATCTTCAAACAGTTAATAATACAGAAGAATCATCACCTGTTGATGCTAGTTTTGAAGAAGAGTTTGCTCAAGAAATGTTAGATGAAGCAGTTGAGGAAGCTGTTGTGGAAGAAGCTGTTGAAGTTGCAGAAGAACCAGAAATCGAAGAAGAAGTTGTTGAGGTTGAAGAAGAACCTACTCAATCGAAAAAGGTTATTGAATACGAAGATTTTGAAGATTTAGATGATGAATATAGTAAATATGATGAAGAAATCGATTACGATGAATATGATGAATACTATGATAAAGATTAAGGAGTGATTAAATTGCGAAAAATCCCTTTAAGAAAATGTTTAGCAACGGGTGAACAGTTGCCAAAACAACAATTAATCAGAATCGTACGTAATAAAGAAGGTCAAGTAGCTGTCGATCCAACTGGTAAGATGAATGGACGAGGAGCTTATCTGAAACGTAGTCATGAAGCGTTCGTGTTAGCAAAAAAGAAAAAAGTTTTAGCTCGGGCTTTGCAGGTTGAAATTCCTGAAGAAATTTTCGTGGAACTGGAAAAATTTGCGGATGAATAATTATTTAAATACACTTGGCTTGGCTGCGCGAGCTCGAAAAATCGTTACTGGTGAAACTTTAATCACAAAGATTAGAAGTAACGAAGTAGAATTTGTTATTATTGCTAGCGACGCTAGTGACAATACTAAAAAAAAGATCACCGATAAATGTACAAGTTATAAAGTTGAGTATGTTATAGCTTGTACTATTGATGAACTATCCAGTGCAATCGGTAAAAAAAATCGAGTAGCACTTGGTATCCAGGATACTGGATTTGCTAAAATATTAAAAGAAAAGATAGGAGGGTGAACATATGGCAAAACAAAATAAACAAACAAAAAATAAAAAAGGTGCGCCAAGAAAGAAACAATTAAAGTCTAATTTTCCGACCAAAAAAGAAGAAATAGTTGCTAAAGATGGTGTCATTGTTTATGAAGAAGGTATTACTGTTGGTCAATTAGCTGATAAAATTGGACAAACGCCTGCCAATGTTATTAAAGTATTGTTTCTATTAGGAACGATGGTAACTATTAATTCATCTTTAAATGATGAGCAAGTAGAATTAATTTGTCTTGAATATGGTTTTGAAGTCGAAAAACATGTTGAAGTTAGTGAAGTGAATTTTGAGGAAATTGATATTCAGGATGATGAGAAGGATTTACAGCCTCGTTGTCCAGTAGTTACAATTATGGGACATGTTGATCATGGTAAAACTACATTGTTAGATACAATCAGAAAGTCTGCGGTTGTAGAAGGTGAATTTGGTGGGATTACACAACATATCGGTGCTTATCAAGTTGAAGTTAATGGAAAAAAAGTTACTTTCTTAGATACACCGGGCCATGAAGCATTTACTGCTATGCGTGCTCGTGGAGCTCAAGTAACTGATATTGTTATTATTGTAGTAGCAGCTGATGATGGTGTTATGCCACAAACAAAAGAGGCAATTGATCATGCAAAAGCAGCAGGTGTACCAATTGTCGTTGCGATTAATAAAATTGATAAAGAAGGTGCCGATCCTGAAAGAATCAAAGGAGAAATGGCTGAGCATGGTCTGCTTCCTGAAGATTGGGGTGGAGATACAGTATACTGTGAAATTTCTGCTAAAAAAAGAATTGGAATTGAAGAATTGCTAGAAACTTTAACTGTTGTTGCAGAATTAGCAGATTTAAAAGCAAATCCTAATCGTTATGCATATGGCAGTGTAGTTGAAGGTAAACTAGATAAGGGGCGTGGACCAGTTGCAACGTTACTTGTTGAAAATGGTACTTTAAGAGCGGGAGATCCAATTGTAGTTGGAACATCATTTGGACGTGTTCGTCAAATGCTTGATGATCGTGGAAAAATTATTAAAGAAGCACTTCCCGCTACTCCAGTTGAAATTACGGGTTTAAATGACGTTCCAGTCGCTGGTGATAAGTTTATGGCTTTTGAAAACGAAAAACAAGCTCGTAGTGTTGGTGAAACACGATTAAAAGCGAAACAAGATAAAGAGCGTAGTTCAGGAGCTGCCTTATCATTAGATGATTTATACTCTCAAATCAAAGAGGGCGAAATGATTGACTTAAACATTATTGTTAAAGCTGATGTCCAAGGTACTGCTGAAGCAGTTAAAGCTTCATTAGAAAAAATTGATGTTGATGGTGTAAGAGTAAATGTTATTCGTTCTACAGCTGGAGGAATTTCAGAATCTGATGTTCTATTAGCATCTGCTTCACAAGCAATTATTTATGGTTTTAATGTTCGTCCAAATGCAAAAGTACGTCAAAAGGCTGAAGAAGAAGGAATTGAGATTCGTTTACACAATATCATCTATAAAATGGTTGAAGAGATTGAAACCGCAATGAAAGGTATGCTTGCTCCAGAAATTAAAGAGGTTGTTACAGGTCAAGCAGAAATTCGTCAGGTAATTAAAGTTTCTAAAGTTGGAAATATTGCTGGATGTTATGTAACAGATGGTTTTATTCGCCGTAATTGTGGAATCCGTTTACTTCGTGATAGTGTTGTTGTATATGAAGGAAAATTAGGTTCATTAAAACGTTTCCAGGATGATGCTAAAGAAGTTGCAGCGGGATTTGAATGTGGTTTAAGTATTGAAAACTTCAATGATATTAAAGAAGGCGATATTGTCGAAGGATATATCATGGAAGAAGTCGAAGTTAAGTAGGTGAATTAAATGATTCTTAAAAAGGATAAGATGAATGGTATTATTCAACGCGAGTTATCACAAATCATTCAAGTTGAAGTACGTGATCCTAAGATAGGTTTTTGTACTATTACTGCAGTTGATATGACTACTGATCTATCAATTGCTAAAGTATATGTGACTTTCTTAGGAAAAGACTTTGATACGCGCAAAGGAATGGAAGCATTAAATCGTTCTAAAGGATTTATTCGTTCTTTATTAGCTAAACGTCTTACAATTCGTAAAGTACCAGAACTGATTTTTGTTAACGATACCTCTTTAGAGTATGGTAATAAAATCGAAAAAATTATTGATGATTTAAATCATCATGATAAATAATTCAAAAGAAGGTCAAATTGAAGTGAAGTCAATTTCTTGGACACTAATTTGGTTATGCTATTAATAAGGATTGATCCTGTATTGTACAGGAGTTGATCCTTTTAATTTTGTTGTTATTTTTTGAGTATAGTATTGTTTTATACATTCTTCTATTGCAATCTTTAAATTATATAACGATCTAAAAGTATATTCATAACCATAAAAAATTTCATTTTTCCAACGGAATTCTTCATTGGTGAATTATCTAAACAATTTCTTTTTTAATATTGACTGTGGAATTTATTCTTTTCAAAAATTTTTTATACACAATATTTTTTTGTTATCTTGTGAGTTTAACCATAATAAAATAAACTCCACCATTTGAAATACCTAAATAATGGGACTACAATAAATCACCTTCTTTTTATTTGAGTCTTATTTGTTTCATCTAGATAGAATTGTGCTATAATACTATATAGATATAGGAGGACTAAAAGAAATGAAATACTGTATAACAAACGGGAAAGTTATTTTAAAAAATCAAGTAGTAGATGCAAATGTATATGTTGAAAATACAAAGATTACTGAGATTTCTAATCGTCAACCTGATGATGAAACAGTAATTGATGCAAAAGGTAGATATGTGTCACCAGGATTTATTGATGTTCATACTCATGGGCGTGGTGGCAGTGATACAATGTATAACACTTTTGAAGATCTTGATACAATTACAAGTACTGCCGTAAAAACAGGTGTAACAGGAATTTTACCTACAACGATGACGATGTCTAAAGAAGATACTTATGCGGCTATTAAAAATGTTGGAGATAACATGGATAAAGTTGGAGGAAGTAAAATCCTAGGAGTACACATGGAAGGTCCATTTTTTAATACAAAATATAAAGGAGCTCAACCTGAAGAGTTTATGATCAAACCTACAGCTGAAAATTATAGCAGTTTAGTTGGTGAATATGGTAAAATTGTAAAAAAATTAAGTTTAGCACCAGAATTAAAGGATTCTGATAAGTTAATCGAGTATTTAGTCAAAGAAGGTGTGGTTGTAAGTATTGGGCACACTAATGCAACTTATGACGAAGCAGTTGTTGGAATTAAAGCTGGAGCAACTTCAGGTACTCATACTTATAATGCAATGACACCATTAACACATCGAAATCCAGGAGTAGTAGGAGCTATCATGGAACATGATGAAGTTTATGCGGAATTGATTTTAGATGGAATTCATGTCAGCTATCCAGCTGCAAAAGTGCTTTTAAGGGCTAAAGGTTTAGATAAAGTGATTTTAATCACTGATTCTATTGAAGCTTCTGGTTTAGAAGATGGTCAATATAAATTAGGTAATCAAGCTGTATTTGTTAAAGATAATTCAGCTCGTTTAGAAGATGGGACTTTAGCTGGTAGTATTTTAGCAATGAATAATGCAGTAAAGAATGCATATCAACATTTAGGTTTATCAATTAATGAAGCTGTTAATTTAGCTAGTTATAATCCTGCTAAAAATTTGAATTTAATTAATTTAGGGGAAATTGCAGTTAACAAAACAGCGGACATTATTATGTTTGATGAAGAAATTAATGTTGATTTTGTAATGATTGATGGAAATGTAAAAATTGGAGGATAGTATGATTACATTAAAGAATGAAGTTTTAGAGGTTACTCTAGCTAATAAAGGTGCAGAAATTATTAAAATTGTTGGGCAGGATGATCAAATTAATTATATGTGGCGTCGTGATCCAATTCAATGGGCGAATAGTGCTCCAATCCTATTTCCTATTGTAGGTGCGCTACAAAATAATGAGTGTCGAATTGATGGTAAAACTTATACTATGACTCAACATGGTTTTTCACGTCATAGTGAATATGAGGCTAATCAAATTAATGATCAAGAAGTAGTTTTTACACTTATTTCAAATGAGGAAATAGCTAAACAATATCCATATTTATTTAAGTTAGATGTAACTTATAAATTGGATAAGAATGTACTTAGCTGTAATTGTAAAGTTACTAATACCGATAGTCAGACTATTTATTTCCAAATTGGTGGTCATCCTGCATTTGCTTGTCCTTTTATGGAAAATGAATCAAGTAATGATTACTATTTAGAATTTAGTGAGAATGAGACTGTTAATCAAAAAATTATTGATGTTGAACATAAAGGAATGTCAGATATAACATTACCGTTTTTAGATAACGAAAAGAGATTTTTTGTTCGTCAGCAGTTATTTGATAATGATGCAATTGTTTTAAAGGACGTGAAATCAAAAACATTATCATTGAAGTCATTAAATCACAATAAATCTTTAGTATTCCATATGGAAGGTTTTAATCACTTAGGTATTTGGGCAGCTAAACATGTGGGTGGACTAATTGCCATTGAACCTTGGGTAGGTCATAGTGATTATGTTGGTTTCACTGGGGAATTTAAGGATAAAGAGGGTGTAGTTAGTCTAAATCCTAGTGAGATTTTTGAATGTACTTTTAAAGTTGAAATCAACCAATAATGACAAAAAAGGAATAAGATAAATTTTATAATTATCTTATGAAAGTAAAAATTATTGAAAAAACACACGAGTTAGATTTAGAAGATGAAATTAATGATTTTTTGGAAAAGAAAAATCCTAAAATTTTATCGCTGCATTATCAAGTGGCAATGACTTTTTCAAGTGAATTAGAATATAGTTTTAGCTGTTTGATTGAGTACGAGGATAAATAATCATATTTATCCTTTTCTTTTCGCATACTTTTAGTATTTTAGTTAAAACTATTTATGGAGGTGATTCCATGGCTAAAGGTGTATGTTGTCACGTTGATACTTGTGTTTACAATCATGATTGTAATTGTGAGGCAAAAGAAATTACAGTTTGTAATTGTAAATGTCACGAAGCGAAAGATATTCAAGAAACAGCTTGTGAAACTTTTAAATGTAAATAGAAAGTTTAATATGACATCACAAAAGGTAAGAAGTAACTTTTGTGATGTCTTTTGTTATAAGTATGAGCTTTACAAAAAGACATTTATATGTTTTATTTTTTGTATACATATAAAAACGTGATATAATAAAAAAGGTGATAAAAATGAAAAAAATAGCTTTGATTCTAATTTGTTGCCTAGTTTTAATAGGGTGCAAAAATAAAGACAATAACGATAATAAATTTTATCGACAATATAAAGAATATGAAAATAAAATAGATAATCATAATGAATTTTTGAATGCTACAAATGAATTTAATATACGTTTAGTAGTCAATAAAGTTGAAGATAAAAAATATCGGTATGATGTTATTATTGACACACCGACAATAAATATGTATCATTTACAAGCAATAGCAAAAGTTGCTGGTGATGATAATGAAAGTCTACCAACCTTAGGAATTCTTGAGGAAGATATTTTTTCATTAGTTCCTGAAGTAGTAGATAAAGCCAATGGAATTTATAAGGGTGTAAATCTATCTGGTATTACTAGTAAAAGTGAATTTAGTGTATTGGTTTATTTGACTTTTTCAACAGATAAACAATCTAATAACAAAGAAGAAAGGTATATTAAACTATATGGTAATGCGACTTGATAAATTGCTTGCAAACTATGGGATTGGTACTAGAAAAGAAGTAAAATCACTGATTCGAAAAGGTTTTGTAAAAGTAAATGGAATGATTATAAAGAAAGATGATTTTAAAGTTGATCATGAAATTGATGAAATAGTATTTGATGATGAGTTGATTGAATACCGGCCATATGTCTATATAATGCTGAATAAGCCAGCGGGATATATTAGTGCAACTAAAGACAATCTTCATCCTACAGTATTAGAACTGATTGAGGGCTATGAAAATTATGATTTATTTCCTGTCGGCCGCTTGGATTTAGATACAGAAGGACTATTGTTAATTACTAATGATGGTGATTTTAGTCATAAATTATTAGCCCCTAGTCGAAATCATTCAAAAATATATTTTGCAAATATTGCGGGAGTTATGGATGAACAAGATATTCAGGCATTTAAAGATGGGATTATTTTAAATACTGGCTATCACTGTAAACCTGCCAACCTAGAAATTATTAATAAAAACAATGATAGTTGTGATGTTAGAATTGAAATATTTGAAGGAAAGTTTCATCAAGTAAAAAAGATGGTTGAGGTTTGTGGTAAAGAGGTAATATATTTAAAACGCTTATCGATCCGCAATCTTGAACTGGATAGGAGTTTATCATTGGGTGATTTTCGAGAATTATCTAATGAGGAATTAGTCGACTTGATGGAGGATTTATGATAGAATATTTTTATATGTAAAGGGGAGTAATAATGCGTTTAAGAAATAATCCAAAAGCATATGATATTATGAAAGAAAATAAATCTTTTGTAATATTGGAGCCGGAAAATTGTAAAAATAAATGGAAAGATATTTTTGGAAATAATCATCCAATATATATTGAAATCGGGATGGGTAAAGGTGATTTTATTTATGAAAATGCTCGTCAATTTCCAGAAATAAATTTTGTTGGTATTGAAAAATACCCAAGTGTTTTAGCAGCAGCAATAAATAAGATAAGTGCTCGTGAAGAAAAAGTAAATAATTTGCGTTTAATGCATTACGATGCAATTGAATTGCATCAAGTATTTGAAAAAGATGAAGTTGATAAAATATTCTTGAATTTTAGTGATCCTTGGCCTAAAAGTAAGCATGCTAAAAGACGACTTACATCAAGTAAATTTTTAGATGTATACAAGGATATTTTAATAGATGAAGGAAATATTGAATTTAAAAGTGATAATCGTGGACTGTTCGAATATTCGATTATTTCTTTAAACCAATATCCAATGGATATAGAGTACATTAGTTTAGATTTGCATAACAGTCCTGAAAGTGAAATCAATATTATGACTGAGTATGAGCGAAAATTTTGTGAGAAAGGGCCAATTTATAAATTGGTAGCAAGGTATCGTAAAAATGGATAAATTAGTAGAAATTAAAACAATCGAAGAATTTGACAATATTCGTGTAGGTAAAACGATTATAATGTTTACAGCAGACTGGTGTCCTGACTGTATGTTTGTAAAACCGTTCATTGGCGATATTGTTGATGCCAATCCTGAATACAAGTTTTATATGATTAATCGTGACAATATGATTGATTTGTGTAAGGATCTGGATATTTTAGGTATTCCTTCTTTTGTAGCTTATAACGATAAAGAAGAAAGTGGACGCTTTGTAAGTAAGTTACGTAAGACTAAAGAAGAAATACAGGCGTTTATTGATACGTTAAAATAAGAGGTGTAGGAATGATATTTCATGGATTTTATAATTTAAAACATGTTGGTGATATTTTATTAGCACGATGTGGAGAAGGTAGGACCTTTGATTATGATAAATATGATGATTTAGTCGTATTGAAAGATAGTAAAAATAGGATACTTGGTTTTAATTTGTTGAATGCTAGTAATTATTTGGGAGAATTAAATACTGGACTAGTTAATTTTTCAGATAATCAAATTGAAAAATTTAATGAACTTTTAACAACTCACGGACTTGATCCGGTTGTCTTAGACAAAGAACCTCGTTTTATTGTTGGTGAAGTAACTGCAATGGAAGAACATCCAGATTCTGACCACTTACATATTTGTCAGGTTGATTTAAAGAATACTACTACACAAATTGTATGTGGTGCCCCTAATGTTGAAGTTGGGCAAAGAGTGGTAGTAGCTACTATTGGCGCAGTTATGCCTAGTGGATTGGTTATTAAACCTTCAAAACTACGTAAAATTGATTCTAACGGGATGATTTGTTCAGCAAGAGAGTTAGGACTGCCTAATGCTCCCCAAATTAGAGGTATATTAGTTTTAGATAAAGATAAATATAGTATTGGAGATTCATTTTTCTAGAAAAGGGGGAAACAGTGATGTTTAGAGGCTTATTTAAAAAGCATGAAGAAGATGAAGATATTTTTGAAGTGGATCCTGTCGTTGAACAGCGACGTAAGGAAAAATTTAGCACGCCATTAATATATGATGAAGAATTTAAAGAGGAGCCAGAAGTGACTGTAACGCCTACCCCAAAGACTAAAGAAAAAACTAAGGTTGTTGAGGCAAAGCCTAAGGTAGAAGAAAAACCTCGTCAAATTTACCAAATGAGTGAAGTTATTTCACCAATGATGGGAATTACAAAAGGAAAAAATGATAAAAAAGCTGTAAAGCCAACAACTTCTTCAAAACCTAAAAAACGTAAAAATGTTGATCAATTAGTTCCTGTAATTAGTCCTTTTTTTGGAAATTATGAGGAAAAGGAACAAGTTGAATCAGAAGCAAAACTGACAACTATTAATGATGAACCTAAAGAAAAAAAAGTTATTGAAGATTTGCCTACAGTAGAAGATAATTTACGTAATATAGCTAAAATTGTGGAAGAAGAACAGGATCAGCTTAAAATTATTGAGGAGCGAACTGGTGAGTTCAAATTAGATTTTGGTACTAACGATGTTGAAAAACAAAACTCTTTGATTGATGAAATTGATGATGATATGTCATTGGATGAATTAATGAGTTTGTATGAAAAGAAGTTTAAAGACTAACAATGATAAGTGGTATTGGTTGTGATATTGTTGATCTAAATCGGCTGAATTTAGATAATGAATGTTTTGTTTTAAAACTATTAACAAAAAATGAATTTTTAATTTTTAAAAATAAAAATTCTTTAAAACAAAAAAAAGAATTTTTGGGTGGACGTTTTGCTGCCAAAGAAGCTTTTTTTAAGGCTCATGGGATTGAACATGGCATGCTGTCTTTTCATGATATTGAGATATTAAATGATAAAAACGGCAAGCCAAAAATTAATTATCCTAATACTTTTATTTCAATCGCTCATGAAAATGATTATGCAATTGCATATGTTGTTGTAGAAGAAGGCTAAATTGCCTTCTTTTTCAGTATATATTGGTAAATTTATTAGATAATTATAGATTAGAGCAATAATAAGATATTTGTAAAATTAGTTTTGAAGATTTTATAAAATTATTATATAGTTGGTATATGATTCTTTTATGAGTTACTTGTAATTGGGCAATAATTATATACAAGATACAATAAAAATATTGCAATATTAAATGAGGTATATTTTTATTTTCAACAGTTGTTATAATTTCATTTTTTGGTATAATAACATACGTAAAATTTCAAGTTTGTGATAGGAAGCGAAAATCATGTATGAAGATAAAGTTAAGAAAAGTCTTAGAAAAATAATTATTTTTGCAGTCATTATTGGGATATTTTTAGCATCAATTGGAGCTGGATTTTTCTATGTGATAAGAACAGCTTTTGATCGTTCAACTGATGAAAGAATGATTGAAGAAACAGATAATTATAAAAAGAGATTAGATAAACAAATTAATAATAATTTTCAAATGTTAAATACTGTCGCAAGCATTATTGGAAATTCTAATTTGGATGAGTCTGCTGATTTTGATTCCATTTTGGAAAGGGCATATATTGAAAATGATTTCTTGACAGTTGCTTTTTTTTACAATGATGAAATGGGAACACTATCTACAGGTGATCATATTATTTCTAGTGATATTCATTTATCGTCACTACAGCCTGAAGTACAAGAAGTTGTTCGTAAAGCTTTGCGGGGAAAGGAAAATGTTTCAGAACCATTCTATGGTGATTTTTCCGAAGAAGAGGTTTTTACTTTTGGCGTTCCAGTATATCGAAATAAACAAATTGTTGGAGCTATGATTGCTAGTAGTGTTGTTGATGTATTTTCAGAAATTATAGATGGCGAAAAGGTCTTAAATGGGAGTGCTTATATCCATTTATTGGATGTGAATGGGAAATTTTTGATTCGTTCCTCACATGCAGTTGTTAAAGAAAAAAAGACTGATATATTTAAAGAACCGTATTTGTCTGGAGATGAATTAACAAAAATTAAAAAAAGTATGAAAAATTCTGAAATAGTCCGTTTTACATTTACCTATGAAGGAAAAGAGTATCATTCAATTTTAGAACCGCTTGATGTTAATGAATGGTATTTGTTTTGTATTAACTCTGTTCAAAATAGTAATAGTGGAATTTACTCGGTTGCTTATGCAGTAGCTTGTTTCTTTGTCATTATAGTGTTACTAGTAGGTTATCTTTTAATTTATGGTTATCGGACAATGAAAAAGAATAACCAGCAATTAATGGATTTTGCATATTTAGATCGTCTAACAGGAATTTATAATTTAAATCGTTTTGGGGAATTGGCACACCAGCATATTGAAGAACATTCTGAATATGCAATTGCTGCACTAAATGTACGTAAATTTAAATTTATAAATGAGATTTTTGGAAAAGAACAAGCAGATAGGTTACTGTGCTACATTGGAAGAATTTTAAATGATAATATCAAAGATGGTGAACTTGTCTGTCGTGATAGTGCTGATGTTTTTTATATGTTTTTATTAGAGACTGAAAAAAACATTCTTGAAGTTCGTCTTAAAGAAATTTTAGAAAAAATCAGAACGTCATCGAATGATTCTAATAGTAATTATAGAATTACTATGAGTTGTGGTATTGCAACAGCTACAGACAAGCAGGAACTACAAGTGTCAATGACACATGCAATGTTTGCCTTAGAAATATCGAAAAATAATTTTAAAATACCGCTGTGGTTTTTCGATGCGGCTTTACATGAGCAAGAAAAAATGAATGACTATATCGAAAGGCATATGTACGAAGCCATAGAAAACGGTGAGTTTAAATTGTATTTACAGCCAAAAATAGATTTAAAAACTAATTCTCTTGCTAGTGCTGAAGCCTTGGTACGTTGGATAAGAAACGATGGGACTACAATTTTTCCCTCACAATTTATCCCAATTTTTGAACAGAATGGATTTTGTGTTAATTTAGATATGTATATGGTTGAAAAGGTTTGCCAATTGCTTCGCCAATGGATTGACGAAGGATATCAAGCTATTCCGATTGCAATTAATCAATCAAAATTAGTACTTTATGAAATTGGATACGTAAAGAATCTTTGTGGAATATTAGATAGATATAATATTCCAGCATCATTAATTACTTTAGAAATTCTGGAAGAAATTGCAATCGAAAATGTAGATGACTTAAATAAAAAATTAACAGAATTAAGAGATATTGGTTTTAAAATATCTATGGATGACTTTGGAACAGGATATTCTTCATTAAATACTTTAGGAAAATTAAATATTGATGAATTAAAACTGGATCGTAGCTTTTTAGTTGAGATAAAGGATACTAGAAATCAAAATGCACGTTTAATAATGGAGGAAATTGTTCAACTATCTAAGAAACTTTCTATCTTTTCTGTTATTGAAGGAGTAGAAACAAGTGAAGATGATTTATTGGTTAAAGAAATTGGTTGTGATTATGGACAGGGATACTATTATAGTCGTCCTATTGATTCAAATGATTTTACAAGCAAGATGCTAAATAAGTTTAATAAATAATTTTAATTGGGAGAATTTTAATGGAAAATTTATTAATAGATAATATGCTGGAAAATGCTAAAATTGGAATTTGGGTTATTGAATTGTCTCATAATAAAAAGAATGACCCTAAAATGTTTGGTAATACTCATATGAAATTACTGTTAGGAGTAGCGGATTCTTATTCGCCGGAGGAAGTTTATCAATTTTGGGTAGAACGAATACATCCAGCTTATGTTTCTTATGTAGAGGAAGCAGTTGAACGTTTAATAAGTGGGAATAAGGCAGAAGTCGAATATCCTTGGAAACATCCTGAAAATGGCTGGATGTATATACGATGTGGCGGGTATCTCAATACTAATTTTACACAATGTTATCGATTGGAAGGGTATCATCAAGATATTAGTAATTTAATTTTCCGTTTCGAACCATTCTCATTTGATTATCAAATTCAAGATCAACTTTTATTTAAAGAATATTCACGCTATTATATGGATATATACGATGAATTATGTGAAATTGATCCGGTTACGAATACGATGGAGATTGTTTTTCAACGAAAAGATAAATATTTATCCATATTTTCGGGAATTAATTTTTTTGAATTTATAAAAAAATATATTTATTCTATGGATCATCTTATCATTTGTGAAACTTATAATGAATTATCTTCAGCAAAAAAACAAAAAGTGACGATTGATGTTCGTATTCATAATAGTAATGATGGGTATTCATGGATACGGCTTGTTTTTGTACTAGCACAAATGAACTATAGTCCTAAAGTTTTAATGGGAATTATGGACATTCAAGAACAAAAACGAAATATGGAGTTTTTTATTGATAGTGATGCAATACTCTCAACGATTATCGAGGAAAATGCTTATATTTTTGATATAGATATAATGACACAAAACATATCTGCTATTAAAGGTGAAAATTTATCAATTCATGATATGTCTTATAACAAATTTTTATCTTTATTTATGCAGAGATGCAGTGATATTTCTGAATTAGAATATCTTAATAGTTTTTTATCATTTAACCATTTAAAAGAACTTGTTTTTCAAAAAAAGAATGCACATATCGATATCCGTGAAAAAACAGAGCATTTTCTTTATGGCTGGTATCGGATCCATTTAATGGTTCCTAAAGCATTAGAAGACCGTATTTTAATTCTAATTAAAAAAATCGATAAAGACGATGTATTTCAAACGGTAATTACAAAATATGTACAAAAGAATTTTGAATCGCTCTGTTATATTGATTGCGATAGTGGCAAATATTTACAATTTGTTACTGAAGGAATGAAGGAACTAATTTTTAATGAAAATGAATTTGATTATAAAGATGCCTTAGATACATTTATTGAAAGTCAGGTGGTTATAGAAGATCGCAAAGTAGCTCAAACTAAAATGAATCTCGATTATATTTTTTTAACTTTGCAAAAAGATGGTGACTATTTTTGTAATATACGAATTTTGGATAGTTGTGGAGAATTTCACCAAAAAACAATACACTATTATATTTATGATGAAGATACAAAAATCATATTAATGATGGTTGCAGATACCACAGAACAATATTTATTAAATCAAAGTGAAAAAGAGCAAATAGAAAGATTAAAGCTAAAAGCAAATACAGATGAGTTAACTGGACTATATAATCGATATTATTGTAAAACACATATTAATGAATATTTACAAGAAGTACCTCAAGGACAGCAGGCGGTTTTTTTATTAATTGATCTAGATAATTTTAAAAATCTTAACGATTCTTTAGGACATTTAGCTGGTGATCAAGCATTAGTTGATGTAGCAAATGTTTTGAAAAATTCATTTTGTGATGATGCTATTATTTCACGTTTTGGAGGAGATGAATTTGTGGTTTTTGTAAAAAACATTCAAGACATCAAGCTTTTTAATCGTTTAATATCCAGACTTCTTCAACAATTAGATTTGTATTATCAAAGTGAAAAGGATCAGATAAACATCCAAGCTTCTATTGGAATAGCACTAGCACCTATTGATGGTAGAGATATGAATACTTTATATTTAAAAGCAGATAAAGCGTTGTATCAAGCAAAAGAAGGCGGAAAAAATAGATACAAGTATTACAATAATTAGTTTTGTTTAGATAAGATGTTAACTAAATATTTAGCCCAATTTAATATTAATTGAACTCTAGCAAAATAAATTGGAATTCTAAAGATAAAGTATGTACAAGCAAGATGAGTTAAGGTACTATAATGGAGCATAATCAAAAATATATTTATTTCTGTGTTTAAGAAAGTATAAGAAAATATCTTTTTTATATTGTCCTCATTATGATGGGGTGGGAATAATAAAAAATGAATCTTAATTTGGGAATATTAAACTCTATTTTTATAGAGTTTTTTTTGTTATTGGAGGTATTGAAAAATATTATATAAAAATAAATATAGTAGTTATTTTGGGCGAAACAGGGATAAGATGGACTTTTTTTGCAAAATATGTATATTTTTTTCGACAATTTTTTATAGACTGATATAGTCTATTTAAGCATATCTGTTAACTTTTGCTACACATCTGAAAGAAAAAGTTTCACCAGTGACCCATTTTGACAATGTCGTTAATTATGGTTAATTTTACAGTGTTGTAATCTTTTTATAATTATGCCTATAATTTTGTCATAAAGGAGGGGTAAATAATGTTAAATACTGTAGCATTAGTAGGGAGATTAGTAGATATCCCGGAAATGAAAACAACGATTGGAGGTGTAAAAGTAGCAAATGCAACTATTCAAATCGAACAAGGTTTTAAAAATAGTCTTGGTGCATTTGAAAATGATTACATTGTTGTAAGTTTATGGCGCGGTATCGCTGAAATGATTATTGATTGTGCAAGACCAGGATGCATGATTGCAGTTAAAGGAAGACTGCATTCGAGAACATTAGAATGTGCCGAGTCAAAACAAATTACTTCAATTGAAGTAATTGCAGAACGAGTTTCTTTATTAGATAAATATTTCAAAAACTATGATTAAATATCATTTGAGTTTAACCGGCTTATTTGTTATAATGATTTAACGAAAGTGGGTGAAAAAATGACTATTGATCAAAGTAAAATTAGAAATTTTTCAATTATCGCACATATCGATCATGGTAAAAGCACCCTAGCAGATCGAATTTTGCAAATAACTGGAGCTGTCGCAGATCGTGAAATGAAGGCACAGTTACTCGATAGTATGGATTTAGAGCGAGAAAGAGGAATTACCATCAAATTAAACGCAGTTCAACTGAATTATACTGCTAAAGATGGTCAAACATATTTGTTACATTTAATTGATACACCAGGCCATGTCGACTTTACTTATGAGGTATCGAGATCGTTGGCTGCTTGTGAAGGTGCAATATTAGTTGTTGATTCAGTGCAGGGAGTTGAAGCACAAACGTTGGCAAATGTGTATTTGGCTCTAGATAATAATTTAGAAATATTGCCAGTTATTAATAAAATCGATTTGCCAAGTGCTGATCCGCAACGAGTTATACGTGAAGTTGAAGAAGTTATTGGTTTGCCGGCAGATCATGCACCGTTGATTTCAGCAAAGAGCGGTTTAAATGTTGAAGAAGTTCTTGAAAAAGTTGTACAGGAATTTCCTGCTCCTAGTGGAGATGTGAATAATCCAACACAAGCTTTGATTTTTGATTCTTATTATGATAGTTATCGCGGAGTAATTGTATTTGTTAGGGTTAAAGAAGGAACTATTAACGTTGGAGATCATGTGAAGTTTATGGCAACAGGAGCAACATATGAAGTAACTGAATTAGGTGTAAGAACTCCTCGTGAAGTAAAAAAAGAACAGTTAGTGGTAGGTGAAGTAGGCTGGTTTGCCGCTTCAATAAAATCCATCCAGGATATTCATGTGGGGGATACTGTAACTACAGTTGAAAATGAGTCTAATATTCAATTACCCGGATACCGCCAATTAAATCCGATGGTATATTGTGGTTTATATCCTGTTGATAACGCTCGTTATAAAGATTTACGGGAAGCGTTAGAAAAAATGAAATTAAGTGATTCATCATTAATGTTTGATCCAGAAACCTCACAAGCATTAGGATTTGGATTTAGATGTGGTTTTTTAGGCTTGTTGCATATGGATGTTATTCAAGAACGTTTAGAAAGAGAATTTGATCTTGATTTAATTGCAACGGCACCATCAGTTATTTATCATTGCTATTTGACAGATCGTAGTGAAGTAATCGTTGATAATCCAGCGATGATGCCTGAGCCGCAAGTAATTGATCATATTGAAGAACCTTATGTTAAAGCTTCTATTATGACTCCAAACGAATACGTAGGGGTTATCATGGAATTATGTCAATCTAAACGTGGAGAATATCAGGATATTGAATATATTGATGATACTCGACGTAATGTAATTTATGAAATTCCTTTATCTGAAATTGTATATGATTTTTTTGACAAATTAAAATCAGGTACTAAAGGCTATGCATCTCTTGATTATGAATTGATTGGCTATCGTACTAGCAAACTTCAAAAAATGGATATTTTATTGAACGGAGAAGTCGTTGATGCACTTTCAACAATTGTGCATAAGGATTTTGCATATGGACGAGGAAAAATTATCTGTGAAAAATTAAAAGAAATTATTCCAAAACAAATGTTTGAAGTGCCAATTCAAGCAGCACTACAAGGGAAAATAATTGCCCGTACTACAATTAAGGCGATGCGTAAAAATGTATTGGCAAAATGTTATGGCGGCGATATTTCTCGTAAAAAGAAATTACTAGAGAAACAAAAAGAAGGTAAAAAACGAATGAAGGCAGTTGGAAATGTTGAAATTCCACAAGAGGCATTCATGGCGATATTATCTGTTGACGATGAGTAGGATAAATTATCTATCCTACTTATTTTTTTGTTGTAAATAGTCTTGATAGCCATTACAATATAAATATATACGAATAAAGGAGAATGAAAATGACAATCAAATTACCAGACAATTTTTTCTTTGGGGCGGCTTTATCTGGTCCGCAAACTGAAGGTGCTTATAACGTTGGTGGTCGCCTAAGATCATACTGGGACATGTGGTCTGACCAGGAAATCAATGCTTTTCATAACAATGTTGGCTCATATGTCGGAAATGATATGTATCACCGTTATGAAGAAGACATAAAACTGTTCAAATCAATGAACTTTAAATCTTTTAGAACATCAATGCAGTGGACTAGACTGCTTGATCAGGATGGAAATATTAATCCAGAAGGAGCTGCATGGTATCATAAACTGATCGATTGTGCCAATGAAAACGGAATCGATATCTTTATGAACATGTATCATTTCGATATGCCTGAATATTTATATAAACGTGGTGGTTGGGCTAATCGTGAAGTTGTTGAAGCTTATGCAAATTTTGTTAAAAAGGCAATGGAGGAATTTGGTGGCAAAGTTAAATATTGGTTTACATTCAATGAGCCAATCGTTGAACCAGAACAGCAATATTTGCATGGGGTTTGGTTTCCCTATGAAAAGAACATTAAACGTTCATTGGATGTCCAATATAATATCACATTAGCACACTGTCTAGCAGTAATGAACTTTAGAGAACTGCAGGCTAGAGGGAAAATGGTTGAAGGAGCGAAGATAGGGATGATCAACTGCTTTGCACCACCATATACAAAAGAAGATCCAAGTCCAGAGGATCTGGAAGCAGTAAGAATGACAGACGGGTTGCATAACCGCTGGTGGTTAGATGTAGTAGCACACGGACATCTGCCAAAGGATGTAATTGATACAGTAGAAAATGAATGGAAGATCAAAATGAATCGTCGCCCTGGAGATGAAGCAATCTTAGCTGGAGGAAAAGTAGATTGGTTGGGATTTAATTATTACCAGCCGACAAGAATTCAGGCACCAGATCAGAAATTTGATGAAAATGGATTGCCATGTATAGCGAAACCATATATCTGGCCAGAGAGAAGAATGAACGAACACCGTGGCTGGGAGATTTATCCGAAAGGAATCTATGATTTTGGGATGAAGATTAAAAATGAATGTCCGGATCTGCCTTATTTCATATCAGAAAATGGAATGGGGGTAGAAGGAGAAGAAAAATATATGGATGAAAATGGATCGGTACAGGATGATTATCGAATAGAATTTGTAAGGGATCATCTGGAATGGATTGCAAAAGCAATAGAAGATGGATCAAACTGTTTAGGATATCATTACTGGGGAGTAATAGACAACTGGTCATGGGCAAATGCTTTTAAAAATCGTTACGGATTCATTCGTGTAGCATTAGATCAGGGATACAAGAGAATTGAAAAGAAGAGTGCTAACTGGATAAGAGAAGTAGCGAAGAATAATGAATTCGAGTAGGAAGTGAGTAATCACTTCCTTTATTTTTTATTAATAATATTTTAATGTACTATCTAATTATTATAGTTTATAATTAATAACGAATAGGATGATATCTCTAATTGTTGTATTAATATTTTTTATTATTAGGAAATTAGTAACATGTTTTGTCTTTAATCAATGATATTTTAATTTTTAAAACCTATTTTGTCATAAAATATTTTAATAAAATTATGGCAGTTATTTTTACTTTGTGGTAAATTTTGTTTTTAATTTACTTACAAGTAAATTTGTTTTATAATGAACAAATGATAAGGAGGCGTAGAAATGGCATTTAATTTTCGAAATAAAATACCTAAGGTACGTTTTTATGGGGCGTCAGAACAAGAACGTGAACAAAAAAATTTACAAGATAACATTGTTAGTCGGCGATTAATCGGACTACTTTGTTTTGTTATTGCTGTTACTTCCGTAATGGCAATACGTTTAGGAATTATACAATTTAAACAGGCTGATGAATTAGCAGTAAAGCTGGAACAATATGGTACTACTACATATACGAGTGATGCTCCTAGAGGAGAAATTGTTGACCGTGAATATGTAAAATTAGTGGAAAATACAAGTGTAATTTGTGCAACATATTATGCACCTAAAAAAATTGATAATGATGTTTTAAAAGAATCAGCTGCTTTTTTAGCAAAAAATATCAATATTGATGTAAATGATAAAAAAATCATTTCTGATCGAGCAAAAAAGGATTATTTTATTTTAGCTTTTAAAGATGTTGCTGACGGATTGATTAGCGATAAAGAAAAAGAAGAAATCAAAGCTCAAGAAAATGCAGACAAAAGATTATATAGTCTTAAATTAGAGAGAATTACTGATGAATTAATTAGTCAATATATGGATGAAGCAACATTAAAATATACTCACTTTTTATACTTGATGCAAAATTGTACGAGTGGTTCGTCAATTTTGGCTGAAGGTTTAACTGATGAGGAGGCTAGTATTATTGGTGAAAATGCAGATATCTTACCCGGGGTGACAGTTACAACAGATTGGGCACGTCAATATTCAAATTCAACAGAGTTTGCTTCAGTTTTAGGCAAAGTGACGACTAAAAAACAAGGGTTACCTGTAGAATTAAAAAATGAATTATTAGCATTGGGATACCAAAATGATTCTAGAGTAGGAACTTCGGGCTTAGAGGAGCAGTATGAAGATATTTTACGAGGGAATGATAGTACCTATACCTTAAATTATGATAGCTCAGGAAACCCAATAATAACAAGTACTAAAGCAGGAACTGCAGGTTCAAATATTCGTATTTCAATTGATTGGGAACTTCAACAATTAGCTAATCAAAAAATCGAAGAGGAATTAAAAGCTTGTAATAGCAGTAATAAATATTTTAATAAAATGTTTTTTATTCTAATGGATCCATATACGGGTGAAATTATTGTAATGGCCGGCAAAACAATCGATAAAGCAACTGGTGAAGTTAGTGATTATGCTTCAGGGAATTACCTAGATGCAAATAAAATCGGTTCAACAATTAAGGGAGGTTCAATTTATACTGGTTTCAAAGAAGGAGTAATTGGACCAAACACTTATTTTGTTGATGAGCCAATCAAAATTAAAGGAACAAAAGCTAAAAAGTCTTGGAAATCTTTTGGAACTATTAATGAAGTTGATGCTCTGGCTTATTCATCAAATGTTTATATGTTTAGGATAGCAATGCTTTTAGGTGGGGCAAATTATGTTTATGATGGGCCGTTGAAAATAAATGAAGAAGCTTTTGATACTTTAAGAAATGATTTAGGTGAGTTAGGGTTAGGAGTTAAAACAGGATTAGATGTTTCAAATGAAGCATTAGGATATCGAGGAAAACAACGTACAGGTGGGTTGTTATTAGATGCAATGATTGGTCAGTATGATACTTACACAAATATTCAATTAGCACAATACGCATGTACATTGGCTAATGGCGGGAAAAGAATCCAGCCCCACTTACTTTTAGACTCATATACTACTGATGAGGATGGAGAAATACAAGTTAATTATGAGGCAAATACAAATGTATTAGATGATGTTAGTAATCAAGCGACGGCGTTTAGCCAAATTAAACAAGGAATGAGAGCTTGTGTTACCCGAACTGAAGGAACTGCACATTCTTGGAATTCAAAACCATATGTAACTTATGCTAAAACCGGAACAGCAGAAGATTATACAACTGATGATGGTAAGACTGGAACAACCGATTATCCTAATCATTTACAAATAGGTTATGTGCAAACAACGGAGGATTCTAGACCAGAAGTTGCTTTTGCTTGTATGAGTTATCGACAAACTACTGCAACAAGCGGATCTAGTTCTGCTCCGATCGTTGCTCAAGCAGTAATTGATCGTTACTGGGAGAAGTATCACTCAACAAATTAAAAAAAGTGCTAGTAATTATTTAAATACTATGATAATATATTAGACGGAAGTTTACTAATGGAGGTGTAACTAATGAGAGAAAATATCATTTATAAATGTACTGAATGTGGTGAAGAAAACTATATCAACACAAAAAATAAAAGAAATCATCCAGATAGAATGGAAATCAACAAATACTGTCCAAGATGTAATAAAAAAACTGTACATAAAGAAAAGAAATAAGCCTTATTGGCTTTTTTTCTTTATAGGAGGAAGAAGATGAAAATAAAAACATTACTGCTAGGTAATATGCAAACTAATGGCTATGTGGTAAGTGATGAGAATCATCATTGCTTAATCATTGATCCTGGAGCTAATGGTAAGAAAGTTGTGCATTATTTGACGGAAAATGAACTAGTTCCAGAAGCTGTTTTATTAACTCATGGACATTTCGATCATATTGGTGCGGTTGACTATTTATACGAACATTACCACTGTCCTATCTATCTTCATCAAGACGATTTAGAAATGCTAGATAATCCTCAGTTAAATTTATCAGTGTATGAAAATCCTTTTACTGTTAAAGCACCAGTTCAGTCAAGCCATGAGGAGATGAAGTTTGGGGATTTTGATGTACAATGGCTACATTTACCAGGACATTGTCCAGGATCGTCAATGATTTATTTAAAAGATGAAAATATAATTTTTTCTGGAGATGTATTGTTTAAAGGGTCAATTGGACGCTTTGATTTTCCAAATTCATCAAAGTATGAAACAATCGAAAGCATAAATAAAATAAAGGAATATGATTTTGATGCTGTTATTTATCCTGGTCATGGACCAAACTCTACGTTAAGTGAAGAACGCCTAAATAATCCATATTTAAAAAAGTCGTAATTTTTATAGTGAACTGCCTTTGTTGGACAAAAAATAATTTAAATTAATTGTAAGGCTTGATTCCTAATTTGTATAGGGGTTAAGCCTTTTCTTTTTACTGTAATTATAGAATTATTATGGTATTCGATATAATCTATCATAGCTTGTTTTAACTCTTCTAATGATTTGAATGTATCTTCAAATCCATAAAACATTTCATTCTTCATTTTTTCCAAGAAGTTTTCTATTAGTAAATTATCCTGACCGTTCCCTTTCGAGACTTTGATTAAGTAATTCCTTTTTCTTTTAATTTATTTTAATATGAGAAATGTTGGTACTGCCATCCTTGATTACTATGGAAAAATTTAGAGAAAGCCATATCTAACATTCGGTATGTTTGAAATAAACTTGGTGTAGTTGATATATTGTATCCTACGATTTTTCTACTATGCATATCTAAAATTGGAGATAAATATAATTTACTCATAGCTGTTTTAAACTCAGAAACATCAGTTGTCCATTTTTGATTAACCGATGTAGTTTTAAGGTTTCTATTAAAATATGTTTTTCTAATATACTTATTCTCTCGTTTATCAAGAAGTAAGTTCTTACAAGTTCCATTCATTTCCCCCTTATAAGAGTTATAACGTTGCTTAGGAGTAGGATTAAGTGCATATAAACCCATATGTGACATAGTACCACTATTCTTTGTTTATTCGTAAGTTTGGACATATAAAAAGTGAACCGAATAGGTTGGACAACTTATTCGGTTCGCTATAATTTTTTACGATTTTTTTAATAATTCAATTATTGCAGTATTTTACAATAATGCGAGTTGATCGCTGTGAGTTTATTTTAGGAAAGAATCCCATGGTTGAAATAATAAAAAATGAGTCATGATATAATTATCTTAGTGTAAATATATTGCAACTTGACATTCTACTAGCTTATATAATTAATGAATATATTAACTTTTCTGCCTGCATGCTCTTTCAAATTATAGAACCTGCTTGCAAAAAATGAAAGCAGCTTGCATAAAGGAATGTGGCGTTCTTATTCCTTCTTCGGATAGAATGTTAGTGAAAGGAAGGGATAACATGAATAAAAAGAATTTGTTATTGTCAGTGGCATTATCAGGAACTATGCTAATGTCCAATGGTATTACCGCATTAACGGCTCAAAATGCTGTATATAGTCCGGGCGTAACGGTAGAGAAAAATACTAATCCAGACTGGGATGCCGATTATACCGCAACCTTTGTTTATGAAGACAAAGATGCACGTGACGCAGAAAGAGTAACAGTTTCAGGTAATTTTCAGTTTTACTCATTAAATGATCCGGTTGTTAAAAATTATGAAAAAACAGCTGATCCTACCGGAGCCAAGGTTTACAGTGCTTATGACTATGATAAGGATAACGCAATGTTCAATGTAAGCGGCGGACAAAATAATGATACACCCATTTATGAACTGGAGGAAACAGGAGACGAAAGATTCGAGATTACACTGCCGTTACCGGGCAATCAGTATTTTTATGATTATACAGTAGAGTATAGTGACGGTTCAAAAGTTACGATTCAGGATCCGGTAAATCCATCAAAGAAAAACAGCTTAACTGATCATGATTCGGGACACAGTGTTTTCTATGTTGGAAACAGTGAAAATACAACAGCAGGACAGGAGTATATTTATCCAAGAGCTGACGGTCAAACAGGGAAATATGAATTTATTGAATACAAGGATGCACATAACACAGATGAAGAAACACAGTCATTAGGTGTTTATCTACCATACAACTATGATCCTTCAAAAACATATAAAACGATTTATGTATCACATGGCGGTGGCGGAAATGAAGCCGAATGGATGGAAATTGGTTCATTGCCAAATATTATGGATAATATCCTTGCGGAAAAAGAAGCAGCAGAAAGTGTTGTTGTAACAATGGATAACAGTCACTTTGGATGGGATTATGATTTAATTGCGAAAAATTTCAAAGAAAATATCATTCCGCTGATTGAAGAGAGATACAGCGTATCTACGAAAGTGGAGGACAGAGCGCTGTGTGGTCTATCAATGGGAGCATTGACAACAGGGACAATCATGTTCAGTTATACAGACATGTTTGGAGCGTATGGAAATTTTTCAGGGACAGCAGATCCACTGATTTGTAAAGACTGGGAGTTATTAAAAACAAAGACAGTATATCTAACTGGCGGGAATCTAGATATGGCTATTCAGGCGACGCAGGAATCTGGAGATTCAGCATTTAACAGAGGGAAGACAGTAAGAGCACATGAATATTTAGAAGAGCTGGGAGTAGAGCATTTTTATGATTTAAAATACGGTTCACATGACTGGGGCGTATGGAGAGATGCATTTACAACATTTGTTAAAGATATTTTATGGGGTTATGAATATCCTGGAGAATCTACTTATCAAGCCGGTGTGACAGTAGAAGAAAATATTAATCCAGCATATGATGGTGATTATATAACAACTTTTGTATACGAAGATCAAGATATCAAGGATGCGGTCAAGGTAACTGTTTCAGGAAATTTACAATTCTATTCTAAAGATGATGAAGCGGTTAAAAACTATACTCAGACTTTAGATTTTTCACAAGCAAAAGTATATAATGCTTACGAGTATAAAGATGGAATGTTTAATACTGGCTATGGGTTAAATAATGATACTGCCATTTATGAATTGACAGAGACAAAAGATGAACGTTTTGAAATTACTTTACCATTACCAGGGAATCTTTACTACTATGACTATACAGTTACTTATGCTGATGGCACTACAGTAACAATTCAAGATCCAGCAAATCCGTCACTAAAAAATGACTACAATAATCATGATGCTGGCCACAGTTTGGTGTATGTTGGTTCTTCAAAGAATACTATTGATGGACAAGAATATGTTTATGCTAGAGATGATAATCAAAAAGGAACATATTCATTCGTAAATTATGATGCGATTGATGGAACAAAACAACCATTAGGTATATATCTACCATATAACTATGATGCTACTAAAAGCTATAAAACTATTTATGTATCACACGGTGGCGGTGGTAATGAAGTTGAATGGATGACAATTGGTGCGGTTCCAAATATAATGAATAATTTATTAGCTGATAAAGAAGCAGCTGAAGCAATTGTTGTAACAATGGATAATACATATTTTGGTTGGGACTACGATCAAATTAAAAATAACTTAATGAATCATATTATTCCATTTATTGAAGCTAACTATAGTGTTTCAACTATCAGCAATGATCGTGCATTCTGTGGATTATCTATGGGTGGTCTTACAACAACGTCTATTTATACGACCTTAGCAGATAAATTTGGATATTTAGGAATTTGGTCAGCAACTGATCCAAATACTGATATATCAGCAATAAAAAATGCGGACAAACCAACATTATTATTAGCAGCTGGTATTGTTGATTATGGTAAAGTTGGATTTACAGGAAATAAAGATTTTGCAGGATTATTAGCAAATCTAGATGAAGCAGGCATTAAATATGATTATATTGAAACTTATGGTGCTCATGACTGGGGAACATGGCGTAGTCTGTTTACAACATTTGTAAAAGACTATTTATGGGATATTAAAGAAGTAAAGGATGAGCCAACAGTAAATCCTGGAGATACGACAAAACCGGTTGTAAGTGTAAAAACTGGTGATAATGTTGATATAAATGGACTGTTACTCATTTCTGGACTATCATTATTAGGTATTTCTATTCAATACTATTGTAAGGCTCATAGAGGACATTAAAAGACTATATATTTTGAAGCGAACCCCAAAAGTTGGACATAACCAACGTGAGGGGTTTTTATTATGGTAAAGTTAACGAGAAAAAAGATGCTATAATTTATAGAGAGGGATTACAAAACCCGCTATAAATTATAATGAGAGATTATGAAGATAATCCATAATCTCTTTAAAGTATAGTGGGGAAAATGTCCGGATTATCATTCCTTTCACTTTTTTATTTTGTGGACTAATAGAATAAGATTCATATTTATTTTGTGAATAAATATTATCCTTTTTATTGACCTAAACCTTAGGGCATAATATGTAATAAGCGCAAGGAGAATGAATGCTATGAAGACCATGAAGTTGAAGAGTGGTTTCATATTACCAAGAAAGCACTCATATATTATGAAAAAGTTGGTTTAATAAAACCAGATAGAGATGATAATGACTACCGAAATTATAGTCAAAGCGATGCTGATAGTGTGAAACTTATTGTATTTTTAAGATCAATGAAAATATCACTAGAAGAAATAAAAAAATCAATATATCAATGTATAGCAGATTGGGAAAAAGATGGACGATACAATCATGTCGCTTTTGTAGTCGCATCTGGAAGTAAAATATCTAGCGGGTATGATGATGTAACAATTGCACAACATACAAGTAACTGTTGTGCTAGAGTAACCTCTTCCGTAACCGGATGGGGAAATACCTCTGCAGTATAAAATTTACAATCGAAGAACTACGAATGAGAATATAGAAATTGAAAAATAGTTACTTGCAGATTCTAGTACTAGATAAGAGTATAAAATATAGGCGCTTTAAAATAATGTAGGGTGCCTAACAAAAAGTAGGGTTGGAAGATGTAATGTCTTCATTAATAACCCTATTTTTTATGTGTCTAGATATATTATCCAATTTATATTTTATTTAGATTTGTTTTGCTTAAAAGGTTAGAATAATCGTATTTTTTTATTTTTTAAAAGTAATTTCTATATTACAGGCGTAAATGATAATAGGAGGTATTTTTATGGATGAACTATTTGAAAAAATCTTAAATCATGCAATTAATTATAAGACATCAGATATTCATATTTTAATGAAGCAAAAATGTTCTGTTTCTTTTCGGCAACATGGTGATTTGGTATTATATGATACATTTGAAAGTCATATCGGATTAAAATTATTTAATTATATTCGTTTCAAGTCAAATATAGATATTAATTATCGTTTACGACCACAAACGGGTCATTTAAATTATATTTATCAAAATCAAATTTACTATTTACGAATATCTAGTTTACCTGGTAGAGAATTAGATAGTATTGTAATTAGAATTTTAAACAATCATCAACAAATTGCCCTTGATAAATTGACTATTTTTAAAGAAACAACTGTTTTTTTAAAACATATCACGACTTTAGAAGCCGGACTATTTATTGTAAGTGGAGCAACTGGTTCAGGAAAGTCAACCACACTATATACCCTACTAGATTCAATTAACGCTACTCAACAAAGAAATATTGTCACTCTTGAAGATCCAGTCGAAATAAAAAAGGAGTATTGCTTGCAAATTCAAATAAACGAAAAACTAGGAATTACATATAATAACTCTTTAAAACAAATCTTACGCCATGATCCTGATGTAATAATGATAGGTGAAATACGCGATGAGCAAACTGCTCGTCTAGCTGTTACATGTGCATTAACAGGCCATTTAGTATTAACAACAATCCATTCGTCAAATTGCCTTACAACAATCAGACGTCTTTTAAACTTAGGACTTTTAAAAATTGATATAGAGGATGTTTTAATTGGCATAATATGCCAAAAAATGCTCTATCACAAGTATACACATCAGCCCTTAATTTTACCAGAATATTTAAATCGTCAAAAAATTTTAACTTTTTTCAATAATGAACCTGTTAAATATCAAACATTTGAAATGAATGCAAAATATTTATTAAAAAATAATTTAGTTGATTATACACAGGTTGCAGGAATTATTTATGAATGATGATTTACAATTATTAGAAAATATCGCTAACTTTTTAAAACAAGGTTATTTAATCAAAGATGTTTTAAATTTATGTCTGATAATCCATCAAACTGAAAAAATAAAGCTGATTGAACAAAATTTGGTTGCTGGTAAAGCATTTGATGAGGTTATTATAGAAATTGATTTTGACAATACATTTATTGAATACTTTAAATTTTTTCGATTTAAAAATAATATTTCAACTGCAATTGAGCATAGCTTAAAAATATGCAGAAAAAAGGAACAAATATTTACACAGCTAAAAAAAGAATTAACGTATCCAGTTTTACTCATTATTTTTTTAATGTTTTTTTCATTGTTTATTGTATATGGATTATTACCATCAATCATGCAATTGTTTGTCGAATTTAATATTAGTCCAAGTATTATAACTAGAATTATATTTAAGCTTTTTGAAATTATTCCAATTATAGTAATTTTCATTATACTTAGTTTTACAGTATTTTTCACAATAAGTATTTATGCTATTAAAAGAAAATATTTTAAACTTATTGATTTGTTAATTGAAAAAATAGTTTTAATAAGAAGGTTAATCCAAAAATACTATTCACTAAAATTTGCTCTGTACTATAATGAATTACTGATCAATGGCTATGATTCAACTGATATTATTGTCATGCTTTATGAGCAAATAGATGATAGTGATATTAAAATGATAATTTACGAAATTTATCGACAAGTTTTAGAAGGAGAAGCTTTAGAGGATATAATAAATGATTTTGAATATTTTGAACCATTATTTATAGCATATTTTAAATTATTAATTCATGATAATCAAAAAGATAAATCACTCGATAATTATTTAAGGGTATCTATTGATACTTTGCATATGCAGGTAACGAGATTGATTAAACTCTTTGTACCAATAATATATTGTTTTGTGGCTGGTTTTGTAATTTTAGTTTATGTTGCAATTGTTATTCCGATGATGAATGTAGTCAGTAATTTATAGGAGGTATGAAAGATGAAAAGGAATAATGGCTTTACATTGATTGAGATGATTTTTTGTATTTCAGTAATTTTAGTTATTTTGTTACTTGTTATTCCTAATGTAACTAGTAAGAATCGGGTTGTTAAAGAAAAGAGTTGTGATGCGCAAATAGAAGTAGTTAATTCACAAATAGTTTTATACGAAATTGAAAACGGAGAACTTCCAACTAGTATTAGTGATTTGACTTCTGGAGAACATCCATATTTGACAGAAAAGCAGGCAACATGTCCAAGCGGACTTAGGATTTCAATCAGTGATGGACAAGCATATGTACGATGATAGCGGATTCACTCTGATTGAAGTTGTCTTTACAATTAGTATAATCTTAATTTTAAGTACAATTACACTTCATTTTGTAATTAATTCAAAACCAGTAATTTCTTTACAGCAGCAATGTCAACAGGTAATTTCATTGTTAGAAGAAGGAAAAAGTAGAGCTATGATCAACCACGAGCAAATAAATATAGTTATTCAAACAAAACAAATTAGTTATAATGGACAAAAGGATCAACGAACTCTTACGATTAACGACAACTATTATATTGACGATTATTATGAGTTTCACTTTAATCATAATGGAAATATCAGTTCGGGTGGTCATCTAAAGATTTGTAGTTCAAATGGATGTAAAAGTATAATTTTAAATGTTGGAAGTGGAGCATTTTATGTTAAATAAGCAAGGGATGACATTAATTGAAACATTGATGGCTTTTTCTATTTTTATCAGTATTATAGTATTGTTTCTTTCTTGTTATAATAATGCAATAAATCATCATTATCAGATTAATCAGGATTATATGAACTATTTAAAACAGCAACAAGAAAAGGAGGTAGAGCTGTGGCAGACAAGTGGTTTGAGCGAATCAGTCAACGAGGTTTTACATTGATTGAAGTTCTTTTTTCTTTATCAATATGTTTATTAATTATTTTAAACAGTGTCCCCATTTTAAGAATAGTTACTGCAAAAGATAAAGTATCCTTTAATCTTTCTAGTTATGCTCTTGGAGTTAAACAAATTTCATCAATTTTGCATACGGCTAAGGATATTGAAATCAATGATGATTTAACTTACACAAATGCAAATAACGAAATCTTTACTATTTCACTAAATCATCATAGGATAGTAAAAGAGCCAGGTTTTGATATCATTATACACAATGTTGATGAATTAAATTTTTATCAAAAAAATAAGAATATTTATATGAAAATAATAGTCGATAATAAAGAACATGTTTATCTTATTGCTACTGATTATCAAATAAGTGAGAATGAAAAAGATGAAGTTGAAACAGTATTGTAATAATCGGGGTACGATTCTTCAAGTCGTGTTAGTTATTTTTATTGTTTTAATCTTAAACATAAGTCTTGTTTTTAATAATATAATAGAGAATAGCCGCAGTCTAGAACGAATCAGAGAATTAGATAGGGCACGTTTGTTGGAAATAACAATACTGAGATATTATAAAGAAACAATTTTAAATGATCTTCTTTTTAGTGATGAAATAAGTATTGATGATTATTTCATTAATTATACAGTGGATGATATGGGGAGTTACTATTATATTGTTACAACAATCAAACAAAATGATTCATCATACAGTTTTAATTTGGAGATTAATATCGAAACGCTAGTAATATCATCGTTTGATTATCAATAGTTACTAAAATCACTTCACTTTATCGATGATTTTTGATATAATCACAAAGTAAATTACAAGTAAGGAGATTTTAAAATGATTAGTGTTGGAGATTTAAGACCAGGAATTACTTTTGAATATGAAGGTAACTTATATGTAGTGCTTGATTATTCTCATAATAAAACAGCTCGTGCGGCTGCAAATATCAAAGTTAAAATGAAAAATATGCGTTCTGGAGCAACTACTGAAATTACTTTTGGTGGAAATGATAAAGTAAAAAAAGCACATATCGATAAACGTAAAATGCAATATTTATATAATTCAGGAGATGCTTTAGTTTTCATGGATAATGAAACTTACGAACAAATCGAAATTCCTGCTGGAAACTTAGAATGGGAAATGAATTTCTTAAAAGAAAGTGATGAAGTTGAAGTAACTAGTTATGAAGGAGAAGTATTAGGGGTATCTTTACCAATTAATGTACCTTTCACTATTACAGAAACTGAACCAGCAGTAAAAGGTGATACAGCTACTGGGGCAACAAAAAATGCAATTATCGAAACTGGATTTCAAATTAAAGTACCTTTATTTATTTCTGAAGGTGAAGTTGTCATTGTTAATACAGTTGATGGAAAATATCAAGGAAGAGCTTAACACTAGTTTAACTAGTGTTTTTTTTCATATATTTTAACTTTTAGCATATATTAAAGTAGTTGATAAAAGGAGAAATAATATGAATAGACAAGCCATTACTTTTTTAACCCTATTTAGTCTAATTTTGGTACTTTCAATTTACTATATTCTTCTACCACCTGAAGGTGAAGCCAGTGAAGTATCTGTTAATAATGAAGAATTATCGCAAATTGAAGTATTACAACAAAATTTAGAAAAAGAAAGAGCAGATTTAATTAGTGAAAATAATGCAATTATTGCATCAAGTGATAGCGATAGTAATAAAATCGCTGCTGCTTTGGCTAATATTAGTGAAGCTAAAGAAACTGCTGCTTTAGAAGCAAAAATTACAAAGATAATTAATGATGCTGGTTTTAAGAATGCATTTGTTGAGGTTGAGAATAAAACGATTAAAGTAGTTATTGATAAAAAGGAAGCAAGTAGTAGTGATGCTAACAGTATTATTAAAACAGTTATGGAAAAGACTAAAAATGAGTATCAAGTTGAAGTCAAGTTTATCAGTGAGACTTGAATTTTATCTTAAATTTATATACAATGGGAGTATATAAAGGAGCATTTAATATGAGTCAAGAATATTATTCAGTAGAAAAAGAATCTAATTTAGGAGCTTTAAATATTGGTTTGAGCGTTTTTCAAGCTATAGTTGTAAAAGCAGTTGAGTCAGTTGATGGTGTTCAATTTGAAGGAAATATGATCCCAATGCCTGGAAGTGGGCCAGTTAGAACAAATATTAATAAAAATAACCAAGTAATTATTGATGTTGATGTACTAATTGATTATGGATTGAATGTTGCATCAGTGACTAGTGCCTTACAAAATAAAATAGCTCAAAGCTGTTTTGAAATGACAGGAATCAAAAATGTTAAAGTAAATATTGAAGTTAAAGGAATTAATTTTTAAGGTTATCTTCGGATAATCTTTTTTGTTTTATTATGATGCATTTCGTTTATTTTAAAGTGCAAATATGGTAAAATCATGATAGATATTTTGGAAGGACGGATTAGATGAAAAAATATAGAAAAAAAATAATTAGAGAAAAAGCAGTAATTGCAACTTATCAAAAACTGCTAGTAGATACAAATGAAGATGAGATTCGTGAATATTTAAACAGTGATAAGGATTTATCTAGCAATCAAGATGATTTTGATTATTGTTTTATGTTTATTATAAGTATTGCTAGTAACATTGAACGTTATAAAGCTGAAGTTGCTAAATATTTAAAACCCGGATGGACGTTAGATAGATTATCAAAAATGGAACTTGCAATTTTATTAGTTGGATGTTATGAACTTTTAGAAACTGAACAAAGTAAAGAAGTAATCATTAATGAAGCGGTTGAATTATCAAAAAAATATTGTGATAGTGATGCTTATAAATTCATTAATGGATTACTTAATAGGATTAAATAGTGGAAAAACGATATCTGACGGTTAGTGCACTTAATCGTTATTTAAAAGCTAAAATTGATTCTGATAGTCAATTACAGCGAATCTTAATCAAAGGTGAGGTTTCTAATTTTAAACATCATAGTTCAGGACATTTTTATTTTACGCTAAAAGATGAGCATTCAAGAATAAATGCAGTAATGTTCTCTTCAAAAGCTAGTAAAGTTCCTTTTGATTTGACCAATGGGATGAAAGTACTTGTTCAAGCTAGTGTGTCAGTATATGATGTAGCAGGCACCTATCAATTGTATGTTGATACAATTGAACAAGATGGATTAGGAAATTTATTTTTAAAATATGAACAATTAAAAAAGCAGTTAGCTAACGAAGGTTTATTTAACCCTGAAAATAAATTAGTAATTCCTAAATTTCCTAGTAAGATTGCAGTTTTGTCAGCCTATCCTAGTGCTGCTCTTGCTGATATTATTAGAACCATTCACTTGCGTTTTCCTGTCGTTCGTGTAATCGTATTTCCAATTCCAGTCCAGGGTAAGGATGCATATTTGGAAATAATTAGAACACTTAGATATGTTGATACACTAGGATTTAGTGAAATTATTATTGCAAGAGGCGGAGGTTCATTAGAAGACTTATGGAACTTCAACGAGGAAGGATTAGCTCGAGCAATTTATCAATGTAAGACACCTATTATTAGCGGTGTTGGTCATGAAGTTGATTTTACTATTTGTGATTTTGTTGCAGATTATCGTGCTGCAACACCAACGGCTGCGGCAATTAAAGCAACACCGGACTTATTTGAATTACAGCAGGCTGTAGACAATATAAAATATACTTTAAATAATTTAATGAAACAAAAAATTATATTAAATAAAGAAAATTTAAATCGATTAAAGTCATTCTATTTATTTAAAAATCCTCAAAAAATGTTTGAAGATAAGACGGCTAAAATTGATTATTTATATGATCAATTAAATAATGTTTTTAACCATGATTTGATTGAAAAACAAAACAAAGCAAGCAATTTAATACAAACTTTTAATCATCAAGCCAATTTATTTACACTAAATCAGCGAAATCGTTTAGATACAATTAATCGAACGATGAGTCTTGAGATTAAACGTAAATTACAACATAATCAAGAAAAGTTTTATTATTCATTATCAAAATTAAATACTTTATCACCCCTTAAAACATTAGAACGTGGTTATGCAATTGTTTTAAAAGAAGGTCATGTTATTTCATCAGTTGATGATTTAAATAGTGGTGATAAAATTGAATTAAAATTACATAATGGCATTAAAAAGGCCATTATAGAATAGAGGTTAATTTATGGACAATATAACATTTGAACAAGCAATGAGTCGCTTAGAAGAAATTATTGCGGCTCTCGAAAATAACCAAATATCACTTGAAAAAAGTGTAGATTTATTTCAAGAGGGAATAAAACTATCAAAGATTTGTAGTGATAAGTTAGCTGGAATTGAAGATAAAGTAGCAAAAATCTTAGTGGATGGAAAGTTAGAAGATCTAAAAATCGAGGAATAACATGGAAAATTTAATTGAACAAATTAATGAACGATTATTAGAAATCATTGAGGAATTTGGCGATTCTAAAGTTAAAGAAGCCATGAAATATTCTTTGATGGCCGGTGGAAAAAGAATTCGTCCGGTAATGATGCTGCAGGTGATTCGTAGTTATGATAAAAATTACCAAGATTATCTAGATATTGCTTGTGCAATTGAGATGATACATACGTATTCATTGATTCATGATGATTTACCAGGTATGGATAATGATGATTTAAGACGTGGGCGACTAACTTGTCATAAACAATTTGATGAAGCAACTGCCATTTTAGCTGGCGATGCATTATTGAATGAAGCTGTTAATGTAATTATTAAAACAAAAGTTCCTGATGAATTAAAAATCTCGTTGTTAGCAACTTTATATCAAGCCAGCGGTATTAACGGAATGATTTTAGGGCAAGCATTGGATATGGAATACGAAACTAAATTGGCTACTCGTGATCAGTTAGATTTGATTCATCACCATAAAACAGGAGACTTAATCAGTGCAGCGATGAAAATGGGAGCGTTAATTGCTAATCCCGATGACCAAAAAACATGGGTAGAAATCGGTTATAAGATTGGTTTAGCTTTTCAAATTCAAGATGATGTTTTAGATGTAGTTGGTGATAGTAGTTTATTAGGAAAAAAAGTTGGTAGTGATCAAGTAAATCATAAATCTACATATGTAACTTTGATGGGAGTAGAACAATCTCAAATGATTATTGAGCAATATTTTAAAGAAGCAATGGAATTAATTTATAAATTAAAGATTAATCATGGATTAATTCTAGAAATAATGGAAAAATTAAAGAAAAGAGTGAAATAATGGATCTAGAAAAAATTACAGATCCCTCTTTTTTAAAAGAGCTGGATATTAGACAATTGAATCAATTAGCCGATGATATCCGCAAATTTTTGATTAATAATATTTCAAAAACGGGAGGACATCTTTCGAGTAACTTAGGAGTTGTAGAATTGAGCATTGCACTGCATTATGTTTTTAATTCCCCTAAAGATAAAATTTTCTTTGATGTAGGACACCAGTCTTATGTTCATAAAATTTTAACGGGACGTGCTGGTCAATTTTCTACACTACGCCAATATAAGGGACTTTCAGGCTTTCAAAAGCGTTGTGAAAGTGAACATGACCCTTGGGAAGCTGGTCATTCCTCAACTGCATTAAGCGGGGCCTTGGGAATGGCAGTAGCAAGAGACTTGAATCATGAAAATTATCATATTTTACCTGTGATTGGCGATGCTGCAATGGTTGGGGGTGAATCTTTAGAAGCATTAAATCATCTTGGCTCAATTAATAATAAAGTGATTATTATTTTAAATGACAACCAAATGGCAATTGGTAAAAGTGTTGGTGGTTTTGGTGATTTTTTATCTTCAATAAGAATTAGTGGTACATATAATAATTTAAAAGAGGATTATCGCAATATTACTTCGCACAATAAAATAGGTAAGATGATTTTTAATGTTTCCAAACGAGTTAAAGATTTTGTTAAGCATGGATTGATTGATGATACAATTTTTGAAGATTTTGGAGTTGATTATCTGGGTCCGGTAAATGGTCATGATTTTGATGATCTAATTAGGGTTTTAAATTTAGCTAAAAGTGCAAAAACTAGTGTTGTAGTTCACGTGGTTACGAAAAAAGGGCGTGGCTATAAATACGCCGAAAATGATATTGCCGGTAAATGGCATGGGATTGCCCCATTCAATATTGAAGACGGAACTATGAAAGGTGCGGGAACTAGTTCGAAAATAAGTTGGTCAAAAATGGTTGCTGATCATATTGAAAGGCAGATGAAATCAGATCAGGATATTGTTGCTATTACCCCTGCCATGATTCATGGTTCTGCAATGGATAATATTTTTATGCATTATCCTGAGCGAAGTTTTGATGTTGGAATTGCTGAAGAGCATGCTTTGACTTTTACAGCAGGGTTAGCAATTTCTCAAAAAAAGCCATTTATTTCTATCTATTCTTCATTTTTACAACGTGCATATGATCAAATAAATCACGATATTGCAAGAATGGATCTGGGCTGCTTGATTTGTGTTGATCGCTGTGGATTTGTTGGAGCAGACGGACCTACACATCATGGTGTTTTTGATTTAGGAATATTAACACCTCTGCCAAATGTAATAATTTGTACTCCAAGTAATAGTTGTGATGCTAAACGCTTTATTAACACATATTTAAAGAATAACGATCATCCTTACATTTTAAGAATCCCTCGAGGCGATATTGAAGATATGAATGTAGGTGATGAGCTTTTAACTATTGGTAAATGGCAAGTTGTAAATCGAAAAGATTACGATGTAACAATTATTTGTTATGGTCAAAACGTTAACTTGATTCGTGAATTTTTTAAAGATAAAGAGATAAAAGTTAGAATTATTGATGCTTTATTTATTAAACCTATGGATGAAGATATGTTAAATGAAATTATTGATGAAAAACCGTTGATTGTTTATGAAACAGAATTAAAAACTGGTTCTTTAGCTAGTAATATTGCTTATTATTATAGCCAAAATAATATTTTAAAACGGATTCATAGTTTTGGAGTAGATGACCACTATTCTGTTCAAGGAACAGTTGCACAAATTTTACAAGATGAGGGTTTAGATATGGATACTTTTTATCAAAAAGTTAAGGAGATACTAAATGAAGAAGGAAAGAATTGATGTTTTATTAGTCGAACAGGGCTTTTTTGATTCTCGTGAAAAAGCTAAACGCGCGATTATGGCCGGGATTGTTCATGATGATTATGATATTATTGATAAACCGGGAACAAAAATTCCAATAGATTCAAATCTTCATGTTAAAGGAAACATAATGCCATATGTGTCACGTGGTGGCTTAAAACTGGAACGTGCCTTAAAGGAGTTTGAATTAGATATAACAGATAGAATAATGGTCGATATCGGCAGTTCAACAGGTGGGTTTACCGATTGTGCTTTACAGAATGGTGTAAAACTAGTTTATGCAATTGATGTTGGAACCAATCAATTAGTTTGGAAATTACGCAATGATCCACGTGTTATTGTAAAAGAACAAACAAATTTTAGATATGCAACAAGTGAACTGTTTGAACATGGAATTCCTACTTTTGCTTCAATTGATGTATCTTTTATTTCTTTGAAGTATATTTTTGATGCATTAAAAAATATTTTACATAGTGGTAATCAAGTTGTAGCACTAATCAAACCGCAGTTTGAAGCTGGACGTGAAGAAGTTGGGAAAAAGGGAATAGTCAAAGAACCATCTGTCCATCAAAAAGTAATTCAACATGTTATTGAATATGCAAATCATGATGGCTTTGTTTTAGAAAAGTTAACTTATTCGCCAATAACTGGTGGTGAAGGGAATATCGAGTTTCTAGGGCTTTTTGTTAAAGATGGTAATAATGTTGCCATTGACATAGAAAGAGTTGTAGAAACAGCACATAATTGTTTTAAAGGGTAGGTGAGATAATGTTAGAGAGTATATATATTGAAAATTTTGCTATTATCGACCGTCTTGAAGTCGATTTTCATAATCATATGACTGTTCTTACGGGAGAAACTGGAGCAGGAAAATCAATTATTATTGATGCGATTGGTCAATTAATGGGAAATCGTAGTCAATCAAGTTTTATTAAAGCTGATTGTGATGAATGTTTTATTGAGGGTGTTTTTACAATTGGTGCTAAGTCACCAGTCTTAAATAAATTAAAAGAATATCGTATTGATTATGAAGATAAATTAGTTGTTTCAAAATCTTTTAATCGTGATAATAAATCGATTATTAAAATTAATTATCGTAATGTTTCAAAAATGGTATTACAATCAATCATGGCTGATTTAATTGATATTCATTCACAATTTGAAACCCATAGTCTTTTTGATGCTGAAAATCATTTAATTATTTTAGATGAGTTCATTAATCAGCCTTTAAAAAAATTATTTCAGACATACTCACTAGCATATCGTACTTATAGAGAAATAAATCGTGACTATCAAAAAGCATTAAACGAAGAGCTGAGTGATGAGCAATTAGAATTTTATCAAGCTCAATTAGCTGAAATTAATAGTCTTGATCTTGAAGAATTAGATGAAGATGAGTTAGAACGTGAAAAAAAACTGCTTCAAAGTTATGAGAAAACAAATGAGCAAATTTCTAAATATCGACAATATATGAATGGTGATCGTGGTGCTCTAGCAACATTAAGCAATGCATTAAGCGAATTAGAAGAATTAAACGATAATCCTCAATATCAAAATACGTATGAAAGGATGTATGACCTATATTATAATTTAATTGATCTTGATGATGAAATAATCAATGAATTTAATAGTACTAATTTTGATGAATATCGTTTAAATGAAATTCAAGAAGTCTTTTTTAAGTTAAATCGTTTAAAAAGAAAGTACGGACAATCAATTGAGGCGATTAAAGAAGCTAAAGAAGATTTAGAAATGAAAGTTGCTGCTTTTAACAATCGGGAAGCATATTTGAATGATTTAAAAAAACAATTGGATATTGCCTATCAAGAGACCAAATCAATAGCTGAGCAAATTACTAGATTAAGGCAATCAAAAGCTAAAGAATTTACTGAATTAGTTACAAAAGAATTAAAATCTTTATATTTAGATAAAGTTGTTTTTAAGGTTGATTTTAAATTAGTTGATTTTCAAAAAAATGGACAAGATAATGTAGAATTCTTAATTTCTACAAATGCTGGACAAACATTAAAACCGTTGAATAAAGTAGCTTCAGGTGGAGAAATGTCCAGAATTATGTTGGCAATCAAGATATTGTCCTTATCTTCGAGCTCTGTGGAAACAATTATTTTTGATGAAGCTGATACTGGCGTTAGTGGTAAAGTGGCTGAAAGTATTGGAGCAAAGATGAAATATATTAGCAAGCAGCATCAAGTATTGTGCATTACTCATTTAGCACAAGTTGCCGCTTTTGCTAAAAATCATTATTTGATCCAAAAATCAAGTAATGACAATTATACAAATGTAAAGATTAAAGAATTATCTTATGATCAAAGTATTAATGAAATTGCTAAATTGATTTCTGGAAAAGAAGTATCTCAGGAATCAATAAATCATGCAAAAAAATTAAAAATAAGTAGTGAATAATTAAAAGCATAGAAACCAAACTATGATGTAACGAATGTTACAAGGAGGTTTCTATGCTTTTTAAAAAGCTAATCCTTTCCTTTATCTTAGCTTTAGCCATTATTAATCCAATTGCAATATATGCTATTTCTCTAGTACCTGGTGGAGATTCCATTGGAATCGAGCTAGATTATCAAGGTGTGGTTATTACAGGAGGATATAAGATCAAAGTCGGTAATGAAAGCTACGATCCACTAGCAAAAGATTTTAAAGTTGGAGATATTATTGTCGCAATTAACAATCAAAAGGTAACAAGTATTGAAGAATTAAGCAATGTTATTAAAGAAGGCGATATAGCTAATCCCAGATATGATTTAACCATTAAAAGAGGTAAAGAAACCCTCCACCACGACCTCCAGGTCGTTTATGAAAATCAGCAATTTTCTACGGGATTATATGTCAAAGATGCAATTAGCGGGGTTGGAACACTTACATTTTATAACCCGGCAACTAGTACTTTTGGAGCTTTAGGACATGCAATGAGTGACTCTAAACTTGACAGCGAAGAGCTTATTCAAAATGGTAATATTTTTGAAAGTACAGTAACTAGTATTAAAAAAGCAACAACGCAATCTTCAGGAAATAAAATTGCAGACATTTCCAATATTGAAATAGGTAGTATAAACAGCCATAGTCAATTTGGTATTTATGGAACTTATAATTATGATATTTCAAAACGAGAAATGATGGAAACTGCATCTATTGAAGAAACTAAATTAGGAAAAGCCTACTTTTTAACTGTTTTAGATGGTGATAAAATCCAGAAGTGTGAAATTGAAATCACTAAATTGAATGACCAGGATTCTATAAAAGAAAAGGGAATTGAATTTACTGTGACAGATCAAGAAGTAATTAATAAAGCTAATGGAATTGTACAAGGAATGAGTGGATCACCGATTATTCAAAATAACAAAATAGTTGGGTGTGTGACTCATGTATCAGGTAATAATCCAATTATTGGCTATGGTCTATATATAGATTGGATGCTTGAGATGGATAAATAAGGATAAAAAGGTGCTCAAATTGAGCACCTTTTTATTTCAATTTGGTGAGATTTTTAGTATAATTATACAGTTAAGGGGGAAACATGATGAATTTATTAACGATAAAAAGTGCATTTAAAGAAAGTATCCCCGTTATGATGGGATATTTAGTCTTAGGATTTGCTTTTGGAATGTTGCTTGTTTCTAAAGGATTTCCAATTTATTATGCATTTATTATGAGCTGTTTTATATATGCGGGAAGTATGCAGTTTGTAACAATTTCTTTATTAGCTGGTCAAGCTTCTTTTATTAGTTCATTTATTATGACACTGATGGTTAATGCAAGGCATTTAGTTTATGGATTATCAATGTTAAAAAAATTTAATTTTTTAGGGAAATTAAAACCTTATATGATTTTTTCATTAACGGATGAAACATTTTCTTTACTTGTGAAAAATGATTTTAAAAGTAAGAATGAGGTTTTTTTAATAAGTTTTTTAGATCAATGCTATTGGATCATTGGTTCTTTGGTGGGGGCAACAATTGGAAATAATGTATCTTTTAATACTCAAGGTTTAGAATTTTCAATGACAGCATTGTTTATAGTTATTGTAATTAATCAAATTAAAAATAATTCTAATCATTTAGCGACATTGATTGGTTTTTTTGTCAGTATAATTTGTTTGATTATTTTTGGTAGTGATAACTTTGTTATTTTTTCTATGATTTTAATCATGATAATATTAATTTTAGTTAAACCGAGGTTAAAAAATGAATAATGATGTCTTGATAATAATAGCAGTAACTTTAGGAACAATCTTAACAAGGGTCTTACCATTTCTGATATTTAATGATGCTGAAAATTTACCACCGGCAATTAGTTATTTATCTAAAGTGTTGCCATATTCAATTATGGCAATGTTAGTTGTATATTGTTTAAGGGATACAACTTTCATTTCCGGAAATCATGGTTTTCCAGAAATAATTGCCGTTTCAATTACCATTATAATTCATTTATTAAAGGAAAATACTTTATTATCGATTTTAGTAGGCACAATTACATATATGATTTGCATTCAAGTGATTTTTGCATAAAGGAGGTATAGTAATGCAAGTTGTTTTCCACATTGATCTTAATGCATTTTACGCAAGTGCAGAAATATCACGTAATCCTGACTTAAAAGGAAAACCAATAGTTATATCTGGTAAATCACGACGAAGTATTATTACCACAGCTTCTTATGAAGCCCGTGAATTTGGCATTCACTCTGCAATGCCACTATTTCAAGCATTAGAATTGTGCAAAGATTTAATTGTTTTACCTGCCGATTTTGAATTATATCATCGTTTATCTAATGATTTTTTTTCAATAGTAGCTTCTTATAGCGAAATTTTAGAGGTTGCTAGTATTGATGAATGCTATGTAGATGTAACTAAAATAATTATAGATAAACAGATTCATCCAATATTACTTGCTAAAGAAATTCAAAAAAATATATATGAACATATAAGTTTACGCTGTTCTATTGGAATCGCACCGAATAAATTTTTAGCAAAAATGGCAAGCGATATGAAAAAACCAATGGGAATTACTATACTTACAAGGTCTAATTTAAAAGAAATAATGTGGCCATTAGATATTAAGGATATGTTTGGAATTGGTAAAAAAACTCAGCCAAAGCTTAAAGCAGTAGGAATTAATACAATTGGTGATATTGCAAATTATGATAACTATAATAAACTAAGACAAATTATTGGCAAAAATGCGCTACTATTGTATCGTAAAGCCAATGGAATTGATAATAGCGCTGTTGATGCTAAACAAAATGAATTAAAGTCTGTAGGAAACTCAACTACTTTACCATATGATACAAATGATGAGGAAATACTAAGGGATACATTAAAGAGTTTAGCTCGCCAAGTTTCAGCGCGAGCTAATAAGCGCAACTTAATTTCAAATTCAATCTCGATTACTATAAAATATACTCGCTTTGAAAGTGTTACTAGACAAACTACTGTCAATTCATTTATTAATGATTATGAAACCATATTATCTACTGCAAAAATGTTATTTGATGCTAATTATAGCGGTCGACCTGTGCGTCTTTTAGGCATCAGTTTAAATAATACAATCAATAAGAAGAACTACAAAGAACAACTTAATATTTTTGAAATGGCGCAAGAGGATGAAACCAATGATGATTCTCTTGAACAGTTACTAAATGCTATCAATAATAAATTTGATAAGAAGCTGGTGACTAAAGCTTCATCATTTGCAAAAAAGACTCCCCAAAAGAAATATTTAAAATAAAAGAATAAAATAATGATTTGCTCATAAGTTGTATAAACGGAGGATAACTTATGAGCATTTTAAATAAAATTTTTAGAAATGAAAAAGTTTTAATTAATATATTTTCTGCAATATTATTTGTTTTTGGTATCTTATTTGGCATTATTTATTATTTTTATGGTAATGAAGCCCTATTAAATTTATGTAAATATATCTTTTTTTTCAAAGATAATGAGGCAACCAATAATTATAATCTATATATTACAATTACTAGTTTCTACATATTTTTATCTCTAATAATTTCAACTAGTTTTTTAGGAACAATTTTTAATAGTTTTGTTATTTTTACAAAAGGAATGCAATTATCGATTGCAAGTATTTTTTATTTTACTTTAAATACGTTTGATGCATCTATGCTTTTTTTAGGTTTTTTTCCACAATTAATTATTGAATTAGCATTAACTTATATTATTTCTATAATTTCTATTAGATTATCAATAAATTGTTTTACAATTTCTTTTTTGACAACAGAAGTATTTAATAGTCGAAAAATAATTAATTATATCTTAGATTACGTAATAATTATCTTAATAATAGTCACATTATCAATGGCATTTAAGGTTTATGCACTTTAGTTAGCAAATCGTTAGTATGGTTAAATTTAAACGTGATATAATTATTAAGTGAAGGTGAGGTGAAAGTAAGTGTAGTACTTGCTAAATTTATGTTAATTAAAGATGCCTTAAGTGAATATAAGCAATATTTGATTGTTGAAAAAGGTTTGAGTAAGAATACTATTTATTCTTATCTACGAGATTTAATTGCTTTTTCTAATTTTATCGGTGAGGAATATGAAATTAATCAAATTGAAAATATTAATAAAGAACATATTCATCTTTATTTAAAGGAGTTATCGAAAACAAACTGTACTAATTCAATTTCTCGTAAACTTGTTTCTTTACGAATGTTATATATTTTTTTAGTGAAAGAAAATATTGTGAAAGAAAATCTCATGAGTAGTTTTACCTTACCGAAAAGAGATAAAAAATTACCTATTGTTTTGTCTCAAGAAGAAATGATAGAGATACTTGATGGGATCATTGTTTGTGATGCAATTAGTTCGAGAAATAGATGTATGGTTGAGTTGCTATATGCAACGGGTATGCGTATTTCAGAATTGTTGAATCTTACTTTGAAAGATTTAAATATTAAAATGGGATTTATCAAAGTTATTGGAAAAGGAAACAAAGAGAGAATGATTCCAATCGGTTCATATGTTGGAGAGATATTGGAACAATACATAAATGATTATCGAGCTGAATTTAATATAAAAAATGATAGTTTATTATTTTTTAATAAGCATGGTCAAAGATTAAGTAGAGAAGAATTTTATTCTATATTACAAACAATTGTAAATTCAACTTCTATAACTAAAAAAGTCTCGCCTCATACTTTTCGGCATACGTTTGCAACTCATCTTTTAGAAAATGGTGCTGATTTGCGTTCTATTCAAGAATTGCTTGGCCACAGTGATATTAGTACAACAACTATTTATACACATATTTCGAATCAAAAGATTAGAAGTGAGTATCAGCAATTCCACCCACGCATAAAAAAGCATAATGATGGGTAAAATAATGTCTAGATATGGAAACAATTTAATGATATACTTATGATTGCGTAAAAAGTGACGCAAGGAATGGAGGACAAGATGAAATACAACAGAGTTTTTTTAATTGTGTGTGATTCCTTAGGAATTGGTAATGCAAAAGATGCTAATTTATATAACGATGAAGGATCAAATACTTTAAAACATATATGTAATGCCTGCAATGGCCTTGATTTACCAAATTTGGAAGGATTAGGATTAGGAAGTTTGGGTAATTTTTCTGGAATACATCAATTAACTTCACAATTAGGATATACTTTAGCTTTAAACGAGATTTCTAATGGTAAAGATACTATGACCGGTCATTGGGAAATGATGGGGCTTAAAACTGAAAAACCATTTATTACATTTACCGAAACCGGCTTTCCTCAAGAATTTATTGAACTTTTTGAAGAAAAAACTGGGCGTAAATGTGTTGGCAATAAGGCTGCAAGTGGTACAGCAATTCTTGATGAGTATGGTGAACATCAGATAAAAACAGGTGATTGGATCGTATATACTTCAGCTGATTCAGTTTTTCAAATAGCTGCAAATGAAGAGATTATCCCGTTAGAAGAATTGTATAAAGCATGCGAAATTGCTCGTGAAATAGCCATGGATGAGCGTTGGAAAGTTGGTAGAGTTATTGCTCGACCATATGTAGGAAAAAGGGTAGGGGAATTCAAACGTACTGCCAATCGTCATGATTTGGCCTTAGCACCATTTGGACGGACTGTTCTTGATAATTTGAAAGATAAACAGTTTGATGTTATTGGAGTTGGGAAAATTCCGGATATTTTTGTTGATCAAGGAATTACTAAAGCAGTTAAGACGGTAAGTAATCAGGATGGAATGGAAAAAACTGTTGAACTTGCAAAATCAGAATTTAAAGGATTGTGTTTTGTTAATCTTGTAGATTTTGATGCAGTATACGGTCATCGGCGTAATCCTGAGGGCTATGGGCAAGCAATTGTAGATTTTGATAAGCAATTGGAGGAATTAATGAAATATTTAAATCATGATGATTTATTAATGATCACTGCTGATCATGGTAATGATCCAACTTATAGTGGTACTGATCATACTCGTGAACAAGTTCCATTAATTATTTATTCAAAGGAATTATTGAAGCCACGTCATTTACATGATATGGAATCTTTTGCTGTAATTGGTGCTACAATTGCAGATAATTTTGGTATCGAATTACCAACTATTGGCCAATCAATTTTAGAATTAATTAAATAGGAGAATTTATGGAAGATAATACAAAACGATTGATCGTGATGTCAATTTTAGCTTATGCAATTGGAACGTTTATCTTTGCTGCAGGATTAATGACCAAGACAGCCGTTAGCATAATATTATTTTATATAATTGCAAGCATATTAATAATTTGCGGTATTTTAGCATTATATAATAATTATAAAAAAAATCATCAAATTAAATTATACTTATACTTAATAGTGGTAGGAATTGTTTTCTTGTTTTTAAATACAACGGCATTAATTAATAACTTATAGTTTATAAAAGCATTCTAAGATTATTGGAATGCTTTTAATTAGGATTTATCGATCAATTTATTTCTGTTTGTCTATTAAAAATTAATTATAAAATTTACATAATATACATTATGCGAAGTTATATATGTTATATCTACTTTAATAATTATAAGAGGTAAGGAGTTTTTAATATTCCTTACCTTTCTTGATTTTATCCATTTCAAATGAATCATATAAATTTGTTACATATTCACCATTGAAACAAGCTAAACATAAACTACATTTATGTTTTTCTTTATTAAAATGGATAGATTTATCAATTCCTTCTTCAGTAATAAAGGCAAGTGAATCAGCTTCAATATAATTGCATAATTCATTAACATTCAAACGATTAGAAATTAATTCGTCCATGGTTGACATATCAACACCATAAAAACAAGGATATTTGATTGCTGGTGAAGCAATTCTTACATGCACTTCTCTAGCACCAGCTTCTTTTAACAATCGTACAATTCTTTTAGAGGTAGTTCCACGTACAATTGAATCATCAATCATAACAACACGTTTTCCTTTAACAATTGAAGAAACTGCAGATAATTTCATTCGAACCCCCTGCTCTCTCATTTCTTGAGTAGGTTGAATAAAAGTACGACCTACATATTTATTCTTAATCAGACCCATTTCATAAGGAATATTAGCTGCTTCTGCATATCCGATTGCAGCAGAAATAGAAGAATCAGGAACACCAATAACTAAATCAGCTTCTACTGGTGCTTCTTTAAATAATTGTTTACCAGCAAGTTTTCTAGTTGTATGAACATTTATTCCATCTAAATTACTATCTGGTCGTGAAAAATAAATATATTCCATTGCACATATTTTATCAGTAACATCATTTGTATAAAGCTTTGATTTGATTTGACCGTCTTTGACTCTAACGATTTCACCAGGTTCTAAATCACGAACAAATTTTGCACCAACAACTTCAAATGCACACGTTTCTGATGAAAATACATATGCCCCATTAGGCAATTGACCAATAGAAACAGGTCGCAAACCATACTTATCTCTTGCTACATACAAAGCATTCTCAATCAAAATCAAAAAGGCAAATGCACCATCAAGTTTGTTTAAGGAATTACAAATACGATCAATCATATGACCTTCTTCACGCATAATTAAATGACCTAAAATCTCAGTATCTGAAGAACTAGAAAAAATGCTTCCTTTTTTTTCTAAGTCCGCCTTTAAGACATTGGCATTAACAATATTTCCATTGTGTGCAATTCCTAAAGATCCATTTAAGGTTCTAAATAATAATGGCTGAACATTAGCAATTCCACCACCACCAGCTGTTGAATAACGAACATGACCAATAGCATGATCACCTTTCATTTTGCTAATTTTATCTTGATCAAATACTTCAGTAACTAGCCCTTCACCCTTTTGAATTGACAAAGCTTCTTTATTTTTTACAACAATACCAGCAGCTTCTTGCCCCCGGTGTTGTAAACTATGTAATCCATAGTAGCACATTGCTGCAGCATTTTCATATCCACAAACTGCAAATACTCCACATTCTTCATGTAATTCTCGATCTTTTGAAAACATTAACTAACCTCCTCTTAAATACTTTTACATTTTATAATGCAGAGATAGGTTAGTCAATAAAAAATAGGTATTATAGGCACTCATTTATATAAAATTTATTATCTTGACAACTATTTTTTAAAAAATTGGTCAACATTGTACATATATACGTACAATCACCAATTATTTCATTGTTTAAATCACTTTCAATAATCAGTTCTTTGTTTGTTTTTGATAAGAAACAAACGATTTTATTTAGACTTTCATAATTAGTATAGATTATTTCACTGACCTCAATTTTAGAAGCACTTTCATGATAAATTGCATATCCAATTATTTTAGCATTATCATAAAATAATTTTATTCGATCATTATAAGCACGGCAACGTGCAATTAAGTAATTTTGGTAATAGTCGATATCTCTTTTACGATAACCATTAAAATCTTTTGTGAAATCATTATATAATTTAAGTGAATTTACAAAATCCAGATCTTCAATAACTGTTAAATCATAATCATTTTGATATGATTTTTTGTCAACATTTGTAATTTTATGATAATAATCTTTATTAAATCCAAAATTATAATAAATTTCTGGCATGTAAGCTTGAAGTAAAATCTTTTGACCAGCATATTTTGGCAAGTTAAGCACATAGTTCATTAACTTTTTCATCATTCCTTGCTTTTGATAATTCTTATTAGTAGCAACACCAAGAATAAAGTATGCCTTTATCTCCTGATTATCCAGAACAATGGTATATGGGACTATTTGCATCATTGAAACAAGGAAGTTGTTATTTTTTAATAGATATGTATTTTCTTTGCTGTAACATTTCATAAAATAAAAGTTAGTTGTTTGCTTGTCTTCATCTTCAAAACTATCACGCCATAGGTCAATAATTGAATGCAGATCATTATCTGCTGCCGGCATAATTGATAGGTTATTAGGAACAATATTATATTTCTTAACCATTTTAACTGGGTGCAGCATTTGTTTAGCACGGCGTAGTGATTCTAATCCCATATCTTCCTCACGGTTAACAAATTCATAACCCTCAAAATTTCGTTCTAGGAAGAATTTACCAATCGCCACATATAATCCTCTAATATCTTTATTAGCCTTCTCTACGTGAATTTGAACGGTACTGTGTTTAAGTGGGGAACCAATAATAAATGCTTCTAACTGTCCGTTAATGTAAATACAGCCAGTTTTTATTTCCAATTCATGACGATGTACTAACAAGTAGACAATCCCGATATACTCAGAAATAACACTCTCTTCTATTCGATGAGAAAAATCCCATTTTTTGAGACACTGTAAAACATTATCAACATCTTCATCTTCAATTTCTTTATAAATATAATTCGGATTTTCTTTAACAAACGCATTAAAGTGATTTCTTCTCTTTTGCATTTTTTTTCCTGCCAAAGATTCTAGAGATTTTTTTGTATAGACATAATCATCAAAATCTTCATTATGCAAATACAAAAATTTATCTCCATATCTTTCTTTAATTAAACTCATAGATTCTTCAACAGCTAAATCGATTCTAAAAAGAAAGTTATGCTCTTTAGCATAGTTTTGCATATATTCGATTGCTTCATAGTAGTACTCTGGTTTGCAAAAAGGCATTGCAAAAAACTTTTCGTCTAAATATGTGTGTAACATAACCATGAAATTATCTTTTATTTCATAATATATTTCATATTCATGATCCCACATCATCATTGTGACAAAATTAGAATTATAGCCCTCATAATTTGCATCGTCTAAATATTTTTTTATTTTGTGATAATCGTTTAATAATAATTTTTGCATATTACTCCTATTGTTTTATTTACCTAGCATTGCATTAATAAATTGTTTGGCAGTTCTTCCTGAAAATCCACCGTGACGAATTTCCCAAGTTAATGCTTTTTGATGCAATTCGTTACGCTCCATCATTAAACCATATTGTTCGGCTAAACCATCAACAATATCTAAATAATTTTGACGATCTGGATGCATAAATAAAATTTTAACACCAAATCTTGAACTTAATGATGTTTTTTCTTGTTTAGCATCATTTACATTAACCTCATCCTGATCTTGACGATCACCCCATGTTTGTTTTACTAAATGACGGCGATTACTTGTTGCATAAATCAAAATATTATCAGGTTTCTTTTCTAACCCGCCTTCAATGACTGCTTTTAAGTATTTATACTCAATTTCAAATTCCTCAAACGATAAATCATCCATGAATAATACAAATTTATAATTACGTGACTGTAATTCTTGAATAATACTAGGAAGATTTATAAACTGATGTTTATAAACTTCTATCATTCTTAGACCATCTTTATAATATTCGTTTAATAAAGCTTTAATACTACTTGATTTACCAGTTCCACTATCACCGTATAATAAAACATTGTTTGCTTTTTTTCCTGCTAAAAATGCCTCGGTATTTTGGGTAAGTTTTTCTTTTTGGCTTTCATAACCAATCAACTGATCTAGTCGCCCATTACCTATATGTATTATAGGACTAATTTGCTCATTTTCATAACGAAATGCTTTATTTAATCCAAATTTTCCAACTCCATACGTTAAAAAGAAGTTTTCTAATACATTATAAAATGATTCAACATCATTACAGGCAGTTAAATTGTCCTGTAATGTTTTTGAAACTTCGAATAGTTCAATATTAATGACAGGCTTTGAAGGTGTGAATCCTGTTATCAAATTTTGTTGTGCTAATGGCAAGACACTAAAATCCGTATTAAACATTTTGAAAATAATCTTAAAATCATTCATAACAATTTCTTTTAAATTAGCAGCTATTGTTTTTTTTCTTTCTAATGCTAGAGTAAACGAATTTTCATTATTAATTAACAAATAAGTTAATAAACTATTAAATAGATTATCGTACAAGTTGTATTTTTCAGCTAATTTAATTAACAATGAAACAAATTTACTGCTATTTTCAAGTTTCCCATCTACTACTTCAGTATATAATGCAAAACACTCAGCAATATCTTTATTTTTATACAATGGATTAAAAACTATTAAATCATTCATTTTACATTTTCCTTTCAATATAATGAAAAAGACGAGTTAACGTCTTTTAATTTTTAAAACTATGAATTGGTGCAGGAATTCTACCACCACGATTAATAAATTCAGCACATCCAAATTGGTTTACTGGCATTACAGGTGCATAACCCAATAGTCCCCCAAATTCTACTACTTCACCAACATTTTTACCGATTACAGGAATAATTCTAACAGCTGTGGTTTTTTGATTGATCATACCAATTGCCATTTCATCGGCAATGATTCCAGATAAAGTAGTGACTGGAGTATCTCCAGGAATCGCAATCATATCAAGTCCAACTGAACATACACATGTCATAGCTTCTAATTTTTCAAGTGTTAATGCGCCACGGTTTACAGCATCAATCATACCTTGATCTTCACTGACTGGAATAAATGCTCCACTTAATCCACCAACATATGAAGAAGCCATAACGCCACCTTTTTTAACTTGATCATTCAAGATTGCTAATGCAGCTGTTGTTCCTGGAGCACCAACACTATCCAAGCCCATTCCTTCTAAACAATCGGCGATACTATCACCGATTGCTGGAGTTGGAGCTAATGATAAATCGATGATTCCAAAAGGAATCCCCAATTTTTCCGACGCTTCTAAAGCAACTAATTGACCTACGCGAGTAATTTTAAACGCAGTTTTCTTGATAATTTCACATAACTCTCCAAAATCTTTTCCTTTGGCATTGGCAATAGCATTTTTAACAACACCCGGACCACTAACTCCAACATTGATAATTGCGTCTGCTTCACTAACCCCATGGAAAGCCCCAGCCATAAATGGATTATCGTCAGGTGCATTGCATAAAACAACTAACTTAGCACAACCAATAGAATCATTTTCCTTAGTTAAATCTGCAGTTTCATGAATGATTTCCCCCATTAATTTTACTGCATCCATATTAATACCAGTTTTAGTTGATCCAACATTTACCGAACTACAAACATTACTAGTAACTTTCATTGCTTCAGGAATTGAACGAATTAATAATTCTTCCGCCTTTGTCATTCCTTTGGAAACAATTGCTGTATAACCACCGATGAAATTAACTCCAGTTTCATGAGCACATTTATCCAATGTTTTAGCAATTTTAACAAAGTCCGCTGTTGATTTGCAAGCATTAGAGCCAACAAATCCAATTGGTGTTACTGAAATTCTTTTATTGACAATAGGAATTCCATATTTCATTTCGATTTGTTTACCCGTAGAGACTAGATTCTTAGCTACGGTAGTAATTTTTTTATAAATATTTTCACATAAAACATCAATATCATGATCCATACAGTCTAATAAACTGATCCCTAATGTAATTGTTCTCACATCAAGATTTTCTTGCTCAATCATTTTATTTGTTTCTGCTACTTCAAATAAATTAATCATTCCGATTCTCCTTAAATACGATGCATTTTATTAAAAATGTTTTCATGTTGTAATTTAATATTTACTCCGATTTCTTCACCTAATTTATCTAAATCTTCACAGATAGTTCCAAATTCTTCGGTAATTGAACTTAGTTCTACAATCATCATCATGTTAAAATAACCTTGAATGATAGTTTGAGAAATATCCAAGATATTAACTTGTTTCTCCGCTAAAAAACTACAAACCTTAGCAATAATTCCTACTTGATCTTTTCCTACTACTGTAATAATCCCCTTTTGCATACTATTACCTACCTCCTAATTATTTAGGATATTATATCATAGTTGTATACAATATAAAACCCCTATTTCTTGAAATTTCGTCAAAATAAAAACGGATAAATTTTATCCGTTTTTATTTAATCGTAAGGAATTATCTTCCCATTAATTTTTTAGCAAATTCGTAAACAGCTTTACCATTCATCATTCCGTAATCTTTCATTTCAATTACATCATAAGGAATATCTTTTCCAGTATCTGCAATAATTTTTTCAACTTCTTTTTTTGCATATCTAACTTGTGGGCCAAGTAATACACAATCTACAGTATCAATAATTTTTTCACCTTCTGTCAAAGGTAAAGCAAAGATTTCTACTTCTTCTCCAGCTTCTTTTGCTGCTACTTCCATTTTTGTTACTAATAAACTAGTAGACATACCTGCAGCACATACTAACATAATTCTTGTTGCCATAACTAACTCTCTCCTTTATTGTTAAATTTCATATAAAAAGGGCATCACAAAAAACGCCCGTTTTATCTTTTGTTATTTCAGTTTAAGCTTTTTGATTACCCAATCATTTTCATTGCAGCTTCAAATACAGCTTTACCGTTCATAGTTCCATAATCTCTCATATCGATTACATCAACAGGGATAGCTCCTGCTTTACGTCCAGCAGCCAATTTTTCAATAGCAGCTTTTTGGAATCTAACTTGTGGGCCAAGTAAAATACAATCTACTTCTTCTAATACTCTTGGTGCATCAGAGAATGGTAATGCAAAAATTTTACATTCAACACCTGCATCTTTAGCAGCACCTTCCATTTTTGTTACTAGTAAGCTAGTAGACATACCTGCTGAACACACTAATAAAATAGTTTTCATAATAATATACACTCCTTTTTTTTTACCTAAATTAATTTTACACCGAATGGCTTAGAATGTAAACACTTTCTTGGCTGAAATGCTTTATTTTTTTACAATTAAAAATGAATTTTTTAGTAAAAAATAACTTCTACTCTTAGTTAATAAATCTTACCATTTTAAAATTTTCCTTGTTAGAATCATCAATTTTTAAAGCTCTTTAACACCGTTTTTTTGAAGTGGAATTATAAAAAAAGAATCTAAAAATTTTAATTTTTCTTTTATAAAATATTTCAAATAAATCTTTTTTTATAGTATAACAGACGCTATTCTTCTGTACTTGTCTAGACCATTGGTGTCAAAGAATAATTATCTTTATTTTTATCCTTTTTCAAATATGTTATGATAGATAAAGAAGGAAGTGATTTTACATGCAGGTATTAGTAATTAGTGATACTCATTTACAAAATGAATTATTTCAAAAAATTAATCAAACATATCCTAAGATGGATTATTATTTACATTGTGGAGATTCATCCTTAAAAAAAGATGATTTCTTGTTAAACAAATATTATACTGTAAAAGGTAATCATGATGATGAAGATTTTCCAGTCAATATTATTTTAGAAATTGGAAAATATCGCTGTTTAATTACTCATGGAAATGCTTACGATATATACTACGGAAATGATAAAATAAAGCAATATATGATTGCTAATAATATTGATATCTGTTTTCACGGACATACTCATGTTCCTGCATATACCCAAATTGGTAACCGTTATATTATTAATCCAGGCAGTGTGATGATCAATCGAGGTTCATATGGTTTCGGAACCTTTGCAATCGTGGAAATCGGTGATACTATAAAAGTAAATTATTATAATAGTGAAACTTTTGAAGAATGCTCAAAAATGGTTCTAGACGATGGAAAAATCGTTTTAGAAGAATTTAAGCAAATACTAAAATAGAAGTGAGATTTAAAATTTCTCACTTCTATTTTTTTCTTCATTTCGCTTACGCTTATATTCAATCATAAACATTACTTCTTTTAAATCTTCATCCGGTAACTCTGTTAACAACCGTGCGATATTAGCAATATTATAGTAGTCGTATTTTTTACCACTCATTATTTCTTCTACACTTCGTCCATACAAGTTAGAAAATATTCTTAATTCCCCTACTGTAATATCCCTCTTACCATTTTCAATATCTGAAATGGCTGAATGTGGTACTTTTAAATAAGCAGCAACATCCTTTTGTGTCAGGTGTTTGAAATTCCGATAAGATTTTAATCGTGCCGCTAAATCTTTATCAATCATCATTATACCTCCGATAAATAGATTTTAGCATTTTCCTTATTTTTCTTCAATAAGATTTTGTATATTTATAATTTATTTCGACAAATAATAATTTTTATTTATATAATTAGATAATTAGTCATAAAAATATCCATTAGTTAGTTTTGTTTTTAAACTAATTTGTCGAGGTTTAGCAAACATAATATTATTTTTGAAATCCCTAAATACAGCTTTGGTGATTTCTGGTGCTTCATTACTAAATGAAAGCAAAATAAAATCAACTTCTAGTTTTTCTAAATGATCAATGTAAAGACAGTGACTATTGAATATTAAGTTATTACAGTCTTGATCTGGGAAAATATCAAATTGTTCACCTTTACGATCAATTAAAGTAAACTTTCCTTGTTTACAAAGATTACATTTGATTTTTTTACAATTAAAATAATGATCACTTATTAAGCAGTGTTTTAGATGCATATTGATTGTTTTGCCATACACTGTCATTATAATATTTTGTTTAATATTATTTAAATGATTAACTTGTTTTCTACTCATCTCGAGAGAAAGAATAGCATCATGATTATTAAAATAATTCAAAGCATAGCTATTATAAAGGTTGAAAGTACTATCTAAAATACATTTTTTATCTTTAAAAATTTGTAATGCTCCATAGTCACCTACTAAAATACTATTTATCTTATTGTATGAGACACTATTTTTAAACTTGATTAAAATATCCTGATTATTCAAAAAGCTTGTAAATGGGATTATTTCTTTATTTACAGAATGCGCTAAACTTATAGCTTCATCAAGTTCTTCGTTGATAGGAAAATAATATGCATCCACTTCCTCTGTTAACAATGCTTTTAATTGTGCCAAATTATAAATTTTTACCACAATCCCTTTAATTTGTTTATTAATATGATTATGTTTAGTTTTAATCATTGGTTTTTTAACTTTTTTTACCTTTACTATCATATTAGAAAGTTCATCTATTGCTTGACGACGCATTTCATTAATTTCTTTAATACTAAAAAAACCATTATCAGGAAAGTCAATAGTAATATCATTTGCCTTAAATACTGTATTTCCTAATTTTCCTAATTGTTGTCTGATTCTTTGAGGATCTAATGGCAATTTAGCTGCTGATTCAATTAGAAGATTAGAAACTTTTTCAACTTTTAAATCTTTATAGTTGATGGTTAATCGTGCTGGTTCGTTGATTTGACCTGAAAATGCCATAGTTACTGTATTTTTAATATTTTCATTTTTATAACTTGCTAAAGCTTCATTGATTAGATCTATATCAATAACCTTATATACTGTTTCATTCTTTTTTACTGGGGTATTCAATTCGATTTCAACAATATCACCAGCATTGCCTTGATTAATCAAATTATTAAATAAATATAACTTTGTAATAGTTCGAGTAAACCCAACACTCTTGAAATTAATCCGATCTCCTTGTTTCAACTTATCTTGTAATTGAATTTTTACAATTTTTCGATGTTTATCATAATCTATCACTGTACCAACTTCAATTCCTCGGTTTCCAGGATAATCTTTAGCCACAAAATTTTGATCTTTTAAAATATATCCACCAGTGAATCCACGGTTGAACATTTGCTTCATTTTTTTTATACGCTGCTCAAATGCATTAACTGTCGTATTTTTTAAATATGCATCTATTGCTTCACGGTATTGTTTAACGATTGTAGCAACATACTCAGGTCGTTTCATCCGTCCTTCTATTTTAAATGATGTAACACCAGCATCAATTAATTGCCCAATATTCTCAAAGGTACATAAATCTTTAGGTGATAATAAATAGCTTGGAATTTTATCTAAATTCATACTATCTTTTTGCAATTTATAAGCGAGCCGACAAGGCTGTCCACAAGCTCCTTTGTTTCCACTTCTTTTAGCAATCATACTCGACATTAAACACTGTCCCGAATATGACATACATAGAGCACCATGAACAAACACCTCAATATCTAGAATTGTGTTTTGACAAATATCAGCTATTTCATCAAGTGTATTTTCGCGCGCTAAAACAACACGATCAACACCAGCATCTTCAAAATATTTAACTGCTGACAAATTATAAATACTAGTCTGTGTTGACATATGAATTTCAAAATCTGGAAAGTATTGTTTAACAAAACTCATCAGTCCGATATCTTGAATAATTAAAGCATCAACTTTTATTGTTTGTAAAAACAAAAGATAATCTTGTAATTTTTCAAACTGATTATCTTCATATAAAGTATTTACAGTTACATAAATTTTAACGTTGCGTAAATGGCCATATGCAACTGCAGCTTGTAATTCCTCGCGATTAAAGTTTGTTGCAAAAGCTCTGGCACTAAATTCATTTCCTCCTAAATAAATTGCATTTGCACCATTTTGAACCGCTGCTACTAAAGCTTCATAACTTCCAGCTGGAGCAAGTAATTCTATATTTTGCATGTGTATTAATGCTCCGTTTCTGCAATTAATGCTATACACATTTTAGCTGACGCTTGGGATGCTTTTTTTAAATATTCATCAAATTGGACAGAAGAATCTCCCTTACCAAAAACATCACTTAAAGAACGTGTAATAATAAAACTAGTCCCGAATTTATAGCATGTTTGAGCAATTGCTGCTGCTTCCATTTCAGTACATTTTGCATCAGGAAAATTATTTTTAATGCGTGTTGCTACTTCCGGTGTAGCAACAAATTGGTCACCAGAAACAATTAGACCAATTTCGCAATTTAAATTTAAGTTTGATAATATTGTTTTAGCTTGAGTAATTAGTTGACGATCTGCTTCTATTCTTGGGGGTAAACCTGGAACTTCACCAATCACTCGATTGGGAAATGCCGTAATATCAAAATCATGTTGACAAACTTCATTAGAAATAACTATATCCCCAACTTCTTGAGTTAAACACAGTCCACCAGCAGAACCGATATTTATGACATAATCTATTTTATAGTTAGTCAGTAATAAAGTAGTACAAATAGCAGCATTAACTTTTCCTACTCCACCCTGTAACAAAACGACTTGGCGCTCTTTTATCGTTCCTTGATAAAATGTACAATCAAGAATAGAGCGTGTTTCAGTAATCTCCATATATTCTTTAATTGCTGCCACTTCTTCTTCCATTGCTCCGATAATTCCAATCATTCTACTTACCTCCCCTTCTTTTATGACATATAAAAATAATTCTTTGTGATTTATCATGATATTCCTCAAACTCACCATAATATTGTACATCCGTAAAACCTGCCTGTTTCAATAAGCTAAGATAAATTTCAATATCGTAAGTTTGCTGATAATGCATTTCTTTTATATGTTCATTATTTTCCTTATCAATTATCTCAATTTCATGTTCCACTTTACCAAGAGCAGTCTTTTCTACATGCCATTTAAAATAGAAATCATCAGCATCTTCTTCTTCAAAATAGCCATCTAGAATTTCATCCATCTTATAAAGACTATCAACATCAAATATAAAGGTTCCATTATATTTTAGTGATTCATATACATTTTTAAAAGTTCTTAATACTTTCTTTTTACTCAAAACATAATTAATTGAGTCACAAAGGCATAAAATCAAATCTACTGCTTTATCGGTTACAAAATCAGTCATATCAACTCGACCTAATAAAAGATTAACATCTGCTTCCATTGCTTTCAAACGTGAAACTTCAAGCATATCTTTAGAAAGATCAGTTGCATAAATCTCTTTACCTGCTTTAGCTAAACGAATTGCAATTTCACCAGTTCCACACCCAAGTTCAAGCACGCTTTTAAAATCAGCGTGCTCATTTATAAACTTGAAATAATCATCATAAAATTGTTCATCCATTAAGCTGTCATAGTAATAAGCAAAATTTTCGTATGACATTAAGCTAAATATTTTGATACGTCAATTCGTGGCATATCAGACCATAATTTCTCAAGATTATAACTGTTTCGTTCGTCAGCATCAAATATATGCACAACGATATCACCATAATCCATCAATAACCACTTGCTATTGCGTAACCCTTCAATTTTTTTAACTTCATAACCATTTTCATGACAGCTGTCTTCGACACTGTCACGTAAAGCATTCATCAATCTCTCGTTACTTGCTGAACAAATCACAAAAGTATCAAAAATAGGACTAGCTAACTGCATGTCAATTACTACAATGTCCTCTGCTAATTTATCATCTAATGCTTTTATAATTACTTCTAATTTATTCATTAATATCTCCTTTTGCATATTTATTATAAATTTCAAAAAAACATTCATCAATTTTTCGCCCTTTTTCATGGGAAAAATCATAAAAATCTTGTAAACACCCTTTAAAGCCAGCAACTACATCTTTTTTGCATAATGCAATTTTTTTTGAAGAATCGTAATCTCGACTTGGATCGTATTTATCAGCTTCATAAATACACATATCAAGTTTTGACATATATAAAGAAGCAGTTGTATGATGCCTAATTGCTTGTAATATTTCAGGATCATCAACTAAATACTCATTTTTTGCAACATATTCAGATAACCATTGATGCCAAACCGCCTCTGGTTTATTAAGATAATCTGGATAATTTTTTTGCATTATTACAACAGCTTCATCATGAGGCATTTCTTTAGCAATATCATGAAGCATTCCTGCTACATATGCTTTTCTACCATCTAGATTATTAGCTAATGCAATTTCTTTAGCTAAATGAGCCATGCTCACTGTATGACGATAGCGTTTTAAAGACATTTTATTTTTCACAATTGTTTCTAAATAAATACCATTATTAACAATATATTTTAAAACTTCAGGATTTAAAGCATGTAATGCACCATTCCGGATATTATTACTAGCGTCATCACTGGCAACCAAATCTAAGTGAATAAAATTATATTTATCTAAATTATCATTAATTTGATAACCTATGCGATCGAATACCACTAATTGAGCTAATTGACTCAATTCTTTAGCAGCAATCCATTTATGATATAAACTTGCTTGATCCATTCCCATCATAAAATATAACTGATCATTTGGATATATTTTTTTTAGATATCTAATTGTATCGATCGTATAATTTTTTTTACTACTATCTTGATCAATCTCGTAGCGGCAAATTTCAACATTTTTATAGCGCTTTAAAGCAATTTCCAACATCGCTAATCGTTGTTGTTTAGTTGCTCCTGTAGAGTCTTTCCATGGGTTGTTAGCAGTCGGCATAACTAAAATTTTATCTAACTTTAATTGCCTGATTGACTCTTCAATCACGCGTACATGAGAACGATGAATTGGGTCAAAACTACCGCCAAAAACACCTATTTTTATCATGGTAATTTATAAATTTCCTTTTCACTTGGGCGATATAAAATAATTGTTCTTCCTAAAATTTGCACAACATCTGCTTTTGTTTTCATACTTAACTCTAGCGCAATCTCATTTTTTGAATCAGCACATGATTCAAGAATTTTTACTTTGATCAATTCATGAGCTTCTAGAGCATCGTCAATACCTTCAATTTGAGTTTGATGAACTCCTTCTTTACCAATTTGAAAAATAGCATTTAAATTATGTGCTATCCCTCTTAAATATCTTTTTTGCTTTCCTGTTAACATAACCCGATTCCTTTCTAAATTAATGCTTCTCTAATAAAAACACCAACACCTTGTGGTGCATGAACTCTAACATTGGCATTGGGACAATTAACACTGACAAATCCTAGACCGGAAATAACAATATCAATTTTACCCTCTGGTAATTTAAAATCATAACTTGCCATTTCATTAATATCCTTAATACTTTCAATTTCCGGCATCAGAGTCAAGTGCCGATTATATAAATTATCACTGTTTCCCAATTTAGTTCTATGAATTTTTAATAATTTTGGAAAAAAACAAGTAAAAGAACTACGCGGTCCTTTAATGAAATCAACGCGTGCCAACCCACCAAAATATAGTGTTTGTTGGTCGTTTAATTGAAAATTAATTGGTCTTAATTCGCTTTTAGGAATAATTATTCTCAAATCGTCATCTTTAACTAAATGAGCCATCTGATGATTATTAATGATACCAGGCGAATCATATAAATAATTTTTATCATCTAGTGGAATTTCAATTAAATCAAGCGTTGTTCCAGGAAATTCACTTGTTGTTATTAAATTATCAGTTACTCCTGCATAATGTTTTAATAAAGAATTAATCAACGAAGATTTCCCGACATTAGTAACTCCAACAATATAAACATCTCGACCATGACGATATTCATTAATCTTATCTATTAATAAATCTAAATTATAATTTTTGGTTCCACTTGATAAAATAACGTCAATAGGTTTAATTCCTGATTCTTTCAACTGTCTTCTTAGCCAATGCTCAATTTTACGATCTTTTAGTGATTTTGGCAAAATATCTCGTTTGTTTCCAAGAACTAAAATATCATTATTATTAAGATGCCGTGATAATCCATTTATTAAGCTGCCATTATAATCAAATAAATCAACTAAATAAACAACAAGACAATCATGATTTCCGATTTCTTGAAGAATTTTTAAAAAATCATCACTAGTAAGATCTGTTTTTTGTAATTCATGATAATTTTTTAAGCGAAAACAGCGTTTACAAAGAATTACATCTTTTTCTAAAGCATTTTTAGGCACAAAACCTATCTTTTTTTCGTCTTCACTTTGAATTATGGCTCCACAGCCAAAACATCTAATCTCTTTAGTCATACTATCTCCTTTTCAAACCACTCCCATTGTACCTTATTTTAAGCCAATTTTAAAGTAAATAATCGTTAAAATAAAACTTGGTATAATTTTATTTATTTGGATGAATATAAAGATTTTTGTCCTAAATTAAAAGATTGACAATATATATGTATTAGAGGTGAAATATAAATGTTTTCAACATTATTATCCTTACTTACTAATGGTTTCTTTGTCTCATACATTAAATCAAAATCTTTTGAGTTACCACTAACAGCTAAAGAGGAAGAAAGATATCTTGAACAGTTTTTTAATGGTGACAAAGAGGCTCGGAATGTTTTAATTGAAAGAAATTTAAGATTGGTAGCTCATATTGCTAAAAAATACGAGAACAATAAAGATATGCAGGAAGATCTGATTTCAATTGGAACAATAGGACTGATTAAAGCAGTCGATAGTTATAAACAAAACCATAAAACTAAGTTAGCCACTTATGCTTCCAGATGTATTGAAAATGAGATATTAATGCATCTTAGAACTAATAAAAAGACTAACTTAGATATTTCATTAAATGAGACAATCGGTATTGATAAGGATGGCAGTGAAATAGTTTTAGGTGATATCATTGCCGCAAAACAAGAGGAGTTTATCGATATAGTAGATAAAAAGGATACTTTAGATAAATTTACAACATATTTTAGTGTTCTTGAACCCCGCGAAAAAGATACTTTGATTATGCGTTATGGCTTGAATAATACCAAAAAGTATACTCAAAAAGATATTGCTAAAAAATTAAATATCTCACGTTCTTATGTTTCACGTCTTGAAAAACGTGCATTAATTAAATTATTGCGTGAACATATGAAAGAAAAACCGTAAATTATATAATTTACGGTTTAAAAATCATCTTCTTTTAGAATATCTTCTAGAGATATTTTTTCATATTTAATTGGTTCTGTTTTTTTGGGTACTTTAACAACCGCTTTATTTTTGGTAGTTTCAACCTCATCACTTTCAAAATCATCTAATAAGGTATGCTCTTTGGGTTGTTTAAAGATTTCTAAATCAACTTCGGTTTTCTTAGCTACATCATAATCACTTGTTGAAATTGGAGAATTTATATAAACATCATCAATTACTTGATTAGCCGTTAATTTATTAGCTACACTTGGTTTTTGCTCAAGATTAGCATTATTATAGTCAGTTGCTTTAAATTCAAATGAAGTCTGATCGTTTAAAGTGACTGTAATTAATTGTGAATTATCAACAATTACGGAATCTTTTACATAAATAATTTTAGATTTAGGATTCTTATACAATAAAGTTCCTTTTGTAGCACGATTGCAAGGTGTTATATCGCCAATTTTAATTCGTTTAACCCCACCTTCTTCGCTAATAACGATTAATGAACTGCTAACTAATGGATTAAAAATATTGAGACTAACTAACTCATCATTTTTTAAATTTACAGCTCTAATCCCAGCGGCTTTGATTCCAACGATTGAAACTTCTTGCTCTGAATATAATGCTCCATACCCAGCTTTAGTCGTTAAGATAATTCCTTGATTATTATCAGTCAATTTAACATCGACTACCCGATCATCATTCTTTAATCCCATACATTTAAGGGGCTTTGAATATCGAGTAACTTCAAAATCTTTTAAATTCGTCCGTTTGATTTGACCATTTTTTGTTGCTAGCATAACGTACAATGGTAAATTAAAATCTTTTACCAAAATAGTTCCGATGATTTTTTCACCAGCATTTAGTTTTACTAAATAACTAACATGTTTACCAGCATCTTTCCATTTAAATTCTTCAATCTTATGAACTGGAATAAAGAGATAATTTCCAGCATCAGTAAACAGCAATAAATGATCTAACGTATTGGCTTGATACATTGAAACTAGATAGTCATTTTCTTTTTTGCCGAACGGAATACCTTCACTAGCCTTGATAGAACGATTACTAATTCGCTTAATATATCCATCACGGGTAATAGAAACATTGATATCCTCAGATAGGATCATTGCTTTCTCATCTATTTTAATTTCTTGAACCTCATCACGAATTTTTGATAGACGTGGCATTGGATATTTTTTCTTAATACCTTTTAATTGATCAATAATAACTTTACGTAGAACCTCATCACTGTTTAAAATATTATTTAAATATGCAATTCGATTATCTAATTCTTTATTTTCATTTTCCAATGTGACAATATCAGTGTTTGTTAAACGATACAATTGTAACATTACAATTGCTTCAGCTTGTTTTTCGCTAAAACCATATTTTTCAATCAAGTTATTTTTAGCATCGCTTTTATCTTTTGATTGTCTAATTGTTTTTACAACCTCATCTAAAATTGAAATTGCTTTAATCAATCCTTCAACGATATGTTTACGCTCATTAGCCTTATTAAGATCATGAATTGAACTTCGTGTAACAACATCTATTTGATGTGCAATATAGCCATCTAAAATCTCAATTACCCCCATTAAGACTGGTCGCTTATCTTTGATTGCAACCATATTATAGTTGTAATTTTTTTGTAGATCAGTATTTTTGTATAGATAGTTAAGAGTATTTTGTACATTTATATCCTTTTTTAAATCAATAACAATCCGTAATCCAGTACGATCAGATTCATCACGAACTTCGATAATTCCATCGATATTGCGATTAAATCGAATTTCATCAATTTTACGAACTAATTCTGCTTTGTTTACTTCATAGGGAATTTCAGTAATAACGATTTTATTCATCGTTTTCTCTTCAATCATTTCACTAGTACTACGAACAATCACTTTCCCACGGCCACTTTTAAAGGCATTTAAAATTCCTTGTTTTCCTTCAACAATAGCTCCAGTTGGAAAATCTGGACCTTTAATAAATTCCATTAGTTTTTCCAAAGAACAGTTAGGGTATTTAATTCGATGAATCGTTGCATCGATTACTTCTTCAAGATTATGTGGAGGAATATCTGTTGCATAACCGGCCGATATTCCCGTTGCACCATTTACTAATAAATTTGGATAGGCCGCTGGTAATACAGTTGGTTCATATTCTGTATCATCAAAGTTTAAAGACATTAATACTGTATCTTTATCTAAATCTTTTAGTAATTCAACAGCAATTGCTGATAGACGAGCTTCAGTATAACGCATTGCTGCTGCCGGATCGTTATCAATAGATCCATTATTTCCTTGCATATCAACTAATGGAACACGCATTTTCCAATCTTGGGATAAACGGACCATTGCATCATATACTGATGTGTCTCCATGAGGATGATAATTACCAATAACGTTCCCAACTGTTTTTGCTGACTTACGATATGGTTTTGAATATAAATTTCCTTCTTTATACATCGAATAAAGAATCCGGCGCTGTACTGGTTTTAAACCATCACGAACATCAGGTAAAGCACGATCTTGAATAATATATTTAGAATATTTTCCAAAGCGGTCACCCATGATAGTTTCTAATGACATAATTATTTTTTTATCCACGCTTATTTTCTCCTTACTCAATTGCAAAATTATCTTCTAATGTAAATTGGACATTTTGTTCAATCCATTCTCGTCTTGGTTCTACTTTATCACCCATTAATACAGAAACTCGACGTTCAACAATTGCCGCATCTTCAATTGATACTTGAATTAAAGTCCGAGTTTCTGGATTCATAGTTGTTTCCCATAATTGAGAAGCATTCATCTCCCCAAGTCCTTTATACCGTTGTACATTATATCCACGACCAATTTTCTTCTTTGCTTCTTCTAATTCGTCTTCTTCCCAAGCGTAAACGATATCTTCCTTTTTCCCACTTTTCTTTGACACTTTATAAAGTGGTGGTAAAGCAATATATACTTTTCCTGCAGTAATTAGATCTCGCATATATCGATAGAAGAAAGTTAGTAAAAGAATTTGAATATGGGCACCGTCGGTATCAGCATCGGTCATGATGATTACTTTATTATAATTACTATCTTTTTCGTTAAAATCAGCTCCAACGCCAGCCCCAATTGTATTAATAATTGTTGCAATTTCTTCATTTTTTAAAATGTCAGCCATTGCTGCCTTTTCAGTATTAACAACTTTTCCTCGTAATGGTAAAATTGCTTGATATTTACGATCGCGACCTTGTTTTGCACTACCGCCTGCTGAATCTCCTTCGACTAAGTATAGCTCTTTACGTTTTTTATCTTTAGATTGAGCAGGTGCTAATTTTCCACTTAAAATTTTTTCTTGACGTGGGCCTTTACCTTTACGAGCAGCTTCTCGAGCTTTACGTGCCGCATCACGAACTTGAGCAGCTTTAATCATTTTCTTAACAAGATTATCTGCTGTTTCTTTATGCTCTTCTAAAAAATATGTAAGTTTTTCATAAACTACTGTATCTACAACATTTCGTGCCTCTGGCGTTCCTAGTTTAGATTTTGTTTGTCCTTCAAACTGTAAATAATGTTCAGGTACTTTAATTGAAATAATTGCCGAAAGTCCTTCACGAACATCATTTCCTTCTAAATTCTTGTCCTTTTCTTTTAATAACCCATATTTACGAGCATATTCATTAAACGTTCTAGTTAAAGCTGATCTAAATCCTGTTTCATGAGTTCCACCATCACCAGTTCTAACTAAATTCACAAAAGATAAAGTAGTTTCTTGATAACCACTAGTGAACTGCATAGCGACATCAACTTCTATTTCATTATTTGTACCCTCAATATTAATAATTTCATTAAGAGTCTCTTTTTCATAATTTAAATATTCAACAAATGCTGTTAAACCATTATCGTATTGATAACTTATCTCTTTGCCTGTACGTTCATCAACTAAATCAATTTTGATTCCTTTTAAAAGGAACGCACTTTCCATCAATCGTTCACTAATCGTAGAAAAATTATATTCATAAACTGAAAAAATGCTTGAATCGGGCATAAAATGAATCGTTGTTCCAGTTTGATTTGATTTACCAATCACTTTTAACTTCCCAACTTTACTACCACCATCTTCAAATCTTTGCTGCCAAATTTTTCCATCACGATAAATTGTTACTTCAAGCCATGAAGATAGTGCATTAACGACCGACGCCCCAACTCCATGTAATCCGCCAGAAGTTTTATAACCGCCGTCTTCGTTAAACTTACCGCCGGCATGTAAAATCGTAAGGATTACTTCTGTTGTAGGCTTACCTGAAGCATGCATCCCTGTCGGCATTCCCCGACCATGGTCAGTTACTTTGATACTGTTATCCTTACAAATCGTTACTTGTATATTATCACCAAATCCTGAAAGTGCTTCATCAATTGCATTATCAACAATTTCCCAAACTAAGTGATGCAGTCCGCGTGCATCAGTCGAACCAATATACATTCCTGGTCGCTTACGAACTGCTTCTAAGCCTTCAAGTATTTGAATATTTGACTCATCATAATTACTTTTAGCTGCCATATAATTCATCTGCCTCCTTTAATCACTTGTACCATTATACCTAAATTTTAGGTTTTTTTCAAAGATTATTGCATTTTTATAATGATAATATATAATAGTCACAGGTGATAAAAAATGGATATAATGATTTCAATAATTTTAATTATACTCAGTTATCTATATGGATCGATTCCCTTTGCATTAGTTATTGGGCGATTAGTCTATAAAACTGATGTTAGAAACTATGGTTCCGGTAATTTAGGGGGAACAAATACTGGTCGTGTTTTAGGAAAAAAAGCTGGTGTTGCTGTAATTCTTTTGGATGCTTCAAAGGCATTATTAGTAATGCTTTTAACTAGTTACTTATGTTCACTATTAAAAATGAATAATGATTTAGCATATATATGTGCTTTAGCTTGTGTGATTGGGCACTGCTATCCTGTTTTTGCAAATTTCAAAGGCGGTAAAGCAGTTTCAACTGCAATCGGTTTTTTTATGGCTGTCAATCCTATAGGTGCTGTCTTAGCCTTAGTCGTTTTCTTCATTGTTCTAAAGCTTTCTAAATATGTTTCACTGTCTTCAGTTTTAGCATCGTCTTCAGTATTGTTTGCAATTCCGTTTTTAAATATGTCAATGACTGGTAAAATCGTAACTGCAGCGGTTATTTTACTGTTAATTTATCGACACAAAGAAAATTTAATTAGAATTAAAAATGGGACAGAAAATAAAATTACTTGGATGTAAATATGCTCGTTAATACATAAAGTTGTGAATTATCACGGCTTTTTTATTTAATAAAAATAAGGATGCATTATCCAAAAAGAGATGCATCCATTAGGTAATTATTTATATGTAATTATTTCACTACTTTTTAGATGACTATCATCATCAATATATTTAATCTTAAATTCTTTTCCATCATATTCAACTTCACTTAAAGAACAACCACGAACAACATATTTATTGATTTTTGTTAATTCGGATGTTTTATAATTAAGCATTATTCCGTGAAGAATAATAAATAACATCCCATGAATCGTAATAAAAATTGTATCATCATGATGTTTTTTATAAATATCATTAAAAAAATCTTTTAACCGCATTTGGACTTCATGATATGTTTCACCACCAGGAGTGCTAACATCATCATCCGGAAGATTCCATAATCGATTATAAATTGGATCATTTAATAATTCATTAATAAGGCATCCTTCGTATTTACCAAAATTCATTTCTTTTAATCGTTCGTCAACAAGAACATGATCAAATAATATTTCACTTGTTGCTTTAGCACGTTCTATCGGACTGCTATAACAATAATCAATTTTAAGTTCTGTGATTCTTGCTTTTAGCAACTTAGCATCTTCTATGCCTTCTGCTGTTAGCGGTGAATCTTGCCATCCCTGTAATCTTTTTTCTTGATTCCACAATGTTTTTGAGTGTCGAGTAAGGTATATTTTCATAAAGTAAAAATAAGGGTTACCCCTTATTTATATTGTGACATAACAGATGACATGATTTTTTTAATTTGAGCCTCACTAGGTTTACGACCCATTTCCATATACATTGCACGAATCATTTTTTCGTTGATTGGTGGATTTTTTTGTAATTGTTTTTTAAACATATAACGTGCTGCGAAAAAACCGATAATCGCACCAACGATTAAACCCAAAATTATATTCAACATATTTATACCTCCAAGTTTTTAGATTGCTCTACCATTATAACATAACTTTTTGATATTTGGTATAAAATATCCAAGAATATATTTGTTTTTTTATTTGCTTCAATAATTATATAGTAATCATGAATAACGCAAATCATTTCTTCTTTTGTTAATTGATTATCAATAACATGTTTATTTTTATCCCGATGATAATCGTATCGGTCTTTTAACTTGTATTCGATAAAGTCACTAACTCCTTCATTATTTCCAAATAAACACTCCATTTGCTTCGTAAAAAAAACATTTTTAGGTTCAATATTAATAATTTGATTTTTCACCTCTGGATATTGTTCAAGTAATCCAACAACATTAGGATTTAACTTATATATTTTATATGTATTCATTTCTATCACCATGATTAGTGTATCAAAGAAAATCTAAATATATTGTCAAATCATGCCCAAAAATCAATAAAAGTGATGTTATTACATCACTTTTACTAGTCCTTATAAAATATCTTTAACGTTTTTTACTACATTTTCAACTGTAAAACCATAGTTTTTAATAACGATATCAGCAGGTGCACTAGCACCAAATTTATTTACTGACATTGTTTTACCATCTAAACCAACATATTTATGCCAACCAAAATCACTGGCCATTTCAATCGATAAACGAGCTCTAACATTGTGTGGAAGAATCTCATCTTTATATTTAGCATCTTGCTGTTCAAATAACTCCATTGATGGCATTGATACAACACGAACATCGATATCTTCTTTCAATAATTCTTCTTTAGCTGCCATTGCTAAATTTACTTCACTACCTGAAGCGATAATAATTGCATCTAATTTATTGACTTCTTTACCTACAATGTAGGCTCCATGACAAACACCTTCGTATGAAGTTGCAGTCATTGTGGTAACATTTTGACGAGTCAAAATTAGAGCTGTAGGATTATTAGTTGATTCAACTGCTAATTTCCATGCAGATGCCATTTCGACAGCATCTGCTGGTCTAAATACTCGCATATTTGGCATTGAACGTAACATTGTTAGTTGTTCAACGGGTTGATGAGTTGGTCCATCTTCCCCAACTGCAATCGAGTCATGAGATAATGGTAAAATGATTGGCAATTCCATCAAACAAGCCATTCTCAAAGCGCCTTTAAAGTAGTCAGAGAAAACTAGGAAACCACCTGCAGATACTTTTATTCCTGTGTGTAAAGTGATTCCATTCATCATTGCAACCATAGCAAACTCACGAATTCCAAACGCTAAATTACGGCCATCATAATTTTCAACACTAAATGTTTTTTCGCCTGCAATATTTGTTTTAGTTGAAGATGCTAAATCAGCTGTTCCTGACATAAATGTAGGATTTTGTTGAGCAACTTCTTGAATCATTTCTAATGAAGTGTTTCTTGTTGCATCGTTATGACCAGGTGAATATTTTTTCATTATTTCATCTAAATCTAATGAAAAGTTCCCAGCAATAGCATTTTCTAATTCTTGAGCAAGTTCTGGATAAGCATTTTTATAGTCTTTCATTAACCGCTGCCACTTATTATAACGATTTTTTCCACGTTTAATACATGTATTAGCAAAATCATCATAAACTTCTTCAGGAACATAAAATTCGTCATGATCAAAGCCATAAGAAATTTTAGCATTTTTACCATCTTCTTTTCCTAATGGATTACCATGAACTTTATTAGTTCCTTCATTACTTGAACCAAAACCAATCACTGTATCAATAATGATCAAAGTTGGTTTATATAATTCTTTTTTCCCTTTACGGATTGCTTTTTGAATTGCACTAACATCATTTCCATCTGTTACACGAATTACTTGCCATCCGATTGCTTCATAACGCTTTTTCACATCTTCACTAAAAGACATTGATAACGGCCCATCAAGCGTAACTTTATTGGCATCATATAAAACAATTAATTTACCTAACGATAAATGCCCAGCTAAAGAAGCAGCCTCATAAGTAACGCCTTCTTGCATATCACCATCTCCGCATAATGCATATGTATAGTGATCGACAACATCATAACCCTCACGGTTATATTTTGAAGCTAAGAATTTTTCTGCTAAAGCCATTCCTGCTGCCATTGGAATTCCTTGACCCAAAGGTCCTGAAGAAGCATCGACACCATCAGTAATATCACATTCAGGATGTCCTGGAGTAATAGAACCCCATTGTCTAAAATTCTTTAAGTCATCAATAGAAATTTGATAACCAGATAAATGCAGCATTGAATATAACAATGCTGAAGCATGACCAGAAGCCAATACAAAACGATCGCGATTAAACCATTTTGATTGTTTGTGATAAAAATCCATTTCCTTAGTAAATAACGTATAGATTGCCGGTGTTGACCCTAATACCATCCCTGGATGACCAGAGTTAGCTTTGTTGATGGTATCAATACCTAACGCACGAATTGTTGCGATTGATAAGCTTGATGTTTCCATTAATTTCTAATTCTCCTTTTTTGCACATAAAAACTTATTCTTATTATACACAAAATCGTATAAATTAAAATAAGTTTTTCGACAAATTATATTAATTTTTTAATTTTTCATCTTTTAGCTTTTGTGGCGTGATATCATTTCCTTCTTCGTCAACAACTTTAACACCCATTAATTGTTGCTTAAACCCACTACGAAAAGCTTTTAAATATTTTTGACGTAATTCTTTTTGTTCTTCTAATTCAGCCTCACTGATTGTACCATCTTTTTTCTTTTTAGCCAATTCATTAATTCTTACAATTAATTCTGGATCTATATTACTCATTTTAATTTTCTCCTTAAATATAAAAAAGGTAGAGAGCTTTAGATATTTCCCTGTTAAGTACAGGTGGGCACCTTTAAATATACTTTAGGATCCCTATTCAAAGACAGGTTTTCAACACCGCAATTTAGATCAGGTTCCCTTATCTATGATGTGGAAATTTATTTACTCTCTAACCAAAATTATTATAACACAGCCACCTTAAGTGTCAACACTTTAAGCATAGCGATATGTGACAAAATTATTACTTTTTCTTAACAATACAAGTACTAGTGTATTCAATATCAAAATATTTAAAAGTGTTATAAATATCTTTAAGTTGAATATCAGCCACCTCATCGACTAAATTCAAAGCGATAGTTCCTTCAAAATAATAGCGACTGAATAAATTCGCAATACTTTCAGGACTATTAAATAAATTTATAAATAATCCAATATTTTTCTTTTTAATTCTTTCAAAGTCTTTTTCTTCAATCTTAAGCTCTTTAAAATTTTTAATTAAGTCGAGCAAATGATTTTTTAATGTTTCATAGTCATCACAATCACATCCAATTTGAATAAATGCATAGTCTCTTTCTTGCGTAAAACTTGCACTAAATGAATCGTTAATAATCCCTTTATTTAACCAGTCGTTATATAATTTTGAACTTTTTGAAAATAGTAAGTCAAACAATAGATTCATTGATAACTCACGTTTGATTTTTTCTTTAGGTTCAGAAAGAATTTCATTTATTTTAATTGAAACAATTATTTTATTCATTTCAACATCCATTGATAAAATATTTTCTTTTGTTTTAACCTTACAAGGTTCAATGTTTTTCTGGCAAATAATTGGTTGTGCTGTTTCAAAATTCTTTTTAGCCTGATTTTCTCTAATTACATTTATGGCTGTATCGGCATTAATATTACCTACGACAAATAACATCATATTACTAGGATGATAGAAAGTATTATAGCAAGTTTCCAACATTGTTTTATCAGTGCGATTTACGGTTTCAACTGTTCCCGCAATATCAATGGCTACAGGATGATTATTGTAAAGGTTTTGAATTGATCCAAAATAAACACGCCAATCTGGGTCATCATCATACATTTTTATCTCTTGACCAATAATCCCTTTTTCCTTCTCAACGCTTTCAGGAGTAATATCTAATCTTTGAACAAAATCTAATAGTAACTCAATACATAGATATTCATTTGAAGTAGTACTAAATAAATAGGCTGTTCTACTTGATGAAGTGAAGGCATTGGTACTGGCACCTAATTTAGCAAACTCATCAGAAGCATCAGTACCATTCATATCAAACATTTTATGTTCTAAGAAATGAGCTATTCCGTCTTCTACTTTAATCATTTCATTACCATTTAAAGGTACAAAAGTTGTATCAATAGCGCCGAATTTGGTTGAAAACAACCCGTAAGTTTTTTCAAACCCTTGTTTTGGTAAAAGATAAACTTCTAATCCGTTATCCATTTTTTCATGATATAAAGTTTCTTTTAAAGTATCAAAGTATATTTTTTCCATTATTTATCACTCCCTGTTAATAAGAAAATTGTATCTAAGTGTACTTTTTTGCTGGCAGCAATAATTTCTTCTTTGGATACACGCATTAATTTTTCTAAATATTCATCATTTGTTTCTTGAACACCTGTTAAATCCCGGTTATAAGCCAATGTAATCAAACTAATTGGTTCATCTTTAGTTTTTGTTAATGAGCTTTTTAACATCAGTTTTGCTAAATCAATTTCATCATTACTAAAATCACCATTTTGAATATTCTTTAATTCTTGGGCAATTAAGTCCTTAGCTTTTTGATAGTCACTGCCTTCAATTCCCGCATTAACTGTCATAATCCCACTAAATGCCCCATAGCTTGATGATATATAGTAACATAAACTATGCTTTTCACGGACAATTTTGAATAACCGTGATTGTGAAAATCCGCCAAAAATTGCATTAAATACAGTCATCGCATAAGTGCCAGGATCCTTAAAGTTACAATCAACAACATATCCCATATTTAATTTAGCTTGAGTAATATCTTGTTTTTCAACTACTTCTAAGATGTCATTCTTGCTTGATTTGAAATTAGTAACTGGATCAAGCGGTTGACTGCTGCTGCTAAAACTTAGATTTTCTTTAAATACATCTACAATACTTTCATCAACATCACCAACAACATATAAATGTTTAACATCATTCTCTAAGCATTCAACTAAGTATTTATAGACCTCTTCATTAGTGATTCGATCAAGTTCTTCTACATAGCCATTATTACTAATGGATAAAAAACCACCCTCACCCATATTTTTGAATAATTGATCTAATCCGTACATAAATTTATCATCATTTTGAACAATCAAACGCTCTTTTAATTCTTTTTTCTTAATAGCAAAAGTTTGTTCATCAAATTTTCCATTTCTAACATTGGGATGAAATAAAACGTCATTAAACATTTTGATTTGTTGCACTAATAAATTTTCTTGATACGGCAAAAATGTTTCATTAATACAAACACTTGAAATATTTAACACTTGTCCAATTCCCTTAGTCGCTAAATTAGTGCCAAAACTCATTCCATAAAGATCTTCCAAATGAGTTGATAATGCTTGAGTTGAGGGATAGTTTTCTGTTCCTCCAGTAAGCATAAAAGCCAATAAAGAACGTTTAGTAACATTTTCTTTTGTTAACTTTCCTTCTAATTTTAATGACATTGTTATATTCTTAAATTTTTTGCTTGGAATAATATGTAGTGTATATCCAGCTAATTGATAACTTTTTTTCATAAAAATCTCCTTTACAAACCTAATGTATATATTATACACTAAAAAATAAAAATTAAAACCGCATCTTAAAAAGAACAAGTTAAAAAGAACATCATGATGATGTTCTTTTTAACAAATTAACGTTTTGCTTTATCAAAAGGTTCTCCAGCAGCTTTTGGTGCTGCAGAATTTTTTGAAGTAAAAGCTAATAATATTAAAGTGGCAACATAAGGGAAGATTTTAAAAACTACACCTGGAACTCCAGAATTTAATAAAAATGGAATTGAAGCATATGTTACAGCTAAAGTCTTAGCAAAAGCAAAGAAAATTGCTGACAATGCGATTCGCCAAGGTGTCCAGTTACCAAAAATTAAAACTGCTAATGCTAAGAATCCATATCCAGCAACTGTACTAGAATACTCACTTGTTATTGGGATTACATAGATTAAACCACCCATACCAGCCAATATTCCAGATAGAACAACGCCTAAATAACGCATTTTATATACATTTACTCCAGCAGCATCAGCAGCTTGTGGGTTCTCACCACATGTCCTAATTCTTAATCCTGTTTTCGTTTTATAGAGATACACGTATGTAGCAATCAAAATAGCAATACCAATAAATGTAGAAAGATAAAAATCTTTAAAAAACATATCACCAATTATTGGAATGTCTGAAAGAACTGGAACTTTTTTTATTAAAAATTCATTACTGAACGGAATACTTTTCACTCCACCAAAAATAGTCTTAGCAACAAAAATTCCAAAAGCAGGAGCAAATAAATTCAATGCAGTCCCAGAAATAGTCTGATCAGCTTTCATACTGATTGCAGCAAAAGCATGTAACAGCGCAAATAATCCACCGATTACTCCAGAAATTAATAAAGCTACTAGAAACAATGCTTGCCCACTTAACCAGCCGGCATTTTGAGCAGTATGCATAAACCAAATCCCAAAAAAAGCTCCAAAAATCATAATTCCTTCTAAGGCAATATTAACTACTCCAGAGCGTTCACTAAACAACCCGCCTAAAGCAACGATCAACAGAGGGATCGAAAACATCAAGCTTTGTCTAAATAAGAAATAAAATAAATCCATTATTCATCCCCTCCAATCAAAGCTTGTTTTTTATCTTTTTTACGCCCCTTTCGGCGTTCTAAAATTAATCGAATAAACAATGTGAAAGAACTAAAATAAATAATTGCTGCAACAATTACATCGATAATTTCTACTGCAATATGTACTGCTTGAACATAGTTTCCGCCTAAATTGATATATGCGATAAATAATGCAGCGAAAATCACGCCAAGTGGATTGTTAAACCCTAATAAGGCAACAGGAATACCATTAAAACCTTCAGCGGCTAAAACTTCTGCTGTTCCTATTGTTCGTCCAGTTCCTGCCATATAAACCAAAGCTCCACCTAGTCCTGCAAAAAAACCGGCAATTACCATCGATAAAACAATACTTTTTTTCTCATTCATTCCCGCGTATTTACTCGCATCTGGATTATATCCAGTTGCTTTTAGTTCATAACCAAATGTTGTTTTATTCATAATAACATAAGCAAGAATACATACACCAATAGCAATGAACGTTCCTAAATTAATGCTCGAACCATTAAAAACCTGATCTAATCCTAAATTTGGTATTGCTAAACTTGTAGGAATAGTATACGATTCAGCGCCAGTGGGATTATACATAAATTTTTTTACTCCTTCAATTACTAATAGCATCCCAATATAATTCATCATGATACTAGATATTACAACATTAACATTGCGATAAGCTTTAAGTAATCCAGGAACACTGGCCCATAAGGCTCCTGCTAATCCTCCTGCAAGCACAGCAAAGATCCAACGAATAGATTCGGGGATAAAAGTTGCATTAAAAGCTATAAACATTGAAGCAAAGGCTCCTACAATATATTGTCCCGGTGTTCCAATATTAAATAGACCACATTTAAATGCAAAAGCCACTGAAAGACCGGTCATCATAATTGGTACTGATAAATATAATACTTCACCAACGCTTTTAATTCCACGATAAAAACCACCTCGAAGTAAGATTGAAAATCCTTCTAATGCCTGATTAGGAATTACTAAAAACATAATTAGTAGTCCAAAAATCAAACCGCATAAAATCGCAATCAAAGAAGATAAAAATGATTTTGTCCATGCTTTATTTTTCATATCCAACACCTCGCTTTGATCCCGCCATATACAATCCTAATTCTTCAACGTTAGTTTCTTTTGGATTTAAGTCAGTAACAATCTCTCCTTCATACATTACCAGAATTCGATCACTGACATTCATAACTTCATCAAGTTCTAAACTAATTAGTAAAACCGCATGTCCCTCATCGCGCTGTTGAATCAACTGTTTATGAATAAATTCTATTGCTCCAACATCAAGCCCACGAGTAGGTTGAACAGCAATCAATAAATCACAATTACTTTCAATTTCTCGCGCAATAATTGCTTTTTGTTGATTTCCACCAGACATTCCTCGAACAATCGAATGTGACCCTTGACCAGAACGAACATCAAATTTTTCAATCAATTTATCTGCATAATTATAAATGTTCTCAAATTTTAAGAAACCATGTTTCTGGTTATCTTTATTAAAATAATTTTTTAAAATCATATTTTCTGCTAAATTATAATCTAGTACTAGTCCATGCTTATGACGATCTTCAGGAATATGGGAAATTCCTTTTAAATTTCTTTGCCTAACCGAATAATGGGTTATATCCTCATTATTTAAAATTATCTTACCTGTATATCCAGTTAACATTCCAGTTAATGCATATACAAGTTCACTTTGCCCGTTTCCATCAATTCCTGCAATACAGACTATTTCACCGCGTTTAACTTCAAAATTAATATCTGTCAAGGCATTTTTCATAGCGTTTTTCTTACAATAATTGAGATTTTCAACCTTTAAAACCGTTTGCCCAGGAGTTGCTTTTCCTTTTTCAACAATAAAATTAACATCACGGCCTACCATCATCTTTGACAATTCTTCTTTTGAGGTCGTTGTAACATCAACAGTAGCAACGTACTTTCCTTTTCTAATAACAGTACATCGATCAGCTACCGCTTTGATTTCATTTAATTTATGTGTAATAAAAATAATTGATTTTCCTTCGGCAACTAATCCTTTCATAATTTTCAATAATTCTTCAATTTCTTGAGGGGTTAAAACTGCAGTTGGTTCATCAAATATTAAAATCTCATTATCCCTAAAGAGCATTTTTAAAATTTCAACTCGCTGTTGCATCCCTACTGTTATATCTTTTATAAGAGCATCAGGCTCGATATTTAAATGATATTGTTTGGAAAGATCAAGAACCTTTTTACGAGCATTGTCTTTGGCTAATAATCCATTTTTAGTTTCTTCAACACCCAAAATAATATTATCCAAAACTGTAAATGTTTCGACTAATTTAAAATGTTGATGAACCATTCCAATTTTATAACGATTAGCATCGTTAGGATCATTTATTTCAGCAATTTCACCGTTAATTTTAATGCATCCCTCGTCAGGTTGATACAGCCCGAATAGGATTGACATCAATGTTGATTTTCCTGCTCCATTTTCTCCTAACAAAGCATGAATCTCACCTTTTTTTAGTTGTACGGTTATATTATCATTAGCCTTAATTCCAGGAAATTCTTTAGTGATATTCAACATCTCTATTACATATTCCATACCGTCACTCCTTTCTTATCTAATGTTGATTTTTCTCGGTTAGATTGAGAAATACTTTTAAAAAAAGCGAGTTGTCTCGCTTTTTATTATTTATCATATGTAATATTTACATTAGTGACAGGTACTTTAGTAGGATTACCATTATCATTGTCAGTAATATCTGTCATTGATTTGATTTTAATTTCACCACTTGCCACTTTATCAAATACTTCCTTGTATGCTGCAGCATTAAAATCACCCAAACGATCAAAGTCATCTGGTAAACCAACATAACCACCTGATGCATCTAATGTTTCGATACCACCTTTAAATTTATCATTTTTGTAATCGACTAATTTATCATAAACTGTCTTTTTTACATCTTTTAATGCTGAAGTAATAACAACACCTGTCTTGTCATCATTTTGGTTGCTATCAACACCAATTGCATATTTGCCAGCTTCTTTTGCTGCAGGGAAAATAGAGTTACAAATTCCACCACCGCATGAGAAAATAGCTTCAGTTCCAGCATCATACCACTTAGCAGCTTTAGTTTTAATCGCAGGATCTTCATTAAATGTTCCTGTATATGTATACATCATATCGACTGTAACACCTAATTCTTTTGCTGCATCATTTGCTCCTTGAATATATCCATAACCATAATTAATTACAGCTGGTAATGCAATTCCACCCATAAATCCAAGTTTAGTGTGACCTGCTTTGACAGCTGCATACCCTGCTAAATATCCAGGTTGTGTTTCTGTATACAATGCACAATAAACATTATCACCAGGATCAACTGGATTAGATTTAGTACTATCCTTCTCATCTGGAACTGTTGGTGTAGCATCAATCAAGATAAATTTGACATCTTTGTATTTATCTTGTAATTCACCAATTGCATTACAGAATTTAAAACCTGGACAAACAATAATTTTTGCCCCATTTTCTACAGCTTCTTCAATTTGTGATTTGTAGCCAGCATCATCAAAACTTGCTGGTTTATAGTATTTGATAGTTGCATCATGATCTTTTTGATACTGTTCAACAGCTTCCCATGCAGACTGATTAAACGATTTATCGTTAATATCCCCTGCATCTGTTACAAGTGCTACTTCAAATTCTTCACTGCTACTACCACCGCATCCCACTAATAGAAATGAGAATACAACAAGTGAAGCCAAAAGCTTTTTCATATTCAATTTTCCTCCTTCAATAAACTATAGCTTTATTTTAACATTCTTCCTTAAAAATTGAAAGCGATTACATTTATTATTCCCGTTTTTTTATAAAATATACAAAAAAAGACATCTATTTAGATGTCCTCTTCTTGATATCCGCGAATGTAAACTTCACGTGGCTTAGAGCCAATCTGTGGTCCAATAACACCGTCTGCTTCTAACTGATCGATGATTCGTGCTGCTTTATTGTATCCAATTCGAAACTGCCGTTGTAATAAAGATGTACTTGCTTTTTGAGCATTGATTACAAAACTGCGACACATTTCATATTCTTCATCTTCCTCTTCTTCTTTCGAAGCAGCACTTGGTGAAGTAGTATTTAATTTTACATTTATGTATTTGTCATCATAGCTAGCCTCCTGCTGAGTAGCAGTGTGATGAGTAATTGCACTAACTTCATCGTCAGATACAAAAGCACCTTGAACCCGCACCGGTGAACTAGAACCCATTGGTGAAAATAACATATCTCCTTTTCCTAATAATTTTTCCGCTCCAGAAGCATCCAAAATTGTTCGTGAATCAATTCCAGAAGAGACTGCAAAAGCAATTCTTGATGGAATATTTGCTTTGATGACTCCAGTGATAATATCAGTCGATGGTCTTTGTGTTGCAACGATCAAATGAATCCCTGCTGCCCTCGCCATTTGAGCAATCCTCATGATACAATCTTCAACTTGTTTGCTTGCGACCATCATCAAATCAGCAACCTCATCTAAAATAACTACATGAAAAGGTAAGATCTCTAATTGTTCGTCCAAAGCTAATTCTTCATTTTTTTTACGTGCATAGTTATTATAGCCTTCGATATTCCGTACATTTGCCCCAGCAAAAAGGTCATAGCGATGCTCCATTTCCACTACAACTTCCTGCAATACTGCAGCTGCCTTTTTAGGATCAGTTACTACTGGAGCTAATAGATGAGGTATACCATTATAATTAGTTAACTCTACTTTTTTAGGATCGACAAGAATAAATTTCACCTCATCCGGTCGAGCACGCATCAAAATACTACAAATAATAGTATTTACACAAACTGATTTTCCACTTCCAGTTGCCCCAGCAATCAATAAGTGGGGCATTTTATTTAATTCCGCATAAATAATCTTACCACTAACATCCTTGCCTAAAGGAACTAACAACTTGTTATCCTGTAAATCTTTTGGAATGTCTTTAATTACTTCTTTGAAACTTACCATTGTTGCAACACTATTAGGAATTTCCACTCCAACTGCCGGTTTACCAGGAATTGGTGCTTCAATACGAATATCTTTTGCAGCTAAGGCTAATTTTATATCATCTTGTAATTGCATAATTTTATTAACACGCGTGCCCGTTTCCAATTTTAATTCATATTTAGTAACCGATGGTCCAATAAAAATATCACTAATTGTTGCGTTTACTCCAAATTCATGAAGAACATTTGTTAGTGCATCAGCTTTAGATAATGCATTTCCTTTATTATCACCAGACTTTTTTGCTGTAGGATTTTTTAATAGGGATAAGGCAGGTAAACGATAATTCTTATTAATCTTTTTCTTAGGTTTAGACATATCATTTTCATGGATCTTTGGTTCTTTATCTTTAATTTCTAAAGTCATAGAATCCTCATCAAATTCAAATGTAGAGGGTACTGATTCATCTTCTTCTAAATGAGTAGTATGGATTCGAGCTGAACTCTTTCCAGGGGGATCTTGCTCTTGGCTTGAAGTATTTTCATCACCAAATATCTCCTCTGGAAAAAAGCCTTTTGCTTTATCTTTTTTAGGGGTAAAAAAATCTGTGAATTTACTAGCGCTTTGATGCATTTTAATATCTTTTTTAGTGGGTTTCTTTTTCTTTCTTTCAGCAACATTTTTACGATGTTCTAAATAAAACTTACTACCTAACAAAGTTAAACCAATTACTAAAATAAAACCAGCAGCAATCATTGCCCCCGTTTTATCAAACAAAGCACTTAAAATGCCATATAAAATAGCTCCTAGAAATCCACCTCGATTACAAGGTGCTGTTGAGACATATTGATTAATTACTTTCATTCCAACCATTAAATCATCATTTAAAGATGACATAAAAGTCAAAACTGCCCCTACCACCATGTATAATCCGATTGCACGAGGACCAGTAAATTTTGGTAATTTAGCAAAATAAATTACATACCCACTAATCAAAACCAATGAAATATAACTAATTCCAACAAAATTTCCAATTATATAAGTACACAAAAAATTCAGTTGTTCGCCAATTGGCCCTAATTTCATTGCCCCGACAACAATTAAAAACAAGCCTACTGTAGCAATGATTCTTACTTTTAAATCCTCACTAATTTGATCTTGTTTTGATTTTTTTGAACGACTTGTTTTCGCCATGACTCACACTCCCAACTCTAACTCAATCATTATACCATATCATATCTATTTAGCAAAAGAAAAAGCAAGGATAAACTTGCTTAAACTTCGATGATAATTGGCAAGATTACAGGTCTTTTACCTGTCTCTTTAATAATAAACTTATTTGCTTTATCTTTAATATTTTGTCGAACTTCTACTGCTTCTAGTTTAGGATCATCTTTCATTTCACTAACACATTTTTCAGCAATATCAATAACTCCCTTAATAATATGTTCAGAATCCCTTAAATAAACAAAACCACGTGACTGAACATCAGTATTGGCAATAATTTCATGAGTTTTACTATCAATCGTGACTCCAATAATGACTACTCCATCATTTGACAACTGAATTCGATCATCAATAACTTTATCACCTACATCACCAACACCAATTCCATCAATCATTACATCTTCAACTTCAATAGTATCGCGATAATCTTCTAGTTTTCCACTTTTAAACGATAAAATTTCACCATTATCGATAATAGCAATATTTTCTGGTTTAATTGCCATATTTTTAGCAACTTCCAAATTTGAAATAAAATGTTGATACTCACCCTTAACTGGTACAAAATATGTCGGATTAAAAATTTGTATAATTACTTTAATATCTTCCTGCGATGCATGCATCGAACATAATTCTTTATTTTTTAATACATGAATATTTGAATCTGTCTTATATAATTCATTTACCGCTTTATTTGCAATTTTTTCTGTTCCAGGAATAACTGGAGAAGCAACAATAAATGTATCATTTTTATTTAATTTTAAAAACTCATCTCCACCATCAATGATATCACAAATATCATGATAGATTCTTTGCGGTGTCCCACTGAGCAACACTACTAAATTATCATCAATTCCTTTTTTACCAATATCAGTAGAAAAAGCAATAAGATTTTTTGGTACTTGAATCACTGCTTTTTTTAAACGCTGTCCAATGCGGACAATACTATTTGTGCTATCATATTTATCACGACCATAAAAAACAATTTTTCGATTATATTTCTTCGTCAGTTCAACAATTTCTTTAGTTCTAAAAATGTTTTGAGCATAACTTGAAATAATGATTCGTCCTTCACTATCTTCAAAAATATTATCAATTTTATCTGTCAATTTATGTTTTGGTGATGTATAACCTGGATTTTTAGAATAAGATGACTCACATAAAAGTGCTAATACACCTTTTTTTCCAATCTCCATCATTTTTTGAATATCACATCTAAATCCTTCTGGGGCACCAAAATCAACAATAAATTCACCGCTATAAACGATATATCCATTATCAGTCCATAAAGCCACTCCAACACTACCAGGAATCGAATGAGTTACTGGAAAAAATTCAACAGGAATGCCAGCAATAATAATTGAATCATTGCGTTTTACACGATTTAACTGATAACTCACTCTAAAATTATTATGTTTTTTATGTCGCTTGATCATTTGTTCAATTAGATCAGCTGTTAGTGCTGGAGCATAAACTGGGGCATTGACCGCTTCTAACAAGTAAGGCAAAGCTGCCATCACATCATCATGACCATGCGTTATGATGATAGCTACAACTCGTTCTTTATTTCCTTTTAAGTAATCAAAACTAGGAATAATGATATCCACCCCTAATTTACTTACTTCTGGGAATCTAAACCCGGCATCTAAAATAAAAATCTGTTCTTTTATTTCGATGCAGTACATACTTTTACCCATCTCAGCCTGTCCGCCAAGTGGTAAAATTTTAACAACATCTTTCTTCATTTTTTCCTCCATTATTATAATCTATATTATTTCTTAATCATCGCTGAAAAACAATCTTTACCATATTAACATATTATAGTATCGTTTGCTAATACTTTCTACGTTCATTGTATCAAAATTCTCAAGAAAAGAGAAATGATTTAATTTTTACTAACATCTTTAACATGTAATATTATTAACACAATAACCTTTTTTAGCCGTGTTCATTTAAGAAATTATTTAGCAAAAGTGAGATCGTAAATTTCATCTTATTCTGGTAAATGCGTAACATACCCAATTGGTATTTTATTTTCCGTCACTTCAATTATAGTTTTAGCTCCTGCTTTTCCAAAAGCACCGCATAATTCGATGCAGTCAACTCCCTCAATAAATAATTTTTTGCCACAATACTTGCTTCTGCTAAATTAGTAACGCCAATTATTTGTGCTGTCTGTTGATGGATTGCGGCATGATCATATTTCAAATTAAAATCTCCCATGATTATAAATGCAAATTTCATTATATTGTCTCCTTAAAATTCAAACTCTAATCTTTAATTAGACTTTACGAGTATCTACTTTTTCATAGTTATCTAGCCGTTTTTAATAGTATATAACATCCGCCTCATTAAATAAATAAATTTAAAGTATCTTTTTTTATTTCGTGATTCAAAAATAATGGAGAAATAAATTAATATTTCTCCATTATTTTATTCAATTGTTCTTTTGACTCATCACTGATTTTAACTAATGGCAAACGTAACTTATAAAGAATATTGCTACTTTGGCTCAACGAATATTTTAATGTACTTACAATATTATCTTGATAAAAATATTTAACTATTAATTTAAAAAAATCAAAATATAAATCATTATGCTGAGTAATTAATTCTCTATACTTTTTATAACTTAGATTAGTTAAGTTACTAATAAGTCCATCATAATTATTAATTTCATTTTGCACTAGCATCTCTTCTATACCGTATAGACCTAACCCGTTATTTCTAATAATCTGATAACCTGTGCTATTTACTTCAGTAATCAAGCCAGTTATATTTTCATGTTTTTCTTTCAATTCCAATAAATGATTAACAGCAATCATATTTTGCTTATGTTGTTGAATAACAATCGATTTATTAGTTGCAGTAGCAATTAGATCAAGATGCCTAATCAATCCGTTTTGGGTTAAACTAAAAATTTCTGGTAACTCGATCATATAGCCAGCAAATTCGTTAATGTCTTTAAGGTCTCCTATCTGTTTAATTACTTTTTTTGTACATGATTCACTAAGCTGCATATATATTTCAAGACCAGGATAGTGATAGCAAACATATCGTAATAAGTGTTTTTGTTCTAAAAAAGTCAATGAAGCAGCTTCCCCTGTCCTGCTGCCAATAATAAATTTATTATTTCCTTGATTTACTAATTTTTCAATATGATTATCTAGCGCTTGATAATCAATCATATCATCAATATCAAAGGGAGTAATTAAATTAGTAAAAATATCTATTTTAATCACTCCTTACAACCAAATCATGTAAAAGATTCAAATCTTGTTTTTGATTTTTTGCTTTCACATAATAACTATCATGTTCATTTTTAGAAACAATTGCAAATTTTTCAAGAAAATTCCGATAAATCTCATCATTTTCTAATCCACAACCAACAAAATGTACTTTTGTATAAAGATCTATTTTAGTATAATCAGTTTCTAGTTTAGCTAAATCTTCTTCAAAAATTAAATAATCATCGTCAAAGCAATCATGAAGGAAACTATAATCGCTTTTAGCTATTGTTTCTTCAAAACGAATTAGCCAATAATTAAAATCAATTGACATTGTTCGGATATTTGTATCATCATGATTAATCAAAGTACCAATCCTATCATCTTTAAAAGAACGTAACTTGATTTTAAAGCCATCTTTTTTATACCCTTCCATCAATGCTTTGTAACAAATGATCCGAGCTTTGTGCTTGGCTAAATCAAGAGCTTGACGATAGCCAATATGCTTGATAAGTCGTGCTTCATTAATATATTTAGGATCACCAGTAAAAATGCCACAAACATCACTATAAATATATACCTCATCCAAATTCAAACGTCGTGCTAGGTATACTGCTGTATAATCGCTATCCCCTTTTTCTAGAATACGAATATTTTTAAATTTATCTATTCCCTGAAATCCTGGCACGATAATGACATCATATGTTTCAAAATACTTATTGATTACTTTGGTATCTAAGCCAACTAAACGATTATGCTTAACTTTAAGATTTAACTGCATACTTGAAAGCGAGATTGCATTAATTCCTTGTGATTTCAAATTACTAGATAACACGATACTACTTATTATTTCTCCACAACTAAGCAATCGACAATGTTCATCATAGTTAGCATTAAGTGCTAGTGCATTTAATGTATCAGTGGCATAAGCATCTGGATAACGTCCCATAGCACTTACAATAACTAATAATTTATGATCCAAATTATTAGTTATAACATTAGTAACTAGTTTGATTGAATCATTTGTTTTTAAAGCAGTTCCACCAAATTTTAAAACTCTAATCATCTTTTACACCCTCAAAAACGGGCTGGAGCTGATTATTATTAATTGCATTGATTACTGTTTGAATTACAAGAGTCTCATCAAATAACATGCTATTTGGTTTTTTTATGCAGTCATCTTGATACATTGGGACAAGATAAAAATGTTTAGTATTTAAAATTTGCATGATATTTTTACCAGAATTACTTAAAGCATCGTTTGTCGCGATTGCTAAAACAACGTTATGTTCATTACGAAGTGTTGATTTACAAGCCATTGTGACAGCATTATCGTTTATCCCTATGGCTAATTTTGCTAATGTGTTGCCACTACAGGGCATTACAATCATTATATCCAAAGGAATTTTGGGTCCAAATATTTCACTGTCTACAACATTAGTAATTACTTTTCTTTTAGAAAGTTTTTCTAATTCATCAATTAATTCGTCAGCTTTATTAAAACGAGTATTACAATTTAAAATTTTTTCACTTGCAAATATATATAAATCACATTCTAAAGCTGCTAATTCTTTTATTACAGCCAGCGTCTTTTGTAGCGAACAAAAAGACCCTGTTAATCCAATTCCGATTTTCTTGTTTTTAAGCATATTGATCAACTGCCCGTTTAATTGCTTTATAAAGCGCTTTTGCACTACTATCATAGGCATACTTAGTCGGAAGCTGCTTTAATAGATGATAACTTTCATCACGATCACAAGTTTTTAAACCATATGGTGTTGAAGCAACATCATAAATCTTACAATTAACATCTTTTGTTTTTAGAATATCGCTGTCAATTATTTGACTAGGAATAGTATTAATAACAAAATCATATCCATTTAAAGTGAGCTGATCCAACCGAATATAACGATATCCTTTTTCAACAACTTCATCATGATAATGATCACTGCGATTACTAATGCTGACTTTCGCATTAAATTTTTCAAGTTTAGCTGCTAAATCGCGTCCACAATGACCATAACCTAAGATTAACACATTAGAATTTGACAAACTAATTGAATTATCAATTATCATATACGCAATCACTGCTTCATCACTAATATGCGTATTTTCAACAACAAAGTCTTCATCACTATACAAGTAACGATAATTAAATCCCTTTAACTTACTTAAATAACATAATCGCTGATTCTTTAATAATGAAAGTACTACAGCATTATTTTTAAAATCAACTTGTTCAAACCCCTGACCATCTTTACCTAAATAAATAATATCACAAGAAGATATCAGCCTACTATCTTCTTGAATTTGATAACCATCTGCAATCATTAGCTTTGCTAATTGTTTACAACGATTATCATTTCCATTTATATAAACTATCATATTCCACCTCTACTATAAAATATGATAATTAATTTAGTTTGTTACTCGATAATCACTTTCATCATGAAAGTAATTCAAAACCCATTTCTTCAGTTAATAAGGCTAATATAATTTCAATACGTTCTTGTAAATTTTCTACTGCTTCATTTAAAATCTCTTTTTCAGACATTTCTGTTGAGAAATCAATCAAGACAAAAGAACACTTAATAACATATAAATGCCCACTGTTTTGCTTACCTACAGATATATGATAATTAAGCTGCAATCGATTTTTTTCATCGTGACTATATCCAATTTCTATCTGTGCTCGAACATCCGTGGCACTTGCTGATACGGTTTCATTAATAATGTTTGCATGAATACTCTTCATTTTGATTTTCATTTTAAAATCCTCCTATAATATTATTTACTATTCAATGTTCATTTTTTCTTTTATTATTTACAATTTTTTAGAATTTTATTAAAATAACATTATTGGGGGTTGAAAAATGTATCTATTTATGTTTATAATCACCTTTTTAATGTCGTTAAAAACCTCTTGGGCATATAATAATTTTACTTACTTATCTTATCAACCTCATTTAAGAATATATTATTTAATTTGGGTTACATTAATTTCATGTTTCTTATTATTTAAGGTAATTAAACTTTTTAAACATATTACGTATCTAACGATTGCAAATAAGTTCTTAATCGGGAGTTGTTTTATTTCCATGCTGACAGGTTCCTATTTACCTTATCATCCTGATAATGAAAATATTGTTTCGGTTCTCCATGTCCTCATTTCATCATCAGGAACCATCTCCCTATTATTTATTATCCAATTACTAATTAATCGTATCATGTTAGATGATTATCAGTTTTATAAAAAAATGTCTACTCTATTTAGGAGTTTAGTCTTATTAATTGGAATGTTTATCATTATGTTTGGCGTAATCAATAGTATTGTTGAACTTTTCTTTACTTTTACTGTATTGTTTTCACTTGCTCAAATTGAAAAGCACTATTTTTAAATAAATTAAGCATAATAAAAAGTAGGTATACTTAAAGAAATTTTATCTTTTTATATACCTACTTTTATTGCTTTAATTTAAAAAATTATTCTTAATTATCCGAAATAGCGTTTTAATAATCCAGCAAACGCTTTTCCATGACGTGCTTCATCACGTGCCATTTCATGCACTGTATCATGAATTGCATCTAAGTTTAATGCTTTAGCTTTCTTAGCTAATTCTGTTTTACCCATAGTTGCTCCATTTTCAGCTTCAACACGCATCTCTAGGTTCTTTTTTGTTGAATCAGTTACTACTTCTCCTAACAATTCTGCAAATTTTGCTGCATGTTCAGCTTCTTCATAAGCTGCTTTTTCCCAATATAATCCAATTTCTGGATATCCTTCACGATGTGCAACTCTTGCCATTGCTAAATACATTCCTACTTCTGAGCATTCTCCTTCAAAGTTTGCTCTTAATTCTTTTTTGATCTCTTCATCTACGTCTTTAGCAACACCTACAACGTGTTCTGCTGCCCAAGTCATTTCACCTGTTTGTTCAACGAACTTGTCAGCCCCAACTTTACATACTGGACATTGTTCTGGAGCTGCATCTCCTTCATAAACATATCCACATACAGAACATACAAATTTAGCCATATCATTTTCCTCCTTATTTAACAGTAATATTATAATCCTATTCATTTACCATTTAAAGTAATTTGATTAAATATTTTTTTCTAAATAAGTATACTGCATTCCCTCTTTTATCACACTACTATCACACCCAAGTGCTTCTAGCAATGTGTACCCAAAAGCTAGAGCTGCTGCTGGTCCTTTTCCGGTAATAATATTCTCATCTCTTTGGACAAGTGTTTCTTGATAATTAGAACCAATTAACTGTTCTTCAAAACCTGGATAACAAGTTACGGTTTTTCCTTTAATAACATCTGCTTCCTGTAAAACAATCGGTCCCGCACAGATTGCTCCAATTATTTTACCATCATGATTAAATTGTTTAACAAGATCAATAACCCGTGAATCATCTCTTAAATTACTTGCCCCAGGCATTCCTCCAGGAATAACAACTGCATCATAGTTATCTAACCCATCATAGATTTGGTCCATTTTAATTTTAATTTGATGAGAGCTAGTGACTTCTAATTTATCCATTCCTACCATTGTGCATTCTACATTTGCTCGACGCATAATATCTACAACACTTAAAGCTTCAACTTCTTCAAATCCATCATGAAATAATACTGCGACTTTTTTCATTCAACTCACTCCATTTCTTTTTTTATTATTTTAGCACCAATCAGACAAAAGGTACAATTTAAATGATTGAATTATTATTCATTAAGTAATATAATGGCTTTATCATTTAGTGATGATCGCTCATCATTAATCATTTATAAATCATGATTGACACTGTATCTAGGAAGAACGGTAGTGGAGGCAAAATGAAATATAGAAAAGTTAATTATTATATATTCTAGTATTTAATCCAAGCTCATTCCCAATGAATAAAAGATGGTGATGAAGCATGATTGATACTAGAATTGTTTTTAAATTATTAATCAAATTTGAGATAGTTCAAAGATAGAAAGGAAGTAATATGAAAACAATTATTGTAGGTATTAGTGGCAGTGTTGCTGCTTATAAGACTTGTGATTTAGTTCGAGCTTTAAAAAAATTAAATTATGATATTGAAGTAATTATGACTGAAAATGCAACAAAATTTATCAGTCCCCTAACTCTTGGTGCTTTAATCAACAAACCTGTTCTGGTCGATGACTTTGACGATCAAGGTTATCAAATTAAACATATCAGCTATGCAAAGAAGGCAGACTGTTTTATCATTGTCCCTGCAACAGCTAATATTATTGGTAAAATTGCTAATGGTGTTTGTGATGATATTGTTACTTCAACCTTTTTAGCTGCTACTTGTCCTAAGCTGATTGCACCAGCAATGAATGTTAATATGTATGACAATTTAGCAACGCAGCGTAATATTGAAAGATGCAAAACTTATGGCATTAAATTTGTTGAGCCTGGCTACGGGTTACTTGCTTGCGGAGATGTTGGCCGTGGAAAATTAGCTGATACTGATGATATTATTAACATGGTTGAATATTGTTTAAGTCCTAAGCCATTAAAACATAAACGTGTTTTAGTAACTGCCGGTCCAACTCAAGAAGCGATTGATCCAGTTCGTTACATCACTAATCATTCAAGCGGAAAAATGGGTTATGCATTGGCAAAACGCGCCTATCAATTAGGTGCTAAAGTAACTCTGATTAGTGGTCCGACAGATTTAAGGGTTCCGTATGGAGTTGAAGTAATCAATATTAAATCTGCCCGTGCTATGTTTGAAGCCGTCAAAGAAAGTTATGAAAAACAAGATTATATCATTAAAGCCGCTGCTGTAGGTGATTATCGGGTCAAAGAAATTGCTACTAATAAAATAAAAAAGCATGAAGATTCATTAATTTTGGAGATGGTTAAAAATGATGATATTCTTACTTATTTAGGCGCTCATAAAACAACTCAAACAATTTGCGGTTTTGCAATGGAAACACAAAATCTAATTGAAAATGCTAAGGATAAATTCAAACGTAAAAATTGTGATTTATTAGTTGCTAATAATTTAAATGAAAATGGTGCTGGTTTCAAAAAAGATACTAATAAAGTCACTTTTATTAGTAAAAATGACGTACAATCAATTGAACTTATGTCTAAAGATGAATTAAGTGATTTAATCTTAAAAAAATTAATAAAAATTAAGGAGAGTCATTCATGTTAATTGTAATTGATATTGGAAATACAAATATTACGATGGGATTAGTTGATAAAGATGAAATTATTGACAATTATCGTCTAACAACAAAATTAGAACGGACTTCTGATGAATATGGATTTATGCTGCTAAGTTTCTTGCAGGCATCTAGCATATTAGTTGATGAAATTGAAGACATTATTATTGCCTCAGTTGTACCTAAAATTATGTATTCATTTACTAATTCGATTAAAAAATATTTTAATAAAGAGCCGATTATTGTTGGTCCTGGCATTAAAACAGGAATCCGAATTAAAATCGATAATCCTAAAGAATTAGGAGCCGATCGCCTGGTTGATGCTGCTGGAGCATATTACATTCACGGTGGCCCTTGCCTTGTAATCGATTTTGGAACTGCGACTACTTTTGATGTAATAAGTAAAGATGGTGATTTTTTAGGCGGTGCAACAGCTCCCGGGATTGGCATTAGTATTAATGCGCTATCTAGTCAGGCAGCAAAATTACCAGAAATTGAAATCAAAAAACCTAAAAGTGTAATCGCCAAAAATACTGTATCTAGTATGCAAGCTGGAATAATCTATGGATATATTGGATTAACTGAAAATATTATTCGTGAAATTAAAGCCGAGTATAATGAGAAACTTAAAGTTATTTCTACTGGTGGACTAGGTCGGATTATTTTTAATGAAACCGATTTAATTGATATATACGACCCTGATTTAACCTTTAAAGGTTTGAAAATCATTTATGATAAATATCGAAAAAATAACAAATAGGAAGTAATAATACTTCCTATTTGTTGTCTAAATTTCAACTCACGTATTAATTAAATTTTTTTTCAATTTCATTAATAGTGTATACACCTAGATTACTATTATCCTCTTGATACATTAAAATAATATCTGATAACGGTACTCCTAAAACATTTAGTTCCCGCTCAAGCCAATCAACATCATGATTAATTGATTTTAAATTTTCATGAAAAATCGTTCCTTCTTTAACTAATAAAGTCGGCGGATTAACTTTGTTAATTTTAATATTTAAATCATTGACCACAGTAGGACGATATTTTTCTTTTGGAAAAAAACTTAAGCTTCCATTTGTTTCTAATACAACCATCTGTAATTCATTTAAATCAAAGTAGCCCCCTATTCGACATTGCATTAAAAATTCATCAACATCAAGTTTAGCCTTTTCCAATTCTTCATTATATATTTGATCATTTTCAAATAAAACCACCGGATGCCCGTCAATAATATTTCTCATCGTTAAAGAAGTACTTGCTAGTTTGGAAAGGATAATTATTACAATTGTATATACGATCATAGCAATAAGCGGCTTTAACATATTATCAAACCCACCCATGACTAGCTCACTGGCAATACTCCCAATTGTAATTCCATTTATATAATCATACATATTTAATTGGCTAACTTGTCGATATCCCATCATTTTTGTTATTCCAAATAGAACTGCTAATGATATAACAGGGACAACTATATATTCTAATATCTGCATATTCTCACCAATTAAAGTATGTCCTTAATATGCAAAAATAAACGAAAAAGATTAATCTTTTTCGTTTACATAAATACTTTCTATTTCACCAATATAAATATAATGATAATCATGATCTGGATAATTTTTCACATCTAGAGAAACATCAATGAACCCTGTTGGTTCAATTTTACCCCGATATAATTTTTTACAAACCATTCCCATTGTGCCTTGTTTGAATAAAGGCTGTTCATTAATCATCTCAACATTAAAACCAACTTCTCTTATTTTATCACTGTCACGTCCAGATTTTGAACCTAGAACCCCTAATTCTTTTTTATAGCCATCAAAAAAAGTTAACGTGAAATAATCTGCACTATCTACAAATTCCTTAGTATATCGCTGTGGTCTAATATACACAGTCACAACATTTTTATTCCAGATCACTCCAACGCTACCCCAAGAGGCAGTCATTGTATTTATTTTTCCATCTTTGACAGCACTAATTAAAAGCCAATCTTTTCCGATTGTTTTAAACGGATTTAAACTTAATTCATTGACATCTATTTTTTTATAACTCATTTTAATCCTCACTTTTTAGTTTATTAAATAATTTAAAAGCTTTCTCAACTAAACTCATGTTTGATACACGATAAGTCCAATTGGTATCATTAACTTCTCCCGGAATATTAAACCGTTGTTCATTATCTACTTCCAGCAAATCCCAAACTGGAACAATTACATCACTGGCATTGGAATGTAAGCAGAATTTAATAATTGCTAAATTTAGCGGCAGTTTTTCATCAACTATTTTCTTTATTTTATTCAATGCTTCTTCATTAAGGCTATCGCTCCATCCTTTGATTGTTTCGTTATCATGAGTTCCGGGATAAAAATATGAATGTTCAAGATCATTAAAACCATCATCTAACATAAATTGAAAAACTTTCATTCCTTTGAGATGATAATGATTTTTTAATTCAATAACTTCAGGACGCAGATAACCTAGATCTTCTGCTACTAAATCAATACTTCCTAGAGAGGCATATAATTGATCAAATAGTTCGTAGCCGGGAGCATATTTCCAACTTCCTTCAATCGCTGTTGGTGCATCAACAGGAATATCCCAATACGAATCAAATGCTCGAAAGTGGTCAATACGAGTAATATCGAAGATCTTACTAGCCCAGCCAATTCGATCAGTCCAAAATTTAAATTTATTAAATTTTAGATATTTCCAATCATAAAGAGGATTTCCCCAATATTGCCCAGTTGGACTAAAATAATCGGGTGGAACACCAGCAACACTTGTTGGATAACCCGCTTCGTCCAATAAAAATGACTGATTATCCAACCATACTTCGACTGAACCGTGATCAACATAAAATGGCATATCGCCAATAATTTTGATTCCTTTATCATTAGCATATTTTTTAAATGAAAACCATTGATGATAAAAAATAAATTGAACAAATTGATAGTAAGCAATCTGCTCTGTATATTTTGTTAAATTTACCTGATGATATTTAGGATAATCTTTAAATTCAGTCGGCCATGATGCCCAATCATAACTTTTATTAATTGAAGCAAACGTACAGTAGAGAGCATAATCAAAAACCCAAGGGCATTTAGTTAAAAAACGATCGTACTGATCATTGCCCTTAAAATTGTTATATGCCAATAATAAATATTTATGCTTAAATTTTCTGATTTTGTCGTAATCAACATTTGATGTTTCAGAATAATATTCAGGTACTTCATCTAACAGCCCATTTTCGACTAAACTGTTTAAATTAATATAGATTTCATCTCCGGCATATGTACTTACCGCACGATATGGTGAATTAGCTTGAGTAGAAGGATGAAATGGCAAAATTTGAAGATATTGACCTTTATTTGCAGCAAGCTGGTCAATGACCTTATAAGCTTCTTTTCCTAAATCACCAATCCCATGTTTTGAAGGAAAACTTGATAAAGGAAATAAAATTCCACTCTTCATCTTAATAACCTAAATCTTGATCAACAATAACGATCTTAATTCGATTAATGTTACCTTGATACCCCAATTTGACATAGCTGCTGCATATTCTATCTGCTGATAAACAATTCATACATGTCCCTGTTTTAGTACATGGTGTTTTTTTATTTAAACGAACAGCATTTGCGGGAGCACTAATTGATTTAATGTGATTGATTGCTTCTTCTTCACTATCAAAAATCTTATTTTTCCCAGCGATTACAATAACTTCTTTTGGACCATAGATCATAGCTGCAACACGATTTCCATTTCCATCAACATTGTATAAACATCCATTTGTAGTTAGAGCATTTGTGCTCGTTATAAATAAATCGCTAGTAAAAGCTTTTCTGAATATTTCCTGCATTTGTTCTCGCTCTAATCCCTCTTGATAGCGATCATGCAATAAAACATCAGATTGATGAATTAAATCAATTACTCCTGTTTCAAATAAAGTCATCGAACCACCTAAGGCAACTGTTTTGTGATTACATAAATATTTTTTTAAATAATTATGTAATTGTTCAAAGTTATCAACAAAAGTAATTTGCATATTATTTTGTTCAAACGCTTTGATCATCCCATCTTGTTTAATTTTAATAATAGTTCCTAAATTTTTATCCATAATGTAAGTCCTTTCATTGGTTATCTATTTATAATTATATTATTTGTCAATCAAGAAATCAATAAAGCTAAATGATAAACAATAAAAGCAACTACGTAAGCAATTCCTGTTTGATACCCTGCTGTCAAGATTGCCTGTAGCCAAGAACCAAGTTCTCGTTTTGTTGCCGCAAAAGCAGCCACACAAGGCATATATAATACCGTAAAGGTTAAAAAAGCAAATGCACTTGCTGGTGTAAGTAAAGTATTCAAAGCATGATATAAAGCATCCGGGCTACTTGAATTAGTAAGGACAGATAAGGTTGAGACAACCGATTCTTTTGCTGTTATTCCAGTAATCAAAGATGTCGATAAGCGCCAATCAGAAAATCCTAAAGGTGCAAAAATAAATGATAGTTTATTTCCGATGTAAGCTAAAATACTTTTTGAACTATCAGTGACCATTTCAAAACGAAAATTAAAGCTTTGTAAAAACCAAATTAATAAAGATGCAATAAAAATAATTGTAAAAGCTTTTTTTAAAAAATCCTTTGCTTTCTCCCACATATGCATAATCACATTTTTAGCTGTTGGGATTCGGTAACTTGGTAATTCCATTACAAAAGGAATTGGATCACCAGGGAAAATTGTCGCTTTTAATAATAATGCAGAAAAAATTGCAACTAAAATTCCAATACAATATATAGTAATCATCACCAGTGGGGCTTTCGTACTAAAAAAAGCTGCAATTATCATCCCATATATTGGCAATTTAGCACTGCATGACATAAATGGTGTCACAATAATTGTCATTTTACGATCACGTTGAGACGATAATGTTCGTGAAGCCATAATTGCAGGTACAGAACACCCAAATCCAATTAACATCGGAACAAAAGATTTACCAGATAAACCTATTTTTCTTAACAGCTTATCCATTACAAAAGCTACCCGTGCCATATATCCGCTATCCTCTAACATCGATAGAAAAAAGAATAATACAACAATTAACGGCAAGAATGATAAAACACTTCCAACTCCAGCAATTACTCCATCTCGCAGTAGCGAAATTAGCCAAGGTGCAACTTGATGATTAGTTAAAAATGTAATAATCGTACTCCCGATAAAATCAACTGCTATTTCCATTAATGACTGTAACGGTGCACCAATAACATTAAAGGTCAGAAAGAAAATCATTAGCATAACGACAATGAAGATTGGTATTCCAAAATATTTATGAGTTAAAATAGAATCTATTTTTTCAGAACGTACTTGACCCGCAGTTTCTTGCTCTTTAAAAACAGTTTGTCGTGTGATATTTTCAATTACTTGATAGCGCATATCCACTAAGGCCGCATCTTTATCCAAGCCTTCCTTTTCTTCCATATCCTCAATAATATGTTTAATAATATGAAGTTGCTGAACATCAAGATGTAATTGCCTGATAATATCTTTATCACCCTCAATAATTTTTGTAACGGCAAAACGTTTTGGTAGTTTTGCCTTAACTGCATTATCTTCAATCAAATGGGTTATTGAATGTATCGCTTTGTGAATCTCACCTGAACAAAGATCTAAATGTGAACAGTTATTTTCTTTTAGAGTTGTTTCAATAGCCTCGATCAATTCTTCAATTCCCTCATTTTTACTTGCTGATAACGGAATAACCCGTATTCCTAACGCCTGTTGTAATCCTTCTACATCAATGCTATTACCACTACTAATAACCTCATCCATCATATTCAGCGCCAAAATCATTGGAATATTTAATTCTAAAAGCTGCATTGTTAAATACAAATTCCGTTCAATACTAGTCGCATCGATAATATTTATTATCATTGATGGTTTTTCTTTAATCAAAAAATCAGTTGAGACGATTTCTTCCATTGTATATGGTGTTAATGAATATATTCCTGGCAAATCAACTAATTTAATCGATGGATGTTTTTTAATAGTTCCAGATTTTTGTTCAACTGTTACACCTGGAAAATTACCAACATGCTGATTCGAACCAGTTAAAGCATTAAAAAGAGTTGTTTTACCACAATTCTGATTTCCAATTAAAGCTATTGTTTTAGTTGGCATCACTAATCACCTCTACTTCAATCATCGCTGCATCATCTTTACGAATCGTTAAAACATAACTTCGTAAATAAAGTTCAATAGGATCACCCATCGGTGCAATCTTGCGAACTTTTACAACTGTTTTTGGAGTCAATCCCATTTCCAACAAACGACGACGCAATAAGCCCTCTCCGTGAACAATCGTAACTTTCCCACTCATTCCTGGAATTAATTTATCTAGTGTCATGTTACTCCTCCTACAACCTATATTCTTCCAGATCATCAGGCACAAAGATATTTCCATTAAAATATTGCTTTGCTTCATCAGTGTACAATTTTTTACGATGACTAAGATTTTTTTCCTCAGTATGATATAAAATCAAATTCTTGATATTTAATATTTGTGCTAGTTCGCTAGCTTCTCTTACTGTTGAATGATGCTTTTCGTATGGCTTAAAAAAATCACGTTCTTGATATAAACAAAAAGCTTCACTTAATAACCATTTTGAATCAACAGCATATTGATAACATAATTCATTGAATGGCTCATCACCTAAACATGTCAATTTTCCATCATCTAATTCAATCGAAAAACCAAATTGTTTTGCTTTTGTTGAGTAAATATCAAAGAAAGTCACAAGATGTTCACAAATTGTGATTTTTTGTCCATCTTGTACTTCATTAATAAATATGCGCTCATCAATTAAATTATAGAGCCTCTCTTGTACTGTTAGTTTGATAATTGTTTTTATTGTAGAAACCAATTCATCATGACAGTATATGTTGAAGTTACCGTCATATTCACCACTTTTGATTTTGGTTGCAACCATTCTAAAAATCCATACTACTCCCAATACATGATCAGTGTGGCTATGCGTAACAATCATATTTGTTATTTGGGATAATTCGATCTTTGCCAGTTCGAGCTGCTTTAAAATACCATTTCCACCGCCGGCATCAACCAATAAATATTCATTTTTATTTTTCAAAGCAAAGCAAGTATTATAACAATTTTTTACACCTGCATTTCCTGTTCCTAATATAATTACCTTCTCCATAAATATCCTCCGCGCTAAATTATACACCATATCAAATAAAGTTTATAGACTCTAACTTTAAATTAAAGAAAATTAGGACCGGCTAACCAGTCCTAATCAATTATCGTAATATTCTCATTGAATTTAAGATTGCAATCAATGTTACTCCAACATCAGCAAACACACCCATCCACATATTGGCGTATCCAAACATTGTTAATAATAAGACTCCAATTTTAATAATCAATGTAAAAGTCACATTTTGTTTTAGAATTTTATTTGTTTTTTGTGAAATACTGATTGCTTCACCAATCGTAACAATATCATCATTCATCAATACAATATCAGCTGCTTCAATAGCGGCATCACTTCCAACACCACCCATAGCAATTCCTAAATCAGCTCGAGCTAGAACTGGTGCATCATTAATACCATCACCGACAAATGATAATTTTGCTCCCTGATTGATTAGAGTTTCTACTTGAATTACTTTATCTTGTGGCAACAACTCACTATAAACTGTGTCAATTCCAATTTTTTTAGCAATATCTTCGGCTACTTCGCTACGATCCCCTGTCAACATTACAGTATTTTTAATACCATATTTTTTCAGATGTTTGATTCCTTCAATAGTAGTTTCTTTTATTTTATCTGCGACAACAATATTACCTAAATATTTACCTTGACAAACAATATGCACTACTGTCCCTACTGTAGATGGATTATTGACTGTAATTCCTAAACCTTCAATATAAGATTTATTACCTAAATTATATACTTTATCATCAATTTTAACTTCAATACCTTTACCTGCTATCTCTTTAAAGTCACTAATTCGCTTTTGATCAATTTCTTGACCATATTTTCTTAAAATACTTTTAGCAATTGGATGATTTGACATACTTTCACCATATGCTCCAAGCATCAATAAGTCATCGGCACCATTAATTTCTACAACTTCAAAGCTACCTTCTGTAAGTGTTCCAGTTTTATCAAACACAACAGTATCAATATCCTTTAATAATTCAAGATAATTACCGCCTTTGATTAATGCCCCAACTTTACTTGCTTTCCCTAATCCTGCATATAGTCCCAATGGAATTGAAATAACCAATGCACATGGACATGAGACAACTAAGAAAGTTAAAGCCCGATATAACCAATCTGTAAATACTGCATCTTTAAAAATCAGCATTGGAACAATTGCAAGTGCAACAGCCAAAAATACAACAGTTGGCGTATAGATTCTTGCAAAGCGTGTAATAAATTGTTCAATTGGAGCTTTTTTACTAGCTGCATTTTCAACTAAATCTAAAATTCTTGAAACAGTTGAATCTTCATAAACCTGAGATACTTTAAGATTAATAATTCCTGTTAAATTAACTACGCCTGCTAATACTTCGTCACCTTTGCTAACATTACGCGGCAGTGTTTCACCAGTTAAACTAGATGTATCTAGAGTACTAGCACCTTCAAGTACAACTCCATCAAGAGGTACCTTTTCACCAACTTTAACAATAATCTCGTCACCAATCTTAATTTCTTCTGGAGCAACTTTTTTTATTTCCTCACCCACTAATAAATTAGCATAATCACTTTTTAAATCCATTAATGAACTAATTGAAGTTCTTGTTTTATTAACTGCATATGCTTGAAAAATTTCTCCAACAGAATAGAATAACATAACTGCAATAGCTTCTTTATAGTCACTGATACAAAATGCTCCAATCGTTGCAATACACATTAAGAAATTTTCATCAAAAACCTCACCACGCCTGATATTCTTTAATGCTTTTAATATAACTTTATACCCTACTAATAAATATGCAATTCCATAAACAATTGCTGCATAATCAAACTCGCCCGCTATAATACCAGCAATATAAACTAAGGTTCCACCAATTAACCCAAGATGTTCCTTAGGAACAAATAATTTTGGTTTTTCAACTACTTTAATTTCATCTTTTAATGTCAAAGTCACATCGTCTTCAACTTGATCAACTACTTTTTGTAGTTTTTTCAATAATTCATTTTGAGCAATCGATGTCTTAGGTTTTACTTTCAGTGTTTCAGTAGAAAAAATAATCATTGCTTCATCGATTTCATTCATTTTATTAATTGCTTGTTCAACTTTCATAGCGCAATTTGCACAATCCAATCCACTGATTTTAATATTAATCGCACCTTTTAAATCACCATGTTGAACTGATTCAATATTATGCTCATGGTCATGTCCACAGCTGCATTCCTTGTGATCATGGTGATGTTCATGCTCGTGTCCGCAGCCACATTTCTCGTGATCATGATGATGTTTGTGATCATGTTCACCGTTACATTCTTCGTGATTATTAGAAACATTATAATCTTGACCATTTTTTGATAAATTGATTACTTCTACATCCGGTTCAACGCTTTTAACAGCTTCGACAATTTTTGATTCATCAAACAAATCAGTATCTGTTTCAACAAACATTTTTGTCGTTGCGAACACAACACTGCACTCTCTAACATTTTCAAGTTTACTAACTCGCTCTTGAACCTTTTGAGCACAATTAGCACAATCTAAACCTTTCAAACTATACTTAAGTTTCATAAATACCCTCTCCTTACTCAATTACATGTTTATACCCAGCGTCAAATATCTGCTTAACGTGTTCATCATCAAGTGAATAATACATCAATTTCCCATCTCTCCTAAATTTAACTAGGTTTGCTTGCTTTAAAATTCTTAATTGGTGTGAAATAGCAGACTGTGTCATATCTAAACACGCCGCTAAATCATATACACACATTTCTGATTCAAACAAAGCACAAATAATTCTGATTCTAGTTGAATCACCAAAAACTTTAAACAACTCAGCAACATCATAAAGAATTTCCTCTTCCGGCAATGCTGCAGCAACTTTATTAACAATAGCTTCGTTTACTACTTTATCCATTTCTTATCTCCTTTCGTATGAATATTTATTCATATGACAATATGATTATATATCCATATATTTACATTGTCAATCAATAATGATAAAATATTTTAAAAAGTATGGAGGATTCACATGAAAAAATTACTAGTAGTGATTGATTATCAAAATGATTTTGTAAATGGTAGTTTAGGATTCCAGGAAGCAGTGGCCTTGGAAGACTATCTTGCAGATCTTATCAAGGAATACCATAATAACAACGATGATGTTATTTTTACTTATGACACTCATCAAAAAAATTATTTAACTACCCAAGAAGGAAAAAATCTTCCTGTTGCGCATTGTCTTGAAAACACTGAAGGATGGCAACTATATGGAAAAATCCATGATTTAGCAAAAAATGATAAAAAAATAATAAAAGAAACTTTTGGCTCATTAGCATTAGGTAATTATTTAAAAAATAAACAATACAATGAAATTACTTTAGTCGGTGTCGTTTCAAATATCTGTGTAATATCTAATGCAATAATTATTAAAGCAGCCTTACCCGAAGCATCTATCATTATTGATTGTTTAGGAATTGCAAGCAACGACCCCCTTCTTGAACAGAAATCAATTGATATTATGGAAAATTTACATATGAAAATTATTAATAAAAAAAGATAGCTGTATTGAAGATTTAAAACAGCTATCTTTTTTTATTAACATTTCGATATGCAACACCACGAGTAATCCGTAATAATTTCTCTTCACCAGGAAAATGAACTGGATTATTAGGGAACGTCCGATAAATTTCAATTATATCTTTTGCATCTGCAACTATTTCTTCTAATTGCATAAAACCGTACATTTTAGGCGGTAACAGATAAATTGGAACTGATATGGTCGTCTCCTGTAAAAGACGTTCAACATAAATTTTTAAGTGAGGGCAGCACATAATTATGTCAAAATCAGCTTCTTTTTCTTTAACAAGAGAAAACGGATAAAATTCAAGATAAACCTCTTCTTGTAATCCTTTCTCAACTACTTCTTTTTTCATTCTCTCAGTTACATAACTAGAAGAGAATCCTCCGCCACAACATATTAATATTTTCAACATAACTATTCCTTCCTTTATAATTTACTATTCATAACTATTAATGGCCTTAGAATTTTAACTTCTGCAAATATTTATACTACTATATATCTTATCATATAATCTTCGTTTCCAACAAACTAATTGCTTTTTTTAGGATAAGAACATAATTAGTTACATTATCATAGTTTATTAGATAAATTCTATCTTGTATCACTAGCTAAATGAGAGTATACTTATAAATAAATTAAGGGGGTTGTTTAATAATGGAAATCAAAATTGAAAGAGCGAAAACTCTAAAAGAAAAACCAAATCAAGATAATTTAGGTTTTGGAAATTATTTTACTGATCATATGTTTATGATGGACTATACAGAAGGAACAGGATGGCATGATGCACGCATCGTTCCATACGCACCAATTCCAATGGATCCTGCTACAATGGTACTTCACTATGCCCAAGAGACTTTCGAAGGTTTAAAAGCATATCGTGATCCTAACGGTAACATAACTTTATTCAGACCAGAAATGAATGCTCGAAGAATGATTAATTCAAATAGACGTATTTGCATGGCTGAATTACCTGAAGAAATGTTTGTAGAAGCGGTTGAAGCAATTGTTAAATATGAACAGGATTGGATTCCAACTGCAAAAGATACTTCTTTATATATTCGTCCATTCATGTTTGCAAGTGAAGCTGGTGTTGGGGTACATCCTGCTAAAACTTATACTTTTATTATCATTTTATCACCAGTTGGTAATTACTATCCTGAAGGTGTAAATCCTGTAAAAATTTGGGTTGAAGATGAATATGTAAGAGCCGTTAAAGGTGGCACTGGATTCACTAAATGTGGTGGTAATTACGCTGCCAGTATTGCAGCTCAAGTAAAAGCAGAATCTCATGGTTATACTCAAGTTCTTTGGCTTGATGGTGTACATCGCAAATATGTCGAAGAAGTAGGAACAATGAATGTAATGTTTGTAATTGATGGTAAAGTTGTTACAGCACCTTTAGAAGGTTCAGTATTACCAGGAGTTACTCGTGATTCTATCATCCATATTCTTAAAGATTGGGGATATGAAGTCGAAGAACGTGAATTAAGTATCGATGAATTAATGGCAGCTGGTCGCAATGGTAAATTGACAGAGGCATTTGGAACTGGAACAGCAGCTGTAATTTCCCCTGTCGGTCAACTTTATTATAAAGGTGAAGAAGTTATTATCAATGATTTTAAAACTGGTGACTTGACACAAAAATTATATGATACTTTAACCGGGATCCAGTGGGGTCGTTTAGAAGATAAATATGGTTGGGTTCGTCACATCAAATAAAACTGGAGACACTCCAGTTTTTTCTTATAAATATAAAAATAAGAACATCGGTATGTTCTTATTTTCGTTTATTCATAGGTATATATTCATATGTTTCTCCAACATATTTAGCAGCGGGACGAATAATCCGTCCTGAATATAATTTATTTTCAATATTATGAGCTAACCATCCAACTGCTCGACCAACTACGAACATCAATGTATATAGTTCTGTTGGAATACACAACATATCATATATTAGTCCGCTATAAAAGTCGACATTCGCACAAACAGTAATTCCCTTACGATTTTTTATTGCTTGAATAGCAGCCTGTTCAAAACGATAATAGAAATCAAATTCTGCTTCTCGCCCCTTTTCAAGAGCTAGTTCGCTACATTGTTGTCTTAAAATAACACAACGCGGATCACTAACCGTGTATACAGCATGACCAATCCCATAAATCAATCCACTATTATCATTGTATTGTTTATCTAAAATTCTTTCGACGATCTCATTAATTTGTTCATCACTTGCATCTAGACCAATTTCATTAATTATCAGTTTCATTTGATTCATTACAGCAAGATTTGCCCCACCATGCTTAGGACCTTTTAAAGAACCAATTGCCCCAGCAAAACTCGAATAAATATCTGTTCCGGTCGAACTTATTACAACATTAGTAAACGTTGAATTATTACCACCACCATGATCAGCATGCAGAACTAAGCACATATCGAGTACTTCAGCTTCTTTAGGTGTGAAGTGTTTATGGTCACGCAATAAATATAAGATATTCTCTGCAATTGATAGATCTGGCCTAATTTGGTGAATATATAAACTTTCTTTGTCAAAATAATGCACTTTACTACGATATGCATAACAAACAATTGAAGGAATTTTAGCAATTAGATTCAATCCTTTGTACATTGTTGATGAAGGACTAATATTATCTGGATCCTCGTCATACGAATATAACATCAAAACTTCCTGTTGTAATTTATTCATTAAATTTTTAGATGGAAACCCAAGAATTTTAGATTCCAAATAATGCGGTGGTAATTCATAACGCTCAGATAGCTCCTTTTTAAAATTTTCTAATTCCTCTTTGTTTGGCAAATAGCCAAACAAGATCAGAAAACAAGTCTCTTCAAATAAAAAGCGTTGATGCGGTTCGCGTTTATTGATAATGTCTGATACTGCGATTCCACGATAATAAAGCTCCCCATCACAGTCAACTTTCTTACCATCAATTTTTTTATACCCTACAACATCAGCAATCTTGGTTAAGCCTACTAATACCCCAGTACCATCCTCGTTCCGTAATCCTTTTTTTACATCAAATTTTGAATATAATTCATTATCTATCTTGTTATTACTTTCTTTTGCTTTTTCAATAAAACCATCAATAAATTGACTCATATAAGCACCCCCATAAATTTAAGTAGTTTTATTATAACACTTCTTCTTTTGATTGTATACAATCTTTGTGACAAATTGTATACAATAACAAGTTGTCCAATTAACTTTAGAATCATTTAATATATTCTTAAGTAAAATTAATGAGATGATTAATTTTAACTTATTGTTTAATCATTATAATTAAGTTAAAATATTCTAAAGAGGAGAATTATATGAAAATAAATAATCAAGATTATCATGGTTTATCAACCGCTGAAGTTAATCAGCGTATAAGTAATGGTAAAATCAACACGGTCGATAATAAAATCACTAAATCTTATAAACAGATTTTTTTAAATAATACAATTACTTTTTTTAATATTTTAAATGCTGCTTTACTCGGCTTAGTACTTTTTGTTGGTTCATATAAAAATACACTATTTATTTTAGTAATTATTATTAATACGATCGCTGGAATATATCAAGAGATTAAAGCGAAAAGAACGTTAGATCGCCTATCTATTCTTACTACCTCACACGTTGAAGTTATTCGTGATGATGAATTAAAAGAAATTGATATTGATCAGATCGTTCTGGATGATTATATTGTCTTAACTACAGGAGCCCAGATTCCAACTGATAGTATTTTAATTGATGGGCATATGGAGACTAATGAATCACTGCTCACTGGTGAATCAGATCCTGTTTTAAAACAAAATGGCGATACTTTGTATTCCGGTAGCTTTATTACCTCTGGTAAAGGAATTTGTAAAGTTATTCACGTTGGGGATGATAACTATATGAATCAGATTACACAGGAAGCAAAACGTTTAAAGAAACATAATTCTGAATTAAATCGTTGTTTAAATAAAATTTTAAAATATGTAAGCATCGTTATTTTACCGATTGGCGGTCTATTATTTTTAAAGCAATTTTTTTATGGAAATCAAACATTTAACAGCTCAATCGTTAGTACCGTTGCTGCTATACTAGGAATGATTCCAGAAGGTTTAGTGCTGCTTACAAGTGTTGCTTTGACCTTAAGTGTTTTACGATTAGCAAAACAGAATACATTAGTTCAGGAATTATTTTGCATTGAAACTTTGGCACGTGTTGATGTCTTATGCTTAGATAAAACCGGGACTATTACTGAAGGAACAATGAAAGTTGAATTTGATGTTAAAATGAGCAATGTTGATATTAGTGAAATCGTTGGAAACTTAATGCATTCTCTAACAGATGTTAATGTCACTGCTCAAGCATTAAAAGAGCATTATCAAACAAAAACTAATTTTAATCCATATTTTGTTATCCCTTTTAGTTCTGATCGAAAATATAGTGGTACCTCCTATTTTAATCGTGGTACATATTATATTGGAGCTTATCAGTTTTTATTTCCAAAGGGAAATGAAGAATTGGAAGAAAAATGTGTTGACTATGCTAGTGAAGGCTATCGCATTTTAGTTTTGGCACATACTGATGAAGTAATGAGTAATGAAGCTTTGCCTGTCGATTTAGAGCCTTTAGGTATTATTGTGTTAAGTGATGTAATTAGGAAAGACGCTAAAGAAACATTAGCTTATTTTAACGAGCAAGGTGTTGATTTAAAGGTTATTTCTGGTGATGATCCGATTACAGTTTCATCTATCGCGAAACGAGCTGGATTGAATAATGCCCACCATTATGTTGATGCAACTACCCTTTCAACTTCTGAAGAAATAGCAGAAGCTTTAAATAAATATTCGGTCTTTGGGAGAGTCACTCCGCAACAAAAAAAGGCTATGGTCGTTGCCTTAAAACAACAGGGTCACACTGTTGCAATGACTGGAGATGGAGTCAATGATGTTCTAGCTTTTAAAGAGGCAGATTGCTCTATTGCAATGGCATCAGGAAGTGATGCAGCTAAAAATGCAGCAAATCTAGTTTTGCTTGATAACAATTTTGATGCAATGCCTCATATCGTTGATGAAGGACGGCGTGTTATTAATAATATTACGATGTCAGCATCTATGTTTTTGATTAAAACTATATTTTCTGCTCTCATAGCTATTTCAACTATCTTTTTTGGTCAAGCCTACCCTTTTGAGCCAATACAATTATCACTTATCAGCGCATGTGGTGTAGGAATACCAACTTTCTTCTTGACATATGAAGCTAACTTTGCACGAGTTGAAGGAAATTTTTTAGAAACCGTTTTAGAAAAGTCTTTCCCTTCTGCTTTTACAATTGCCATAGGAGCTACTTTAATTACAAATATTGGTCTTGCTTTGAATTATGATCCTAACATGCTTTCAACTGTCTGTGTTTTATTTACAGGATGGAATTATACAATAGCTCTTTTAAAGATATATAGACCACTAACTAAATATCGCAAGTTTATTATTTATTCAACTCAATTTTGTTACTATATTTCAATGATGATCGGGCAGTCAATTTTAGAATTAACAGGCGTTTCATTTAACTGGCTAATGATACTATTAGGATTAATTGCGTTTTCATCAATTATTGTTGACTTGTCTGCTGAACTATTTAAATATATAAAAATATTTAAAGAATTTCTTGAAAAACGTCGAAAAAAGAGATTGTCAAAAGGTTAAGGATTTTCCTTAGCCTTTATTGTTGCCAAAATAACATAAATATTGATAGAATAGAATAAAGGAAGAAGGTATATTATGTATAATAAAATAAAATTATTGGCACAACAATACCACCAAGAAACAATTCAAACTCGACGTGATTTTCATAAATATGCTGAGCGCGGCTGGTTAGAAATGCGAACTGCTTCACTAGTAGCCCGTAGACTTGATAGTTTAGGGTACCAAGTCTCAGTTGGCAAGGAAGTTATGCGTGAAGAGTTCCGGATGGGATTACCAAGTAAACGCCTATTAACTTTAAATTACAATCGTGCCCTCCTTCAAGGAGCCGACCCCTATTACATAGAAAAAGTAAAGAATGGTTTTACCGGGGTCGTTGGAGTAATGCACAACGGAATTGGACCTGTTGTAGCAATTCGTTTTGATATAGATGCTCTTAGCATTACTGAAGATGATTCAGCAGATCATAATCCTGGTAAAAATGGCTTTATTTCTTGTAATCCTGGTGCTATGCATGCTTGTGGTCATGACGGTCATACTGCCATGGGATTAACTGTGGCCAAAATACTAGCACAAATAAAGGAACAACTACATGGAACAATCAAATTAATTTTTCAGCCTGCTGAAGAAGGTGTACGTGGCGCTAAAAGTATTGCTTTAAGCGGAATTCTTGATGACGTTGATTATATTTTTGCGGGTCATATTTGGCAGCAGGTCGAAGGGGAAGATTATGATATTTATTTGGGAATGAACGAAACATTTGCAACAACAAAACTTGACGTAACCTATCATGGTGTTTCTTCTCATGCTGCAGGAATGCCACAATTCGGCAAAAACGCCTTATTATCTGCTGCTTCATGTATCCTAAATCTTCATTCAATTCCACGTAATAGTGATGGTTGTACCCGTATCAATGTTGGTACAATTAGAGCAGGAACAGGAAGAAATGTAGTCCCAGAAACAGCTAAATTAGAAATCGAAGTACGTGGTGCCACTACAGAATTGAATAATTATATGGAAGTTTATGCTCGGGATGTTATTAGAGGAGCAGCATTAATGCACGATACCATTGTAGAGATAAACGAGATGGGCAAAGCTTATTCGCTTGACTGTGATAAAAAAATGATGGATTTAATTCGCCATATTTGTATCGATCATTTAGGTGATATTAAAGTTGCCAAAGAGGATTTAAGCCCGCTAGACGGTAGTGATGATTTTTCCTATATGATTGCCACTGTCCAAGCACATGGCGGAATAGGCACTTATATGAAATTGACAACTGATCTAGTCGCTTCACCTCATAACTGTACATATGACTTTAATGAAGATGTTTTGTTAACAGGAACAACTGTCTATAGTAGCATTGCCTACTATTTATTAAATCAAGATTAATATTTGTGATAGAATCAAGATTCTATCACTTTTTAAATTAAAAAAGAGCACAATTTGTGCCCTTATTTAAAGAAATCCATAAATTTATCAACTGCAGTATCCACACCACTATCAAGATCGGTTTTAAATTGATCAAATCGAACTTTAGCATCAGCTATAATATCATCAACTTCTCCATCTTTAGCATTATAAACTTTTGCAGCGTATTCTTTTGTGCTGATCCCTAAATCTCTAATTGAATTATCATCGTCAACTTCTCCCTTATCTGCAGCCATTTCTAAATAACTACCATGTTCGTAAAGCTTTTTCGCAACCTCTTTGTCTTTAACATCATCGATATTATCGCGAATATAATTTACTGCTTCATTTACATCATCACGATTAACTTTATAGTCACTACTAAATTTATTTTTAACTCTACTATCAATTCCCTCTAATCCATTATCCTCATCTGATTCATTAGTGGTAGTATTGTTATTACTATCTTTGTTAGTATCATCATTGTTTGAACATCCAACAATCGAAAAACTCATTGCAAATAATAACAATAAACAGCATATTGATTTTAAAATACGTTTCATATCTATTCTCCTTTAACTTATCTATCTATATTTTTCACCAAAATTATTTTTTTAAACAAAATATCATAAAAATCATGTATAATGAATTTGGTGATTTTTATGAAAGAACAACAATTAGATGCATTACTAGAAAATATTAATTATGAAATAAGTTTATTATCCAATGCAAGTGCCTTTATCAAACAAGTCTTTTCTGATATATCTTGGGTTGGTTTTTACCTTTGCCAAGATAATCAGCTGATCTTAGGTCCATTCCAAGGAAAAACAGCTTGTACACTCATCCCCTTTAACAAAGGTGTATGCGGTGCCTGTGCAACAAATCTTAAAACTTACTGTGTTCCTGATGTTCATCAGTTTTCTAGTCATATTGCTTGTGATAGCGCAACAAACAGTGAACTTGTTATCCCGTTGATTATAGATAATAGCTTGTATGGCGTTCTAGATTTAGATTCTCGTTGTTTTGCACGGTTTCAACCTGATGACCAGGAAGAGCTAGAAAAATTAGCACTCATAATTATTAAACATTTAAAACGAATAAAGGAAGAAACAAAATAGTTTCTTCCTTTTAACTTTTTTTATCAAATTTTTGTTTACATTTAGGACAAGTAATTGTAATTTGTCCCCGACCACGTGGCACTCTAACAGTTTGCTTGCAGTTAGGACATAGAAAATATTTATGCATTTTATCATTTTTATTACTTTTAATAATATTAATTCTTTTTTTGACAGGCTGGATTAAAGATAAAAATTTATCATTTTCAGCTCGCCTTTTATAAATATTACGAGAATAGGTCCTAAAAATATTAATAATTAAAATTATCCAAATAATTGTTGCAAGATATGGATTGCGAATTACAAAAAGATTTAAAATTAATAAAATTAATGCAAATATTAATAAAAAATTGTTTAGTTGATCCGATCCATAACGACCTGACATAAAGCGATACAGCGCATTTTGAAACTTATTCATGTTAACCCTCTTTTCAAATTATACATTAAGTATAATTTGAAATTATTAAATCTTTATGAATTATTTTCATTAGTATCTTTTTTCTTATGTTCTTTACGACTACAATCGTATGTCTCTACAATTAACGTTTTAAAAAATTGAATTAATGCATTTCTTGTATCACTGTTCATATTTTTGATTTCTTTAATAGCCGTAATTAGATGTGATAATGATTTTTCTGAAAAATCATTAATTTTTTCAATTTTAGCTGCTTCTAAAATTGAAAATACTGCAGTAACTGCATCCTTTCGTGTTTTACTGTCGACTTTACTTAGCCATGATTTAAAAGCTGCATCCATAGTTTGGCTGTCCTTACTCATTTCAGTAGCACAAACAAATTGTGTTCCTTCTACTGACCAGCTAAAGCCACTATGTTGCATTAAACCTTTAGCGCTACTTTTAACTACTATTTTTTCTTCAAGATTCTCAAGCATTATCCCGAATACGGAACTTTCTGGAATGAATTTTTTTATCCTAGTAGAAATATTGCGGTAATTATCTGTATTTAGCATTTTTTGATTAAAACCAGGGCCGTCATTATTATAAATCTCAATAATTCGTTTAGATATTTTAGAATTCACACAACTAGATGCATAAACTGCTAAATTTCCTCCTTTTGAATGACCACCAACACGAATTTTAACGCCAGATATCTTTTGGGTGATATATATCCTAAAAATTTGATACCACTTCATTTTATAATCACAATGGCATAAAAGATAAAAAAGTGATTTAGAAAAATCGATTTCAGCAATTTTAGCCAAATACTCAACTGCTCTTTGCTGAGAAGCAACTGGAAATTGATAAGTCATTTGAAAATCCTCACGCCAGCCTAAAATTGTATCATCAGTGCCACGAAAAGCAACATAAATACTACTATCTTCTAATTGAAAAGTAATTGCTGCAAATTGTTTTATACTTTGATAGTCCAGTTCATTAATATAATTAGATAGCAGAATATTTTGATAACGCGGACATTTAGCTAATTCTTGTAATAATGTAATTGATTCCTTAGTGAAAGATATCTCATCTAGTAATTCTTCAATATTATTTACTTGACTAAAATTATTAGCAACATCTTTTAAACAATAACTTTGTTCATTGGGAAATGTGGGAACTATTTTATCAAAATCAACATAAACTAATTCACTTAAAATCAAGCCATCAATATCATTAAATGGATCTATTCTCATTGACAGATCACCTCGCCATTTTAAATAATCATATATATTGGACATTTTTGTTCCCCCTTTCCTTTTTTGGCATTATACCATATTTAAAAAAAATTATACAACTTCATGACATTTATTGACAATAAATTTTTGAAACCTATAATGTTTATGGAAAGGTCGAGAAAAATGAAGTTATTCAATAAATTTTCAAAAAAACAAAAAATTACCTTTATTTCAGTATTATTTATTTTAATTATTAGTACAGTTTATTTAATCTGGCAAAAAAATAACCAATTGTTAACTTTTGTCAAAGACCCAATACTAGAAATCAACCATGAGTTTGATTATCAAAAAATAATTAAAAATATTAAAAATGTCCAAACATCCGATATTAAGGTCGACACATCTAAATTAAAAAATGATAAAATTGGCAGCTATCCTGTTACCTATATTTATCAGGGCAAAAAGTTCACAGTAAATATTAACGTAGTTGATAAAACTAAGCCTAAATTTGAAATTAATAATATTGAAATAGATGCAGGAATGGATGTTGATCCAACAATGTTAGTTGATAACATTGTTGATGAAACAAAAACAACTATTTCTTTTAAAGATGCATATAATTTTTCAAAAAAAGGAAAAGTCAAAGTGACAGTAATTGTTAGCGATGAAAGTAATAATAAATCAACAAAGCACGCTACTGTTACAGTTTTATCTAAAGATACAACAAAACCAACTATTTCTGGTCTTAATGATCTAACTGTCACTTTAAATGGTAAGGTTGATTATTTAGCTGGCGTTAAAGGAAATGATAATCGTGATCCACATCCACAATTGACTATTGATAACAAAAAAGTAAGATTGGATAAATTAGGTGATTATATTGTAACCTATACTTGCAAAGATAGGTCTGGCAATAAAATAGTTGCTAAAAGGAAAGTTTCAGTTGTTGAAAAGAAAGAAATTGGAGTTTATGCTCAAACTGAAGAAAAAGTTATTTATTTGACATTTGATGATGGTCCTTCAAAAAATACCAAACGTATTTTAGATATTCTTGACAAATATCATGCAAAAGCAACTTTCTTTGTGACTGGTACAAACCAAAACTATAATTACTTGATCAAAGAAGCATATCAACGAGGTCATACAATCGGTTTACATACTTACAGCCATGATTATAAAACCGTTTATACTTCAGTAACCGCATATTTTAATGATTTAGAAAGAGTTGGAAACATGGTTAAAAATGAAATTGGCTTTATTCCAAAGTATATTCGTTTCCCTGGTGGAGCTTCAAATACAATTTCACGTAAATATTGTCCTGGAATCATGAGTATTCTAGCAAACGAAGTAATTGACCGTGGTTATCAATTTTATGATTGGAATTATGGTACAGGTGATGCCGGTGGAAACAATATTCCAGTTAATCAAATCATTGCTACTGCTACAGCTGGAAATGCCAATAATCAAGTGATTCTTGCTCATGATACAGATGCCAAAAATACCACGGTAGATGCCCTTCCGGCAATAATCGAGCATTATCAGGCACTAGGTTATTCTTTTAAAAGTATAGATGACAATTCTTATGTTCCTCATCATCATATTAATAATTAAAAGTAGTTTTCGAAATTGGCTCTAGAATTTGATTTTTCAAAAGATGGAACCTATTTCAATAAAACTATTTTTATTTTTAAGATTTATTAAGAGATTCTTAGGATTTATTATGATAGAATTTTTAAAATAGCGTGTTATGATTATAATTGTTATGTATTGGTTAATTCTTGCTAATTCATTGCAAAGCAATTGTAGTTATATTACAATTAGATAAATTTTGTTTTTTATGAGGATGTTATTTATGGGAAAAATTAAAGGTTTAAATAAACAAGAAGTTGCAAAGCGTATTAGTGAAGGGAAAGTGAACCTTTCCCCTAAACCAGTAGTTAAAAGTAATTTTCAAATTATTATGGGGCATGTTTTTAACCTCTTTAATGCCTATAATTTTATTATTGCTGCTGCTCTAATTGCTGTTCAAGCATATTCAAGTTTATTTTTTGTTGTTATTGTCATTTCAAATACTGTTATTAGAGCGCGACAAGAAATAAAATCTAAAAATATGGTTGCTAAATTAAACTTGATCGTTTCGCCAAAAACTAAAGTTATTCGTGAGGGAAAAACGATTTCAATCGATAACGAAGAAATCGTTCTAGATGATGTAGTTTATTTTGAAACCGGTAATCAAATCAGTGCTGATTCAATTATTATTGAAAATAATGTTGAAGTTGATGAATCACTTTTAACTGGTGAAGCTGATCCAATTTCTAAAGGGCCTGGTGACCATTTATTATCTGGTAGTTTTATTTTGAGCGGTGCTTGCTATGGTAAGGTTGAACATGTTGGAAAAGATAACTATGCAAATAAAATTACTGATCAGGCAAGAACTCGTAAGCCTGTTAGCTCTGTCTTATTAAACACTTTTAATAAAGTTACTCGTTATACTAGTTATTTAGTTTTACCATTAAGTATTTTAATGCTCTATCAGGCTTATATCATTCGTGATCAAGGAATTACAAGCACAATCGTCAACACTGCTACAGCTCTGCTAGGGATGCTTCCTAAAGGACTAGTTCTATTAACAAGTGTATCTTTAGCTGCTAGTGTTGTTAAATTAGGGAAAATGAACACTTTAGTTCAAGAAATGTTTAGTATTGAAACCTTATCACGAATTGATGTTCTATGTTTAGATAAAACCGGTACCTTGACTGAAGGAAAAATGGAAATCGAACAAGTCATTAAATTAAAAAATCCATTAAATCTTGATCTGGATGAGATTATGTGTTCCTTTGTTAAAGGATCTCTTGATAATAATATTACTTTTAAAACACTTAGTAACTATTTTACTGGCCCTGCAAAGTATGAAACATTAGACCGTATAGCTTTTTCTTCAGCCCGGAAATGGAGCGCCATTGAACTAGATTCAATAGGAACAATTATTGTTGGAGCACCAGAAATAATTCGTCCTGATTATCAATTATCACCAAGAATTATTGAGATGCAAAAAAGCGGCGCACGTGTTTTATTAATTGGCCATCACCCAACATTAAATATCTTACAGGAAACTTTAGGACAAACAACACCGATTGGGCTAATTGTTATTAAAGATCCTATTCGGAAAGATGCTCATGAAGCCCTTAAATTTTTCAGTGATAATGATGTTGCTGTAAAAGTTATATCTGGTGATAATCCAGCGACAGTTAGTGCAATCGCTAGTCAAGCAGGTGTTGCTAATGCAGAAAAATACATTGATGCTTCAACAATCGTTACTGATCAACAATTAGAAGATGCAATTTTAAACTATAATGTCATTGGTCGTGCTAGTCCTTTTCAAAAGCACCAGATGATCTTATGTTTACAAAAACATAATCAAAAGGTTGCGATGACGGGTGATGGAGTAAATGATGTTTTAGCATTAAAAGATGCTGATGTTTCAATTGCGATGGGTTCTGGTTCCGATATTGCCCGCCAAGTATCGCAATTTATTATTATTGATGGTAAATTACAAACATTAGTAGAAGTTGTTCGAGAAGGTCGCCTAGTTATTAATAATGTTACACGTTCTGCGTCAATGTATTACTTGAAAACAATTTACACGATTTTACTTTCAATATTATCTATTTTAATGAATATACCTTATCCTTTTATTCCTTTCCAAATGACTTTATTGGATATGTTTATTGAAGGTTTCCCTTCATTTATGATTTTATTTGAACGAAATATCGAAAAACCAAAAGAATCAATTGGTCATCATGCTATGCGTTTTTCCTTACCTAACGCATTAGCAATAGTTTTAAGCGTTGCTGGTATAAGATTACTCGCACCAACCTTACAATTGTCGTTAGCAGAAACTTTTTCAGTCCTATATTTTACAACTGCTTTTGTGTCTATTCACATGATTTATCGTATTTATAAACCATTAAACTGGTATCGAGGTGGAGTTTTAATAATTGATATTATTGGCTTTATCCTCTCTACACCGATTTTTTGGCCACTTTTAGAAATGCATGTATTAACACCTAAGTTAATTCAAATTATCCTAATTACGATTGTTATTAGCATTCCTGTTTTAATCATCCTGACAAGGAGTGTTAGTTATTATCTTAAGAACCTAAATAGTAAAAAAGCTTTATAGCATTAATAAGCCTGTTCAAGTTTTTCTTGGACAGGCTCCCATTTAAAACAAATCTATTTATCTAAACAAAAAGATATATTTAGATACATTACTGTACCTTCTATATCTATTTTTCATTTAAAAGTTGAATTAACTTAATCACATCTTCTTGAATCCGAGGTGGTAAATATTGCGGCTTGGCTAATAAAAAACCTTGAAGATAATCAACTTTAAGCTTAATCACCTGCTTTAATTCATCAATCGTTTCAATTCCTTCAGCAATTAATTTCATATCCCGTTCATGAGCATAATTAACAATGTTTTCAACAATTTTACACTTATCAGGATCACTATCAATATTACGAATTATATCCATATCGATTTTAATAAATTTAGGTGAAATCAGCAATAAGATTCGATCACTATTATATCCACTTCCATAATCATCTAATGCTAATTCTGCTTGCCATTTTTTCATTAATTCTGCTTTTTGCTGATGATAATTTTCGTCAATGTACTCAACTTCAGTAACTTCTAAAACAACATTTTTTAAATACTTTGAATACTCCTTTTCTAGCTCATCAATTTTTTTAGTACTTAAAATTTGATTTGAAATAGAATTAATAAATATTTTACAATCTTTATTAATTCGCTCATTTCGTAAATGGTTGGCAAAGGTTTCAAGTGATGAGGACCATGTTAATTCTTCAATTTCTGCTAAACGTCCCTCCTCTTTAGCTATTTTTAAAATATCAAGGGGATTTTTTAATGATGGCATAAATGATCTCATTAATGATTCATATGCATAAATAGTTCCATCTTTGCTACTTATAATTGGTTGAAAATAAAACTGAATTGCTCGATCTTCAATAATAGTGTTTAATTCTTCTTTACTTTCGCTTAAAAAAGAATCCGCAATATAATCATTGAGATTAAACTCTGTTAAATTACCTTTACTTGTACGTTTGATCTTATACATTGCATAATCAGCATAATGTTGGAGTTTTTCAAAAGATTCACTATCCCGTGGATACCAGGCAATACCGCCTGATGCATTGACATGAAAATTACTATTATCAGCCAAAGGAATAAAAGCCTTGCTAATTGCTTCCTTTAATTTATTAATTAACTGCTTAATTACATTTTCATCATCATAACCATAAAAGAAAACAAAAAATTCATCACCAGAAATCCGTGAAATAATAGTATTTTCTGGGGTGCTGTTTACAAATGTTTCAGCAGCTTTAGAAATGTAATTATCACCAATTTCATGCCCATAATTATCATTAATGTACTTCAGATTATCTAAATCTAACATCAATAGTGCTGCTATTTTTATTTTGTTTATTTCATTTTCAAATAAACTATTCATGATCCTAATAAATGCTCTCCGATTCAAAAGTCCAGTTAGAGCATCATGATCACGTTCATATTCAATCACATTCTTTTCAACAATTGTATTAGTTACATTCTCAATTACCCCAGTATATGCATTATCATTTACCAATAGCCGTAGATTCACAAAAACATAATTATCATCATCAGGAATTTTGAAGAGATATTCTTTTTTGCTATAATCATGTGAAACAATATATTGTTTATAGCCTTCAAATGTTTCTTTAAATTTTGTCATTGTTAATTCTGAAGTATTAACATCATATTTTAGTAAAACCTCAAAAAAGTTTTCTGATATAAACAATTCTTCAGTGTTTATATTATATTCGAACCCTGCTAGCTTAATACTTGCCATTTGTAATAAATTAGTGAATTTCAAGGCAGTATCACGAACATTTTGATTTAGTTGTTCCATCATATTTGCAAGATGATCAATTTCAGCAATATTTGTACGTCTGAAAGAAATCTTATTTTTAATATTAGCTTTTACGACTTCATCTGATAATTTTTTTATTGGTTTTGAAATGATATAACTAAAAATGAAACTTCCACCAATTCCAACTGTCAAGGTTAAAAAGATTGCGAACATCAAAATCGAAGTGATTTTATTTGTAAATGCAAATAAATCTGAAGTATCAACTATTCCTACTAAAGCCCAGCGTTGATTACTGTATGGTGTATTAGAATTATAAATATTCAAATATTTTAATGAACTATATAAAGTGTTAGAACCTTGATTGATATAATAATCATTCTCAGATTGCATTAATTCAGTTGTAGGACTTTTCGTCGTATAAATATTTCCATTAGTTAAAATATTACTTAAAATCAATGAATCATCTTGATTGATTGCCAACAAATAGCTTCCATTACCTTCATCAAGTAACTCTGTACTGGGCAATAATTTGTTCAAATAATCTAATGTAATATCAATTCCAACGACACCATAAACAGCTCCTTGATCGTTGATTAGCGGTAATGAGTAGGTGAAAGCCTCATTTTCAGAATCTCTCAGGCGAAAACTCCCACCCCAATAGCCCATATCAGTACTCGAAAATTCTTGTGAATTACTAATTGCCTGCTGGTATGGAGTATAGAAAAAATCATAATATTTTATGTTTGCTTTTTTAAATTCAAAACGTGGCCGCCATGATGAATCAGTAGCAATATTTAAAGATTTAACCACTTCAGTTGGAGCTCGTTCAATTAATAAATCCCCATTTTCTGCTGAAGCTTTTGATAATGGATCAAGATCTCTTAAATATATTCCAGGTTTATCTTCAAGTCCCTTATCCAAGTCATGATTATTAAAAATGATATATGCCCCTGTAACATGCTGAGAGCGCATTGTTGAAATCAATTGATCTACAACTGCCAAAATAAGTGGTGTTGCTGTTTCAGAGCTGTCATCAAGATGCTCATAATCAACCTTTCCTTCACTAACAAGCTGCTTAGCTGTCGTATTTATGTGGTCTGTCAATTGAGATAAATTGGACCAATTGTTTAACATTTCATTTTGAAGATAACTGCTTCGATTAATAACTCGCTGATCAACAATATCTTTAGCGTTCTGGTTTAATTTAGCAAACATTCCACCAGTTGAAAGGCTACCAACAAGGATTGTTGTCTCGATTAACACTAAAATACACATTACTACAAGTAAATATGAAAAAATTGATTTGTTTTTCATGATTTTACGAAACATCACAATCCTCCTTCTATAGAACTATTTAATTAATGATTCTAATTGGCTTTTAGTATTAGTATACCACTGATTAAAATAAGTATCATTATTAAATTGGCTAATTGCTTGTTCTAAATTCATTCCATTTGAAAGATTAGTAATAACTGTTTCACGATCTTGTTTAGCTAAATTACTCATTGTTGTTTCTAAAACATTTCTTGCATCAGTTCCCTTTTCAAAAGGAACTGATGTATACATATTATTATCTGAAATCATTTTAAGACTAGTATTTAACGTTTTCTTTACTGACTCATTGACTTCTACTTCATCAGTAATCTTATCAAGATCATTTGCACTTTTGGTAACTGGCAAATAACCACTAGCATTTGAAAAAGCAATATTTTGTTTATCACTAGTAAACCATTTCAAAAATTCAACAGCTGCCTGTTGTTCTTTTTCTTCACTTTTGAGAACAACCATTCCTGCTCCTTGTTGAACGACATAATCTTTACCATCTTTAAATTTAGGGCAAGCAAATGTCTCCAATTCAATTGAATGGCTTTCTTCGTCATTTAAAATAACTTCTTTAGGAAAATATGTGACACTCGAAGATGAAGAAACACAAGCAAGAATATTTCCGATTTTTATATCATCACTTCTAAATTTACCTGATGAACTAAAATAACCACTTATGTAAGGAACATAATAATTATCCCATAATTTTTTAGCAATATCTGCTTCAAAATTTAATACGATTTTATTATCCTTTTTACTAAAAATATCTGTTGCTAGCTGGCGATAGCCAACGAGCATATAATTTGCAAAAGCATCACGACCAAAAAATGCTTTTCCATCATTTGGAGCAGCTGTCAAACTATCAGTCCAGTTATAATATTGCTCTGCAACCTTAGTAACACCCTCAATTGTATTTAAATCATTTGTTGAAGCACCCGTAGCATTTGCAAACTTCTCCCAATCTGTTTTATTCAACATAAATAACTCTACTGATTTAGCCACTGGAAAAATTTTTAATGTATCTTTACTTGAAAAGTGTCCTTCTTCAAGATAACCATCGACATACTTAGATAGCTCGTCTTTACTAAAATATTTATTTAAATCTACTGCATAACCTAACTTATCCACTTGATAAGCTGTGTCACCATACGCTGCAAAAATATTCGGAATATCTGCAGCCCCAGCTTTTCCATTAATTGAATCTAAGACATTTCTTTCTAAATCAGAAATTGTTCCTTGACCAGAGCCCTCAACAATTATCCCTTTTTCTTTACCGACTGTTTTGTTAAATTCATCGACTAGACGATTAAATTCTTCTTGTTGCGCACCATTATAATAATGCCATACTTGAATCGTCGTTGGATCATCCTTGTCTAATAAGTTTTTATCCTCATTACTACATCCAGTTACAGCAAAAAACATTAATAAAGATATCAAAACTAATCTTACTTTTTTCATATGCTTATCTCCATTCCCTTATCCCCTAAAGGATAACACAAATTGGTCATTTATACAATCTTCACACTTTATCAATACAAAAAAGGATACCTATTGATATCCTCTATGACAACTCCATTTTTCCAGTATACAATTGATAATATCTTCCTTTTTGATTAATTAATTCATCATGATTCCCACGTTCTATGATTTCTCCATGATCGAGTACCATGATTGCTTTTGAATTACGAACTGTAGAAAGACGATGTGCAATTACAAAAACGGTACGATCTTTCATTAAACTATCCATCCCTTTTTCAATCAATTTTTCAGTATGAATATCAATAGAACTTGTAGCCTCATCCAAAATTAAAACTGGGGGATTAGCAATTGCTGCACGAGCGATAGCTAATAGCTGACGTTGTCCTTGTGATAAGTTAGAACCATCACCGGTTAACATTGTTTGATAGCCTTGCGGAAGTCGCCGAATAAATGAATCTGCATTTGCTAGTTTAGCTGCTGCCACCACTTCTTCATCACTAGCATCTAATTTACCGTAACGTATATTATCTTCAATCGTTCCTGTAAATAAATGAGTGTCTTGCAAAACCATTGATAACGATTGTCGCAATGCTGCTTTTTTTATTAATTTAATATCAATTCCATCGTATGTTATACTGCCAGAATCTAATTCATAAAAACGATTAATCAAATTAGTAATAGTTGTTTTCCCAGCTCCTGTAGAGCCCACAAATGCAATTTTTTGACCTGGTTTTGCATATAAGTTTAAATTTTTTAAAATAGGATGGTTGGGGACATAACTAAAACAAACATCATGGAAGCGAACATCACCTTTTAACAAAACCAGTTCTACATCACCATTAGAACGGGGATGACGCCAAGCCCAAAGTCCAGTATTTTCATGACACTCAACTAGCTTACCATATTCATTGCGAACATTTGTTAAAGTGACACTTCCTTCATCTATTTCAACTTTTTCATCCATAATTTCAAAAATACGTTCTGCACCTGACATTGCTGCCAAAATAAAATTCATTTGTTGGGAAAATTGATTTACTGGCATCGCAGTTTGTCGAACAAAAACCAAATATGATGATAAACTTCCTAAATCCATAATCCCATAAATTGCCATAAACCCGCCTATTACAGCAGATAATGCATAATTCAAATATGAAATACTGACAACTGTTGGTATCATAGTTCCTGAATAAGTAACTGCTTTCGTAGCTGCTTGTCGTAAAGCTTGATTTCTTTTTTCAAACTCGGCAAAGTTCACCTGTTCATGATTGAAAACTTTAACTACTTTACTTCCTTCGACCATTTCTTCAATAAAACCATTTAAACTTCCCATATATTTTTGTTGTTGATTAAAATACTGCTTACTCTTTTTACTACTATAACGAATAAAAATAAACATCATTACCATTGAAGCAATTACAATGATTGATAGATAAGGATTTAAAATAATAATCATCGTAATTGTTCCTACAATCATTATAAAACTTTGAATCAACATTGCAAAACTATTATTTAAAGCTTCTAAAATTGTATCAATATCACTAGTAAATCGACTCATCAACTCACCATGAGTACGCTGATCAAAAAAACTAAGCGGTAAGTTTTGTATCTTATCAAATAAATCTTCACGAATTTCTTTAACGATTTCTTGAGCAGTTTTTACCATTAATTGATTATATAGATGACAAGCCCCGACACCAGTTAAATACATAATTGCCATCGTTATTATTGCTTGTAATAGTCCAGCATTATTACCTGGTAGAATGTAATCGTTAATAACCGGTTTTAATAAATAAGTACCTAAAATATTTGCACCTGCACTAATTAATACTAAAATAGCAATGATTATGAGTGTTCCTATATGTCGAGTTAAATAACTAGCCATTGCTTTTAAAGTTTTCTTTAAATTTTTAGGGCGTGGAGTTCCGTTTATTCTAGCCATATTATTTATCTCCTTCTTGAATTTTACATAAATCTTGATAGATATGATTACGATTTGCTAATTCTTCAGGTGTTCCTATATCATCAATTTTACCATCAGTTAAAATAACAATTTTATCTGCATGGGCAAGTGATGATAATCGCTGTGAAATAATAATTTTAGTTGTCTTAGGCAAATAGTATGCTAATCCATCTGTTAGTTTTCGTTCAGTTGCTGTATCTAATGCACTGGTAGAATCGTCAAGAATTAAAATTTTTGGTTTCTTTAATAATGCACGTGCAATACATAACCTTTGTTTTTGCCCACCAGAAACATTAACTCCACCTTGCCCTAAATCTGTATTGATTCCCTTAGGCAATGCATCGATAAATTCACTGGCACAAGCAATGTCTAAAACTTCATTAAGTTCGTGATCACTAGCATCTGCTTTACCCCATAAAATATTTTCCTTAATCGTTCCAGAAAATAGAGTGTTTTTTTGTAATACCATAGCAATTTCATCTCGAAGATGTTCGATTCCATATGATTTTATATCATGACCATCGATTAATAAATCCCCTGCTGTAATATCATATAATCTAGGAATCAATTGTACTAATGAAGTTTTGGCACTACCTGTTCCCCCGATAATACCAACAGTTTCACCAGGCTCAATTTCCAAATTTATATTATTTAATACATATTCTTTTGCTTTTAAGTCATATTTAAAAGCAACATTTTTAAATATGATTTTTCCCCTCGTAATCTTTATGTCACTTTTTTCATCTTTAATATCTATTTCTTCATCAAAAACTTCTTGAATCCGATATGCCGAAGCTAGAGAACGAGTTAACATCAAGAAAACATTTGAAATCATCATTAAGGAATTTAAGATTTGCATAATATAGCTTAAAAATCCTGTTAATTCACCTACTTGCATATTTCCAACCTGAATCATCCCACCCCCAAACCATAGAATTGCAATAATCGTCGAATACATCACAAATTGAAAACACGGCATATTCATAACTGCATAATGGAATGATTTACGTGAAACTTGTTGATAATTCAAATTAACTTCATTAAATTTAGCTTGTTCGTAATCTTTTCTAACATATGACTTTACAACTCTGATCGCAATTAGATTTTCCTGAACTATCGAATTGACAGAGTCTAAAGCTCTTTGCATTTTCCCATATAAAGGACGAACTTTTGACATAATTATAATTAAGCATGTTGCTAGAACAGGAATAGCTATTAAAAAAACAACAGCTAATTTAGCATTAATTAGTATTGCCATAGTTAGTGCAGTTAACATCATAAAAGGTGCTCTAACTAACGGACGAATCCCATTACAAATAGCGTTTTGTAAAATAGTAACATCACTTGTAAGTCGAGTAACTAACGATGAAGTACTAAAATGATCTGTATTTTTAAATGAAAATTCTTGAATCTTTTGATATTGTGCTTTTCGCAATTCATAGCCAAACCCCTGTCCTGCTTTGGCAGCAGTCTTTGCATACAATAAGCCTAAACCAAGCGACAAAAGCGCACATATAATCATTAATCCCCCTTTGATCAGAATATAATTTCTATCTTTATTTGCTACACCGATATCAATAATATCAGCCATTATCAAAGGAATAATCAACTCAAAAAGAGTTTCTAAAATAACAAACACTGCACTTAAATAAAGATATTTTTTATAGTTTTTAAAATAGCCAAAAAATTGTTTGAACATCTTATTCCTCCTTTAACAAGGCGTCATAAAGGCGCTCTAAGTAATTAATAAATTGTTTTCTTTCTTCCTTGCTAAAATCTCTCAAGGTAATATCTTCACGCTCATCTAGATATGCTTGCCATTTAAGAAAAGTGATTTTTCCTAATTCGGTAAGTTGAATATATACATTTCTCTTATTTTCCTCACTATAATTCCGTTTAATAAAACCATTACTTTCTAATTTGTTTAGCATAATTGAAACTGTAGCAGGCTCAATATCACAACCTTTAGTAATATCTTTTTGTAAACATTCTCTTTTCTGTTCATACAAATATCGTAAAACCTTTGGCTGTCCTGGTGCTAAATTCAGTTCTTTTAAAAAAGGAATATTCTTTTTCCTTTGTGTATGCGCTGTTTTAAATAATAAATAATATAATGAATTAGCCATCTTTCCTCCTATTATTAGCATCCTAACTATTAGTATACTAATCTTATTAATAGAGTCTGTCAAGGTATTTACTAAAATTAAAAACCGGCTTCTATTTAGAGCCGGTCATTTTATATATTTTACTTAGTGTATTATATGCTGTTTTAATCGTACCATCGTATTCCTCAGCAAAAACAATAGTCATTTCCTCTTTTAAAATAATAGCTAAACAATATTTTAATTTACGATTCAATCGTCTATCTAATAACGCCATTCGTCCAAATAATAAAACATTTACAGGATCCAGCTGTTTTTTTAATTCCTCGATTTCACCATATTTCACTTCAATAATATCGTTATAAGAAAACTTTCTACTTTTGAAGATACCATCAACTGAAAAGCTATTTTCTTTAAGATTTAAGGTATAAATAGCACGCTTTTGATATTCAGCAATACCACCAATATAATTAAGATTATATTTAAATGTTTTTTTCATTTTCAAACTCCTAATCCTGATTAAAATTCTTAAGTCCTTCTAATAAATAATTATGACTCTTAGGTTGTTTACGTCGGAATTCTTCTAATTTTTCTTGATCAAGTTGTGCTACTTCTAATAGAAGTTCGCGAGAAGATATTCTTTTCCCACCTTGCCCTAATACGATTAATTGTTCTAACGCATCAGATGTGGCCACTGTAATATTGTATTTACTTGCCAACTCATGAGTTGCCCGCTCAATATACATATCAGCAGTTTGTGCTTCTTTAGTATATGCGATATAAATATTATGATATTTAGTAGTTGAACCAATATTATCTTTAACCTTATATGCATCAAATACTAAAATCAAAATACATTTTTTGTAACCTTGATAGTTGCACATAATATCAATTAATCGCATTCTAGCTGCGTCTAAATTATCTTTTGCTAACTCTTTCAATTCTGGCCAGGCATGAATAACATTATAGCCATCAACTAATAAACATTCTGGAATGTATTTATAACTTGACTCATTAAATATTTTTTTAGTTACTTGATGTTCGCCAGATCTTTGTTTAACTGGTCCATAAGTGCGTGTGAAAATATTTTCTAACTCGTCATCAATATTATCAAATTTAGATTTATCCTGAATATTATTAGCGGTCTTCTTTATTTTTTTAAAAACAAATGGTATGTGCATATGTTGGGCAACTTGATTCCACCTTACATTATAACCAGCACCATGACTGCAAAATACTGATCCTGTTGGATTTTCTACATCTGCCTCACTATCATAGTTGAATGATTTAATTACTTCAGCCTGATTTTGACATGGGCGATAATCACTTAACTGACAAATTAGGCGTCCTTTTCCTTTAGTATATCTAACAACTTCACTTTGATAATTTTGCATTTTACTGACTGGTGCACTTCCGGTAATAACAGCAATGTCAGTTTGATTTTCCGGTAATTTAAAGTTCCCTGCCATTGCCTCAATATCATAAATCGCTCGACTCAGATATTCAATCGGTAATTCAAGTGAAAAATCAAAATACGGCTCTAGTAAAACCGATTTTGCTGTTTTCAAGCCTTGACGTATCGCTCGATATGTTGCCTCTCTAAAATCACCGCCTTCAGTATGCTTTAAATGTGCTTTTCCAGCCACTAAAGTTATTTTCATATCTGTGATTGGCGAGCCCGTAAGTACTCCCAAATGCTCTTTTTCTTGTAAATGCGACAAAATTAATCGTTGATAGTTATTCGCTAGAAGATATTCTTGACAATTTGTATCGAATTTTAATCCCGACCCTGGTTTCCCGGGTTCTAAAAGTAAATGTACTTCAGCATAATGACGTAATGGTTCAAAATGTCCTACCCCTTCAACAGCTTCTTCAATCGTCTCTTTATAAATAATTCTTCCATAATCAAAATCAACTTCAACTTTAAACCGCTCTTGGATTATATTTTTAAGCACCTCAATTTGAATTTCACCCATTAATTGAACATGAATTTCTTTGGTTCTAACGTTATAATTGATATGTAGCTGAGGATCTTCTTGTGCTAATAAATTTAACTTTTTTAACACTTGATGTTGATCACAATCAGGAGGCAATTTAATTTGATAATCCATGTATGGTGACAACAATGGCTGAGTCGTATTATCTTCTATACCTAATCCCTGACCAGCAACTATACTTTTAAGCCCTTTAATCGCACAAATATCCCCAGCCATCACTTCATCAGTTAAATGATACTTATTCCCAGAATAAATACGAATTTGATCAACTTTTTCATCATTTAAAAGTTGCGTTTTCACTTTTAAACTACCGCCAGTAATTTTTAAATGTGTCAATTTGTTTCCTTGTTCGTCATGACTTATTTTAAAAACTCGCGCTCCAAAAGATTCAGAATAATCCTTATTCTTTATATAATTAGTAAATTCATTAAAAAAATTATCAATCCGTTCCATTTTTAACGCAGAGCCAAAAAAACACGGAAATAATTGGCATCTAGCAATTTCATTAATTAACATCTCTTTGTTTAAGGTATTATATTCTAGATAATAATTCAATAAATCTTCGCTATTTAAAGCAACACTTTCATAAAATTCATCATTCAAATTACTAAAATCAAAACAATGTTCATCTAGTCGTTCTTTTAAATTCTGCATTAATTCAGATTGCTCATAACGACTAACATCCATTTTATTAATAAAAATAAAGGTTGGTATTTTATAGTATCTCAATAAATTCCAAATAGTTTCACTATGACCTTGGACACCGTCTATCCCACTGATTACCAAAATAGCATAATCGAGCACTTGTAGCGTACGTTCCATTTCTGTCGAAAAATCAATGTGACCTGGCGTATCAATTAAAGTAATTTGGCTATCATGCCAATTTATTATTGCCTGCTTAGAAAAAATTGTAATCCCTCGATTTCTCTCTTGAAAATCATAATCTAAAAAAGTATCCCGATGATCAACTCGACCTAATTTTCGTGTTGTTCCTGTTAAATATAATATACTCTCAGTTAATGTTGTTTTTCCTGCATCAACATGTGCAAGAATTCCTAATACTATCTTTTTCATTTATATCATCCTACTTATTTTCTAATAATATAATTATAAAGAATATTGCTATAATTACAATTGATATTACCAATTTATCTAATTCAGCTTAAAAATATGCTTAATTCAACTCAAATTATTTTGAATTGTTGTAAAAGCATGAATCAATGACTCATGCTTTTATAATAGTTTAAACAAATTAATGATTTTTGTGCGACCCCAATATAATTAGCAATAACTTCACATTTAACCATCAATAAAAAATAAATATTTTTCTCTTGTTCACTCAAACTTTCAAAGTTTGCCTGCCCTTTAGCAATAACTATATCGGCACTTCGATATATCCTTTTAAATTCATTACTCGTACGTTCTAATACCGTACCCAAAGAATTATCACCATTACTGATAATTGTAGCGTATTCATCCATTCCAACAAAATATGCATCAGCTTCAATTGAATCATTTACTACTGGTTTTCCTCTTACACCAAAATATATATCAATCTCCGGATTGAGTTTTTTAATTCTTCTAATTAATAATTTATCAAGACAAATTTCACCACAATTATCACCTAAATATAAAAGTACCTTTGCACTTTTTATATCAGTTATCATTTCTTCAAGCTGATTAATTGCTAATTTTAATTGATCAATATTTTCAAACCACTTATCAATGTCTTTAATTTGGGTATTATAGATAGGACTAAAATCAATAATATTTCCAATAATTGCATATTTAACAGCCGTTTCAAAAGAGTTGATCTTATTTTCAAATTCAGTACTACGTGATAAGAAAAGTTCGTTATAATATTTCCGAAGTTCAAAATATGGATCCTCATCATTAACTTGCTGCTTGATCATTTCAAATGTAGCACCAATTATCTCTGGATTAGTTTTAGTAAAATTTAGTTTTCCCAAATACTGAAATACTCCTCGATAAAACATATCACGATTTTTTATATTTGTAATATTGGCCACTTTAATAACTTGACTGATCAAGCATGGTAAACAATTTTCATTTATTTTCATTCGACTCACCCTCCTTTAGCATAGCATTCTTATATTTAAATAAATATTATTTCCAAAAAATGGAAATTCTATTTTATCAAATTTTTTTGATATTTCATAAAAATCAAATCAACAAGACATTGCAAAGTATAGTTATATAAATCATGTTTTATTGGAACCAAAATAACTTCATTGACATATTCGAGCTCCTGCACTAAATTATTTTTAGTAATTACGTAAACCTTTGCTTTACTACTTTTTAAATAATCATAAGTATGATAAAAACGTGAATAGCCATTTTTCATGACATAGTTACCAGAAAAGCTAAAAATTACAATTAAAGTATTACTATCTGCACTTTTAATAAAATCTAGTTGGTCTTGAAAGTTAGTGTAAGAAATGCAAATTTTTCCCCAGCCAATTAAATTATACTGTAATTCTTTTGCTCCATTATCACTATTTAAAATTCCAAAAATTGCTATTTTTGGATATTTGTAAAAATCATAGACAAGTTTATCCACTCGACTTTCATCAAAATTCTGATAAAAATATGTAATCTCCTCAGTAACCATTTTCTGATATACTCTATAATCAATTATTTCTCTTTGTAAACCTGTATGTCGCTTTTGCTCCCCGTGATATACCAAGGCTTCTTTAAAATCAGAAAAAGATTCAATCCCTAACGATCGTACAAATCGGCTTACTTGCGATATTGAAACATTTGTATTTTTCGCTAACTCACTAATTGATAGACTATTAATATTTTCGTGATTTGCTATTAAATATTTAGCAATATCACGATCAACTACACTGTTGTGAGAATTATTTATTACATTTATTAACATTGTTGTCACCAAATTCATCCAATTTCTCCTATTCATAATTCAATACCAGGCTTTACTATTGTTTTTTATAAAAGTAATTTCATTTTGATAATAATTAATCTCATTATTTTTTGAAAAGCTTTATTTCCAGCCAATACCTCATGATTAGTCAAATTACAAAGTTCTTCGATTCAACATATCCCCCAAATAAAGAGATTATCTGGTATAATCATTCCGTAAGCTTTAAAAAATATTTTTATTCTTTCTTTTCTAAACAAAGTATCATTTGTCTTATAATCTCTTATTGTTCCATCCGAATTAGTCTGATAACTAGCATCATTGTGACAATATAATCTGTCCAAACAATTGCATGACAATTAAGAAAGTTGTTACCAGATACATATTCATGCAAAAAAGATAATATCTCACGATTATTTTCATCATCGCCTAAAAATCTTGGAACTCTATTACACTTTTTAAATTCTAAATATTGTGAAAAATCATGGATATAAGGTTTCCAATAGCTGTTACGATAGATTCTATCCCCTTTCTTTTCAATAGTTTGATTTACGTTTCCATTTAACCTTTCTATTTCTTTATTCCATGTAATATAAATACCTATTTATCATTAAAATTATCTTATCATACAATTTAAAAGGCAACAATTAAATGATCCATATCATTTCTATTTACAAGCTGCGATATGGATCAATAAACATAAATTTAGTTTTTATCCGCCATTTTTTAAATACTTAATTAATATGTTATCAATAACTAATGAATTATCCCTATTAGGATTAATAATTATTGCATTTTTCTCTTTAAATCTTTTCATTAACATAAAACAATCATAAATACTCAAAGTAACAAAATAGCGATATTTTGAATTGAATAAAACAGGACTAGAATATACAGGTAAATAATTTTGAGTAGTTTCTCCAGATAAATTATCTAAAATCATTATTAGATCATCATTGGGGATCTTTAGTAATTTTTGTTTTGAAATCTTAATTGTCGAAGGCATATAAATTGGTTTTGATTTTAAATAATCAAGAATATCTTTTAAACGATTGAGTTCAATATCATGATTGTATGCTTTTATTAGCTGGTTTAAATTATCATTAGTTTCTATAGTCATATACTCACCGACTTTCAAATTGATTTTCAAGGATATTATTGTAACATATCTAAGCTTATAAAGAAACGCGTTATTCACCTTTTCTTATACATTATGTTTAATACTAAATGATACGCGACTACCTTGCAATCACAGAGTAATTCACAAATTGTGAATTACTTGTGCATATTCTTAAATATTATAAAAAATGATGATATTTAACCATCATTTATATTTTTCTAAGATTTTATTCATTTCAAGATCATCGGTAATAAATTTACAATCAGGATCACTTTTAATTGATGTCACAAGCATATTTTTCATTTCTTGAACAAAGGTCTGATCAATCTTTTTTGCTGTAATATGGCGATATAAAGGAGAAGTATTGATATTCCATCCTTTATTAATTGCATTGAACATTTTTTTTAATATTTTTAAACACTCTAACCGTTTTTTACGATTTATACATAATTGAAAATGTGCAGTATAACTAGAATATTTCCATAATCCAAAAACTCCATGCATTTCTTTATATATATCGGCGATTATTTCAGCATCATCATACCGCTCTTGTTTAATTGCAATCTCCATTAAAGTTAAAAGCATAGTTGGAATCTCATTAACTGTCACTAAAAGTTTTTCTTCTTGTAATTTAGCGGCTGCTTCTAATTTTGCTTGAGCTATGTAGAGATTGACTAACTTTTGTTTTTTATCTATTAAATGTTGTTCTGGTAATTCATTAATTAGCTTCTCAGCCTGTTCAAGTTTCCCTTGATTAATATACTTGTTGATCAAAACTGCTTGAGCTTGATTTTTAATCATTGGATTGTCACTAGTTAAACACTGTTCCAATAAACTGTCAATTTTTTGCTGATATTTTATAGCTTCATCCATCTCGTTTAATGAAAGCAATCCTTCTAAAACAACTGCTACATTAACAATTAGATTATCACAAGTTGGATATTCATTTATTTTATCTATTGCAATTCTATATGCCTGCTGAAAATCTTTGATTGCAGCTAAATCGTTTAAAAACAACACAACTTCATAATCTGACAAATCATCTTTAAATGACAATAGAGTATTTAAGTCTGTTTTTAGGATTCTTGCTAGAGCTGGTAAAATAGTAATATCTGGATAACTAATCCCCCGCTCCCATTTATTGACTGCTGGCGTAGTAAGATTTAAAAACTTGGCTAATTGCTCTTGTGTATACCCTAAAGCTAATCGCTTTTCTTTAATTATTTCATTAATTTTCATTAATTTTCACCTCATTATAGTAATATAATAACATATGCATTCTAAGATACAATTGACCGTTAGTTACTATTGCTGGGAAAAAATAAACGAATTGTTAATTAAACTGTTACTTCCTCGCTACTTTGAATTACTTTTAATTCTTTACGTTTATAAATCCATCCACCAATAAAGACAATATTCGCAAAAAGCCACGCTAATGGATTTGCAAAACAAATTGCATTAAAACCAAATGATGAAACAAAAAAGAAAGCAACAATACAGCGAGCTATCATTTCTGCAACACCGCCAAACATTGCTAAAAAACTATAACCTAATCCCTGTAGTAAATTACGCAATATAAATAAAATACATAAGATATAATATCCCATCGAATTAATTAACAAATATTGTTTAATTTCTGCCATAATAACAACTTCTTTAGCATCGATAAATAACAATGATAGATAATCAGAAGTAAAGTAAACAAATATAAATACAATAGCACAATAAGCAGCGCCAATAATACAACTTACTCGTAATCCGGCGAAAATCCGTCCTATTTTATTTGCACCTAAATTCTGACCGCCATACGTTGCCATTGTTAACCCTAAAGTTTCTAATGGCTGAGTCAACATAACAGAAATTTTAATCGCAGCAGTAACTGCAGCTACAACATCTGAACCTAAAGTATTAACAGCAGATTGAATCACAACACTGCCAATTGCAGTAATCGAAAACTGCATTGCCATTGGTAAGCCCATTTGTAATAATCGAATACTGTGTTTTTTACTGAATTTTTTATCATCATGTTCGAAAGTTAAAACGTCGGTTTTCTTTTTCATATAAATATAGCAGGCTGCTCCAGATAGAAATTGGGCAATTACTGTTGCATAGGCAGCTCCTACTGCTCCCATATCAAATTGAGTAATAAAAATCAAATCTAGAACAATATTAATTATTGATGATAAAATCAAAAAATATAACGGTGTCCTTGAATCTCCGATTGCTCTTAAAATACTTGATAAAATATTATATAGCATTGTGGCAAATAATCCAATAAAGATAACCACGATATAATCATATGCCTGCTGATAAATATCACTTGGTGTTTGCATCAACTCTAAAACTGATGGTAAAGCAATAACAGTAGCAATTGTCATAATTGCTGTAATCAACATACATAAATAAAATGAATTAACTATGTATTTTTTCATGTCTTGTATTTTTTTACCACCAAAACTTTGGGCAATTGGAATTCCAAAACCACTACATATACCAATTCCAAAACCAATAATCATAAAGTTTAGTGATCCGGTCGACCCCACAGCTGCTAAAGCTGTTTTCCCAACATATTTCCCAACAATAATTGTATCAACCATACTATAAAACTGTTGAAAAATATTACCTATTACTAAAGGTATCCCAAAAGCAATAATCAGCTTAAGAGGACTACCTGTCGTCATATCCTTTTTCATCATTTTCCCTCCTTAAACATGTTTATTTATTATACATTATTTTCTAACAATGTTAAGAAAATTTATAAATATGAAAAACTATTTATATCAAGTAATCACTTTATTAAAAAATATAGTTTAATACATTTATTGACTGAAATTGACAGTATCTTTAATTTATTATATATTCATTTGCAGAAGGTAATATTTATGTTAATATTTACTGCTTTATTAGATAGGAAAAAAAGAAAATGAGTTTATTAACAATTAAAGATTTATCTCATGATTTTAGAGATAAAATATGATATAAAAATGAACATATAGTCATCTTAGGAGCCAATGGTGCTGGTAATAGCATATTAATGAAATTGCTTACCGGTGCTTATTTACCAGAGTATGGTCAAATTATTTGGCATTCTAATATTAAAGTCGCCCACCTTAATCAATATGCTACTCTTAATCAAGAATAAATAATCAAAGAATATCTTAGTCCTGTCTACAATGAAGAATATTTTTTAGAACAAAAAATGCTAACACTGTATCAAAAAAAGAAGTTTTAATAATAATGAAGAACTTTTGACTTTACTTCAATAAATATGGTAACTGCAGGTCTTGGGATTAATCTAATTGGACTTGATAAAAAAATTAATAAAATCAGTGGTGGACAATGTGCTAAAGTGATTCTAGCTAAATTGTTATTAGAAAAACTAGATGTTTTATTATTGGATGAACTTACTAATTTTTTAGACACTAAACATATTAATTAGCGAGTTGACTTTTTAAATAATTTTATGGGCACCTATATTGTTATCTCGCACGATTTTGATTTTCTAGATAAAATTACTGATTGTATTTTAAATATTGATTATTATACAATAAAAAATATCGTGGAAAATATTCATCTTTTTAAAACAAAAAAACGTCTTCGCACTGATTATCTAAGACGTTATCAAAAACAACAAAAACATATAAAAAACGGAACAATTTATCCGCAAAAATATAGCTGGGAATAATTCAGAAATAACTCAAGGAAGACGTAAACAATTAGCTCACTTTGAACGTCTAACATCACCTATTACAATTATAATACTAGATTTTAAATTTAAAAATCTACCACTTTTAACGAAACAAATTCTTAAAGCAGCTAATTTAACGATTGGATATCATAAGCCTTTACTTTCAAAGATCAGCTTTTCACTGTCCGCTCAAGAAAAATTGCCATTACTGGATTTAACAGTGTTGGAAAATCAACACTTAAAAAACGTTACTAGGTGAAATTATTCTGATATCAGGAACCTTTATTTTTAATGATCAAATAAAAATTGCTTATTATAATCAAGATTTAATTTGGACTAATGATTATCAAACACCGTTAGAAATAGTTCACGATAGTCATCCTAAATTAGGCATTAAGACAATTCGAACCAATCTTGCACATTTCAATATTACGACCGATCTTATTGATAAACCAATTATCCAATTAAATGGTGGTGAGCAGGCAAAAGTAAAATTATGTATGTTGCTATTATTACTAGCCATTTATTGATTTTAGATGAACCAACTAATCATCTAGATCAAGAAATAAAAAAAGCATTGGCAAAAGCAATTAAAAATTATTCTAGTAGTGCTATTTTAGTTTGCCATGAGCCTGATTTTTATCAAGAATTAGTTGATCACATAATTAAAATAGAAAACTGTAATTTCTAATAAAAACCTACATAGTAGTTAATGATCTGATGCCTCTTTAATATTCAGCGTTTCATTTATTTACACAGTCTGCTTTAGAAGTACATACCATAACATCTACTAGTAGGTTTTAGATTTATTAAATTTGAAAATTTTACTATAATAATTTTTTTCTTAATTCATCACCAGATTCAGGATGTAAGTAAGCAGGCGCTATATCAAAAACAGTTTTACATCCATGTTGACCCTCTTGATACATCCGATGCGCTGCTCGAGCATATGCAACTAATACACTTGACGTGAATTCCGGATTTGAATCTAAGGTTAATTTATACTCAATTACATGTTTGTTTTCTTGTTCGAATCCAGTTGTACCGCTTCTTAATACAACCCCTCCATGAGGAATTCCTTGGTGATCACGTAATAATTCAGCTTCACTTATAAAATGAACAGTAGTATCATAGTCTGCAAAATAATTAGGCATTGTCTTAATTTCTTCTTCTATTCTTTGTAAATCAGCCCCTTCTTCAGCAACAACAAAGCATTCACGAGTATGTTTTTGACGTGTTACTAAAGTTGGATTCTCCCCATTACGAACACTTTGAAGAGCAGCTTCTACTGGAATAGTATACTGTCTTGCATCCTTAACTTCGTCAATTCTTCTGATTGCATCAGAATGTCCCTGACTAACCCCTTTTCCCCAAAAAGTATAATCATGACCCTGCGGTAAAATAGCTTGTCCATAAAGACGGTTTAATGAAAATAACCCTGGATCCCAGCCAACAGAAATAATACTTATATGTTTATTCTTTTTACTTGCCTCATCAACATTAGCAAAATGTTCAGGGATTTTAGCATGTGTATCAAAACTATCAACTACATTAAAATATTCTGCTAATTCTACTGTTTGTTTTGGTAAATCATTGGCACTACCACCACATAAAACAAGAACATCAATTTGATCTTTCATATCATAAACTTTATCCATACTATAAACAGGTACATCACTATGTGTTTTTACTGATTTAGGATTTCTTCTTGTAAAAACCCCAGTTAGTTCCATATCTTGACTATGTAATACTGCACATTCTACCCCACGTCCTAAATTTCCGTATCCTACAATTCCTATTTTTATCATGTTTCCACTCCTTATATTTTTTAATATTTTATCATTCTTTTATCAAAAAAACACGAATATGAAATTTTTCTTACATCAATATATTTTTTTCTCATATTTAAACTTCTACTATTAAATATATTTATTTTGGCAACTAATAACTATTAGCTAAAAAGGGGAGGAAATGATTTCAACAAAAGAAAAAATATTATTAGAAGCACTAACTTTATTTTCAAAAAATAGCTACGATGCAATAACTGTTAACCAAATTGCTCAAATCGTTGGAATCAAGGCTCCATCACTGTATAAACATTATCAAAGTAAACAATATATTTTTATATGATAACATTAAAAATATGAATGGTATCAAAAATTTGTCGAAAGTCTAGAAATGAATGGAATTGCTCTAGAACAAGAGATGTATCGATTCATTAATATTGATGAGAATATGTTTCCTTATTTTCTCCACGACGAATTTCAAAGTAAGTTTAAAAAATAATGACAGTTGAACAGTTTAAAAATAAAGATTTTGCCAACTAATATATCAAAGAATATTTTGACGATTCATTACCCTATCAACAATTCATTTTTCTGTTTTAACCAAGCATAATATTTCAAAAGACGAAAATTCATATATTATTACTTTACACTTTTATACTCCTGTTTACATTCTTATCTCTTTATGTAACAGTATCCCAGAACGTGAAGATGAGGTAGTTAATATTTTGGGACTTCGCATTAAACAGTTTAATCGTTTATATGCTAATAATGGTAAAATTTAATGAATCGCATTAGCATTTTTACAAGTTGCTTTTTATTTGCAATTTATTATCATATTGAAAATCGAAATCTTCCTTTTGTTCTACCAGCATGATTATTTTTCCGATCACGATATGTTTTCTATGTTTAATTTAACTTTATGCAAAGGATACCAGTTTTTAAAAAAATATATTTCTAACCATCAGCTTAATCCAATACTTTTTAAAAGGACTGTTCAAATATATAATCACAGAACCGTCTTTACTTTGAGTTTCTAGATTTCTTTATCAAATTTCTCTGTCTTCTTTGCAAATTTTAGCTGGTATCCTTTTAACTCTTTATTTATCAAACCACAACGTTACATGGAATGCCGTATCTATAATTAAGATTCTATTTTCAGTACAGCCTTTTAGTTTTTATCCCTACTCCATTTACAATTTAGCTTTTTGTTTAGTGTCTATATTGGAATAAGAATATAGACATTATCATCATCCTGAGCATTTTTATAAAATCAGTAATAAACACTCAACTTGTGAAAACTACAACTTAGATACTTGTCATAAACATGAAACAAAATTATTTCATAAAGCACTCAAAGATAAATATCAAAATAAATAAAAAGATAACTACAAAATCTAATATATTTAAAGTTATCCTCTTATTTATATGATTTTAAAATTAATTTAATCGTACTCTGTTTTACTTAAAATTATTAAAGAGCTTATTTTATATTAATAATTTCCATAAGTATTTTGGAAATATCATCATAATCATTGATCCAAATGACATTTATCCCCAAACTATTAAAATAATGCTACCTTATAATTATAATAGTTTTTTATGTACTTATCGTTATTAGCTGCAATATCATCACAATTCTCTTCAATGATATCTATATTCTCTTCTAACTTTGAAGTCGGAATATATACTTGATTATTTCTTATTACCAAAACAACCGCTTTATCATCAATGTTTTCTCCATTATATATATCACTGATTTTCCAAATTTCTCCCCTATTATTCATATATTAGTTTAGTTATCTTTCAATATATAGTAATTCCAAGTATACTTAAGCTTTGATTGCCCATCTCATTTTTGTTGATTTAGCACGACTATTCATATGACACTCTTCTTTACTTGGTCTAATCACATTTCTAGCTACATCACTATAAATTCCAAGATTTTTCATTTCTTTAAATGCCTTTTTAACAATTCGATCTTCACCAGAATGAAATGTTAATATCGCAACTCTGCCTCCAGGTTTAAGAATCGTTGGGAGTTTATCCATAAATTCTATGAGAACATCAAATTCACGATTAACTTCAATCCGTAAAGCTTGGAATACCCGTGCAGCTGATTTCTTCACTATGTCTTTTCGTTCTGTCACTGGAATAGAAGACAGGCTTTTTTCAATTATTTTATACAGTTGTGTTGTCGTTGTAATTAATTGGCCTGATTTTAAGTATGAATCAATATTTCTAGCTATTTCTTTTGCGTATGGCTCATCAGAGTTTTCAATAAAAAGCTGCTCTAACTGATCTCTATTTAACTCTTGTAGCTTAATAGATGCTGGAACTCCTTTTTGAGGATTTAATCTTAAATCTAAGGGACCCTCTTTTTTATAGGAAAAGCCCCGTTCTGGATTATCTATTTGCATAGATGATACCCCTAGATCAGCTAAAACAAAATCAAACAAACCAACCTCTTTTGATATGATATCAATGTCTTTAAAGTTACAATTTTTTATTGTTAAAACATCTTCGCCATATCCTTTACCTAATAAGCGTTCTTTAGTTTTTATACTTTCAATTGGATCAATATCTAAAGCATACATATGACCAGTATAATTTAAACATTCCAGCATTTTTAAAGTATGTCCGCCATAGCCTAAAGTACAATCTAATCCTATTTGCCCTTCTTGAATATCTAAAAATTCTAAAATTTCATCAACCATGATTGATAGGTGCATACCTACTGGCGTGCTACCTTTTTTAATTACTTTTTCAATTGTTTCTGGATATAATTCTGGATTTAATTCTTTATACTTCTCATTGTATTTTTTAGGATGCGTTCCCTTATATCTAATCCTTCTTTTATGTTTAGGTTCCATAATTAGATTCCTCTCTTTTTTAGCTACTAATTTTTTATTTACTAACAACTATCTTATCATCATTAGATAGTAAATGTCTAGGATATATGCAAATCATCTATGCTTACTGAGATAATCAAAAATATTTATTAAGTAATTTAGAAAATTTTATATAAAAAGGATAAAATGTTTTAAAACTAACCTTTTATCCTTTCTTCAAAATTATCCTCTTTATATAATTTTTTCATTTCTACTGCAGTATTATTACCCAAATAAAATGCAATGGGTAGAACTCTCAATTTTTTTAATTTTAAGTAACGATTTTAATACTCTTTAAATTCCTCATATCAAAATTTATTGATATCTTTTAATATAAAACAGCATATTTATACAACACTTTATTATATATACAAAGCTTATAATTGATTATATTTTTTACTATTTCCTTTAGCTTTTTCAACAGGATATTTCTTTTCAGTCTTTTTCAATTTCTTTAATACTATATCTTCCAAATCAACATCTAACTTATCAGCCATCAAAATACAATAATTTACCACATCAGCCAATTCATCACATACATCTTGCTTATTAAAGCTATTATCCCATTGAAAACACTCTAATAATTCACCTGATTCAATTGCAATACTTTTCGCTAAATTCTCTGGAGAATGAAATTGATCCCAATCCCTATCCTGATTAAACTTAATTATCTCTTCTCTAACTTTTTCTAACATTCTCTTTACCTCTTTTAAGTTTTAATTTTAGATATTCATTTAATTCTTTGTTTGTACAATATATATAGCATCCTTTTTGTCCCCTAGTAAGAAGTGTTCTATATGTATTCTTTATAATTTCATCTGCTAATTTTAGAGCACTTTCTTTATCATTTTTATATTGACCTTTTAAACCACGAATTGATCTATCCGTAGGTGCCCGTTTAAAAAAATCTGTAATAATCTTGCCATTTTCATAACGTAAATCATCTCCAATAATGACTCCTACATAATCAAATTCCAATCCTTGACTTGTGTGGATACACCCTACTTCGTTTATAGATTCCTCATCAATTGCCCAAGTTTTAGTTGATGCAAAATTCCATGACATCGAAAAGTCTCCAATTTCAATATCGTGAACATCTGATCTATTTCTACCATTTTTTTGCCATTTCCAACAATAGCCCGCTAACATTCTTGATTTATTAGCAATTTTATTCTTTTCGAAAATAGCTTTTTTTAATGCTAAAGGATCATCAAAGATTCTAACATCATAATCAATATCCAGTTCATCATTTGCAGTGTCTTCTACCTCTAAAACATTATCTACCCACGATAAATAAGCATCACTGCCATTACATCTAAATTGCGAAGTCAGCTTATCCTCATAAACAATAGCATTATAATATTTACACCATTTTTTTATTTCTTTACTTGAACCAATATCACTGGTTGTTACAATTTGATGATCATCAACAAAGAAAATTGAAAACTTGGCAGCATTAATAATCTCCTTAATTTGATTTTCTCCATTATTTTGATACATTCCAGATTTTGCATTTAAGCGATGTGACTCATCAACTATTATACAATCAAAATCATTTTCATTCGCATTTATAAAAACACCTGAACCTTTAAATAAATTATTAATATAAACCTTTTTATATCCACCATCAGTTAGTTTCTTTTGATATACTTCACGAGGTGCAGAATTTTTAGTTACATAAATAGTATTTTTATCTCGATTGATCAATTCAACTAACATATTAACTGCGATAACTGTTTTACCAGTTCCAGGACCACCATGAATAATATAAACTTGTTTTCTAGCAGAATTTTCTTTAGCAATAGCAAGAGCTTTTTCATAAGTAACTTTTTGTTCATCTAACAAGGTAAACTCTGGTTTACCCTTTAACATATTAGTTAAACTATCCTGTAGTGATTTACTCGGCTTAATTTTACCACTATCAATATGATACATTACATCAGGATTGCCCTTTTTTACATATCTAGCAATAAACATTGCTAATTTTTTAGTATCACCACGGGTAAAAACAGGGGCTTTATCTAAATAATATTCATAACATAAGTCTACTAAATCATCATATTCTTTCTTTCGATAGTTATGTAAATAAGCACATGGCTGCAAATTAATTTTATATTTTCTTACATCTTCATTATAATCTTCAATTAAACTAACATATGACCATGCCTGATATGATGGATGAGCTACTGGTGTTAAATGACCATTTAATTTCGTTTCTACTAATCCATCCATATTTTCAATCTTATTTAAACTTTGCCATTGTTTTAATTCAATAATTATAGCACTTTCTCTACCTTGTTCATCTTCACCACTGACAATAAAATCAATTCTTTTATTAGAATTAGGTACTTTGTACTCTATTGCAACAATACTATTTGATGGTATAGCTTTATTTTCCAATACTTTATACATGTATTGCATTGAATTCATCCATGTTTGGTATTCGCTATAGCCTGTTCTTCTATTCAATCTTTCAAATACTAATTTTTCTATTTTTTCATCTATTTTATCATTATATACATCTAATAGAAATTGTTCTTTTGTTTCTTGATATACTATCATAACTTCACCCCAAATTAAAAACTATTTATTTAAGTATAACATAATATCAATAAATTAATGAAAACAAAATTATATGTTAATTTTCATTGATATTAATAAACTCCAAAAATAATATGCAGCTTCAAATAATACATTAATTAGAATCATCCATTATTTATGAAACTGTATGAATTAACACATATATCTTTTATATTATTATCTTATTTAAATATTGATTTCACTAAAATTAACCACTATTTTTATAGTTTAGTAAAAATAGACAACAAATGGAAATTATTTATACTATAATTATAATATCGTAGTTAATTCTACATTTTCTTGTAAAAGATTCCACTTATCTAAAATAAGTATTTTGCACCCTTTAGCACTTGTCATTTGAAGAAGATCGTCAACAGTAACGCAAACAATAAAACAACCTTCAATTGCCAATCGATAGATTTCTCTTTGTGCATCGCTAGTTATCCCGTTTGAGGCAAATAAAATTGCTGTTCTATTTCCTTTCAAATTAGAAATATGTGCGATATTTCTAATTTGGTGTACGCCTACACGCGAACTCCAATTTTTGCATTCAACCAAGATATATGCTCCCAATTGCCAAAGTTGATCATCTAATGATATATTTACAAGACTGATATCTATTTCTTGATTACATGTCCGAATTCTTCTACCAGTGATTTTTAAACCTTCTATATTGTTTAACACATATGCTATAGCATTTTCCCAAAGAATTCCTTTTATATAAGAATCATTTTCTTTCATAGCTTCATTTATTTGCTTTTTAAAATTATTAGCTGAAAATCTATTTTTATATGTATTTGGGGGAATCAATTCCCACAGATATGGCAAATATACATACCTTGAGTTCATTGTTTGGAGCAAATCTTTAGAAAGTACTGGCTCATCTTCTCCTTTAAGGAAACTACGGAAATTTATAATATGAATCAATAATATTTTGTAATATTCACTTTTAGAAATTAAAGAAGGAGCCTCCATTGTAATACATATATTTTTTCGAAGAAAATCTAAAAACTTATCATATATTTTGGAGATACTTACTTCATTCCACTCATTATCTGAAATAGCACATAGATAAAGAAACACTTTATGCCATTCTTCGCAAACATCATTTGGTTGAAACCATTGACCATATGCATAAATTGGGTTCATTAATATACTTTGTATATTTGATGAACAGAATCCACCTAAATCATCTGGATGTAATGTTTCTTTTAAATAAGAAAATTTCTCATTCATTGAAATCTGATGACCCCCTTCAAAAATGAATCGCCATGATTCATTCTCTTTGTTAGGAAGTGAGGCTATAACTTTTCTCCCAATAAAATCACGCACAAAGAAAGATCTTATCATCAATTGTCTACCACACAACATTGGTTTCTCGCGTTCTAGCCATATATAAATAATTTCATTCGTAATAGAATCTCCTACATAATCCGGTAAGCGGCTAGAACAAATTCCTTTGATAGTAAAATCGTTAAAATCGTAATTAACTTGTTTAGGAAAATGATCTAATTGTTCACAAAAAAACTCTTGAACACAGCGAAAAAAAACATTACCTGTTTTATCTAGCATTTTCGAAGATTTTTTAATATTTTTCCCAGCTATAATATTATTAAAATTATTCTTTAATCTTTTCTCTATCATAGAATATATTTGATTTGCTTTTTCTTTAACTCCAACAACAGCAAAAATATGTACTATTTCATCAACTTCATTAGCTATTGTTGAAGCCTCTATTACACGTTGATAAAAGCCATTTTCTAAACAGCTATAAGTATCAATGGATTGAATATGCAGCCTTTCATTTTCTAAATATCCATTAAGATATATGTATACTAATCCTGCTGAAACGATTACTTCTTTCATAATTTCATCACCATCCTTAAAAAATTTTAAATCTTCATCATAATAATAGCACATTAATTTTGTATCCTATTTCATAAAAAACAGATGTATCTGATTTACATATGGCAGCTCTTAGGACTATAAGTCCATCAAATTTTCTATACTCAATATTCTCTTTTTACAAAAAATACTTCTAATAACCTTTATTTAATACAACTTATCATTGTAGTTATAGAATATATCATTTTTTATTATATACCACATATGTTCTCATTGCTTAAAAAATAAATATTTTTACCAACTTGTCTTATTAGTTTAGACAGTCACTCTTTTGTAATCATATTTCTTTTATCTATATATTTATATTTCAATATTATTCTAAACGACTATTAAAAATTAAGCACTCAAAATATTCTAAAAAATATAAAACTATTTCTATAGATATTAGTATCACATAATTTAACTATCTAATAGGCAATGGTGGGATAATCATACCTAAAAACCAAATATTATAGAAATAATTAGCATCATAATAATAGCTCCTACCTTTTGAGCATTACTCTTGAAAGTATTCATAAACGGAACAAATAGCATTACTAAAAATGGTAGAAACGGACCAGATATGGATTTTATATTATTATCTATGACTTCTCAACTATCACTGTGATGATTTTTCATCTTATCCAAAATATCATCATACTCTCTCTTAGTTATATCTTTAGATTTTAATAAATTAAAATCTAAACTAGATATTTTTTTTAGTAAATCTACTCTTTTATTCATATCAATATAATATAAATAATTACTTTCTATATAATGAAAACTTATACTCATAATGTACAAAACAATAATAATCAAATATAAAATGAAGGCTTTCGAAAATTGACTTTTATTGCATCAAAAAATAATTTTCAAAATATATCTCATTGATCTTTTTAACCTCAACTTCTTCTATAAATTTTACAAAGGGTTTGCTTTGCTAAGCTAAGCACAATTATTATGCAAATTATTGATAATAACTTGATATCACAAGCTAGTACCATTCAATATCGTTTTAATAATTTGTAATCAATATTTTAAAGCGCATATCTATCATATTCTTATTCGAACTCGTCAAATTCATACAAATTTACTAATCTTTTTAAATTAAGATATAAGCGCTACTTCTCTTAATTTATAAATTTTCAATAATAATCCATATTTCAAAATCTAATAAAGTCAATTTAAAGCATTGACCCCGTAAGTATTTAAAGCTATTTAATTTTTATCCCGCAATTTTTTAGAGAGCTCAATTAAGAGCGTCCATGGTGTTTAATTTGATTAAATTTTCAACTCATCATCTAATTTATAAATATTAATGGGTAGAAAAAATTCATCAGTCATCATTTGTTGCTCATTAATATGAGCACTCAATGATAGATAGATTATAGTTAATAGATATTATACCAATGCAATTAATCAAAAAATGTGTATAATAAACAATGTATTATTTATAGGAGGTTTTTTATGATACTTGAACAAATAAATCCGGATCTACTTGCTTTAGCTAAAGAATCTGATACAGTTTTACATGATATCTACGAAAAGATCGACTCTATTTGTCTAACAAATTCTAATCGAATCTTATCTGCTTTTATTGAAAACAAAGTCTCTTACTCAGATTTTAGTGATATCAACGGTTATGGAAACTATGATGAGGGAAGAAATAAGATTGAAAAGATTTTTGCAACGGTTCTTGGTTGTGAGGATGCATTAGTACGGCCTCAAATTATGAGCGGAACAAATGCCTTATACATAACTCTTTCAGCCTTATTGAAACATGGTGATACAATGATTTCATTGTCTGGTGCTCCTTACGATTCGCTTCAGGAAATGATTGGGATAAGCGGAGATTCAAGTCAGTCGCTAAAAGCTGCCGGAGTGAAGTATGAACAAATTGAATTAATTAATGACGATTTTGATGATCAAATGATTATTGAACGCTTAAAAGAAAAGAATATTAAATTAGTTGAAATTCAAAGATCTAGGGGTTATTCGCATCGTAAGTCATTATCGATAGCAAAGATTGAACGGATCATTAAAAAGATTCGTGAAGTAAATGATGAAGTAATTATTATGGTAGATAATTGTTATGGCGAGTTGGTAGAAACCAAAGAACCCGGGCATGTTGGTGCTGATATTGTTGTCGGATCTTTAATGAAGAATCTTGGTGGCGGGATTGCTCCAACTGGAGGATATGTAGCCGGTAATCAAAATTTAGTTTATATGGTAGCGGAAAGATTAACAGCTCCAGGAATTGGAAAAGATTTAGGGGCTAATTTCAATTTAAACAATGCTTTTTTTAAAGGAATTTTTATGGCACCCAATGCTGTAAAAAACGCATTAAAAACTGCTATATTTACAGCTTATATGTTGGAAAAACTAGAATATTCAAACGTATCTCCTCGCTATGATGAACCACGGACTGACATTATTCAAACATTAGAACTTAAATCTAAGGAGAATTTAGTAAGCTTTACTCAAGGCATTCAACAAACTAGTCCGATTGATTCATTTGTCCATGTTTTACCAGCTCCAATGCCAGGGTATCCTTTTGATGAAGTTATGGCTGCCGGCAGCTTTACTCAAGGCAGTACGATTGAATTAAGTGCTGATGCCCCAGTTATTGAACCATATACCTTATATCTGCAAGGCGGTTTAACTTTTGAGTATGGAAAATTATCTATTTTATTAGCATTATCAAATATGAAAAGGAAGTTGAATTAGCAACTTCCTTTTTGTCCACCATCAATTCGAATTACGGTATTATTAATAAAATCAGCTTCTTTGCTTACTAAAAACTTTACTAAATAAGCTACTTCTTGAGGATCACCATAGCGATTGACCATGATTTTTTCAACTTCTTCTTTTAAAAATTGCTCATCATAACCATTCAGTTCATTTTCCGTACCAATGAAACCTGGAGCAATGCAGTTTACATTAACAAAAGGTGCAAATTCAAAGGCAAGATTATGTGTCATAGAAATCAATGCAGCTTTAGATGCATCATAATCAATACACATCGGATAATAGGTATTAATACCATTGGTCGAAGCGATATTAATGATTTTTCCATATTCTTGATCGATCATATGGCGATAAACACGTTTACTGCAATTAAATGCTCCTACTACATTTACATCTAATGTTTTTCTAAATTCTTCAGCATTTTTTAAATGAAATAAATTTGATAAATCTACGGCTGCATTATTGATCAAAATATCAACGCCACCAAGTTTTGACTCAATCAAAGATACCATTTCATCTACTTTATCTTCCTTAGAAACATCTCCTGCAATAGCCAAACAACGTACTCCATAATTATCAATAATCATATTTTTTAATGCCTCAGCTTCTTTTTTGGATGTTAAATAATTAATTACAATATCATATCTTTGTTTTGCCAATTCTAAAGCAATTGCTTTGCCAATTCCTTTAGCCCCCCCAGTAATCAATACAATTTTATTCATAATTTTAAAAAAGAGCTTATTAAGCTCTTCCAGCATACTTTCCATCAGTTGTAAACACAACGATTTTTTCTCCAGTATCAATGAACTGAGGAACCCGTAATGTTAACCCTGTATCAGTAACGGCATCTTTTGTCTGGTTAGATGGTGCACCCTTGATGGCTGGATCCGTTTCAACCACTGTTAATTCTACTTTTTCAGGAACAGATACTGATAACAATAACCCGTCAAAGAACATTAATGAAACAGTTGAACCTTCAATAATATAATATTTATTGTCCCCTACTTGATCCTCTGCCAATTCATATGTTTCATATGTTTCTAGATCCATAAAATAAAAAGTAGCATCTGCTTCATATGAATATTGCGCATCTTTTCTTGAAATATTTGCTGCTTCAAACTTAGTCGAAGCATTAAAGTTTCTTTCTTGAATCGATCCAGTTTTTAAGTTTCTCATCTTTGTTTTTAAGATGGCCGCTCCTTTACCTGGTTTTACATGTTGAAAATCCATAACTTGACAAGGATCACCATCAACAATCAAAGTTAATCCTGTTTTAAAATCACCTGCTAATATAGCCATATTTTCACTCCTAATCTTGCTCATATTAATATATACTTTATTCTATCAATTTTAACATCATTCCTCAAGACACATTATGATATTTGTGCTTGTTTCTCTGTTGTATGTTCCTTAATATATCTGCTCCACTTGATATAGCCATATGTTGTATTAGTAAAATAGCCTAATTTTAGAACTAATAAAACATATTGTCCCGAAATAATATTTATAACGGCTTCAAGAAATGCACAAATATACCATGCAATCCACTGCTCTTGCAACCTAAAGAAAATAAATAAACCATTTGCAATCCCTACTGCTGAGGCACAAGCATCAATATAGATAATGAATGTTTCTAATAATTCATTGTTGTAGAAATCCGTGGCAATATTTAAACCACTAATAAGATATCCAATTACAAACGTCCAAACAATGATTCCGATGATAACTAAAACTTCCTGGTATCCTCTTAGTTTTCTTACTACTGTTAATTCATTTTCTTCATCATCTTTATGTTTTGACCAATTTATGTAACTAATAATATCAATTGGCAGCCAGAAAAATAATGTTGTTGCCATTGTAGCAAATCGATACATTAATACTACACATATAGCAATTTCAACAATTTCAACTAATACCGAAACAAGAAAATTATATCGTGATTGTTTAGAAATCAATAATTCACAAAGAATATTTAAGAATGTATCCAATAAATAAAGCAGCATAATGATAATTCCATTTACCCCATTAGCACTTTCTTCTGGGAAAACTACGGAAAAAATCGTTGCTAGAACCATGATCGAAATAAACCATGATTTTTCATAGGTTGTAAATTGTTTTGCAAATAACATCATAATTAAAATGGATAACATCAAGATTAAAGAAGCAATCCCAAAGTTAAATAATGAGGCTAATTCATTAGCTCTTACTTGTTTGTAGGCATACTGTACTTCTTGATCGTTTATATTTTGGTGATCAAAATATAATTTTGTCCCATTTTTTGTTTCGTATTCATATGCTGTAATTATCTTATCATCTAATTTAACATAGTCTTCATATGAATAAGATACAATTAGCTGCTTGTCACCATTTATATAGGTAACATCACAAATCGTGTTATCTTCACTGTAGTCTTCTAAGTCAGTATCTCTTGTCATCTGGATACTTTGTTTAAACTGTATATCTTCAATATTAGCATTAATATCAAACAAGCCATATCCAATTGATATAATTGAAGCAATACATAATCCTATTGAAAATATTACTTCTATCATTCTCAACCTTTTTTTAGGTTCCATGTTTACTTTAAAAAATTTAATCATATCAAACCTTCTTCCCCTATATATTTACATTTTTAATGCTTTTACATTATAATATATTTTTGTAAATATGAAATAACTTTTTTATAAATAGTAAGAACAAAATAATATAGTGTATTAAAAAAGCCAATATTCTTTGTACAAAGACCTTGGCTTTTTTAATTTACATCTTTTTTGTACTTCATCATCCCAGGGGATGAATATGTCTAGGATTCTAGAATCTTTTTATATCTTGGCCTGTCAGATATTCAAATATATATAATAAATACTTATATGAATCGAGATTGTTTGCTTTAGCCATCTACATGATGCTATAAGCACAAGTAGTTGCTTCAGCGACCAACAGGATCATTCTACTATCTTCATAAATTCTTTCCGTTCTAACATTATTTTAGATAAACTGAAATTTATTAGTTAGTCTTGTTCCCCATCTAGGATTACTATGCAAGATGGCTTCTATTTTTTCAATATCTTCTATATTAATCTTCATATATGTCTGGTTATATTTAGAACTGTTATTTCCTATCAATTGATTTTTATCTTCATCTAAATTATCATAAGTCCATAGATTGATATATCCTTTTATCGTTCCATCATAGTTGTTTTCATCATGTACTCTAAAAACATCCGCAAATCCAACTTTTTGTGAATTATCTTTCAACCAGCATCTTATTTTCATTCCATTACATTTTGCAATATTATTATTAGTTAACTGTTCTCTATTTTTTATTTCTCCACTTAAATTATAATAAATAATTTCTTTCATTCCTAACATTCCTTTCCTCCTGCAGCTTAAGGCACACACATAATCATGAATAATGAGTTGTTTGTACAGGCATTTTATCCTTTAACTGAAGGGAGCGGGGATAAAGGAACATTATATCTTATTTTAGATATAAATAACTTTCCTTATATAATTTATATTTTCAGATTAAACATCATAGAAAGCGTCTTAATTTAAAGTCATAGCATTACCATCATTCATTTGAAATTTATAAATCATCATTCATAGTAAAATCTTCTAAAGTAAAAGTTTGCAATTCTCCATTTGTAGGATTATCTATTAACGATAATCTGTTAGCTTGGATTGAATATAATTTTTCAAAGTAATTACGAACGTCTCTGCCATTGGCGTATTGTTCATTTCTTGAATTATACATTTCTTCAAAATGCAGTTTCAATAACTCTTCACAATCCTTGGAAACCCTTAATTGATTATCAGTGCATAATTTATTAAATATAGCCAATAATTCTTCAAAATCTATATATGTATTAAATCTTAATCTCAATCCAGGATTTGAATTCACAAACTCTCTCATTAGTTCAGGATATCCAGCAACAATCACAATAAAGTCATCTCTATAATCTTCCATTGCCTTTAAAAGTGTATCTACTGCTTCTTGTCCAAAGTCACCTTGTCCTTTACCTGAAGTTAATGAATAAGCTTCATCTATAAACAGTGGTCCTCCAATAGATTTATCAATAACCTCTTGTGTCTTGAGAGCTGTTTGGCCTACATATCCACCAACCAATCCAGAACGTTCAACTTCAAAGAATTGTCCTTTTGATAATACTCCTAATTTTTTATAAATCTTTGCTAGTAATCTTGCAACTGTTGTTTTACCAGTACCAGGATTACCAGAGAAAACCAAATGAAGTGATAATGGTGTGGATTTAAAACCTCTTTCTTCTCTTGTCTTTGTAATCTTAATAATGTTAATTATCTTATTTACTTCTTTTTTCACTGCCGATAAACCAATTAGAGAATTCAAATTATCAATCAATTCTTCAAATGTTTCATCATCTTCTTTGTCTTCTCTAGTATTATCATTTTCCATTTGTAGTTGCTGATTCTCTTTTTCTAACTGTAGTAGTCTCTTTTCTTCATCTGTACGACTGTCATCAATTTTAAATGAGCCAGAACTATTAAATCTTTTTATCCAATTGTTAAGGGAAGAAGGAGTTAAATCACATTCCTTAATAATTTCATTTCTAGGTTTTCCATTGTTAAAAAGGCTTACCATTTGTTGCTTAAATTCATTTGTAAAATTTCTTCTATCTCTTCCCATTATTTTTTCCTCACTTTATTTTTCAAATTCTATCATATCCTCTTAGAATCTATCCAATTTAGTGTAACCTATCCAAGATAGTAATCCTTGCATCAAGGAAGGATATGATTCTCATAATAGACCATCTCGTTTTGTTAGTCTTCGTGCTTTGCGTCAATCCTATATGGTTTGTACTCACTGTGGTTACTCTTGATAAACACGAACCTAAAGGTATTAGAAAAGTACGTTTGTTGCATATTTCTTTCTCTCGCCAAAGATTTGTTTTAGAAGTTGAGTATAGAAGATATCATTGTCATAAATATTTTAAAGATAATATCCCATTTAAATTTTATGACACAATGATGACCAATACAGCTACTCAGGCTTGTTTATTCCAACTTAAAGAAAATACTGCTTTAGCTGTCATTGCACGTATGATTGGTGTTTCTCATTCGAGTGTGTACCGCTTGTTTTACAATCATATAACTGTTAAAGCCCGTTCTTATCATTTGAAATCAGTCATTTCTATTGATGAATTTAGAGCTACAACTGATAAGGGACATATGCTTTTCATATTGGTGATCTTATCAACGGTAAAACCATTGATATCGTTGAAGGTCGTAAAGCCAATTGTTTAAAGCGTTATTTTCGGGGATCTCCTTATAACGAAAGAAAAAAAGTAAAAATAATCATAATGGATCTATCTCATGCCTTTTATTCCACTATGAAGAGTTTGTTTCCTAAGTCATCCATCATTATCGATCGCTTCCACTATGTTAGATTATTAAATGATTCTCTTAAGAACAGTCGTTTAGATACATGTTCTAAGCTATCCAATAAGGCATTAGCCAAGTCAATAAAACGTCATTTACATCTGTTTGACAAGTATAAACAAAACTTGATGATAAATATGAATGGTATGATCGTCATCTTAAACGACGATTCACCTCTAAAAATTATATACAATATGTCTTTGAACAGCATGATATAGAAGTCTTTTACGAATCATATAATATATATCAAAAGATGTTAACACTTATTCATGAGAATCATAACAATTATAAACAGGAATTAAATGACTGGTTAGATGAGATCTTTAGTAGGGATAATAAATATTTTATAGCCGCTGCTACAGATATTAGGAAGAAATGGTTTATACCATTACTAAGATCTTTAAAATATAAAGCTAAATATAAAAGAAATGGCAAAGCATATATAACTAGTTTCAATAATGGTTTTATTGAAAGCATGAATAATAAAGTTAAGCTCGTAAAAAGAAATGCTTATGGTTATAAATACTTTGTCAACTTAAGAAAAAGAATATTGATTCACTTAAATTTTGGTTATAAATTTGTATAAAGAAAAATAGTAGTATCTACTCATCACGAGCCTCTACTACTATTTCTACCCTCCACTCTTGACATGGAGCCAGGCTTTTTTGCATTCTATTTACTATTCGAACTCCCCGCCCGATTTAATTGTAATATTGATTTCGATATTAGTATAACACAAACAAAATCAATATTGAACTGTTTTATAAAAATTATTTACATTATTTTATAGTAGTTATGCTCATAGTGTGTTCAATCATGAATAAATGTATTGTTTTATATATTCTCTAATTCCGTTTTCCATTCTTCTACAATCTTAATATTTGTTCTTATATAAGATTCCAAATGTTTCTTATTAAGTGTATATATCAAAACAAAGCATATCTTTGCAGTTTTCTTTTTTTCATCACTACTAAACATTTCAAATCTATCAACATCCTCAAATGCATATGCAGAAATCATTGAATGACTTTCATTATTAGCAATAATTCTGAACATGTGATTATTTAATGTGTCATAAATGTCAGAATTGCCAATATATTTTTTTAAATTTTCAAATCCAACGTTGTATTCAAACGATGAGAACATTTCTAATAATCTTTTTAATGAATTTCCTATAGAAAAGTCATCTAAAACTCCATCACATTTATCACTTGCATAATCAAAAACGTTTTCTATTAAAACTTTATATTGATTACGTCCCTTTTGAAGTTTTGGTTCCGAGACTAAAGAGAAGTTTTGAAGGGCATATGCTTTATATTGTTGTTTTTGAATCAAATCAGAATTGACATCATCAAAAACCTTACCGATATTATAAGCAACCTCATAATCATGCGTTAGAATAATGAATCTTGTCTTTATATTTCCACTTAAATACAGCTTAATCATTTTTCTAATGTATCCATAAATGCCAACCTTATTTTCTTTATCGAAACTAGTTAATGGATCATCGATAACAAAAATTGATTCATCCGAATAAAAATGTTCTGCATCTTTACCATGCAAAGCTGAAACGAAAAAATAACACAACGAAATGATATTTCTCTCTCCGGTAGATAATTCGTTTAATTGAACAGATTTTCCTCTTGATAAAACTTTATAATCATTATCTGATAAAGCAACCTCAAGTCTATGTGCATCCAAAAAGATAAATTTCAATGATTTATTTATTTCCTCAATAGCAATTTGTGTACTATTCTTTTTGGATTCTAAATTTTTAATCGTATCTTTTACATTTGTAATCTCTACTTTTAAACGCTCATATCTATCTTCATCAATATTTTTTCTAGATTGACAGTCAATCATTTGTTTATAATCTTCTTTAATCTCTTGCCATGCCAAATAATTATTATACTGTAACAATTTAGCTCTTAATTCATCTAAAGATTTCACTTTATCATTGTACTTATTAATTGAGTTTCCAATTCTTTCTATGAGACTCATCAAATCATTAGTAATTTTTTCTAAGTTATTAAAATCAAAGCTTTGTTTTGTATACACATCCTCAATTCTTCTATTAATAACTGTATTAACTAATAGTATTTCTTTATTATAGTTCTTTACCATGTCATAGAATTCTTTTTTTGTAATTTCATCGATAAACGTTGGTAATTCATCAAAATAAAATTCTTCAAAATAGTTATCCTGAAGCTGTTTAATTAATACCTCATTTTCTCCACTGATAACTTTCTTTATATTAGCAATAATTTTATTTTTATATGCATCATCGACTGGTTGAAAACAATAAGGACAATATTTAACTTCTTCTTTAAATGTAGCTTCAACTTCCTCAATCCTTGAACGCCCTTGATGTTTGATTACTTCATATATTTTTTCAGCAAGTTCATTATTTGATATTCTCTCAACGTCACAAGATAATAAGCCAAGTAATACATTTTTATCTTTACTTTGTATTCTTTTAAATTGATAGCTACATATTTCAGTCTCAATTGACAAATCTTTATACTCGTCTAACTGCTTATTAAATGCTTCTAATGATATTCTTTCACTGTGGTTTCTTTTAATCTCACTAATCGTTTCCCTATTGACTGAAGCATTTCTATTACCCCCAACGATTGATTTTTTTCTTTGAGCCCAACCACCATCTTTTTTCAATTCTTTAATTATTTTCTTTTCATACATTTCAGGATTCAATAAACTTTTTGGATTAATATAATCTTCAAGCTTAATCTCTTCTATTTGTTTTTCAAGATTAGTTAATGTTTTTTTGGTAGAGTTTAACTCGTCATCTACTTTCACATCTTCACCTAATAGAATAATTGTATCTAGACCATCTTCCTTAAATTTAATGTTTTCATCTACGAAAAATTCACTATAAACATGGATATTTTGAATTTCATCATATGAATAATCAACACCTTCATAATTTTGTACTTTTATCATATCATCTTCAAATTCGGTCATATTCTTTTTTAAGTTAAGCATCCTGCTGATTGTACTTTTACCAGAACCATTTCTCCCGTAGATTATTGAAGAACTATTTGTCAAATCTAATAAAGATAGGTTTATAGGCATTAGACCACTATCTTTATTGTCAACTTTTAAAACTAAACCTTTATCAAACATTTAATTAACCATTCCTTCCATAGTAAAAATAAGACGTACTAAACATCTTATTCTTCATTATCTACAATGATATTTATTCTATCTTCAAGCTTATTAATTATAAATGTAACTAACGCATTCCCCATCATGAAATAGCGATTTCTTTTTGTCATACCTGTATTAGTCCAATCATCTGGGAAATGTTGTAATCTTTCAGCCTCTACCGGTGTAATTAATCTTTTTCTTCCAGTATCAAGATCTGCAACTACATGTGTACTTCTATTAGTTGTACCTTCACTTGTAAGCATTGTTCTCCCAGGTGATATTAATAAATCAGGATAAGCACATGCACCTTCCGAATAAAAATATGGTTCTCCGTTTGGTCTTGTTCTAGGAATTCTCTTTGCTACTTTTAAGTATGCAAATTTCTCATCTTGTAAAGCATTTAAATAAAATGATTCATCCACATCATGAGTTAATACATCTTTTAATGGAGTTGGTTCAACATATACTGGTGTTGTTTTTTCAGTTCGCACAATTGCATCTATCATACATCCTGTATTTTCAAATCCATATTTGAATTCTTCTGTCATAATAACAGTATCTTCATATTTATTATTTGAGATATCAATCGAATGATTTACATCTACTCTTTCTTGTTGAATAGGGAATGTTTTTGCAAACACACCTTGTTTATACATAACCTCTAAGTTATCAAAAGAAGAAAGTGATTTATTATAATTTGTATCTTTACGCCAAGCAAAGATAAATGTTCTTCTTCTTTTTTGTCTTGCTCCATATTCAGCAGCATTAATTACACGCCATTCAACATTATATCCTTTATCATCGAACGTACGTAACATAATACCAAAATCACGACCTCTTTGAGTTGAAGGAGATTTTAATAATCTATCTACGTTTTCGAGTAATACAAATGGTGGTTTCTTTGCTTCTAAGATATCTGCAATATCCCAAAATAAAACTCCCTTTTTACCATGAATGCCTTTTTCTCCAGCAAGTGATCTTGCAACTGAGTAATCTTGACAAGGGAATCCTCCCACTAATAATGTATGATTAGGAATCGTTGTTTTATCAACTTCTTGAATATTTTGATTTACACATTCATCTCCAAATCTACTTTTGTAACACTCATATGCCGGTTGTGTTTTAGTACTTGGCTCCCATTGGTTTGCCCAAACAAACTTCCAATCTCTATTTTCAATAGCCTTTCCATTTTCATCAAAGCCTTCAATATTATTAAGTCCCACTCTAAATCCACCAACACCGGCGAATAGTTCTACAACAGTTTTCTCCATCTATATCTTCCCTTCTAAGAATTGTGTTATAATTATATCATACTTTATTTAAAAGATCAAGATCAAATAAATAAAATCATGGAAAGGAATGATACCATATGGCAAAAGAGTATTCAACTATCAATGAGCTTTTAGATGATGCTAAACAAGTTGTCGGACATAAATTCAAAGAATATGACATTAATAACAGATTATCTAACAACAATAATAAAGGTAACTTAGGGCATGTAATTGAAGAAGGATTTTTTGGATATGACATCAACAATAATCAAGAACCTGATTTTGGAGAATTAGGTGTTGAATTAAAAGTAACTCCTTATAAAAAAATAAACAACGGGAAAAATATTTCCGCTAAAGAACGACTTGTTCTTACAATGATAAATTATATGGAAGATTACGATATTGATTTTAAAGAAAGTAATTGCTTCCACAAGTTAGATAAAATTCTTATGATGTTCTATGAACACGAACAGGATAAATATAAGTATGAGTATATCATTTCAAAGATTTTCCTTTATCAATTTGAGCAATTACCATTACGTGATCAGCAGATTATAATCAATGATTATAATTATATCATCAATAAGATTAAAGCTGGTCAAGCCCATTTAATCTCCGAAGGTGATACATTCTATTTAGGTGCATGTACCAAGGGTGCAACAAAAGAAAAATCATTAACCTCTCAACCATTTAATGATATCCTAGCATCAGCAAGAGCATTTACTCTTAAATCATCATACATGACGCAATTATTAAGAAGTTCATTCTTCAATAAAAACGCAGTTACTGTTCAAAGTCTTATTGCCGACAATGAATTATTAACTCATAAATCACTTACTGAAGTAATCATGGACTATTTTAAGCATTATGAAGGATTAACATTAGATGAAATAGATAAACATTCATTAAAAACAATAAATAGAAAAGCTAAATCATATTTACGTGATTACTGTTCTTTAATGCTTAACTTGCAAATATCTAACCCAGAAGATTTAGATGAATTTAAAAAAGCAAATATAAAAATCAAAACAATTAGAATTACCAAAGAAGGCAAAATGAAAGAATCAATGTCATTCCCTACTTTTAAATTTAAAGAATTAATCCAAGAAGAATGGGAAGACTCAACATTAAGAAATACATTTGTTGATACAAAGTATCTATTGTGTATATTTGACGAAATAGACGATCAAAACAAACAATATCGTTTTAGAAAATCTATTTTATGGAATATGCCTGAAATTGATTTAGATACAACTGTTAAAGAAGTATGGGAAGATACAAAACAAAAGGTATTGGCCGGTTCAGGTCCCAAAGGGGTTAATCTATTTATCAATTATAACGAAGATACATCAATTAACTCAATTTCAAACTCTTTTATAAAAAAATCCGATGAAAAAATTATTCACGTTAGGCCCCGTGCTCAAAAATCAATTTATGTCTTTACCAATGGCATTACTCACGGAGAAGGAATTATCGAAAGAGATGGAGATATGTTAATGGATGGAGCAATCATGACTAAACAATGTTTTTTCTTAAACAATTCTTATATTTTAGATATTATAAAAACCATGTAGTGCACAAACACTGCATGGTTTTATCATTACTTAATTTTAAAGCTATTATCTATTTTATATTTGTAATTATCATCTAAATCACCATATAAAATAAAGCAATTTTTGCTCAACTTAAAAATAACTATCTTTGTCACATCACCTAGCAAAAGATTTTGGAACATATCTATTTCCCTATTACTTCTATTAAGTTTTAAATATTTCATATTTGAATTAACTGTAGGTTGATCAATCTTAATATAGTGTTTAGTCAAACTGCTTTTTTCTATTTCAGCTTGATTCATATATTGATCCATAAGTTCCGTTTTAAACAATTCTTGTTTATCAACATCCTCAATGTATCTATATAATTTTTCCATATTTTGAATAGTTCTATAAAAATCAATATAAAACTCACCTTTAAGGTTATTCAAAAAAGCAATAACATCCCCAGCGCTTTCACTCATATAATAAGAACCTACAGTTCTATCTTTAATTCCAACATGTTGGGCACATATCATTGCTTCACTATTTGGAATAGAAATTTCTATTCTATTATCATAAATTATTAAAGCCATTTTTATTCACCTTCTTTATAGCCAAAACCATTTTTATAAGCTTTCTTCAATATTGATTTTGCAAAATCTAATTGTTTAGCAGATGGAGTTCCACCTTTTTTTATCAATTTATACATACTATAAGCCATAGATCTTTCAGCCGATGTTAATAGTTCAGTACTTTTACCCCACGTAGAAATCTTGACCCATTCATCAGCACTGATTGTTTCTATGTTTATATTTTTATTTCCGATATGTGTTGTTGTTGTGTTTTGAGCAATATTTATTGGTGTATCAATACACATACTAGCAGGAATGCTTATGCTATAATCATAATCTCTTACTTTTTCCCAACATTCATCTTTTCTACAATACATAGCAACATTTGTATTATAAGATGGTGTATCACAAATAAGTTCTAGTACTTTTTTTGCTAATATTTTTATGATACGTTCTAAGCCTTCTGGTAATTCTTGCTTATTCCATATTACATCCAAGTTCAATGATTTATTTGACATATGAGATAATAATGCTACAACGTACGTTTGGACATTAGCATTATAGCCACCAAATTTTTGTTCTTTTACAATTCTTCCTACTTCCTTATAAAGAATCATTAACGCAACTAATCTAGAATAATATAAGTGATTAATCATGTATAAACCTTCGTTTGCTTTTACCCTTGAGTTAAATGTAATAAAATTCTTTTCCTTACCCAAACTTACTGTATATGGTTCTTGCTCCCATGACATAACGCTCTTTGCTAAGTCAGTTTTATCAAACTTGTTTTTTGTTGGAAATTCTTTTTTAAATGATGTTGGATTTCCTGATCTTGTCATTTCAATGTTGTATTTACCTTTAACACGTTCATAGAACCATTTTTCTAGTTCAGTTCCAGGTATTACTTTAGGAATACATAATTCACGTGATATTTTTTCCAATTCAATGTGATATTGTTCATTTGAAGATAAATCAGATTGATTAACTTTATTTTGTGTATTAGCATATTTTGCAATATCGGAAATAAGCAATTCCTCTTCTTCTTCATTCAAGCAATCATGAATATGTGTTATTTTTACCGGTACGTAAACATCATTCATCCTTGGATAATCATAACTTTTTTTATATGCTTCATGTAAAGTGGCAGTTGTTTGTCCACCATTTACAATTTTCCAATTCTTCAATGATTTAATACAATTATCTTCAATCGTTAAATCACTTACAACTGTAGATAACCCATTGTTATATGAAACAAACAAATCAGGTTTTTCTTTAATAGTCTCAAGAATACCTTCATTTGTTTTTGCGCTTTTCTTTAAATACGCTCTTACGTTTCCTTCTAATAGTGAATACCCATATTCGTCATATAATTGAGCCAAATAAACACCTTTAATAAAAACTAAATATGTATCAACAGAATATTTGTTCTTTGAAGTAAACGAACTTCCTTTAATAAAAGGTATCGCTTCATCAAACTTTTCTTCAAAATCAACATATATATCTTGTTTATCAGCTTCGGTAAATAAATTGATTTCATTTAATTTTTCTAAGTCTACTATTTCAAAATCAAGTTCAACATTATCAATATAATCTTTTTTCATATCACTATTTTGAACCTTTTGATTTGTTATTAGTAGCATTTTTATGTTTTTTATATTGTTAAAAGATGTATAAATATAATCAGCGATTTGATAAATATTTTGACTCTCATCTAGTCTTCTTAAATGACCTTTTCTTGATTCATTAATAAAATTCTTAAGCTGATCAAACTGTTTATTTACAAATGATTCATCTAACTCTCTTAATTGAGTTGAATCATAATAAGTAAGATACAAGTTAATGCTATCTTCATTAATTAAATCAAATGCATCAATCTTCATATCATATTGAACAGAATCATAATGAGAAATACTTAATTCATTTTGTTCATACATTTCTCCTAATGAGTCATAGCACATTTTTAAGAAAGCATCATTTTCAGTATAACCATTATCTTCATTTGTTAAAATATTGATTTCATGTGTAATTTTATTAAATAGCCCCTCTAATCTAATCATTTACAATTCCTCAATTCCATCTAAATTTAATTTATATTTGATATCAAATAGCCTTTCATCCAATGAAGACTTAATAATCTTTGGAAATTGGTCGTCTACTAGATATTCATGTTTTGATATTATCTTAAATTTGAAGTAGTCGTTATACGTTAAATCAACACCAAGTTGTAACATTTTCGAAGTTAAAACATTTTGATGTTGTACTGGAATTTTACTACTAATCATTTTGTATAAATCAGTAACGCTTTCCCCAGTGTTCACTTCCTCAAGTCTATATACCCTTAATAACAATTTGTTAACTAGCTTATTATCTAACTGATTTTCATTTGAAATTCTAATATCTAAACGTTGTTGATTTCTTGTTGTTTTTATTTCTTTTGAGTAATCATCATAAACAAAATCATGTTTATTTTTATCTACGCCTTCCCAATGATTAATTACCGCATAATTATCTTCTTCGACTTTAGATAATATATACGCTAATTCCCCAAATATTCCTTGTTGTACCGTTTTTGATAAATCTTTTTTAAACTTTCCATCAAAATAATCTTTATAGTCCATAATGGTTTTATTTACCATTTGAAACGCTGTCTCGTGATTGTAACTTTGTTTTAGATTATCAAATAAAGTTGCACTAAAAGCTTTAAATAAATTATTGTTCTCGATACTTTTATTAATAATTTCTATTGTATCTTTCTTTTTATCTAAATCTTGTTTTATTCTTGTGACAACTCTTATTCCATTTAAATCAATATTAATTTTATTTCCTTTATCTTCATTAAAATGAATATAAATCTTGATTTCATTTGTATCACTTGCTTGAAAAAACACATCTAGATATTTATTTCTATAAACGCTCTTATAATAAGCCGGAGCATCATGAGAACTAACGTAATCTTCAATATTTTCCCACATAGAGTATGCGTTAATCTTCTTCATAACTATCACCTTCGATTTCTTCTGAATAAACTGAGTTTACTATATAGTTTGCATAAGCATTTTTATTAGTAGTATATGGGAACCATATTCCAAATCCAAATACGTCTTTAATTACCACTTTATCATTAAGCGTTATATCTATTGGATAAACTACAAGTAACGCTTCCTTATTGTTGAAGCAACTTCTTAATGTTGAATCATCCTTTACATATCCTCGTTTATATTTATCGCGCAAAATATCATCTTTCAAAAAATATTTGAAGTCAGATGGTTTAGTAATTACACGAATTGATTTATAAGTTGAATCCAGAGATAAAATACTACGATGTGCTTTTGAAATATCGAATCCACCTAATTCAACAGTGGAACGTTCTCCTCCAGTAGCAGTACTAATTACAACAGTCCAATTTGTTAATTCTCCATCCGTATGTAATCTATCTATATATGATTTCCATCTATCAACATTTCCTAAAAAAGAATCATCTATATCTTTATAACTATTTAACAATTTCATTATTTGATTATATGAGCAATTTCTAAAAACAGGTGTTTCCTCATTCTCAACAATAACTTTATCATCTTTCTTTAAATCATTAACAAAATTATTGAATACATCTTTGTTATGTTTAATATATCTTTCATCGAATCGAGTTGTTTCAACTCTTTGTTCACTAAATGAAATATCAAGTTTTCTACCACTTCTCATTTTGTTTCTTGCAGTTGGTAACATAGTTGGGTGAGATAACAATTTCAAGCCAAATTCTAATGGCGTTCTACATTCATCATTCATCACCGTGATATCATTTCTAAGTATTCTAGTTGCATCCATAATATGAACAAAGTTAGCCAATAATTCTCTTTGAGAGTAAATTCTACATAAATCTAAATACGATTTTTTATAACCAAACCATCTACCCATTTGCATTGCAGTATCATAAGCTCTTGGGTCTCTTAAATAATAAGAAATCATTAAGCCTTCCAAAGTAATCCCTCTTGAAAGTTTATTTCCACCAACCGCAATAATTTGACTTTGTGATGTCTCAGTATAATCAACAACATCTTTTGAATCACCATTAAGTAATTTAACTTTTAACAATTCAATAACGCTAGAAAGTTGACTTTCAATATCAAACCAGTTATCTTCATGACCTCTATTTTTTGATTTTAGTCTAAATCTTGTTTCCCATATCGATTTATATTTTTCAATAGCAATATCATTATCAAATCTAAATTCATTTTTTAATTCATATATATAATCATTCAATAGTTCCGTTAATGATGTCGCTGGTTTTTTATATGCCGCAATATGAACCATCATACCGTTATGTGTGATTTCTCCTCGTGATCTACGAACTGACGATGCAATAATAAAATCATGAATTGCATCCTTTAAAGATGTAGAAAGTGCTATAATTTCATCTTTTGCTTTAAGTTTAAAGCAATCCCCATCTTCTAAATCTACTAGTTCATATTCATCATCTACATACTCAACTAAATCGGTATTTATGTCATCATCAGCTCCGAAAAATTGTTCTACACCACAATAATCTTTTGAAGTAGGAAGAACAATAATGAAATCTTTTGGAAATAAATCTTCCCCATATGTATCATTATTTACATTCGAATCAATTAAAACATTAGCATACGGAGTAGCTGTGTATCCTACATAACTAACTTTATTACATAAATTAACAATATCTCTAATTCGGCCATTAATCCTTGTTGGATCGTCATCAGGATCTTTTTTTGTATTAACTGAGGCTTGATCAACTTCATCGTCAATAATTAAAACTGGAAAATCAATTTTACCTCTTGAATTTAGATTTATTGGTTTATTCAAGAATTCAAATAAATTTTTTAATACCGTTGTATTCTTTTTTACCACTGCAATTACAGGATCTCCGTTTTCAATAAGCATTGTCATTGTGCTTTTTTTGAAATCACCATTATTACCTCGATTAGTTAGTGATGAAATAGATGGTGTATATCCGTGTAATAACCCAACACCAATATTTTCTCCAGATTGAACGTTTCTAGAATTATAACTTGTTTCATACCCTAATACTTCTTTATCCAAACGTTCTTGAGTTTGTGTACGTAAATCATTTTGTTGTCCAGCTAATACAATTACAAGCTTATAACCAACATCAATTGCTTTATTGATTAATGCAGTATAATTGGCTGTTTTACCTGATTGAACATCACCAATAACCAAACCTCTTTTTACAAAATAATTTTCCCCCTTAGGATTAGCCATATGATCAAGAATAATATCAGTAGTTCTATCAATAGATGTATTCACTTGGGAAACTGACCATTTTTTTACCTGTAAAAGGTATTTAAAATATAAATCTCTATGTTTCCAAATTATATTAGCTTTTACATCATCAAGCCAAGGTTTATATCCGTTCGCTTCAAAAGTCGGAATAACATCATCACTTTGAAAAATATATTCTCGAATTTGATCATCAATTTCTTGCTTATCTTCATCAGTCAAAGTAATCAAGCCAGTCGCTTCAATTGAACGATAAATATTATCTTTCGCAAAATCAATTTTCTCCATATAATCAAAATCATCGTTTTTCATTGATTCTTGAGTATATGTTTCTATAATGCCGGAAATAATTAATCTTATTGGCCCACTATAATTTTTTAACATTTATTAAGACCTCCTCTTCAAAATATGATTGTAATAAATCTAAATAATTAACAAACGGCTCTAAATTACACATTTCTTCGTAAACCTCTTGTACATTTCTACTCTTAACCATTTCAGCTGTAAAATACTTTTCTATCATCGCTTTTATTTCATCATTAGAGAATGTGTTTGTTTCTTCATTCCCGGTATTTACTGATGGAACAGATTTACTTAATAATTTCATTAATGCTTTAAAATCTTTGCTATTCATCCCGCTCGTGTACATTTTTATCAAAGGATGGTTAACATTTATGCTAAGTGTTGTCCCTTTTTTATTTTGTACTACGTTCCACACTTCATCATTGGTATTCATACCAGGTTTTCTTACTTTATTAGCCCTATTTTTATATGCTTCACTAGCTTTTGATCTAGCTACTTGTGATATCTTAATTATTCTTTCCTCAACATCACTTGGAAATTTTAATAACGATTTAGTAAAATCTACCTTAAATTCACTATCTAGACTAGAAGAAATATCTACTGTTATTCTCACTGGATTGTACTGTTGATGAGAAGTTAGTTTCTTTAAAGATAGCCATCCTCCACCAATCAATAATCTATCATTTCTATAAACATAAATGCCTTGATATTTAAGCGCATTACCTCTATACATTTCCTCGATTTCATCTTCTGTACATTTTAATGAAGAAGGTAATAAATATGAATTAATAGATATTTGTTGTCCTTTATAATCAAAGTTACTTGATTGGATTCTAGTTGTACCTATATTCGATGTAAACGTTGGATTCCATGGTTTAATTTTATAACCATTTATTCTAATAATTACTTTCTCATCCTCCAAAAACCTATGGAAATATAATGATAGATGTTGAGCCACCTTATCTGCATTTTCTAAGAAAAATGTTTTACTATTTTCTCCATCCTCAACAAAATTTAGTTTATCCCATCTAACGATTGTACCGTGATTTATGTGAATTTTTCTTAAATCTTTAGAATCATCCAAATCATTCCCAATCCATTTTTTTTGATTTGCAACGAATTGTTGATCTAATCTCTTAGCAGTTATAGGAAAACCTTCTTTTTTTGAAGTAACAGTCAAACAATGGCAAGCAAAAAACGACGCAGTTTTCATTCCCAATCCATATTTTCCTAAATCCGATTCACTACGTTCATCTTCAATACCCTTACCCGAAAAAATCATAGCTGTTTCTAATTCTTTTGAGCTCATTCCATATCCATCATCTTGAATTGTAACAAATGATTTATCAATATCTCGATTCCATGAAAAAGTTATATCTATGTTTTTTGCTTGAGCTGTTACACTATTATCAATAATATCAGCGATTGCACTTTCTAATGTATATGTTCCAAATCCCATAGTTTGAATAAGTTTGTAAGACGGTGTAGCGTCAAAAAACTTATCAGTATTATTAATGTAATCCATGTTTTCCCCTCCTTATTACAAAATTTCTTAACTAATTAAGAACTTTATCTATCAATCAAAAACCCCTGTCTTTATAATTTCTTGCATTATTGCAATAAGCACATCTACCACAATACTGTTACCAGCTTGTTTGTACCCTTGTGCTCTTGAAACAACCAGTTTGAAATTTTCATCTGTAAATCCCATCAACCTCAATACTTCTCTTTCCGAAAGCATTCTAATATTTTGTGGATTTTCTGGATACATTACTTCTTCATCTTTTAAATCAGTAACGTAATTATCCACACCAGCTCGATGTCTATTTCCCATTGTTGATAAAACAGTTCTAGCAATTGGTTGATCAATCCCAATTTTTTGCACAAAGGTTTTCGTACCTGTTTTCATAACATATGCTTTTAACTTTGGTGTTAATATATACTTTCTATCTACAATTCCCTTTTCTTTATTAACAACAATTTGTGCATCTTTAGAAACGACATTTCCTTCTTTAGCATTACTTATTAAGAAATCATGTAATGTAAATTTCAATTCTTTCTTTTCAGGAGGAAACTGCATTTCACTACTTAATTGAATATCATCACGGATTCCCACAACTAATAATCTTCTTCTATTTTGAGGCACTCCATAGTCAGCTGCATTTAAAACATCTTGATAAATACTATAGCCTAAATCATCAAAAGTTTTTTGCATGATTTTCCATGTTTTTCCTTTGTCATGTGTTTTTAATCCTCTAACATTTTCATATATAAATACTTTTGGTTTAACTGATTCAATTAGTTTAGCATAATTGTAAAATAAAGTTCCTCGTGTATCTTCTAGTCCACCTTGTGCACCTACAGAAGAGAAACTTTGACATGGGCTACCTCCTACAAGTAAGTCAACTTGATTAACAAAATCACTCCCATCTAAAAGCTTAATATCTTGAAAAAACATATCATCCTTTATATCGTAATTTGCTAAATAAGACTTTTTTACAAAATTAGTTTTCTTTGTTTTAGATTCATACAATTCATCAACGTATTCTTTTTTTTCTTTAGCTGTGTTCAATTGCTTAACTTTTTCAAATTCCGCATTTTCATCATAATCAATTAACACATTTCCATTGTCACACGCAAATAATATTTCATGATCAAGATCCATTCTTTTAAACGCTTGTTCAATAGCTCCAATGCCACTAAAAACGGTTGCTATTTTAATTTTTTTATTACTACTCATCATTTACCTTCTCTAATTCTATTAATATATTTTCAACTATTCCTTCTAGTACATTAACCACTATTGAGTTACCTATTTGTCTATATGCCGGAACATTCGGAACAACAACTTTAAAGCTATCTTGGAATCCCATTAATCTTAAGCATTCTCGATAATTTAATTGTCTGATAACTCCTATTTCTCCGTTGTATGCTCCAACATATGCTCTATCCATAATTTGTTTATTATTTTCAACTTTTTCTAATTTTTCAAAAACAAAATCACCATTCCAATTGAACTGTTGATTTGCTTTTTGAGTTTGTATTATTTTTTGATTAACTCTTGCTCTATTTTTATATTTTGGATTTGTAATAAATTCAAAACCTTTTTTCCCGACGTAATGCTTTGCTTCGATTACATCTTCTAGATAATCAAACATCGTTGTTGTAAGTTGCATTGGTTCAGGAAATTTAAAATCACTTCTTTCATCTTTCATTCCAACAACAAACAGTCTTTTTCTATCTTGAGGAATTCCATAATCTTTAGAATTTAATGTTGTCCAAGTAATCTTATATCCTAAGTCTTCAAAAATTTCTTTAATATGTTCCCAGGTATTACCTTTATCATGGCTTAGCATACCTAAAACATTTTCGTAAATAAAAGCTTTTGGTTTCATTTCTTTGATTAATCTAGCGTAATCATAAAATAAAGTTCCTCGAGCATCGTTTAAACCTGCTCTTTTCCCTATGATAGAGAAGCTTTGACATGGACTACCTCCGACCAATATATCTACTTGATTTTCGTATGGTTTTCCATCAATAAAACGAATATCTTCATACCATCTTTCTTCGTCAATATCATAATTTGCAAAATAACTAGTTTTTACATGATTAACTTTTTTAAGGTTATTATATAAGAATTTAACATACTCATTTTTTTCTTTATAGTTCATCTCAACACAATGAGAATTTATTTCATCAAATGTTGCTTCTAATTCTCTTTCTCCATTATCACAAGCGAACACAATTTCGTATGGAATATCTATTTTTTCAAATGCCTGTTCTACTGCTCCAATCCCACTAAAAACTGTAGCTAATCTTATTTTGTTCATCTATTAAAAAACTCCTCTTTCATCTAATCTCACAAAGCTACAATTAATTAACATTAATTTAGCATTCTTATATAATTATAACATTTTTTACACATTTTTGTTTATTATTCACATATATGTATCTAAAATTAGATATTTATTACCATTATTCTCAATATTTTGTATAACGTATATTATTCAAATCGAATACTCACAATTTTTTACCATTCTTATTTTAAATTGAAAAAAGTTGTAGCAATCACGCTACAACTCCCTATCTTATAATTCGATATTATTTAGTACTTGTTTTAATTCTGCTAATTCATCTTTTGTAAATGAGATACCCTTAAGCATTCTATCTTTACTTCTATCCCATTTACGTAGATCATATATCGGTTCACTATTACCAAATGCAATAATATTTAATTCTTTAGTAATGTTGTTGTGTGTACTAATAGTTGCTAGTTTATCAATTAATTTATATTCAAATTCCATAATCATTTTCTCCTTTAGATTCTTTATCATGATGATCTAATAACAGTTCAATTGATACAGGTTTAGTGTTTAAATCCATAATCTTTAAGATTACTTTATTTAGTTCTTTATAATTAGAATCATATTGTTCTTTATCAACCCAGTTAAGTTTATTTGCTTTTGCTGTGATTTGATTGATGTTATTAGCTATACCATGTAGATCTTTTACTACTTGAAAGTACTCATTACTAGGACTTTCTACTGGTGCTACTTGTTTAATCATCATCCGTAAGTAAGCAGACTTACTTAATTTGATATTGGTTAATTTAGATTCAAAGTAATCATATAAATCATCATCAACATAGAATTCTATTTTCTTTTTACCATTTCTCATAAAACCTCCGGGGTATTAGGGTTCACCCTAACAAGCGAATTTGTCCGTACAAATTCAATGCTTGCTACGAATATTTTTGAAAGTCTCTTGTACATATATTTATAAGCGACTTGTCAAAATACCTGGTATATCAGGTATACTCGGTATATTTGGGTACCACGTATACCTGGTATATCGGCTAATTCGTTTATGAATTATATAGGGTCATAACATCTTAAATGAACCTTTTTGACTTCACCATTTTCGTCAACAATATTCTTTGTTGTATCAACTTTACGATAAACACCTCTTGATACAATAGAAAACTGTTTATAAAATTGATCAGATGATACTGCCGGAACAAATTCTTCTTTGCTCCAGTTTAGATATGATGAATAAATATCACGTGCTATTATTCTTTCCTTTAGTGGTGCCATTTGTTTAAAGAATGTATAAACTGGTGATGATGTATCATAGAAAACATCTTTCATCACTTTATCATCTTCTATCTCAGGGAAACAATCATATTCTCTAAGTAGTTTATATCCTTTATAACACCAATTAAATATTCCTGATAAGTTTTGTATAAGTTCAGATTCTATTTTATGATTAGCTTTCTTTTGATGAGGCCCCATTGGATCATCAACAAATTGATTAACAAATGATACAAACAATAATCTTCTAACTAATCCATAATTGATTTCTTTCGAATGAAAAGCTTCATTCAATGCAAAAATCATTTTACATCTTGGTTTAAAAGTAAAGTAGTCTTTACTCTTATAACAAGCCTGGATTGTTTCACCAGCTACAATCTTTTTAAAATTAGCTTCTCCACCATCAGTTGATGATTTAGTTTCAGTTGCGATATTAACTAATGACTCTGCAATCTGTACTGTTTGAAAATCATTACCTAAACCATTAAGTTGTACATATGAAACATTATCTTTATTAAAGACTTTTTCAATAACATTTAAGAAAACACTTTTACCATTAGCTCCTTCGCCATACAACATAAAACTCTTTTGTAAGTGACAATCATTCATTAATATGTATCCACACATTAATTGTAATCTTAAATATCGTTCAGCATTATGATCACAAATATCCATTACAAATTCATGCCATTTATCATAATCTTGTTTTTCGTTATATTCATAATCCATAATGATAGAACATAAATCATCTTTACGATGTTCTCTAAGGATTCCTGTTTCTAATTTTAATGTTCCATTCGTAAAATTGAAAACTGATTTTTGGTTAAATGTTTCTTCATGATAACAATCTGATTTTAACTGACTAAGGATAGATGATGTTCTTCCTCCAGTCTTCCATTTACCCAAATGTCTACCAATTAATGCTTTAACTGTTTCATCAACTTTATATTCCCAAACTTTACCATTATATTTATAAATCCCTTTACCTTTTACGTAACGTAGTTCGTATTTGTCGAGGATTTCATTAATAATATGATATTCTGTGGGTGGTTTATTAATTTCTTTAAATATCGCTTCTAAATCGTTTTTATCGATATTCTCTTCTTTTATTAAATCAGCTTTTAGTTCAATTAAATCATCATTTGATATACTACGAGCTGTTTGTGTTAGAATCTTTTTAACTTTTTTTTTATCAGTTTCGTATAGTAAGACTTGTCTTACTTTTTTATATAATTCTTCACTATTCAATGATATAATTACCTTTGTACATTTCAAAACTGTACTGTTTTGTTGTTGTGTTTTAAAGGAAATTCTTTATAATTAAATGTGGCATAGGTTAAAACATTTTTTAATGACTGATTCATTGGCGTGCGTCTTTCATTAATGTTCATACTTGTGCTTTTTTGTTTTAACTTATTCATCTTTTTTTACCTCATCTAATTTAATACAATAAGCATTCATGATATCAATCATTGTTTGTAATGGTTCAAAGATTTCCATTCTTACATCATTGATATCTTTTTCTTTAATTCATTCATCATTAAATCTAAATTCTTTTTAAATCTCATCATAGATCCAAATCCATCTTTAACTGCTACTTGGTTATAAACACAAGCATCAATCAAATAATCTTGTTTACTACGATAACCAGATAATAAATAACGTTCATCTAAAGTATAACGTTCTGCTTTAGATACTCTAAATGCAATCATCTGATCTCTTAATCGATTTTTCTTATCTAAGTTCTTTTTACTCATCAAACATAACCTCCAGTTCTTTATCTAGAGAATCAACCATCTCATGTTGTTTTAATGGGAACATATGAGCATATCTAAAAGTAATTTCTTCACTAGTATGACCAACACGTTTACCAATTTCTACTGCTTGATAACCTTTATGAATAAGTAATGAAACGTGCGAATGTCTAAGTCCATGGACAACAATTTGTTTTATTCCCGCTTGTTTAGCTCCACGTTTTATTTCACGTTCATAATAAGCAGCGCTTTTATAAAATATACGTTGATCATCCTTTAACTTATAAAACCTACTCATGTATGCTTTTAACTCTTCAGCTACTTTCTTTGGCATTAATACTCTACGATAACTTTGTGGTGTTTTTGGCGGTCCAAATATCTCTTTTGCTTTATGTCTTGCATAAGACTTACTGATAGTAATGATATTCGTATCAAAATCAATATCCTGTTTAGTTAATGCTAGTAATTCCCCTATTCTAATACCACACCAATATAAGATTTGAAATCCCATATAAGATTCTTCTTTGTTTGCAACTTCGACAATGAATTTCTTATAATCCTCTTGAGTCCAAAACAACATTTCTTCTTTATGTTTAATCTTAATATTTCCGGCTTTTTTAGCTGGATTATATGGTAAATCGTAGATATTAACTGCATGATTAAAGATTGCACTTAATTCTGTATGAAGTCCTTGAATATAGGTTGGTTTAATAGTTTTACCATCTATTTTCTTAACATCATATAATGTTGCATGCCATTTCTTCACATCCGCAGCAGTAATATCACAAAGCTTTTTATCACCAAAATAAGGTAGTACATGTTTATTGAGTTTCATAACCTTGTTATCATACGTTCTGATTCTTAACTCAGGTTTGATATCTTGTAAATACAGTTCAACAAATGAAGAAAGTGTCATCGTAAAGCTATAGGTGCTTTGTAACTTAACTTCTTTTTCAAACTGATGGCTTCTCTTTCAGTTTTGAAGCCCCGCTTGGTTGTTTGCTTAGTCTTTCCAGTAAAGTCTTTATACCCATACCTTACTGTATAAGTCTTGCGTTTAGTATCGTACTCAATACTCATTAAAGCATCTCTCCTTTCCCCGCACGATAAATACGTTCTTCATAGTAGTCTTTATTGACTTTCCCACAAATTGTTAAGAATCCTTTTTCTTCTAATTCCTTATTTAATCTTTTAATGATTTTATAAGCATAAGCTTTAGAGATTCCTAATTGTGATGCAACTTGATCTGCATCTAAGAATGCTACTGACATGGTGTTCACCTCTTTTCAAAACATTATCAATATTGAACTGTTACATATAGTTTATGTCTAATTTATGCCTATGTCAACGTATTATTTATATTTTCCGTTCACTTTTGTATTGCTAATCATGGTGTTGTGAAGTAATATTAACTTATGATAAATTGCATTAAATTACATAAACTTACGTTAACTCATGACACGTTACGAGTAAGTTATGTTAACTTGCGTGAACTTATAATATGCAAATTTCTCATAACAATTTTTACTTTACGGAAGGAAAAAATATATTATGACAATCGAAGAATTAGAAGAACTATTCAACATTGACGCTGCTAAACGTATTAAGTTTTATAGAAAACTTCGTAAACTAACCCAAAAACAACTTGGAGAACTATGTGGTTTAAGCGAACCAGCTATTAGAAATTATGAACTAGCTAATAGAACACCCGATGCAGAAACCTTGAAAAAAATTACTGATGCATTAGGTGTAGACTATTATGCAGTTGCAGAACCTAACTTAGCTGTTAGTTCAAGTGTTCTCCATACTCTCTTTAAACTAGAAAGTATGTTTAATCTTCAACCAGTTGAAATTGATGGAAGAGTCTATCTTGACTTTGCTCCTAAGAACCCTGAATCTAAAGGAGAATTCCAAAACAATATGGTTGAATGGTTAGATCAAAGAGAAAAGTTACTTTCCGGAGAAATTACCAAAGAAGAATATGTGTTCTGGGAAGCAACTTATTTCTCAAATAAAAATAAAGAATAAATCGTTATTTTTATTAAAATCTATACAATTGTGGTCACCTGTGCTCATAGGTGGGCTCAAACATTATAGAAGATGCAAAAAAACTCCCATATATAGGGAGTTTTTCATATTTTATCGTTATTCAAACTCCGAAATAAAACGATTATAGTGAACATATTTGTTAACATTTCTTCAAGAAATGTTATTATTTTTCTTATTTTTTACTTCTTTTATAAAAAGAATACTATACCTTGGTAGCATAATGGTATCATCGTATTCTAGGTTCGATTACATTCATATTTCCACTCTTCAAAACTAGTCAACAAGGTGAAGGCATATTTCTTTTATCAATTATTTATATTGTACTAGCCTTATTAGGTTACCTTTCCCTATAATTAAAAAGTTTATCTCACATACAAGATACTGTATATCATCATTGAAAACACCAATAAAGAAGTATAGAAAAACAATCAAAATTATCATTAACCGATTCTCAATAGCTTATTTAGTCGTTTGTACTTTAATATACTTTCTTTTTGCTTCATCATATAAACTATTTACTTCAAATAATATGGATTCCTTTTGTTTAATAAAATTTTGCATTTTATTATAAATTTCATTATAAATAATCCTATGTACCTCATGATGCAGAATCGTTTCATCATATTGATCCATATCAAAATCATCACTGTTTATAGCTTTATTCAAAAGATAATAAATATCTTCGCTACCAATCTTATCAATCTCTATATATTCATTTTTCTCATTATAATAATACCCCTTTGATTTATCTATTTTTAAGTATTTCATAATCTTTTTTCCTTTCATTATACACACTATCCCCACCTTCTAAACTCGTAATCAAGGATGAATAGTTATCAATTGTTTTCCCCTCTATAGACGTTAATTCTTTTGAGGTCGGGTATCCTCCAAATAACATAAAAGAAAGATTACCTTCTGCATCTATTTCTCTTTTGGTATATAAATAATAATCTGGTTTAATAGATTCACCAACAGAACTATTATGAGTAACCAAAAAAACTGGGATATGTTTTGAAATTCCTTTTATTCTTTCATTTACATCTTTATTTAAAAACATATTATCAAATGATGATTCTGGCTCATCTATTAATAACATATCAAATTGAGTTACACCATTAAGTTCCTCTAACAGTCTAAATTCAGATCTTTCTCCTCCTGATACTTCTAATTGATATTCATTTAATATTTTATAATCAAAGGAAACTATATATTTATATATTTCAGATTCAGGTATGGATTCCATTCTTTTTAATTCCTTTATGTATGAATACCCATCTTCATATTTTTCAAAAGCATCCTTAAAAGATATTCTCTTTGTTGTAACGGTTTTATAATCATTCAAAGCTAAAAAAGGTTTTGTTTTAGCTATAATTGTAAATTTGTTTACCTGTTCTTTTAAAACTTCAGTTGGTTGTTTAATCGCATTGAACAAAGAGTTAAAAACTTCTATTTTCTTTTTACTAAGATAATAGTCTTTAAAATCGAAAAATAATGGTTGAGCAATCGTAGACTGAGTTGTTAAATTGTCTTTGATAGTTCTAATAATATTGTTTGCCTCTTTTATCTTTTTATTATTCAACTGTATATCCGCGTTAATGTCGATTAATTCCTTCATTAATCCAACTAAAGATTCATTATCTAAATATTTATTAATTAATTCCCGATATTTCACCGAAGACAAAATAGTAATCAATGAAATTATTAATGTATTAATTTCTTTATCATCTTCCTTTTCTAATAATCCATCTGAATAAATTTTTGCTTTAGCGAAAGAATCTCTTTTATTGTATTCAGTTGCATAGTTAATCCAACTATCCAAATATTGCTTTAATTCATTTTCTTTCTTCTCAAGATCAATTGGAAGTATATCAACCAGCACATTTTTTAAATCTTTTAAATAATTATCTATTAACAAACTTTTATTTGTCTGAATTCTCTTCGAAAATATTTTTATCTCGCTTTCTTCATCTTTTTCAATTAGCGAAAACTGTTTGATATATTTTACATTGGAAAAATAATTGCATATTTTATCTAAAGTTACCGATTTACCCGAAGATCTATTTCCTAAAACCACATTCAAACCACTAGATGCTAAAAAACCGTTTGGTAAGACTTCAAATAAATCATTCCCACCGTCCTTTGATAATGCAACTTTATTTTTATCTTTTAAAGCATATTTGAGTGAATTAAAAGTTATACTTTGAACATCAACATATGTTTGTCTCAATGAAAAATCAGTTAAATTTGCAGTTATTCGCTCATCACTAAATAACACAGGAACCAATGAATCATTATCATTTTTACACAAAGAAAATTTGTTTTGATTTTTTACTTCGCCAGTATATATGTTACCTATTTTAGAATACCACTCGATCTTCAAGATAGGATTCTTTTGATAATGTGGTATTAAAATGTATTTATCTCGATTTTTAAAGATATCATTAAATGCGTCAAAAGTTAATGTATCATTTTCAGTAACAATTTTTTCTGATACCAAATTACATTTTTCTTCAAAATCATATATATCATCTTCTGATGTGATAATTAATAGATGTCCATTTTCCAAATCAACCTCAACGCCTGGAAAAACAGGGATATCTAAATTATCTCGAACATATTCATATTGCTTAATATCAAATAAATTATGATTTGTAATTGCTATTGCGTCTATTTCTCTTTCGCAGATATATTCTTTAAGTTTTTCAAAGCTAAATTGAAATTCATAATCACTTACTGTTTTTATTGTATGTAAATGCAAATCAATTTTTTTCATATAGCACCTCCTCACTAAGCATTTGAACACAGGTTACTTTTTCAATAAAACATTAAACATGACAATCATTGATAATTACATCCAAATCTTCATATGAATATACATCTTTAATATTAATAACTTTCCAATTATCGTTAATCAAATATTTTGCTAGTTGTTTCTGTTTATTAGATCTAGAATTATATAATATTATTTTCATTTTTTCTGAAAGTAAGGGAATGTCTTTGATAATCTTTCCATCAAATCTATATTTAGTATTCTTTGCGATATTAAAATTATTTACTATTAAATATTCGAATATTTCATCAATTTTTTTATTTTTGTCTTCCGATAATAATTTATTTTTTTTATATACTTTTTTATTAATTATTATATAATTTTCAAAATCACATAATCCAATTACTGCAATCGGGATAGTAAGCACATTATTCATTGGTTTGAGATGTTGTAAGAATTTTTCAAAACTACCTACTGCATTATCAAATCCTCCATTTTTCTTTAATTCATCCGTTGCGCACACAATGATACCTACAGATGTATTAATATCCTTCTCTACATGATTTAATTCTCCTGCCAGCACCAATTTTATCAGATTCCATGCAACAACTTGCCCATGATTAAAAGCTACTTCAATAGCAAATTCATTTTTTGAGAAATCTATTGTCCATGGATTTTTGTGCTCACAGCTATTAGGACGATATTCTGAGTCATTGAAAATTTCACATTGTCTCCTCCATCCTTTAGTTTTTAACCTATCATCAATTATTTTATTAATGGGCTCTGACAAACTTTTAATATCTTTACGATTTGAAATTTCAAATAGATTTACAACTTCATCTTCAGACATGTTTTCCAATACATCTAACAATTCAAACCAATCATTTTTATATAACTCATCATTTTCAAAAATAATTTTTGCATTCCTAAATGAATATATTTTAAATTTCATCAATTAACGCTCCTTCTAAGATTATTATTAAGTTTAAAACTATTTTCGTATAGCTTAGTAGCTTATATAAACATAGCATTTGCTTTCTTATTACACCTTATATAAAGACATTAGATTAGGATTGTTTGTTCCCCATTCTTACTTCCCTATATGCCCTATCTTCATCATTATTTTTAAAAATATTATATATCCACTCTGGAATAGCATAACATTCTTTTCGATGCTGAAAAATCACCTTTTGAATATCTATTAAATCTTCCATTGTTTTTATTTCATTATTATTAATATCGTTATCTAGTTCATTCAGTGTACTTATATCTTTATTTAACTTATTTACGGTGTCTAATAACCATTTTAGCATTGGAACAATAAATGCCAATCTCCACAATAAATCTAAAATCCATTCATTCTTCCACAGTCCCATCGCTAAAATCATGACAAATAGAATTATAATCAAAGTTATACTTGCTAATCTAAATCTTTTTCTTAGTCCAACATCCCACCAAAAATTTTCTCTTTGGCATTCCAAAATTCCATCAATGATATCTTTTTTATCAACACCAGGAGTATACCAATTTTTTAGTTTATTTTTTTCATTTACATTTTCCAAGATTTTTTTAGAATAAATCGTTACTTCATGATTAATATTTTTATCCTTTCCAAATATCCTTTTATCCCATGGCATTCCATATACATATACATCAAATTTTTGCTGAATAAATGCTGCTAAATATTTCCTTTCTCGTATATATTTGTCAATAACAAAACTAAAAGACATACTAATTATAGACAAGATATACGATACATACTTCAATTCTGGATTTTTTGACAAAAACAAAAGAATAATAGCTAATATAAACGGTATCCATACCGATAATGCTACTAGAAGTGTATTTAATTTTTTTACATCTCTATATAATTGTCTTTGTGCCGCCAACATTGCAATTGATTTTTCTTCATTTTGCCTTATAACAATTCCATTAGACATCATAATCCTCCCATCATCGATATAATTATCTCTTTTTTTCATCTACAAATTCGACGAATATTAATTAACCACTTTTCAAAGTTAATTTATTCTAATTTGAAGTTATTTTTAAAATGTATCTACTAGTATTTTTGCATTTCACTTTTTATATACCTCAATCTCCTGTATAATCTGGAAAATCATTTCCAAGTACTTCTTTCCATTTTGTAATTGCACTCTTTTGATCTTTGTTTTTGATTTCCATTTTTGAAGCTTCTAAAGCTTTATTATATGCATTGTGCAAAGCTTCACTTATTTTGTATCTATCTGACCAACAAAAATAATTTAAATTCCCCTGTATTCCCTTTGGATCTTCTATGTCTGACAATATAGCTGAAGACAAATATTTTAACAAATCTCTAAACTCTAAATCTATCCACCATGTTTCAGAAACACTTTTATTCTCATATCTCTGAAGAATCATACACTCTAATAAATATGATCCTATTTTTATTGTTACTTTTCTATTATTCCAATATTTTGTTAATCTAATTAGTTCCAATAATTTTCCATTATGCCTTATATTTACGTTAGTGGTTCGTTCATTATCTATCCTAGGATCAGTTTTTTTCCAATTTCCCAAACCATCTGGAATCAAATAGAAATTTGCATCCGTATAAAAACAAGGAACAATATCAAAATTCCATGTATATGATTTTAATCTCAATGTTGCTGCTTCATGATTTTTATGCATCTCAGCTTTACTGTAATCTTGTAAATCCGATAATTTAGAGATAAATCGATTGATTACTTTTGTAGAATTCAGATAATTTGTGTTATCTGTCATTAATTTATTTGAAGAATCATAATCGTTACCGTATATATAAAATATTTCCCCTAATTTCGTATATGTTCTTGTTCCTTCTCCCGATAAACATAACATCAAATCTATATCATCAATTGGTCTTATTTTTGTACGCCGTTCAAATGATCCAAAGCGTAAAATTTTATCATCATATACTTGGAAGAAATCATTTTGACCACTAAATCCTTTTATATTATCAATTAGATTATCTCTGCTTGAACGAGCAGTTTTTGTTTTTTCTTGATCAAGATTAACTGTTTCTCTCATGAATTCTGAAAATGCCCCATTCACCGTTGTCGCCATTTTTATTACCTCCTAATTCATTCAATCTATTTCACATTTATCCCATTATCAAGCATTTTTTTCTTATTTTTAACCATACACAATGCTATTTAATTACATAATCAATTTTATTTACGCTTATAATTTAATCATATAATGCAAATCACAATCAATTAGCAATTCCTACCTACATGTTTCATGAATAATATCTTCTATCTCTTCTATACAATAGTTTAAATATTTTTTTACATCATTACTCCAAAAATGAATTGGAATCCAATCAATTTGTCTTAGAAAATTATCATTTTTAATGTCTCTTTGAATGTTTTCCTCAATCTTTTCAATCCAATAATCTTTATTATTCTTAAGTTTATCCTTTGTTTTTTCGAAATCTTTTCCATGCCAAAATTCGCCATCAACAAATATAGCTATCTTGTATTTTGTTAACGCTATATCTGGAGTTCCTGGCAGTTTTTTATAATTCAGTCGATAATGATATCCTTTATGCCATAAAGCTTTTGCAAGTAAAGATTCAACCTTACTTTTCTTATGGCTCAACGCCTTCATACGCTTTGAAACTTCTGGAGTAGTTTTTAATTTTTGATGTTTCACATACATCACCTTACTTTAATTGCTTTAATACATATCGCTTATTCAACCAAAAGCTTTGTTTTGTCATCCATTCTCCATTTGGCAATTCATCTGCATCTCTTTCAACATTACCTTTTATGAATCCATCATTTAACTTATAAGCGGATTTTTGAGCATGCGGACGCATATGTATGATTTCAGTATCTTTCATTCCAGGCAAATTATTCTGAACTTCTAATTCGCCATTTACATTTTTAACCTTTTCAAAGATTACTCCGCTTTTGATTATATTTTTATACTTTTGCCATTCGCTTTTTACAATGTCATTCAAATCAGGGTAAGACATATGCCATAATTTAGCTTTCTGTAATACATAAACATCATCAACTCTTTTGAAAACTACAAATAAAAATTGCGTTGTATCAAAATAATTGAATACTGTAGAATCTTCCCATTCTTCTTGTACAAGTTCTTTAAATTTGAATGGTGCAAAAGACATGTTTTCTCTATTCTTTCCATTTTCTTCTATTCGTATGGTCTTAACTACGATATTTGCTTTTTGAAATTCTGCAGCATGATTACCTTTGATTCCTAACATTCGAAATGCAAGATCATACCATTGTGCTTTGTTATTGTTATATGGTCGATCGTACACTTCACATAATTCTTTATCTGTCATACCAATGTGCTTATTTATCAAAGATACAACATGCTCTTGAAAACTTGTTTTGATGTCTTCTTTTATTATTGATTCACACGGCACATTGTTTTGAAGGATGTAATTTTTCAAAACATAATTCATGTAAGATACTTTGAAACAATAATTTCTTTTCTTAGCTAAAGTATGATCACCATAATATTGTGGCCGCAGGCTTTTTTTGGCAGTTGCGCCTTTCGTACAAGCTCCCAGATACATCGTATCTCCTTCGCTTAATTCATGAGCTTTTCCTTGTTTGATTTTTTCATTGATCTGATTATAGTCATCAATAATTATCTTAAGATCATCCTTAAGCGGACTAAATAAATTTACAAATTTAATGACATAATCCAAACGTTCTATGGACTTGTCCCTCAAATAATGAATCAAAAGGATACATTTAATTTTTTCCCATACATGACTTTTATAGAAATCTTCTTCTACAGGTTCATTATAAGAAATATTTGTTATGGACAATCTTTCCCCTGCTCTATATTCGCCTTTTTTCGTCTTATCAATAGGTGTTTGTTTTAATTCTAATCCTATCTTATTAAAATCTGCTTCTTGATTACCATTTGGATCATAACCAAAATAGTATTTTTCTATAAAATTACCCAATTGACCTTTCGCTTTGTCATTCAAAGATGCTCCAAAACCATATTCTACTGTTTTTTCTCTTACTACCATATTTTCAAAATTGGCATATGCATCATATAATTTCCCTCCATAACTTTTTATTGGACTTCTTTCATATTCATCCAATACCTCATGAAAGGTCATTCCTTCCAATTTTTTTGCATATGAATAAATACTATTGATATCTGTATCATCATAATCAAATAACTTCATATCTATCACCCTCTTTCCCAATATGCACAAAAATCTTATGCCTAAGACATAAGATCATTGTTCTTTATCGATTATTTTATCCAAAACTTTTGCCATTCTTGTGATCATTGGTACTACCAATGCATTCCCCATGCAAAAGAATCTCATCCTATTAGGCATTCCACTATTAGTCCAATCGTCATCGAAGCCTTGCAAACGTTCTGCTTCGATTGGAGTCAATGTTCTCAATCTTCCTGTTCCAGGATCTGAAACAACATGTGTGCTTCTATTCAAAGTAGATTCACTAGTAAGCATGGTTCTTCCTGGTTTATCCCATGAATCCGGGAAAGCAATAGGACCCTCTGAAAAGACATACTCATGCCCTGTCTTTGATACACGATTTATTTTTTTCGCACCTTTCAAATAAGTCCATTTGCTCATTTTTTCGTTTGTTATATAAAAACTTTCGTCAACATTAGACTGTAAGATATCTCCCAATAGTATAGGTGTCTCCATTACTGGAACAACATTATTTGTATATATTTTCCCGTTTCTCATCAATCCAGCTGATTTAAAATCAAATGAGAATTTATCTGTCATTTCTAATAAATCATTCATCAAAGTTCCTTCAAAACAATTTTCTACTTGTTCAATCGGAAATGATTTCGCCATGAATCCATCTAGATTAATCAGTGATAATTCGTCCATTTCTTTTACTGAATCAGCATAAACCGTATCATTTCTATATGCAAAAATAAATACTCTTCTTCTGCGTTGTGCCGCACCATATTCAGCAGCATTTATTACTCTCCACTCAGCAGAATATCCTAAGGCATTCAAACAACTTAAGATGATACCAAAATCTCTCCCACGTTGCTTTGCTGGAGATTTTAATAATCTATCAACATTTTCAAAAATACAAAATGCTGGTCTCTTTGCTTCGATGGTATCTCTAATTTGCCACCATAGAACTCCTTTTTTTCCTTCGATACCTTTTGAGCTAGATAACGATTGAGCTACTGAATAATCTTGGCAAGGAAATCCACCAACCAAAAGGGTATGATCTGGAATAGCGTTTTTATCTACAGTAGAAATATCTTCACAAGTATGAAATTCTCCATTTATATCTGGTGAATCTCCAAAATGTTGCACATAGCACTGATTTGCCCATTGTGTTCTCGCCCCTGGTTCCCATTGTGAAAACCATGTAGTTTCCCATCCAGAATCGGCTCTTTCAAAACCTAATCTAAATCCTCCTACACCGGCAAATAATTCACATATTGTTTTGTTCATAAAGTCCTCCTAGTTTACACTTCTCACTTATTTTTTGGAATCTAAGCTTTGCCTTGAACACTATCAAACGATAGATCATGATTCCACACCGAAATGAGCCTCAGCTCAAAAAAGAAAATCAATCAATAACTTCTATAATTTCATCCAAACTATTACAACCTAAAAACTTATAAATCTTTAATAAATTTTCCATCGAAATAGTCTCATTTTTTGATAATTTTGCTAAAGTCCCAGGAGAAATTCCCGCTTCTTTTGCAAATTTTGTCTTTTTCAAACCTTTATCAATTAATTTTTTGAATAAATTATTATAACTAACTTGCATATCGATTTTCCTTTCAACAATAAAAATTATATCAATTATCATCTTATAATTGAATAGTTTTTTCATATAATTGGATTTTTTATTTGTTAAATTGAAAAAGCCTCTTAAATAGAGGCTAACATTTATTCATCAACGTTGATACTGTTCGAGTTCAGCTACGTATGTTATTTCATTTAACACCATGCAACGAAGTTTTTTATTGATTTCACTAAATAACATAGATTTTTGTTTCTTATTTAGCTTTGAATAAGTTTCAACAATATCCTTGTCATGAATCAATATCATTTGTGCCTGTACAATAAATAAATCTAATGACATCTTAGCTACGTTAGTGATATCTTCTTCCAATAGCCCTTCCTTGATTAGATAATTTAGATAGTCTTTCTTATTGTTTTCTAATATGAACTTTCTTTTTTCGATAAAGAAATCAATAAGATCATCCTTTAGATATTTTTCTTTAAATTCTTCATATAAAGTCGTAATTATTTCTCCTTTTATCTTCTAATAAAAATCTTGCTGATATTATTTTGATTTACATAGCCATGATTACATTGATCAACATTTCTTCTACCATGACTCTTATATTATTCATTTCTTGAACCCATTTCATTTGATCTTGTTCTTTTAATTCTTCTGTTATATTTCTTGACACTTTGTATTGTTCGATAAGGATTTCATATCGTTGATTCAGCTCTTTATCCACACGAATCAATTCTTCATTCAGTTCATCTTTTGCTCGTAAGGCAAGGTAATGTCCTGGATGTTTATCTTTTAATATTCTTAGATATTCTCTTCCAAATCTGGATAAATTTGGTAAAGGTCTTTCTTGTTTTAGTGATGGAAATTCATAATCTCCTACTGTGTTATACTTGATTTCTTTCATGATTTTATCCTCCTATCTTGCATCTCTTTGTTTGATTTTCTTTTGTGCTATTCTTTCTATATCTTTATCAAAGCTACGATTTCTGATGTTCTCGCACGCTTTTATTTGAAGCCTTAGCTTCTTAATATCAGGTGTAAACAACTTGGCTCTTGCTGACCATTCTTCTTTTTCATCCATTGTTTTTGCTCGTTGTCGTTGATAATAACATCCTTGTCTTTGCTTTAATAAGTTATTGAGTTCATCCTGTTTTTGTTGTTGATAGCTATTTAATTGATCGATATCTTCTATCTTATTCTTGGCAAGGAGTTCGATTTCTCTAGGATATTGATCCATTTTCTTGAGTGCTTGTCTTGCTTCTTTGGATATATGTTGCTTTCTTGTAGGTAAGATATTTATCGAAATAAGATAAGCAACATGGATTCCTGCTAGCTTAGGTAACTGTTTTCTTTTATAAAGTTGATAATATTCCTTACATCGATAATAACTTTGTGTGTGTTCGACGTTTTGAGGAAGGATCCATTTATCGGTCAATCTTTCTTCAATTTCATCAAGATGATACTTTTCCCCTAATGACTTAAGATATATCGGTTCATTACAATATGGATGATAAACGACATCTTCTCTATCGATTCTGTCGAACTCATACCCTTTCTTTTTCATATTATCTTTTAAATCCCTAATACAATTACTTTCCTTTACAAGAGCATCGATATCTTTTTTAATGTCATTCATATAGGTTTTTATGATATGATAATTCAACTTTTTTGAACCATAAGATGAATCTTCGATGGCAGATAATCCATATTCTTTGCATAGTTCATCGGATGTATTTCTCATGTTCCAGTAATCTTTTTTGGTATTGCAGAATCGTTTTCCATCAACGAATGAAGTTGAATTTATCAAGATATGATTATGGATATGATCTTTATCTAGGTGTGTGGTAACGACAACTTCATAACGATTTCCAAACACTTTTTGTGCAAGCTTTACTCTAATTCCATGTGCAACATTTGCATCAACCTCACCTATTTTAAATGACTGATAACCATGAAACGCTACGATTCTTTTATGATCATGGAACAATTTCTTGGTCATCTGCATCGATTTTAATGGATTAAATACATCGCAATTAAGACAAGTTTCATACTGTTTTTGTTTAAGCTTATTATCTTAGCTGATGTAATCCAAGACCGTTTGCATCGTCTTTTTTTCATCTTCAACATACTTTATGACATTATCCAAACAATCTCGGATAGCCCAAATTGATGTTACTGCTTTAATCAACCCCTTACTTTTTCATCAAGATTTTTTATCATTTGTCTTAATTCATCGATTGTTACCTCAATGATTTTTGGAGATATTTCTTGACTATTATTCAACGTTCTAGCAATCTGATTTAGGTTATTACCAATATGATTGAACTCATTTTTTAACTTATAATACTCTAAATCAGGTGGTATTTTTATCTCTTTACCTAATATGCAAGCTCTAGAAAATGCTTCTCTACTTAATTTTGTTTTTCTTAATTTCTTTACTAACGTTTCAAATTCTTCTTCATTGAATCGTATCTTAATTTCATGATTTCTTTTCATATGAACCTCCAATCTTGCTGGTCATACCAGCTTTTGATTTTGTATTTTGGGGACAAAATACGTTGCTTGCTGCTGATACAGTATTCCATGTAGTATGGTCTATTTTTATTTCTAAATGGTGACGATGTGACGGTCTAAAACATATACTTTCCTATCGTCACACCGTCACTCCTTTAATCTTCTTCCTCACCATGATAAGTGAGTTTCATTTGTCTTGCTTTATTCTTTCTCTCTGCCTTTTCATAACTAATAAATGTACTTTGCAAAGTATCAATATTACTTGTGAGGAGTACCTGTAATCCTTTACCGGTCAATGGTAGTGATAATTTAGAACACAATGCTTCATGTGAGCCAACATAATTTTTTTCTTTTACAATGTAATTGACTACTTTAATTAGATTTTCATTGACGGCTTCTTCTATTTCATTTTCTACTACCTCAAGTAATTGTCGTTCATTTAAATACAAGGTCAATTCATCATCTGGAATATCTTTTCCTTGAATTGCCAGTTGCCTATTTTTGGATAAATGATTTTTCTTATACATGACAAGAATACTATCAGAGCCAGCCATCAATCCTCGACTTCCATAGATTCCATCAAATGGATGATTCGTATCTATCTCTTTCTTAACATGAGTTATCAATACAATAGCGATATTGTACTTACACGCTAGTTCGTGATAGTACGTTGCCTCCTTATATTCACTCTCATATTCACGATCATTCTTTTTTCTAATCTTTGCAAAAGTATCTATAATAACAATCTTCAAATCACTATGTCGCTTCAGTTCTTCTTGAATACGACTTTCAACATCATAATATGATAAAATTATCTTGCTTTTCTACTTGCATTGTTTTCAATCTTTTTTTAATCTTTGTCTTTCTATCTTCAAAAGCCAAATACAATGCTGTTCCTTTTTCAACCTTTCTTCCTAGAAAATCTTTACCTGTCGCAATTGCATCTGATAATTGTAAACCTAGAAAGGTTTTGCCACATTTCTGTGGAGCACCTAAAAGTGTTAATCCAACTGAAATCATATCTTCAACAATGTCAGGTTCATCATCTTCTTGTGAATCAAGCAATTCTGTTACAGTATAACTCCCTTCATAATGCATTGTATTTTTCATTTCAATAAATCCTTTTTTATATTTCAAAGAACTTTGAATGATTGTTTCTACTTCTTTATCTGAAAGTGGTGGCTTACATCTTAATTCATTTTCTTTATTCAAACATAAACGAATTGCCTCATCACATAATCCTTTCTGCTGAAGAAAGCAACCTATCTTAAATAAATAGTTATTTCTTTCACCTTCATGGATATAGTCCACCATTAAATCTACTTTCGTTGGTTTGGTGTTTTTTTCCAAAAACTGATAAACAGTATCATTGGCATGTGCAATAGGACTATCAAAGGATATGAAGTATTTTTTATTTTCAATAACACTTTCTGCTCCAACAACATATCCTCCTTCTCCACGTATGTCTATGGCTTCATACAACCCGACTTTACATGAAATCGGTCTATCCACGTAGTAATACATATGCCATCCGTTATTAGCAGTTTTAACAACAAGTGTTTTAGGGAAATTCTTTAGAAATGGTTCAATAGATTGATACCCATTCTTTCCTTTTTTATTATCAACATCTATCACTAACAATCCATTACCGGTTCTAACACCGACATTGTAGTCGGTATTAGAAAACCAGTTCATTATTGTATCTTGATCTGTTGTAGCTTCTTCTTTCCATGATTTTAGGACTTGCCCACTTTTAGAATTGACTTTCAATGGAAATACTTTAAAATGATATTGAGCATACATTAAAGCACTTGTTAGTTTAGGATTCATTGGCGTGCTTCCTTATCTGCTTTAATGAGTGCTTCTTTTTTATTTTTCATGTTAATAATAATTTCTAGCATATTTTGAAGTATTTCCAAGTCATCTATATCCATTTCTTCTAATTGTTGAACTTCATGAAATAATTGAATAAAGCATCTTAATTCTCTTCTTAAAGAACGATAAACGTATGGATTGCCTTGAACAACAAACGATTGATCACTCATACAATGAATGAGATAATCTTGTTTTGTCAAACCACTTAATAAAACCTTACGATTTAAAAGAAGATTTTCTTCCGGTGATACTCGAAACGCAATAACTTTATTGCGCCAACGTCCTTGATAATCTCTGTTCTTCTGTGACATCAAACGCTTCCTCTCTTTCTTCATCTAATTTATTAGCAATTTCTTTTCCTTTGGCTGGGAATAAATGTGCATATCGGTAAGTAATGTCAATACTTTCATGCCCCACACGATCTGCAATGGCTACTGCACTAAATCCTAACTCAATCAATAGCGATACATGTGAATGTCTTAAATCATGAATACGAATACGTTTAGTCCCTGTTTCTTTACAACCACGATCCATTTCATGATGCAATCCCGATTTTGAAATATTAAAAATTCTTGTATCTCGTTTAATACCATATAATCTATGAATATAATCTTGCATTTCTTCAGCAAGAAAATGTGGCATTTTTACTGTTCGAATACTCTTCATTGTTTTTGGCTCTGTAATCACATTTTTTCCTTTTAATCTTTGTAATGACTTATTGATACGAATTGTATCTTGTGTGAAATTAAAATCACTTGGAGTTAATGCTAATAGTTCTCCTAAACGAAGTCCACACCAATACAAGACCTCAAATGCTTGATATACACCATCCTTTCTCATCATTGATTCTGAAAATTTTAAATATTCATCTTTTGTCCAAAACTTCATTTCCTTTGTTTTCTTCTTTCCCATATTTCCGGCAATACGCGCTGGATTAGATTTCAAACTATAATATTTCACTGCATGATTAAATATTGCACTCACTTGATTGTGTACTGTTTTCAAATAACAAGATGAATACGGCTCATCATTTTCATTTCTGTATGCAAGTAATTGATTTTGCCATTCAATAATATCAGCAGCACTAATAGCATTAATTTGTTTTAATTTAAAATACGGCAAAATTTTATCCTCGATTATATAACGTTTTGTTAACATTGTATTCTCTTTAATACGATTAGATAAATCACGTATATAAATTTCCACAAATTCCTCGAAATTCATATTTAAATCTTTTGACTGTTCCATTTTAAAACGTGCGATAAAAGTTTCTGCTTCTTGTTTCGTTTTAAAACCTCTTTTCATTTTCTTTAATCTTTCCCCTTTCCGATTTTCATAATAGAAAGAAGCATACCATGTTCCTTTATTTTCATCTTTGTAAGCTGGCATTTTCATCATCCTTTCTTAATCCATAAATTCTTTCTTCAAAATACTTCTTACTGATACGACCACGAATAGTAATAAATCCTTTTTGTTCTAATTCAAGATTTAATTGTTTAATTAACTTGTAAGCATATCCTTCAGACATTCCTGTTACCTTCATGATCTCACTCGCATCCATAAATGTACTGTTTTCCATTTTCTCACCTCCTTTAACTAACCTATTTAAGTTAGGATACAACATAAGAATAATGCAATTAGATACTATTGTCAAGAATAAATTAACCTTTTTAATTTAGTTTATTAACCTTATATATTTAATTAACTAACTTTATAAGTTTAATTTTCATTTACTGTTTATTATTTTTTTGATATAATGGGGACAAAGGAGGGATTGTGATGTCATTAGGATCAAATTTAAAGTCAATTAGATTATTTAGGAAAAAGACATTAAAAGAACTTGGTCAAGGTTTAGGTTTTAGTTTGTCATCAGCCGATGTCCGCATTTCGCAGTATGAATCCGATAAAAAGAAACCAAGAAATGATATGATAGAAAGTCTAGCACATGGACTTGAGGTTTCACCAAACGCTATTGATATTCCAGATATTGAATCATACATAGGAGCAATCTATACTTTGTTCCAATTAGAACGTACATATGGATTAAAAATTGATGAGATGGATGGACAGCCGATTTTACGTTTCGATAAGTTATTACCTCATGAACAAAGTGTTTTGTTTGAATACATGGAAAATTGGCTAGAAGTTGCTAAGGATTTTAGAGAAGGTAAAATAACAGAACGCCAATATGAAGAATGGAAATACAATTTTCCTAAATACTCAACTTTAAATGCCAATAAACAACCGCATGAAGATTGGTTAAAAAACAAGTAAACATATTTCATTAAGTAGGATTGAATTTCCTACTTTTTTCATGTTTCTACTATTCCTAGAATAAAAAACAATATAAAAAAGAATAGTAGATACCCCTTGTCAGTAGTATCAAAATAGTATCAACTTCTTTCTGACAAAAGAAAAAAGCCCGTAAAATACGAGCTTTCTGCAATTTCATCTACTATTCAAACTCAATCGTTCCTGGTGGTTTTGAAGTAATATCATACATTACTCTATTTACCCCACGAACTTCATTAATAATTCTAGACATAACCTTATTTAATACTTCATAAGGAATTTGAGCAGCTTCTGCTGTCATGAAATCAATTGTGTTAACAGCTCTAAGCGCGATAGCATGATCATAAGTTCTTTCATCACCCATAACCCCCACTGAACGCATATTTGTAAGAGCAGCGAAGTATTGACCTGTTGTTCGGTCTAATCCTGCTTTTGCAATCTCTTCTCTGTAAATTGCATCAGCATCTTGAACGATTCTAACTTTTTCTGCTGTTACTTCACCAATGATCCGAATACCAAGTCCCGGTCCTGGGAACGGTTGTCTAAATACTAAGTATTCAGGGATTCCTAATTCAAGACCCACTTTACGTACTTCATCTTTGAAAAGATCACGTAATGGTTCAATGATTTCTTTGAAATCCACTGCATCAGGTAAGCCCCCAACATTATGATGAGATTTGATTACTGCTGATTCACCACCTAATCCACTTTCAACAACATCAGGATAAATAGTTCCCTGAACTAAGAAATCAACAGTCCCAATCTTTTTAGCTTCTTCTTCAAAAACACGAATAAATTCTTCACCGATAATTTTACGTTTGGCCTCAGGTTCTTCAACACCCTTTAACTTTTCATAATATCTTTCTTGAGCATTAACTCGAATAAAGTTTAAGTCATATTGACCATCAGGTCCAAATACCGCTTCTACTTCATCACCTTCATTTTTACGAAGTAATCCATGATCAACAAAAACACAAGTTAATTGGTTTCCTATTGCTTTAGATAATAATACCGCTGCCACTGATGAATCAACTCCACCAGACAAAGCGCATAACACTTTACCATTACCAACTTTTTCTCTAATCGCTTTAATTTGTTCTTCAACAAATGAATCCATACGCCAATCACCACTACAATTACATACATCTAAAACAAAGTTAGATAACATTTTTGTTCCATATTCAGTATGTAAAACTTCGGGATGAAATTGAATTGCATACAATTTTTTACTTTCATCTTCACATGAAGCAACTGGACAGTCTTTAGTGTATGATGTAATTTCAAAGCCTGGAGCAATTTTTGAGATATAATCAAAATGACTCATCCAGCAAATCGACTCTACCGCCACATCTTTCATTAATTTAGATTCTTGTTTACTAACAATTAAATGAGATTTACCATATTCTCTAACATCAGCTTTTTCTACTTTACCACCTAACACATGCTGCATTAACTGAGCCCCGTAGCATAAACCTAATACCGGTATCCCTAATTCAAATAATTCTTTTTGATAAGTAGGTGAATCTTCTAAATAACAACTATTAGGTCCACCCGTTAATATAATCCCTTTAGGATTCATCTCTTTAATCTTTTCAATATCTACTTTATAAGAATAAATCTCACAGTAAACATTACACTCACGTACTCGACGTGCTACTAATTGGTTATACTGACCACCAAAATCAATTACAATTACTAATTCATTTTTCACTAGCTATCCTCCTATTTAAAAATTTCTCTTAACACAATTGTTTGCTCTCTATCAGGACCAACAGAGAAAATTGCAATTGGACAATTAATCAATTCTTCAATTCTTCTTAAATACTTTTGACAATTTTCAGGTAATTCCTCAAAAGAAGTAACCTTAGTAATATCTTCATCCCATCCTGGCATTTCTTCATAAACAGGTTTAACCCTATTCAACTGTTTAATCGTTGAAGGTAATGCTTTGATGATTTTACCATCTAATTCATAAGCTGTACAGATTTTTAATGTCTTTAACCCTGATAATACATCTAATAACATTAAACTAATTCCCGTCAATGAAGACATTCTTCTTGATTGATTAACAACAACAGCATCAAACCATCCAATTCTTCTTGCTCTTTTTGTTACTGTACCATATTCATGGCCACGTTCACGGATTTGATCAGCCAATTCACCTTCAATTTCTGTTGGGAAAGCCCCACTACCTACTCTTGTTGTATAAGCCTTAACAATTCCCACTGCTTCATTAATATATAATGGGCCAATTCCAGAGCCTTCAGCTACTCCATTAGCACCGGGATGTGAACTAGTAACAAATGGGTATGTACCATAGTCAATATCTAACATTGTCCCTTGAGCCCCTTCAAATAATACATTTTTACCAGTTTGAAAACATTCATCTAAAACAACACCAGTATCACAAACCATTGGTGCAATGATTTTAGCATATTCTTTATATTCTTCAAAGATTTCCTCGGCACTACATGTAAGTTCAGGATATTGCGCTTTTTTAGAAGCCAAAGCTTCTTCTAATCTTTCTTTAAATAATTCCTCATCAATGAATTCACCCATACGGATTCCCACCCGTTCATATTTGTCGACATATGTAGGTCCAATTCCTTTTTTAGTCGTTCCGATATTATTAGCTCCACGCCTAGTTTCTTGAATTTCATCGATTTCTAAATGATAAGGTAAGATAACATGAGCCCGATCACTAATCATGATCTTATCAGTGCTAATATTAGCATCATTTAAATATTTCATTTCTTCAAGTAAAGCTTTAGGATTAATTACCATTCCGTTACCTAAAATAACATCATTACCACTAAAAATCCCTGAAGGAATCAAACGTAAAGCAAACTTTTGACCATTAAATTCAATTGTATGCCCGGCATTATTACCACCTTGATATCTAGCAACGATATCTGCTTTTTGAGCCAGGTAATCAGTAATTTTACCTTTACCCTCATCGCCCCATTGACTTCCTACTACAACAACTCCAGCCATTAAATTCACACCTTTCTTATTTACTATTACATTATATACAATAAACTAACAAAATGCATCAATAAATATACATTAATATAATAGTTTGACTAGTTTACAGAATAATTATATTATAGTCTTAGCTATTAGTAAAATTAATATATTATAATTATGATATAAGGAGAACTTATATGTATATCAAACTAGAACAATACAAAATATTCAATGAAGCTGCTACGACCCTATCTTTTTCAATCGCAGCTAGAAATCTTTTTATTTCTCAATCTGCAGTTTCCCAAACAATCAGCAGTATTGAAAAAGAACTACAGACTCAATTATTTATTCGCAATTCTAAAGGTGTTAGTTTAACTAAAGAGGGTAAATTATTACATCAGCAAATAGACAAAGCTTTAGCATTGATTACCGGAGTAGAAAACCAGTTATCAAATTATCATGAATTAAAAGATGGTCAATTAATTATTGGAGCCGGTGATACTTTTAGTGAGTATTTTTTAACTAATTATATCGTTAAATTCAAACAACTATATCCTGGGGTTAAAATCAAAGTAATCAACCGAACCAGTCTAGAAACCCGTGAATTGTTGAAATCTGATCAAATAGATCTCGGTTTTTTAAATCTTCCCATCAAAGATGATTCTTTAGTAATTAAAGAATGCTTCCAAGTTCATGATATTTTTGTTTCTAAAAAGCCTGATAATCATATTTACACCTTCAATCAATTAGCTGATAAGCCCCTAATTCTTTTAGAAAAGTCATCAAATACCCGTAATCGTATCGATAATTACTTTGCTAATAAGGGACTATTATTAAAGCCAACAATTGAACTTGGAGCTCATAATTTATTGTTGGACTTTGCCAGAGCAGGACTAGGAATTTCTTGTGTCATTAAAGAATTCTCCCAAGAATTACTTGATCAAGGGATTCTTCATGAAATAAAAACATCACAACCATTGCCTAAACGCAGTATCGGTTATGCTTATCCAAAACGACGAACTCAATCTGTTGCTACAAACAAATTTATTGAACTAATTGCTAATGATCCAACTTTACATATCTAAAAACGTCACTGATTAATTTAGTGACATTTTTTATTTATCCTTTTAACCCTCTTGACTGACGTTCCATATCCTCAACAACGATATCATAGATTTCACCAAGTGATGCACAATATTCCAACACTTGCCACGGTTCGTTAGTATGGAAATGAATCTTGATCAACTCATCATCACCAACCGCTAACAAACAATCTCCTTTAAAATGTTCAGTAATGTAATCATTGATAACATCTTCATCGAGATTTTTACCTTCAATCAATAGTTGAGTATCATATCTAAATTCTAGCATCTTATTCTCCTAATTATAACCTGGTTGAGTTAAAAATTTATAAACTCGCTCAATAATTTTTGATTCTAACTTATTATATGATAAAGTTGGATCTTTTAATAAAGGTATTTCGAAAACATCTTTTCGTCCTTGATAATCAATCGTTACTTTAATAATTGATCCTAAAGGATGTTCACGGCAATCGATTAATAAATTCATTGTATCTTCAGTATGGTTGTGACCAAGATTAAAATCATCTCTAAGCGTAAAATTATCACATTCATAAATTGTCCAATAAGATGGCATTATATTTGCTAAGGCCTCTTTTAAATTCTTCTCTTTGATAATATAATCTTTTAAAATCTTTTCAATTTCTGTCTTAATTGGAGCAATTTTTTTATCAGCAGTTTCTTTATCGCTTGCTTTACAACCTAATCGAACCCGCACTGTTTCTTCTGAAGCATAAAGAGCAATACTAACTTCTTCTTGGTAATCAATTAAATCTGCTAAGACCTCATCAACCCGACTTTCCCCTATTCCCATGGTTAGAAAATCATATGTGTAAATAATATCCTGCTTAAATTGACTTAAATAATCTTTTAAAACATGATCAACAACATAAGTCATTTCTTTAGGCGGACCAGGCAAATTAACAATCATCTTTTCATCTTTCGACATTACACAGCCATTTGCTGTCCCTACTTCATTTTCTAAAATATAACAATCTTTAGGAAAAAAAGCTTGTTTAAAATTATTTTCCGGAATATCACCCCATCCCGTTACAAATCGACATTTTTCTTCTACCTTTTTAGCTTCTTCTTCATTATATAATAATTCTAAACCCAAATATTCTGCCGATAATTCTTTTGTTAAATCATCTTGGGTAGGTCCTAATCCCCCAGTCGTAATTACACAATTAGCACCACGTTTAAAAGCTACATCTAGACATTCTTTAAAACGATCATGATTATCACCAACTGTCGTTTGATAGTAAACATTAAACCCCAAGTCTTTACACATTTTTTGAATATAAGTTGCATTAGTATTAACAATTTCTCCTAATAACAATTCTGTCCCAACATTAATTATTTCAACATTCATGAAATTATCCTCCTTAATGATTAACTATATTATAGTTAATTTTAATCATTTTGCTAGTCTTTTAATCATTAAAATTATTTCTTGCATATTTTCCTTCTAGCACCTAAGACCAAAGGTCTAGTTGAATACCAAAATAAACTAACAAAAATGACTAAACAAGCAATAAAAGTTAATTATTAGCTGAATTATTCCTAAATCGAATTCAATATACATATCACTCACTCGTCAACTTCACTTCAATAGTAATAAAAAATTTCTATCAGCTGACTTAGCATCTCTAAATAATCGTATTTGGCAATAAACTGACTATCACAAAATGCTAAAATAAAATCTTTGATAATAGTGCTTTTGAATTCTAATAACCCCTTATCAATAATAGTTGCTATCCTCACTTTCGGACTATCCAAATATTACTTATAGCGATTTACACTCTATAAACGTTTCAGTCCTTCATCATTTCTGACTGCTATGACTTCATCTGATTTCTTGTGATAAATCTTTTTCTATCGATGGTATCATTACTGTTTTTAAAGTTTACTGGACTTCATCGTCCACAAGGCCTCCCGAGGTAAGGCATACATCTTTTTTATCTTCACAGGTTTTTGATTTACTGTCTTGGTTTTACGTTTACCTTTTGGACTTGGTTTGTTCTGCAACCTTGTCCACCATTCAGCCTCATCAAATTTCTTTTCGTAACCTCGAAGATTTTGCCACACCACTTCCTCCGCCCATAGCATCACTACTAACGGCTTGTGGTTCACTACTCTTGGCGGTAAATACCCGTGGTTGGACTTTCACCAGCTAGATGTATGCCATGCTCGACACACAGAAAAAGAAGTCATTGGTTTTACAATCAATAACTTCTTTTTTATATTTTAACTATTGAATCTTAGATAATCCAAGAACAATGATTCCTCCAAAAATAACTGCAATAATTGATGTCACAACTAAACTTAAATTATAACTTACATCAAAAGGAATCAATACTAATGATGAAGCAACGATCAATCCTAAAATCAAACTCAAGAATCCAGCTTTATGAGTTTTAGTGAAATATGAACATAATTTTGCACTAACAACTATTCCTACGGCAATACCAATTGCCATAAATCCTAGCGGCATAATAACATCCAGACTAAAACTAGTAACATTTGCTAGATAAGACTTAAATAGATAATATTCTCCTAAAATTAATAAAACCATACTACCGCTAACACCGGGCATAATCATAGTTGCTCCTGATACGGCACCAATAATTATCATTTTAACAAACAAACCAGCACTTAGAGCAGGAAAATCAGGATTAACAACTACTTTCCCTTCTCCAGGATTTAAAAATTCTAACCCAAAGATAATTGCTAAACCACAAATAAAAGGGATAATTACAAGTTTTTCACCTTTCATTTCCCCTTTTAAAAATAAAGGAATACTAAAAGCAATCAAACCAATAAACCAATAAATCGTCTGCGTTGGATAATATTCAAATAACACTTCCAATATTTTCGCAAATCCAATTATTCCAACTCCAGCGCCAACCAAAACCTGAAAAATAAAGATAATATCTTCTTTGCGATTAGGATTTTCTTTTTTAAAGATTCCACTAATAGCATCCATCATGCGATTAAAGATACCTAGAATTACCATCATGGTTCCACCACTAACGCCTGGAATAACGTTAGCAATACCAACAGCGATTCCGCCAATTATGTTTTTTATCATTGAAACTTCTCCTTTAAATACCTCATCATTATAATAAAATATCACCATTATCACAAGCAGTATTTTATTTCCCTTTTAAAATCAAGTGATAAATTGCTTCTTCACTCTCTAAATCATAATCTCCTAAATGGCTGTTAGGATAATGGTAAATTACTCCATTAGACTCATTTTTCCTTAAACAAACAATTAATTTTTCTTCCCCATATTGTCCAATAAATTTACAAAATGTTCTAATCCGTAACTTGTGTAAAATACTATCCTGACAAGGAAAATCAGGACATTGGCAACAACTATCATATCCTGACTTTGTGCAGCACTGATAATTTTTACAAAAATCCTTTTCTGGACACCCACCTTTTTTACAACCAACACAGCTTTCATTTTCACTACACAGCCCACAAACAAGACCACAATATCCTAATCCTAATTCATCCTTCATATTTAATCCCTAATCCTTATGATGCTTTCGTAAATATTCAATTTGTTCCATCCGTTTAATCACCTTTGCCTCTGTTCCTTGATTAGTAGGAAAATAATAACGATGATCCTTAATATTATCTGGTAAACACTGCATATTTGTAATTTTATCATCATAATCATGCGCATACTGATAACCTTTACCATAATTTAATTCTTTCATTAATTTAGTTGGCGCATTGCGAATTTGTAAAGGAACGGGATCAGCAATTGTATTCAAAGCGTCATGTTTTGCTCGTTCATATGCTTTATATAACGCATTAGATTTAGGTGCCAAGGCCATATAAGTTACACAATGAGCTAAATTAACATTACATTCTGGCATGCCATTATAATGGCATGCTTGATATGTTGCTACTGCAATTTCCAAAGCACGACTATCAGCCATTCCAATATCCTCTGAAGCAAATCGAATCAGCCTCCTTGCTACATATAGAGGATCTTCACCAGCTTCAATCATTCGTGACATCCAATAAATTGAAGCATCAATATCACTATTACGCATTGATTTATGCAAAGCACTAATAATATTATAATGTTCTTCACCTTTTTTATCATATAATAAAGATTTTTGATTGATACATTGTTCAATCGTTTCTTTATCCACTACGATTCGATCATGAGTAATTGCTCCATTTAAGACTGCCATCTCTAAAGTATTTAAAGCAACTCGAGCGTCACCGTTAGAAAAACCAGCAATCATGTATAATAAATCATCATCAATCATAACATTTTGATCTTTAAACCCTTTCGGACTTATCAGCGCATAATGCAATAAACCAAATAAATCATCGGTTGTTAGTGCTTTTAAAACAAAAACTTTACATCTTGATAATAAGGCAGAATTAATCTCAAATGAAGGATTTTCAGTAGTAGCCCCAATTAATATAATACTCCCCTGTTCAACATATGGTAAAAAAGCATCTTGTTGAGCTTTATTAAAGCGATGAATTTCATCTACAAAGACGATTGTTTTTTCGCCTAGATCCTGAACTTCCTGTGCTTGTTTCATAACTGCCCGTATATCTTTAATGCCGCTAGTCACCGCACTAAAATTAATAAACTTAGCTTTTGTTTGATTTGCAATAATGCGTGCTAAAGTTGTTTTCCCAACTCCCGGTGGTCCCCAAAAAACCATTGAGGGAACAACATCACTATTGATTAGCTGGTACAAAATCTTTCCCGGTCCAATTAAGTGCCTCTGTCCTACATATTCAGTCAAAGTTGTTGGTCTTAGGCGATTTGCCAGTGGTTCATTTGACATGTTTTTAAACATTGCTTGCTGCTTCATCATCATCACTTCCATTTCCTTATAATTATAACTAATTCCCGCTTTAAAAGCAAAAAAAGAAACAGTTGTTTAAACTGTTTCTATTCATCTGATCCCTCGAATTGAGAACGATACAATGAGGCATAGAAGCCATCTTTAGCCAATAATGAATCATGATTTCCAAGTTCTACAATGTCACCATCTTTCATTACAATAATTGTGTCAGCATCACGAATTGTTGATAAACGATGGGCAATGACAAAACTTGTTCTTCCCTCCATTAGCTTTTCCATTCCTTTTTGAATTAATACTTCTGTTCTTGTATCTACTGAAGAAGTTGCTTCATCAAGAATCAAAATTTTTGGATCTTTTAAGAAAGCACGTGCAATTGTTAAAAGTTGTTTTTGCCCTTGAGAAATGTTAGATGATTCCTCATTGATCATTGTTTCATATCCATTCTCTAATGTTTGTACAAAATGATCAACATAAGCGACTTTACAAGCCTCCTTGACTTCTTCATCACTTGCATCTAATTTTCCATACATTAGGTTTTCCTTAATTGTTCCATTAAACAACCAAGTATCTTGTAAAACCATTCCAAATAATGATCGTAAATCCTGACGTCCAAAATCACGAATATCTTTACCATCAATAAGAATCGAACCACTATTTAATTCATAGAATCGCATTAATAATTTTACGATCGTTGTTTTTCCAGCACCAGTCGGTCCTACAATTGCAACAGTTTGCCCCGCATGAACATGTAAACTAAAATCATTAATAATCGTTTGATCTTTTAAATATCCAAAATTAACATCAGCAAAGGTAACAGAACCTTCAACTTTAGCCACCTCATCAGCAGTAACTTTTGGTGTTTCTGGTTCTAATTCTTCTTCACCTAAAAATTCAAAAACACGTTCAGCCGCTGCTGCTGTACTTTGTAACATATTCATTGTCTGTGCTAATTGTGTTATTGGTTGATTAAATTGTCTTACATATTGAATAAAGGCCTGAATATCACCAATTGTGATACTACCACCACCAGCAAGAACACCACCTAATAAACATACCGCAACGTATCCAACATTTCCAACAAATCCTGTGATTGGCTGCATCAAACCCGAAAAGAATTGTGACTTCCAAGCACTTTCATATAAATTATCATTATACTCATTAAATTGTTCTACTGAAGCAGCTTCACCATTAAATGCTTTAACCACATTATGACCACCATACATTTCTTCAATATGACCATTGACATCACCTAAAGCAGCTTGTTGACGCGCAAAATATTTTTGTGAACGTTTCATTACTAAACCAATCAAAACCATAGATACTGGTAATACGCAAACTGCGATCAAAGTCATAACTGGTGAAATAGTCAACATCATGATAAAGATTCCAATTACCGTTACTGTCGACGTAATTACCTGTGACATACTTTGATTTAGTGATTGTGCGATTGTATCGATATCATTTGTTACTCGGCTTAAAATATCACCACTAGTATGTTTATCAAAATAACTTAATGGCATCCGATCCATCTTTTGAGAAATTGATGTTCTTAAATCATAAGCAACTCGTTGTGAAATAGTTGAAGTAATAAAACCTTGTATATAACTAAATAAAGCACTAATCAAATACAATCCAACTAAAATCAAAATAATTTGACCAATATAATCAAAATCAATTCCACCAGTACCAGCTACTTTAGCCATGATACCTTCACTTAATTTATCTGTTGCTTTAGCTAAAATCTTTGGTCCTACGATTGCAAAAACCGTTGATGCTGAAGCAAAAATCACAACTATAACTAAACGAAAATAATACGGTCTTAAATATTTAAATAATTTACCTAAAGTACCTTTAAAATCTTTAGCTTTTTCACCGCCACGCATTCCGTGCATACCACCAGGTCCGAATTTAGGACCATTTCTTTTTGGTTGATTACTCATGTCCTAATTCCTCCTTTGATAATTGTGAATATGCGATTTCTTGATAGACATCGCAATTTTTCATTAACTCTTCATGGGTTCCTTTTCCAACAATCTTACCTTCATCTAAAACAATGATTTGTTCAGCTCCCATAATTGAAGCAATACGTTGTCCGACAATCAATACTGTATTTTTAGTCTTCTTAACCATCTTATCTAATTCTTGACGTAATTTAGCATCTGTCTTGAAATCTAGAGCTGAAAAACTATCATCAAAAATAAAGATTTCTGGATTTTTAGCAATAGCTCGAGCAATTGCTAAACGTTGTTTTTGACCGCCAGATACATTTGTTCCACCTTGTGAAATTTCACTATCTAATCTTTCTTCTTTATTATCAATAAATTCTTTTGCCTGAGCTACCCGAATTACTTCTTCAAGTTCATCGTCTGTAGCCTCAGGTGCACCATAAGTTAAATTTGATCTAATGGTTCCTGAGAATAATAATCCTTTTTGAGGTACTAAACCAATTTTATCTCTTAAATCATGTTGATTAACATCACGAATATCAACACCATCAATCTTAATATTACCTTCAGTTACTTCATAAAAGCGAGGAATTAAATTGATTAACGTACTTTTACCGGATCCCGTTGAACCGATAAATGCTGTAGTTTCGCCAGGTTTTGCAGTAAAACTAATATTTTCTAATACTGCTTCATTAGCACCAGGATATTTAAATGTAACATTATTGAATTCAACTAAACCTTTTTTACTTTCAATAAAAGCTTTAGGTTCCTTAGGATCAACAATTTTAGGTTCCATTGAAATAACTTCATAAATACGATCTGCTGCTACACTAGCCCGTGGCAACATAATTGAAATCATTGCAATCATCAAAAATGACATAATAATTTGCATTGCATACTGCATAAAAGCCATCATTTGTCCGATTGCAATATTACCTAAATCAATTTGTTTTGCTCCATAATATACAATCAATAATGTTACTACATTAAAAATGAACATCATAATCGGCATTAATGAAGCCATTGTTCGATTGACAAACAAATTGACATTTGTTAGATCACCATTAGCCTTTTCAAATCTTTCTTCACTATGCTTTTCATTACCAAATGCCCTAATTACTAGCATACCTGAAAGATTTTCCCGCATTGTTAAATTTAAACGGTCAATTAATGATTGTACGATCTTAAACTTTGGCATCACAATTGCAAAAGTAACACCAATCAAACAAAAAATCACCAATAAAACTAAACCAATAATCCAAGTCATTGATGGTGTATTATTAAAAGCTTTGATCAAGGCCCCAATTCCCATCATTGGAGCAAAACATACTATTCGAATGAACATAATTACGACCATTTGTACTTGGGTAATATCATTCGTTGTTCTTGTAATCAGTGATGCAGTTGAAAACTTATTGAATTCTTCATTTGAAAAACTTTCAACTTTCTCAAAAACATCACGACGTAATAATCTCGAAACACCAGCCCCAACCTTACTAGCCAAGAACCCACAAGCAACAGCACATACAGTACCAGCTAAAGCAATTGCTAACATTTTTAACCCAGACCATAAAATATAGTCATTTTGAATCTTATCAGTATCACAACCTAGTCTAGAATATTCTGCTTTTACACCGTTACCGGCAGCAATTTTTAAAGTTGATTCACCCATCGTTTCCATCTGACTATCAATTTTACTAAACATTTTAGCTTTAGTTGTATTATCCATCATTGCTAAAGCATCGTAAGGTGTCATATTTGGCGGTAATTGCCCAAACTGTTCTTGATATTCTTTACTATTTTTATCCATTCCATCAATTGATGTTACCATCAACATTGGTTTAACTAAAATACTCTCTAAACGATCTAATTTTTTTTCACTCAGATCTTTTAATTTATAGATATTTTGACCTTTTGCTTTAGGAAACTTATCTAAAGTATCTTTATCAAGATTACTGGGCTCAACTAATTTATATGCATCCATAAATTGTTGCTGATCCTCTTCATCCATCAGTACTAATAAATGATTATATGTTTCTTCACTCAAAACATCACTTACTGCACTATCAAAGCCACCAGCCTGAATTCCTACCGAAACGATATCCGACATATAATCAGGTAATGCTAATTCTGATTGTGATTGTAAGAATAATAATCCTACACAAAGTAGAATTGGTGCCCAAAACTTTTTAAAATAATGTTTTAATTTTAGCATTATTCTTCTCCTTTACATTTTTCAATATTCTTTTTCATGATATTAATAACATCATTAATAACAGTTATCTGTTCCTTAGAAACCCCTTCAAACATAATCATTGTTTTTTCTTTCATAATTTTGATTGCCGCCTCAATAAATACCTCTCCAGTTTTTGTAATATTTAAAATATAATTACGTTTATCATTTTTATCTTGTGTTCTAGTTAAATAACCCAGTTTTTCAAGGCGCTGCAATCTCACTGATAAAGTCGCTTTAGTAATATTTAACTTCTTTGCTAAAGCATTTTGATTAATGTTTTGATGATTCTGCAACATAAATAATAACCTTGTTTGATCCGGTGATATATCAAACTTTTCTGTTTTTTCCATCATCATATAATGCATTGTTTTATTTAACCCTTGAAAATTATTAATTACTTCTTCAACATCATCAAAACTTATCTCTTCCATGATGTACCTCCTTTCATTAGTTAGATGACTAACTATTCCGTTAGTACACTAACCATTATAGTTAGTCTACTAACCATTGTCAACTATTTTATAATCAAGTAGCGAAAAATTTTAAATAATTTTCCTCTCTTACACCACTGTCCATACGGTTCCATATACGGCAGTTTAATTAAATTTCAATTTATATCTCAATAAATAATAATCCAAACAACTAACTAGTCTTTATGTGCTAGCCTTTCTTTTGCTACAGCACGCACAACACATGTTTTAGTTATCACGAATTAATAGCGTATGATATTTGTCTTGCTCTACCATGATTGACCCAAGTTTTCTAACACCATGACTAGGCTTTGGTATTTCAACCCTTTTAACAGGTTGTGGTTTGTAAAACCTTGTTTCGATTTGTCTTTTGATGTCTTTCTAGTTTTAATTAACATAATCTTTTATTTCATCATTGGCTACATTATCCACACGACTTGTACTTTTATAGACAAGTATCATATTTTTCTTAGATAAGACTTCCTCTAATAATTTAGACATAATTTGCATGCTCTTCTCCTTTTCACTTTCTAATGCCTAGATCCTAGTGTATATGTCCTTTGGCTCAAATACATTTCCGATGCACTATGCGATTCGTCGACAACTACGTTCACGAAGGACTTTCACCCTAAATGTATGACAAGTCGTCATACTTAAAAAGATGTCAAATTTGACATCTTAATCAACTAAATATTTTTCTAGTAATCTTACTACTTCAGCAATTAAATCATCACAAGTAGCACGATTAACTTTTTTATTTGTTTCCCGTAATCCTAGTAGTTCTCCACAAACCACTGATCCATGAAAATCTTCAAATTCTTTACACAAAGCTGCTACTTTTTCATTAACAAATTTTTTTTGTTTAACATCTGCTTCACCTTTACCATATTTAAGTCCTAAAGCCATAGCCCCACCAGTTAAAGTTCCGCAAATTTCTCTTGTCATCCCGACACCGCCACCAAAACCATAAGCAATAGTCATTGCCCTATCCATATCTAAATCAAATAAATCCACATATGCCCCAAGTACTGCCTGAGCGCAGTTATAACCTGAATGATGTAAAGCATATGCTTTTTTCACTCTTTCATCAATATTCATAATTTAGCCTCACTTTTATATAATTTAATTATAGTTTAGTGATAATTATAATCGATGTCAAGACATTAACAATTATGTATTCGTCTTGAATCTAACCCTTTAGAAAAAACTCACCATACAATAAATCATGATCAGAAAATGATGATTTTTTCAAACCACAATTCTTTAATTCAAAAAAATCTGCATAAAAAATATTATCAGGTGCTGCAAATTCGCAGAAAGTCTTGTATTTTTTATTCTCGTTGATACACTTTACCCCTTCCATTTTAAATTTATTGTTCATTTTAAATGAATTAAAATCACCAGCTAAGATGCTGTAACTGTTAAAATCAACATGCTTTTTTACATAATCCATTTGTTTAATACGATATTGATTATCCGCATAAGTTAAATGGGTATTATAAATATTAATTATCTGCTCATTAAAATAGAGCTTTGTTCTTGTAAGGATACGCGGTTCCCTTATTATGCTATTTGGTAATCGTTGAGCCATAACTTCTATTATAGAATATTTACTTAAGATTCCCAAACCATAGTAACCACTTAAAATCTACATGGTAGGATAAAAATAATAATAACAATATCCACTAGAATTTGCCATGATTTTTAGCATGTCAAAATTGCCTGAACGTAAAGAATTCTTATCTACCTCTTGCAAACAAATAATATCAAGTTTTAAATCAATAATATCCTTATTAAAACTTTTTAAATCATTTTTCCCATAATTTAAGGATTTTATATTATATGTTCCTATCCCCAAGGTATTAGTCTTTAAATTTTGAATCTTTTTTTGATCAACAAATTTATAACAATACTCATTAGTTAAGATGCTATAATAATAACGACCTGATATTATCATCAATAATATCTTAATTATTAATTTAAACTGTTTATTCATTTATTTACCTCAATTATTTACTAATTTATTATTGGATAAATTAGTAATTTTAATACAATCAAAATATTTATCTAACTTTCAAAATTCTAATCTGATTCAACTAAAAATAAAAAAGATATAGACAGTTAATTTGCCTATATCTATCTTATTTGCCCATTCCCAAATATTTTATATTTTGTTGATGTCATTTCCTGCAGTCCAATTGGGCCACGTGCATGTAATTTTTGAGTACTAATTCCAACTTCAGCGCCAAATCCAAATTCTCCACCATCAGTAAAACGAGTTGAAGCATTATGATAAACACAGGCAGAATCTAAAGAATCCATAAAATATCTAGCTGTATCTTCATTATCAGTAATAATACTTTCAGAATGTTTGGTTGAATAATCATAGATATGCTCAATCGCTTCATTGATATCATTCACAACTTTAATATTACAAATATAATCATCATATTCAGTAGCATAATTCTTGGTTGTTGCCTTATTGCCTTCTAGATATTTTAAAACTATTTCATCACCAAATATCTTAATTTTATCAAACCTTGGTTTTAATAACGTTAAAAATTCATTTGCAACACCTTGATGAACTAAAATAGTTTCAATCGCATTACAAACTGAAGGACGAGAAATTTTAGCATTAACTGCAACTTCAACAGCCATTTCTAAATCAGCTTCTTGATCAATGTATAGATGACAAATTCCTGCACCAGTTTCAATTACTGGGACAGTTGCATTATTTACAACATGTTGAATCAACCCTGCTCCCCCCCGAGGAACGACAACATCTATATAATTATTGGCTGTGATAACTTCAGTAACAACACTACGATCTGTTTTCTCAATCAAATTAACAACATTTTCAGGTAAAATATTTGTGATTGCCTCTTTGATTACCCTTACTAGAGCAATATTAGAATTAATCGCTTCTTTTCCGCCTTTTAGAATACAAACATTATTTGTCTTTATACAAATAGCAGCTATGTCAACTGTAACATTAGGGCGAGATTCATAAATAGTAGCTACTGTTCCAATGGGAATACGAACTTGTTTAATGATTAAGCCATTTGGACGTTTTATCTCACGAACAACTTCACCAATGCAATCATGTAATCCAGCTACTTTTAAAACATCATTAGCAATACTTTCAATACGTGACCTAGTTAATAAAAGTCGATCAACCATTGCCTCACTGATTCCGTTTTCCTTGGCGCAAGCAACATCCTTCTTATTTTCGGCCACGATATAATCAATATTAGAAATCAAATTTTTACTAATAGCTTCTAAAGCTTTTATTTTAGTATCTTTATCAATATTTTGCATCTTTCGACAAGCTAGTTTAGCCTGTTTTAATTGTTCTTCTATCATTAATTTTTCACTCCTTCTACTAATACCAGGTTATTTGCGTGAACTACTTCATCATAATCTTTATAATGTAAAACATCCTCGATTTCACTAGTGTTCAATCCTTTAATCAATCTTATCTCATCACTTGAGTAATTTACCATTCCACGTGCTAACAGATTATCATTACCATCAACAATATCAATAATCTGCGAAATTAAAAAATTTCCTCTTACCTCAATAATTCCCTTAGGCAACAAACTTGAGTGGCATGTAACTAATGCTTTTTTAGCACCTTCATCAACAACGATTGTTCCTTTTGGCATACTTCGATACATAATCCAATGTTGTCTAGAATTAAGGAGTCTTCCAGGTTTACCATCAAAATAAGTACCCACATCTTTTCCTTCAATCAGATCAATCAAAACGTTTGGTTGGTTACCATTAACAATAGCCATATCACAGCCAAAGTCATTACAAACTTTAGCTGCTCTAATCTTAGTAATCATTCCTCCAGTTCCAACCTTGCTTGAAGCATCTTTTGCCATGCTTTCAATTTCTTTAGTAATCCCATCGACATTACGAATCAATCTTGCATTCTTATTCGTATGTGGATTATCATCATATAATCCATCAATATCACTGACTAGTACAACCATATCTGCATTAACAGCCGGTACTACCAGTGATGCTAATGTATCATTATCACCAACTTTAATTTCTTCGACCGCTAAAGTATCATTTTCATTAATAATTGGAACTACGTCATATTCAATCAATGCCTGCATTGCATTGTTAAAATTCATCAACCGCTTACGATCATCAAAATCATCATGATTTAATAAAATTTGTGCACATTTTAAATTAAATAAGCTAAATAAATCTTCATATATTTGCATTAATGAAGCCTGTCCAATAGCTGCCAGAGCTTGCTTTTGAGGAATAGTTTGCGGGCGACATTCAAGATTCATTACATGAACTCCAGCATTAATAGCACCACTGCTGACTAATGTAATACTTATCCCTTTACGCTTAATATATGCTATTTGTTGAATTAAATTTAAAATTTTCTCTTTATTAATATTCCCTTCATCATCACATAATGATGATGAACCTATTTTAATAATTAGATTTTTAATATTGCTTAAATCTCGCATTCTAACTTCCCCCTGTAATTATTTTCTTAATTATACAAGGTTTATCTCATCTTCTCAACAAAAAAGTGTTTAAGCATAAATTACTCAAACACTTTATCTATCGATTTCAACTTCATAAATATATTTAAATTCACCATTGACCTTTAGCATAAATTTATTACAAGTATACTCGATTTCAAAAACGTGAATGCACTTGTTTGCTAATATAGCTGTTTCACCAGTTAGAGCAATTTTTAAAGTTCCATTTTTATTCTATATAACAATTTTTTCATAATCAATATTTTGACCAACTAAAATTAGATATTTTTTTATTGATTTTATAGACGGAAATCGTCTTATAACTTCTTGCAAGTGTTTATAGACCTACCGAAAATTCCTGTGTTTTCAATGGTTTTCCCATATCTCTATATATTCTGTCATATCTCCGCACAGCTTCGTTTTGTAAGCGCGGGCGTCAAAAAAGCGTCAAATACAAAAGCAAAAATCAAATGCAGAAGATGATTTTTTCCTACTCTCTATGTTACGCATTAGAGGCTCATTAAGCCTTGCACGAACGGCATTGCAGACACGAAAACTGATAGGGTAAGGTGTTTATATCTTTTCCCTGAAAAATATCATTTGACTGCGTAACATTCCAAAGCAAGCTGCTATCTGTTCTGATTATCCTTTTCCTTTCCATTCCTTTATGAAAAGTTCCGTAGCAAGCATAGGAAAGGGGTACCCTTTCCGTAAAATGCAAGCATTTTTTGTCGTTGATAAGTTAACCTCATTTGCCTTATTTTCTACCTTTATAACAAATCAGTATGAGGTCTTTGGCAATTTTAAGGGGAAAACCGCAACAACTTTTCTCTGTTTCATATCACGGACAAGGACATTGAAAACACTAAAAATTAATTAAAACAGGTATCTGCCGTCAAATAAATAAAATCCTGTATCAATCAGCAATACGATAGCAATGATTAATAATACGGCATAGATGGTATAGGTGATAGGCTTTATATTTTTCGCTTTCAGTTTATCAACCAATGCAACCAACTTGTCCAATAGATTTAGGCTGTTGGCGACATAGACAATTAGTGCCATAAACTGACTGACTACAAACCAAATCGTCATGAGCAGAGTTGCGGTCAGAAAGTTTCCCACTTCACCGCCCATAAGAATAACGGCATAATAAGTGGGGTCAGTAAAACAAGAGATTGCAAATACAAAGCCAGTACTTAGGTACTTAATCCAAGCCCCATTAACAGTTTTCTTCTCCTTTTTCTCATTTTTTTTGCTAATATCCAAAAATCTTCGTAGCACCCATATCAGAATAAAAACGGATACCATAAACTCCAGAACTGCCCAAAACGGGCTATTGTCCCCAGGCACTATACTTTTAAGAATATCTACTGCCGTAGCACCGAAAATAGCGGAAAGTATAGCGCCGATAAAAACGCTAAATCCCGCATAGGAGAGGAAGAACAGCGTAATATTCGACTTCTTTTCTTGCCGCAGTCCCATAGACAAAAGGTAAACTGCTGTAAATGGGTCAACACCTAAAATGCCCAACCCGATTGTACTGATTAATTTGTGTATCATCATTATTCCTCTTATAGATTTTCAATTTTACTGCGGAAAGATGTTAGATATTTTTCCACCAAACGCAATATCTCTTGATGTTCCTTTTCTGTCATTTCCTCAAAGACTTTGTTTTCCGCTTGTTCAATAGGCAATATTTTTTCCCTTACAAGTGCCTCGCCTTTTGCTGTCAAATAGATTTTTAATTCTCGTCCGACACCTGCTTGAAATTCAATCACTCCGTCTTGATTTAGTTTTTTTGCCGATGAATTGACGGTTTGCTTATTCAAGAGTGTGTACTTGTAAATTTCTGTCTGCGTACAGCCGTTTCCTAACACAAGAATTGCCTGCAAAATCGCATAAGCACTATCGGAAAGTCCTTGCATTAGGCAAATATCGTGATAAAGCTCATCAATCGCATTATTCAAACGGTCAAATTCTTGTAGAACGGGATGTTTTTCAAACTTCATATTTGCTCTCCTTTAAGTATGAAATCATACTCAATATTATAGTATGATTTCATACTCCTGTCAATGCCTTTCAGAAAACAAATAGCAGAACCAGCCGCCCTTGCTTGCGTGGCATCCAAGAGAGCAAAAGCAACAAGTGCTTTCGCTCTCGAACAGTATGATTTTTCTTATATCTGCCCGTATCGTTTCATATTGCCTTATTGAGTTAGGGCGGCAAAAAAGCGTCAAAGTGTTTTTTTGAGCATTTGAAACCGCGGTTGTATATACCGGAAAATCAAGCATTTATGCGGGTTCGGGGCGTTTTGTTTGTTGCACCGCTAAAAAAATAATACTATTTTTTATTATTTATTCAATCATTATCAATATGTGCATTTTCTCAAAAATAAAAATCAGTATATACTAAAACTTTTTTAGTATTGTTATTGTGATTCTTTAGCCACTTTTAATAGATTATCACTCTTAACCTCTAAATCATAATCAAAATTATAATTATCCAAATTAGCAGCAAAGATTTCTAACCCCATTTCAATCAAAAAATCATAATAATACATATCATCGTTGTATATTGAAGATAATTTGTGCTTTGATTAAATAATATATATGTTTTATTTTCACAAATTTATACATGTACTTTTAAAATTACCAGATCTCGATAATTAAAATGTAGAATTGCCAGCCATTGGCAACTATCATAAGTAATATTTTTCTTTTCTTGTGTTGAAACCAAATTCAACCATCTAATAACTCCTTATAACTCAATTCTAAAGCTTTTGCAAGTATTGGATATCGTGATAGCTCCCATTTGCTGATTATCTTGTCTGATACACATAATTTTTCTCCAAATTCTTTTTGTGTCAAACCTTTCTCTTTTCATAACTCCATCATGAAGGATCCACATTTTTCATTATCTATATTGCTCATATCTTTCACTCCTTGAGCCTATACTACTATTAAAATTCTGATTATTCAATCAACCATCGGTAGAGTTTATATTTATGACAAAATTACTTATATATAAAACTAATCAGAATATTTAGCTTTTATTTTCTGATTAATTTCCAATTTTCAAAAATATGATCTTTTTTTGTTACAGTGTTTCTAACAATTCCAATAATTTATCAGCATGCATAACTGCTTTTTCTTTCATTTCAGCCATTTTTTCAATATCATTTCTATTTTGATAAGATACTCCGCCTGTATAGACATATCCAAAGTAATCCAATCCACACAAATTACACATTGCCTTTATCGGCGGGAGGAAATCTTCAATAGGATATTTCTGTGCCCCTTCATAACTATACATAAATTCTGGAGCACCAGTCGTAAAAGAAGCAATCAATTTCTTTCCTTTCAATTTATCACCGGTTGAACCGTGGGAAAAGCCATGCTGAAATGTTTCTTCAAGCCAGCGACTTAGTAATGAAGGCATAGCATACCAGAAAATAGGAAATTGCAAAACAATTATATCTACATTTAAAAGTTTTTCTTGCTCTGCTTCAACATCAATTTGAAAATCTGAATAAAGTTTGTCTAAATAGACAAATTCAGCCTGTGGTAATTTATTTTCAAGCCTTTCTAATATTGCCTTATTTGCAACAGAATTATTTAAGTCTGTGTGTCCAGATACTACTAATATATTTTGCATAAGTCATTACTCCTTTTATTTCATTTTTTTAACCCAATCAGATAATTCATCTGCACTAACATTTTCGTCAAATCTTTGCCCTTTCATCAAACGAGCACCCTTGCATGAATTTTCTAAATAATCGTTTGTTTTTCCCATTCCGCTCATTCCAGATGTCGCAAATGGAATAATTGTTTTATCCCTTAAATCGTATTGTTCAAGAAAAGTATTGATGATTGTAGGAGCAATATACCACCAGATAGGAAATCCTAAATAGATTATGTCATATTCTCCCATATCACTTATTTTTTCTTTAACGGCTGGTCTGAACGATTTATCGTTCATTTCTACTGATGAACGGCTTTTAGGATTTGTCCAATTCAAATCAGCACTTGTGTAAGGTTGTTCTGGTACGATTTCAAACAAATTCCCCTGCACAACTTCATTTAATCTTTCTGCTACTTTTTTGGTTACACCACTTGCACTAAAATACGCTACTAAAGATTTACTCATTTTTACACTACTCCTTTTCATATTCTATTTGTGTTAATATAAAATTATCTGTTCTGAAAAAGTCTGGTGCTGTTGCACTTACCTTTTGATGAGCAACACTTTGAATAACTTTGTCAAAATCTTGTTTACTTTCTACATCAATCGTCATAGTAACAACATCACTTAGACCAATCCACCCTTTACTTTTTTCTACGATAATTTCTTTGATTTCCGGAAGTTCATTTTTCATGCTTCTCATCAATTCCATTTCTTTTTGGATTTCACTGTCAGTTACTCCCTCTTTGATTGTTGCAATAAAAATATGTCTTATCATTTTTCATCTCTCCTTTTTATTTCTGCCCGACATGAAACATTTTGAAAAATTTATCAATATCCTCTGCATTTTCGTGGTTCATAAATACATTTTCACCCAAGTCCAATTCTTCAATTTTTTTCATTTCTTCATCTGATAGTGAAAAATCAAATATATTAAAGTTTTCTTCCATTCTATTTTTATGAGTCGACTTAGGAATAGCGATTATTCCATTCTGAATTAGAAAACGTAATGCTACTTGCCCGATTGTTTTATTATGCTGTTTTGCAATTTTCATTAAAACTTCATTCTCAAAAATACCTTGACTACCTCTGGCAAATGGTGCCCATGCTTCCAATTTTGTTCCATATCTCTCTAAAAACTTTTTATCATTTTTATGCTGTTGGAAAACATGAGTTTCTAATTGATTTACCATAGGCTTAATTTCACTGAAAGTTGCTAAATCCATAAATCTGTCGAGGTAAAAATTAGACACTCCTATTGCCCTTACTTTTCCTAATTTATATGCTTCCTCTAAGGCTTTCCATGTTCCGTAATAGTCATTGAACGCCTGATGAATAAGAACTAAATCAATGTATTCTATCTGTAATTTTTTCAAAGACTCATGAAGCGAAGCCTTTGCCTTTTCATATCCAGCATTTTCAATCCAAATCTTTGTTGTAATAAATAATTCTTCTCTAGGTACACCACATTTTATGATTGCATTACCAACACCTTCTTCATTGTAATATGCTTGTGCTGTATCAATCAGTCTATATCCAGTTTTAATTGCTTCCAAAACGCAACGCTCTGTTTCCTCATTGCTCATTGTGAATGTTCCATATCCAAGTGCAGGCATTTTTACGCCATTGCTTAAAGTGATAAACTCCATTTTTTTCAACTCCTTTTCATTTACGCATTCTGTAATTCATGCCGTAAAAAATCTATTTCCTGTAATTGATTTTCTTTTACATGAATTTCTTCAAGAATTTTTCTACGTTTTTCGCTTACTATCTGTATTCGTTTTTCTTTTGTTGAAGTGCCTAAATGTGAAAGTCTAATATATAATTCAATTTCTGCATTTGTGAACCCCAAATCATTAAGGATTGTATTGTATTTTTCACCCCTCATGTAAAGGTTCAATTTTCCACCCCTTTCAAAGAAAATAGGTGCACCAAGATAGCGGGTTATCTTGTTACACCTATATTTTAAAGTTCATTTATTGATATGTCTAATGCTTATGTTGGATTAACAGAAATACAAATATTGAATTTCTATTTTAATTATGTTTATAGCGGTCTTTTATAAAACTGATAAAGGTATTTGTTGCCTTAGAATATGATTGACGGTCTTTCCATGCAAGTACAGAAGTTAATTCAAGTTTAGGTTCAAAAGGAATAAACTTCATGTCATCATAATAATTATCTAACTTCACACAGATAACTGCTCCTTTTTTCTCTTTGGCAACAATTACAGCATTATACAATAGATTATAATTTGCACATGATTCCATTTCTTTCGCAAAATCCCCTGACCAACTTGCCAACTCATGATGAACTGGCGTATCAAGGTGTATTGTTATAACCTTTGTGCCTACTAATTCACCAGGGTAGATTACCTGTTTCTTAGAAAGGGGATTATCTTTATGAATGAGAACGCCCCATTGTTCCTTTGTCCTCATACGGATAAAATCATACTTTACGACATTCACTGGTTCTAATAACAAGCCCAAGTCTAAAGTACCTTGTTCCATACGTTCCTTAATATTTTCGTTGTTTCCGCTATATAACTCAAATTGTACGAAAGGGTATATGTTTTGAAAATCAGTGATAAGTTTTGCGATTTCTTGTGCACTTCTCATTTCTCCACAGCCAATTGCAATGTTTCCTGATAATACATCAGTATCTTGTTTTAATTCCGCCTGTGCCTTATCTGCCAAATTCACGATTTCCTGTGCTCTACGGCGAAATAATAAGCCGTCATTTGTTAAGTATATACTATGATTACTCCTTTGAAACAATTTGACACCCAATTCTTCCTCTAGCTGCATAAGCTGCCTTGAAAGCGTAGGCTGTGTGATATGAAGAAGTTGTGAAGCTCTTGTTATATTTTCTTCTCTTGCAACCATTAAAAAATAATTTAAAACTCTAATATCCATTTCCCCACCTGCTTTTTGTTTCATTATAGAATAATAAAAATACATTTACAACATTTCTCTTATACCTATATTCATTTGCAAGCAGGTAAATACAGGTTATTCCTTAATATCCTTTTGTTTAGGAAACTCCACATTCCCATTTTGAAATTATTTTATCACTAATCCTCAATTAATCAGTCAGTTGTTTTGAGATGATTTTTCTCTGTCATCATAAATATACTATTTCTCCAATATTTTCATTTTATACCACATGATTATAATTTTAACTCATTCTATAAAATAATAAACACTTCATAGCATACTAATAAAATAAAAAGTTAGCAGTTTGTCATGATCTTAATTATTTCTTTATCTGTTTCTTTCATTCCTTCTTTACCAAGACGAGCAACATTACGAATCGTATTCTCTACACCTTTAACAACGATTCCATCACCGTCTTTGAATTCTTGACCATCTAAATACATCTTATATCCAAGAATACCAGCATCCACACTAGCTGCAATTTTTGCCGCACAAGAAGATTTTGCACCATCACAAATAATTCCTGAAGTTATTGCTAGTGAATTTACAATTGTGTGAGCAATGCATTCATAATCAGCACCATATAAATAAGCAATTCCACATCCAGCTGCACATCCGGCACTAACAGCCCCACAATAAGCAGATAAACGACCAATTCCAGTTTTTTGATGAATCGTAATCAAATTTCCTAGTACTAAAGCACGGTATAACTTCTCATCATTAACATTTAGCTCTTTTGCATATTCAATGATTGGTAAAGAAACGGTCATTCCTTGATTGCCGCTTCCAGAGTTAATAACAACTGGCAATTCACACCCTGACATTCGTGCATCACTTCCTGCAGCGGCAAATGCCTTTGCACGAGTAATAATATCCTGTCCTGAATTTAATAAAACACTACCAATATTGGCGCCATAATTATTAGTTAATCCTTCTTTTGCAATGGCACTATTATAAGCAATTTGTCTTGAAATAATCTCTTTGACATCATTTAGATCAACAATATTGGCAAATTCCAAAATATCCTTAACGTTTAGGCTACAACGATCAATTACCATTTCATTATTACAAATTTTATTTTCTTTAGAGAATAAAACTCTATGATTTTTTTCAATTGATATAATATTAGTGTGTTGATCAACAATTCTGACCATGGCATAATTATCATCATCAAATAAAGTAATTTTAATATCTAAGATATGCTCCGTTTCTAATGGTCTTACTATAATACAATTATGCTCTAAATAATCTTTTATTTCCTTGATTTGATCTTTTTTTACATCAGCAATTACTTCCAATACCTTGTTCGCATTGCCAGCAATTATCCCTGCTGCTACTGCTGCTTCAATCCCTTTTAATCCGTTTGTATTAGGTACAATTACACTCTTAACATTTTTTATAATATTACCACTTATTTCAACTAGACAGCGTGTTGGAGTAGTTCCTAAAATATCACGGGCCTTACTAGCACAATAAGAAAGAGCAATTGGTTCTGTACACCCCATCGCCGGTACTAATTCCTCTTTTAAGATTTGTACATATGTCTGATATTTTATTTCATCAAGTGCCATTTTTATGCCTCCTTCTATTGTAATTATAATCTTATCGTCTTTTTTTACTTTTTACAATAAACGTTTATAAAAATTACTCGATTTTATAGTTGTATACATGTATTTATACATGTTACAATGTAGAAAATAATTAAAAGGAGATTAATAATTACAATGAACTTAATTATACCTGAAAACTACGATCCAGTTTTGGATCTTCGTCAAACCCAGGAAGCAATTAAATATATTCGTGATACTTTCCAAAAAGAGATTGGACGCGCTCTACATTTATCAAGAATATCTGCTCCGCTATTCGTTCAAAAAAGTAGTGGTTTAAATGATAACTTAAATGGTTTCGAATCACCTGTCTCATTTACTATTAATGAAATACCTGGAGAACAAATTGAAGTAGTTCATTCACTAGCTAAATGGAAAAGAATGGCACTTAAAAAATACGGTTTTAAAATGCATGAAGGTTTATATACAAATATGAACGCCATTAGAAAAGATGAAGAAGTTGATAATTTACATTCTTATTACGTAGATCAATGGGATTGGGAAAAAGTGATCGCTAAAGAAGAACGTACTGAAGAAACTTTAAAACGTCATGTTAAAAAGATTTTTAAAGTAATCAAACATATGGAACATGAGGTATGGTATAAATATCCACATGCTGTAAACCGCCTTCCTGATAAAATTCATTTCTTTACATCTCAAGAATTAGAAGATCGTTACCCCGATTTAACTCCTAACGAAAGAGAAACAGCGATTTGTAAAGAATTAGGATGTGTTTTTGTAATGGGCGTAGGCTGTAAATTAAAAAGTGGAATTAAACATGATGGTCGGGCTCCTGACTATGATGATTGGAATTTAAATGGGGATATTTTATTCTGGTTTGAACCATTACAATGTGCATTAGAAATTTCTTCAATGGGAATTAGAGTCGATGAAGATACACTTGTAAAACAATTAGAAGCTGAAAATTGTTTAGATCGTCTTAAACTCCCTTATCATAGTCAAATCGTTAACAAAGAATTACCATACACAATTGGTGGTGGAATCGGGCAATCAAGACTATGTATGTTATTATTGAAAAAAGTTCATGTTGGAGAAGTTCAGGCAAGTATTTGGCCACAAGAAATGATTGATGAATGTACTAAACACAATATTAATTTACTATAAAAAACATTGGAAGATACTCCAATGTTTTTTAATTATGACGATAATAGTCACATAGGTATTCTTTTGCAGCAGCTTTACCAATTGATTTATCTACATCATTTCCAGTTAAATATATAATTGCATCATGCCATTCTTTCATACTATAATCATCAACATTTAAAGACAGAATTGCAGAATACAATACATCTTTACCAACATACCTTAAATCAGAAATAATCATACAATTTGTAATATTTCTTAATTGACCTAATAACTCTTCTTTTTCCACTTCTGTACCCCTCAATATCTTATTAAATATATATTATTTACCACATAACACGTATTATGTGGTATTTGATTAACAAGAACTATTCTTCTGAATATCATTTTACATCATTAAGTTAATTTTAACAAGGAATTTGAAATATTATTAACAGCATTTTTATGGGAATCTCGGACAATTATTTTCTTTTTTTCTAAAATATATATTTTTTAATATTTTTAAAAATTTATTCACACTTAAAAGAACCTCAAATTTTTAATTTTTTAAGGTTGTTTTTGCAGTGTTTATTTTTTATAGTAGTTTACCACATAATACGTGTTATGTGGTATTTGATTTTTATTTTAATTATTTTTTCGGTTAGAAAATACTAGATCCATCTGATCAAAATATCTTTTAAATTCACGACCACTTGACATTGTATAAATACGAGTAGTGTCCATACTTGAATGTCCTAATAAATCTGCTAAACGTGCAATATCTTTTTTTAAATTATAGTAAGTAACCGCAAAAAGATGACGTAAATTATGAGGATAAACTTTACTGCGCTCAACCTTAGCATCATCACACAAATCTTTCATCGCTTTCCAAATATTACTGCGATCTAACGGTCTTCCGCTTCTGGTTACAAATATTGCCCCATTTTCAATTTTATTTTTATGACAATATTTTAATAAGATTCTTTTTAGATCATCACTAAAAAAAATTTCTCTTACTTTTCCTTTATTATATATTTGCGCATACCCATCCTTAAGTGCTTGGACTGTAATGTATCGATGTTCACTAACACGTATTCCAGTTGAGCAAATTGCTTGCAGTAAAACATATAGACGCTCGTTTTTTTGCTTTCGAGCAGCATTAACTAATCGTTTATATTCATCTTTTGATAGTTCTTTGCTTTCTTCTAAAAAAACTCTTTTTTGAATTTTTAGTTCTTTGATTTTACATTCTAGCCAACCATTATATTCAAAAAACTGATTTAATGCTGCAAGCATACTATTTATGCTAGTAGGCTTATATGATTTCATTAATTCTTCTTTATATAATTTAACTAATTCCTTAGTAACTTCCTTTTTATCCGCATATTGATAAAATTTTTCAATATCCCGTATATATTTAGTTATTGTTGCTAAACTTTTTTCTTCATCAATTAGATGATTTTTGTAATTAACGATTAATTTTTGATTTATTTCTCTTTTATTCATCTATAATAATCTCCTTAATCTCAATAATCTAATATAAAATAATAACATATACATCTCATATTATTAAATAAATCATATATATTATTGGATTTTTTACGAAAAATAAACAAACAAAAAGAAGAAGTAATTTATCTTTACATCTTCTTTATTCAAACATCTTTTTTTTACTTATATACCAGTCAACTACCTCTAATACACCATGTTCCTCATTAGAGGAAATTGTGTAATCCGCAATTTTCTTAATTGCTTCTTTTGCATTTGCCATGGCAAAACCATATGTAGCCTGCTCAAGCATCTCTAAATCATTACCACTATCCCCAAATGCCATTGTTTCGGCATCACTAATTTTCCAACGTTCCATTAACAGGTTAATTCCATGTGCTTTATTAATCCCAGGGATAATCAAATCAATTCCAAAATGTCCACAATCAACTGGTGTCATAATATGTCCGATCTTCTCTTTCAATTCTGTTAAAATTGTTTCAAAATTATCTTTTGAACAATGCAGATATATCTTAAAAATAGTATCATCAAAATCATCAAAGTTATCTACTTTAGCAAGACGATGATAGTAAAAGTTCATTGTATTATAAAAATCTTCATCTATGTATTTACTAATATAAGCACTTTTTCGACCACAGACAATTTTTTCTACTTCAGGATATTGATTAACTACCTTTAAAACTGTCTGAATATCCTCTTTTGCAAGTTTTGCAACAAAAACATCTTTTCCTTGATCAACGATATAAGCTCCGTTTTCAGCAATGAAAGCTAACTCGTTATGAATATCTGGAAAAAAAGATCTTAGTTGATAATATTGATTTCCACTAGCAACTACAAAATGAATTCCCTTTTCCTTCATAAATTCGTATTGCCTCGTAAATCGTTCTTGATCATATTCATTATTATTTGTTAAAAAAGTTCCATCCATATCTACTGCTATTAATTTTACATTCATATTTACATCCTTTCCATCTTTCGTTATAACGTGACGTATCTTTATATAACTTAGTATATATTGTTTATAAAAAGATTGTAGATTATTTCATAAAATGAAAAAATGACTGGAAACCAGTCATTTTCTACTATTTATTTAATTCGATTTTAGCAAGTTCTTTAGCTAAACCAATATAAGAAGCCGGTGTCATATCAACTAAAGTTTGACGATCTTGATCTGATAAGATATCCAGACTTTCAGCAAATTTTAGAATATCCTCTTTAGAAATACTTTTACCTCTTGTTAAAGCTTTTAAAGTATCATAAGCATCAGGTACTCCATACTTTCTTAACATTGTTTGAATTGGTTCTGCTAATACTTCCCATTTTTCATTTAAGTCACTAGCTAGTTTGTCTTTATTAACTACACACTTAGCCAACCCATTCATCGTTTCATTGATGGCTTGTAAAGAATAACCAAATGCTAAACCTAAATTTCTTTGGCTTGAAGAGTCTGATAAGTCTCTTTGCATTCTTGACTTAGGAAGTTTATTAGATAAAGCAATACAGATATTATTAGACATATCAATATTAGCTTCACTGTTTTCAAAGCGAATAGGATTTACTTTATGTGGCATAGTACTGCTTCCAACTTCACCTTTAACTGGAATTTGTTTAAAGTATTCCATTGAAATATACAGCCACATATCAACATCAAAATCGACTAATACATTATTGAAATGACGAATACCATCCAAAATATGACAAGTATAATCATGACTTTCAATTTGAGTAGTCAATGGGTTAAATGTTAAACCTAAGTACTCTTCAACAAATTTTTTTGCTAAAACTTGCCAATCTTCATTAGGGAAAGCCGTTAAAATAGCACTATAGTTACCTGTTGCACCATTGAACTTAGCTTTGATTTTAACTGCTTCAACATTTTCAATACTAGACAAAAAACGATAAGCATAAACTTTAAATTCTTTACCAATTGTTGTTGGTGTTGCAGGTTGTCCATGAGTATGCGCCAACATAGCATCATTACTATGTTCTTCAGCCCATTTATCAATGATAGCAGCAAATTCTTTAGCTTTTGGTAACCATACATCTTTTAATCCATATTTTAGCATGCAAGCATATGAAGTATTATTAATATCTTCAGATGTACAACCAATGTGAACAAAGCTTTGTAAATATCCAAATCCTAAAGCATCAACTTTTTCATCAATAAAATACTCCACTGCTTTAACATCATGGCGTGTTGTATTTTCAATTTCTTTAATTCGAGCAAAAGAGTCGTAATTAAACTCACTTGAAATAGTAGTAAGTTTATCCATATCTTGTAAATCAAATTTAGCTAAAACGTCACTTTCAACATTTTCAATTAAGAACTTTAGCCATTGAATCTCAACGAAAACTCTATATTTAACTAATGCATATTCAGAGAAATATTCTCCTAAAGCATCTTTAACACCTGAATAGCGACCATCTAATGGACACAGGGTTAGACATTCAAATTCTTGTTTTTCCATTCTATTTTCCACCTTTAAAATAATCTACACCAGCTTCAAATAATTTTTGGTCCATTTCACCATAAACATTTTTAAAGCGGTTTTCACCTTGACGCTCACTATGTCCCATCTTACCAATAACACGTCCATCTAGAGAAACAATTCCTTCAATCGCATACATTGAACCATTAGGGTTGTATGGTGTTTGCATTGTTACCTTACGATTAGGATCAACATATTGTGAGAACACTTGTCCATTTTCAAACAATTCTTCAATCACTTCCTCAGGAGCTACAAAACGCCCTTCTCCATGACTTACTGGAATTGTATGAATATCATCAACATTGACATATTTTAACCATGGTGATTTAACACTTCCAATACGCGTATCAACCATCTGAGAAACATGGCGACCAATTGTATTGAATGTTAATGTTGGATCATCTTTAGACATTTCTTGAATTTTACCATATGGTAATAATCCTAATTTAACTAATGCTTGGAATCCATTACAAATTCCGATCATTAAACCATCACGATTATCTAATAAATCCGTAATTGCTGCTTTTAAACGTGGATTCTTCAATACTGTGGCAATAAATTTACCAGAACCTTCAGGTTCATCGCCAGCACTAAAACCACCTGGTAACATTACAATATTAGCTTGTTTAATGGCAACTTCTAATTCATCAATTGAATCTTTAAGCATTTGTTCAGTCTTATTTCTAATTAAAACTAATTGAACTTTAGCTCCCGCTTTTTCAAAAGCACGTTTTGAATCATATTCGCAGTTAGTTCCTGGGAATACTGGAATAACAACTAGAGGTGTTTCTACTGTTACTTTTGGTTTAAGATCTGATCTTGTTTTACAAGCTGCCACTTTGATTTTACTAGTAGGTGCTTTTTCTCTTGTTGGATATACTTTTTCTAGAGGCGCTTTATTAATTGCATAAGCTTCATCTAATGAAATTGTTTCACCACCATAAGATAATAATTCACTATCATTAGTAGTTCCAACAATACGATAATTATCAAAGATACTTAAATCTTTTTCAGATTTAACCTCAATAATAATATTACCATAATCACGCACTATGTAGCTTTCAAGACTATTTTCATTATTAAAAGCTACTCCAACACCATTACCAAAAGCCATTTTACTAACGGCTTCAATAACACCACCATCTTTAACAGTATAAGCACTATAGATTTTCTTATCTTTCATTAATTCCATAATCGCATCGTATTGTTTTTGAAGATGATTAAAATCAAATATATGATATTGATCTTTATTAATAATAATTTCAGCTAAAACATGACCAGTTTCTTTAATTTCAGGTGTCATGATATCATTAACATCTCCACTTGTAATAGCAAAAGAAACTAGAGTTGGTGGTACATGTAAATCTTCAAAAGATCCTGACATACTGTCTTTTCCACCAATTGAAGCTAATTTTAACGCACTTTGAACACGGTATGCCCCTAATAAAGCAGCCGTTGGTTTTCCCCAAGTAATTGGGTTGTCTAGAAGTTTCTCAAAGTATTCTTGGAATGAAAATCTAATTGTATGATAATTTCCACCCATAGCCACAATCTTCGCTATCGATTCAACAATTGCATACATTGCTCCGTGATATGGTGACCATTTTGAAATCAATGGATTATAACCATAAGTCATAACTGAAGCTGTTGTTGTCTCTTTTCCTAACACTGGAATCAATGCTGCCATTCCTTCAGTTTCAGTATGATATTTAATTCCACCAAATGGTGATAATACTGTTCCATTACCAATTGAAGAGTCAAATCTTTCAATTAACCCTTTTTGTGAAGCAACACTTAATTTTGATAAAGTTTCTTTCACAGTTTCAACAAAACTAGTTTGTGACTGTTTATCAAAAGGTGTCTTTTCAAAATCTGGTAAAGTGATCTTAACATCTTGATAACGTTTAGCGCCTGCAGCATCAAGAAAATCACGAGAAATATTAACAATATCTTCACCCATATGTTTCATTACTAATCTGTTTTGATCAGTAACCACTGCAACTTGAACTACTTCTAGGTTTTCTTTAGCACACTCAGCTTTAATGAAATCCGCATCTTTTTCATCAATTACAATAGCCATTCGTTCTTGTGATTCAGAAATAGCTAACTCTGTTCCTGTTAACCCTTCATATTTTTTCAAGACTGCATCTAAATCGATTACTAATCCTGGAGCTAATTCACCAACGGCAACACAAACACCACCAGCTCCAAAGTCATTACAACGAACCACTTTTTCACTAACTTCTTTATTTCTAAATAAACGTTGAATTTTTCTTTCTTCAACCGGGTTTCCTTTTTGAACTTCAGCCCCAGCTGTTTCAATTGATTTAACATCGTGAGATTTAGAAGAACCTGTCGCTCCTCCAATACCATCACGTCCAGTACGACCACCAATCAATAAAACTATATGATCTTTTAAAGGTTCTAGACGTTTTACTTGTTCTTTTGGTGCCGCTGCAACAACTGCTCCTAATTCCATTCTTTTAGCTACATATCCGTCATCATAAATTTCATGAACATAACCTGTAGTTAACCCAATTTGGTTACCATAAGAAGAAAAACCATGGGCAGATTCTTGACACAATTTACGTTGAGGTAACTTACCAGCCATTGTTTCTGCTAATGATTTACGAGGATCTCCAGCCCCTGTAATCCGCATACTTTGATATACATAAGCGCGACCAGATAACGGATCCCGGATTGCTCCACCTAAACAAGTAGCAGCTCCACCAAATGGCTCAATTTCAGTTGGATGGTTATGTGTTTCATTTTTAAACATTAATAACCATTGCTCATCACCATCAGTTGTATGTACCGTAATCTCAACTGAGCAGGCATTAATTTCTTCAGATACTTCCAAATCATCTAAATAACCAGTTTTACGTAACTCTTTCATTGAGATTGTGGCTAAATCCATCAATGTTAAAGGTCGTTTTGTATCAATACCATAAACTAAATGACGACTAGTTTTATAATCCTCAATATCCTTTTCTAAGATCTCTTTAAAAGCTCCATTTTCAATATCTAAATTTGTAATAACTGTTGCAAATGTTGTATGCCGGCAGTGATCAGACCAATAAGTATCTAATACTTTTAATTCAGCTTCAGTAGGATCTCTTTTTTCTTCATTTTTAAAATAATCTTGAGTTACTTTTAAATCTTCATAGTTCATAGCCATACCATTGTCAGTTAAGAACTTTTCAAGACCGGTTTTATCTAATTCATTAAACCCATTAATTGTAGGCACCGGTTTAATTTCTGGAGCAACATCATTTAAATCAGCTGGTTTTTCTAAACTAGCAAGACGCTGATCAACAGGATTAATCAAGAAGCTTTGAATCTTCGTCAAAATTTCATCTTTATCGCCTTTAAAAGTAATGGCAAATACCCGTGCACATTTAACTTTAGCACTACTATTCCCTGTTAAAATAGCAAAGCATTGTTCACATGAATCTGCTCTTTGATCATATTGACCAGGTAAAAATTCGATTGCAAAAACTACTTCTTGATTATTAGTAGGAAATTCTTCTTGATAAACATCGTCGACCATTGGTTCAGCCAAGATAGTGTTGATTCCTTGTTTTAAAATGCCATCACTAACTCCTTGAACATCATAACGGTTGATAATTCTTAAGGTATCAATTTCTAACCCTAATTGTTCAATTAAATTATGTTTAATTTCGTTTGCTTCTGTTGCATACGCTGTTCTTTTTTCAACGTAAATACGCTTTACATCACTCATTTTCATCCCCCTATCTAAGTCCGATATCACTTCGGTAATATTTGCCTTCAAAATCAATCTTTTTTGCTACCGCATAAACTTTTTCACGAACCTCATCTAATGAAACTCCTGTAGCACAAATATTTAAGACCCGACCACCATTAGTAACTAATTTTCCATCTTTGATTGCTGTCCCCGCATGGAAAACAACACAGTCATCGCAGTCATCAATATTCTCTATTTCAATTCCTTTTTGATAATTACCTGGATATCCTCCACTTGAAAGAACTAAACAAGCAACGTGTTGATCATTCCATTTAACTTCAACATCTTTTAAAGTTTTTGTAGCACAACCAACCATGATATCATATAGATCACTATCTAAGCGAAGCATAATTGATTGTGTTTCAGGATCACCAAAACGAACATTAAATTCTAATACTTTCGCTTTACCATCTTCAATCATTAAACCAATAAATACAACACCGCGATAGTCCATATTATCATCTTTTAATCCTTGCATAAAAGGATCAAGAATATCTCTTTTAATTACCTCATCCATACCTTCTGGCATAAATGGATTTGGTGAAACAGTTCCCATACCACCAGTATTAGGACCCTTATTCCCATCAAAAATTTGTTTATGATCTTTAGCACTTACCATTGGAACAATTGTTTCTCCATCTGTAAAACAAAGAAGTGAACATTCAAATCCGGTTAAAAATTCTTCTAAAACAACTTTACTTCCTGCTCCATCAAGACTTCCGTCAATCATCATTTCTTTTAAAGTTACAGTAGCATCTTCATGGTTGTCAACAATAACGACTCCTTTTCCTGCTGCTAAACCATCAGCCTTAATAACTAACGGATAATCAAATTCGCTAATTGCTTTAACGGCTTCATCATAACTATTAACTTCTTTATATTTAGCAGTTGGAATACTGTGTCTAATCATAAAGTCTTTTGAAAAAGCTTTACTACCTTCCAATGTAGCTGCATGTTTAGTTGGTCCAAAAGCCATTAACCCGGCTGCCTCTAAATCATTTGCTAGACCATTACAAAGTGGTACCTCTGGTCCTATAACAGTTAAATCAATTTGATGTTCTTTAGCAAAATTAACGATCATTTCATTATCTTCAACCTTACCATCAATACACTCACCAATTTTAGCAATTCCCGGATTCCCTGGAATCGCATAGATTTTATCTACCTTACTGCTTTGATTCAATTTATACGCAATGGCGTGTTCACGACCACCACTACCAATTACAAGTACTTTCATATATTCTAGGCCTTTCTATTAATGTCTAAAATGTCTGTATCCAGTAAATACCATTGGGATACCTTTCTCATTACAGAAATCAATTGAATCTTGATCTCGAACCGATCCCCCTGGTTGGACGATTGCTCCAATTCCAGCTTTATATGCTACCTCAGCACAATCGCTAAATGGGAAAAAGGCATCACTAGCAAGAACTGCACCTTTAAAATCTTTATCTTTATTATTGATAATCGCATTTTCTAAAGCCCAGATTCTTGATGTTTGTCCACCACCAACAGCTAATGTAACACCATCTTTAACGATACAAATAGCATTTGACTTTACAAATTTAACGACCCGCATACCAAATTCCATATCTTTAAGTTGAGCTTCTGTAGGTTTGGCAGTTGTTACACAATTCATTTCTTTAATCATTTCAGTATTGATATCTTGAACTAAAACTTTACCCTCTAAATATTTAATATCATATTTAGCTTCACGCACATATAGATTTTTAAGTTTTAAGATTCGTAAATTTTTCTTTTTCTTCAATACTTCTAAAGCATCATCATCAAAGTCAGGTGCAGCTACGATTTCTAAGAAGATCTTATGCATTTCTTCAGCCGTTTTTTTATCGATTTTATAATTTACTGCTACAATTCCGCCAAAAATACTTTGAGGATCAGCCTCATAAGCTTTCATATAAGAATCATAACCATCTTTGCCAATCGCTACCCCACAAGGAGTTGAATGTTTAATCGCAGCTGTAACAATTTGATCTTTAAATTCACGTACTACGGCAATAGCACCATATAAATCATTAACATTGTTGAAAGAAATTTCTTTACCGTGTAATTGTTCATAATCCAATAAAGTTTCTTGCACAAATGGATCAACATAGCCGTTAGCTCTTTGTTGAGAATTTTCACCATAACGCAAATGTTCCGTTTTCTTTAAGGAAATGTTTAAAGTATCTGGGAAATCATCCCCTACAACACCTGCAAAATAACGAGAAATCATCGCATCATAAGCGCCAGTAGTTGAAAATGCTTTATATGCAAGATTTAATCTAAAATCAAAATCATCAGTTTTATCTTTGATTGCAGTTAAGACGTTATCATAATCAGCAGGATCGGTAACGATTAAAACATCTTTAAAATTCTTTGCTGCTGAACGAATCATCGATGGTCCCCCAATATCGATATTTTCAATCATATCTTCCATCGGTTTACCAGCTTTTAACGCTTTTTCAAATTCATATAAATTAACACAAACCACATCAATTGGTTGGATATCCATTTTTTTAACTGTGTCAACGTGTTCTTGAAGATCACGACGGAATAATAATCCACCATGAACTTTTGGATGTAAAGTTTTAACTCGACCATCTAAGATTTCAGGAAATCCGGTTACATCATCAATTGCAATACATGGTACATTTTCTGCTTGTAATTTAGCCATCGTTCCCCCAGTGGAAACAATTTCAAAACCTAAATCTACTAGGCCTTTACAAAAATCAACGATACCATCTTTATTAGTAACACTAACTAATGCTCTTTTCATTTTAAATCACCTTAGCCCTTTCATTTTCAACAATAATTTTACCATCACAAAATAAAGCAACTGCTTTAGGTAAAATGCGATGTTCAATTTCTAATACCCGTGCTTGGATATCTTCAGCCTTATCTAAATCATCAATATTGCACGCCTCTTGAAGAATAATCGGTCCTCCGTCAACCTCACTACTAACAAAATGAACTGTTGCACCAGTCACTTTTACCCCTCGCGCTAAAACTTTTTCATGAACATGCATTCCATAATGCCCTGGTCCACAAAATGATGGAATCAATGAAGGATGAATATTAATAATTTTATTAGGATAAGCATCAATCAATACATCCGTAAGGATCGCTAAATATCCCGCTAAAACAACTAGACCAACATTGCGTTCTTTTAACATTTTAACAATTAATTCATCATCTTTACGCACTACAGCAGTTTCAATTCCTGCCTGTCTTGCACGTTCAAGTCCATATGCATTCTTACGATTAGAAATAACGATTGCAATTTCACCATTGATGCTGTTATTTTTAACAGCATCAATGACCGATTGCAAGTCTGTTCCTCCCCCAGAAACAAAGACAGCAATTTTTAGCATAATTGCACTCCTTTGTCACCTGCTTCAATACTTCCAATAATATAACATTCATCACCTGCTGCTTTAATTGCCGCCATACTAGTTTCAATATCAGCTGGATCTAACGCAATGACCATACCTAATCCCATGTTAAATGTGTTATACATCATTTCCTCTGCAATATCACCTTTTTTAGCAATCAGATCAAAAATTGCGGGTACTTTATAGCTATCTTTTTTAATAACTGCTTTTACTCCATCGGGTAACATTCTTGGGATATTTTCATCAAAACCACCACCAGTTATATGAGAGCAGCCTTTTATTCTTACCCCAGCATCTTTAACATTTTTTAATGCTTTTACATAAATTCTAGTTGGTGCAATTAGGGCTTCGCCTAATGTTTTTCCAAGTTCATCATAATATGTATCTAAGGTTTCTTTATTCATCTCAAATACGTTTCGAACTAATGAGAATCCATTACTATGAACTCCACTTGAAGCAATTCCCACTAAAACATCACCTGGTTTAATGTTTTCACCATTAATAATATCTTTTTTATCAACCACCCCGACTGCAAAACCAGCTAGATCATAGTCGTCTTCAGGCATTAATCCAGGATGTTCCGCTGTTTCACCACCAACTAAAGCACAACCAGATTGTTTACAGCCTTCAGCAACCCCACTTACGATCGTCGCAATTTTTTCCGGATAGTTTTTTCCACACGCAATATAATCAAGGAAGAACAATGGTTCTCCACCTGAACAGGCAATATCATTAACACACATTGCAACTGCATCAATACCAATTGTATCATGTTTATCCATTACAAAAGCAAGTTTTACTTTTGTTCCGCATCCATCAGTTCCTGATAAAAGAACAGGTTCATCCATATCTTTGATTGCACTTAAATCAAATGCTCCTGCAAAACCACCAAGACCACCTAAAACCTCCGGACGCATTGTTTCCTTAACGTGTTTTTTCATTAATTCAACTGATTTGTATCCTGCTTCAATATCTACTCCAGCCTTTTTGTAATCCATTTTTTAATCTCCTTTATTATTTTTGCATTCTTGCTAATACTGCTTTATAAGTTTCGATTAAATCACCAATATCTTGTCTAAATACATCTTTATCGTATTTTTGATTAGTTTCAACATCCCATAAACGACAAGAATCTGGAGAAATTTCATCAGCTAACAAGATTTGACCATCAGGTGTTTTCCCAAATTCAATTTTAAAATCAACTAATTTTAAATTTAAGCTTAAGAAAAATTCCTTTAATAATTCATTTATTTTTAATGTTTCTTGTTTAATAAAATTATATTCTTCTCTTGTACATAGTTTTAAGGCAACTGCGTGATCTTCATTAATCAATGGATCACCATAATCATCATTTTTATAACTTAATTCAAAAATTGGTTCGTCTAAAACGATTCCTTCAGGAGCTCCTAATCTTTTACAAAAAGACCCTGTTGTAATATTTCTAATAATTACTTCTAATGGGAAGATATCAACTTTTTTTACTAAAATATCACGTTCATTTAATTTTTCAATCATATGAGTTTTAATTCCTGCTTCTTCTAACATATCAAAGATAATGCAAGAAATTGTATTGTTTAAAACTCCCTTACCTTCAAACTGATCATGTTTTACACCATTTCCAGCAGTTGCGTCATCTTTATAATGAATCAAATATTCATCTTCTTTATCTGTTTTGTAAACTTGTTTTGCTTTTCCTTCATATAATAATTCTGCCATTTTGATTTCTCCTCTTATCTTTTATTTATATTTTGCAATAACTTCTTCATTAGCACTCATTGCTTGCTTTTCCATATCTTTACGATATGCTAATAACTTTTCTTTAATCTTATCATGTTTGATTGCCATGATTTGTAACGCCAAATATGCAGCGTTCTTGCTCCCGTTAATTGCCACAGTAGCCACAGGAATTCCTGAAGGCATTTGAACGATTGATAGTAACGCATCCATACCATCTAATGTAGCCCCGCTAATTGGTACCCCGATAACTGGCAATACTGTTTGAGAAGCGACAACTCCAGGTAAAGCTGCTGCCATTCCAGCCGCTGTAATAATTACTTCGGTTCCATCAGTTTCTGTTTCTTTAATAAATGTACTTAACCCTAAATGTGCCCGATGAGCTGAAAGACATCTTACATTTACTTCAACACCATAGTCTTTCAAAATTCCAATTGCTGGTTCAACCTTACTTAAATCGCTTGTAGAACCCATAATAATTGCTACTTTCATAATTTCTTCCTTTCTTTTTAAACCACTAAAAGTGACAATGAGTCACTTTTAGAATAAGCCTACTATCTTACCATCTTTATCAATGTCCATATTAACCGCTGCCGGACGTTTTGGTAATCCTGGCATTCTCATAATACTTCCAGAGATAGCTACTAAAAATCCTGCTCCAGCAGATGGGATAAGATCATTAATCTTAATCGTAAATCCGCTAGGGCGACCAAGCAGCGTCGGTTGATCAGATAAAGAGTATTGGGTCTTAGCTACACAGATTGGTAAATCAGCTAATCCTTGTGCTTCGTACTTTTTCATCTTTGTTAATACTTTTTTATCAAACGCTACTCCGTCAGCACCATAGATTTCTTTCGCGATAGTTTCAATTTTTTCTTTGATTGATAAATTTAAATCATATAATGGTTGATAATTAGCTTCTTTAGTATCTAAGATTTCTAATAGTTTTTCAGCAAGCTCGATTCCCCCATCAGCACCTTTTTCCCATACTTTAGAAATAGCTACATCAACACCCATTTTATTACATGTATCTTTTAATAATTGCAACTCTGCTTCACTATCAGTTGGAAAAGCATTGATTGCTACCACTGAAGGCAGGTTATATTTCGCAATATTTTCAATATGTTTTTCTAAATTTTTAATTCCTTTTGCTAAAGCTTCAAGATTTTCTGTGCCTAACTCTTTTTTATCAACACCACCATGCATTTTTAGCGCTCTAACAGTTGCAACGATCACAACTGCTTGAGGATCAAGATTAGCTTGACGACATTTTATATCTAAGAATTTTTCTGCTCCTAAATCAGCACCAAATCCTGCTTCTGTAATTGCATAATCACCTAATTTAATAGCTAATTTAGTTGCCATCACTGAGTTACATCCATGAGCAATATTAGCAAACGGTCCCCCATGAACAAAGACCGGCGTATGATCTAATGTTTGTACTAAGTTTGGTTTAATTGCGTCTTTTAATAATAAAGTAACTGCACCAGTTGCTTCAATATCATTTACTGTGACTGGATTTCCAGCATAGTCATAAGCAACGATCATTTTACCTGCTCGTTCTTTTAAATCTTCAAGGCTCGTTGCCAAACATAAAATTGCCATTACTTCACTAGCGACAGTAATATCAAAACCGTCTTCTCGAGGCATTCCATTGACTTTTCCGCCAAGACCACAGATAGTATTACGTAAAGCGCGATCATTTAAATCAACAACTCTTCTCCAAACAATATTACGTACATCGATATTTAGAGGATTTCCCTGATGAATAGAGTTATCAAGCATTGCCGCAATAAGATTATTAGCAGCAGTGATTGCATGGATATCACCAGTAAAATGTAAATTAATATCTTCCATTGGAACTACTTGTGCATATCCTCCACCGGCAGCTCCACCTTTGATCCCAAAACATGGCCCTAAAGATGGTTCTCTCATTGCCACAACTGATTTTTTTCCTAACTTATTTAAGGCTTGAGACAATCCGATCATCGTTGTCGTCTTACCTTCCCCAGCTGGAGTAGGATTAATTGCAGTAACCAAGATCAATTTTCCATCAGGATTGTTTTCCAGCCGATTAATCGCCTCAAGTGCAATCTTGGCTTTATACTTACCATATAATTCTAAATCATCATCTTCTAAACCAACCTTTTTAGCAATCTCACTAATTGGTTTCATCTTTGCACTTTGTGCAATTTCAACATCAGTTAACATAACGCCACCCTTTCAAATATAATTTTTAAATAAACATTCTAAGGTCACCAATAATCAAAACAAAAATACACCTAATTTATATCATATTTCAGCTTTTTTCTCAACCAGTACAGTTGTTTTAAAACCACTCTTTTCGCCCTCAAAACAAGCAATTTGACCAAAGAATTAAAAAAGAGCCTACACTCGTCCAGACTCTTGCCCAGACGGTCGGCTCTTACATGATTATACTCCCTGTGGTTAATTCCACTTCCGTCAGTCGTATAACTATTTGCATAATATCATTTATTGATTCAAGATTCAAGCATTTACAAAAAAATTGTCGCATTTTAAACTCAACAAAAATAATTGATAATAAAAATAATTACTAACGGAATTATCATTATAAACAACTCTTTGATTAAAATAGCATCATCACGGCTTTCTAACTTATCTTTGATGGTCTGTTCTGTATCAATTTGACGAGTTGGATAACCAACAAAACCACCACAACAAAAAGCTAAAACACCAATAAAAATAAATAAACAGATAATATTTAAAGTACCTTTACTGATACTATTAGCAAAACGGCTTCCCAATAACCCAACCAAGAAAACAATATAACCACTATAAAGAAAATATACTAATTTGCGCTTCATAATTATCACCTTCTATGTTAATTATAAAGATAATATAATGAGATTACAAATATTATATATATTATTTTATAATAAAAGATGGTTTTATCCCATCTTCTAGTAACTATATTTTTGTATTTTAGTTAGTACTCTCTCTTTTTCATTACCTTCTAAAATTATTGGCTGATAATTATTTCGTCCTTTAACCGAGGTAACTGAACAAGGAATAATTTCGTGACTATCTCCAGTATAAACACCGTCAGTGAAATTCATTGTAATTGAGTAAATCATTGAATCTGTATCACTAGGATTGCGATTTCCACCAAAACAAAAGTTTCCTAATGAATAAACGATTTGTTTTCCATTATATTCTTCTGTTCCTTGAACAACATGCGGATGTGAACCCATAACTAAATCCGCACCACTATCTATTGAAAATTTTGCTAACTCACGCTGATCACTATTCGCATAGTATTCCCGCTCAATTCCCCAGTGATAAAAAACGACTACGGCATTAGCTCCCTGGTTATTTTTCAAGTCATTGATTGCTGCTTTAATTGTTGCACGCCCTTTTTCGTTATTCATTGATAAAGACATTGAACGATACCCCAAAAAGCCAATTTTAATTCCTTTAATTTCCTTGACACATGACGTTTCATAGCCAAAATAGCCAATTCCCTTTTCATCAAGTACTTGCTTAGTATCCGTCATCCCTTGTTCATAATAATCTTCTGAATGATTATTGGCAATAGAAACCAGCTCAACACTACCGCTAGTTAAAATATTAACATATTCTTTTGGTCCGCTAAAAGGAAACTGTTTTTCTACATGTGAAGTCGCACTTGTCAATGGGCCTTCAAGATTAACAATTGTAAGGTCATCATTTTCGAAAACATTTTTGACATTCTTAAAAAAATATGTAGCATCATTTCCCTGTTTGGCATACTCTTGATTAAACGATCCATCATAAGCTTGTCCTGCATAATTTCCCAATGTACAATCCCCTGCAAAATTTAATTTAATACTAGTATTGACAGGCTCTTTTTCTTCTGTTTTTTCTTCTTTCTTGACTGTTTCTTCTTTTTTATTCTTTTGATTCGATGATGAGCAGCCAACCACTAAAAATAACATCATCAAACAAATTAATATTTTCTTCATCTTTGCTGCACTCCTTTGTCCATTAGTATATCATATAATTAGATTCTTTTACATTAGATAAAACTTTGTTATAATACATCTTGGGAAGTGAAAACAATGATAAAAGAAATAAACAATAAAATGGATTATGATCACCTTTTAACTGAAAGTGATCCTAATATTAATTTAGTTAGAGATTACCTAGAAAATGGTGCTCTGTATGGCTTTTATTTAAAAGACGAACCAGTCTCATTCATTGCAGTAGAAATAATTGATGGCGAAGTTGAAATCAAAAATCTCCTTACATTAAGTGAACATCGTGGTCACGGCTATGCCAAAGCATTAATCAAATTTATTGAAGAAACGTACAATTCATATGATACTTTTCTAGTTGGTACTGCAAATTCCAGTCTTGAAAATATCACTTTTTATACACGTTTAGGATATGTTTATAGTCATCGGATTGAAAATTTCTTTATTGACTATTATCCTAATAAGATAATTGAAAACGGAATGCAGGCAACCGATTTAATGTATTTTAAAAAAAGTCGACAAGGCTTAAATTAAGAGCAAAGACATATTTGATATAATTATCTTTAAATAGCCAAGGCAAATAACCAAAATCTATTTAAGAGGGAATCATATCATCTAAACACTTTGCTTTTTTATTTATTATGATGTTTTTAAATCAGTATCTATGTTAGAATATTAATATAAGGCTGGTGAGAAAGATGATTGAACTTCCTGAAGCATATGCAATTGCTGATGACTTGGAAAAAGAAATACTTGGTAAGACTATAATTGATCTTGGGGGTAACTACACTGATCATAAATTTACTTTTTATGAAGGAAATCCTAATTCATACAAGGAATTATTAGTTGGTAAAAAAGTAACAGGTATTATTAAGCGAAATTACTATGTTGAAATAGTAATTGAGAATTACCGTTTAACCTTTCGTGACGGCGCTAATATTCGCTACTACCAAAAACCAACTAAATTAAAAAAAAGCAAATTACTAATTACTTTTGCTGATCAAAGTTTCATCAATGTAACAACATCAATGTATTGTTTTATTGGACTTTTTGATCAAATAACAGGATCAAATAATGAATATTATCAAACAGAATTAACCAGTATTGGTCCTTTAGATCAAGAATTTACTCTTAATTACTTTAAAACATTAATTACTGATGAAACTGAAAAACTCAGTATCAAAGCCTTTTTAGCAACTAAGCAAAGAATTTTAGGGATTGGTAATGGTGTTGCTCAAGATATTATGTTTAATGCCAAACTCTTTCCCAAACGAAGGATTAAGACATTAAATGAACAAGATATAAAAAATTTATATGATGCGATTATTAGAACTCTAACAAAGATGGTCGAAAACCACGGTCGAGACAGTGAAAAAGATATATACGGAAATCCTGGTGGCTACAAAACTATCTTATGCGCTAAATCTTATAAAAGTGGTTGCCCAATCTGTCACTGTGAAATAAAAAAAGAACAATATCTAGGTGGTAGTATCTATTATTGTCCTAATTGTCAAAAATAAAAAAGTAAGATAGAAATTAATCCAAGGGCTGTCAGGTAGATACACAAAACAAATAAAATTTTTAACCCGGCTAACTTAGTGATATGCTCCCACCTCCATAGATACCCATTTGGTTATTTCGTGTGTCTACTTTAGTGGAATCATCATATCATGTTTTCATTTACTTTTTTATCTTTCTGTTTAAATCAAAATAAAAACCTGTTTATTTTCAATCAGTTATAGCATTCATCTAATCATTTGAACTTAAATCTTTTATCTTCCATAAAGGATTTTCGTGAAGGATTTCCTTCAACTCGAAAAATCCTTTTATTTTTCACATCATATATGACCGACCAAACTGTATCCTTTCCTGTTTTTCGATCGTACTGACAAATATAACCATACCTACCTGATAATAAAGCAGCCGCATCATTAAAATCGTTGATTTTATCAGTTAAAATCGCTTCTTTGATAGTTTGATAGCGCTTTTGAGCTTGCCAATTATCAATAAGATGATTATTATATTCCCGCATTGCTTCACTGAAGAACCAGTTAGTTGCAAAAGCATTCTGATTATTTCTATTGATTTTAATTTGTTTACTATTGCACTCAATCAATGCAATATCACCACCAGTATCAACCAGTGTAAAAGTTTGACTTGAAGCAATCGGTAATGTATTCAACAATTGAATTACTTCATCAACTGTTTTACACTTCTCCAAAAATAGCCGCAGCATCATTCCGGCATTTAGCCCCAGTTGTTTTACAGTCGGATAAACAGCAGTTAATCCAATTGCTAAACCATACTCGTTGATACCATCTTCCATCTCAACGCACGCTGTAGTGTTGCCATTAAACGCATATGAATCATTAGTAAATTGATATATACAATTAGTATACAGTTTTTCAATTTTTGTTAAAAAATCACTATTTCGTCCAAATAAGATTTCATTTTCATTTCTAAAAGCAAAACAAGAACAATGTACTTCTGGAACAATGCAGTACATACTCAACAAAACAGCACAAATACTTTTAAATGAACATTTTTGTCCATCAGCAATTCCCCTTATTTCTTCAATAATCTCTGGGAAAAATTTTTGATAAATCGGTAAACATTGTAAAGCAAAATCATAGTGCTCTAAAGTAATTTCAAAGGGTACATTAGTTAAAAACAGTTGCTTATGTTTTAATAAATTTCTCCCCCACTTAAATCCAATCTGATAATGTTCTCCTTTAAATCTTGAATGATACATAATTTTTCGCTCCTTTTTATAAGAGCCACCGGTAACTCATAATCCAAGCATAAATCAATAAAATTTTATTGTCAATGAATTAAATTTATTAAATCAATTACCCGTTTTACTTATTAAAAATCATGAAATTATCTATTTAAAGGCAAATATAATCCCTCCTATGATAAAAAGAGATAGCGGAGCAATTAAAAACTAAAATCAAAATAACTAACGTACATTTAGGAAAACTACTATTTATTAAAGACTTTAATATAAATAATTTATTTCCTCTTCTCCCCTTTTCAGTATTATTTATATAAGTATGAAGCTTATCAATCTGTTGAGAAATTTCGCTACCTCAAGGGTTATCCAAGCCATATTTTTTTGCTATTTAGACATATTATTATCAAAATATTTTTCAAGCTCAGACAAATTTTGATATTGGGTAAAAATACCGTTCAAATTGAGCGGATCTTCGATTATGATATCCTTATCTTTTAAAATAGCAAAGATTTCATGAATATTATCTAGAGAAATACTCTCAAATAAATGACAACTATATTCAGCATATATATCCAAATCTATATAAATACCGTGATAATAATCCAATATGTGACCACATTGCAAATAGCAAATACCCATGATCGCCAGCTAACGCCGGAATATAAGTTCTGGAACATATCGAAAAAACCACTCTCTTGATATCCTGATAATTATATTTGGCAATCCTTTCTTATGTTCTCCCTAATCATTATTTCTTCATTTGAGAAAAGAACGTGTACTTTATTTTCAATGTCTACTGGAATTTTTAAATAACCTAAAAAGCTTTCTTGCGTGATAAGTTTTTTTCAATTAAATCAATGATTCTCTGCTTTTTACCTATCTCTTTTAATAAATATTCTTTTTTCTGATTCAAACATGTATTTAAAGAAATTTCATTGTTAAATATACGTCTGATGTCTTCAATTGAAAGATCAAAAGAGCGCAACATAATAATATTTTTTATTATTCGAATATCTTCATGACTATAATTACGATAACCATTATCATCACGTGATGGCGAAATTAATTCCTCCTTTTCATAATAACGTAAGGTATCCTTTGTAGTCCCCAATAATTTTTCAAGTTCATTTGTTTTCATAACAACCTCTCCCTGTTATAAAATATAAAAATCTTAAAAAAACAAGAAAACGTAAGAAGCCTTCTTGCATCTTACGTTCAATTACATGTTTAAAAACTTTTTAATTCCTTCAAATACTTCATCACTTATAATATGTTCAATCTTACAAGCATCATCCTCAGCTACTTCTTTAGAAACCTTTGCAGTATGCATTAAAAATTCTGTAAGACATTCATGTTTTTCATAAACAGCAGTAGCCTTTTCCGTTCCTTTTTCAGTTAGTTCAATATATCCTTTACTATCAACAATAATATATCCGTCATTCTTTAGAATGCCTACACCACGACTAACACTTGGTTTACTAAATCCCAACTCTCGAGCAATATCAATTGAACGGACATTACCGTTTTGTTTTTTTAATAATAAAATTGTTTCCAAATACATTTCACCAGATTCGTGCATCATCTACTCTTCCTCCAATCGTTTTATATAATTATACCAATAAAATAAAAAAAAGAAAACCGGAATGCTTCCGGTTTTGAAAGTTACGAACTTAATGTAAAGAATGATAATTATAATGGCTAAATTATTTATCACTTACTTGGATGTGGATTTAAAGTTCGTTACATTTGAAAATATTATTTATAACTTGAAGGATATTTTATAAATTACATTTTCTATCACTTTCTAATATGCCATGATTTCAAGGACAAAATACCATGGACGAATGTTTAGAGAATGAACTGATATAAAGGAAATTCACTACTATGTTTAAGGAATTTGGAAAATAGTTAAATCTATTATTGTTTTCGACGGGATAATTTAGTAAGAAGTATCCGTCTATGTCTTCGAGAAAAAGGTGAATAGCTTATCACGGATACCATTCTTACTATTTTTTACTTTTAAAGAGTGCTAATAATTATATTAGGAAATTTTATCGTTGTAGGTATGATATATCAGCAACCTCTATCAGCAAATATTTAACTATTGATTATTAATTATTTTTTTAATTTCCTCTATATCTTCATCAGTTCCATCATTCTCAACTTTGTAAAGACAAGGAACATTGTATTGTTCAGCAATAACGTCACCAGCTTTACAGAATGCTTCACCGTATCCTTGATCACCACTAACTATAACACCTTTTAAATGGTCACCATTACTATTTAAAAATGATTCAACTTCCATAGGGACATCACCATAACCATCAGTATAAGTGATTAAGAGAAACGGCTCGCTAACAGCCTCATCTCCAGAAGATATTTCTAAGGCGTCGACACTTAAACGATCAACAATACTTTGAACATTACCTGTTCTTGATGCAAATACTACTTTCATACATTTCTCCTTTTCTCTAGTTAGCTTTAACTAACTATCTATATGTTAGCACAGACTAACTGACTATGCAATAGTTTTTATAAAATTTATCCAAATTATTTATTCAATTGGTAAAATCCTGATAATCCAGAATATTTACTTTGTTTACCTAGACGATCTTCAATTCTAATTAATTGATTATATTTAGCAATTCGGTCTGTTCTTGATGCAGAGCCAGTTTTAATTTGTCCCGCATTTGTTGCTACCGCAATATCAGCAATAGTTGTATCTTCTGTTTCTCCTGATCTATGAGAGATAACTGCTGTATAATTTGCTTTTTGGGCCATTTCAATAGCTTCTAAAGTTTCTGTTAAAGTACCAATTTGATTTACTTTAATTAAGATTGAATTAGCTACACCGCGTTTAATTCCTTCTTCAAGACGTTTAGTATTAGTTACAAAGAAATCATCACCGACTAACTGTACTTTGTCCCCTAACTTCTCAGTTAGATAATCCCAACCTTCCCAATCATCTTGATCTAAACCATCTTCAATTGAGATAATTGGATATTTAGAACATAATTCAGCATAAAAATCAACTAATTCTTTTGAAGTAAATGATTTATTATTTTCTCCTGGTAATACATATTTACCATCTTGGTAAAACTCACTGCTTGCAACATCCATTGCCAATTTAATATCTTCACCTGGTTTATAGCCAGCCTTTTCTACTGCCTCTAGAATAGTTTTAATAGCATCTTCATTAGAAGCTAAATTTGGAGCAAAGCCTCCCTCATCACCAACTGCTGTATTTAATCCTTTTCCTTTTAAAACGGCTTTCAAAGCATGGAATACTTCCGCACCCATTCTGATTGCTTCTTTAAATGTTGGAGCGCTAACCGGCATAATCATAAATTCCTGAAAATCTACATTATTATCTGCATGAGCTCCACCATTAATGATATTCATCATTGGTGTAGGTAATACATAAGCATTAGCTCCTCCAATGTAACGATATAATGGTAAATCTAAGCTCGTCGCAGCACATTTAGCAATAGCTAAAGATACACCTAAGATTGCATTTGCACCTAACTTACCTTTATTTGGTGTTCCGTCCAAAGCAATCATCGTTTCATCGATTTCTCTTTGATTTGTTACTTCTTTACCAATTAATTCTTTAGCAATAATCTCATTAACATTTTTTACTGCTTTTTCTGTTCCTAATCCTAAATAACGGTTTTTATCACCATCACGTAATTCAACTGCCTCATGAACACCTGTTGAAGCTCCACTTGGTACTATCGCACTAGCGAATGCTCCACATTCTGTAGTTACTTCTACCTCTACAGTAGGATTACCACGTGAATCCAAGACCTCACGGGCATATACACTTTTAATTTTACTCATTTGTTTTCCTCCTTCATGATTCCTTAACCTGGGTGACTAAGCCAGGTTAGAAAGAATCATTTATTCACACGAAGTTAGTTTTACCTAACTACAATAAGGTTAGCACATACTAACCTTATGTGCAAGTAAAAAGCATTAAAAAAATCACAGAAATTTCTGCGATTACAAATCTTTTGTTAACTCATTATCCCAATCCAGATCATTATAACAAGCCCATAGACCATTAAGTGATAATTGAACCATACTGCTAACAGCTGCATCAGTATAAAAAGCTAAATGTTGTGTCATGACAACATTAGGAAATTGACGTAAATATGCCATATTTTTATTTTTAATTATATCAGTACGCATATCTTGATGATAAATTCCTTCTTCACCTTCAACCACATCAAGTCCTAAAGCCCCAATCTTCTTATTTTCGATTCCCCTGATTAAAGACTCGGTATTGCATAATTGCCCCCGAGCACAGTTAATAATGATTATTCCATCTTTCATTTTACTTATTGTTTGATCGTTAATTAGATGGTGCGTACTTTTAAGATACGGCATATGCAAAGAAATAATGTCACATTCTTGATAAAACTGCTCTAGGTCGACATAAGTTGCATATATTTTAGCGGTTTCATTTTGATGAATATCATAAGCTAATAAACGAGCTCCAAAGCCGGATAAGTTTTTTAAAACTGCTTGACCTATTCGTCCAGTCCCCATAATTCCTATCGTTAAATCTTTCATCTATCACCCTTCTAGCCCTTGTAAAGAATAATCATTTACCTGTCCTAACCACAAAGCTTTTTTATAATGACGTAACGATAACAGCATTAGCATGACAGTAAAATCTGCAACTCCTTCCGGTCCATAACTAGAATTACAAACTTTTATTCCTAATTCTTTGGCATATTCGATATCAATATGATCATATCCTATTGTTCTTGTTGCAATAACTCCAATTCCTGCTTTAGCAATAGCATCTAAAATTTCATGATTAATCTTACTCTCCCCTAAAAAAGCAATTCCATCATATCCATTCAATAAAGATAAATTTTTTTGGCATAGGTATTCCTTATAATAAGTTATTTCAAAGTTATTTGAATTATTCATAATTTCAAAATCTGCCATCTCGTCACTTCGTACTTCAAATGCAATAATCTTCATTCTCGTCCTCCTCAATATCAATATTATATCATCTCAAAATGAATTCTAAACATTTTGTTGAATTTCATACACTGAAGTTCTATCCTACATTATCTCTTTTAAAAGCAAGATTGTGTTTTCTACCATATCATTAGTTGCCTAATCGCAACACTCTACCAATTTCTTTGAATTAATCAATTCATCACATTCTGTATCAATAATAATGATTCTACCTTTCACCTTTATAAAAATTATCCTTATTAATAGCATGATATGTTTTAGCGCTGACTGGAATATGTAAAGAAATAAAGTCCGCAATTGAACTAACTGAATAAGGATTATTTGAAATACCAATTCCTAATACCTTGGTAGCCTTAATATTAATATGATCATACCCAATTGAATGGATATTAATGAATTTAACACCATTCCTTTTTAATAAGATTAATAATTCATGATTCAAGATTGAATTTTCGACAATGCTAATTGCTTCAAAAATTGCTATTATAAATAATTTTCTTTAGTCAAAGGTTCTTTGAGTAGTTTAATTTCTCCCCCATATTTCAATAAAAATCATCTTAGTGTTATCCCTATATATCTTTACGATGATTAAACATGGGTATTTTCATACTCATAGCCTGTTCAATATGTTTTTATTAGTGTAATAATATTATATTAAAAGGTATTCATAAACTCCTTTTTTTACCGATTATTTTGTCGAATTTATTTTGATAATCGTTGATGTTTCATTGACTTTAACTCGGCTTTATTCTATACTTTACTCAGGTGATTTTAGTTCGCCTTAAATAGCATGACTAGCTATTTATAATCGAAAACACGAAGGGAGTTAGAAAAAATGATTTATTCACACGAAGTAGAACAAATGTGTAGTGTCGCTCAAGGTGCTTCACATGGATGTGCTCCAATTCCTGAAGAAGGAAAATGGGTATATTCTAAAGAAATTAAAGATATCTCTGGTTTAACTCACGGTATCGGTTGGTGTGCTCCTCAACAAGGTGCTTGTAAATTAACATTAAACGTTAAAGAAGGTATCATTGAAGAAGCATTAATTGAAACTATCGGATGTTCAGGGATGACTCACTCTGCAGCGATGGCTTCAGAAGCATTAGTAGGAAAAACTTTATTAGAAGGTTTAAATACTGACTTAGTTTGCGATGCAATCAATACTGCAATGAGAGAATTATTCTTACAAATCGTTTATGGACGTACTCAATCTGCATTCTCTGAAGGTGGTTTACCTGTTGGAGCTGGATTAGAAGACTTAGGAAAAGGTTTAAGAAGTATGACTGGTACTTCTTATTCAACAAAAGCTAAAGGTCCTCGTTATCTTGAATTAACTGAAGGTTATATTAATAGAATCGCTTTAGATGCTAATAATGAAATTATTGGTTATGAATTTGTTAACTTAGGTAGAATGATGGATATGGTTAAAGCTGGAAAAGATGCTAATGAAGCAATGAAAGAAGCTACTGGAACTTATGGTAGATTCGATGATGCTGCTAAGTACATCGATCCAAGAAAGGAATAATAGGAGGGTACGAAAATGGCATTATTTGAAAGTTATGAAAGAAGAATTGATCAAATTAACGCTGCACTAGCTAAATTTGATATCAAATCAATCGAAGAAGCTAAAGCTATCTGCGATGAAAAAGGAATTGATGTTTACGAAATCGTAAAATCAACTCAACCAATCTGTTTTGAAAATGCTTGTTGGGCATACACTGTCGGTGCTGCAATGGCAATCAAAAATGGAGATGTTAAAGCTGTAGACGCTGCAAAAACAATCGGTGTTGGTTTACAATCATTCTGTATTCCAGGATCAGTTGCTGATGACCGTAAAGTAGGTTTAGGACATGGTAACTTAGGTTCTATGTTATTAGATGAAGGTACTGAATGTTTTGCTTTCTTAGCTGGACATGAATCTTTCGCTGCTGCTGAAGGTGCAATCAAAATCGCTGAAAAAGCTAATAAAGTTAGAACTAAACCATTAAGAGTTATCTTAAACGGTTTAGGAAAAGATGCTGCAAAAATCATCTCAAGAATTAACGGATTCACTTACGTGGAAACTCAATTCGATTATTTTACAGGTGAAGTAAAAGTATTATCTACAACAGCTTACTCTGATGGTCCTCGTGCTAAAGTTAACTGCTATGGTGCTGATGACGTTAGAGAAGGTGTTGCTATCATGCATAAAGAAGGTGTAGATGTATCAATTACTGGTAACTCTACTAACCCTACTCGTTTCCAACATCCAGTTGCTGGAACATATAAAAAAGAATGTATTGAACAAGGTAAAAAATATTTCTCAGTTGCTTCTGGAGGAGGAACTGGACGTACTTTACACCCTGATAACATGGCTGCTGGTCCTGCTTCTTACGGTATGACTGACACTATGGGACGTATGCATTCAGATGCTCAATTCGCTGGTTCTTCATCAGTTCCTGCTCACGTAGAAATGATGGGATTAATCGGTATGGGTAACAACCCTATGGTTGGAGCTACAGTTGCTGTTGCCGTAGCAATCGAAGAAGCTTGTAAATAATTACACATTTATATTAAATTCTTTAAAAAGTCCTGATTAATTCAGGACTTTTTTGTTTTTTCAACAATATTATATTTAACAATATATCTATATAATAGGTTATACATTGATTTAATTCTAGATTTTGTTGCATTACCTACATTAGCTTTTTCAATCACCCCTTCTGTATGATTAGGTCTAATATCCTTAAATCTCATATTGTGCAATGGTTCTGAATGATTAAATGCTGCTAAGGCTTCACTTTTTATTGAATAGTGACCAAGTATTACTCCTCTAAGCCTTACATCATTTTTCAGCTTTTACGCATCGCCCCTTTAATTTGTAAATATTCCTATATCCGTTTGGTAATTTTATGATTTCTTCAATAACAAGTTTCACTAAGTCATTAATCATTATGCTTCAAATAATATCTAATTTAATATTTTTATTTGCAACAAAAAAAGTAGATCAATCAATATCCTCTATCTTGAAGATCAACCATCTACTTTAGTTTTATAAATATCTTATTTTCTTGTAACTACTTTTACATAGTTTAAATACCTCTTCAGACACTTCTATGTCTTGGTTTTTCAACTTACAATAATACTTCTTCTCGCTTTTAAATCAAGACTTACTCATCTATGTTAAGAATATGAAGTTTATAAATGTAAAATGCTAAAATATATTCTATTTCGTGTTTGGTAAAAGGCCTACTATAGAATGTGGTTTATAATCTTCTTCTAGATACCTGCAGTCTTCATCACTCAATTCTAATTCTACCGCTTTAACTGCATCCTCAAAGTGAGGTATTGATGTAGCTCCTACAATCGGTGAAGCAACACCTCTCTTTAATAACCAAGCCAAAGATATTTGAGCCATTGACACATTATATTTTTCAGCAAGTTTACTTACACGATCAATAATGATCGTGTCATTATCTATTGCATGATCATACTTATCACGGCGAACTTTATCGGTTTTTGCTCTCAAAGAATCACTATCCCAACCTCTATGTGTTAAATGGCCACCAGCCAAAGGACTATATGGCACTAAAGAAACAGCATATTGTTGACAAATCGGAATCATCTCATGTTCATCTTCACGATACAACAAATTATAATGATTTTGCATTACTGAAAATAGTGTCCAATTATTATTCTTCGCTACTTCCTGCATATTATGGAATTGATATCCATACATTGAACTCGCTCCTAATGCTCTTACTTTACCACTTTTGACTAGAGTATCTAAAGCCTCCATCGTTTCTTCAATCGGTGTATCATAATCAAATCGATGAATATAATACAAGTCTAAATAATTAGTCTGAAGTCTTTCTAATGTTTTCTCTATCTCTCTAAAAATCGCTTCTTTACTAAGTTTACCTTCATTAAAATAGACTTTTGAAGCAATAATTACTTTTTCTCTAGGAATTCCTAGTTCTTTTAAAGCATTACCAATAAAGATTTCACTTGTACCATGAGAATATGTATTTGCTGTATCAATGAAATTCACCCCTAATTCATAGGCATGTTTAATCATAGACGTTGTCTTTTCTTGATCCAATGTCCATAAATGGAAATCTTCTGAAGGTTCTCCAAAAGACATCCCACCCACACAAATTCTAGATACTTCAATATCAGTGTTTCCTAATTTTATATATTTCACTCTTTTTTCCTCCTCAATATTTTATAAAAATATCTTATTGTAAAAATATTTTTTAAATTCTTCTTTATGCATACTCATATATTGATTATAAAGCTTTTCACATACAGAATCTGTAGGATAATCTATTTGATCTTTTCCATCATTAACAGCCTTCCATATTACCTTGGCAGCTTCACTAGGTTCTGGGAATTCTTCATTTCCACTTAATAAATACTCTCTTTGTTTGGCAGCAGGCACTTCATATCCAGTTAAATCATTGAGTGGTGTTTGAAAATTAGTTTTTGTACCACCTGGAATCATCGACTTCACACTAATACCAAATGGTTTTAATTCATAATATAAAGACTCCATCATTCCTTGTTGAGCTCGTTTTGCTGCTCCATAAACACCATCACGAGGTAATGCAATAATCCCAGCTAGAGATGTCGTCGTTAAAATCATTCCAGCTTTCTTTTCCTTAAAATGAGGAATAAATTGTTGTGTTACTAACATTGTCCCTATAACATCTGTATCAAATAGTTTTTTAATATCTTCTTCTGGAATTCTTTCAAAAGCAGCCATTATTCCATACCCTGCATTATTAAATAATACATCAACATCATATTCCTTAATTGCCTTGGAACAAGTCTCTTTTATTTGAATAGAATTTGTTAAATCTAGTGGCATAATAACAACATTTTCAAGACCTAATAACTCTCCTGCTTTATTTAAATTCCTCATCGTTGCGATAACTCGCCATCCATTTTGAGCAAAATACTTTGCTGTTTCTTTGCCAATTCCTGATGAAGCACCAGTAATAAAAATTGTTTTCATTATTTTATTCTCCTTATTTTAAATTAATTTACCTAATTCATATGCTTCTTGTATATCTTTCTTTTTCTTTACCTCCCCTTTATCATAAACACCTATTGCATAAATATGACCTTTCAATATGGGATTATTCAAACATCTTAAAAATCTATAAACTTATTCTTTACATAGTTCATTGCATTTAAAGAACTATCTATACTCGTCATAATATAATAAAATCTTTTATTATTAAATATCTAATGAAAATATCAAATACAATCAATAAAGATTATATCCACAGTATCTTTCTGCTAAGAGTTTAATTTAACGGCATTTGAAAAACATTGTTCCGTTATGTAATGTATAATTTTACATATTTTTATTTTCTTTTATATTAAACAACTTGATAATTCATCCATTTTCCTTTTATATAATGATAAGTATATATAATTGCCTTAACAATCCAATCGAGAAACATTGCATACCAGGTTCCCATCATTCCCATGTTAAAAATAACAGCTAAAATATAAGAAAATAGTATACGACAGATAACCATTGATATTATTGATACAATCATCGGAAATTTTGCATCACCGCTACTTCTAAAAATAACTGGAAGCATATAGCCATAAGGCCATATTAATGTCATCATAATTCCATGAAGTATAATAATTTGCCAAACATATGATGTTGCACGACTTGATAAGTTATAAAAGGACATAATCAGTGGCATTAATAACAGAATAATAACTGTACTAATAATAAAACTTATATGCATCCATCTATTTATTTTTTTAGTATAGTATTTAGCTTGATCATAATCATTTGCTCCAATACAATGAGAAATAATACTTGTTAAACCAAGATTTATTGCAGTACCTGGCAGTACTTGAAACATGACTAATGTTCCGCCTACTGAATTTGCTGCAATACTCGCAGTACCAAACAATGATACAATACTCAAAACAATTAACCTTCCTAAATAAAACATACTGTTTTCAATTCCAAAAGGAATACCAATATTTAGAATTTTTTCAATCATATTTCTATTTATTTTTATATTCATTAATTGAGATAAATGAATTGTTGTCTTTTTAGAGAAATATAATATAAGTAGTGCCGCTCCCACTCGTGAAACTAATGTCGGAATAGCGATTCCTTCAACACCCATTTTCAAAATGAAAACACATAGTGCATTTCCTATAACATTAACAATATTCATCACTAACATGATTTGCATTGGTAGTTTTGAATTGTTCATTGTTCGAAATATTGCTGCTCCACCATTGTAAATGGCTAGAAATGGTATTGATAATACAACAACATTTAAATATGTCATCGCATGATGATAGACATCACTACTAATGGAACCAAATAATAAATGTAATATTGAGTTTTTAAATACAAAAATTATTAAAGTGATTACTATAGATAAATAAAATGTCACTTTCATCATTTGTAAGGCTGATTGATTAGCCTCATTATCCTTTTTACTACCTAAATATTGTCCCGTAATGGCTCCACCACCTGTAGCTAAAGCTGTAAAAATACTTATCAATAAAGCCATTACAAAGTCCACAAGAGAAACACCAGATACTGCTGCTTCACCTACTTTAGCAACCATTAATGAATCAGCAAAGCCAACTAAATACTCAAGACCCTGTTCAATAACCAATGGTATAAATAAATAGAGCAAGTTTTTATTAGAATATAATTTTTCTTTCATCTTCATCCCCCCTATGCAATAAAAATAACAACCATAGTATATACAAATAATGTAACAATCATAAAAATAGAAACAAAAGCACTTGTAAATGAAGCATCGTCTTCATCTTGATACAACGGTTCAATAATAGGCATTAATCCAAATCCAGTCGGGCACATAAAGTAAATAATAGGTGCCATCATAAAGGACTTATCTGCCATTAACTCTGGAAATAATACAAAGAATCCAAGTATAACAAATGCATAATAGACAAACTTAACAGCAATTAATCGCAAAACAGGTTTTAAATTATGACTATCAATATTTAAATCATATCCTAAAATAAATAAAATCATTGGAATAATTGGTGCTGTCACTTGATTTATTGTTGTTGAAATCATATCACCAAACGATGATGCTAATAATAATTCATATAAACCAGTAAAATTCATAAATAATCCTAAAATAACCGCAATAACGAAAGTATTAGTAAAGATACTTTTTATAATATCTTTATAAGATGAACCGGCTGATACTTCCTTGGCAATTAATATTGGAATCGTTATAAAACAAATCATAATCCCACCCAAATCAAAAATCACTGTAGTACTTGATTGACCAACAATAGATAAATATAAAGGTAGGGCAACATTCCCGCCCTCAACAACCGTTAGCAAATAAGGAGCAAATTTTTGATATTTTTTAGTGATATGCTGTGTTATAAATTTACCTATAACCAAAATCACTAAATAAGCTATATATACATATAAAATAATCGATATATGACTCAATTCAATGTTCGCATTTGCCATTAAATTAAAAACAAGAACCGGAAAAAGAATTTTAAAGATAATGCTATTTGCACCATTTTTTTGATTTACCGTTACCCATCCCTTTATATGCGATACTAATCCTAGTAATAACATAAAGAAAACAGGAAACAAAGTCGTTAAAACTGTCATAAACAATCACTCCTTATCATTTTATTTCGATTATAATATATTATAGAATTATTCATAAGTAAAATACATTTTTTATCATAACATCATTATGTTTTAGTTATGTCATATTAAAAATATCAACTTAATTTCTTTTATTTATACTTTTAAATAATAATCAAAAAGAGACTTCTTATATTGCTCATTCACTCAACAATATTTGAAATCTCCCATTTTAATTATCCATTATCAAAATTTCTTTTACACTATATTTTCTTTTAGTATCCTAACAAATTCCTTTGCAACTGGAGTTAATTCGTTAAGGTTATTTGTAAACACTCCAATTTCAAAATTGATATCAGGTTTTAAATCATTTATTGTATATTCCTTTTTGATATAAGTTAAAGGATGTGCAGAAATAATACCATCACCTATTCCATCATTGACCATATTCATCATTGAATCCAAATTTTGCACAATAATGACATTTTTCATATCTATAAAATTTCCATTTTTTGTATTATCCATTACAGTTTCAAATGCCGATTTAGTAAGAATTAAAGTATGATCTAATTTTGATAAAATAACTTTTCTTTTTGAAGAGGATTGACTTATACATAACATCTGATCCTCTTTTATTGTTATATAATCATATTGATCATATGGTGATGTTGAAAAAGCTAAATCAACCATATAACCATCTACCATTGCTTTTACTTCTTGAGGTGTTCCCTCTCTAATTTCAATTTTGACATTGGGATATAATTGATGAAACATCTTTAGAGTATGAGATACATATGATGCTGTTAAAGATGGTAATGAAGCTATTCTTAGAGTACCACTAATAAGATTGTTTTCTTGATAGGCTATTTGAGTAATACGATTATCTATATCTTCCATTTGTCTAACTAGAGATAGTATTTTTTTACCAATATCAGTAATAACTAAGCCTTTTCTTTTATCACGGTAAAATAGTTGTACTTTTAATTCATCTTCCAAATGCTTAATAGCATGACTAACAGCAGGCTGTGATATGTATAACACCTGAGCAGCAACTGTAAAACTATTAAATTCAGCAACTTTTATAAATATCTCAATATTTCTATCTAACATAACCTTTCATTCATCTCCTTATAATGTTTTCTAGATATTTCTTATAACTCATATTAACACATAAAGTTATAAGAATGATACAAAATATTTCATAAATAGTTAAAAATTAATGTGATAAGTAATAAATTATGTCGTCATTATTAAATTTGTATTTCAGTTATTTAAAAATATATACTAAAATAAGTGCAACAAGGAGGAATCAATATGAAAAAGACATTATACATGATGCGTCATGGACAAACACTATTTAATGAATTAAAAAGAATGCAAGGTTGGAGTGATTCTCCACTTACTGATTTAGGTATTCGTCAGGCTAAAGGAGCTCGCCAATATTTTCTGGATAATGGAATTGTATTTGATCATGCATACTGTTCCACTTCTGAAAGAGCTATAGATACATTGGAAATAGTAACTGATTACTCAATGCCATATAAAAGAATGAAAGACTTGAAGGAAATGAATTTTGGAAAATTTGAGGGTCAAAGTGAAACATTACAACCACCTAGAGACGTTTTTGAAAATTTCTTTTTAGATTTTGGTGGTGAAAGTCGCCAAAATGTTCGCGATAGACTATATAAAGCTAATTTAAAGATAATGGAAGAAGATAATAATACAGTTTTAGTCGTTAGTCATGCTGGAGCATGTGGGCATTTTTTTAGTGTCATTGAAAGCGTTGAAAGATTGCAAGAGGAAGTAAAAATTGGTATTAGTAATTGTTCGATTTTTAAGTATACCTATGAAGACGGTCAATTTACATTTGAAAAAATCATTCGACCATTACCATCAAAGGAGTAATTATAGAAAGCACTGAATTATACACACGCATACGAATTCACTAAAAACATAGTTAATTAAAACCTAGTGATTCAATAAAAATTTATGATTCTTAAACAAAATTAAAACAACTTAAAAGTTCATTTAAAAAATAATAACCGTTTCTATCGAAAAAGCTTGTAAATAGACAAGATGTTCTTAAAAAAGTGTGATTAATTCACACTTTTTAATTTCTAAATATAAACACTATTTAACACGCTTATACAATCCTTCAACGTTAATAAAAAGAGCGCTATTTTTCATTCTCGTCCACAATTCCACTTATCAAGACGAATAAATATAAAAGAGTCTTTTTTATTATGGTCTTAAAAAAGTTTTATCTCATCATTTTTGAGACTACTATCATTGTTCTAGACTCTATTTTTTAATTTTCATTAATGCTTTTTTCTTGTAACATCAAGATACTTAATAAAAAATACTAACTATACTTTAGATATTCAATAACTCATTTATAAGTCCTAATGTGATACCCTATTTCAGTTTATAATTTTCAGGTATATTTCTTCTCTATCTATACTCATCAAACAATGCCCATATCACTAGAAAACGCAATTTTTTACATATATTTAAAATTGCTACACTATTTTTATTACTTATTTTTAAATATACAAAATAATAGATATCAATTTAAACAGAAAAATAATATAATAATTTCTATTATTTGATAAAAACATTTAAAACCAATATGATTTTTTATCATATTTCATCTTTTACCTTTATAAAAATAGAATTATCATGTAATCTTATATTATAAAGTAAAGGAGGGTTTAATATGCTAAAAGCAATTATCTTTGACATGGACGGTTTGATGGTTGATACCGAAATCATCTCATTCCAATGCTACAAAGATATTATTGAAAGTTATGGTTTTAACTTTACAAAAAAAGAATACATAGAAGATTATCCTGGAAAATCTGTTATTTCATCAATGAACTTTATCAAAAATAAGTATAATATAGACTTTGATACGGATGAAAAGATAAATCAATTTAAAATATTGGAAGAGCAATACTTACTAAAAAACAGTGTAGAATTAAAAAAAGGACTAATTCAACTATTGAAGTATTTAAATATTCACTATTATAAAACGATTGTTGCAACTTCCAGTGGTAAAGAAAGGGCCGAAAGAATACTTGGTGAACATAATCTTATGAAATATTTCAATGGTATTGTATGCGGTAGTGAAGTAGAACATGGAAAGCCGGCTCCAGATATTTTCTTAAAAGCTTGTGATAAATTAAATGTTGAACCAGAAGAAGCACTTGTATTAGAGGATAGTGAAGCGGGTATTCAAGCTGCATCTGAAGCAAAAATATCAGTTATCTGTATCCCTGATATGAAATTTCCTCAAGAAAAATATCTAAAAAAAGTTGAGCATGTCTATGATTCATTAGAAGATGTTATTTCTTATTTAGAAATGAAAAAAGATATTTCAAAATAGAAATATCTTTTTCTCTTATCAAGCTATCTATTTAATCACTTAAATCATCACCATTAGTGGCAATAACTTTTTTGTACCAATAGAATGAATCTTTA